>JAABUP010000075.1_pt1 | contig 215958 bp, 197 predicted proteins | sample 5559201 | NCBI WGS metagenome assembly JAABUP01 (sample SAMN10711887, study PRJNA513373) | rock metagenome | isolation source: Antarctica rocks | place: Antarctica
ATTGGCATGATTGATGACGGTGTGTGACATGGCTATGGACATAAAAGCGGTCCTGGAGGCGTGCTCTTCTTCGTGCGATGCTTGAAGTGTTCTGGATAAGACGCTTCGTCTTGCCTACATCTTCATTGATCAACAAGATGGGTAGACAATGATTGGACATGCATATTCATCTATAACTGATCTGATCTCAAAACCTTCTGGCCCATGAGCAATATGAGCTTTCATGCGCACCAGACCTTCATGTTGACTCTACCCTCGACAGCCAATTGATAACCTAGCCTCGTCAGCGCCGCTCCCATCTCAATATCATCATCAACAATAAAACGCACCATCATAGCCTGCACAAGCCCAACCCTCAACCCATAAAAACTCCCATCCCAGCTATTCGCCTGCAACGTCAAATTATACATACCCAGCACATCCACCTGTCGCGCCCTCGCCTCCTTAGCCGTCTCCAGCGCGTAATGCCACACGGCATTGTTGCCCTCGCTCAGGATCCGCCCGGGCGGCTTGAGGTGGCCGGCGGCGGTGGGGCCGAGCCAGAGGTAGGGCACGTTGCGGCCGGAGGCGTCGGCGAGGGCGATCCATTCGTCCATTGAGGCGGTGGCGGCGGGCCAGGAGAGGGATGTTGCGAGGGAGAGGGAGTGGATTGTTGGGATGGGTCTGTAGGCGTCTGGGTTGGCGGAGAGGAGGGTGGTTAGGTTTGTGTGGAGGGGTAGGGGGGAGGGGGAGGTGGTGATGGGGAGGTAGAGGTGGGGGGTTCCTAGTTTTTTTGATTGGGTTAGGTATGATTAGGTTTGGGGAGGTGGTGGATGGGGGGGTGTGGCGTACGGTTGCAGGTGTAGGGGCTTTTGTGGATGTTGCTTTCGGTGTTGGTTGAGACGATTAGGCTGTCGGTTATGAAGTATTTTGAGCATTCTGGTTTTATGAATTGGTTGTCACATCGACAGGCGAGACGCTCGGTTTCGGTCATGTCCCATTGCTTTAGCGCGCCGGTGGCGATGTTCTCTCGGAGGAGCATGTTGAATGCGGCATAGACGTGCTTGAGAGTGTCGTCGCCGATGAAGACTATGGCGTCGAAACGCTCGAGGATCATGCAGATCTCTGCAGTGGAATACCAGCGGTAGTGACATCCTGCTGGAGAGTAGGGACGCTCAAAGCCGTGACGTCCTCCTTCGCTCATGGCCTGCAGAAGTGTTGCTCGGTTGCGGCAATAGAGAGTGTGTTTTGAAGTGTTTTCGTCCTGTAGACTGGGGCGAGTGTACAAATCCTTGGATGTTAAGCTGCAGTCCTGGTGTCCTTCGAAATGGCTGAAGTAGCTTGAGAGGTCAGCAAGCTTGATGATATGGGGAAACTGTCACATACTCATCGACCGCATCATTGGAAAATGGGACATTGTCTCTCTGTCCTGTTTTGCAAACTCTAGAGGTCAGAACTGCCTTCACCAGCAGGTCCCCAGCCTCCTTCGAGATAGATCGCATTTATGATCGAATTTGGGAGCAAATACTCTCCAGATATCGACCAGATCCAGTGGCGAACAGACACTATGGAGAGCACACACGCACCTGAAGTACCAGACAGTGGACTGATCATCAACAAGAACAAGACAAGAACCACGAGCGCTACCACAGCCGTTCGCTTGGAGTGTGCAGCTGAAGTGTTTGGCCGTTCCATTGGCGAAGATTCCTCTGGGTCTGGAGCGTGTTGAGGCGTTTGAGGTGCACTTGCAGAGGGAGGGAAGGGGTATGCCATTCTGTACAATTGAGACTCGGCGTCAAGACGCTTCAGATCTTCGATCTTGGAAGGGTCGATGGTACGGGGAGTGGAAGGGTAAGAGAAGGGGAAAGAACGACGTGCAGTAGGCATCTTGATGCAATTCAATTCAGTTAATAGAGGTACGAGATGGACGAGCACGCCTTTTTGGTATCAAGAGGTCCCAAATCGTTGACTTTGACGTGTCGAATATTTGCAAAGAAGAATTCGCAGATGATGTGCAGTATCTCAAGTACTGAATCTTACATTCACCGCGATTGTGGTATGAGTACACCTGCCAACCTCGGGGCCAGTGTTAATCATCTAGGGAGTTTTTGGCTACGAAATGCACAGGTAGATAATTCCAATGAATGACCGTTCCCTGCTTCGTAGTTCTATACCTTGAGCTGCTCTTTCAAAGCTCGTATCTTCGACATTTCAGGGCCCTTGCCCTGAATAATAAGTATCTATCGGATTTGATTCGCTTCCTTGGGCAAGGGAAACTACCAATTCCATACAGCTTTCCAATGGCATTGCACATATACCTTCTTAATCATTGACGGCATCGGAGTCTTCTTTACACGGCTGGACTTGTGATTGCTTTATGATGGCCACGACCAGAGCCGGACAGTTCACGTACTCAAAGAAATGGCCGAAGTGGTGTCCTTTCAAAACCGGGCAAACGGAGTTGGGAGAGAATGGTCGCAGCTTACCCGTGCTCCATGCCTCAATGCCCATTGGGACAAATGCGAGAGACAGGATAGATTCAAAAGCTAACCGTAGTCGATCACGATAAAGGAGGCAGGAGGTGGAAGTCACTGATAGAAGAGTGTGAATGACACATTGCAAAAATACTCAATCGTTTCAAGACTCGTTACCACATCCGTGTGTTATAGTAGTAAATTACCACGCCCCTTTATTAGGACGACGGCCTCAGCTAGCGCCTACGCCCGGGCTCCCGGGCAGCGTATAACGCCCCACGCTCTAGTGCCGGGTCTCTTCAGCAGGCTAAGAATCGGCTTTCTACCTTACTCCATGGTCATCTCGGTCAATTCCGACACATACCTAAGGTAAGTTGCTGAGGTAGTCAAGGTGTGGCTAGCACAGGCTTTCGGGAGGATCCGCACGACAAAGCATGGGGCTCCTGGGCTGATCATGGGGCTGGTTACGGGCTTCATCTTTCGATGCACGGATGTGGTAAGGTATTTAATAATGGCGTGGTATGGTATTGCTGTAATCGGTGGGGTGGAAATTGGCCGGGGAAAGTGCGGGGGAGGGGCCGAGGCCTCGGGAACTGAAAGAGTGACTCAGGTAGACACAAGGCGAGTCAAATAGCTCCAGTATTGTTTATTACTTTGTCTATCTCTATCGTTTCTTCTATATATTTCAATCAATGCTGTCCTGTCCTTGAATATTAACATCGCGCTGTGCCGGCCTCAGCAGCCCGTTCATGCATCGCTCGCATCTTACCGGTCAACAACAGATTGGGCGAATTGGGATTCGATCATAGCCATTCAAACAACAAAGGGCTCTGGGACGTATTGGTCTAATCCTAGGATCCGGGCCCTGAGGCCTTAGCAGGCGAGATGTCGTGGAAAAAGTCGGAGAAGTTGGTGGACACCATCAAACATTATTCTGGCTTCCCTGCTACGGGAGTGAGTCTGAGGCAGATGGTTCAATTCGGGGAAAGACCCGGAACAGGTACGGCAAAGGAGCTGTCTAGTGGTAAGCAGAAACAATGATTGACAAGAGTCTCAAGGTACCCTCTTCCGCGCTTCGCAATTCCTCTCCGAAGAACTTCCCATACGGCTGGCACATCGAGTACAAGAACTTGGGGACTTGCCCGACGGACTGGGCGAAATGCCGTCGATCAAGAAAGTTCAGGACTGGTATTCGCAGTCGTTCGAGGTACGGAGCGCACATTGCCGGTCCGCTGAAGGAACTAATGATGACTGGATCAATCATAGGATATCACGACTCTACCTAGACCGAAACTCGATTCCGAGGTACGAGAAAGGCTGCTAGCGCCAATGAGGCAGAATGGGCAAGAATCCAAGATTCTCAGTCAGACAACACACAATCCTAGTGTCAAGCAAGGCCAGTACCGATCACAACAAACGAAAGGGAATGGCAATGGCGGTTCAAGAGGTTCCCCGAGGAGATACTATGCTTCTACAGACGGCAAGGATGACTGGCCGCCCGAGCTGAACGACTACAACCAACGCTTTTCCAAGACTTTAGAAGGCATCAAAAGGCGGCACGACAGTGTCGTGACAACAGTTGCGCAAGGGATCAATGAGTACAAGCGGAAGCGTCAACGGATGCAGATCGATAACAATATTCAGGCTTTCCTCGACCGTTTTTATATGTCGCGGATAGGGATTCGGATGTTGATCGGTCAACATATAGCCCTCACGGACCAAAAGCAAGCGCACGAGCCTAACTATGTGGGAATCATATGTACCAAAACCAATGTCAAAGAACTCGCGCAAGAAGCCATCGAGAATGCGCGATTTGTCTGCGAAGATCATTATGGTCTATTCGACGCCCCCAAGGTTCAATTGGTGTGCGAGCCGGATCTGCACTTCATGTATGTGCCAGGGCATTTGTCTCATATGCTGTTTGAGACTCTCAAGAACTCTCTTCGAGCGGTGGTGGAAACTCATGGGGCAGATAAGTCGGAGTTTCCTGTGACAAAGGTAATCGTCGCCAAGGGAAAAGAGGACATAACCATCAAGATATCGGATGAAGGAGGTGGTATACCGAGATCCGTCATACCACTCGTCTGGACTTATATGTATACCACTGTCGACACAACGCCAGATCTGGATCCCGATTTCAACAAGAGCGACTTCAAAGCCCCCATGGCCGGTTTCGGTTACGGTCTGCCTATCAGTAGATTATACGCCAGGTACTTCGGAGGTGATCTAAAGCTCATCAGTATGGAAGGGTGCGTCAATCCGATCGGAATCCTCCGTCCTGGCATCTATGGCTAATCTTCACCTCGGGACAGATACGGCACCGATGTATACCTCCACCTGAACAGGCTTTCTTCCAGCTCGGAGCCCCTGCAATAACAACTAGCAGTCATGAGAGGTAACGCTCAAGGATTGACGATGAAACTGGCGGCGATGCGATCGCAGTTGAAGGGTAGAGAAGTTAGCACGCGGAAACAAGTTGGAGATACGGCGAGCATGATGAATGAAGAATCTTCCGGAGTGGAGGAGTCGAAGCAGGATATTTAGTACATAGGTGTTGGAAGAGAGATGTTTATGTTCTTGTTCAATTGATACCAATATCTCCGAATGAAATACAGTACGTACTGAGTGGGTATAAGCAGCATATCCGGCATGACGCATAGTAATCGTAAATTCCCCCATCCCTTCCCCTCCTTCGCTCCCCATCCCACCCCTTCTCCTACCCTTTCCCACCAACCTTCCTCTTCCCCTTATCCATCACCTTCCCACTCCCACTCCCTTCCCCCTTACCCCCCTCCCCCTTCTTCCCCCCAACATCCACATCAACAACCTCATTCTCATCCTCCCACTCCACCTCCTCCTCCTCATCCTCATCATCCAACCCCATCATCTGCCGTTCGAACCGGAGGCGTGTGTGGGGTATACTCTTTGAGTGCGGATGCGGATCAGTCGATGTCCTTGAGGGATGGAGGTAGAGGGGCGCACTTCTTGGTATTTCTGACTGTACATTGCGAGGAGGTCCCAGTTGTCGAGGATGTGTGCTGCGCGTTCGGATTTTTCGAGGGCTTCGTGGGTTGGTGCGTTGGGGTTGTGGTTAGGGGATGGCATTTTGTGTGTGTGTTTGGAGGAGGGGGAGAGGTGGGTGGGTTGGTGGGGAGAGAGTTGTTTGAGAGGGTGATTGGGAGGATTTGGTGGATGGGATGATTGATACTGAGGAAAGCTTGGCACGGCAAATGTAAAAACGCACCTCAGGCGTACTTATATAGTATTCAACTGTGTTAAGAATATAAGCCTATGCGGCCTCAGATTATAAGTCAAGTACTATATAGTTTCTGTAATTGTATCCTTGAGGTTTAATATTATACTTTAGGTACTTAAAGAGGCAACCGCTATACAAAGGCTTGGGAGCGGAGCGGATAGTTTTGCGGGTGGGTGTCTACGCCAGATGTGGGGGCTGTAGAATCGAACACTTGCCTTGATGGGAAGTTTAGCTGCGCAAGGCTGTAAGCGTTGGAGTAGGCTGATCAGGCATGCTAGGGTTGGCTAATGTCGTGATCGAGAGGTTGTCGTTTCCACTCTGACCTCATGCTCCTCTAGGGTCTTGAACAGGCAGCATCAAGAAGTCTTAACGACACTCCGTACGCCGCAGTATGCCAGCGGCGTAGACACTTCATCCTTGAATATGCTGTTGCCTGAGGCCACATACTATATTGAGTAAATATGACCTTGATCACACATCGTCCACGTCAAGTATTCGAGATGGCAGAATTACAGAGGTCCCAGTCAGATCAGGGCGATGGTGCACCCAATCCTGAAACTATTTCATATCGATCAAGAGCCTCAAGCGTCATTTCGACGGGGACGAAATTCAGTATACAAACTATGCCGCAAGGCCATTATTATATCGATGGGGTTTTGGATGGAAGAAATCCGCAAAGTGTGAACACGAGGCCAGCGTCCCTGTACAGTGTCCGGTCAATGGCACCCTCGCTACCGCCGTACGATGGCCACCAACCCATGGATGCATTACTCTCGACCAGTAACCAACCCAGTCACCCGTACTCTCTTCAAACTTCCGCGAACCATGATCTTCAAATCGCCTCATCAATCGGGAACGACCAAGAGCCACCCCTAACTCCATCCGATCCCGAGAACGCCCTCAGCATGCACTACGGCCGCGTCGTGCGCACAATCGACGACAATCACGCCCGCCAACTGGCTCGCATCTACAGCGCTCACGAGCAGGACCTCGCTGCCACCCGCGACGCCGTTGACCAAGCCTATCGCAAAGAATGGAAAGCCAAGAATCGCGAGATCGAGCGTGTTCGTGAAGAAGCTGCTAATGAGATCGAGCAAGTACGGAGGGAAGCGGCGGCAGATATTTCTAGGCTTCGAGAGGAAATTGAAACGCTGTCTGCTGCTCATAAGGAAACCGTAGCTAGAATCGAGACTGAAATTGCTGACAAGGTTGTCTTACTGAATGGAAAGCATGAGGCTGCAGTTGAGAAAGCAAGGAATGCGATTGAGGATTTGTGGGAAGGAAGGTGGAATGACCGTATCAAAGTCGCTGCGGAGGAGGCGAAGCGCGCTGCCAAGGAAGCGGAGCGCAGGGAGCAAGAGAAGGATGAGGAGTGGCTCCGACTCATCAGGAGCCTTCACCCGGAGCTTTCGGACGAAATCAAGAATGCGGTGATATCATCTCGAACGCAGGGAAGCCAGCAGAACGACGCCGACGACATTACCATCGTGTGAGGATCCTCCAAGAAAACCTCCAAAGATCTCCCTCTGGGTCACCTTACGTGATTTCTAATCCACAAGGACGTCAGACGAAAGGAGGTTGTACGTGAGTACAGCCTTCGCATATCTCATCGTCTGCATTTCAGGAGTATCACCTGCAGACAACCATTCTCAATGGGCTCTGAAAGAGTAACGACAGCCTATTCATTCCTACGCTTATCGCAGCGAGCGGCTGGTCTCCGAACGCACGAAGCATCCACCGCAAAGCCCAACTCCCCTATTGCCAAGTCCACTAGCAACAATCCAGAGTATCTAGCAAATTAATCACATCGACTCGAATCGTCCTAGGTTCAGGATCAACTATCCTGTGTCCTCAGCAAGGCACTCATTTCGAGGGTTTTGGAGAAAGCCCAGCCAAGACGAGTGTCAAAATTGGAGGGCAATAAGGGAGGAGGAGACTGTTGTCCGTTCGATACGACCTTCGCATTAACCATCGCAACCACTACATCACATGAAATCCCACATAACCAATTCCACGACACCGCCACTACTCCATCACTCTTGCCCCGATATACGTACAAGCTGACAGAATGTGAGGCTTCAATAAAAATGAAGAAGCCTAAACCCACTATTCGCCAAAATGAAAAAGGTCCTCGACAAGCATACTAAATACCATCCAACCATTGAACAAAACGCCAATGATGAAAAGACACGACCCTCCACCACGAAACCCAACACCAACAAGACCCAAACCTCTCATATCCCTTCATAACCACAACTAATACCACAACCCTCTCACAACCACATTCCTCCACAACCACAACCACACCACAACCACATCTCACAACCAACACCACAAAAACATGCCCCCTTACCACAAGAACCACCACCTCACTTCCTACTGCTACCCAAAAGCTAGAACTGGGGATTCGAACCTCCGACCTGTGGGGAAGATGTATGTAATAGTAGGATGTTGTAGTGATATCTTAGCACTGCAAGAGGATGAGACGAATCCTCCACCATCAAAACTAGCAGCGCCGACTGGAAATCGACTCGAATTCATCATGTATGATTTAAACTCTTGGCAAACAGACTGTGTGTGGTATCAACTCAGTAATCATCATATCAAAATCAAATCCTCCCATCAAATCCAATTCCAACGGGCGCTCCTTCCCACAGTGGAATCTATCTTCCCCTTTCTTTCCAACTAACGTCGATGACGGGATAACGAGATACGGTCATTCGAGATTACTGAGATATTACGGCCGTGGCCCTACCAGTTTAGCCAATCAAGTCAGGTGGCGACAGTGCAATCTCGAATGACCGTCAATCTCGTTATCCCGTCATCGACGTTATGCGAGGCAGTAGACAGTGTGAAAAACGGAGGCATGGGCCAATGAATCGCTATGGCATCATAGCATCGAGCTCGGAAGAGTAGAGACCATGAGATCGAGCCGTCAAGGCCCAAAAGGAAGACTGCGAGGAATAATAATAAAAATACAAAAGAAGGCGGGACCAGTCCCTTCACTTTACAAGTGCTCAACTATACTACTCATACAATCCCACTCCACACCCCCAGCTGCCCGAAAATCATACATACAGGCTTGCGCCCAAAAACTCTAGGTATAGGTAACAAAAAAACCCAATAACGCCAACGCTAATCATAACAAAAATGCCCCCATCATTCCGCAACCCCCCCCAAAAAAACATTCACTCAAGAACCCGGACCCGTCCACCCAAACGTATAATCAAACTTATCCCTCCACCACCTCCACCCCCCAACTTCATCCTCCGCCAAGCCATAAGACTCCGTACCCGCAATCATGGCATCCGTCAGGGTTTCCAGGCCCAGCCCCAGATTCTCACTTGCGACGCGTGGCCCGAGATCTTCCACCTTATTCGAGAGGCGAGGGTTTCCCAAAGGTGTCACAGGTGGATAGGTGAGGTTTTCCACATCGTGAGAGAGCCGAATGTCGGGCACGTTGCCAACACTATCACCATCTGGCAATTCCGGTGGGAAAGGAATGCGCAGCTGCCACATGGATCCCAGTATCATTACCGTTATGATAAGAAACACTAGAGTCGGAATCCAGCCAATGTCGCCAAGACCACGGGGTCCATTTTTGTCCTGGTGTGAGTTTTCGCTGCCGTCAGGATCATTATTTGCTTCAAGGTCGGGAATAGGTCCTAGACTCGGTTGGGAACCCCGTTGTGCAGCTTCATCATTGATCGCAGTGATGAAGGAATTTCCACTGTCGGTATCCGCAGCGACAGTGCTATCAGCGCTTGCGCCATCACTGTCTGCTTCCACACCTTCGGGGATAGGAGAAAGGCCAGGTAGTTGTCTCGGCGCGTCAAGGGACTTAGGATTGCGATTTAAGTACAATCTGTGCTCCTTGTGCATGGTTGGCAGATAGGTGCCCGACTCCAGTTCAATGTGGTCCTTCGCCCCTGGTTGGGTCAAGAAAACCGTTCCAATATCCTGAAACTTCAGACTGCCACGAAGCACCTCGTGGTCTAGGACCCTTGGTAGGAAAAGCTCGCAAGGACAGTCGCCATTCGAAAGTGCCGTATCTAGTGGTTCTTGCCAATTCAACTCAAGTTTGATAGGTCCTAGTAGCATGTGGGCTTGCTTGAAAAGCACGAGTTGCCCGTCAATTTGCCGCCACTCGGCAGCTTGTTCAGTGGCTAGGCCACCGTCAACCAGGAACAATGTAGGGATCCACCCGTGAGGATCAATTGTCAAAAGCCTGTTACTATTCTTTTCAACCTCCAGGTACAGGCTCATACGACACTCAAGTGCCATTCCGAGCAGCTGCTGAATCTCGATGTCAAAGTTCCAGACCACATCAGTGGCAGCTAGCGCGTTGAGCGATTGAAACTTAACAGCAGCGTTTTCTATAATCTCAATCCGAAGGTCGTCCCTAAGACCCAGGGGATATAACGGAGGCGTGTCGATACGCTCAAACCGGGCAACCTTACTGAGGGGATGCGGCGTTGCTTTCCACGTACTATACAGGCTTCTTGCCTTTGTTTTCATGATCAACGGAGCGTCGGGTTCTCGGAGGGAGACGGACTCTGATAGCACCTTGCCATTGCTTGGACGAAAGCTTGGGAGCACTTGCATACTGTTGCTGTGATCTGACGTCGAATGGCTCATAGTAAAATACAGATCCATTGGTCTCTCCATGTCGCAGATATTGCGGATGATTTCTATTTCTGCTTTGGCAGGCTCCGAAGAGGGTATTGCGGAAACCCCGTCATCAAGGTATAGTGATGAGTGGCCAGCTTCTAGGTGATGGGTATGCTTCCCTTGGACACCATTTGTGATAATAAGGTTAAGGCAAATTCGTGCTGTGTCAATCTTTTGCTTGGGGAAAGTGACTGACAGATGAACGTGATGATGAATCTTGATCTTCCCTTTTTGAGACATCGTGGCATTAGTGTAGAGCTGCACCGAAGCATCCCAGCTACTGATCAAGTAGATCGCGTCCTCCGAACGGGTCGGACACTCATGTTCCAATCCGAACTGATTGGAAGCTTCTCGCAGATTTGGAAGCGATTGAGTGACCTTAAGCTCCAACTTGGGTTCGGCTCCGCAAAATTCTGGCTTGGAATTGATCCGGACCTTGCGCGGAGTAGTCTGCGTGTGGTATGATGGCGAAGTGATGGCATCATCTGGCGCAATTGATGTAGTTCCTGGTCTGCTTGCACATATCTGACTGGATACGTCCCCCAGATTCTCGTCTACATGGTGCGCCGGGTATGGTGTACATGCCTGGTCGACAGGGTAACAGTACTCCAGCGGTGACCAGGAATCCGGATCTGGTAGGTCCAGACTAGGCGATGCGGCCATTAACACCGTCCCGTTTGAGCTCAGACTACCGTCATCACTACTGTCTTGCTCGTAATCTTCGAGATCATATTCTCGCCTCTGGACTGTTTTGTTGGGCACGTAGCGACAAAGGCTCGCTGTCTTAGGAGCTGGAAGAGTCGACCATGGGGTCCGACCTCGAGGGAACAGGCGTCGTGGGCTTTGAACCGTACCAGGTGAGTCCCCCATTCCTGACTGTATCAATTGCGTGTGCAATGCTAACAGATTGTCAACTGAGCCGGTCTGAGCCAAACATCCGAGCCACATACCTAGGCCCGTAGTGCTGGATCTCGGCGACATTCTGTGATCAGGCCCCCACGTACTGGTTCGTTTTGATTGTTGATAGAGCTTTCTAATACTGTACATTAAGGTTCTATACCCTATGTTGCTTGATGGTGATGCTCTAGTGTTGTTGTAAACAAGAAGTACTCCAGGCAAAGGCCGCCCTTGATTGACACCGCCATGCCAGAGGATTGCTTAAACTAGGAAAGCAAGAGCGTTCCAGAGGCTGTAACTTGAGGTTGATCGCCACTTCCGGCGCAACCTCCTTTTCGTGATTGATTTGAACGTTCGCTACCATAATAATAGCTTGAGTAATTCAACTAGCTCTTAACGCGCTTCAAGCCAAGGTTGTTTCAACTGCCTTGCGGACCACGATAGTAATGTGGCAGATAGCTTTGGCCTTCTAAACTTGGGGCACCACTGCTTGCATATGACTGCGACTGGGTGTGTCCCTCCATACTCGTGCCACCAGCGCTCGAGTAAGACTGTAGGGGGTCTCTTCGAGGCTGACTAGAAGGCAGGGTCGATTGCAAAGGGGGAAGGACGCTTGTCGAAGGCTGTAGAGGGTCCGGTAGGGTCCGGGCTAAAGGCTGCGCTGGTCTGTCGTACAATGTTGGCGGAGCTTGTGAGGCGTAATAATCTGGACGTGCGGATGGGAAGTTCGAGCCATAGGCTCTGTCTAGGGGTGGATGGTCCTCGATATCATATCTTTGGTAAGGTCTTGGCTGGTCTACTTGGGATGGAAGAGTTGACGGTAACGGTCGGAATGGCGGTATAGGCTGCGTGAGCTGCGGTATCGGTCTGGACTGAGAACCGAGATACTGACCCTGCTGGAATTGGTAGGATTGATCTCTTGTTGGTTGGTGGTACTGATCCCTCATTCGTTGGTCGTATAAAGAGTTGTTCGGGGCCGCGAACGAGTATCCAGAGTATTCATGGCGCGGCGAAACGAAAGGTGAAGAGGTAGAAGACGAGTTCGTACGTTGATGGCCGACTGAAAAGTCAGACGGCGCGGTGCCAGAAGCAGAGGGAGGTCCTTGGGAGTAATAAGGCCCACGAGTTGCTACTGTTAGATCTCGCTGAGGGTGTTGGGTGTAAGGATCTCGACGTTGATGCTCGCCATCAGACGCAGCCCTCCTATCCAAGCCGATAGATATGCGTTGCTTCTTGAGAGGCGCTTCGTATGGATCTCCATAGGCGCCTGCAACGAAGCCTCCAGCTCTATCGTCGTGCCCTTGTGACGACATGGCCTGGTAGTCGGTAGACGACTGTTGAGGATGCCCATGTACGGCGTTGGCAGAGGTCATGAATTCCGTAGGTGCAGCTCGCTTGCTGCTGACTTTTAGCCTGAATAAAGCGAAGATGCAGATAGTCTTACCCTAGAACTCGAGGCTCTTTTCTGATCCTCAGCTTTACACCTTGATCACCAAAGGAGCGCGAGAGGAAGGTCGACTCGGACATGCCAGGAAATGCCCGAGGTGTAAATACTATCACAATTAGCATGACACTGCGATCAGGGTCGAAGAGACAAGCTTACCGGTAAAGGGGTCGGAGATGGCAGACTTAATATAGGCCACTTTTGATCTAAGACATTCGTCAATCTGAAGGATCACGTAACAGGGGAGGCTTACTTGAGCATCTCGAATAGACTGAACCGGAGTCGAAAATCGCCCTCGATCTTGACGGAGAGATCTGGAAACACAAAGAAACCTCCGTCTAGATACTATTGAGCAAAGTGGACAATGGGGATCATTCAATTTACTCACCAGTATTGTCAACATCCTTGAGCCGGTGTAGCGAAGAGACCAAAGTCCCTGCCAGTGCAGACTGGGTGGCAGTGTCTAAGGCTTCTCCTTGATGAGCAGCAGCTAACTGCCCCGGACGACCAAGATCCGCGTCCTGGAGGTTGACTACCATGAAAAAGTAGGGGCTCTGAAGATAGTTCCTGTGAGTGTCAGGCGTGACATCTGCCGGATCAATAGCTCTGCTAAACTTACTGAGCTGGATCTTCGGGGTCAATGATATGCAACTGCACGATCGGTGGGGGATCCACTGGTTTGCGGTCTGTACAAAAGTCACATTGGCCATCAGTGTCTCTAGAATCATCAGCGAGGATGAGGTCAAGTCTAACCTTTCTCCTTGGGCCCAGCGAAGGCCTTTGCCCGCTGTGGGCCCTGGCGGACAGTCAATTTGTAGGCATCGCTGCGTGGCCGCATGGTCAGTCAGATGGGCGGCGGGGAGTGAGGCCAATCAGTCGCTTGCAATGGTAGTACCTTCCAAGCCTCCAGAGTTGAGCAGAATGTTCCTCCGAAACGATTGAGGCGTTCATCAATCTTGCACTGGAAGTAGAGCGAAGAAAAACTTATGCTTCCACGGTCGACACCTGTCGCTTGACAGCTGCAGTGCCCAAGAAACCCGTGAATTGGCGCATCAAGGGAGCGAAGTCCTCACGTATCTATGGTTGGAAAGCTGCCCGAGACCGGGTTGACTGGGTGGGAAAAGGGTCAGCCCAGTGGTCCGGTGTGGCAACGATTCGGTACCCAAGCGGACGCCCAGTGGAGTCGAATATCGGACGCTTACTCTAATGGCTTGATCTTGTGGCCATCAATGTGGGGTTGGGAGGGTAGCGGGCAAGGATAATGGCTTTTGGCTTTCCCCGGAGAGCCTGCTCTGAGGAAATACTTGCAACAAGAGACAGCCAGGACCTATGGACCACAGGAGATGATGGGTTCCCAACTTGCGGACAACGTTGCTGGAAAAACAATTCACGAAGACGCGTTCGCCTGGTCACAGCGTACAATAAACACAAAACACAACCGCGGAGGCTCCGGTGGTAGCGGCAAAATTGTAGTTGAGGTCCAATGTCTGGTACCCTTGGACGCGTTGAGGCTAGTTCCGTGGATCGTGGTGGTAAGCTTTCTCCCCACTCCACTCGACACTCATCTGCATCAATTGGACTTTCTTCTTCTTCTTTCCTAACCTTCCCTCAAGTCGACCACCGCGACTCGATGATGCCCGCCTGGCGAAGACGATGTTGGTAGGACCCCGTTCCAGTCAACCTCGGTCTCTGCTCTGTTCACCTGCTCCTCTGTCCCACACAGTCGGGAAAGGGGGCGTTGGTCAGTGCCACCGTGGCCTGACCAGGGTCGCATCTGCCACAGAGCGCCGTCAGTGCAGTGATAGCCACGCCGTACTGCCCACAAGCCTCTTGGTTGATGCAGCCTGAGCGCTGGCCTGACAATTGGGCCCAAGGTCCTCTCTCAGTTATAGTGGGCCACGAAGTGGAATGGATACTGCGAGGGCGATACCCTGACCTACGAGGACTCCAGTCTGTGGCCAACCCTATCTCGATGTGGGATGTTTGATAGTCTTACAGCAACGCTCCGAGCATTGCAAATGCTTGTTTCTGGTATCTTTCCCGAGTCTGACAGGGACAGAGAAATGTGACGATAGATCGGTGTGGCAGGAAGTAGTGGATCAGTCGTGGACTTGATGTGGCTCAAGGTCAGTACTTAAGAGGATCAGAAACAGAATTCTTAGTGCCAAATAAACGGATCCATTGAACATGGACAAGACCATGTCAATTGAGACCACCCTGAGTCATATTACAGATCCTTTCGAGGTACCTTGCCTACCATGTCTGCCCGTATGATCTGGGAGATAATTGACTTGGGCAACAAGCTTTGACATTGACATTTTCTTAGGAAGGATTGGGAATGCAAGCCCCGAGGTATCAAACATAGGAGGGTCTGTGGTCTAGGAGAGCCTTGCCGAATGGCTGTTGGCGTCCGCTAAAAGAAACCTGGTAATCATCGGGCACTACTGCTGTACAGGATCGCGCATTTCGCCTCATCATGATTGGACGGTCAGGATTTGCAGCCGTCGGTTTCCGCATAGAGTGAATGCTTCCACCATTCGGCTGCCATTCGACTTCTTCAACAGGATGTTTCACTTAAGGATGCGCAAGGCGTTAGCTTTCCTCAGTAACGAGGAAAGTGCAACACTCCACGCGCAGTCGAAGTGCTGTTACATACTGGCTACTGCAGCTAGAGAGCTTAGCTTCGACCGAACGAATCGCGTGTGCTTGACGTGCTGAGCTAAAACTCGGTTGGAATTCCAAGTTGTCTTTCGGAGCCAGGCTACGATGGAAGCATAACCGAAAAGGCTTCAAAGTGGCGTTTCATGCTCGAAAGGCATGTCTCAATGTGGAACGATGTCTCGTTTGCGTTCGTCCTTTGAGCTCGGGGTCGACGGCTCGCCTTGCCCGCCCTGACAGCCTGCGGTCTGGCGTGTTGCATGCGAAACGGCTCCGTCGTGCGCGTCCGACGGTGCAGATGGCAATGCAGCCCATGACTGATCAGCGAATCAGATTTCAAGGCCTCCCTCATGCATTCATCTAGGTATGGCGTCTGGGGCCGCGACGGGAGATTTCGACCTTGCCATTGGCTGTAAAGAAGAACCTTTGCTGCACATAAGTCTACACAATGCGATTCATATCACCGTTGAAGCCTCTACTCGCCTAGTGTATTTGTACCTGAGATCATCAACCATCGCACACCACGACCTTGAATTCACTCGACGCTGAGACATTTGAAACGCAATCTTGTGACCAAGGCCATCACCTTGCGCCACGCTATCGTTTTCGGACCCGCCAACGCACACTTCCGATTCATGAGCTTGCGAAAGCAATGACCTGCTCCATTCACACTACAACAATATCCAATGTCCGCGAAAGGAGTGTCGGAAGTATACTGACGCACTTAGCCACCACTATATCAACTCCACTACACTAGCTACAAACAATGGGTACCACAGAGGCGCCGTTAACGGGGACGCAATCGGATCGCGGACATACGATACATCAAGAGAATGCCCGCCTCGTTTGTGGTATGATTCGTGCGTTTCGATGGTCCAACCCCCATATGGATGAACCAAATAGAGGGCGGCCATGGATGAACCAAATGCGGGACTGCACATTCGCTGCAGTCGCCGATCCTTTCTCTGTGCATCATCCCAAACCATCGACAACCCTTGAAGGTGCTTTCAGCCCATGCACAGTTGACAGCGGTGATCGCGCGGCTGGGGGCAGATCATGCCAGGTAAGTTGTGGCACAGCACGAAACCTGCAATCACCACTGGGACAAAGTGGGTAGCAATGATTACGACAGCTTGGACGATGTGATACGACGCGATACAATCCTTTGCCCGTACACTGGAATCGGCCAAGTGGAAGAGAGTTCGGCGCCCGGTGCGATGCTAGTGGGTGCAAGGCATGTTGTGTGATTGTGACACATCTTGAATTCGCTTCCTAACCGAGGTACAAGTCGACAATGACTCGCGATTTGCCATAGGTGTGATCCGTCCGCTCGGCCGCTAAGCCGCGCATCGACCCGCTCTCAGACCCCGGTAAGTGGGCATCCTTTTAAGTTTTTTAACGCATCTTTTCCTTCCCAAATCGCACAAGCAGATCGCAACCCCTTGCCTTCCATTACTCAATCTCAAACACGGTGCTAAACAGGTTTTCGCATGAGTCAGTCCGATGTGACGGGGATCATTTGCACTTCCATGGAGCAGGATAGCCCTTGTGACGCTGCAGAGACACTGGGTTCCACGAAGAACCTCCACTTTGCTTTTCTGTACGAATCTTTCTTTGATGCCTCCCCTCGACTCGAGCAAAGAGATAGAAAGGTCCCGCAACAACCTCACTTCCACCGGGGATCCGGAAAGGGTGTGATTATTCCCACCACGAATCATCCCGACCACATATCATGACAGGTTAAGAGATTCGGAGTTTTCCGCTTCAGGTGTCCAATTCCCGTACAGCCCTTCCCGCAGCGGACCCAAACTTCTACCCGCTCCCTACCATGGTACTGTCGTTTTGAGCCTCTCTCCCCACGCGACATCCCCTGCGGAATCGCACATATTGTTCCAGGTTGATACCATCAAATAGTACTCTACGTATGAGTTGTCATCCGCCACTTGTGTCGTTCGACGCGGTAGCTCGGTGTCGAGCTTGCAGATATATTCCTTAGCCCATGCCCGTTGTTCAGTCTTCGCATGCTTGCGGCATACGGTCATGTAATGCAAGCAATCTTGTACGTATTGAAGAGAAGTATAGAAGTATGGACGCAGCTTGGATGCGGGAGAATAATCTTGTTGGACTGCAGTGCATCCGAAGTTCTCCAGCGTGTCACCTCCAATAGCACCACCCACTCTTTGTTCGACAAAACCATCTTAGCCACGACCTACATAACTTTCAACTTTCGGATCTTTGGACCTCCACTACTCTGTTCTCGCGCACCAGAAGCAGAAAGAAAGCCCTTTGCTTTTCAAACCGAGGCCCAAAAAGCCACCATTCAGGATGGTCGCCGAGCTTTGCCGAAAACTATCACGTCCAGGCGATACCCTTCGAAGTCCACCATACCATTGGTTACCAAGGCTGCACCGGTCAAGATCTCAGATCTGAAAGCCACTTTGCGCCACGTGGGAACCATGATATCTCAAACCAAGTGAGATCTCGCTGAATCGCTTTGCCTTTCCAAACGGCCAAACCTAAGTCTATGTCCGAGCACTACCACCCAGTAATGGAGATTTTCCAAATCCAAGCTTTGAACGTCCGCATGACCGTTGTCTCGCGCTCCCTTCTGATTTGACCAGCCACGTGGGTATCGCTAATGATCATGCAATGTGCAGCCACAGCAGAATGCACCTCGTATGTGCAGCACAGGTGCACCGAAGACGACCAAGCGACGTTGAGCGTGCGAAGACACTAAGTGGCTCTTTCCCATGCGAACATCCGTACGAAGCTCTCAAGCCCTCTTGTGTATGCCAGTACCCGAAGCCGAACGTCCCGAGCCAAACAGAATTGCATTATCCCCGGGTTTGTACGCGTACATAATTGGAATCCAAAGCTGTCTCAAGTTGTTAAACCTTCAAGGATGATAACAGTGACCACAAATGGAAATCATGCGCCACACTCTGCCACTTCCCCAGCCACTACCGAGTAAGCATATAAGCTGCTGGATACACCGGACGTCTCCAAGCAGCAACGCGGTAAGTACAGTCCTCGATCTCTCCCGAGTCGCAGGCAACTATTTCCATCTACAAAGGCCCGGACACCTAATGCGGCAACCTACCTCCTTCGATCGTCCGAGCTCCATGCTGCTTAGATCGAAGTGGAAGAAGCTGCTCGCAACTCCCCTCCACCACAAGGTCCGCGGAAAGATGTTTCCTAGCTACGCATATCATCGCAACAAAGCTAGTCAGCATGCAATCTCCGATTAGGAGGTATCAAGCATACACCCATTCCCCTCCGCACCCTCAAATAATCAGCGACGTCTGTACCTCCAAATACGATCAAGTACGATTCTAGTACAGCCAGGCCCATCTCGCCACAACCTTAACAGGGATCAAAGGCATATGTTCAACGCTCGTTGGTTAACTACTACTCAAAACCATATGGTATGCATTCACACTGCGCTTAATGCATATTCGAAAGGTTAGAAGACCTATATAATCCTCTCCACTGATTCTAAATCGTTATAGCGTTCACGCTGTACATCGTCCTGCAAGCCATCAACACGGGGAGTATGGCTCCGACGAAAGTCCTCGTGGCGTGGGTCTTATACCTTGTGATACCCGAGTTGCTTGGAACTGTATCTAGCAAACCATCAAAATCCTTCACAACATAAACACAGCCAGCTATCTCGTGAAACACATCTCCCCACAGCCAGGACCACCAATCTAACTGCCTTACCTTAGATGACAACACCCCCACCGATATCAGAAGTGACTGTCCCGAAGCAATTCCCTCTGTCGCAGCGTCATCCCGATGCTGGATATCATATCTTATGCAATCGCCGTATCGCTACATTTCGTATAGACCTCTTAATCTATACTCCTTTCCTCTCCCTCGTTCCGCCTCCTTCAAGTCTTCATCGTAGCTATCAAAGCCCGTATATATTTATCCCCTTCCCCTTCCCCTCCATCCTCCCGCACCCCCTCACCCACCATATCCCATCACACCCTCCATCCACAAACGCCATACAAATATCATAAAAACCCCAAACACAACACCACTACATCCATCACAAGAATTAATTCCCCGTTATAAGAACAGTATCATACTTGCTACACATACACATACTAATACCCTCATACCTTCATCATAGATAGGAATCGTGGATTACGAAAGCCCATACGTAATCTTCTCGCAACAACATTGACAGGACGAAATCACGATCTTTTCGACCTCTCTAACCTCCTAGTCGATTGTGTCCCATTGAACCTATTTACCTACTTATCTATCCATCTACATCAACATAATAATATATCATAAAACCACGAAAATCATCACATCACATCCACACTTGCCACAATAATATTGTAACACAATCATCATCATCATAATATGTAAGTCATGAACATAACAATTAGAACAGAACAAGACCCTATGAATGTATGCTCCATAATGCATCACTACAGTAGAAAAGGAACCCCGTATCATCAACCCCACTAAAGAGAACAGAGGATTTTCAATGCCAAGCCATGCCACGAAACGAAAGACTCATTCTCATCTCATCAATCGTCCTCATCTCATGCTCATGCTCATGCTCATATCCAACACTACCGTACAGCAAGCATTCAATCGTACCACAGAGCATGCATCCCACTCAAATCATCAAAGCCATCCCCCATCATCAAACCCCCCATTCTCCTTCCCAACCCCCAGATCCAACTTCAGCATCTCCAACCTCGGCGCCGCATCCCCTTTCTTCTGCGGACTCTTCTTCGGACTCACCTGCCTCACTTCCTGCTTCGGTCCTTGTCTGACATCCAAACACGGCCATGCATCTTCCATCGCCGCGCCAACCCACGTCGACAACGCCTCATGCACGCAGCCGTAGAATTTCTCCTTGCACGTGCGGAAACTGGCGCCCATCACCTTTTCGAAATTGCTGTCCTTGAGCTCCTGTCGGAGGCTATTGCGCTCTTCCTGGGTCGGTAGGGCGGCGATGATGCCGTTCAGCAGGTCCAGATGGGCGGTGATGTAGTTCGTAGCGTCCCATTCTACGCCGCCGATGTATGGCGCCGCGGGTACGGGAGGGTGTTCACGTGGGAGATGTCGTGCTGTGTAGGTGTGTGCATCCGGTGAGATTCCGGGGTATGGGATGATGTTGACGTGGTGGAGGAATATCCAGAAGACTTCTTTGACGACATTGTCGAGCTCTTTATTCCATACACGATAAGGTCGTGGATGGTAGATCGAGGTGATGAACTTTGGTGCCTGAGCTTCCTCTGGGGCTAAAGGATCATGTAGATACGAGAGGAGAGTACGAGCTCGACTGGCAAGGTCTAATGATGTCGAGCTGATTAGGTAGGCTGAAAGAAGATTGATGATGATGGTGCGTGTTGTGTACTCGCTTGGACCCTTCTTCTCTTTGTCGAAGAGCATGCCTAGCAGAATCGGAAATAGAGTGGGTTGTATCTCAGATAGCTGGTGGAGCGCTGAAGACGTTGTGGACAATCCCTTCAAGCACAGCAGCGTTTCATGGAGCAGAGTATCTTCGTGCTCCACCCTCCATTCCACCTTGATGATGCGATACAGAAGATCTACGACTTCGGTCATACCACCCTCGGCGATAAAGGTATCAATCCAGCCTACAGTTTCGTTCCTCAGAAGTTGCCTAAGCTTATGAACCTTTCCAACTTCAACTTCTTCGGGTCGTTGGACCTTCCTCAGATATGCAATGTAGTCTCCTGGCACAGGCGGCCTGTTCACTCTATTGAAGAACGACAAACCCTGAGCAGTCCCGTCAGAAGTCAACGACTTGGAGGACTCTGAAGTCGTGAGACCACCAGACTTAGTTCTCTGGTGAGAAGTTGGGCGCTCAGATTTTTGCTTCTTCGATGGTGATTGATCGCCTTTGCTGAACGTGAAGGTCCGACTTCTTGGCCGTGGCATCTTGCCTGATTCTGCGGATGTTGCTCTTTCAGATCCATCCTTGGTACTATTAGCATCGAATTTCTCTGACTTGGATGGTTCTCCAGTGCTCGGCCTAGACGACTGCAAACCCAGTCCCTCACTACTCGACGCTGATCCAGACCCGGAAGTATTCTTATTAATGAAATCGGCTTTGATTTTGGTGTCTAGAGATCTCATCTTGTCCCGAGTATTCTCTGGTACGTTCCTTGCATCTAACAAAGTCTCGAACGCAGCTTCTATGACCCGAGGGTCCATGTCGGCGCTTGGAAGGTTCACGCTTGGTTCTGTAGGCAGCTCTTTCCCTTTGCCATTGAAAGCTGCGACTGCGGCCATCACACGCGATCCACGCTTCCCTACTGTCAATCCTGAGCTCGCTAGCTTGTCGCTAACCTTACGCTGCTCAGTGCTTGGCCTCTGGCTGGAACCCATGTGGTTTGGATCGTTCTTTTTTTGACTTGAAGCTGCCGTACTCTGACTTTCGTCGCGAGCAGATCTTCGCAGACCAGACACTGTCTCCAAGAAACCCTCACGGGTAGGCGGAGGTGCCAAACATTCTGACCTCGGCCGTGGTTTAGCTTCCGATCTTGCAGACGACGTCGGCTTCTGAAAATCATGGGAGTTCCTCTGCTTCGACGGCGAGTATCCTCCGAGCATGTGTCGTCTCATGTCGTCATCGACACTCTCTCGATCGTTCAGAGGGATCTTGTAAGTACTCGGAGGTTCTTGAACACCTTGAGTTGCAAACTGTGCCCAGATGGGGGGTGGTACTAGGTCCGCCGTGCTTGGGGGCGTCTGGTTTTCCTTATCCTTCTTTTGCCGTGCAATCCCATCTTTCAGACCTTTCGAGGATCTCGGCCTTGACAGCAATGCCGAGAGGCCGGTATAGGACTTCGACTTCTTCATTAGATTGTCTTCCACTTTTCCCAACTTTTTCTTCGGCGACTTGACCTTATCCATCTCCGCAGAAGTCTTGAACGATGTCAAGCGATTCGGCTTTTGAGTTTCTCCGCAAGCTTGGGTATGCATCCTTCCTACGTCGGCCGACTTCCTCGGCGAGTCCCCTAAAGCATTTCTATTACCGCTACCTTCTCTAAGATGGAGACGCGTATGCGGGTGATCTGGTGGTAGCATCGAGCCATGTGAATGGCCATAGTGCTTCCCGATCTCGGTCTCCTCCTTCCAATCAATGTATGGAGCGGTAGCTGTAGGCGTACGCTGGTGGTTGGTGGGGACGATAGATTTGAGGACAGAGGATTTTGTGCGCTTGTGCTGGACTCCAGGGGGTGCATTGACGCGAACATTGAGGTCCATATTGGTAGATTTCCTGTAATACAGTCAGATCATAAGCCCATCGTAGATCACTCCAATAGAGGGGCGACATTATCAATGAACACACTTAATCTGTCACTTGCACAGTACGGATAGTGGTGGGCGACTGTGATGAGAGAGAACGATCGGTCCAAATTGTCTCTGTCATCTCAAGGCCCAAACCTCACCGGCTCTAAATGGACTGCAATGTAAGGCGTCAAGTGGAGCGATGATAGCATATGTAGCGGCCATTGTGTTCATTTAACCGTTCTGGGTTTAGCAAAACCGTTGCCATGGCTTCCGTACTTCGGGACCTCTTGGCGAAGCAGCAACGACCCACGACATTTCTGTTGAACCAGTTAGACTCCTCTGTCCGACATGTACAGCACTACAAGGGTGATCACCCTAGAAGAAGCGTGCAGGAGAGGAGCGGCGATCGCACTGGTAAACGGTTACCTGTCGTCCCTCTTGGGAAAGCTACTTGGTGAGCCTAGAACATTGGTGCGGTGCCGTGACGACTCGAAGGTCCTATAACAGAAAGGAATCATAGCTTCAGTCCTCTGCGACAGCAATAATTCCCCATGACATAGTTCTCTTGCACCATTTCCACGTTGCCTTCCTTTGCACCTTGATGACGCTCAGACAGCATCAGAATCGGAAGAAGTCGCGATCTCCAAATTTTAGCTCCGCAGGCCCGCGTCCCGCCCTTGCTCTCAGCATTTATTGTTTCAACTCGGATCTTGCCAGGCTCCAAGATCATATGTTTAGGAGTGAGTACCCTCAAGCATGAACTGTCCGTCGCGCAACGATGAAACGATCGAACACGAAGACTGGAACCAAAGCCCATCAGCCTTGGCTGCGGATTTAACCACTAGAGAGGATCTAAATGGGAAAGTAAACCGGCGGACAAATCAAGACTCCAGCAAAGAGGCTGAAGATGCTCGCACGGAACCGCAGACCAATGATTCTGACAATTCCATCCCACTACCAAAAGAATCTCAAGGACCATCGTCGGGCGTTCCAAATGTAGGCAGCTTCACAGTACCGTCTGGGGCCTCCGATGCAGATCTTCAGTCAATATTGGAGCACAGGAGATACGGTTCGAAGTCAGCTCATTCCTCCTATGACAACTTCCCAGCGTTGCAGCCGCCGAAGACCCGTAACAGCCAATTTCCAACTGGAGAGCCTCCGTCTCGGAGAAGCTTTGTCACCGCGAACAGAAAGCCCAATCTCCTTCGAATTGTTGGGCAAGTCCTTCGAAAGTTCCTCGGCTTCATTGGACCTGGATTCATGGTCGCAGTGGCCTACATTGACCCTGGCAATTACTCAACTGATGTAGCCTCTGGTGTGGCTACTGAATTTAAACTACTCTTCATTGTCTTGATGTCGAATATCTTCGCCATCGTGCTACAGTCTCTAGCCATTCGGCTTGGAACAGTGACAGGACTGAACTTAGCAGAGCATTGCCGAGCTCATCTACCCAGATGGCTAAATATAGTTCTGTATCTTCTAGGAGAGGCTGCCATCATTGCAACCGATATCGCTGAGGTGAATTCCCCCAAGCACACTCCGCAACTTCGTCTTAATGAATTTCTAGGTCATAGGCTCAGCCATTGCGCTCAACTTGCTATTGAAAGTTCCCATGGTATGGGGCTGTATAATCACAGTAGTAGACGTCCTCATTATCCTCATATTCTACAGTCCTAACGGCTCCATGAGGCGTTTGCATTACTTTGAGTATTTTGTAGTGGCTCTGGTGTTGGGGGTGGTCATTTGTTTCTGTATCGAATTGTCTTTCATTCATCGTCACTCGAACACGTCAGTGGGAGAAGTCTTCAAAGGATATCTTCCATCATCTGCAGTCGTCGCGGGCCAGGGAATCTACCTGAGCTGTGGTATTCTTGGTGCCACAGTCATGCCCCACAGCTTATACCTCGGAAGCGGTATGGTTCAGCCCAGACTTCTCGACTTTGACACCAAAGCTGGAAACGCCGTTCCTGACTTGACGGAGCACAGCAACAAAAGCATTTATCGACCCTCTATAGAAGCGATTCGATCGTGCCTAAATTACTCAACTGCGGAGATTGTCATCGCGCTCTTTACCTTTGCCCTCTTCGTTAACAGCGCTATTCTCATCGTCGCTGGTGCCTCGCTATCATCAGCCAGCTCTTCCGATACCGGAAACCTATTTGGAGTCCACGACCTGCTTTCGAGGACTTTAGCTCCAGCCGCGGGCACAGTCTTTGCCCTCGCTTTACTTTTGTCTGGTACTTCCGCTGGAATAGTATGCACGATAGCTGGCCAAATGCTAAGCGAAGGAGCGTTACAATGGAAGATCGCTCCCTGGCTCAGACGCGTTGCTACACGGACAATCAGCATCATACCAAGTACCATCATTGCAGCTTCAGTTGGCAAAAAAGGTCTTACAGCTGCCTTGAACGCCACTCAGGTGGCCCTTAGTATTGCTCTACCGTTTATATCTGCGCCTTTGATATACTTCACTTGCAGGAATAAGTTCATGGTGGTGGGTGGCACGAACGCTACACAGGCAGATGAGGGAGAGGATGAGCTTGCGATGGACAATGACCTTGACGCGATAAAGATGAGGAACCATTGGGCGGTTTCAGTCCTTGCTATACTCATATGGCTTGTGATAACGGTGATGAATGTGGCGTTGTTGGTAATGCTTGCATTAGGAAAAGCATGAAGCGTTCGGATTAGCGTGGCATTGGAGCAGGACTTAGGAACACGGGATCGGCTTTCACAGTAAATATGACTGGCATCGCATTGTACATAACGGCATAAATTCTTGGGCTTCGAAGCGTGACAACGGCCACAAACTGAAATGATCATGTTCTAATCAAGTGCATGTCGGCCAACCTAGCGATCAATTGATACAAAGCCCAAGACTTTCACAACGCCGTGCTACAGAACATGCTTGCAACGCCGTCATATGCCCAGCAACGCCTACCATTCATTCGCTTCCCTTTCCTTACCCTGCAGCTTCTTTGACCTTCCCTCCTTCCGGCGGTTCATCAATAAAACTCGGCACCTCATCCTGCATGAACCCCGGCATCTCTCCCACCCCCATGCTCTGCCCGAAACCGCCCTCCATCACCGCCTCTTCCCCCAACGCCTCCAACTCGGCATCCAGCTCCGCCTCATCCACATCCTCGGGCACATCATAGCTCCGACTCATACTCTCCTGGATATCATTGCCCACCTCCATCAGATCCTGCATCTCATCCTGCATGCGTTCGATCTTGTCGATGTTGACCTTCCCATACTGTTTCCGCAGCGTCTTGTTGGTGTCTTTCATCACGTCGACGGTCGTCATGACGTTCTTGAGGTTGTCGGTCATCATGGAGGCTTGTTCCATGTTCCACGACTGCTGTTCGAGCTGGTCGCGCTGGCCTTCGTACATCTTGCGCCGTTGGAGGATCTTCAGGGCTTTTTGCTTGAGGGCGGTTTTGCCGGGGCCGTCGCGCATCTTGGACATGCGCTGTTGGTAGGTTGTTAGTTCGGCGTTTAGTTTGGCGAGCTTGACGTCTATGCCTTCGACGTGGCTGTCTGTCTGTTTTTGTATGTTAGTACCTGTTTTATGGGACGGATGGGAAGGGTCGGACGTTGGAGATGGCGCTGTTGAGGGTGGGTTTGGGGCCGGTGGTTTTGGCACCGAAGAGTCGGTTCATGGTGCCAGGTGATTTCTTATGGATTTGCTATATGTAATGCTGCTGGGTCATCGAGCTAGATGTGGATATGTCTAAATGCGTGTGCCTGCGTTTTGGAGTGAGTAGGTTGACGTATTCTAGAACTATTCTAGAGCTCGGGCCAAGCCATGTCAAGCTGCCCTCGTGCCCTGAGTGCCGGGATTCCTGGCAAGGCTGACCAATTCATCCATCTGGAACCAATCTGACATCGTCTGTCAGATGTTGATATAAATCGTCGGATTCGATGTTGCTATAGCTGCAATGATGCCTCTGTCAACTAATACGCCTCACCGTTGGCGATTCAATTCAAATGCGACACGCGAGATTTCGAGGACTAAAAGGGGCTCAAACGGGCCGTTCCAGAGGTGAGCTCTCACGGCTGTCTAATGATAAGGCAGACACCTCCACATCAAGTTACTCTTATCGGTTTTAACAATGGGAGGTACGATATAGATAGTTGTCCGTCGTAGGTGAAGTAGGATGAGCTGTAGAATGAATCAATGTGACGAGAGAGCCAAGTGGTCGTGCTACGACTGCCGGTCTCAGGCGCTAGCGGGGCGCCGCAACATCGATCCTGACATTGTGTTGGCTGCAGAGCTTTAACCAACTTACAGATCCATATGAGCGACCTTTCTCGTGTCAAGCAAGCTTACAAGAAAGGTTGTTCGAATACAACTGAGACCCTTCGATAAGTTCCAGGCCCTTACTGCTGCGATCAAATCAACCCCAAAAAGGTCACCGAAATAAGCCGATAACCAAACCTGGACACGACGGAGCTGTCACGCGGTTGCATGAGTGGGACCCATCTATATCAGCCAGAGGAAGCGTCGACTCGGATTTGAATAGGCAATACATGTGGTTGTGAACAAGGTATTCAGAGATAACATTCTGCGCATGGGGACCGCCTTGGATATCTGGAGCTACACATATGACTACTTCGAGAGCGCTACATTGTACAGCATTGCAACCTACCCACCATACCGAACACACAGCTTTCGGAAAGAACTTTATAATATAGATCACGATGTTTTGGCGGTTTGGCGGATATGCCAACGTATCGACGCTCAACAACATACTCGAGAAGCCTGATGTTACCCTGGAAGAAGTCTTGGACGAGTCGGATCTTATCCAAGAGTTAAAGCAATCGAATTCAAAGCTCATTGAGTTTTTGAGAGACGAAAACGTTTTGCGCAGGCTACTCGAACTTGTCACAACTCCACCGACACCCAGACCCGAAGATGATGCGGAGGACGAGGATAGTGAAGAAGAGATCATTCGTGAGAAGTCTATGAGCCCATTCCGGAGAAAGAAAAAGGAGAAACCACAACGACAGGAAGAAATCGAAGAATGGGACAAGGCGGACAAGGCACGAGGGCAGAAGGCTTACACGGCATGCGAGGTTCTATCATCAGAGACTTGGTCAATATTAGAGTCTTTGATGGAGAATCAACAGTTACTGCGGACTTTTTGGGACTTTCTAAAAACCGATGCACCCTTGGACTCAACTGAGGCCGGCTACTTCACGAAGATCAATGAAACCCTGCTGGACAAGAAAACGGAGGAGATGGTCCACTTCTTGCAAAGCTTGGATGATGTGATACCCACGATGCTGAAGCACATCGACTGTGCGGCGATTATGGATCTTTTGCTCAAAGTCATCAGCATGGAGAAAAGTGAGGGCGGTATGGGCGTTGTTGACGTATGTTGTTAACTTTGGGATCGGCGAGTATCGGTTTGCTAACAAGAAAGCAGTGGTTGCAAAGCCAAGATCTCATGCCTCGTTTGCTTGCTTTCCTAGAGAAAGACAACGCTCCAGGCACACAAACAGCTGCGGGTGATTTCATCAAAGCAATCGTCACAATCTCAGCTAATGCTTCCCAAAACGAGCAATCCTGCATTGGCCCTAACAACTTGACCCGACAGCTGGTTTCCGAACTGTGCATCGAGAAATTACTTACTAATATGCTCAGAGGCGGGAACCCACTCACCGTCGGAGTTGGCATGATTATTGAAGTGATTAGGAAGAACAATTCGGACTACGACCCTGATGTGGGGGCTGGCCCGGACTCACTTCCTTCGAGTAGTGATCCAATCTACCTAGGTACCCTATTACGATGCTTTGCCAAGCGTGTACCAGACTTCATGGGACTGCTTCTTAGCCCAACACATGCTGTAGCGGACGGCAATAGTCAGATTACGATCAAAAGAAAAGAGCTGGGGGTCGCTTTCGGCAACAAAATCGAGCCTTTAGGGTTCGATCGGTTCAAGACATGCGAGCTTATGGCGGAACTTCTACATTGCAGTAATATGGGTCTCCTAAATGAGCGAGGAAGCGAGGCCTTCGTTCGGCAAAGAGACGAAGAGCGAGAGCGGTTGAAGGCCGAAGGCGCATTGAATGTCAAACCTCCTGCGTCAGCTATCACAGAATTTTCGGAAGATAGCGCCAACTTCACCAATGGAGTTTCTCCTCTGGGCCTAAATACGGGGGCGGAGGAGACTCGCAAGCTAGAAGTCCAGAACAATGCTGAGGATGACGGATTTGAGGACGTTGGCAGCTCTGCCGATCTAGTGGAAGACATCAAGGATGATTTTGACGAGAAAGACGAGAAGTCACCTTTCGAGATCGAACCGGATTCCCCACCAACACTGATGCCTAGCCTGCCCAAGCCATCGAAACCTCGGTTAGATCTAGACGAAGACTTCGTCGATGAACCCCTAACCTCTCCGCGGCTCGAGTCAGTAGACGAGAAGGAAGCCGAGATGCCAGAAGCTGAAGGTCCGCAGTCACTAGAGTCCAAAATCGAACACGAGTCGGAGTCGCCTACATCTGGTTTGGCTTCTGCCGTGAATTACCTTGCCGTCAACGAAGACACATCCATGTCATATCATCCAACATTCGCATCGCCAGAGCCACAAGCAACTGAAATGCCAACGGAGCCGCCAGCGCACCACGAACTTGTAACGCCGAGTCCAATTGCAGATGCACCACCTTTACCGCACCGAGAACGAAGTCTTGAGCCTTCAGTAGTTGACGAGAACTCTCATCGAGGCCTTGTTCCGCATCCAGGTGATAAGCCAGCGCCATTGTTTGCAAGTCGGGTACAAGATCCTTCGTCAGACGACACCTTAAGGCCAGCGGAAGACTCGTTCGAAGGTGGCAATGGCGAAAGGACCCTCGATACTACGCATGCGGAAGAGGGAGACAGTAATCGATCCGTACTACTGAGTGGCAATGACCAAAGTTTCGCGCCTCAATTCGAATACGATGTCGATGGTCAGCCGATGGTTGGGGACTTTTTGAAGATGATGTTTGTTGAGCACCGTGTAGTACCTACGATCCTTGTAAGTTATTCGAACGGTCGCCTTGCGCATCAATACTGACGTGTTTCGTCAAAGGACTTTTTCTTTCGATTCCCCTGGAACAACTTTCTGCACAATGTAGTATATGATGTTGTACAGCAAGTTTTTAACGGCCCCATGGACAGAGGCTACAATCGGACTCTTGCTATTGATCTTTTCCAAACCGGACGCATTACGGAGCGAATAGTGGAAGGCCAAGCGATGAGCGATGATGCACAAGTGAAGAACAACATGAGATTGGGCTATATGGGACATCTGACCCTTGTCGCAGAAGAAGTGGTCAAGTTCAGCGATCGCCATCCGCCAGAGCTATTGTCCCAAGTGGTGCTCGAAAGGGTGACAAGCCGGCAGTGGAGCGAGTACGTCGAGAATACCCTTTCAGAAACACGAGAAAGGGACAATGCTATCCTTGGCGGTGTCAGACCAGACATGTCTCTAGGTCCTCGGCAAGCAGTCCTCAACGCGGTCAATGCAGCCCACGGCTTTGGCACCGGCGCCTCCTCCGCTCTAGCGAATGCTGGCCTTAACGGCAATACAGGTCTAGACTCCATGGACCTTGCCAGTAACGGCAGTGGTACCTCGAATGGTGCTTTCGGCCTGAGTAGCCGAGGCTCATTGCTCAGTGGCTTCGGCAGCTCGAGCGATGAGGAGGACGAGGAGATGGAGGAGATTGAAGAAGGCGATGCAGGCGCCAATCAAGATCAAGTGGGTAATCTTTCATTTGCAGATATCGACATGAGCGATTACTAGCGCACCTACACTATCCCTCAGCAATCACAGCGTGCATCACATGATGGAGCCATGCATTGGAGCCGAGCACACGGCACGTGATGCTGGGAAGCATCTACGTGTTGTTTGGAGTCTATGCAGCTGGCCGGTCAAAGAAGCATGACAGCGCCCATCATCCACTTTCTACCCTCATATGACTTGGAGCACGGCTTCAGTGATGAGCTATCATATACCCTGTCATGCATCTGCCCTTACCACCTCCGGCTCTCGTCCTCCCCTCCACGATTCCTCCTTTCGTCCACACGCACTTTCACTCTATCACCGCCTTCCCTAGCACTGAAGGCTAACAACAATATCCGTGTAGTTCCTACCAAACCACCAAACTCTCTCCGTAACGCCAACACCACCCAGCGACCCGCCTCCAGCTCCACCACCCCTCAACCTCCCCCCAAGCCGAGCGCGGAGGCAACTAGCCGCCCGCCTCGCCCTCCACAGCCAGCAAAAAGCCGATTCATCCGACGAGGACGCAAACGGCATCGGCGAAGCCATCGAGCACGAACAGATCATGAGTCCTAGCTTCAATCACGACGACGACGGCGGTAGCGACAGTAGCGAGGATTCACCACTGCATTTCGGCGAGCCCCTGCATCATACGCCGAAGATCTCTATCGACCACGATGATGTCCATGATGAGGAGCTGGGGTTGGAAAAGGGCGTGCCGGCCGTTGTGCCGGCTGTACATAGACAACTAGACCTGGACGACTTTGCAAATAGTCCCGCTGCCGACGCGGACGATAGGGGGAGTTCTGAGGAGGAGGAGGATGCAATGGAGGGTGAAGAGGGGCATGATGTCGAGATGAGGGTTGTCATGGGCTGAGGCAGTTACGGGTCTTTGAGGTTGGTTGGTTGGTTGTGCCACCATCGGCAGGAAGTGGTACCTAGGTGCATGTACGATACGAGGGTGGAGTTCCTTTTTTTTCCTTTTCGCTACTTTGTCTATATTACAACTCTTTGGCTCGACGTGTATGGAAGCGTGCAGGTGGGAGGGAGGGAGGGATGGAGATGGATTTTGTATTTTTGGGAGGGAGAGAGAGAGAGTGTGTGTGTGTGTGTATTAGCATCCGGTTTCTAAGTCGCATACCCCAAACCCAAATCCATATCCAAATCCAAAGCCATCATTCGGTCAAGTCAAGTTGTCGCACGACCATCTAACTATCTTTGCCCGCTGCTACTCAAGCTTTCCCTCTAGCCAACCTCCTCGCTCTCGCCGCGCTGACGCCTCCCTGCACCTCGCTACGAGAAAATCACCAGCGTCAGTATTTTTATCAAGTTGAATACGATCGATCTCACAAAGGGAACAGAAGAGAAGAGAAGAGAAGAGAAGCGCAAGGCAGGACAGGGGCAAGACATACTCACTCCTCATCCGCCTTTTCCTTCTTATCGCCTTTAATCAGAACCGTAACCAACCTCTCCGTCCTGTATCCAATTACGTGAGTCAGCAATTTCACTCTTGAAGAATAGAACATTTAGTGAAAACCGCATACCGAACCCACACCTCCCTCGTCCCGCCACCTTCCAACTCCTCCTTCGTCTCACTCATACTCGTTTCCGTAACATGGAACCTCGTCCCCATCGCCTCTTCGTCCGTATTTACGGGGACGCCGTCGGCGTTTAGCGTGTAGCCTTTTGGTACGTAGCCGTTTTTCAATTTCGATTTGGGGTGTTTTTTGTCTTTCTTTTCGGATGAGGAGGAAGAGGAGGAGGATGGGGGGATGTCTACGATATCCGGGCCTTGTAGCTTGATGATTGGGGTGGGGCCGTTGGTTTTGGAGGACCAGGCTATGGCTTTTTTGGCGAGGGCGGCGGCGGGGAGGAGGGTGGAGGTTGAGGCTAGGGTGTGGGGGATGAGGTAGAAGGGCGGTGGGGGGGTTTTGGCGTCGGTGGGGGAGGTGGAGGTGGCGGTGGGGGTTTCGTTGCTGGGGGTGGTGGGGACGGGGTTGGTGGCCCAGTTGTGGATGTGGATGGTGGACATTGTTTCGTTTTGTTGATGGGTTTGGTTGGTTTGGTGGTTCTTGGGTGGTGGGCGATGAAGGTGCGATGGTCCTGGTGTTGAGGGATGGTGAAGAGTGAGAGAGGGGGGAGGACGAAGATGGGCGTGTGTGATGAATGATCCGTCCGTCTGTACTACCGGCGGTGTTGAACTTTCCCTCTGGAAAAGCTGTCACGCCTCAAAGCTAGCGCTTCATTCTCGACGAGGTGAATTGAGGCAAGTTGTTGCCCATACGTCCGTACTCGATACTGCCATCTGATCCGGCAAATCCACGTTTGTCATTCCGACTGGATAGCGAAAGACAGAAAGACAGTCCCCTTAAGACCGTGTCCATTACGGATCGTTCATAGCTTCTTGCTAGTTGTGTTCTTGGTAGGAAAATGCATTATCAGTGGCTGAAATCTGCCTATTGTTCGACCTGCTTTGTGCCAGATGCTCGTCGTCCGGAAGTTCGTCATCGCTGCTCACGGTCAACGTTGGATCGGTACTACTTCCATAGTAGTATCTTTCTCCACAGGTTCGAGCCAATTGCTGGGGTTCATTAGCAACATCTGATTTGAACAGAGGAGCTCCCAACGCCTGATCATATTGCTGTATCCGCTACCCCGCTGAAGTTTCACAACATATTTTGAATGACGTGTTTTAGTACTTAGACTTTCTTACTTCCTGATAGTTAATGAAGTATACAAACAGGGATGAGGTTGGCTTAGCGTCGCTCAACAAGCGGGGGTGAACAAACGATCGTATATTCAAGTAAATGCATAGTGTATATACAAAAGGGTATTCTCATAACGCACCGGACCGCCAAATACTCCATTGGACCTCCCCCTCAAGACTGCACTTGCTCGTAATTCGACCGTGGCATCCTAGACGGAATGCCCTCATATTTCACCCAACGTCATGCACTCGCTCAACGGTACGCTTCGCCCCACATGTCAGGGTCTTCTTCTACCACATCCTCTATTGTGGCCACTCTTCTACCCTCTTCCTTCTCTTTCCTCTTTCTCTCCTCCCTGGTGACAAGCCGACTGGGCGTCATCGGTGTAAGAGGTGTGAATGGCATGTATGGACTGTATGGTGTCTGAGGTACGCCAGTAGCTGGTGTACGCAGATGATGATTGGGCACATTGCGCTCGAGGACGGTTGCTTTGATCATCGATGGAGGACGATCAGAATTGTATTCTGTTGGGTGCGGTTGGCGTAAAGGTAATGCAGCGTTGCTCGGAGGATTATGTTGTTGATAAGGATGGTTGCGCTGAGAATTGGAGCCAGCCATCGCCTGGGTGTGAAGAGTGAGAGGAGCTGGCGTCCGCTTTCTGGCGAGATCGCGGTCTGGCATTGATCTGCTACTGTCGATAATCTCGAAGACTGGTCTAGTCTCGGGTATAGATTGAACACCTGGGAAGGCAGGAGAACGTGGTGTTCGGATAGAAGGCTCCGGGAACCTCGCACTTCGGGGGCTCAAGCGTGTAGCAGTCATCACATCCTCTCGTGACTTCATGGCTCTTTGCTGTGGAGGCGTGAGTGGAGGTGGGCCTGGGTTATCATAGATCCTGGGAGTGAGAGGTTCGGACTCTCCGTAGGCGTCGTTATGGTCGGGCATGAGCTCAGGGGAACCCATTGGAGGGGAAATCGTCAGATTTCGAACTCCACGTTTCTTGTTGAAGCTGCCTAGTGAAGACCTTGAAGAATTGCGACTATGAAAAGAGAGTGGTGTGGGCTTCGAGGAGTTTCGAGGAGACTTCGTGGATGTTCGGGACGGTATCACGGTATCGGAGCGAGGATCGGGCATGGAGGTTGGGGGAAATGATTTCTGATGTGGTGATCGAAGATGCTGTAGTTCTGGTGGATTTTGAACTGGCTCTTGATTGGGAAGATTGACTGTTGACATGGACTTCTTCTCGTCGTGATCTAAGACCGCAGCATAGAGCCGCTCCATCTCCTTCTGGTTCCGTTCCTTGTCGTCTTCGATGACACTCTCATCGAATGTTATGACGCTACTCTGTACCGAAGGAGCTTGCTTCTTGTGACCTTTACCAATCGAACCCCAGCCACTGGTTCTGGCGCTCTTATTCGGACTGGGCCAATTGCTCTTCATGTCGATGTTGCTTTCTGGAGTCTGCCCGTAGAGGTTTTGGCTCTTTGCGGGAGAGATGGGCGAAGGGTCGAATGCTTTATGCAGCTCTGTGTTGATTGGGTTGACGGGCTTAGGCCTCATCATCTCCATTGCTAATGATTGAGGAGATCCTTGAGCCGCTCGGCGAAGAGGACGACCGACAAGAAGGATGGCAGTGCCAATGATGACGACGGAGAGAACGTATGCGCCGATGATAGAAGCTACTTGAGCAGGCAGGTAATGGAGGTCTCGCAGTGCTGATGCCGATATTGGAGGTCCTTTGCCTGGTGGAGGCGCCGGGGCTTCCCATATGCTGACGTGCCAAATGTTCTTCGCTGTAGCTGCAGTGATGAGGCTTGTCTGGATGATAAAGATATATACGAGGTGGAGAAACGGTGTCATGGTGGAGTTTTTGTATTCCTATCGCATCGTGAACGCACACGTGGATGGCGATAGACATGCAGAGGCAGACGCATAAGTTACCTCTTTGAGGACCTCGAGGAGCAGTGGTCCTTGCTTTCATATGCATACTTAGCGATCTTGTCGGTGCTTAGTAGTGGGATGTGATTGGCTTGAGATGTGAGTGATTGGATGATTGGGCTGACAGCTAAGCGCCGTGAAATCCTACTAACCGTATACAGTCTAGTCTTCCGTCTCAAGTTCGCCTAATTCTTTCAGGGGAACCACTCTTCGATCGTTGAACGCCTCAAACTTGTCACAGTGTCTCATCAAGGTGAATGCATTAGCGGATGGGCGACGTGGCGACTGAACGATCCGTCGATATCCACCAAGGGTAATCATAATTCCCTCACGAACGTCATTGCATAGACAGCAGGGAGAACGATCTTCAATGAAAGGGGAAGTTGTAGACTTCCTGCTTTGTTGATAAGACGAGGTTGGACTTTCCCTTGGCCTTGTGGCTGCTCGCAGTAACCATCACTTGGACAGTATCTGTACGTCAAACCACGAGAACATGAGACGCTCCATACTTCCAAGGACTCTGTGAGCGACCTCCTGAGCATCTGGCTTCTGCCAATGCTCCATGGTGTACTCAGACAAAGTCGTAAGTGGTAGTTATATGATGTTCCCGTGCATTTGTGTGGCGTTGTCTTTAGTCACGAATTGAATTTTTCGACATCAAGATGCATGCTTTGCAGACAGGTGCCTTGAATGAACTGCTCATTCAGCGAACAATGTACGCAAGACTACTAGATCTGTCCAGATTGTGCTGGAACGTACTGGTAATTCCAGCGTCATGATCGTTGTATACTCCACTTCTTCTCTCCTTACATCGTCCTTACTCCCTTCTATCGAGCCATCTATGTGGTTTCATCAATGTACTGCTCGGCGCTGAAGGCAGATTGATCTGTCCTTATTACATACATTGTCTTAGCAGACGCGTCTGGGAAGCTAGAAAATACCAGATCTCTGAATTTCTTCGGTGATTCGGCTTCTCAGAAGGAATCTTTGCGCTGTCTGTTACCGCAATCATGACGTGCATTGGGACGTCCGAAGACCTGAGTAGAGGAGCTGCAGCTTGCAGCCGCTAGATCTGGCTATAGGCCTATGAATTGTACGAAAGCATCAGATACGCATCTTTCCCTTAAAATAGTAAGAATTATCAGAAGCGCTCCAAAATCGGAAACCTGGAATGTTCTGGGTTTTCCATATGGAAAGTGTGCCGAATGGACCTGTAAAGACTACGACAATTGCTGAGCAGGTGGCTGGTCCTGATAGCTTTCATGTTAAGCCAGAGCAAGCAAGTCTAATCATTTGTTTGCCTTCGAGGCCACTTATCTATATTTTCCGGGTGTATTTGGGGCCGCAAAAGGGCGTGAGTTCACACACCCCGTGGTTAAGTACTACAAGAGAACATGCTGCTATTATTTTCATAGATTGTCACATGACGAACAAGTCCTTGAACTTTCCATACAGGACGTATATTACGCTTACCGGTACCAGGCTATCCGTAATAAACGAGCTGACTGATACTAGCTTCATGCTAACGTAACGCCATGCAGCCTACAGAAACTTTCTCAAATGCACGCAAACAGTCCGCCAATCCCATGCTGCGATACAAATATACTCCGGCAATACCATAACGCAGCTTCAACTTGGCGTTACAGGCGTCGAATTCTTCATGCAGGAGTTTCATGCGGAAGATTCTGTGCTGGACTGTCTCGCTTTATGCCTTTGCTATTGAACAACCGCGCAGCGTCTCCCTCCAATAGGAGTGAAGTCGATAGCTACATAGCTCCAGTCACCATTCCTCTTACTTACGAGATTTCTGCTTCAGTACCTAAGGACCGACCAAAGGCTGTGTTCACAGTCATATGATATTCAATGAACAGAGCAGCCGTCAATCATGTATTTCAACTTATATCGCCAATTTGGAACAACCGATCATAACGTTCATCAGCTCATAACATCAACATCCTAAACCCCTCATACTATTAAAGCACCACCATTCAAACGACCTTCCCCTCAAAGAATCCCCTCGCTAACATCATCATCTGCTGTTAGTCAGTTAGTCGATCAGGATCCGCTACCATCATTATACCCAACATGTATACATACATTCTCTACTTGCAAGTGCACTGTCCGCTTGGACAAGCGCAGGAGCTGCCACATGAGCAGGTGCATCCGGGAGCTATGTGATTGTCAATATTGTGCGGAACTAAAATGTGATAATCGAGACTGACCCATCATTCTTTATTGTTTAGAAAAGGATTGGTTGAGAGAGGATATGATAGTGAGGTTTGCGTGGACAATGTTGCAACTGGAGTGGGTGAATGTGAGATTGGTGGTCAATACAACAGTAGAAAGATTGATCAGTGAATTCTGGAAAAGAAAACTTGAGGTGCGAAAAGGAAAGGGTATTTGTAGACAATCAGCATGTGGGTGACACATGGATCAACTGCCTCTTGTAGTGGTAGCGGCCGGCATATGATTGGTAGGGGCTTGAAACTTGCTGCAAGCCACACAGGTCAGAACAGAAAATAGTCCGGTCTGTAACTTTAGCCAGTCTACTGCAGCGGGGCTCATCCAATCGACGCTCAGGTCAGGTCCACCCCGCGGAAGATGCGATCGAGTAGGAGCATTTGCCGGAGATATTTCGGTCTTGGTGGCTAGCTCGACGGATAAACCTCGGCAATAAGTTTCCTCCTCGAGAAATACTGTTGTACGAGGGTCGGTAAACAAGTCATGTCCGATGTTAGCTGCAATTCTGGAGAGGACACCGGACACGACTTTTTTTACCGACCCTCGGTACTTTATGTCTGTCACCATCCAAACCTCTCCGTAATCAACATCACCTCGCTAACCTCTTCCCTCCAAACCATCCGTTGGGAGAGAGCACATGCCGTAGAAAGATGGGTTTGAAGACTCTGAGGCCCGCACCCTTCTTCTTGTTAGCATGATTGACAGTCGACCCGTCAACAATGATGGACTCGACCAACTTACCGATTATGACGTTTCGGCCAGGTGTCAGAAGCTTGGGTACCCATTGAATCAGATCGGGTCGTCCAAAATGCCACAAGCCTGAACCGCTGATCGTGCTGCTCCACCGGCTTTCATCACTAGGGGTGCTGTTATCGTCGGCAGTTTCTGCTTTACTCAAACCCAGCGGCAGCTTTTCATTCGGCTGATCTTTACCTGTGACGAAGAATTCCATCACGACTCTGCCTTGAACGGTAAGACGGGACACCTCCTCTAGCTCCTGTGATATCCATCCAAGGGACGCTGCATCTCGCATCACCCAGAGCAGCTTGACATTGGCCGTCCGAGTAGTGCCAGCCTTTATCCCCTGCGAGATGTGTTGTAGCCAGGGAAGGCAGCTTGTGATCCCAGTGCCTCCAGCAACAAGTATCATTGTGTCATACTCATTCTCTATCCGCCGGCCGACGCCGCCATATGGACCGTCTATCCATGATTGCACCGACCCATCAAGGTTACTGCTAGTATAGGACGAGAGCTTGCGAGTAAAGCCTGCATGCGAGCGCACGAAGAATCTCATTGTTTGCATGTCTGATGAATCCTTCCTTTGTCGACTGCTCGCCGACTGGGGAATGGAAGCAATAGTGAAAGGATGGTTGTCAAAGGTCGAAAGGGACGGGAAACGAAGAAAGACGTGCTGCCCGGGTCGCCAGGAAAACGATGATGGAAATAAGATATCGATCCTTGTCATGCTGTCAGGTAGACTTTGCAGACGGGTTGGGAATCCTGTGAGCCACGCCTTATTGAATTTGAAAGACTGGTTATGGTAAAACACCCGTCCGAGGATCGATACCAACCACAGTGCCAATGTTGCCCAGAGGTATGCCCACGAGTCGCCTAGGTTGCCAAAATGCCAGAAGCAGAGCCCGAGATAGGCTACGGCGAGGAAGATATGCGAGAAGTAGAAAATTTCATATAAACGGTGTCGGATATAGGGTATAGAGAGGACAACAAGTCCAAAGAGCATCGCTAATGTGGGTGTGCCGGTGTACTATCCTAAAATCAGCAATTACGACTCGTGAACAGAATAGTCTTCCTTTACCTCAAACCCCCCAGGGGCGTAAAAATTCATATGCAAAGTCGCGTATCCTCCATCACGCAGAGGCGCGACTATGAAGGGTACTGTGTGGACCACACTGAGTCCGAAGACTACCCATCCAATCCAACGATGGAAAACATTGAGCTTCTCGTGGCCCAACCCTGTGAGCAGGGTCACCAAATTGGACTTTCCGGCCAATGCTATCAGGAGCGGCGTCAGCGACGCTGCCATCAAACCAGCCCTTATAGCCAATGGAGGTGAGCCGTATCCGTCGCGCTCACGATAGTAAGGTCGCACTGCGAAAGTCAAGATGAACAGAAATAGCAGGCCGAGCAGCAGGAAGGCGAGCATTCCAAACGAGGGCAGCCCCAGTCTGTCATCAAAGCGTCTGTACGAGAAACAGCGACGAATAGCTTGGGCTTTGTCAAACAAGTTTGGCCGGGAGACAGATGCTGGCCGACGATTGCGAGTCCTGTATAGATCGAAGAAATGGACCAATGCTGCGAAGGCCAAAATTGCAGAGTAGTACCAGGCGACCCAATGCCCGTATTCAAACTGATAATAATAAGAAATCTCCGCCTGGGAAAGATTTGTGGCAGCCTGAAAGGCAATGCAAGAGGCATCCTTACATCGAGGATCAGTCAACGGTAGATCCATGACGGTAGGATCCATCGCGCCTGACATCGACATGATGTAAATCGTATGGACGAACCGTGTGGAAGAATTGTCTTGATGAATTATGGGGTATCTATCAATCAACCAGGTGCCAGAGACAGGATGAGTCAATTGAAGAGAACGGCAGAGGAGGGTCTCTTATACAGAGATGGGCGGCAGGCCATCGACGATAATACAAGTCTCTGATACTTGTACTGCTTAAAGATCTTGCGATTGACGTGACTGACCATGGGAGAGGATTGACGAAGATGGACCTTGGTTCTCTCACTACACTTTCGAACAGTCGACTAACCTTAGGCGGAACTCTCTGTATATCACCGAATTCGCCATCGCTCCATCCTTCTGCTTCTATCTATTATCATATAGAGTCTGCTACCTAGGTTTGCACGTGGCTGTCATCCGTACTAATTCGCTAGTGCAATTTCCTATCTTACCGAAAACTTGCTCAAACTTGCGCAATGAGACTCCACGCTAATGTATTGACAAGCCACTGCACGACGAAAGAAACCTAAGGTAACATATTGTGTTGTGATCAACAAAACAAACGATCGAATCATCGTCCATCCCATTCCTTCTAGCTTGAGCGACACTGGCCATCCAGAAGGATGCAAAGCCCACAGCCCACAGCTCAGCTCTGCGTGATAGCGTTCCGATGACTTTTCTTCGTGACCGAGTCGTGCTTTAGTGTTCACGGTGGTAAATGTGTAAAGAGTTCACTGGGAACGTCACATCTCCTACTTGGTAGCCGACATTCGGAATAGCTGTTGATGCCGTAAGCAAACCACCTCATCTTACATCAAGGCCCTTTCGTATACGCTCAACCTCTGACAGCATCTTTCAGTTGAGCCTACATACAGTAGGATTACACTAGCAGTGGAAATTATGACGACGTCGATGGCGATGACCATGTCAACCAGCACTGCGAACAGTCCAGTGTCCAGCTCGTCCCCTACGGCATCGGCAATGAGCATGCCAGGTATGGACATGGGCGGCTCGACGACATGCAAATCCTCCGTATGCATCGGTCCCTATCCATGGTTTTCCAGCGATTCCATACACAACTCACGCTCATCCCGTCACAGATGTTCTGGAATTGGTACACCCTCGACGCATGCTTCCTATCAACAACATGGCACATCACCTCCAAAGGCATGTTCGCCGGTTCCTGCATCGGCGTCATCGCCCTCGTACTCCTCCTCGAATTTCTACGCCGCCTGCAGCGCGAATACGATCGGTTGATCCAGCAGCCTGCCACACAGACAGCTCATGCTTCCAGTAATCCGAAAGACAACCTCAACTGCAAGGTCAGCAGTAACAGTGGTGCCAGCGCGGAGGATCCACCCCATTCGGCCGTTCCACTGCTAGGAGGCTATTGGGAACGGTCTCTGCCGCTGACACGATCTGGTCATGTCGCTACTGTGTTTCAGCAAATTGTTCGCGCGGGCCTGTATACGTTGCAGTTCTGCATTGCATATATGATTATGCTGTTGGCCATGTATTACAATGGATATATCCTCGTGTGCATCTTCATAGGGGCCTTTGTTGGCTTTTTCTTCTTCTCTTGGGATGCGTCCGGTGCTCGGAATGCGTGAGTGATTTTTTCCGAGCCGGTGGTCACTACTGACTGTGATTGCATCGACTAGTACTTCGTCTGATAATGCTGCATGCTGCGCTTGAGTTGGTTGGCGGGGTATAGATGATGAGCGACGAATAATGTTGGTTTGGGAAATAAACTATCACAAATATATAGACGAAGAAGCATGTAATGCAGCAGGATGCACAGCAATTGACTTATAATAACAGGATAACACAGCAACTATATCATGAAACGCACCACGCCTTGTCCCTAGAACCAATATCCTACACCCCTTTCCCTCTCATCCCGCATCAACTTCCTACCGTCATATCCCACTAGATCACATCTATACTAATCCCCTACCTCCCTATAAACCATCTATACCACGAACCGATCCCAACACCATCCGATAAGGGGTGGTGGAGTATGGATATTGCTATCGCTATCGCGTTGGCTGGAGATGGAAGGCGGCAGGAGGGAGAAGGAGAGGGAGAGGGAGGTGGGGAACGGGGGAAATCGAGGATGTGGATTGGAGGGAAGATATATAAAGGGCATGTTTTTTAGAAGGGCCGGGAGAGGGTGAGTGCTAGTACCGTTATACCCTATACGGTGAACAAGTGAAGAAAAGCGTCGTATTCTCTGGGGTTTTCCAACCATTGTTTTGGACAGTCAAGATAGCTCAGTTCATAATGGGGAGGTGCTGGGTGCTATTCGCTGCTCCCATACTATCTACCTACTTACAGAGGCTGTGCTTCTTTTTTTGAAGCATAGGCGCATCATATAGCATATAACCCTTAAACTGCAGACTTCGAACTTCAGACTTCGGCGCTACGTAGGCTATCAAAGACGTATGTATCAGGCCATGTTTATGGAAAACTAAGGTATGCGATGAAGATCTAGATGAGCGAGTTTGCGCGCATTTTTTCCCTGGTCTTGTGAGGAGTGTAGACTAGATTCTAGTATTTTGACGCAAACGTGCTCACGCTAGTAGGAGTAGAGGTATGATAGATAGATCGTATAGACCGAGGATTTAGTCTTTGTTTTGTGCTTTTTCTAGATGGGTATGATAGCAATATCGCTTCATGGATTCTTTTCAAGGGTGAAAGTTCTAAATTTTGATGTTAGAGAGTGGGATGGCATTAAACATTCTGAGGGAGATTGGGTTTATGGTTTGTGATGTGTCTTTGTCGATGTCTGATGTTGTCGTGCTTGCCTGTGAGAGGAGAGGAGGGCGCGATGACATCGCAAAGATTTTCTATAATTCATATTTCATCCGAAATCTAGGTGGGATGGGGGTGTGTATGGAGATGTAGGTTAGGATTCTCCTCGTGTTCATATTGGTCATGAGTAGTCTTTTAGGTGGGAGTGCGGGTTATGGTCATACTGTTGTCTAATCCTTTTTCCACGTTCGTCTATGGGTTACCATTTGGCAACGCTGGAGGGAAGAGGCTGCTGTCAAGTAGAGAGGTGAAGAGGAGCTGGATGATAGTTTGGAGGTTTGGGGGAGTGGGTGTATCGTTTACCAGTTAGCCAGTTGATATTATGGACTCATAATTTTGCCGGCAAATTGCAAAATTGCCACACCCAAATTACAAAAATCGGCACTTTTCTGGAATATTTTCAAAAATGCCACCCCCATATTTCAAAAATACCACACCTGGGAAATTACGTACCCCGGAAGCTGGGCGCATCAGCTCCCTTGCAGCGCGAAACACCCCGCAGCAGCCCCCATAAGTTAGTTTCCGGCACGTCCGTCCCTAAGGCTAGGCCTAGAGACCTCCTATATAAACCTCCCGACCGTCGCTATCATCATAAGGAATAATATTTTTAGTGGTAAAATATAATATCTTAAGGGACTTATCCCTAGAGCTTAGGGTACTCAGCGCTCTTTTCTCAGGCTAGGTAATTATATCGGGAGCCCTACCGAGGTAGAAGAATTCACCTACTTCTGGTCTAAACTTACTTCTGGTCTAGCCCTAAGGGGCTAGCGTCCCGGAGCCCTTCCTTTCCGTACTCCCGACCCTCGTCTAGGGTCTCTTAGGCTAGAATATTATCGCCTCTATAGATCAATAATTAGAGTAGTTATTATTGAATGATTGATGGATCAATGAGTCATCTGCACGTGATTCTGGGTGTAGTGCAATAGTATTTGATAACTAATGGATGGATGTAGCTATGTAGAATGGAATAACCATCACGAGAAATCTCTATTAGTCTGCCAAGGCCCCCTGACTAGTCCTGATTAGTAACTACCGAGGTTGACCCGGCCTGAATTCTATAAGAAATATTTCGCGTTAAGACCTATATAGATTTAGATGCTCTATAATTCTTATACTAAAAATAAGTTATTAAAATTATTCATTACGGAAGTAGAGGGCGTAAACCAGAAGTAAGTGTGGACCAGAAGTAGGTGAATTCTTCTAGCTGGACTACGGGGGCTGCTACGGGGGCTTCTGCGGGGTCTCAGGCCTGAGAGGCGGCCCTGGGACTGATGCGCCCTGCTTCAAGGGTGCAGGTGTGGTATTCGGGGGTGGCATTTTTGAAAATATTCCAGAAAAGTATGGTATTTTTGTAATTTGCCGTACAAAAATACCCCACTTGCACAGCGAAGTACTAGAGGCCCCCTATATATACGAAAATTCCACGGCGATTAGGTGCATAAGAAACTAACGATATAGCGAGGCATAGATGTCTCAGCGCTGATCGAGCATGCAAAACCATTGGCCATTGTACTTCCCAGCGGCGAGTAGCGGAAGATGGCTAAGCTTAAGTATAATCGCCACCTAGAGACCAATTCCAGTCATCAGCCATAGTCGAGTCCAACATGTGTGTCCAGCTCTCGTCTGCTACCTGCCAAGGCGGAGAGGCCGCAGATAGGGGGAAGAAATAGCTATCCGGCGATACGATCGGCTCAATTGAGCCATCGAAAGTACCTATAGCTACATCTTGACTTTGTGATACGTGATGCATTGCAGATGAGACTTGGGAAGACGATGCATGCTTAGTACGTCGAGGATCACTTCGTCGAATCTCAATCCGACCAAAGTAAGGTATATCCACCCTTGAGGTTCCCTCAATTGATTCGTGCCGTAAGTTGGAAAAGTCCTCCAGTACTTGAGCACCCAGTGCAGCTACATTACACCCACTTATCGACCGAGAATGATCTCTGAGTTTGACTGTGGTCTGAAGGACGAGCTGCCTGTCGCGTTCTTCTTGATGCGGGTCATCAGTATTCGGACTTCGTAAAAAGGTTAGGAGATCGATCACGAGTGTCATCGCTGCAGCGAAAACCTGGAAGTCGGCCATATCGCACATCTTGAGCACGGGTCTCCTCTCGTCCCGAAGCACATTGTATACATTGATGATCTCTCTTGAGCTCTTCAGCGTGGATAGTCTACTGCTTTCGTATTTTCGGTCGCCCGAAGCTTTGAGCAGGAACGGGAGATGCAGTAATCTTTGGACAGTATGAAACCTCATCTTGGCGACGAACATGCTGGAGATCATGTCTGTTGGCGTGGTAGGACCGGGCGTGTAATCCCACCATTGCGCAGGCATGATGCTTTGGCATTCTTCGAGCTGTTCTTCTATCTTCAGTGTGACTGAATATGCCTTCCCATTAGGATCTTGATCGCGGCCAATGATGTATCCCATCACCATACCTAGATCTCGCAAGAACCGGTTCTGTTTTTGGAGATCCGAAACATCGTTTTCGGGAGTCAACGGAGGTAGTTGGGAATCAAGCGTTGAATGAGGAAGCCCCAAGATAAGGGAGAACCCCCTTTCTCTTTGCCACAGATCAGCCCAGATGGCATTCCCACGCATTGCTAGACTTGATTCCACCCCAGCATCGATCTTGCGATGTAGCCCCAACAGTTGCGCAAGACTTATGGCTCGCCGAGTGATCAACCATACCTTGCGTAGACTACCGATATTAATGTAGTATTCTGACTGCAGTATCATACATTGTAAGCCGTCCACAGTCGCTGCAAAACCGTTGTCCGAAGCCAGCATGTCCTCTGCTGAAGTTATATAGTAATCCTGCAAAGCGTCTAACGGTGCTGGGAGGTTAATGTACATGCTTTTAAAATCGGTTGGTAGCTGTTGAAGATGCAGCGCCAGACAGAGCATGAGCTTGGCCCCGTCGGCTATACTGTCCGAGTACAGACATCTGTAGATATGATTTTGTAATCGCTCAATCGACAAACTGTCAGCAGTACCCAGCGTCTCAGGGAAGGCTCCGCTCCATAAACCCATCATAAATACCCCAGCCTGGAGTATGGACTCGAGCTTTGGTGAATTTGGCATCTGAAGTCGAAGAGCTCGTAGTATGCAATGGGCTGATTCATCAGCAACAGATGGGCCTGCCTGATCATCTGAAGCCTTATTCTTAGCATTACGACTGCGTCTCTTCGCAATTTCAACGTCTTCGAATAGCTCAATGATAGGCCTATCACCGGCAACCTGAGTCTTCGGGACACCTGCATCGGCATGGTGTGAAGCAAGAACGGCTACCCTCCTTCGTTTTCGAGATACGTCGTTCCCACTATCCGTGACTGAATAATCTCTCCCAGCCTGTTGGCTGATCTCAGATGGCTCGATCCTCATCCGTTCATGTTCAGGAGAACGAATATTTTCGTTGATGATGGACTGTTGACGCAGCACCTGATCAAGTCTCCTTTCTAGTGCTTCCACTCGGTCTCTAGTAGTTTCTCTCTCCTGTGAGTCAGGCGATCGCGACATGTGAAGCATCTGGTCGGTGCACTGCAGCTCCCTTACTGCGCAGCCATTACACTTATGTGCGTTGGGCTCGCCAACGCAGCGGACCTTTCGCTGTCGGCATTCAAGGCAGCTATGAGTGCCTTTGCGCATCCTCCTTCGAGATGAGTGATCCAATCCGCCTGCTCGTCCTGTAGGCATTTTGTTGTCTGTTTTGGATAAACATTTACTGAGTATTGAGGTACATAAGAGAGCACTCAAGATCTCAAATGTTTACCTCGCTCTCTTCACTAATGTAAGGTCGTAAAGTGTAAGCAGGGTGATTGTGTACCACAGGCAATGACAACCCTAGCTACGGAGTGGATTTCATCGTACCTTATACATCGGAGTCTAGGTACGACATCGCGCAATTCCAACTTATTTTGTTAGCTCATCGGCTCGGTCGAATTCGACCGAACCAACAACTCGACTCGACCGAAGCATCGGATTGACCGAGAGATTCCCTTGCTACGGTATATTACACTCCGAAATTCTTCTTACATGTAGCATTCCACATATCGTTCAATTGTTCCGATTATAGGACGTGCAAATACTCACCAGCGCCATTCCCGATTACCAACTCCTCCGCATCGAAATCATGAAGCCAAATCCACTCCCTTTCCTGCGCGAGAAATGGGTTGGTGTTGCAAAGCCTACGACCAATTTTGCTGGCAAGAGAGTCCTCGTAACAGGCGCAAATACCGGTATCGGGTTCGAAGCTGCAGCAACATTCGTCTCCCTCCGTGCAGAGCAAGTCATTCTCGCCGTCCGTAACGCAGACAAAGGTTTGGATGCTCGCCGAAGGATCGAGGCTCGCGGCCAACGGACCAACAACATCGACGTATGGGAACTCGACATGGGCAACTTTGCGAGCGTGCAGAGATTCGCAGCGCGAATAGAGAAGGAGCTCCCTCGTCTGGACGTTGCTATCTTGAACGCGGGTATCTCACCCAACGACTACGTCGTGGGCGTTGAAGGGTGGGAGTCTATAATGCAGGTCAATGTTATGGCGACGGCGCTTTTGGGCTTGTTACTGCTACCAAAACTGAGGGCTTCGACGGCCGCTACCCACGATCTGTCGCACCTTATTATTGTGACATCGGAGGCTCACAGGTGGCTGGAGCCAAGCGACTTCCCTAACCCTGCAAACTTTGGTGGCAGTATGTTGCAGGCCGTCAATGCCAAACCCCTCAATGGCAAGAAATGGGATCCTTTGCTTCAAAATGCGAGATCGAAATTATTTGCGATGTACGTCTCGGAGTCGTTGGCCGCACTAGCGGTTGGCAGTAATAGCGAGTCGCAGGTGATTGTAACTTCGGTATGTCCCGGAGCGTGTAAGTCGGATCTCACCAGGGACCTTATTGGCAAGAGCTTTCTTCAAACATTTGCGATCCGGATATTCGATCTCTTGTTCAACAAGCCAACCGAACAGGGAGGCTGGTCGTACGTACAAGCTGCGTTGCTTCCCTTGGCAGCACATGGCAAATGGTACAAAACAACAGCCCTGACTCAGTAAGTCTCATAGCTCCTCGTCCATGTCCGGAATGTATGATTGCGGGCTATGCAACAGATTTACTGACTAATTCGTATAGGCCAGGAGACTTGGTCACGAGTGATAGCGGGAAACATATGCAGCGTGGAGTGTGGAAAGAGATCGCGGAATCATTAGCTGCGAAATTGCCTGAGGTGTCCCATTTAACTTCGTTGTCTGTTTAGCGATGGAGGAAAAGCATGCGACGGCCGCGACAGTAGTATAGTATGGCGTCGTCCATCCTAATTTCTGAATAGGCAAAGGCTTCTGAGCCATATACATGATGATAGAGACTACAATGAATCATGACGTTGCTTGAAAGACAACAATGCTCGTACCGAAATCCTGAGGAGTGTGGCCCCATTGCTTTTCACTAGATTAATACCGGACGTCTTCCTGCTACTACCACATGTCCTGGCAAGGCATCCGTTCCAGGGGTTTTTACTGAGGTACAGCCGAGACGGATGCCATAATTGCCAGGATATGGGATAGTGAACAGTAACACAGTTTGTTTCTTCCTCGATTACTTCCTCAGATGATTCACAGCCCTATTCGCTGACCCAACCATTCATGAGCCACAAGCCCTAATTTTCTGGAACGTACTTTGTATCCTGAACCCCTTGCATATGGTTTCAAATTCAGCTTGGTCTTCCTTTCCCCACTCCACGGCGCTTCTAGCCAAGCTCAGTTCCACACCTTGCAAGCTTGGTATTGTCTCGCCTTGCGAGACATGATGGTCGTCTATAAGATTACGCACGCGATCCAGCCATGTCCGAGGACCCCATGCATAGCATTCCCAATCTGTCATGTCGTCATTGAAGCATAGCTGCCGAATCGAGAGCGGTAGCTGGGACGAAAGGGGCCGCACGTTCTGGTCAGGGTTTCGATACCAGCCGGAAAGCATGATGAATGGGATCTGGAGGTGTGACAGGCGAGCAAAGTGGTGGAAGGAATCAAGGCTGCCTTTGAAGCAGCCATTGCTGTAGGCGGGGCATTCATACATGGCGGCCCGATACTGGATCTGCAATTCTAAGGATTCTAGCGTGGCGTGGACGTGATACAGAGCGCGTGAGAGGGTGCTCAGATTGAAGAAATAGGGTGCGTGATAAGAACATGCTTCCGCACAGCTGTAGTCGTACAGCAATTCTTTCAGGGGAGGTTTTGTAGATAGAATTCGCTCAAGCGCGGTCTCGGTCGCTTCACAGTGTGGAAGCTTTAGAGAGGTCAAGGACGCAAGGCGCGGCCGCTGCGATGGGCTAGGCCAGTGAAATCGCTGCTCGGAGCCGAGTTCCATCGTCAAAACTTCCAGGGACGGTAGGTAAAGGACGGAATACAGGTCTCTGAAACGGGAAGAAATATCACGTCGGACTTTACTTTCACTGGCGGGGCCGAGGTGAGCTTCGAGTAACTGAGTATACCGCGGAAACGTCGAGACCGTGACTCTATCTGAGCTACGAAGTAATGGCTCCTTAAATAGACATCCCAGGAAAGTGCTGTTAGAGACGAAATCAGCACCCAAGAGCAGCGAGCAGAGGTTCGGCAAGAAGGCCAGTACAAGGGAGGCGTAGGCGTCAATATCGCGACGTCCTAGCGCTGCGTTCCAAATATCTGGTTTCCCTAGGCCGAAGTAGCGAACCCACTCAATAGCCGCCTGGAGCTCGCTGTCCGCAGTCTTCGGTAATGCCTCTGGAGCCCAGAGAGTATAGGGATTTCCGGATCCATAATAATTCTTGCTACCCTGGAAATCAACACGCTCAACGTAGCCACCGACCACAGGGTTTTCCATCAGACTCCGTAACAGGAGATGGATTGGTGGCGAAACGGCTGGTATATGCTGTACACCTCTTACGTCCCATCTCCATTCGATTGTTCTGTAGACATGAGCCAATGTAATACTCCTGAGTCGTTCACAGGTCCTGGAGAGACGGGAGGTATCCTGCTTCGATAGCAGCGGCAGCAGCTGAAGGATGAATTCTACGGGAACTCTTGATAGTGCCATTACCAGCGTTCCTCGTGACTGTAAGTGTCAATGCCCGAGGCAGAAAATGAAAAATCTATTTTCAATCTGAAATCTATTTTTCACAAAATAGTAGTAAAGCGCGACATAAGCTTCTAAGTTAGGTAAAGCGACGTTGACTTGTCGTATTATTCATTAGTGTAGTATGGTTTCCTCCAGGAATCACGTAGCCATAGGTAGACTGAAAAGTGTTCTCGGGCGGTTTGTCGTATAAGAGATCACGTCTCTCTTGCGCGACAAAGCGTTTCTTACAATAGAATAACGCACGTAGACTTTATATCTGGCCGCTGCGGACACAACACGGAGGCGGCTTAGGATGGATCATCCGTGAGTCTAAGCCTGAGGCGATCCATTGGGAGTTCCGTGAGCTCGCAAGGTAGTTGGCGCGGTTCAGGAATGCCTTACTAGAGGTTGGAGTAGCTTCATTAGCAGCAGACAGTCGTGCTAAAGCCTGCCATCTTCGTAGAATAGAAGTCAGATGTCTTGTTGTCTCAAAGCGCAACTCTACGTACAAGCCGTGGTTCTGTTGAAGGTTCTAAGCCTAATTCGGTATAGTTCTGGCTCTCCACGTATTTTGGGAATGTTGGTGGCTGACATACGCAGAATCGTTCTTCGGCCCTCTTAGAAATTGATAAAGATAGAAGTCTTGGATTCCAGGTGTTTCTATTTAGGTACATTTGGGAGAGCGTCAGACTAAAGTCCAACTCAAGGTCACCAGTTCCCCGATCCGGGTAAATCGCACCATCTTTTGCTACTTTCACGCTGATAAAGGCATAATCTTCATATAGATAGAAATCGATTGTTTATTCAGATCACGGTCGCTTCAGTACTCTTAAAAGGTATATATTGTTCTACCTCAGCGGACAAGATCATGATACTTGATCTAATTTGGTATCGACCAATATCCAACTGCACCACATCCCGCATCCAACCCCAACTACCCTCCCTCTCCCTTCCCATTCGCCTCTTGCTCTGACCCAGTCCTCCTCGAAAGCTTTCGATCCCGTGCCTAGCTGACCGCATTCGCCGTCCCCAATGACCCACACCTCTCCATCCCCAGTCAGTGCAACGATGTGTTCGGATCCGACGCCTACATCAACCACATCCACACCACCATTGATGTCCACCAACTTGACTTCCTCCCCATCTAACAGTTTTGGCAAAGCTTCAATCCTTTTCGCGTCACCTGCTTGCCCGCCCCATACATACATATCGTTATCATCGGACACAGCTGCTCCGATCCACCCCCCGACTGCGACCTTGCGAGTTGGGACACCACCTAGGAATGGAATCGAACATGGGCAATTTGCCGGGCTGCTTGGCCCAGGAGTTCGCCCCAGGGTCTGAGGATGCAGCGCGGACCCGAATGTCATAACTTCACCACTAGTCGTCAAAGCAGTGAAGCTAGTCGCAGAAGCCAGTAAAGAGACGATAGAGGAGAAGACGGGAAGTGTTGAGGTAGGTGGGTCGGAGGATAGCAACGCTTTGAAGCAAGCAAAGGTGTGGATCTCGAGCTTTGCAGTTGGTGCCTCGAACGTCAATTGCGGCGTCTCATCCGTTAATGCTGGTGTGCAGCCACTCGGGGCTCGCTGCCTGGCACTGGTGATGATGCAAACTTCGCCATTGTCGGCTACTGCGAGGTGATCAATTGCTAGGTTTTGCTTGGAAATGAAGCAGTCCTCGTCGAAGTGGTGTCTCTTCAGTTCGGGACTTTGTGGCCCGACAGGCTCATCGTGATAGACGTATAGACCGCCGTCTGTAGTCAAGGCGCCAAGTACGCCGCTGGTGTCCCCAAAGATGATTTTGATATTCCTTGGTGGTGGGCCTTCGATACGCACAGGGTCCAAGCCTGAAAGGCGGTATCCATTATGGATCAGTGATCCGTCATTCTCGACGACGGTGCAGCTCCAGAGGGTGCATCGTACTCGAAGATGGGGAGATCGACAAGACTTGTGAAACTGGGTGAACTCGTCTACTGAGCTCAGTGCAAGCTGATGATGTGCATTGAAGCCGCAGATATACAGCTCCATGCTACCTTCCACTATATGCAGAGGTTGAGGGGAGGTGACCGTGACTTTCTCGAAATCTTATGCAACCATAGTCACAGATTCCTGTCTGTTTCAGGATGTGCCATTAAGGATTCATACAGCCTCGCTCTTAGCGAGGACGCTCCTGTTGACCCACTTCACATTCTTTGCATGTCGCAGTTTATATTTAGTGAAACCCATGAGATGCGGAGGATGTTACACATGACTGCGCAAATCATACTGACCAAGGAAATGACTCTGAAACGTAAGTTTTAGAGTATCGAGAGTTCATTGGAGATAGGAGCTGATCTACCAAGTGGCCTGAGGCATGTACGTTTTGCAGCATGTGATGAAGGCCCGACACATGTGGTCAACCAGCTTTGGCTGGACATCAGAGCAAAGTCATTAGCCCAAAGCACTCCATAACGTATTCGAGCGAGACAACCTGATGTCTTGGCGCTACTTCAGCCCTACAAATCCGGGGCTCGCGCCAAGCTTAATTCGGTCGAACTCCCTCTTCACCTTGTTACCTGCGCCCATAAAGTATGCATGGCGCAGTGAAGCGTCGGTCTTGGCACCAAAATGCAGCTATTGCTGCCTCGTGCGGGACAAGGGTTCGGTCGAACGGGCAGTAGAGCCAGCTGAGCATTCCTAACCTCAAGCAAATATTCTCCCTCCTATGTCGGATGCTGCTCTTTTCCCGTAAGTGCGGGGAAAGGCTTTGCTCTCTTCATATGGAACAATGGACAACTCTTCTCCGTTGGATTGGCAGGTCTGCCCAAAGACACTGATAACAGATCCTTTACCAGCACACTGTATAGTTACTCACCATGTCGTCCACCAAGACTATCTCTGTTCCTCACCTCGAGGCCACGGCTGGCTATCAGATGCCCCACCCTTACGACCCTTCAAAGCCCACCCTCGTCCTTGTCAATTCATTTACTACCTCGTCTGACCTTTACCGCAGCCAATACGAGAACAAAGATCTTACGTCGAAGATGAATCTTCTCGCCATCGAGCTCCTCGGTCACGGCCAGACCCGCACAAAACACGAGAACTTCACATACTGGGACACTGCTATGATGAACCTACAAGTTATGGAGGCGTTAGGTGTCAAAAAGGCGTTTGTGCTAGGCACGAGCCAAGGAGGCTGGATTACAGCAAGGATGGCCCTATTGGCACCGGACAAGATCGAGGGTATCATCCCTTTGGGCACGTCCATGGACTGCGAGTCCGAGCGTACTCGCAAGCTGGGTTGCTGGGATGGAGTCGAAGCCTGCACTGGCCCTATCGATGGCTGGACCACCACGAAGACTACGCCAAAGTTCGAGCCAGAAGACGACTTTTGCAATTTCCTGATCGATATCGGATTTGGCAAGGACTGTGACAGCAGCGTCCGCGACTTTTGGAAGAAGACCATCAAGTCAAATTACCAGGGTGACGAGGGGAGAAAAAGAGCGAGGATGGCGGCTATCAACTTGAGGGAGAGAGATGGCTTGCATGGGAGACTGTTTGATATCAAATGTCCCGTTATGTGGCTGCATGGCACCAGCGATGCGGTTTACTCTGTTGCGAACGCCGAGGAGGAGATCAAGCTCTTTGTGCAGTCGCCTGAGGCCAAGCTTGTCACTGTCAAGGACGGCCAGCACTTTCTTTCTGCGAGCCATCCGAAGGAGGTTGACAATGCTTTGATCAAATTTGTTGGCAAATGGCATAAGTAAAGTAATACTTGATGTACTGTTTGGATGAGGCATGAAGGTAGCTGTACATATATAATTTCTTCGTCTACTACCTATTCATTCCTCTCATTGACAGGGCTAAGCTCGTAGGGCGACTACATACAGTCTATCAGTAATCTAACCCCTAGAAATGCGCTCAGCCGGTGACATATCCCTCAACCTACCGAAAGCATGGAACAGATTCCGACGCTTCAAAGCCACATCAGAATCCCTCTCCACCCTTTCCATCTCCACTTCCAACTCACCATCCAACACGCCAACCAATGCATCCACTTTCCTCACAACCACATCCACCGCCATATCCGCATCAATGAACGCCGCAATCAAATACTCAAACCCCTTACAAAACCCCTGTCCCTGATCCCCCATCGGCTCCGGAAACAAAATCTCACGCGCACACAGCAAACCCTTCAACACACGATACCTCGCCAAATCCACCCTCCCCAGCAGACCTCTGGCATCATACTCATAGCATCGTTGTCCACACGGACGTTCAATCTGCATTATCGATAGGTACCGATCTGCCGTCGCCATCGTTTGCATACGGTACTCGATTGCCGTCAGCGCTCTTTGCACTCGTGCCATGTCTCGCTCGTCGCCGGAGCTTATGCGTTGGATGGTGTTGGATAGACCACCGTCGGTGCCGGAGTCGGAGGCGGGTCCGTAGGAGGCGAGGTATTGTGTTCCGAGACTTGAGATTATGCGGATTAGACTCTCGTCGTTGTTGCCGAATAGAGCCCTTGTTTTCCTGTTGGTTAATACGCTACCTGTAGCTTCGTGGGCTTTCTTTGCGGGATACTGCTCTCTCCCGTCCCTGGCTACCTTGAGTATTTCCGCGTACTCATCCTTCGCTTCTTGCATGACGCGGGGGTCGCGATCCTGTGGGTCTCCTGCGAGCAATTCCCGACCCGCTGGCCATGTTTGCAATCTATTCCAGCGCTGTTCAAAGTGCGCCAGCGGTATACCCGTCCTTTCTCCCCAGCACATCTCCCACGCATCATCATCTCCTGAACCGAAACTAATCACGTGCTCATAGCCTCTTCTATCCACATCCTCTAGCAAACTCTGATAGACTGACTTGCTGAACGCGGAGTAAGCCTTCGTTTGTTCATCATTAGGCTCCTGTTCCTCGTCTTCGATCGCGCTAGAATCCCGGAGTCTCCTATTTCCATTACCGTATCTTGTCAGTTTCTCAATCACGACTGTTGTAAATATTGATCCACAATACCGCCCCGATAAACCCGATCTGCGCCATGATATATCCGCTGCAGTTATTGCGGTCATATTTACCGCAGGATAGCAAGTCCACCCGCCCGAAAAGGAATGCGTCGTTAGTAGAGTCACCTTGCTTTCAGTACCATTGATGGCTTCCTTCAACTGAACAAGGTTAAGCGTATTCGCATTGGGATACTCCAACGCCCCTACTCCACCCAACCAAACCCCATGGCTCTGAAAGTGACCATGACCAATTATCAAGATCAAAACATCCTCTCCCCTGAGTGTTGCAACGACACACTCATCTCTAATCCTCCGAAGCACCTCCTCTCTCAACCCAACAGGATCCACAAAGACCGGAGCATGTCTGCTTCGTAATGCACTCTCAAGAATCCCCGCGTCAAGTACCACTTTTCGTTCTTTGTCGGGGTTACCATGCAAATACCTACCATCTCCCGCCACCAGAGCCTCAAGGTCCAAGCAGTGCATCCATGTCTGATGCTCCGTTATTCCACTTAGCAGATGCCAGAATGCAAAAAAGTCGCTGACGAGCCATCCATCTGCCTTCGGATGTGCATCCTCGTGCAGAACCCCGCAGACACCCACAATGCGAGTCTTCTCGGTGATGTCGGGTGGTGTATGTGTATTGAATTCTGCGTACATCTCATTCCTTCTGGCCGCAGTCTGAGGATTATCCTCCATTTGTATCCGGCTTCGAAAGTCGTAACTTTCCTAGGGTTTATATATATGTACTTTACTTATCGTAAGCGGAAGTGTATGAGAGATAAGCTTTGCGGTCGATACTCGTCTTCCTCGTCAAGGCCTATAAGATGTGCTAACAATTAGCACCGAAAATTCAAAGAAGGTACAGTACTCCTGAGGCTCAATCCATCGAAGCAAGGAGAAAAGATCACTCGTGTCTTTCTGTATTGGGGTGCCCGTAAGGGCGATCTTGCGGACGGCTTTGATGTTGGAAAGTGCTATGGATGTCTTGGATCCGTCATTCCTGATGTCATGGGCTTCGTCCAGTACTGGCTCTGTCTCGACTGGACGTGATGGAGTCTCTTGCATAGAAGAAGAGAAAGTCGGCTAACTTTCTGGATGTCCATTTGCACATTCCATAAATGAAACTTTGAAATATTCTTACACTAGGCTTTGGTAGAATAGACGTATATATATAGCAACCTTCTCAATGCCCTCGCTATGAGTTGACGCCGTATTTCCTATTCTGGTTTGGTACGGTGAGCTTAGACGCTCTAAGTCATAACTCTCGACAAGGTTCAGGACGTAAATCAATCGTTATATTGATAGATAATGCAACTGGCTTCTCGATTTCAGAGAACTTGAAGTCTAGAGTCGATGGTAATTTGCTGGTTGAATAGGGTATGAGGCTTTGGTTAAATTCGTTGTATATATATATATGTATGAAATGTTAGAAAAGGATCTTGAGGATTTATAAGAGTAATGCAAAGCTGTTGGAAGATTTCATTTTGCGTTCAAAAGCCATTAGAGTTTTCAGCAGTGTGGGGAGGAAAAACGGTACCGAAATTTTATTGAGTCAACCATGGGTTATGGATTGCGGACTCTGAGAAGTTTCTCATTTGATTTGACTGCATCTTAGTCTGCTCATCAACAACCCAAGACTCACTTCGTCCAAATGAGATGCTCGTAACCGGTGACGATGATGGCTTTCTTATATTCCAAAGTAAGAGAAGAAAATTCAATAAAAGTACCAGAAGTGACTCATACTGAATATTTTGGCGCCATTTTCGTATTCAACTCAAAAACCCGAGCCGGAATTTGCGTTTGCATAGGAAATGAGTTTACTCGGCCCACAGTATCGATGGAACGGATGGTGTCTTGATTTAACTGACGCTGCTTAAGTGAAAAAGAGTCTAGGACAAGGGGTCGGAAAGGGGTTGATCGCAGATAGTTTCCATACAGAAGTGGTCGCTGGCTCGGAGCATTCCACGCTCACCACATCATCGGATCCACCAAAGACCGCGCAACGCGGACAAAACATCTCGTGCATATCCCCAAGCGCTTCAATATTTCCGCAGTGTTGCTTCCTTATGATAGACAGCTTCCCCATTGGCTTTCGTGGCGCTCGAGGGGTGGGAGGGCAACGGATAATTGCGTGCTTTGGCGTCTGAGGTGCCGTATCAATAACCTATACTGGCGTAAGTAAACCTCCAGGTTGGCAGGACGATGATAAACATCATCGGAGTATTCGGACGTGGCAGGATGATGATAGGTCCCCTGGAGTGTTTATTGCCGTCGTTATAACTGAAGCTTGCCTCAGCAAAGTTTGCTTGAGCAGGCGATCCGATCTATATAGCGACGAAAGGTGGAGTTTGTCCTGACGAGTCCGTGGGACGAACCCGAGTCAGTTGTGAGTACCATTTTTGCAGCTGATGCCTGGCACGCGTCTGAAACAAAATCGCGCAGGGTATTCGAGTTATATAATTTGAGTCTTCTCCACTGAAATCTAGTACCAGAGAGATGATACGGGCATACTACCTACGTATGTTTGTACCAGTGCCACAGAATCTAGGACAAACATTGTCGAAAGGGGAATGGTCGCGTCGCTCTTCATTGATGTTTTACCTTTTGCAGCAAGGGCGGACCAAGAATGCTTTGTCTCGATGTTTTGCACATTGGGGAGCTGATGATAGATATATATATATATATATAGCATGAGTTGGAAGTACTTGAGAACGAAGGAGTTCGGAAACAGAGATATAGACAGAATCTTCCGTAGTGAAGTCATAGATCGGACAGGTGAGGTAAGCCATCGAAATATCGACTTCACGCCTTTGAGGGTGAAGCGCCTCTTGTCAATATATCGTTGCGTGAATGTTGATAACCTCATCATATCGATGAGAATAGGTTTTGGCAAGTAATCTAGCAAAGTTTTCTTTCTGAATTAAAAGTGAAGCAATACTCGACCCCATTCCTTACCCGAAATCCTCATGATCCTCTACTTCGCAGTCTGCCTGGCCAATGTGCTAATGCTATCCATAACATCCTTGAAGGTCTGCTTGTTTTCATCAGTTGGGTTGCTTCTCGATTCGGCGCCTTCCATATCCTCGCCGTTATCCCATTGCACCTCGAATGTGGTGAGGGTGATATGTGTATCGAAGCCGTAGATGTCGTCGGTGGGGTTGCTGGGGAAGCCGCCGAGCTGCTTTACTAGGGATAGCAATTCGTTGACATCGTCGCTGGTGGGATGTTAGTGGAGCGATAGTATTATTGCCAGACGGAGACTTTTTTCGAAAGGGTGTTTGGGGAGTAGTCACTGGTAGTGGTTTGGGTGAATTACGGAGCCCAATCTACACGCTTCATTGATAGTGACTGTCCTACAAGAGTATACAATGAAGTGCAGAAGACATAGATCTAAGGGATTGTGAACTATGACCAATACTCACGCTTGGATCTGACCGGTCTTCTCAATGATGTTCTGAAGATCCTTTCCGGTGTGATTTGTGATCTTGACATTGGATGGACGGTTGGGTTCACCGATGAACTCGATCTTCTGCGTTGTGTTTCCTCCTACATGATAGCAAATATCAGCTTTAACTCGAATTCAGATGATATAGATAGCACGAACCAAAGGGCTTCTTCAGGACGACTGAAAATTCCCCTGAGGGAGGGGGAGCCATTGATCGAGGCATACAGGTCGGATATTTGCAGATTGGGAAACAGATTTGGATGGAGTATTTGTATATCAGTTTCCAAGGATGATCGTTCTTAACTTCAGAGGTGGAATTTTGTGCATGTCTGACATCATCACCGATGTCATTCTGGGAGCTAGTCCCAATGAATCATAGCGTCGCTGTTTTCCGCCCTGACAGACACTGGCAGAAGATCTACTGACCGATTGCTTTCGAAAGAGAAATATACCAACCGGTGATATTGATCTCACAGGAAGCTCAAAGTGCCCTTTCAGGCCTACGGGATGACGATGTGCCTGGTTTTAACCCCGATAGACGCGCGAGCGCGGAGAAAACGGGACGCTATTAACGGATGTTGACGACCAAAGTCCGGGAAACAATGGCATTGACTCATTTCACGGTGTTCAACGATTATCAATCGACTTCCCTTCAATGCTATATAGCTGAGAATGAGTTGCCTTCTCGAAACTTGTTCAGTAGACATTTTTGTTTATAAATCACATTACCAGCGGCTTTCTCTTACCTTCAAAGCACGGTCTTAGACGACTAAAATCCAACAATGGAATACACACGGCTAGGCGACTCAGGCCTCAAGATCTCAAAGGTGATCTTGGGAGCAATGTCCTACGGTACGCCTGAATGGCAAGAGTGGGTCCTCGATGAGGAAAAGTCACTCCCACTCCTGGAGCACGCCTACAAGGTCGGCCTGAATACCTGGGACACCGTATGCCTCCTCACTACGCTACAACACATCAAATCCTTCAGCGATCACTAACATCCACGACCTAGGCCGACGTCTACTCCAACGGTCGTTCAGAGGAGATCATCGCCAAAGCCATACAAAAGTACAAGATCCCTCGTTCAAAACTCGTCATCCTTTCCAAATGCTACTTCGGAGTCGACCAGACCGGCGCCCAGCCGGGCATCGCCTTGATGTCCACCAACGACGGCGATATGGTAAATCAGGTGGGCTTGAGCCGCAAACATATCTTCGACGCCGTGGATGCAAGCGTGAAGAGGTTGGGGACGTACATTGACGTGTTGCAAATCCATCGCCTGGACCGCGGGACGCCGAATAAAGAAATCATGAAGGCGCTGAATGACGTGGTGGAGAGCGGAAAGGTGCGTTACATCGGCGCGAGCTCGATGGCGGCATGGGAATTCCAGATGCTGCAGAACACCGCCGAGCAAAACGGATGGCAAGTCATTCATCTCCTGTGTCCGCGTTCCTTCTAACGAGTAACGCAGGCACAAGTTCATCTCCATGCAAAACTACCACAACCTCCTCTACAGAGAAGAAGAACGGGAAATGATCCCCTACTGCCGCGCCGCCGGCGTCGGATGCATCCCCTGGTCTCCCGTCGCTCGCGGCATCCTGACACGACCCTGGGGCGAACGAACCACCACGCGCGAGCAATCCGACAATTTCCTCAAAGCGCTGATTCGGAGTCGAGAGACGGATACGGACAAGGCGATCGTGGATCGGGTGGAGGAGGTGGCGAAGAAGAGAGGGGTGGGCATGGCGTTGGTGGCGATGGCGTGGAGTCTTAAGCAAGGGGGTGTCAATCCGATTGTGGGGCTGGGAAGTAAGGAGCGGATTGATCAGGCGGTGGAGGCGGTGAAGTTTGAGCTGAGTGATGAGGAAGCGAAATATTTGGAAGAGCCTTATATGCCAAAGGTCATCCAAGGGCATTAGGACACGGTACGATCGTTAATGTGAAACGGATTATGAAGTAGAAGAAGGCATTAGCAAGCCTATTCAACTTCTCAACGGCGCAATGACAGAGCATAGTCATCCAGATTGATTCAATCCCATTGCTGTCATCACGGTAGAAATAAAAACAGTCGTATACTCTGAACGAGTAATGCCAGCATCATATCAAATATTTGACTCCGCAAACGACTACTTGAACTTGCTGTAAACGACCGCAACGATCAAAAGGACCAAAACCGTTATAATCGCAACGGTTATAATCCGATTTGTAGCCATCCTACCCCATCATTAGCCCCTCACACCCCACCACCAGGTAAACAGGGGAGCAAATACCTACGAGCCATCCCCCTCAGCGTCTTCACACTCCGATCCACATACCCCTCACTCCTCAGAATCGTCACCCTAGTATGCTGAATAGTCTCCCTCTGCAACTGCAAATCCGCCAACGTCCCCCGCCCAATATCCTCCGTCTCGTTCGCCACCCGCTGGCTGTCCCTCAGCCGCTGGCTACTCCTGTCCAGCCGGTCCGTACCCGAGAGCAACTGCTGGCGCTGCTCCAGCTGATGATCTGTGCCGCTGCCGTCGTCATTGTCGTTGTCGCGGTAGCGGTTCCCGAAGAGGGCTTTGCGGTCGTCGGCGAGGGATTTGAGTTTGCGCTTTGCGGCGTCGATGTCGGTTTCGTAGTTGCGGAAACGGGGGTTGAGGCGGGAGCGGGTTGAGGAGGGGATGTTTTGTTTTTCGATGCGCATTTGATCGAGCTGGTGGGGGTTGTGTTAGTGATGGCTTTGAATTGCAGGGGGAGAGAGGTTTACCAGCTCGTGGGCTTCCTCTAGTGATCGCTCCGCCAATCGCACGGCTGATTTCCGGGGCTCGCCTGATAGTTCGGTGATCTGGTCGAGTTTCTGGTTGAGATCTGCTTGGACGAGCCTGAGTTCGGCTTCATAGCTGCTGAAGAGCTCGGAGCCGGCGTCTGTATCTAATGGGTTCGACATTATGATGGGGGTTATTCCTGGCTGCCTAAGTGGCTGCTATGCTTTATGCAAAAGAGCGTTGTCGCAGGAAGGATGCAGAGGAATTGTAGTACTTGAGGATAAGGTTGGGAGAGACTCGTTTGTAGCAGAACTGAAGAAGAGGATGGTGTGATGGAGCGGTCCACGGAAGATGCGTAAAGTACTTAGGAGGGAGGCACCGAGGATGTCGTCGCTTTCTCTTGGCACTGGGTCTTTGTTCCGCAAATACCTGCCAAGCAATAATCGCGTGCCATTAGAAGACGAATACGACTGATGGAGGTAGACTAATGTATTCGTAGACTAGGTAATGTATTTTGCCTGAATGTTGGAAGAGAATTCTTTTTCTCCTTGTAAGTTAGTATCATCAAACACTTGAGTATGTCAGCTTTTCACGCCTCATTCCTGAGCCGTTCTTTGCGTTTTCCATGACTTCAATAGAACTTAACCAGTGTCATCTATGTGTCTTCCTCTCTCATCAGCATTGAAAAACAGACCAGAATGAACGGTAGAAAGAGGGTGGCTATTGTGGGTAGCGGCTGTAGTGGCATCGCAGCTCTATGGGCTCTCAAAAGCACCGACCATGAGATTCATCTCTACGAATCACAAGATCGTCTTGGGGGTCATACCAATACGGTATCCTTCAAGCATGGTGACCAGACCACCAATGTCGATACTGGTTTCATCGTGATGAACAGTGCTACCTACCGTCAGTCTTATGGTCATGGCCTCAGCTTGGTACCTGACTCACAGTCGCAGCAAATTTCATCGCCTTTCTGAGAGAGATCAGCATACCTCCAGTGCCGACAGACATGACATTTGGTGTGTCTCGCGACGAAGGTTTATTCGAATGGGCCGGAACATCTCTGTCTTCTATCTTCGCTCAGAGTTCTAATATCTTTCGCCCGCGGATGTGGCAAATGATCTTTGATATTGTCCGGTTCAATCAATTTGCCTTGGATCTGCTCTCATATGAAGACGAAAGCGAAGAAGATATTAGTGGAGCCAATGGGTCAGCAGTCAATGGCTTAACCAAACCTGATCTGAAGCGACCCCACCAGCAAAGCATTGGAGAATATTTGGATCAAGAGAATTACTCAGAAGCCTTCCGCAATGACTATCTGATACCTATGACTGCATCTGTCTGGAGTACAAGCCCAGATAAAGCTTCGCTAGAGTTTCCCGCAATCACTTTGATTCGATTCATGTGGAACCATCATCTTCTGACTACGGTAGCTGCTCGACCAACCTGGATGACGATCAAGGGCGGATCGAAGCAGTATATTGATGCTGTGATGGAGGACTTTCCTAAAGACCACGTTCATTTGGGCACCACAGTCAAATCATTACGAATACAAAGTAACGAAGAGATCCTCATTGGTACTGATGATGGAAAGGAAGAAGTATTCGATCATGTCATTCTTGCCACCCACGGGGATCAGGCTATGAAAATCATTCACGATATAGCCACGCCCCAAGAAAAAGATATCCTCTCTGGCTTCAAGACTAACAAGAATACAGCGTCACTCCATTCGGATCTCTCAGTAAGCGAATCTGTTTTCTACAGCACTCTCTTTGGTGCTAGTGTCTTCCAAGACTCTCTTATCGAACACCTATCTCATTACTGACGCTCACTCAGCTGATGCCAACCCGTCGGATCGCTTGGTCATCCTGGAACTACATCACAACCTCCCCGTCGCCAACTACTGCCCCATCAGTCTGCCTCACATATTGGATGAACCTTTTGCAACATATACCCGAAGAAGTCTATGGCTCAGTGCTCGTGACGCTCAACCCGCTACACCCACCTGATCCTTCTCTCACGCAAGGTACCTGGACTTATCACCATCCAATTTACAACGCTGCTTCCATACGCTCCCAGAAATTGCTGCCTCGCATACAGAACACGAGAGGGATAAGCTATGCTGGCGCCTGGACAAAGTATGGTTTCCATGAGGATGGCTTTTCGAGCGGACTGAAGGTGGCCTTGGAGCATCTAGGGGCAGAGCTGCCATTTGAATTTGTTGATTCCACGTTCTCGAGAGGGAGGAGACCTGTGCTTGGGTGGATGGACTATGGTGTTAGGGCTTTTGTGTATCTCGTGCAAATCTTGTTGTTTTTCATTGGGTTGACATTCAGCAAGAGGCCGGGCACCACTAGACTACGGTAGTATCCGAGGGCCGAAAGACACAGTAACTTCTCTTCATTTAGACCACACACATACCCTAAGAGCCGTCAGGGGGGCGGCGACATGAGGGCAGCGATGCAAAAAGGTCATGGATGCCTATGATACATATCGAGACTCTTCTGTCTCGACGCGACTCCTTTAGGGATTGGCTGAGGACCCTATCACGATGAGCGACAGCACTGGCGTTGCTCCATCTCGCTCTTCTCTTCATCCTTCCAATCTAACTTTACCACAGGTTATAGCGCAAGAAAGTCTCCGAGACCGACAGCCTCAGGAAAACTTTGTGTGAGGGGCCCACTTGGTATGTTTATATGTACCTCTCGAGGAACGGGTTCTGCCTCTATAGATGCGATCGAGGGTTTGAGCACGCGATGGTGGATCATGATCCTTCTATACCTTATGAACCACGTTGCCGGCTGAGCACGGAGTAAACGGGTTGCTTAGGAACTCCAACCACGGTCGTGACTCCGCCACGAGCATGGGATCTGCTGTTCTAGGCATTCCACTAGCTCTGACATTGCTGCTCTGACATAGCCATTTTACATCTGACACGAGGTTGAAACATGACTGAATCCCCCTTGCACAGCATCCCCCAAAATAGTCCGAATTGAAGGTGGGATCTTTCCTTCACTAAGGTAGGTACACATACCTTAGGTTCAGTCATGGACAACACCAGATTTATTAGCCGAGTTGGATTCGTTTGAACGGCACAGTAATCATCTGCCGACGAGGTCTCGGGCCCATCAGCCATGCCGACGGTCGAACATCTCCATCTCACTCAGCCTTATAGCCTTATAGGGGTCAAGCTAATTCGGACTCTGAAACGCTCCGATTGGTTGCACTACCCAGATCCTCGTTGTTGACCCCCTTCCCCACCTCTACTGCACCGAGAGTGTTCTTCGCATTATTATGAAGACACTGTGAGATAAATCGCTCATCGCATCGGCTGTAAGTAGGAATGATGTCAGCCGAAGCCAGTCAGCCGCTTGACCAGAACAGAAGAGCGGTAAATCGCGAGGTCTGCGAGCTGCGAACGGCGGGAAAGTTCAGCCCCTCGTAACTCGCCGGGCTTTCCTTGTTCTTTCATCCTACTATTCTCTATGGAGTCACGAATACGCTGACGAGGACATGATCTGACACCCTGAGTCCCGCTACTTCTGTTCCAAGCTGTCCAGGAATGAACCGCTGCTCGCATCTTGAAGTAGAATACTTCTATGTGAATACTCATGCGCTTCGGTCTTCCATTGTTCCCGGCTCCGTGCTACCGAAGCCATACGGAGTATCTTTGTAGGATTCGACCTTCCTGCTCCTTCGACCTCCCACTCCCCTTCACTTTCCTTTTGTTTACATACCTAGCATTCCTAAGCCACCCTTCCTAAGCAGTCTCATGAGATTCCGCATGCGTAATGCTCTCATATCTTGGCAATGCGGCTGAAGTTGCTCACTGGCAGGAGTGCAAACAGATCCCACATACCTGTACCATTTTCTGTCCCATTGCTCTTTCCATGAATTACATTGCGAACGCACTTGCTTCACGGCCTACCTCCGCCAGATCCATGCTCTCCTTCACCAGCACCCAAGCCTCATCAATTCTTGAGGAATCCACTCCAGAGGAATTATCCGACGGAGAGTTTCCTTTCAACAATACCCGTGCGTCCTCTGTCACGACAGCTGTCAAGAAGACAAGTGCACCCAGCGATAAAAGCAGACCCAAGACCGTCTTCTGTCTTGCACACCCACCACCTGTTAGCATACACAAACAGCATCTGCACATTCGGCCAAGGGTACTGCTGCAGCTACAAAGCATCACAGATACGGCCCGTCCCAACCCAGTGCTCGAAGTACTACCCTCCTTCGTATTCGCCTCCAGGCTTGCAAGACGATTTCCCCGTACCTTCAAGGGCAAGGCCGGGTTGGGTGCGGATGACTTGGTAATTGTCAGCAGTGAGAATTACAAGTTGGATGGAGCGGAGGCTGGGCAGTCAGATGGTATATTCGAGGCAGAAAAATGGGATGAACGGGAATTGGTAGCAGCCATCTGTCAAGTGGCCAAGGATGAAGTGGGCAGCCAAGGGACGACGCAGATATGCTTGAACGATGGGTCACTATGGACAGCTTCTCGCCTGGCAAGCGGAGCATATGAATTTGTGACGGTGGATGCGCATGGACTTCGGACTGTTGCGAGATGGGTACCCAAGCAGCCAAGGAGCCTTCAGCGCGCCTCTACCATAAGACGAGAACGGTCCACTTCGGAGGAGAAGAGGTTCAATTTCAGCCTACTTAATCCAAGCTCCCGCCGTCACGCTATCATCGCCAGCATGGATCGTCATTCGATTGACATCTCCGCCCAGTACACTGAGCCACCCGTGTGCCCTAGAAGTCCTGCTCCCTCTACCCCAACGAGCTCATCCTTTTCAACATCTGAAGAATTTCCCCTCAGCGTTCCGGTAGAGGTCAGCCAATCATTGAGAACTCTAATCACTGTCACCGGCATATGTGTGGCGTTTCAAGAGGGATTCTCGGTGCACTTTAGGCATACCGATAACGCACCGTCATCTCCAAACCTGGGCACGAAACAGCGGCATCGAAGCCTGACTCTGGGTAGCAATGGAAATGGCGCCGAGCAGCCTCTGAGCCCTGCGCGGTCTTCCTTCGCTCATGGGCAAAGAGCTCGCGGTAACCTACAACAGACCAGCTCAAGCTCTGCAGTTCCACTCTCGCCTAGGAGCATTCAGGCAGATACACCGCTCCGACGAACTATGTCTACAGGTGGGGCGTTTTTGCAACGGATCAAACGTCGGAATATTTCGGGGACTCATGCCAATCAGTTGAGTCCTGTTGGAGATTATGAGGGTAGTGATGCCGAGAAGACACCGAACAGAATGGACAGTCGCAGTACCTCCGGCGTATCTTCTCTATACAGTAGCGCTGCAAGCTCCACCGTAGAAGAGGGTTCTCCTCTGAGCACTGTCCCCAGCAGTGGCTTAGATGTAGCGCAGGAAACATCAGCATTGACTTTGGGAGTGACCAAGAGGCCTCGGAGATTGTCAAGACTGTTTGGTTTGCCTCGAAAAGCGAGTGGAGCTCGAACTTGAAATATAGATTTTACTAGCATTGATTGACAACCCATTGACCCAATGAATCCTCACCCTTGCTTCATTGATTGTCACTATCAAGTCACTTCCGAGATCAAGGGACACAAGGAAAGTCTGGAAAGATTGCTATGATAGGATTGGTCGAGGTGGCGACCACTTCATGCATAAACTCCGTCTCGGTTCGCCTGCTGATCCGTGCTTGGCGTTTATTTTTACATTTCGCGTTGCCAGTTCTAGAGCTCACGTTCAGATTTTCACGACTTATCATTGTCGCTTTCATTTCATCCCACGCTTCAATTATACGTGAGTGACAGTGTCACAGCCATTGGCTTGTATACTTCACTACACTAGGTACATTGGGGAGCGGTGAGCTGTCCATGCGGCCGTTTGAGATTTACCAAATCATCAACAAAGAACCAGAATACTGGAACTCGGAATAACTCATTGCAGTCACCACCACCTCTCGGTAATCAGGTCACATTCGGGAAAGTTGTTGCACATTGTCGTATTGGAAAGCTGGAATATCGTATAGGGATATCTCATATCGGATTGTTGGCGCTTGCAATGGGAAGACCTACGACTACATGATATCTTGAGCATGGCTCAGAATTTCAACAACAACCATGGGGCACCTCATGGATCCCCACAATCGCACCTACCAAATGGATATGAAGACCTTATGGGTTCTCTGAAATCGCCTGGGCTCGCCGGGCCTGCAGCGTCTTTTCAACAACCGGGTTTCGCACCTCCACAGTGGTCAATGCTGAATTGGCAGCAAAATCCATCGCAGGGAAATTTTCCATTCAGCATGCCTTCGCAGATGTCGCCTGTTAACCGGATGTCTTGGACGCAAAATGGTCATGAGGGGTACGTTCCATTTTCCCAGGAGGATGATGATGATGAATTATTCACCGTTGACGATACCGACTTGGTGGGGCAAAATGGCCAACAACACTCGAGCTCAGGCGTTGGTACCTCGGATAGTATACATGTTTCACAGAGTCGCCAACAAGTGCGATCAGGACAGCTTATCAGCCTGTCTCCGTCTTCGCCACTGACCTTACCTCCTCCACAAGTGCAAGTAGGAATAGCTCCTGGAGTGGCAAGAGCCCCGACATCGCCAAAAGCAAATAATGCCGCTACTACTGCTCGTGCCGCAGAGCTCAGAGCTAAGTTACTTGCGAGTCGAGGGCCGAAAGCAGCATCGAGGCAAGCAAGTCCAGCCGTCAAGATCAACGAATCCAACGATGCAAAAAAGGTTGAGCTTCATATCACAAAAGCTAACGGGGAGCCACAGTCGGACATCAGACACCAAGCGACTTCTACTGCTGCATCAACACTCACGTTGCCTAGCCAGAAGAAAGACAACAAGCCTAACCTGCATCCGCTCTTGACGTCCTCAACAAACACAGCGACAAGTCTCAACGGCGCAATTGACAACCTCATGGCCGATGCCAGGAACGCAGTGGATATTCCCAAGCAGGAAACTCCTCTGGCGAACGGCAAACATACGGGGGTACAGCTCAGTGGAAAATCAACACAGGCTGGTATGAATAGTGTCAACCAGACTGGGAGTATCACCCAAGAGCCAACACCAGCCATGAGCAGGAATCGTTCGGCTTCCGACTTGTCTGAACCTGGGGAAATTCGAAGTGGTGCAGCCACACCGATGCCTGCTGAACAACCAGAGTCGTCAAAGCTAAGCGACAACAGCAAGGCCATGCAGGACAACCAAGACAAGGAAGAGAAACTTGCACGGCAGAACGAGGTCAACAAGACATATCAGCCCCTCAAGAAACCCAAAGCACACAAGACAGAACCCAAAGGTTCACAAGCAAAACCCTTGCCCGCACCCAAACAAATACCAGCCCAACCGCCAAAGCAGAGTAGGAAGCCCAGCTTGGAAAAGAGGGTAGGGGACTACGAACGACCTCCAATACGTGAAGAGTCACTTCGGGAAGAGCACCGGGAGCGAGCCAAAGATTATGATCGTAGGGACGACTATCGGGAGTCCCGCCGAGCTACGATCCCCGAAGCATACCCTAGCCCCTACGATCTTGAGCGTGACGTCGCGGCTCGTAGGCAAAAACTTTCCGAGGATAATTCGAGGAGAGCGGCTGAATACAAGAAGAATCTAGACGCTCAGAGAGCCCGTCAGTCGGCCTTGGACAAAAGCAAATCGTCGAAAGAGAGTCAGCCTCGAGAGGCTGGATCTAAAAGGCCGGCCCAGTCTCCTGTGGCAGGCGCAGACCGCAAGGATTCCATCATGTCTGAAGCTCCTACCAATACTGAGATGCAAACTGACGATTCGGGAGACGGTCGACATGGTGTTGATACCGTCATGCTTTCACCTCAAGCACAGCCTGTCGAAGGCAACGAGGACGTCAATGATTGGCTTGAGTTGACTGATTTTTATGACGAGGAGTATCGCGAGAAACGACTGGAGCTTTTTCGGAAGAAGAAGGCATTAGATGTCCAGCGGGAAGAAATCGAGCGTGAGGAGCAAATGCAATTCCAAGAGAGGACTTTGCGAAGCCGAGCCCACTCCATCTTGCCTAGCGCTACGACTTCGCCAGCGACGCGTCGTCCATCCACGGTCAATATTCGAATGCCACCCCCACCACTGCCGCTCAAGCAAGCTAACAATGATACTGGTATCAAGATCAAGGACTCGGCATTGTCAGCAAGTTTACCCGCATCCCAAGCATCATCACCCATGTTAAAGAGGCAGCATGCTGAAGTTGATACAGAGATAAGTCCAACTCAGTCCGTGGACAAGCGGGCACGACTAGACAACAACGGGCTTCCCCTGGATGAGCGACCACTAACACACAATGCAAGCGTGAAAGGCGAGAGAGCCTTCGTCAAGGGCGAACCTGTGCCACTGGAAAACCGGATGTCAAGGTATGACGACTGGCCACCTCCTCGTGGACGTCCTCGAAGCAGATCGCCAGAATTCCGCCGTCGTAGTCTGAGTCCTCGTCGCCGACGCTACTCGCAAGAATACTCGCCAGGACCACCCCCTGGTTACTTCCGGGACTACTCGACTGGCCCAAGAAGAGCCAACGAGCAACGCACCTGCTTCAACTGCGGGCAGCAGGGCCACTATCACGGCCAGTGTCCGGAGCCTCGACGCGACGGTAGGGAATACCAACCGGCGCCTAGACGCTACGAGCAATACAAACCGCCGACCTATGTTTCGCCCAACTACCTCGGGAAGAACCCGCAGGCGAATCCGCCGAAGACGCGTGTGAACTCGGTTTCGAAGATCGAAGAGGTGTGATGCTGCTTATCTATTGATGATTCTTTCACCATAAGGGCAAGCCTGCAGTCGACGATCTGTACGCATTTTCTCTTTCTAGCTTTTACCATCTCATCATATGATGAGTTTCAGATAGCTTGCCTCCTCTATTCCTGGCTACCTTTTACAAATGTTTGTAATTTCGATAGATACCAGATACCTGCAATACCAAAACAAAAGCCAACACTTGAAGATGTGCAACTGCAATCCCATGCTCATGCATGCAACGTACTCCTTTGGACATCTCTTCCTTCTCCCTCTATGAGTGTAAGTGTTGTGTACTAAAATTCAATCTAGGTTAACCTTTATAATTACTAATTAAAGGGTCTTGGTACACTAGAAGAGATTTTTTTTCATATTGTTCTTTTCCATATAGCTATTATCAGCCATTATTTATCAAATACTATTGCACTACACCCAAAACACGTGCAGATGACCCAATTCACCTCACATCATCCAACAAATCATCGTCTTTCCACCCAATGGCCTCCACATTCCTCGCCGGATGGACCAAGCGAAACGGTATCGACGACGACGGCGGTTCGAGCCCCGGCAGCCAAGAAACCCTGACCACGAACAGCGGCGCCACCGTCACAGCCATCAGCGGCCCATAGATCTCCGCTTCATCCGAAGCAGCCAAGGTATTCCCACTCAAATAAGCGTATAAGTCGACATCGATCTCGCGCAGCCCTCGCATCGAGGCCATTTCTTTCCAGACGCTGTTCCACGTCGAGCTTTTCCTGGGCAGCTCGTCGCCAACTTCGGGCCAGAGATCGTAGCCGAAATGCCAGGTCAGGTGGACCTTTTGGATCGCGTTCCAGCGCTGCGAGGGCAGTGTTGGGGCGAGGGCGAGGTAGGCGTCGAAGGAGCGGAAGTCGAAGAGGTGGTGGCTGTAGAGCGTGTTGATTAGTTCGGAATAGCTGGGTTTCTTGTCAATTCGTTACAATATCGCCACTTCAACAACTTTCGAGGTTGGGCTTACACTCTTCGGCAGCTCTGGAGCAGAGGCAAGAGTCGCTGGTGGCGAAAGTTCGCTTTCTCCAATGATGGGAGTATTACGTTCCACGCTTCACCGGCCGAGCACCTGTAGTTATATTCCATCCCGCACGTGTGCCAGCATTTGATGAGTTGGAGTGGTTTCCGCTTGTTCTTGGTGACGTGGACGACGTCTCTACCGTCGTTCAGGACCTCTTGGTATATCAAATCTCGGATCTCGGGAGGTAGCATTGTGAAGAATGCGGATTGAAACTGATCTGCGGTGGATTGTTGCGCTCCTGGGGGCAGGGGCAGGGTGAGAGCCCTCTTTCGCTGAGTAGAGAGCGATCCATTGTTAGGGGCTTGAGCACGCCTGAGGCGTTTGTACAGACGCTTGAGGGGAGATGACATTGTATGTATAAGAGTACCCTTGGGGAATGATGGCTGTCAGGGTGTAACAAGGGCGACTGTGAAGATCTTACGGTGTATCAAAGCTGTTGTTCTCTCGATTGATGGGGCCCACGGGGTTCTTATTGGAGAGGCGTCTAGGGTGTTGAACGATCGTCGGTATAGACTGTATTCAGTCATGGTCTCTGATGACTGACTTTGTACGGCGTGTCGTTTGCTACATGCAAAGATATCGAGAGGCGAAGTGGTGAAGATCTACAGCTCAGACACCCAAACCGGACTAGCGTAGAAAGCTAACTCACAAAAACGGAGCTAATGATCTCTACGTAAAATATCTCGCGGTAAACCATCACTCGGCCTATACTTCCAATGACCTGGCATCACACTTCACCAACTTATCTCGCGGTAGCCAATCGATTTTTTTCCGAGTTCTCATAGCGAAGTTCAGTCTCAGTCGGCCTAAAGAAGACGAATATGTTTGATTCTTCCTGTTGGCTTAGAGGAGGCAACCACCCACTGCACGTTCGCTTGCATCGACAACAACGAAACATTGAAGTATAGGATCAGCCCCTGTCATGGCGTTTTCCATGATTGCTTTCTTGACCATATCAAAGGAGCAACGGCGTGTATGAAGCCTTTCAAGGACTTGGTACAATATCTGTGGACAACCTCTCCACCGTGCCCGTATCTACATAATACTGTATTTACGCACTTTCGAGTCATCTTCGAGATCAATCGTCAAAAGCAATTAATTAAAGGATGGTGGCAGGCCACCGGCATTGGCTAGTGGATGTAGTTCAAGCCGAAGGATATTTTTGTATATCACTAATGCGATTGTGGCTTTGAGCCTGTGCTTTCGGTTCTAAGGAGCTCTTTCATGAATATCCAGATATGTCATCTATCAATGTGACTAATTAAATTCTGGGAAGAAAGACCTCAGAATTTGAAGCGAATGGGAAGTCGCACATCGCATATTTCTCACAACTGTCATGAACCAAACGTAAGGCTCCCACTCCCAACGGGCCCCGCTGTATCATCAAGGATAGTAATCTCGGTTTCGAACCACCCACGCAGGTCATCAAAGAACCCCCTTATCCCTTCTAACGTGTCGGCTAATATTAGCCATGTCAAGTCTTCCCGGGCGAGTGGTCGACTAATCCTGAGATAGAGTTTCTTTTCAGACCATTCAAAATTGGGTTGCGATACGTGTCTGTCTCCATGAGCCGCGGCGACAGTCCGGACGATGCTGTATTGCGCTTTGGCAATGAGGGTGAGAAAAGTCTCATGGTATATTGGGGGCCCATATTTGCTGAAGATGAGGGATGTCGTGGTGCCGGGGACTCGCATCTGGTAAGGGTCTATTGGATATTCTTGGAGACTTCTTGGCAATGGTTGTTAGAAAGCTTGACAGTTTAGATTTTCAGGCTATCCTAAGGGTTTTCACTTACGGTGGTGTCGCCAATTGTTGCAGATCATGATTAGCCGGCTGCTGTGACACTGATGTTATGTTGATAAGGGGACTCTTTCTATGACTCAAGTCGAGGGTCGAAGTAGGTTCAGCAAACCCAAAGGCTATAGCTAAGGAAGACATCTTCCATGCGAGCATTCTGTAAAGGACGCTTCACTCTTCGACACTAAATCTCAGACTCAGAATTGCCAAGTTCATATTGCCCGATATCAATTCCCGTCATGGATCTTTATTCGCGCAAAGCGCGAAAGGCTGAGCTTTCATTCTGGAGTAATTGCGCAAGACACGGACTCCGAAGTTACGGTATACGCGCATCGCGACTGGATACATAACCCAAGCAAATATCACACAAGGATACAATAGTCGTGCATGCATTTGGGAACCCAAGAAAATAGGACCATCTTATAGTCTCAAGACCCTAGGCTCGAAAGTGTGAGAACTTCAAGGATGGAGGAGTTGCAAAAGAAGTTGCAGATAGCAAGAACAACAAGGACCAACGACTTCCTCTCCCAAATCCTGCACTTCAACGCAGGTTCCGAGCTCCCAGGATGACGTTCTGTTCCTGACTTATCCAACATTAGGTTCCTGAGTTTGATTGGAGTAGCAAGCGCTATCTGATGACAGCACACGCAAACTCGTGTTGGATCAGGAATCCGAGTTGACCCTAAGACTGTTGCTCAAGACCAAGTATCTCGTCGTCATTGACATTGTAATATAAAGGTCGGAGAAGCATTTAGCTGCACTATGCGTGAGGGCTATTTATTTTGGGATAATCGTGGCGATGCTGCAGGTCTCAACGATGGAATCAAAACATCTCGATAGCCGAATGAAATGCGGATTCGCATACGGAACATCAACTTCTTTTTGAGTGTCTGCGAAACAGTTTGAGGAATGAATGTGAATGCACGTTGGTACGAGATCATAAATACCACTTATCAGCACCGCTGAGAAGTATTCTATACATGTGTACCGCAAAAGAAAGCTCTCTTTCTTGCTAGGTTCGTCGGAGTACCTAGCTAGTAGACATTTCTCAGCTGCAGGCATGGTCGATCCAGAAGGTGGTTCTTGGTTTCGAAGCAATGTCCCTTCAATAACCATTTGGCATTCTTAATATTGATGATAGTCTAAGACTGGAGATTATCTCGGTACCCGAGGGTACCATGTATATTTGCGTGTCCAACAAGATACTTGCACGCCCGATGTTGATCAGCGTGCTTCGGAAGCACGTAAAATAGGGAAGATGCATCATAAATCTGAAGGAGGACCGTTCAGATTTGTTTGGAGTCTATCATAGAGTAGCTCTTTCCCAGGTAGACGTGGCGTTGTGAAGAACTTTTCGACAGGTTGTACATTAGTTCATGCAAATGCATGCAACTGAGGTTTTGTATGCTCATGTTTATAGCGCGTCTATAAGCAGCTAGCGCCTACGCGGTCGTTAGCGGATGCGACTGCTATTGGCATCAGACATATGGGTTGTCATTCCATGTATTTGACTTAGCCAGCTAGAGAGCGATATTACTCGGTCCTTTAGCCATGTATGCGACCGAATCAACACCGAAAGATCCATCGGTACATGCTTCACCCACCACTCCCGCTTGACGGCCAACCATGCTCGCCTCGGGCTTCACCAGCGCACCCGTCTCCCAGTGTCTCTTCTTCGGAGTCATTGCTTCGTCAATCCTTGTTAGTATCACGGATACGAAGTACCTTTTCTACATACAAGTCGTCCCACACCTATGGAGATATAAGCAGCTATGGAGGCTGTTGACATGGCAGGTAAGTCTGTTGAGGTCTTTCGATGGTCGACTTCGCTCATACCATTATACTAACGAATGTATTATAGACATGCTACACAAACTCCACCGAGCTGCTCTTCGCCGCCATGACACTCTACCACCTCCGCATCATTGAGAGACTCTGGGGTTCTCGAAAATTCGCCGTATGCTTCTGGCCCATCCCACCTTTCCTCCTCCTCGCATTCTAATCCAGATCTAGTCATTCCTCACAACCATACTTCCACCAACACTCCTACTCCCACCTCTACTCACCACCATACTACGCCCCCTTACATTCGGCACCTTCAATCACCTCCCCGCAGGCCCCACCCCCCTCATCTTCGCCCTCTTAGCCCAATACCACGCCGCCATACCCACCGTCTACAAATACCGCATCGTCACCTCCGAAGCTCCCTCTCAATCATCACGCTCTGACGAGGGCAACGGGATGGTGTTCAGCGACAAATCCTTGACTTATTTGCTTGCGGGCCAGCTTGCGTTATCGTCATTGCCAGGCTCGGCATTAGCAGCTGCAGTCGGCTGGATGGTCGGCGTGGCGTGGAGGGGCGAGTGGGGGCCTGGTGGCTGGAGTCGATTGAGGGTTCCTGGCTGGGCTGTTGGTGAGAAGAAGGTGGAGACTGGAGAAGGGTTTGAGGGGTTACGGAGGAGGCTGGAGGGCGAGGGGAGTGGAAGCGGTGTCGATGGTAGGACTGATGGAGAGGCGAGGAGGAGAACGCTGGGAAGAGGTATACTTGACCAATTTAGAGGTTCTTTCTGAAGTCTCTGTATCATAAAAAGTCAATCATCCTACACTAGAGGCAAGAATTGCAGTGTTAGGATTGCTAAATTCCAGTTGGACACTCTGTGGGTTACACCTATCTTATGAGTGATTGGTAGACTATGTGACAAAGTCGTATAAAGCAATTATCAAAATCCCTGAAGCAGCTCCTGGTATCACATGTATATAACACAGCACTATAGACTCCTAGCTCCCATCGCTGATGCAGAAAGTACACATAGACTTCGCCATGACGAAAGGCTATAGCGTAAGGAATAGCAAAGCGTTGATCGTCAGCGCGGCTCCCATCAAAAGCTTTGTGTCCGTCTTTGATGGGCGTTTCGCAGCACTTGTGGGCTCATGACTATTGGCGCTGATGTGCTTGGGACTTGTGCACAGTAGCTGTGTGGATACAAAAGGGGTACCGGTGTACACGGTACCATTCGTGAAGAACACCAAGAGGACTGGAACCGTCCTCTTGACCCATTTGTCGTAAGTTGAGAAGTTCCCCTCGCGATAATCTTCGTAATCCCCATAGAGGGGAACGGGGAGCTGGGGCGGATTATTCGGGCATTCGGTATTATTACTCTCTCTCCTGAGATTGTGTCCTACAATGAAACTTGGAGTCAGTCTTCTTCTTACCCATTAATCAACGCCACAGTGGATGCTTACCTTGCGATTGGATAAGATTGAATGTTCCCGATGCAGCCGTTTTCGGACATGATTCGGGCAGTGTGTTGATGCTCTGGCTTAAGGAATCGCAGGCCTGCTGTAGCGACATGGTGGCACTGGAAGCGATGCTCTGTGATAGCTCATGGACAGTGCTTTGAATGTCGTTGACGCAGGCTTTGCTGAGCAGGCTGCTGCAGTCGCCGTTATCCAGAGCCTTTCCGTCAGCGCTAGTAGGCATAGTGAATAGGAAATTGCAGGTGGAGAGCAAAGGTGGTACTGGGAGAGCCATCGGTCCGTCACTCGAGGTATCTAAGTAGATTGATGAATGCAGTTGCGGTCCTTTTTGCCCACTGTAGAAGTTTTCTGATTGACCAAGAATATTCTTGACCTGCCAGACTTGGGTCGTATTGCTGGTCAACGGAGCCGTAGATGTGTTCGCCGAGGATGCAAATGGTTGTACTACCGCAGGTATTGTATATGTGTTTGATGCGTTCGGGCTCTGATAGAGGTTCACAACATTGTTGCAGTAAGCTTTCGTCAGGGAATCCGTTGCGCTGCTGGTATTGTCCATAGATTGAGCGGTTGTGACAATAGCAAAGGAGAGGGAGGCCGTCAGGTAATAAGGAAGACTGTACGACGGCATCTTAGAAAGACACTGTGAAAATATTGGAAGGGTATAGATAGACAATTTTGGTCTGCGGAACAGTAATACAGAGAACAGCGTCTAAGTTCAAGAGCCAAAGATTTCTGACATGGGCTGGTCATCCTGATGATATACAAGTTCCAGAAACATTGAAACGTAGACTGAATCACGAGACAAAGCTTTGACAAGCACAAATAGATCTGAAGCAAGATACACCCTGGCTTCTCTGACGTTCTGGGATCCGCCTTACTTGCGGCTGTGTGGGTTTCATATGTTGTACTGAAGGCGCAACAACGTTTCAAGAGCTGGACGATCCCCAATCAACATCAACCAAAAGCAGCATATGAACTGGCCACATGGATCCAAGGACACCAGGGGTATATACATGATGATGTTGGCGGTTGTAGATGTATAGAGGAAGACTGTACGGGTGCAAATCCAACACAAGTGCTGATAAGGGATTGAGATCAGTGTTCCATTCAAATGGTTCTACCATAAGCGCACAAAGCTGGCGTCGACCCCTCAACGGATGATGCCTCACCCTTCAGTACACGATTCTATGTTTGTCGCCTTGTTGTGCAAAGGCATCATAGTCAGGGGAAAGGAAGCAGAGAAGTCCATGGATTAAGAGTGACCAATGGGACCGTAGATTAGGTCTAGCCCATCCGGCGGCTGACTCATCTAGCTTACACAATATCTCTTGGCAGGGGAGCCGTAGTCTTGTGGTGGTGTGAAAGTTGTGAACATAGGTAGTATCACCACCAAAGACTAGTCCCTGGGAGGCCGATGCGTCCGCTTTGCTGTACATGGGGCCTCATTGCTAGAATATGTCCGCGTATCCATACCATGAACGGCTCCCTTTTACTCGGACCCCTTTGACCATCCCATGATTACAGGGCATCATCAGCCCTAACCCCCAAACCGCAGTCATGAATGGGACGGGAGTAAGGAGAACCCCCTCCTCCTCGGACTATGACTCCCGTCACAGCTCGGGACTAAATGTTCAACCTTCGTCGAAAGTGCTGCTTGAAGGCTACAGGAACTTTCCTGGTGGAACGGACTCTGGTAGAGCGGGTCAGCCGCACCAGAATCAGGTATGTGTGACAGGAATCGTCAGATATAAGGGATCTCACACTCTGTACAGAGGAATGGGACGTATGCGCGAAGTTCGGACCTCCTGGATCTAGACGACCCAGTCTCAATGCACCTTTTGATGGAAACCGCCATTGGTGACAGCCAGCAGTACGGGGTGATGTCCTTTGAGGAAGCTGATGAATTGAAGAAAGAGGTCACTGTCCTATCGAGCCGAATTGAAGCAACGAAACGAAAACTGGCCATCGAAAGTAAGATTCGGGATGCATCCACGTCACTAAGTCGACTCTACAGCCTGAATGGTCGAGATAGCATGCCGGATGGTCTTGAAAAACCTACGCCGAAAAGACATCGTCGTAGCTTTACCAGTAGGAGCAGCGGAAGCGATGTCCTGAACAAAACAGACGATGAATTGGCGGCCAGTACGGAAAAGTGCGAGGATCTGGCGCAAGAGCTGTGGAGGCTGGAGAAGCGATTGCAGATTTCGCAGAGGAGCCTGCTTGAACATACAGCTGGGGTTCTGCAAATGACGCACAAAGGCTTTGTGGACAAGGATGCGCCATTGCAGCCGGCAGAAGGCATGAATGGTTACACGGATGGCGCTCGCGAGCTACCAGTACTCGACATCGCCAATGATTTCGATGACACTAGCTTCTATCGAACTCTAGATACACTATTAGGACCTAGCGACAATCATATGAACGGTCACGTTGCTGCAGCCTTCGAGCAACAGACTCAATCTATTCTTGAAACAGAGCGGAAATTATGGGACCTCAATCGGCGACTGAGAGATTCTATCGCGCAAGCGAGTTCAGGACGTAAAATGCTGCCACAGCCTCCCGCTCCACAATCTACGGATCACAGAGAACCAGAAGCATCGCTACAAGGGCAGATAGAATATCTGGAAGCGGGTCTGGATACTATGCAAAGGAGCCAGGTTGACACGCTGCAAGGATACAAGCAGTCCGCCTATGCAGCAGAGGAAAGGCTTGAGGATCTAAATACTCAACTCCACGGAATCATCACCCGAAGCAGCAATGAACCTAACCCACAATACCCACTTCCACCAGACGTGTCCGGGAAAAGTCCAGAAGCACAAATAGCGTTTCTTGAAGGCGGTCTGGATGCTTTAGAACAGAGTGTCCAGAGAATGAAGGACGAAAGTCAGAATTTGTCTTCCAGATGTTTAGACCACGAAGAGAAGGCGGGCCAGTACGACGGTACGATGCAAAGCCTTTGGTACAATCTCGTTGCTATCGAAGAAGAGTGGAGGCAGCAGAGTCAAGGCCAAAAGGATGGATCGGATGCGCCAAAGGAGACTTTCTCACTTGAATCCTTTGCCTCGAAAGTCCAATCGCTGCACAAGCGCTCCGCAGGTCTCCAGGAACAGAAAGATATTTTAGGCCGGCAGGTACAGCAGCAAAGAGAAGTAAACAGCAAATCAGACACCGAGAAAGATACGCGGCTAGCTGAGCTTGACAAAGAGCTCGAACATATCAAGGAGAACCTTGCAGCAACAAGCAAAGAACATGCAAGTAAAAGTGATGCGCTCAAAGTCCAGCTTGCTGCGAGTGACGAAGCTAAGGGCCAGCTCTTCTCTGAGATCCAAGATAAGCACAACACTATATCGGATCTCGCAACCCAATTGCAGACTGCGATCGTGAATCAGGAAAATCATGCAGCCAAGGCCGAGAGCCTAGAAGAGACCGTTCAGGCAAAATCAGCCGAAGCTGACAGAGCGCGAAACGAGATGCAGGGTTTGGAAGGAGAAATGGTTCGCCTGCAGACCGAACTGACGGTTGCGAGAGCAGAGCTCGACGGAGCGTATGGAACCCGAGCTCAGCGGGCAGCCGAAGTTGCATCTCATCCTGCTTTACTGCAAGAAATCAGCGATCTCAAAGAGCGTAATAAAACGTTAGAAGCCACAGATAGCGGTAATGTGGAGCTGAATCAACGCGTGCAAGCTCTTCAGAAAGAGCTTTCCGAGACGATCGGCGAGTACGAAGTCATGACCAAATCCAGCATCGAATATGAAAAGGAACGGGAGCGTCTAGAGGTCCTGATCGACGGGTTGCGCGATCGCTGCGAAACGCTAGAGACCCAGCTGAGCGACGAGAAGGTCAAATGGCTTGGTGTCAAGAGTCCTGGACCTCCGGGTAGCAGAGAGTCGATGGGGGCAAATAGTACAAGCACATCCGTATTGAAGACCGAGTTCAAAAAGATGATGAGGGAGACAAGGGCAGAGAATATGAAAGCATTGAGAGTGAGTTGATCTTTCGTCCCCATCTTTGAATTTTACTAACTGGATTTGAAGTTTGAGCAGAACGAGCGTCGCAAACTTGAGGCTCAGGTGCGGACTCTGGCGAGAGACCAAACCCCTGGAAAGTCTTCTTTGAGTCAAAGCATGACGGCGCAGTCAGCGATGAGATTAGCATAGCGACTGGTTCGACTCTATTGGATTTTCGCTTTGGAAAGTTGGATATATGCATATATGAGTTCACACATCGAGGCACTCGGTTACATATACTTGTGGACATCACTGATATTTACGGAAAAGGTACATACGGAAGTCCCTTTCCAGCGAAGAAAGGGAAGCCTCTGATCTGCATCCAATTCGGTCTTCCAATATCCTTTGACCGTGGATGTTTACATTGAAGTATTCTGGTCTCGCTGATGGCAACGCTTTGGGTAGTATTGGGACGGCTACAGGGTCACTATAAGAAACATTCACTGCAGTAACGGTAGTGTGCTCAAGACAAAGGACCCTTCAGGGCTGATATAGCTTTGGGTTGCTCTATACCATAGATGCGAAGGAGAGAATCCATTCCCAAAGAGATCCAACTCAAGTCTCGATATGCCAGAAATCCCGTTTCGGAATTTATGGTATCCAATGATTTCCCTCCACTTGCCACATTCTATGAAAGCTAGCCTTGCTATCAGTGTCGCTCCTGCCCTACATGGAGCACACTCACCATCGATGTCATGCTCGCATACTTTTCTGCATTCTAAGCTGACTTCGCTCAGTATCTATCTCATCAAGCATCAACAGTAACAGGCGCCGCTAGCACAACCCAGAATGCCACCCTCCTCAGATGCTCGCTCCCCACTTGAGAACACTACGAATGGACTGGCTCCATCAACATGGGGCGCAACAGCCAAGACAGGCCCTATTCTTCGCCACAAACGCAGCAACCGAGCCCTCCATCCATGGCTCGACTCATCAGAGAGCTATCCGTCACCCCACAGCTCCATCTACGAAGCATCGCTTGTCGATTCGATCACCGAGCACGTAAGCTGGCATGACGCCAAGGACTGGACCACCGCCCCTGCACCAGACCAAGGCTTTTCAACATTGCCGAACAACGAGCCTGCATCATGGAAAGATACCGTCATAGACTCCTCAGGCAACGCGGTCCCAGCCTCATTCCTGCAAGGGACACCTTCACCAAAGCACCACACACCGCACAAGCTCTTCCCAATCACAGAACAAAACTCCCTCGCCACCTTACGTCCCGGCCCCTCCATCTCCACCCTGAAAGACCACTCATCAAAATCCACCATCCGCCCCCTCTCCCCAGGCCTCAACGGCAAAAAACAGAAATCGTTCTCCACATCCAACCTCCCACCCAATCCCCCAGACCTTAATTCCACCCCCTCACCCCCACCATCCCCTCAGGAATTCTACACCCCCATCTCACCCCATCGCCCACCGCCAGAACGCATGCCCACGCCCCCCAACCTTCCAAGATTTAACACCCCCGCCGCAAGCGCCTACCGCCTCCCACCCCCCACCGTCCGCTTCCGAGACCGATTCCGCTCGCCCACGCCGGCGGAGCGCGAATGGACGATGCAGACTGTAGCTCTGCCTCGCGGCGTGGTGATGAGAGGCGAAGGTGGAATCTTGGTCAGAGGGAAGTTCACGCCGATTCGAAGTGGGCATTTCCCACCCCAGCGACAGCAGCATGCACTTTTCAGAGTGGGCGACGCTGGCTCGCATCATCGGAGTGGTGCGGCCAGGGAGCGGTCGTCAGCGAGACCGGTGGTTGGGGATGGACATGTGCGTTTTGCGGGGCCAAGGGTAAGGCGGCAGGGTGCTGGTAACGAGGGACCTGTGCCGGTTTCGGCGGCTGCAGGTGGGGTGACGCGGAGTGGGGAGAAGAAGAGGGGAGGGAGGTCGGAGAGGGTGTTAGCGAGGTTTTATTGGGTTGTGGGTTGTTGTGGGGTTTGTGAGAGGTGGGAGGCTTCGGCTGCGAGGGGGAGTGGGAGTCAGAGGGGGTTTGATGGGGGTGTCGGGGTTGGGGAGATGCCTTTGTTTGTTGGTGGCTTTGATGCTAGGGAGCGGTGAGTGGGATGGAGAGGAGGTGCCATTGTGGATACTTAGATTGGGGCTGAGGGTGGGGTTGAATGGGACTGGTTTGGAAGGCACCTTTGATTGGAGTGTCTTTTGTGTAATGGATTGAGGGGCTTTGACTCTGAGATTGATAGGTATTGGAAAGGTAGATGAGTAGATGGCCTGAGGAGAGCATTCTCGATTTTCAGACATGCACGCTTTTGTCTGTTGTCTACCATCGCGAACAAATACATTCTATGCCACGCTCAAGGATATGGATACAGGGCCGCGAGTATCTAGGATTTGATTTATAGCTGTACAAGCGCACGTTTTCTCGATCGGGCCCAGGTGTGCTGTGGTGACCTTGGCTCTCCTCAGGCTTCCTTGTGGGATTGTTCGAGCTTGACGGTCATCTCAATTGGCGGAAGAGTTTTGGTGCGGCGCATTGGGTTGCGCAGTGGGAGAGGTGGAAGACTGGATTAGGATTGATAGTTAGCGAATTGTGCATAGCTTATGTGGTGCTTTATGTTGGAAGGTAGTCTGTCACTGCTGCTGGTTGGGATCCCAATAGTAACGGAACCCTTTGGAGGGATTTGCAGTTTCAGGGGATAGAGCGGACTCACACTCCTCCACGCAATCTTCCTTGGGACCCTTGTGGTCTGGGTTCTGGTGCTGCCTCGTGACGCGGTCGGCGCACTCGTCGTAGTGGTGCTTCAGGGACGCGCATTGAGCTGATTTGGAGCATTCTGTAGTCGTTACGTGTCAGTGAATTGTGCCATTGGACGTCATGGAGCTGGAATATGCCCGTTTGGAGAGATGCAGCATCAATTGGTGCGAGGGTAGTGCTGTCGAGCTTGCCGCTGGGGGAAAACTATTGTAGGTAGAAGGAATTCTGCAAGGACGTGGTAGATGGTAGCAGTTTGGATAGCTTCTTGCACATTTCACCATGCAGGAGGTCAGGAAAGCCAATGGCGTACCTTCTTGCAGCTTTGGGAATGGATCCTCAGGCTCTTCCTCTTCTTCTTCTTCTTCCTCTTCCTCTCCTCCCTCGTCGTCACCTCCCTCATCACTACCCTCTCCACCATCCGCATCACCATCCTCTTCCCCTCCTTTTGCTTCCGACTCTTCTTTATCGTCGTCACCTCCCTCGTCTGGTTCCTCCTCTTGTGGGGGCGTCTCGGCGTGTATTTCCGTGAAGGACAGCGAGGCGTAGATATCTGATAATATGTCGGAGAGAGCCATTGCGGTGGTAGGGGCGAGCGGACTATCACCGCTACAGCCGAAAAGGATTTGGAGGTTGGGGAAGGAGAGGAATTGAGGTATTAGGGTTTACGGGAGGGTAGAATTGGAGTGATATGATTGGCTGAAACGTTGGAAGGAGGACTTTGATGATTTCCCATGGATGCGAAGCATTATCCATTATCGGCATTACAGATGGCGATACAATATGTTGTATCTCATAGATGATAAGTATTTCGTGCCATTGTATCTAGGGTGGGGCAGCTTCCATTGCATTTCTTTGAATGCTTTCCAAACAGATTGAGTGCGCTAAAGCTTTAGAATACGTACCTAACCAACAACATCTTACCAAGGACACAACTCTGCATTACCCTCTCAGCTATAAGAAGCATTTAGGCCCTTCATTCTTTGGCTTCCAGTAGAGTCCATAGCGAAGTCTCGCAAAACTCCAGTAGGCTGAGCTTCCATGTCGACTTCCACATGTTAGCGTATCAACAGCTCTGGCTAAATCCATCCCTAAATGCCTCTCTGTCGTTCTCTTTGGACCAATCATTGGCCCTGTTGGGACACATGGGTGTTTCATGTTGACTGCTGGCCAAAAGCCTTGTGCAACAGAGTTAATATTCTAGACTAGCTATGATCTTGAGCACCGTATGATAACAGCATTGTCATTAGATCAAACTATCACGCATTTGTTGAATAGCATACAAAACGATGGGTAAAATATGAACTAGTGCAGCCACGGGTTCACAAAGAGTGTGACTATGCCTCAAGATATCCCATCATTGAATCAAGAGATTCGATTAATAGAGCGTAGAAAAAGCATACACAAGCTCTGTAGATAGACATTTTGAGCAACAAGACGCTCGATGAGTTACGACGGACAAGACCACAGAATCCCTAAAGGATCAGCTCCAGTAGATTGCATACATGGATGGGAAGACATGTCAAGAATGGGAACGCGCTAGGCGCGCGGTTCGTAATTCGTGTCTCCAGCGTAGCCAAGCGTTTCTTCCATGTTCATCACCAACAATACTTCGTATTTTCGATTATATAAGACCTGCAAGTTTCATACCATCAACTGTTCGGCCTGGACTCCTGCATTCAGTCTCTCACCACGTTAATCATGGCTCCCTCAAATTACCCGTTCTACCAGAAGGATGAGAAAGTCCTCTGCTTTCACCATGAATTCCTCTACGAAGCAAAAGTGATAGACTACAAACACGTGGACGAAAATGACAAGAAGAGCCCGTACCAGTACCGGGTACATTACAAGGGGTGGAAGAACACGTGAGTGAATTGTTTTTTGTACGGGGTAATCACTGTATCCTCTGTCGTTTTACACCTGCCAATGCCACCCAACACCCAATGTGGGTGGAATGATAGTGCTTCTTCGAATATTCCTTCCCACGATTTTAGTCTCCCTCCGACCTCCTTCGTCTAGAGATGCCGTACCCTAATCCCTCCTAAAAGTCCTACCCGCCAGAGCAATCGTTAGTCCCGTATAGAGCGTTTTCCCCTCTTACATGCTGGATCACGTCTCAATACCCACTCCAAAGCATCCTTCTATACACTTGCAAGCTGATCGCTCGCATTGCGTTCCGGCTGGTCATGTTTGAAATTTCATACATACGCTACCATCGTCCGACTCCTCTTGCTGGTTGTGCCTTAATCCCTCGCACATCAATTCTTGTCGTCATCGCTGCTCAGACCACATATTTACTCAAATACCGTTGTCATCCTTGCTAGCTGCTCTTCGTTTCTGCACTTATCACCATTTTCATGTTGTCGCCCGAGATGTTCCACTAGTATTCGCCACAAGTCTACGATACAAAACTATTCTCATTTATCAATAAGAAAGCATGCTCAGCACACATTGCTGATGCATCTGGAGACTGGCAGCTGGGACGATTGGGTGACTCAAGAGCGCATTCGAAAGTTCACCGAAGAGAACAAGGAGCTTGCTGCAAATCTCAAAGCAGAGATGGAGAAGCTACACAACCCACCAAAACTGAAGGCTGCCCTTGCCAAGAAGAAGGCCGCCGGCTCTGATCTAAGCTCGACTCGTGGGAGCGAAGAGCGGCTGACTCCAGTGACGGGCCGCGGCCAGAAGCGTGGAAGGGACTATGAGATTGAAAAGGTTCGTGCGCGTTCAGTGTCTACATTTTGCTTCTATTTCGAGATTCCCCAGTCCCCGCCCTCAGAAAGCGAGAGCGAAAGTCAAATTGAAAGCACGCCTACAAGCATTGGTGCATTGTCTAGAAACCGCCAAGTCGTATCCTTCTCTCATGCAATCTACTCGTCCGAACAATCAAAACAACAACCCCCAATCAAGCGTCTCTGGAGCATAGGTTCCTTGCTCATGGAGTTCCTTGCTACGCCGCGCAGACTTATGAGATCCCTGAGCGAGTAGCATGTTTGAGGTTATGATAGCACAGAGAGGAATCAGACGGTAACGAAGAAGTTCAACACACTGGAAATCATGCGCGATACCTTCAGGGCAATTCTTTTCCTTCTTCGCTACAAGCTCCACGAATCGTGCGCCTGTAGTTCAGTAGCATTTTATGGCCAGACTGAAGGCCGCGCCATTTCCTTTGAATATCAGGACCAGAGCGAAGCACTGTCCGATATCGGACCCATTAGGGTTACAATTACATTAGGATTTTGCAAAAACTGTAAATGCGAAGCATCTGCATTTATATTGTTTGCAAGTTGGAGTTAAAAACATGATCAAGTTTACTGACAATGGACCTGTGCTTGAGTAGGAAGAATCCTTTCACCAGCGTCCAGCTATATATATCCCGGTCCCCGACCGCCTAAAAGCACTACTTGTCGATGACTGGGAATATGTCACGAAGAGCCTCTCACTGATACCCCTGCCAGCCGAGCATTCAGTCAACAAAATAATAGACGCCTACTTCGAGGAGGAGAAGAGCAAACGTCGTCTCGGATCTGCAGAGGCGTCGATACTGGAGGAAGTAATATCTGGAACTAAAGAGTACTTCGAAAAGTCTCTAGGCAAGATACTTCTTTATCGCTTCGAGCGCCAGCAGTATTTCGAGGCTCGTCGGAACCTAGACGCCGGACGAGGCGTATGGGAAAACAAGGCTATAGGTGATGTGTATGGTGCAGAACATTTGGCTCGTCTCTTTGGTACGTGTAGTTCTTGATTGGGCTCTAGCCACCAATGAGTTCAGCTAATGCAGTAATCCTATAGTATCTCTTCCTGAGCTTATAGCTCAAACCAACATGGATGAACAATCGGTGAAGAAGCTCCGGGATGAAATCACAAAGATGACCTCGTGGTTGGGCAAGAACTCTAAACGCTTCTTCACTGCTGAATATGAGGCAGCGACTCCCGAGTATATTGAGAAGGCTCGTGGCGATTAGGATGGTGCCTTTGACGATGTTGGGCGGACGCTGCTACTCTTCAATATATATTATTCAGGTTATGCAGCTCTATCATAAAAGCCACTAGCCCCAATACATTTCATCTCAATACCAGCTCTCATTACTTGACCCTCAAGCTCGAACGACTTTTTTCATTACGATCTGTTCCACGATTAAAAGCTACGAGGTGCCTAGCAGTCGAGAAGTCAAGCCGATGTCTACAGTGTAGAGAAAGAAATGCTGACCGAAAATGACGCGTCAGAACATAGAATAGTATCGTCATGGATAAAAAATCCTAAAGAAATGGCGATGATGAGAGTATCGAACTCTACACAAGTCAGCATGTTAGTGGAGACGAGATTATGATGACGAAAAGGACGATATCATCCAGCGAATAGCGATCCCATGCACCAATACATTCCTCCAGTTATGATACAAATAGTAGCTCCTCAGCGCTCAAATCTTCTCCCCAACCAGCTCTAAACAGGGCATTTGAAGATAGGGGTTTTCAAAGACACGGGTAAGGGGTGGATCGTGGAACAGATGAATGAAAGATTACATTACCTCAGGCAGGATTGCCTCCACGATGTCGAAACAAGGTACACGTGGCCTAGCTTTACCTCTCTTGTTCTTTAAGTTCGCAAAGTGGATACTGTACTGTTCCTAAAGGTTAGATTCATGTCTTATGAGTTTATCTTCTTTTGACTATTTCTATAACCCAGTCTCGATACATATTACAACATATGCGCTCAAATACTCCTCCCCATACCCATCCTCATCACATACGACAACCAACATAGATCTCCAAGCTAGTGCACAATACAACATACTGGTATCTTACGCGGAGAGTGCAACAGTAGGACAGTGAGAAGTCCTATGCAAGCGACGTGGTTGCATCGTCATTGCACACTAAAGGCTCATTACCATACTAGGGCTTGTATTCGGTGACTGCCGTCAGCTGTCATGGCTATGTTTCGACGTGATGAAGATGCTGTAGATTGCTTAGAGTATTGAGGAAGGGTTGCAGGCGGAGATTCGTTGGTGATTGTGGAGCGAAACCGTCGTCATCTGTGCATTTGTTTTATGGAACGCCATTTAGCAAAGCCCCTTTCGACGACAATTCCAGAATGACCAAAGTGAATGTCATTGCCATGAGCAAACATCAATGCTAGCAGAATCTACAGATACAAGAGACATCGTGATAGTAAATATGTACAGACCATTTCCATGACTCTCGATCCAGCGATCCCTGCATCAGCCTATTCCCCCTTCAATTTCTCCTGCACGACGCCAAAAGCCACGTCCAACATGTCCAGCTCCTCCTTCATATGGGTCCCCTTCAACCCTGTTGCCACGCTTGCGCTGGGGTTCCTTCCGGCGTACATGACGTGTTTCCGATCATGGTGCGCAGTCTCGTTCAACAAGGTCTCAATTCTCGGCTGCGTGAAGCTCCACGCACCTGCATTTAAGGGCTCTTCCTGCGCCCAAACGATGGTTTTGGCATTGGGATACTGATCGAGGTTTTCCCGGAGTTGTGCCCATGGGAACGGGTTCAACTGTTCGATACGGGTGATGGCGGTTTTGTTGTGCTTGTGCTGAGCACGGTGTTTGTGCAGCGCGACGTAGACCTGGCCTGTGCAGAGGATCACGCGATCAATTTCTTCCGGAGGCGCGATTTCGTTGGTCTCGTGAGCCGGGTCCGGGATAATCCATTGAAAATGTGATTCGCCGGTAAAGTGTTCGATGGGAGAGCGGGCTAAGGGGTGACGTAGAAGGGACTTGGAAAAGAACAGAATCAAAGCTGTCAGATTGGATTAGTCTCGGGATGCAATGGAGGATTGTTGCGCGAACGTACGCTTTCTGAACTGACGGTTCATCTGCCTCCGGAGAATGTGGAATAGATTTGATGGAGTAGTCATGTAAGCGATCTGCATGTTGCAATCCTGATGTTGGCGATCAAGCTTCTCTGGTTCCGGGAATATTCTAGGGTCTTCGTTGCAGAGCTGTAGGTATCGCTCCATTCTACCGGACGAATGCTCTGGGCCTTGGCCATCATAACCGTGGGGTAGCGACATGACAAGACCAGAGCGTTGCATCCATTTCACTTCTCCCGAAGCGACGAATTGATCGATAATACATTGGCAATTGTTTGCGAAATCACCAAATTGTGCTTCCCAAATGACTAGGGCGTTGGGTGACGAGAGGGAATAGCCATACTCGAAGCCAAGCCTAGGAGTTGCGTTAGTTGAGGAAGCAACCGAAAGCATTTCCTCATGAACTTACACTCCGAATTCGCTGAGTGACGAATTAGATATGATGAAGCTACCTTGCTTCTCACTGATGTGCTGCAGAGGAGTGTATGTTGCCTCGCTTTCCTGATCGTGTAGCACTGCGTGACGTTGGGAAAATGTACCGCGCTCTACATCTTGACCAGAAACCCTGACGTGATGACCCTCATCGCACAATGTACCAAATGCGAGAGCTTCCGCGGTGGACCAATCGATCGCTTTGCCCTCATCGACGGTCTTCTTCCTGCCGGCTAAAATACGTTTCAAGTTCCTATGGACATTGAATCCGTCCGGTGCGCCGCTAATCTTGTCACCAATATGCTTCAGTTTTTCCGCCGGAACACCAGTCGGTAAGTGAGGCAGTATTTCCGTTGCAAGCTCTTTAGGCGATTTGAAACCGTTCCAGGCTGACGTTAGCCACTCTTTGGAAGTTGGTTGATAGTCTTTGCTGGCTTCGAAGCTATTCGAGAGCATTCCCCATACCCATTTCTTGTGCTCCTCGATATCGTCTTTAGTGAAAGACTTTTCCTTGAGAAGTTTCTCTTCGTACTTGTCCACTGCAGGCTCTTGCTCGCTGATCTTCTTATACATGAGCGGTTGGGTGAAGAATGGTTGATCGGTCTCGTTATGGCCCTGTTTCCTGTAGCATACGATATCAACGACAACATCTTTCTTAAATTCAGCCCGCCAATCCGCAGCCATTTGGCAAATGAAATTGACGGCTTCCACGTCGTCGCCATTGACATGGAACACAGGGGCATCAATTGACTTGGCAACATCGGAGCAGTAGGGTGTTGAACGGGCGAAGCGAGGATCCGTCGTAAACCCGATCTGATTATTGACGATTACATGGATCGTTCCTCCAGTGGAATATGCTGGTAGAGCATGGAAACCCATGGTCTCGTAGACGATCCCCTGAGCAGCAAAAGCAGCATCACCGTGGAGCAGGATGCCCATTGCCGAGGTAAAATTCTTCTCATCATTGTTGTAGTGCTGAATAGCTCTGGTCTTACCCAGAACCACGGGATCTTCGGCTTCAAGATGAGAAGGATTTGCCACCAATGAAAGCTGCACACGCTTGCCAGAAGGAGTGGGTCGCTCGAAGTTCATGCCCAGATGATATTTGACATCCCCAGAGCCTTCATCACTAGGCTCTGCGCTACCGCCGAATTCGCTGAAAATTGACTCGTTCGGCTTCCTGACCACGTTACTTAAAACGTTCAGCCTTCCACGATGAGGCATGCCTATTATGATGTCCTTGACGCCAAAGTCAACACTGCGATCGATCATAGCCTTCATCCCCGGTATGAGCGTTTCTCCACCTTCCAATCCGAAACGTTTGTCATTAGGATATTTGGTAGCAAGGAAATTTTCGAAGCTTGAGCTCCAGATTAAGCGATCCAGGATCCTCCGCTTGTCATCAACGGAGTATTTGTATGGGTTGGGAATCTCAACGCGGTTCCTGATCCAGTCACATTGCTCCCTATCTGGTATGTGGATAAACTCTACGCCGTATGCACCACAGTAGAGCCTCTCACAGGTAGCGACAATTTCGCGCAGCGTCATCTTCTCCCTGCCGTCCTTTTTGAATCGGGGTAGGATACCAGGGCCCAGCGTGTATTCCGTATCGAGATCCTTTTCGGTGAATTGATAGTGGTCAAGCTCCAACTCCTTCGGCTTATGGTAGCCAAAAGCTTCCGCTTCTCCACGAATGCCCAGTGGGTCGGTCTTCGCCTTGTGATGTCCACGAGCTTGATATGCACGCACCAATAGCTGCACTTTGAGATGGCTTGTTACGTCTGGCCCTACCGCGGTTGCCAGCCCAGCTCCTGGCATTGCCTGTGGGACGACACTTTCCGGCATCGATACAAGGTTTGGAGGAGGCTGAAATGCTTGAGACATAGGCATGCTGCCATCTTCCATGTTCCGAAAATAAACCTGCCACGAATAGTGTACGCTAGGCGGGTCTCGTTTCCATTGCATGTACATTTCATCGATATAGTTGGCAGTATTGCCCTGGAGGAAAGAGTCGCTGGGATCCTGAAATAAAGTTTATAAGCTTTCAGTAATTCCGAAAGCACTGGGCGGGAGATCTATGTACCACTCCTTTGCTGGTCTCCGCGGCAGCCACAGCATAATGCCGCTGTATTGGTAGCGGAGGACTCAATCTCCTGGCTATAGGTACTGACGCGACTCTCGAAGAAACACCGCCATATGTCGTCCTCGTGCGGGAGCAGATACCTCTTGAGAGGCACCTGCCCGACTTGTGAAAAGAAGCGTGGAGCATTGTAAGACTATAAGCCTTGATCCTAGCGAAGAGGCATTCGTTTGGGATGTAAAGAGGTCGAGCTTCGAGAGGATGGCCTCATCCCACTGTTATCAAGTAGCATGTCAACGTAGTCATGTGCATGGCTGCCAACGAACCATCGGCGGCGGCAAGTCTTCGTCCAATTCCGCTTTGCCCGTAAAAAGCGCGCCAAGGTTCCTCGGGAAAACCTTCCGTTTTCAGATGCTTCTATTCGCAGCCTAAAATGAATCTTAGACCATCTCTTGGTAATTGGCGAATATGAGATGGAGGTGAGGTATCGACTGACATGATACCACCGAGAGGCTCTGCTGCCTACAAGAAGCAAGATGGCACCCTCATCCTCTCCAAGGACAGCCAGTCGGTGTCGTGGACACCGCTGGCTCCTCCGGGTTCGAAGCCCACCCTGACACTGCCTGTTGAGAGCATCACGAGTAAGTCTGGGCTTCATGTTATTGACATTTAGAATTCACATGCAGAACGTAGATCTCCAGCAGACGCCCGAGAAAAACCCAAAGGTAATGCTCAAGATCTTTGGACAGGCGCCAGGCACTTCCGAATCCGAAGCCCATGTGTTTTCCTTCACATCAACTACTGCAGCAAGGGCTGAGGCAAATGCAATCAAAGACGCTCTCCAAGACGCAATACAAGTCGCAAAATCTAGAGATACGCCGCCAGCTGCGCAAGGGGGGGAAGCTTCGTCTGCAGCTATGGCGATGGCTGGTGCGATTACCTCTACGACAGGCTCAGGAAGCGCAACAAAATCTTGGTATGATGATGACAACCTCAAGAAAGATGTGTCTCTCCAGTTGTCATTACTCCAAGCCAATCCCTCTCTTAAGAAAACTTTTGCAGAATCTCAGAAGACCAAGCCTGATTCCATCACGAAATCACAATTTTCAGCGCAGTTCTGGTCCACGAGGGTATCTCTTCTGCGGGCACACGCGATCGAGAAGGGTCAAAGTCGGGGAACGTATAACGTTTTGTCCACTATCAAGGAATACACTGTGGAAAACACCAAAAAGGTGGACGTTGGAAGGGAGCAAATTCAATTGATCTTCAACCTTCACCCTCTAGTGAAACGCGTATACGACGAGAACGTACCAAAGTTGAGTGAAAAGGCATTCTGGAGTCGCTTTTTCCAGAGCAGATTATTCAAGAGGTTGAAAGGCGAAAAGATAGTTGAATCTGATTCTTTGGACAATATCCTCGACAAGTATTTACATGATGAGGATGACACCGAAAGAGCGAAACGAATAACAGCTGCTCAAGTCCCGCATATAATCGATGTGGAGGGCAACGAACAAAATCACAGCCAGCGTAAGGGCAACCGATCGGACCGTACGATGCTGACAGAAACCGAGGGCAGGGTTCCTCTTTACAAGACCCTGAACGCCCTCAGTGAGAAGCTTCTTGCGCATGTCGCACCCCACGACGTCGACCCGTCCCTCCCTATTGGACTTGACGAAGAAACATTCAATTCGCTTGCCTTGCGTGATCTCCAAGGCGATGCCGAAGAGAATAGAATTATTCTGAATATCAAAGACCAAGGCCGCTTCTTCGACTCCGATAAAGAGTCTGGTGTATCAGCGAATGCTTTTCTTTACGCAAAACAAGATCCAACCAGAGTACTCCAGTCTGTCAAAGCCGATCTCTCTAAATTGGGATCCAGCACGAATCTCCAAACGGCTATTGGCGTCAATGATGCCAGCGACAGCGACGACGATGAAACGCCAGCTGCCATGAAGGGTCATGTGGGTAGCAAAGCCAGCCGATCAGCCGCCACGGCCCAGATCTTAGCCGCAATAGCAGAACGCCGTGTACGGAGCGATGACTTTTCATCCACTAGCTCCTCCCCAGGTCAAACCTCATCAACTTTCGGTCTCTCGACGACTATCTTCGACAGCCTCTCGGTCTGCCACGCAACCACCACCGAATTCCTGCAACATTTCTGGTCCGTCTTCCTCTCCGGCGACCCCTCACGCGCCATCGAAATAGCAAGTAGATTAGAGTCCTTGGATCGAGCACTGGATCGTATCAAAGCTATCGCCACCGATGCGGAGGCAGAACGGCAGGCTGCAATCAACAAGATTAAAAAACAGATACAGGAACATTTTGAGCGGACAGGGAAGCGGAAGAGAATGGAATATGAAAGTACTCCTGGAGGAGCCAAGGTTGTCAATCAACTGCTAGCACCGACGGTGAAAGCGATCGAAGTGGCGACGAGGGAGTACAGGAAGGCGTTGGCGGAACAGAGTCAGGATACTGATGGGCAGGAACCTGGCTGAATCCTCCTACTGATTGTCTGTGATCAATTGCATAGCGTTGGCGCTTGACTGGGGCCTGCTTTGGATTCCTAGGTTATAGGAGAGGGAACTGGATGGAAATATAGTAGAGGTAATAGAGTACCATATCAATGCCCGTAACGTGAGTGTTTTACGTACCCAGTCACAACCACACGAGATATTGTGACTACAGGTGTGTTACTGTTGCTCGCTGGACACTCAATACTCGCTTCTGCCCTTCCTTTGGGATGATATCGCGAAGACTTGACCATATCAGGGTATCTTTCCACATAAAAGTAATCAAAGGATATACAACAGATACAAAATAGATCAACCATCGCCTTCATCCCGCACAATCCCCTTATCAACATCCAACCGTCGATTACCCACATGCCCCACCCACCCTAACGCCAACACACAAGGTACCGCCGCCGCAGCAACAACAGCCTGAAAAACCAAAGCCTTCCTCATCGTAAAAGGGGGATCAGCATCCTTGCCTTCTTTCAAAGCATCGCTAATGACAATAAAGATACCACCAAGAAACTGCCCGCCAGCCCAACAGATCGTACTCCCCGCTTCCGGACCCACAGGCCAGGTGACTTCGACCAACCATTCCAGAGCCACTGGGACAAGACTGAAACTTGCGGCTCCTAGAAATGCGAGTATGATGTACGGAGCTGCTATCGTGCGCGTGCCGGGGGCCCAGATGAAGGCAAGATATGAGAGGGCAATTATTGGGACGGTTATTTTGATGAAAGGTAGGTATTGTTTTGTACGATCCATGATCGGAGATGTTATAGCTGCGCTGACCAGGCCGACGAGGATGAGTACGGCACCTGCGATGCCGGAGGTGGTTTCGGAGAAGCCGTATGGCGTCATGATCTGTGTCAGGAGGGAGGAGATGGAGTTGAAGAAGCCGACGTAGGTGGCGAAGGGGATGAAGAGGAGGTAGAATGTTGGATTTCTGGCTAGGAGCTGGATGGTTTCGCGGAGGGAGGGGGCGCTGTGTGTGGAGGATGGCGAGACGGGCGTGGGCGGTTTTGAAGGGATGAAGAAGGAGGGGATGGAGGCTATGGTGGATATGATGGCGACGTAGAGGATCATGTTGGGGATTTCGGAGGCTTTGGTGGCGAGGAAGGGGTTGATGAGTTGGCCTAGTGCGCCGCCGAAGGGGTTTGCGAGGGAGGCGATGGCGGTGGCGGAGACGCGGCCGGCGGGGGAGAACCAGAGGTCGGAGTAGTGGGTCGGGGCTGAGAGGACGAAGGGCTGAGCGAGACCGATGAGGATTTGACCGAACATTGTGAGGGCGAAGTTTGGAGGCGAGGTTTTTGTGCCGCCATAGCGGATCCAATTGCCCAGTAGGATGAGCAGCGAGGAGGTGATGATGGCGAGGCGTGGTCCACCGGTGTGGAGGGTCCAGATGGTAGCGGGGGCTGCGGCGAGGAAGGCGAAGAGGAAACCTGTGCTGAGCCAGTTGATGATGCTGGGTTTTGTGGAGAAGAATTCAGATGCTGTATTGGCGACGGCGGAAAAGGAGAGCCACTGCGGTTTAGGGGGTCAGTCATTGAAGATACTAAAACTAGCTTGACGACGGAAATGCTTCTGCTTACATCCCAGCTCACGACAATATTCAGAAGGATCAATTGCGTGAGCCCGAACCACCTGATCTTATAGACCCTATATTCAACATGCTGCCCTCTGTCTGCCAGCGCGACGTCTTCCCCGTCTCTTGTCACTTGTCGCGACCCTGAAGACCCTGCATGGCCTTCTTCGTCTGTATAACTCGCACTGGACTGCGATTGATTCTTCTCCTCTCCCATTCGCTCAGGACTTAGATCTGCCATCTCCATAAAGGTTTCATCATCTTGGAGAAGACGCTCGGCTTCGTTGGGTAATTGGTGTCTTTCTACCTTATCGTCGTACATGCCGGAAAGACATTTCCAACATCAACTGAGTCCAGATCTCGAGGTCTCGATGCGGTGGCTGTCAAAGCATCCCGGTGACTCCTGATGCTCTTCGAGAGACCCCATCTGATTTGTAAGGTGAAGAAAAATAGCATCTTGGACATAGGACGGAGACGTGCAGCGGCGTAGCAGGCTAGATGAGGCGTTGCCGGCTAGCTGCTTGGCTGCTTTCTCCCAACGACCGACGTCTTCTCTGTCCAGAAGCGACGTGGCTCATTTCACAGAGCTTGAGTATTTCTCTTGCTCAGTAAGACCCGGGCGTGTTCGCAGCGAGTCGCTATGCTCCCAAATCGGGACAATTTTTCTAATTGTATTATATTCCTGCTTGCTGCGTGCTCGACTCGCATACTCCGAAGAATATGTGTTTACCCTGGAAAACCCTTCGGAAACGTGCCCTCCCTTTGATCGTGAATGATAACCAATGGCGCTGTATGTGAGTTCCGAAGCGGAGCTGTCTGCGATTTCATGCGTGAAGGACAAGAAAACATTTACGAAGGGGGCTCGTAGTAGGAAACCAGTGGTGTGCAAGTCTTGACGTCAAGTCCGATGGCTAACAAGCCAACGAGATATTGGAATCCGGATCCAAAGCGTTGTCAAGCTGCGATATTCGATATCTTGTACGTTGTTTACGATATATCGCTGTACAATCCCATCCTCTGAGTCATGATGAAAGAAAGCGTCTTTGCAGGAATCATCGTTGAAAGGAAAATTGCAAATTCCTTGAAGTCATCTGTGGCACGTATCATTTGGAACTCAAAAGTGACAGACCAAGGTGCAAGAAGAAGATATCCTTGCTAGGGCCAGTGCCAGCTCAGAAGAGAAGCCGAGAAATAAATTGAATCAAAAAAGAATATATCCCAAGATAACACCATATCTTTCATAGGGGCAACAGGTGGAATGGCCTAGTGGTAAGCTTGCTGCATCATCCGGAAACGGTTGAACTAAAATATCACTTCCCATTCCGGTGTTGAGATCGATTCGGTTCGACCCCCGTTGGGTTCCTTCTCGGTAACATTAGGTTTTCAAATTTCCCAGAAAGGATTTGAGGATATCCCTAGATCAACTGTTGTGTCAGTGTGGTCACTCTGCTCTGCAAAGTCGGTCATTCGATCCTGGGGTCTTCACTTCCTTTTTTGCAATTTTTTCTTCTTGAGCTGAAGGATGGGTTTTCAATTTCCTTATTTCTGATGAGGTATTTCGTTCACAACAGAACTGTTCACATGACTACCATCTTGGACCACATGCGATCCATACCCCGTCTTGACCAGTGTTAAAGTTGCACCCTTTTGCCGCAAAGTACCACACTTACATACCACCCAGTGAGCTGAGCTATCCTACATCCTTAACCGCCAGCCAAAGAACCAAGATATGGAATCACTCACCATCACACAGCCATCCGCATATCCAATCAGCTAGCGCCAACCCTCCTCTACCACTCGTACATATCATCAAGAGCAGCACACATTTACAAACGCACGCAATCCGCAAACAGATCCAAATCCAACCGCAAGATCATCCACTAAATAGTTCTACTCTCCTGCCGCTTCACACACCTCGTAGAGTCATCTCATCAATTACGTTACATCTTCCTACTCTATTAAATCATTATCGCCATACTAGCAGCTAACAAACATCTACATCATCCGGAATGATGTGATGGGTAACTTGGACGGGACTATAGGATATCTGTTGTTTGATTAGGGCATGGTTTCGATGGGGTTAAAGAGGGAAGAGGGAAGAGGGAAGAGGGGAGAAGGAAGAGGGAAGTCACCTAAGATAGATGCAATTGGTGATTGCTAGAAGTGTGGCTACCTAGGAATGAGAGGGTTGGGAGGTTTACTTTGAGTGCTTCGTATACATACGTTGAGGAAGCGAGATTCTTGTATGTTACATGGTTAGTTAGGTTTAGATAGATACCACTTATTCATGAACAGAAAATAGGTAGTGATTGATGGGGTCGAGCAGTTGACGGTTTGTTTGATCGTGAAGGCAGGTAAGATTGGGCTTTATTTTGATATGCTGCGCAGAGGTTAAGAAGATTTTTCAGTGTACAACCATCTATTATGTCTAGAGCACAAGCCTCAAATCGGTAACGCCGAGGCTCATCAGCCATTCCATCCCTCTATATGTGTGAAGCGCTCGCACCGGGTCTCTATCCGGACAACGCAAGAAGATATCGCTTTTCGAGGGGATGAGGAGAGTATTTTTCTCATATCCCATACAGAATACTTGGGCAGAGCGCCCAATAGAAAGAAGCCAAAAAGATCGTGTATAGATCTACATGATGATAGCGGGAACTATCCAGAGTCAGTATTAAACATGTACCGAGTCGAAAAGACTTTGACATACCATCGACGTTCTGCTTGATCGACTTGTGCGGCAGGATAGATCCGCCATTCACGTAGATCTCGTCTCCAACAGTGACATCATCTCCCAGAACCGACACATTCTCGAGTCTGGCCCACTTGCCAATCGTGCTGTTCCAGCCAACAATGGTAGACTTCACCCACGCATGGTCCTTGATCTTGCTGCCGGAAAGGAGGACGCAGCGCTGCAATCGGACGCCGTCGCCGACCACAACGTTGGGGCCGATGGTGACGTTGGGACCGATCCGGCAGTTTTTGCCAATCTTGGCTGATGGGTCGACTAGGACGTTGCCGCCGTAGACGTATGGTTTCGAGGGTGATTCCAGCTTTTTCGAACCCTTTTTGGTTAGGGAGGAGAGGTATAGGCAGGTGCCGCTGAGGAAGTCTTTGGGCTGACCAACGTCCATCCAAAACCCTTCGAGGTCAAAGGAGTGTAGCTGACCATCTTTGACGATGGCTGGGAAAGTTTCCTGTTCGATTGATGTGGGGCGAAGCTCGATTCGGCTCAGGACGGAGGGATTGAGGATGTAGAGACCAGCGTTGATTCGATTGCCCACGTACTCGATTGGCTTTTCGACGAAGCGATCGATGCGCGAGGGATGGTCTGGCTTGTGTACGATAACGCCGTATTTCGAGGGTTCTTCGACTTTGGTGACCACAATGGTGCCCTCCTCTCCATGCGCCTTGTGGAATTCTGCTAGCTCTTCGAACGGATAGTCGCAGATGACGTCGGAGTTGAGGACGAAGAAGGGGGAATCGTCTTTGCCAAGGGTCTTTTCTGCCAGCTTCAGTGGGCCAGCGGTACCGAGAGGTTCTGTCTCAATGGAGAATTCAATCTTGACATTGTATTGTTGCTCGTACTAGGAGATTTCAGTATGCAAGGCTAATGGGTACTGTTTCACGATAAGCTACCCATACCTTCTCTAAAGCCTTGGACATGATGTCTGGTCGGTAATTGACGGCCAAGACAATGTCTGTCACGCCTGCAGCCGCCAGGCTCTCGACCTGGTGCTCGATCATGGGCTTGTTGGCGAACTCGACCAATGGCTTGGGAAGAGTGAGGGTCTGGCAGGTGTCAGAGAATACGAAACTTCTTCCATTGTTGGCCCTCCACACATTGGCTCTTGCTTGGGGTATTGTCGTACCAGAGGTCGTAGACGGGTGCCATACCCTCCGACAAGGATTAAAGCTGGTAAGACTCAGCATGTCGGCTACGAAGAGACATCGAAGGGTGAAACACATACCTTTCATACTGGATTAGAGTAGGTGAGGTGGGTGCAGCGCAGATTTCAGTTAATGATGAAGCTTAAGCTGTTCAGCGATTGTGGGAAGAGTAACCGCAGTGTGTTCGTGGGCATTGGCGATTGAACTGCGCAAATGAGGGTCAAGATCTGGGGCAATTGTGCGCCGAGATGTACAGAGTTACAATGGCAAGGTGGCCTTACTTTTATATAATGTGCAAGGACCTCGTAAAGGACTCGTAAAGGTTCGGAGCTTACAATTATTGATCCCAGCCAGCGATCATCACCCCTGCAGAGATATTCTAGGGGTCCCGGAAAGAACCTTAATCTGACACCTTATCCCTATCTGGGACGTGCATTTTCAGCCACTGCCATTGGCCCGTGCGAATGCGGCATCTCTCAGAGGGTTATCTAATAATAAGTGTACATATCAACATTTGACTGCCATACGAAGCTGCTGCTCTGGGGACAAACTTAGACGCTTAAGTAGATACAACCAAAGACCCTTTTTCAATGTGCGGAGATTACGTGGCGATCGTTCTGCTCAAGGTGTGTCCGATGGCAATATTTGCAAGTGCTCCTTCTTCATTCGTGGCAACAATCCACTGTTTGATACTGGTGGTCTCGCATCGTTTCCCACAAACTGCATTACCCAGTCTTTGACTTTCTTGACTTTGAAAACCTGAGGATCAGCTATGGACTCCACTTCTAAGTCCTGTGCTCTATATGTTCCTCGTCCATCATCCGCATCCGCTACATTCCGATAGAGCAGGTCCAAACTCGTCATATTCCTTCTCAAACTTGAACCGTAGACTCTTCCATTGAATGAACTAAGAGCGATAGTCCTTGCAAGCACAACATCTTGAGGTCGAAGTCCTAAAACTTGGGACGCAAGGGTCTGTTCTCCTTGTACCGGCTGGTTATTTCTCTGAAAACATGGTAGCCAAATGTTGATACCAAAGCCAGACCGTGTGCTATCTCCAACGAGCATCTCGACAAGATCGACAGACCGCCCTCCTCGACGAGTAATGATAGTGCGCGGCTGAGAGATTGAGATGATGCCTACCACCAAGTTGACCGACATGGTCTGTGGAATGATAGAGCGCAGATAAGCAGCATTTGGTATATCCCTGAGATGACTCAGGTAAGAGGCGGCCACTTTTGAGCGTACAACTTGCTCTTGTGAGCCAATTTCACTGTAGGTGGGGGAGTTCATGGAGATTGCCTCCGAATCCGCGCTGAAAGACAATTCGACAGTGGATCCAGCGTCGAGCAATTGCGAGGAAGGCATGTCTTCGTGGACTGCGAATGAATGCTCATAGTACTGAGATAGGATCTCACCGTCTTCAGACACCAGACTTGGAGAACACTGATTCTGCTCTGGGTCTGTCTCGCATGACGTGTACGAGGGGTCAGTAGCCGTAGGAAAGGTTGCCTCATTAGCTGGATCATCGCCCAGTGTAAATGGTGCATCATGTCTGCTAGCTTGGGTAAGGCCGGTGGGTAGATGGGACTGCTCCAGTGACAGAGACCGCCATGACGGTACTATGTCATCGGATGTGAGCTTTCCAGAGAGATTGGTATCGTTGTCGTCAGCAAATGATGTCTGTAGAGGAGCGGACAGGTCAGTTTCAGACCAGTTCAGCGAACTTGACAAGGGTGCTCCGGTCAAGAACAACACTTTGCTGGGAAACCTGATCATATCATGCCGCAAGGCCAGGCCACTTGGACAGGGAACACCAAGAGCAACGCTATGATAGAAACTCCATTTTCCATGCCCTGCCGAAATAGACAAATATTGGAAATACAGGACGAAGCTTGGCGCAAGCAAGTACTGCCAAGCCGCAGATAGAATACAACTAAGAAATGCCAAGCCAATCACCGGTGTAATTTTTCTGCAACCAACCTCTGTGAACGAACGACCGTGAACAACAGCAATCGAGTACCATCCTATGCTACCACGGCGAAAAAACATCGTGAGTGTGTGAGTATGTGTGTATTCCAATCATCCTATGGGACAGGTCTGAGCCCACAGTGACCCAAGTCCCTGAACTAAAATATTCCATTTCTTCCGGCGCTCCACAACCATCGACGTTATCAACCCAAAACCCAAGCCGATGCGTACAATCCGAAAACTCCGTCAAGTGTCCTCCTTAAGTCGTGTCAAGATTGCTCCCATGCTTCTGATTTACGGTCAGCTCGAGCACATAATACTGGAGGCTGCGAATTTCAGCTTACCCTTCCAATTTATCAAGAGGCTGACCTGCAATACATGCGGCCGCTATGCTTTGCTCACCCATCCCAGATCCATCCCGTGGCCTATGCTGCGACACCTGCGGACGCAATGGAGGCCCAGCTCATCGGCTTTACGGCGGCAGCACATGTCTTGTCGATCCCCTCACTCTTTGACGATAGAGTGATTGGCTTGTCGTTGCGTCGTAAGACGTGCATGGGTCGTTGCTGTGTTGCCGGTGCCGATGCTGATGCTGATGCCTTCTTGGCCACCTTGCATTCCTCGCTGCCGTCCAGGCTGGTAACCGACGTCTTTCGTTTGCCGAGGGTCGAGTTGCTTCTTGAGATCCCAGCATCGGTGGGTTTGACTGCCGGTGTTGGTCGCAATTCGGCCGTCCGAGGCACCTCCATGCTTCGACCCCCAAGGATTGTCCTCACATCTTCCACGACGTCGATGAAGTGTTGGTGCTTTTCGTACTCCTCGTTGTCGTCGTTGACGGACTTGACCTGGGGGTGGGCCATCAAGTGTGAGTAGAGGCCTCTCTCGTCGATGAGTTTGTCAAGCAAAGACAGCATGCTTGAGGGGATCTGGGCCTGCTTCTCGGACTGGATGATGGCGTCTGCAAGCGTGATGAAATGATTGACGGGCATCCAGTACTTGGGGTGGTTAGGGGATACCGCAACCTTGGCCTTGATGCAGTCCGGCATACCCACGCCGGCTGGGTAGACCATCTCCACCAACCATGTTTCGAAGTGGTTGGTGTGGGTCTTCATTTCGAAGTGCAGCTTCTTGCGGTCTGCCTCCGGCACGTCACATCTTCCTCCCCAGCCGCAAACCTCGTTCAGCTTTTCAAATCTTGCTGACCTCGCCTGCATCCTCTGCTCCGGCGTTCTCTCCCCTGCCACCGCTCTTCGGCTCCCCGGAATCGACCCCCGGGTCTGTCTCTCCGGACTCTCTCTTGATCTTGTCCAGTTTCGTGTTGGCGACTGGATCGCCTTTCTTCGTTCGCCGTATGAAGTTTCGTCTATGGCGAGATTCTGTCTCCACGACGAGACTGACAGACAGGTGGCTGTGGCTGACATCATGGCGATAGTGCGGGTGGGTGATGATGCCTGCGGAATTTCGGTGGATGGGAATACCTTAGGCGGAATGGATGACAATGATGAGAATGATATTATCGAATATACTCGAGCGTATACCAAGGCAAGTAGAAGGACGTCAAGTGTTTAGTCTGTGATTGATAATAATGAAGGAAGATATGTTATGAAAGGAAAAGAACAGAGATCAAGTTGGGATTATATACATTAGTACCATTGGGGCCCATAGATGGCAAGCCATCAAGATGCTTATCTATGGTCAATTATTGTTGATATTCGATATATTCTTCCAAAATGTGGAGAAAACCCAACGATGATCCAAATACGGACCCACAGAAAAGTAAACCCCCTGAGTCACCCTGATAATACCAATATCGAAGCTGCTCGCCACGAGAAGGTACCTGAGCGTCATGCTTCAGCTATTACTCCAGATCTTCAATTACAACATAGTAAATTCCGAACTCGCATTCAATGACGTCTCTGAAGAACATGACAACGAAATCCGAGATTCGAAACATGGCGCCTGCTGCAAACTTTACCTTGATTTTCCTCTTAATGAAAAATTCATGATTGTTTCTGCGCCTCGCGCCGTTATGAAAGGTCAGACGACCTTCAAATAACAATAATTGATATATTTACAGCCAACGAAAGAGTATCATTGGAGTTTCAGTTGTCACGATCTGTGAGAACCCGCCACATAGTTATATATAGGAAGTAAAGAACGATTTATGAAATAAATTTTAGCGAAAAGCTCACTCGCCTTTTGCGACCTGCTCAGACAGCTCCAAAGAGGAGTACAGGGGATATCGGCAGTTGGACATTTGTGACTCCGGTTAGAAGCGAGGGAACGTCGTCATCTCCTTCGAAGATTGGGCGTGGCAGTCGATGGCGACATTGGGAGGTGGTATCTCGATCTCGTAGCCTGATAGGAATTGATGAGGTTCTGCGATATGATCGTAGATGTCTTCTTGAGTCATAGAAACTGTCTCCTTCTTACTTGCTGCATCGCCCTGCCCCTGGCTTTTGACCCCGTCGGCAACGTGCGTCCGTTCTGATGCTGCACTCATATTTTGGAAGCGATAGGCAGAACGTTGCAGGACAGAAATGTGGCTTTGAGAGGCTCGCCGAGAACGTGAATAGATAGATTCTCCACTTAATCAGCAGAACCTGCCCACCAAGTCTGACAAAGCAGTCTTCCTCGTTCGACCTATTCAGGTAAATTGTGTGGCTACAGTCTGCCCTGCGACAACTAACAATATCGTTCTTGCCGTTCGAAAGCATGGGGAAACGTTACGTTGCGCTATAGTCCGCCCATGCTCCTTCTCTTTCAGGAGCAGGTGAACACACGCTGGTGAAAAGAGGCAAGTGGATGGTGAAGGCTTTCTTGGATGTGAGACGAAAAGAGCATTGATTGCTGTGTAGCAGATAAGTACTCATGATAATGCTGATGCTCGATCGTATCCTGCTGGATGAAACAGGATGTTTTTATGCCGCTGCTCTTGATTTGAGCACTCGGGCTTCGCCCCTTGAAAAATCATTGTAGGCGGCCGTCGCAATCTCATTGGACTCCTGTCTACAAAACTGGGTGAAGGCATATCATGAGTAGCCGTATAAAAAGGGATTATTTATATATATATATACCTACCACGATAAGCCACTGACTACCAAGGTTCGACGTACGAAAGTGATAGCGAGATTATTTGTGATTATGGGTGACTATCGTGATGGCGGTGAAGTTTGTGCAAAGAGTCCAGTACAGCCTTTGCGGTCGTGTGAGCTTCTCAGTCATCACAAGTCATTCCCTGCTTCACGTAGTACGTGTGCGGTAAGGCGTGTTGTATCTGGCTAGCCAGCCCCTCGCCGCCCTCTGCTTCCTGCTGCCCTTCCCCCGGGCTTGGGCTGCTGGCACAACACTTGGATCCTCTTTCCCGTCAGTGTGAATACACCTCCTTATCCTGCTCTCCTTATCATCTTCGCAATCTTTCCATCCTTACCGGACCTTGACCAGGCTCCTACAGAAAGAGGCGATGTTATGGTCCACGATGGCACATGGCCCGTTAAAAGCCTTTTAACCTTTTGTAATCCCCTCTCCTTCTTTCTTCTTTGCCCTTTACCTTTCTTTCCAGCTCTTACCTTCCTCTATTTACCTGATAGTCGCTTTTCCTTTATGTTTATCCAATTCGTAGCGTCGGTCTTCTGTTACTATAACAGGCGTCTTTATATTCTACAATACGTATCCCAAGGTAAATAACCTCTCGAAGGATAAGAGCGACGGCGAATGGCGGACCTTGATATCGACTCGCGATCCAACCCTCCCATATACATAGTTTAAACGTCCACCACTGCCTCATCAATCATGTTCGCTACAACTCACGGCTTCTGAAAGTGCTTGATACGGGTCCTGTGCAGTCATTGTTTCAGCTCCTTTACTTGGTGAGATTGCTGGAGGGAGAAACAATTGGACGTTGTACCAATGGAAAACGTGGAGCAGGAGATACAAAATTGGAAATTGGCAGGCGACCTCGAAGGTAACTTTGAAGTCATTGGAGCGAGGCTTCAATTATTCAGCATGCTTTTAGGGGCTTTATGCCAGCGTTTTTCCAAGGCGATGGCAAAAGTCGGTGCTATGGTCTTAGGGAAAGTATGCGATGGATTTGCTTGACTGACGATGATTGCGCTTCCAATCACGGACATTCAACAACATCTCTTTCTCCATTTGTGCTAGCCTCTCTACCCTCTTTGTATCTCCATACTGCTATGGTGGCAGTCTTTTATCCGTTGCACCTCCGCATGCCGGTATTCCCCTTCCTTGTTTGCCCATTAATCCCGCTCGCCCTGTCAACTTATTTAGCTATTTGGGCAGTGATCAAAGTATTCTTGCCTCTGTTGATCCTTCTAATAAGATGGACAGCGCATCACCGCCTTGCCCCGAAATCGATGTGCAGCATCGTTTTTGTGGTATGCGCTGGTCAAAGCAGGGGCCCCAAAGCGAAGATCAACAAGCTATCAAAGAACGGCTATTCACGAACCACAGAGCGCGGATGAGCAGAGAACATCGCGTGCGAGTCTGGGAAAAGGCAACATATCGCCCGCAGTGGGATGGACATCAAATAGCAGCAGTTAGGCGAGAACGAGAAGTAGCCTAGCCTAAGATCCTACTATCCTAGATAGTAAGCTCGACAACGCACAGACAAAGTGGGCAAGATGTAGAAGAGCATAATCCGAGCTTTCATGTCGATTTGAATATCCAAACCTCATACATGGAATTCCATGTATGGAACTTTAGACAACCTACCCAGATGCGGCGTGTGGTGAGAGGAAAAGTGCTTAAGGTAAATGTATGGCTCCTCCACATAGGCATTTCTCACATATATGTACAAAGCTCGATACCGAATGTTCGTCTAGTACGGAAGGTCAAATATAACTTTTGTCCTTTTGCTGAACTCGAGGAAGAAACGTCCGGTATATAGATATGCACACTGCAAAGTGAGTGCCAACGGCAAGGCTCAAATAAATCAGGAAGACGGTAGCAACCTGTGAAGTTCTTGTCAGTCTGAAGTGTCACCACTACAACTCCCTTTTGCCTGCTGACCCCAATATTATCCTCGCGCAAACTTCTCCATAGAGGTTGCACGATCATCAAACACAATCCCACAATGTAAGAGATGATTGAGTAGCTCAGCAGCATGGTAGGCATTTGTAGAATAAACAAGGAGCTTCCGTATATCTTTTTCTCGTCTCCACGCTTGATGGAATCGATCAATAGCATGATACCGTGCTTGCGAGTATCGTATGTACTCAAGAGCATGCTGAGGTGGAAAGCGGTGATGACCGAGAACAGACTGAATGTCAGACTCCCATACCAGACTCCAATCACCAACCAGTGAGATTGCGCAGTTTGTGGCCATTGAACCGAGCTTACAACTGCGCTTGCGACGAGTGTTCCCTTGCCAAGTCAGCGTTTGCCTTGTTGGTGGTGGAAAGGCTTTGTAAGGACTTACCGCAATGCTTATAGACTTGTACTCTGCCTTTTTGTTCTGTTCCCAGATCGACATTAGGTACCACCTTTCTTCTTCGTCGCTGACGTAGAGCACTTGCTGGAGAGCGACTGCAAGAGTATGCCAAGGACTCGTCAATACAAGGCATAAAAGGGTAATTTGTTCAGCCCCACAACGTATGTAGCGCTGAAGATGAGGTTCCATACTAGCTTGTTTGATTATTGTTGACCTCCCGAGTCCGTGGTCGGATAGACAATCATGCGCTGATATCATCTCATGTTTATTGCTCATGAACATGTGCCCTGGGAAATCAGGCTGCCTTTTGATCTTTGCTCTGAATCGATGCCACTCAAAGGCTTGAGGAAGGGGGCGCAGTATGCATGATCGGCCACTTTGGCAGCGAATCAAAATCGCCGTGTGGGACTTGCTGCACTATCGAGCGGCACCCTCATGCAAGGCAGCCTAGATGCACACAGCCTTGTTGGAGAGCGCTTACCTATCCTACTGTAGCAGCACCTGATTCCGTCAACCACTGAAGATTGCCAATCACAGTCTCGCAGAAGAAACAAACCTACTAAACACATTCATTTAGCCTGTTAATAACTGGCGCCAATCCAGAATGAACCTTTGCTAATACGGCGTAGTCACATTCGTCTTGATCATTCTTGCTTAACGAAATGAACATCAACCTTTTATTATTTCTTGGCGTAGCCTTGTGCCGCGAAAATGTAGCTCCTTGTGCGTTTGTGCGTCAAACCTATGAGCGTAAAGTGCTAGGCGCCTCAAATGTTGACCGCACGCAACCACACGCTTGAGACGTGCGCAATTCTGATTATATATCGGTTCACCGATGATCAAATTGCACGAGCTCGTCGTAGTCCTGTTGTGTCGGATTTTCTGGCAACGCATCTCCTGCCTCCTCAATTGCTTCACGGTATAATTTGTGTGATTCCGGAATCCCATGTCCATCGTCCGGAGTATCACCGATTTCGTCTAGTATTGAAGATAACTTGAACAGAGACCGTGCTAAGAGACCAGGTTCTGACTGTGCCTGTTGAAAGTTGGCGACAGCCTCGCGTAACAAATCGACTGCAATGTCGTTTTGCCCTTTTCTAGTATCGGCCGTTAGGACGTCTTGTCCCTTCCGATGATGAAGTACAGCCAACTTGTGGCATGAGACACCCAGCCAGTAAGTTGTTGAATCAAGTTCCCTTCGCATATCTAGACACACTTGATGGTATCTCATGGCTTCATCGAGTTGACCCTGGGCAAGAAGAGTGTTCCCAAGCCCGTAGTAAGATATGGCTGTTGCATTGTGAACTCCGAGACTTTGACGCCGTAACTCAATTGCCTTTTTCAAAGCATTTTCTGCTTCCTCATAGCGGCCCATTCGAGCCCAGCAGCGCCCTGCGTTTGATAGTAGTTGCCCAAGCAGTTCTGGCTCAGTGTCAGAATTTTGAGGCAGCTCATGGATGCGAATGGCCTTCTTATAGATTTCGTCGGCGTCTTCAAGTCGGTCCAGCGCATTGAGATCCGTAGCATAATTCGCAAGAGCCTGAGCTACGTGAACGTGATCGGGTCCAAGGAGTTGCTCCCGGATTGTGCAGACAAGAAGGCTAGTATCAGCGCATTCCTGTCGCTTACCTTGGACCATGTACATCGCGCTGAGATTGTTGTATACGTGGGCTGTTATCAGATGTGGCTGCCTTTCAAGGACCGAATTGCAGGTGTCTCGTGCCAAAAGCAAAATGTGGAACGCCGCGTCTAGTTGACCTTGTTCGTAAAGATACCATGCGCAATGGCTCAGGACTTCTGCGAAGTCTAGAGATCGTTCCAATGGAGGTTCAGCATATTGATAATGCCTTGCAAGACTCAGCAAGTGGGGCGTATACTTTGCGCATTTCTCCCAGTCTTTCGACATAGAGGCGCCGCCGATCTGTCTCGGGAAACACTGAGAGACACATTCCGATGCTGCATTGAAAACATACTGAAGTTTTGAAATTTCCCAGTCCCGGATGGTCGCTTCTTGTACAAGCCTATGAATTGACAATGTGTGTAGGCGAACGTCCTTCTCAATCAATGAGTGACGGCGCAGCTGACTGACGCCTTTTCGATATTTTGCGGGTTCACTTAAAATTCTCGGTTTCTCATTGATAGCTCTACCTTGATCGCGTAGTAATCCCTCTGGAATGCCGTCAGGGTCTAGCAGTGCCAGCATCTCCAGTAGTTGTGTAGCCTCCTCGCCTAGTGATTCCAGCGAGACTTTCCACATGGTATCATAGCTTTGCTCATAGTCAAATGTGATCTCGCTAGAATCGTAGTCAACCAGTTCAGCATCAGCGCGGTAGCTATACATATCGAGGACTTCCTCAAACGTGCAGGATGTCGCTTCAATGAATCCAGCAACATGGGACAAGGCGATAGGTAAACCTCCGAGCTTCTTGGCTATGACAGTTGCTAGGCTCTCGTCTTGAGCGGAAGGGTCTGAGAGTCTAGAGAGCAAAAACTTTGCCCCATCACTCTCCGAGAAAGGCTTGAGGTGGATAGATTTCTGGACGAGACTTGTAATGAACTCAGGGTTTTTCGCCGTTACTATGATGGAGCCATGCCCCGCCGAAGGCCAGAACGGCTTGATAGAAGCGAGGTTGTCGACGTTGTCGAAGATCAGCAGCCAGGAGGTAGGCTCCTTAGTCAGCCAATTTTTGAACTTGGCCCGGTTTTGTAGCTGGCCATCTGTTCCTCCTGAGTCCAAGCTTAGATTCTTAGCGAACTCATCGTAATCCTGCGCCATCTTCTGGTCCTGGTCTGCATGGACCCAGAATATTGCCGGATACTGGTCGCGATGGCTGTTGGCAAAGTTAAGGGCCAGTTGCGTCTTACCAACGCCGGCCATGCCGTGTAGGGCCAGAGATCGAAGACTTCTCTTGGTCTCAATAAAGAAGGCTTCAATGGCAGCCACGTAAGAGTCTGGCCATCATCGTAAGCTTAGCTAAATTCTACACGCAAGGGCGAGCCTACCTCTGCCATGAAATCGCGCGGTGAAGGGAGGAAGACAATGACAGATGATCGCCTCTTTCTTGAGCATCGAACTGTCCTCGTCAGACAACCGTGCTCTAGCCATATCCCCCCGTAAGATAGAGTCGTCTTCATCTACGCAGCAATCAGTCTTGTCACGAAGGCTGCTTTTTGCGGTGATCTTACCCTGTGCCAATTGTCCAAGGCGAGGTGCACGTGCCTCGCCTACGAGCGCGATTATGTGCTGCTGGACTCGTCGATAATTGGCGTCATTCGCACTTTTGAATCTGGTCATATTTTGATGGTTTGCATCGATGATGACTCGTGCACGCTCGCTTGGATGGTCCATCTGTGAAGACCAGTCTTGCACAACCTAGAGATCATTCTCAACACGAGCTTCCAGAGCTGCGCTCGGAAGCTAAGTCACCTTTCCAGCAGGTGGAGTATCCCGCTGTTCTATGAAACTAATGATCTGCAGGCTATTTGCAACGTGGACGAATTCGGAGTTTATGTCGACAAGACAGTTGGAAAACGCTTGAAGCTCACCAGGGGCTTCGTTGCGAGAAGCAAGTCGAGCAGCGCTGATGAGGCGATTTGCCAAAGACGCATAAGAAGCCTGGCTTAAACCCCGATGTGGAGTACCGAAGAATGCAACTGAGCTTGTCGCATGATATGTATGTCCTATGTCTCTGCTCAAACTTGCTTTGATGAGAGCCTTTTTGACCACAATCCCACCCATACTATGGCAAATGAATACAAGTGGTCGTCCTCGAGCCTAGGAAGGAATATGAGCATCTGACAACGCGTTCTATGTCCCAGCACATGAATATTACTACCTGATCATGATTCCGATGGGAGTGAAGCTCAGCCAGCAAATCATCTGCGTAGTCTGCGATACGGCCTGAAGCGAGATCAGAGAAGACATTGGCGTTGTATCCGTAGGTCATGATTCGAGCTGTGGAGCAGCTTTTCGGAAGAAGATCGCGGATCCAGCAACAATCACCGGCGGTCCAGGAATCAATGCAATCGCCTCTCAGGCCATGTACTGCGATAATGCTTCGATATGTCAGAAAATGATGAGAAAGTATGTTGGCTTGCGGAAGAGGCAATCCTACTCTATATCGGATTGTCCTGGATTGTCAACATAAGACGACGGTGCCAGCACAGTGAGCCCCAAAGGGCCTTTTTGGCTTCCAAACATGAATTAGACAAAATGATGAAACTCTCATTATACATATATGTACGTGGCGGTGCAGTAGATGATATGGACGATTTACAGAGCCAGAGGAGAAATTATTTCTTATAAACCTTGAAGAAGACGGCAAGAACCCAGCGGAGCTCGATTTCGAACGTTACAGCATGGGAAGATTGTCGATCGCTGCCCAAGGCTGCGATGTGGAAGGGATGCGAAGCTCTAATTGGGGCCCCCTGAGTCGCAAGCTCCTATAGCTGCAGATATGCATGGTTATCACTAACCAACACCGGGCGTGCGCGAGGCGAGCCCACCATCTCTCTCGACTCAGCCGACTCATTTATATTCATTTCCTTCCACAAATTTCGAAGCTCACAGTGATCAAGAACACTCAGACGTGCAATGCCAGACGTAAGTTTGACACTAAGGATTTCGCCCCTGGGTGCCGCCAGGACCGCGCGTCAAGCTTAGCATCGTGCGGCCGCTGTTGACGTAGACCAGACCTGCTCAACCGACCATTCGTCTCAACAGACACAGCTCATCTGGTCTTTGAGTTACGCGACAATCGATGACCTGCGAGACGGTCTCCATGATGGAAGGTTCAGTAGCCTCGATCTTGTTAAGGTGAAAAGGCTCTCTAGCGAAAACGGCGTGAGCTAACGGAACTAGACATACCTCGCACGAATATCGCAAATCGATGGTATGCTACATGCAGTCATCGAAATCAACCCGGATGCAATTGATATCGCTCGCAAGTCAGACGAGGAAAGAAATAATGGCGAGATACGTGGGTCAGTAGAGGCCAAGATGCCAGGAGCCCATAACTAATATCTGAAGGCCCTTTCACGGCATGCCATTCCTGGTCAAAGACATGTTCTGTACTCTGGATAAAATGAAGACTTCTGGTAAGCTTCTCAAACTTGGGCGGTCGTGATGTAGCTAATTTCGCTGCTCTGCATTCAGCAGGTTCCTATGCTCTAGCTAATACCCGCCCCCATCGCGAATCAACCATTGTCACTAAACTTCGAGACGGCGGTGCCATATTGTTGGGAAAGACAAATTTGAGCGAATGGGCTAATCTACGAGCGCATGATACTCCGGACGGATGGTCTCCAATAGGTGGCCAGTCATATGCACCTTATCATTTCCAACAAGACCCCACAGGAAGCTCCAGTGGCAGTGCTATTGCTACAGCCACTGGAATGTGTGCTTTTGCTCTGGGAATAGAAGTAAGAGCCGGCCCTCGTGTACACGTCGAACGGGATGGCTAAGCTTTGGAAGACCAGCGGGAGTATTGTTGAGCCTGCTGGTCGCTGTGCAGTCGTCGGCCTGAAGCCAACAGTAGGGCTGACTTCCCGTGCCGGTCTGATACCTTGCAACGAATTTCAGGACACAGTGGGGACGCTAACAAGGGGGGTTCTTGATGCTGCCCATGTGCTTGATTTGATTTCAGGTCAGTTGCGCGATGACAGTATGCTCATGGATGTGCTTACATGTTGATTCTGCAGGGAAAGATCCCCTCGACCGGTACACTGAGGCAGCACCACCATCTTCCGACTCGAGTTACACATCAGCATGCAGAATAGATGGCCTCGCAGGTGTCCGCGTTGGCGTCCCTTGGAAGATTATCCGAGAATCGGTAGACGATGCTCATATTCTACGGGACTTCGAGGATTCGTTGCTACTGATGGAAAAGCTAGGAGCGGAAATTGTGCAGGATGCCAACTTTCCGGCTTTTGAGCACGGCTGGACTCAGAAAAACCGACTTTGTTCATACTCAATTATCAGCCATATGACTTCGATTTACTTGGCATCTCTCGCGTACAATCCAGACAACCTTCGCAGCTTAGATGATGTCGTTCGCTACATCGAGTCTCACGAAAACGAAGACTTCCCCAAATATAGTGTTGATACATTTAGGAAAATGGCAGCCTCACCCTACACAGTAGACTCAAAGGAGTACAGTGATGCTCTTCAGACTCGTCTCTACATGGGGGCCGAAGGTGGCGTGCTGGGCGCATTGGAAGAACACAATTGTGATGTTCTCGTGCTTCCCACAGACTCCGACAACCCAACAGATCTTTCCGGCTATCCGTCGATCAACGTCCCTCTCGGCTTTGGGCCTGCAGACATCTCAGCAGAATACGCGACTCCCAATTTAGTTGATCGCGGCCCAAATGTTCCGTGAGTATTCTATGGTATAGGTCTCCATTGTCGTACGGCTGACGTGATTGAGCCAGCTACGGTCTTCTGTTCACTGCTCGAAAGTGGCACGAAGCGCGACTCCTTCAAGTCGCCTATGCATACGAACAAGCCAGCAAGACACGAGATAAAGTCGCTTTGATGGTAGACTCCAACATCGAGCTTCGTCATACAATAGCGGCCAAGAAGAAATTGCGGCAATCGGAATCATGACTCCTAGCTCTGCGACAGGACTAGTGAGTGCTACACTTGATGGCCATGGTGGCCCATGGTCTACTTGCGTCATGCTTATGATCTCTCTAAAAATTACGTCTCTATTCCCTTCAATAAACCAAATGCATTGCTGCGCCTCGACTTGCAGCCAAGGTGTAAGCGGCCGCTTGTAGCTCGAAGCTCTGGAATTGTTCTTGCAGGTAGACCCTCGGCATAAAATGAACACCCCTCATCTGACATGGAACATTTGCTCGAGCTCCAATTTCGACCACAAACATCTTTCAAAGTCCAAGCAAGTGCTTTCACTTTCGCGAGTTCCAATTTCGACCACGAACATCTTTCGAAGTCCAAGCAAGTGGTCTCACTTTCGCAATATCATGCCATCATCTGCCCTAGAAGCTCAGCTCCATTACCTCGCACCCCTTCCCATCTATGACCATGTCAAGCCATACGGACTTCTTGTTCCACCACCGCCTAGTCAACCAAGAACGAACATTCAAACTTGCCCTTACAATGGCATAGTTATCACGGACCTGAGACGATGCGAAACAGAGATGAGCTTGGATACTGCCGGGTTTGAATTCATAAAGCATAGGTCATCGTGCGACTTTGACCTCAAAGAATCAATCGAGGAGCAATATCTTCAGGAGTCGTCAGATTTACTCAAGGCAGAGCTAGGTGCTGAAAGCATATATGTATTTGATTACACAGTACGAGCAAATGAAGATGTTTGACTTTTTCAAGCTGATCTACTTTACAGGTGCGAAAGGCCAAAGGATTTGGTGATGAAATTGTAGAAGGTGGAGACAAGTCTATCAGGCCCCCAAGTTCAATTGTGCACATCGGTACGGACCTCGGTCCTGCCAAGGGTGCTCTGCTGAGGCCATCTAGACCAAACATATAATTCCGCCATGAAGCGTGTCAAACTGCATTGCCCAAGAATTGCTGACGAAGTCAAGCAACGGCGTTTCCAAATCATCAAGTAAGTCTACCGTCAATTGCCTTTCGTTTAGACACTCATTTTGCGTAGTATCTGGCGACCCATCCGTGAAGCTGTCCAAGACGACGCTCTTTGCGTCTGTGACGCTCGAACGCTCAATCCAGATGATCTGGTCGAGGCAGATTACATTTTCCCCCACTACCATGGTGAGAAATTTCTTCTCAAACATGCAGAATCACACAAGTGGTACTACATGAAGAATCAGGACGTGGATGAAGTCGTCATGCTTAAGATTTTCGACTCGCGAGCGGACTTCAGGTTTGGTATGATGCTGTCGTTCGGTCTACTTGTAGGACTGCTACTTACATGCGCCAGGCTGTGCGCATACATCTTTCAAGGACCCAGGGGCCAGACCCTCCAAATTCCGCAGAGAGCATTGAATTGCGTTGCATCGTGTTCTATTGATCTGCAAGTGTTCTTCACTATCTGGTCAAAAGAGCAATGGTGACTTGTGCAAGCGACTTGGAGAATATCACGGCAAGGTCTACTGGAATAGAGCAAGTGATTTCGTAATGAATCATCCCATTACAATTGAAGACGGACATTTGATCTTGTAGTGAGTGACGGTTCAGCGCCCTAGACGCCCTTTCAACTCTGCCTTTAAACTCATGAAATCACGTTATGAGAGACTGCGGACAACCAATCTGTACTACACGCCACAATAACATTGCTAAGGTCCATACTCGCCTCACTGACAATATTAGATAGGGTTGCAAGGTCTTTTGCAACGACGCACCTTGGCCCGTCGAGACTTTAATGTCGAGGCGGTTAACCGCCCTCGCCTCTATCAGAGTCGTTCTCGGCGCCGTACCATGGCTTCTCAAATCTTGCCTCAGGGTCGATGACTCCGCTTTCAGCGGGAACCCAAGCAGTCCATGGCTGCTCCTTCTTCTTTTTGGCTTTCTGTGCGTGCTTACGGGCGATGACTTCGTGATGAATGTTCGTCTCGTCAAGGTGACCCGCGGTCTGATCGTCGCTGCTTTGCGTAGCCATGTCTGTTTAGAGTCAGCGATGCCAATAATGATTCATTAGTGGCATTGGCTTCTCACTTGTGGCTGGTTTTGGAATCCTGTGAACTTCTAGGGTGGCGGGGAATCGGAGGAGAGAAGGTGGGGTCAAGACCACTTTTATTACAGATATCAGGGTCCCCACACCCTTCAGCGGGATAACGTTATCGTAGCGATCTGCTGTGATTTAGCTCTGTTTACATGAATATGCAGGGCGACCCCGCACGCATCACGGCTGGACCTTTTTTATTCGTCAAGATTATGAATTGTCGTATCGCATAGGCTTGTCGAGGCTCTGGAACATGCGGGTCAAGTACACTGGAAATCCTCGTGACAGCGAGAGAGGCATGCGAGCTTATCAGTGTGATCCGATTGGGCTCAACTCACACGAATAGAGTCTCCTGAGCGGAACAGACAAGGCTCTATCACCTAAATCAGAGGTCGCGTTCGGAATCCAGTCCTATTTTGCTACACGAGGTTCATGCACTGCTTCAGAAGACGAGACTGACAAGGCATTAGTATGGTTGAGATTGTCCAAATTCCTCCCAGACTTAAAATTCAGGCCCTCGATCGTGCAGAGTACTAAGCCCACTACCGCGAGGCTGGGATGGGATATGGAAGGCGTCCGCATCTCATTCTTGGGGCCACTAGTTCGAGGCAAGGCTTCGCGAGGCACAGCTGCATGAAGCCGAACCTCATGACAAGTCAATCAAGAAAGGGTACGACCGTTGAGCTCATAGCAATGTAAGTGAAGCTCGGGCTCTAGCAGTCGGCCTTTTGGTCGCGACTTGTAGGTCAATCACAGCTTTATCTTTTAAGGACCCTGGCTATGAGGTACGACGATGTGCGGCTAGCGAATCAAGCAGAACTTGGGTCAAAGACCCACGGAAGTTTCTTGTCGCAGCAAGTCTCCTTCAGATATCTTTAGGCAAAGGTCGCTCATTGGCTGGGCATATCATCTGAAGACACCATCACTAGGATTACCAGGTGTCTTTCATAATGCCAGTGTCATACGAAGTTCCGGATAGCATGAGGAACTTAGTATTCGCTTCATCTTCAAACATCGATTCAAGCCTTGGAAAAAAGCTTAAAACGCAATATTCTTGCTGATGGCGTTTTAATATCTCTCTGTCTTTCTCCCAAAACTTGTTTGTCGACGAGACATCCTTCAACGTGAACTGTTGCTATAGGCTAATATTCGCGCGCGTTCTAGAGGACATTGTACACGGGCTCAATAGTAAAAGCTGCACGAGACTGCTTTTCCAAATCTTGAAATTAGTCGTAGAGGGAGAGGATATGAAACGAGCGAGAGGAATACCTACAAAGGGCGACCAAGAATTAGAGAATTCACAAATGAAGGTAAGAAGGCGATTGTGATTGCTTCGAAGGTTGAGGAGCAGGCGCATGTCGTAGTATTACCACAAATGCTAGGAGTCTTTGGCAAGGCAGGATCTACCGAGAACCCGAGCTGTCACTTTCGATCAAGACGATTCAAGCTGTGCGAAGCGCTGCCTCTGATCAAAACCTGATATTGACAGGCTTTGATGCCTTGCAATCCAATCATCTAGAATACCAATATTGCCTGCTCTGCCGGATCCAAGACGCTCACGAAAGATTGGATGGATCGTCGCTTGCCGTTAAACACTAGTGCCTTGAAAGGCCACATAGCGGTCAGCAGTCTTTCTGCTCCTTGCGGTTCGGGGTGCCTCTGGGCTTTCGTCACGTCGACGGTCACGGCGGGTCGGAGGACTTGCGTCGCTATCTGATGAGTCGCTTATTGCGGTATAGGATTCCGGCATATCGGGTAAAAGCATGAAAATGATAGTCTCCCATGAGGTGCCCATGTCAGGGCGCTGCAATGGCTCTAGATGGCGTGCTACGGCTGTCGTTTCTTTGCTGAGTGAATAACGGAAAGCAACAGTAAGGGATACAGCGTACATTTAACAACACGGTTCGCAACTGGATACTCTCAAGCATCAAGTTGTGGATCGTAGGATTTGAAGTTGTTTTTATTGTTTAACGAGAGGAGGTAGGGGAGCCTGTTCCATTTGATATACATGCCACCGAGGCTACAGTCCGTAGACCTGACATATCCTACTAATAGAACCGCCCTAAGAATATTCCATGGCCGTAGCCTCTTTCACTAAGGAACCACCCTTGAGAGTACTAACCCCATATACCCTCTCCTCGCTCCTGCTCATAAATATTTCGGCCTAAGGGTAACGACTGTAGCGGAGGTTACCGTAACTATTCCACCGTAGTTACAGCTCCCCTAGCTATTAGAACTCAGCGCTACGTTAATAACTCTTTAATCTTATAGCTAACCATAAGCTTAGTGCGTTCGAAATAAAGGGATACCGGTAATCGACTGGTGTTCTCGTTATGGAGTTGCCCGCCTGACCTATAGTGACTCCTAGCCTCAGGGGAGTATATCGAGTGCGAGGTAGCTGGATGACTGGAATAGACCCGCGAGGTATTATTGTTGTGAAAGGTCCCCTAGAAGCCAACACCTAGGTAGGACCTAACGTTAATGACCGGTATGCTGGATTAATCGGATCGGGAGGGAGGAGGATGATTTGGCTACTCTATACCGAAGTATAGAGCGTTCGTAGCCCCCAGCTCGTACAGCTAACATCCCACGGGGGCCGTAAAGGACAAGCCTAAAGTGGATGCTCGAAAGAGATGTAAAGCCAGCTCTCGTCACATGCTGGAGGCTGACAAGTACCGACCCACCATGTCTAACCAAATGACGCTGATGGACGGCGAAGTCTCGCGTAGTCTCCCGGATAAAGAAGCTCGCGAGCAAGGGACCAGAAGTCCAATAAAAGTTCCGGCCGAAGCAAGCTCGCACGAAAGCGAGATCTCGAAACAAAACATCATGTGTTTAGGTCGAAATCGGTGCCACATGCTATAGCGAGCTTAGCTCGCAAGTCCCCTTGGCTACAGTTGACGTTCTCTGTGCTACGTTGGTATCTACGAGGGGCGCAGTGGTGATCCAGCTGCATAGAATGGACGATGACGGGACTCTATTGGCTGGCTGGCGCTCCAAGACCCACTTCTTGAGGTGCAGGGCGTGAGGAGTACGTCCGGGTCGACGATCGATGGTCTCTGCGGTGTGGTGTGGTGGGAAGGGGAAGGTGGGAGGTTTGCGCTGTGTACGGGGATAGCAATAGAAGGCCTTCGAGCCTCTGGTATACATAGTGTTGAATGATATAATGATTAATAAGTCATCTACACGTGATTTAGGTATAGTATAATAGTATTATACTAACTAATGGATAGATATAGCTATATAGAATAGAATAACTATTATAAGAAATCTCTATTAGTCCGCTAAGGCCCCCTAAATAGTCCTAATTAGTAACTACTAAGGTTAACCTAGCCTAAATTCTAATACTCTCTCTTAGATTAATAATAATAAGGTAGGGTCCCTATTATTAGTTATTATATCTAAATACTCTTATACTTTACTTAGAGCTAGTCCTAATTATTATCTAGCTAGGTTAAAGTTAATAGGACTAATAGGCTTTATAAGGGGGTTTATATATTAAGCTTTAATATTAACCTATTTAAGATAGATTTCTTTAATTTTAAAAACTAGTTAATAAATTAAATAGTATCTTATTTAAATATATTTTATAATAGTATAATTAATTAGGTTAGTAGCTAATTTTATAGCTACTTAGTTATTAATACTTAGAAGTACTAGTATTACTCCCTTATTATACCCTAGCTCTTTAAGTATAAGGCTTAGATATAGAGCTTCTTTATATACCTCTATTATAGTAATATATTTAGACTTATATATAGATATTACTACTAGCTTTTATAATTTAAATTACTAGGTAATAGGGCTATTAAATAGTTTATAAATATATACTCTAGTAGAGTAAGATATCTTATAATTATTATAATAAGATATATTAGTAAAACCTACTAGGCTATTATTTTTACCTAGTAAGTAGATTAAGCTATTATTAATTATTCTAGCTAGGTAATATAATACCCTTTTCGCCGTATTTATATATTATAGAGAAGGGTTATAAAGAGAATAACTTAGGGTACTAATAATATAAGTAATATTAGGCCTAGTTATAATACTTAATTAATTAAGTACTCTTATAAGGGATTAATAAGCCTCCCTATTAAATAAGGGAGCTATATAACTATTAGGGGTAATAGTAATATATACCTATTCTATAAGTAACTTTACTAGTAAATAGTTCTTTATATTAAGTTATCTTAATAATTATATAATATATTTTATCTAATTAACTTAAATAGACTATTTATCTAGATTTCTAATAATATTTATACCTAGATAGTCTTTTAAATCTCTTATATACTTAAAGTTAAACCTCTTATTAAGTTTATTTTTTATATAGGTAATTAGGTCCTAATTATATACTATAAATAATAAGTTATTTATATACGCTATAATAATAACTTTTATTATAGGATTAATAAATATATAATAATTATACTTAAAGTAATTAAATCTTAATAACTTAAGTACCTTATAAAGGGTCTTATATTATTTATAAGATACTTACTTAAGGTTATATAAAGTCTTATTTAGTTAATAGGCGTATCCTTATTAGCTATTAATAAAGTAATATAATTACTCTACCTAGATTTCTTCTTAAATAAGTAATTCTAGGAACGCCGTAATAATATTAAAATACTTAATAACTAGCCTATACTTAATAATTAGGGTAAGAAGAAGATATTATAATAATACCTTTAAGGTTAATAAGAAGGTCTTATTAAAATTAATCCCCTTAATTTAGTAAAAGCCCTTAACTACCTACTAGGTCTTATACCTACTTATTTTACCTATTAACCTATATTTATAAGATAGGACCTATCTTCCTAGTAAGATATATACCTTTTAGGGTAGCTTATATAGTATTTTCTATATCTCTTACTTAATATAATTAGCTAATTCTTTTTTAGTAGTAGCGAGCTATTTTTTATTATTAGGCCCTTAAAGGGCCTTATCTATTAATATTAGATAGGGACGCTCTTTACTAATAGTAATAACGCGGGTAAGTATAGCCTTAAATCTATTAGGGTTATTAGAAGACTTTAGGCCTTACTTATTAATCTAGTTATAATTAATTTATAATTTATTATAACTAGAATAATATAATAAATTAAGAATAATTTTTTAGGATTTACTATTCCTAGCTAATATCTTATTAATAATAGCTAATAATATTCTAGTAGTAATCTAGTATATCTAACTATTATAACTATTCTAATTTTAATTAGTTAATATTTCTAACTCTACTTAGCTAATTCTTATAGTCTAATTATCTAACTTATATTAATTTAACTTAGGTAGATTATCCTAATTACGTCTATTTAAACTAGTCGGCCTACTTATATTATTAGTTAGGCCTAATATTAATTAGCTATTAGGAAGAGTTATTACTAATCTATTACTAGAGTTACTAGTATTATTAGTATTTTTAGTATTTTTAATACTATCTAATACTCCCTTAATACCCTATTAATTAGGAGGAGGTACTCCCTCTAAGACCTTACTATTATAATTTAATTAGTCTAACTAGAAGTAGCTTAGAAGGTCTATAATATAGTTATTACTATCTTCTCTATCTATTAGAAGCTTATTATCTTCTATTAATAGTATAATAGCCTTTTTATTAAATATAATATATATTAACCTAATAAGATATTATCCCATAATATCTTATACGTAGTAGATACTCTTATTATTATAGCTAAGAAAGTAGTATTTAATAGCCTTATTATCTAGTTTCTTCTTATTTAGTAATATATTAAATAAATAGTACTATATTTAAACTAGTCTATAATAATATTAGGTATAATAATATCCGCTTACTAATAATATTTTCTCGTGTATTTAATTATTTTTAGTAAGAAACAATAATATCCGCGATATAACGATTATTATTAGCTTCCTAGATATCTTTAGTATATATTATTATAAGATGTTATAAAGTACGTAGATATTCTGTAGTAAGCCTAGCCTTTAAGGGCTAAGAGCTACTATTTCGCTTGCCGGTAAGCTAATAGCTAAGCCCCTTCAGGTTAGCGCTACTAGTTACTTAGCGTATAGAAGTACTCTGTAATACTAGGTATTACGATATCTCCTTCGTAATAATATCCCCTAATAGAAATTACATATCGTTATAACCTAGTTTAACTGTAATATCTAAAAGGTTTTAAGTATATTAATAGGGGGTTAAAGCTATACTATTTCTTAAAGAGGGACTTCCTATCTTTACTAGGTATAAGGTTCTTAATATAATTAATATAGTAGATAGCCTTATCCTAGAACTCCTAAGGTAGTCTAGTATTAATAAGGACTATTCTAACTTTATTAAATAGTATCTAGTTCTTTCTCTTAGTAATCCTATTCTAATATAAGTTATATAATACTAACGTAGTTAATTATATTCTATTCTCCTTATTAATCTATTAATATTTATAGCCCTAGGCGAGTTTATTATTACTCTAGATAAAGGCTAGTTAATACCCCTAATTCTTCTAGTATTTTATTCTAAAGGCGAGTTCTATTAGTAATTCTCCCCTACTAGATATATAGTCTATAAGAGAAAATCCTAATACCTTATATATAGAGACTATTACATTAGTATATCCCCTAAGGGTAGTTATATAATTAGCTAATACTAGGTTAATATACTAGTATTAGCTAGGGATAGTAACTCTATATATAAGTATTTATAAGGGTATTTAAGTAATTTTCCCTAATATATAACTTTTATATAATTCTTAAGACTTATATTTTTATAGTTAATTAGTAGCCTTATAATTAATATTAATAGCACGTACTATTACTTTAGTAGCTTTTATACTAATATAACTATATTACTTATACTATTAAGTCTATAACGCGTTATTCTTAGCTAGTATAAATAATTTAAGGTGAAAGGCTCTTATTTATTATATTTATATTATTTCTAGCTAGTATATCCTATTATATAGGAAGGCTTATAATACCTCCTACCCTTATTTATTATAAAATATCTCTTTTTTATTACTACTAATATACTTATAGCCTTATAGGTCTAGCTAGGTAGTTAATAAGAGATTAAACTCTATATTAGGGATATAGTAAATATTAATTAATAAAAAATTATTAACTCTATTATTAATAATTACTAGGATTAATATTATCCTAATACCCTTAACTTTTATTAGTCTACCCCTAGTAGGTCTTAATACTATATAATTCTAGACTAGTAAATAGTTAGTAAACTTAAAGTAGTCCTAGAAGGTATACTCCTAGTCCCCTAAGTTAATAATAATCTTATAGGACTTATTTTATTATAAGTTATACTTAAAGTAAGTAGTATAAGATTTATCTTATTTTTATTTATCTAGAAGATTTTACTTACTCTATTAATAATTAGGACCTTTCCTATTTTACTAATAATTATTTTATACTTCTAGCTCTTTCTTTATTTTAGAGGTAAATCCCGCTAGTATAAGATCTAGATAAATATAAAAATAGGTATTAATATTATAATTATTATTATAAAAGGTATACTTCTTACTATTACTACCTTAATATCTATTACTTTAATATTAGCCTACTTTTAGTTATTTACTAAAATTACTAATAAAAGCCTTAGTATCCTTAACCTTATTAGCTAGGTCTCTACGCGCCTTCCTATATAAGAGGAGGGTACCTAGGGTTAATAGTACTAGCTGCGGATATAGATAGAGGTATTAGGACGCTAAGTATATACTTATATTCTACCCCGATTATATAGAGGGGAGGAGGCGGATACTTTAAAAGGCGGGGTTAGGTGACTTCTACTAGATAGTATTAACCTTAAAAGGGTTAAAGGTAGTAACTAAGTAGGTAATCTAGTAAGGTATACTTAGCTAGTTTACGCTAGCGAGGGAATAACTCTTTAGCGTAGCGTAAGAGCGGAGAGGCTTTAACTAGAGGGTAAAGGAGTAGGTAACCCTAGTAAAAGAAGAGAATAAGATAGTATAAAGAATACGGGAAAGGGTAGTATATAATATCTAGAGATCTAGAAGTATAATAGTAAGTAGAGTAGGGGATAAGGTTTTCTTCTATAGACTACGGTTTCCTCTAGTAAGTTAGATATAGACCGCCCTTATTAGCTCTAAGTAGCTAGATAGTAGAGTATAAAATATAAATATAAATATAAATTAGCTAGATCTCTATTAGTAAGTAATATAGTAATATATTTAAAGTTAATATCTTCCTTCTTAAAATAATAGATCTTAGTAAGAGTATAAACTATTTATTTTATATACTCTAGTAGACCTTTCTTAAAGATAGAGGCTAGAAAATCTTAATATAAGGGAGTCCCTATTTACTCTAGCTAGTTCTTATACTTACTAAACTTAGTAAGATAGGCGTAAAGGTCTTTAAACTAATTAGATTAGAGGGCTATTAAGGTAAAGAAGACTACTCTTTTTATTATATAAGACTCTATCTTATATAATAACTTTAATTTTACTTATATATCCTTAACTACTATAATCTTCTTAATTATAGTATAAATAGCTAGTATATAAGTAATCTAGATAGTAGTAAGGGTATTATAACCTACTTAATAGGCTATACGACGCATGCGCTTAGTATATATTACGTCCTTATATTAACCCGTAAGGGGAAATAACGTACTAGGCTTACTAGTCTTCTTAAGGGGTTTATTAGATCCCCCGTAGAATAATTCTTAGATTTCTTAAGAATTAGTCTTACTATAAAAATAGACTAATTTTATATTACTATATAACCCCTATAATTTATAATTATAATAATTATAATTCTTCTACCTATTTAAGGGTAGTAATCTATTATTAGTTATAATAAATATAACTCGCTCTAGTAGTATTATAAGTAATATACTATTATAATAGAGTTAAGATAAAAAGCGATTTATTAAATACTTTTAATAATAATCCTAGCTAATAGGAAAGGGAATAGGAAAGTTATATAGAGGATATAAATAAACCTAATAACGCTAAAAATACCCTTAAAGGAGATTTAGAGAATTATAAAGGAAGTATTCCCCTTATAATAGAACGCTTTATATAGGTAAGGCGTAAGTAAGAAGAGTTATTATAAATTTAGTAACTTAAAGAAGTTAAAGTAGATATTACTACCCTAGAATTAGGGGAATAGATTTCTCTTTATAATAATAGTAGTATAAGTTAGAAGTATATATATAGTAAAGCTAAGGAGTACTTAAGTCCCTTCTAAAATATATTAAAGCTAACCCCTATTCTTAACTATTATAGTAAGAATATCTATAAATACTAAGACTAGATATAATAATATAATAAATCTTTTCTATAAATTCTATTTAATATTATTATATAGATATCGCGTATTCTATTTATAATACTAGCGCTTAAGAGTAACCTAGAATAACTTTAGGCTACTTATTTATATTCTTATCTATTAGAAATATTAAGTTAGAAGGATTTTATAAACTTTTTATTAAATTATATTAAGGATCTTATAAATAGAGAGTTAAGTATATATTAATAGTATATTATTTGGAAGATATTACCGAGGTAGAGTACTTAAGCCCGATACTAGGGGGAGGGGATCTAACGGAAGCGGAAGTCTACAGCTTTATAAAGAGACTATTACAGGATAAGGCTCCCGGGATAAACAGGATTCCGAATAGGTTCCTACGGGCCGTATATAGTAAACTGGAGGAGGAGATCCGCTATCTCTTCTAGGGGTGCTTTAAGATTAGATACTACCCCCGGAAATTTAAGGAGGCTAATATAGTAATCCTAAAGAAACCGTAGAAGGAGAACTACGCTAACCCTAAGTCCTATAGGCCGATCGCCCTCTTAGATACCTTAGGAAAGATATTTAAGACGGTAATAGCGACTAGGCTTAGAGATTATACGGAGGCTAATAACCTCCTTCTAGAGGAATAGATAGGTATAAGGTAAGGGAGATTAGTAGAAACCGCGCTAGAAATAATTACTAATATAGTCTATATAATATAAGGAATAGGGAAGAGGAACGTAGCGAGCCTCCTCTCCCTAGATATCGCCGGAGCCTTCGATTATGTCTCCTACTCCCGACTACTCCACACGATAAAGATAAAGAGGGTCCTAGAAAGGATAGTACGCTAGACGGCAAGCTTCCTTACGGAGAGGGCGACCTCGATTACCCTCGGTAGGAAGACGAGTCGGATAGAGATAGTAGAGACAGGGATCCCCTAGGGTTCGCCTATCTCTCCGATCCTATTCCTATTCTTTAATACTCCTCTAATCGAGGAGTATAAGAAGCTAAAGCTACTAATCTAAGTCGGCGGATTTATAGATAACGTCTATCTACTAGCTTATAGCAGGAGTACTAAATAGAACTATAAGATTCTAGATATAGCCTACGAGGTATACCTGCGGTAGGTAAAGACCTATAAAGCCTTATTTACGCCGAAGAAGTACGAGCTCATTTATATAACCCGTAGAACTAAGGGTATTAAGATAGATATAATAGTTAAGCTCGAGGGAATTAAGGTTAAATTAAAGACGTTAATTAGAGTCCTAGGACTTACGCTTAATAGTAAGCTAAATTAGAATATACACCTAAGGAAGGTATAAGCTAAGATAGATAACTAGATTTAGGCGCTCTACTACGTCGCCGGCTTTATATAGGGCGCGGTTCTACCGGTTAGTAGGCTGGTATACGCGGTAGTAGTAAGGCCTGTAATAATGTTCGCGGCGCCAATATAGTATAACCTAAAGAATACCCCCAGGGCGGTAGGGAAGCATGTAAAGACCCTAACGACGATCTAGAATAAAGGACTGCGTAAAGTACTAGGGGCGTATAAGGCCACCCTAATCCCGGTCCTAGAGGTAGAAGCGGGAATCCCGTCGGTGAGAGACTTCCTTAATAAGGCCCTACTACGGAGTAAGATCCTCTAAGGGATATATAAGACGGTCCTGAGAGGGTACGTAAAGATTAAGTCTCAGTTATAACTAAGAAGGGGTAGGAGACGGCGCCCTCTACTACCCCCGTTAACTAAGAAGGAGTCGTGGGCGAAGCGGTCGTTAAACGGGGTACTTAATAGCCTGACGCTATAGAAGAGGATGCTAACCTAGTAGGAAGGCCGGTAGTAGGGCCGGTGGCGCTACTACTAGCGGGGATTGGAGGGCCGAAACACAAGCCTAGCACAGAAGGGTGACCTAGCAGGAGGAAGGTGGGACCTCCACGAGGGCCTAAAGAAGCCGGAGAGCTTTATAATAGTCTAATTACGTACGGATAAGATTAGGTTTAACCACTTCCTATTTATTAGGAAGGTGCCTAGGATCCTAAGTCCTAGCTACCTATGCGGAGCGGCGAGGTAGACCGGTAAATACGTCCTACTATTCTACCCCGACTATTATACTAGTAGGAGTTAGATATTACTAGAGGCTAGGTCGGACGATTATAGTACTATTCTCTTATTACTAATAGGGATAAGGGCGGCGGCGAGGTAGTTAACTAGGTCAGGCGCCCTCTACTAGTTTATACTAGCGAAAGAGATATTAGCGAGAACTAATAGAGAAGAAGGGCTCCGCCCTAACTAAAGAGAAGAGAATATAATCGACGAAACCTTAGTACTATAGACGGTAGACCTAACCCCTCGATATACTACCCTAATAGCAGGCCTATTAGGGGGGGGAGGGAAGGAGCCGAATAATAGTATAGCCTACGGATGGTAGGTAGAGTTTTTATCCCTTAGCTAGGTTTCTCCCCGAACGACAGGTACGCTAGACGTAAGCCCCCCGAATAGTCTACCCTTATTAGCTTTAGCTAGTATAGGAGTATAATTAATTAATTAATTAATAGTATATTAATATATATTAATACCTAATATAAGTAATTTATAAGTTTAAAATATACTTAATATCTTTAGAAGCCTAACTACCTAAAAAAGTTAAAAGTAAGTAGATAATAAATTTATATACTAAGCTTATTAAAGAGCTTTAAATCGCCCTTATAAATTAGGGGTCCCTACTTAATATAAGAGATAAACTCCTATTATTAGTAGTACGCCTTAAGGCTAATATTAATAAGATAAAAAGCTTAGGTAAGAAAGGCTAGTAAAATATATTAACGTAATCTACCCCTAAACGAGATATACCCCCAAACGAGATACTACCCCACCCCGACACGTCTTTTCAATAAAACACGAAAATGCCCCCTAACTATAAAAGCGATTAAGAAGCTAGAATCTCTCAAGCTATTAAAGCTATCTATAGTAATACTTCCCTAAGTATACGCGCCGTAGCCCGCGCCTACGACGTCCCTTATTTAACTTTAGCTAAGCGTCTTCGTAGGTAGCTAATATATTAATAATCCCGGATAACTAACCGAAAGCTCCTCCTTATAGAAGAAGAAGCTCTTTTCTAATAGGTTCTATCTATAAGCGAACGGGGGTTTCTACCGCGGATCTCTATTATACGTAAAATAGCTGATATCCTTCTTTTAACGCGCGCTAGATCCCCCGCGAACGCATTACCTATTATAGGCGAAAATTAGGTCTATAAATTTATTAATTGTTATAAGCAGCTTAAATCGAAGTATATATAAAAGTATAACTACTAACGGGCCTTATACGAGGACCCTAAGGCTATAAGTAACTAGTTTCGGCTCGTAGAGAATACGCGGGCGAAATATAGTATCCTAGACGAAGACGTCTATAATTTTAACGAAACGGGGTTCTAAATAGGGGTTATAGGTACCGCTAAAGTAGTAATAGGGTTATAAAGAGCCGGGAAAGCACTTATTATATAGCTAGGAAATCGAGAATAGGTAATAGCCGTGGAAGCTATTAACGCTAGTAGCTGGGCTATACCTCCTATAATTATCTTCGCAGGTAAGATATATTAGGCTGCGTGGTATAAGGTCCTACTACCGTAGTAGACGATTACTATTAGTGAAAATAGGTAGACTACTAATAAGATTAGCCTGATTTGGCTTTAGAACGTATTTAATAAATATATAAAGGTATATACGGTTAGGTAGTATCGACTACTAATCTTAGACGGCTATGGAAGCCACGCAACCCCTGAATTCAACCGCTTCTACTTAGATAACGCGATTATAACCTTATATATACCACCGTATTCGTCGTATCTACTATAGCTATTAGATATCGGCTGCTTTTCACCGCTAAAACGCGCGTATAGATATTAGGTAGAAAACTATATACGGCTTAGACGTAACTATATTAATAAGCTCGACTTCTTAGAGGCTTTTAAACCTGCCCGCGTAGTAGCCCTAAGTTCCTTAAATATCCGCAGCGGATTTACTATAGCTAGACTAGTACTATATAATCCTAAGCGAGTCCTATCGCGCCTCTAGTTCAAGCTATAAACGCCTACCCCCCCGGCATTAGAGACGATTATAGCAGCCTATTAAACCCCTAAAATACCCTATACCGTTGCTTAATTAGCTCAGGAATATACTATAATCAAGGAGTTACTAAAACGGCGTTCGAAAAGCCCCCTAAGTCCAACGGAATAGGCGCTGAAGCGGGTAGTTAAAGGGTATTAAATGGCTATGTATAACGCGGCCCTTTTAGCCAGCGAAATCAAGGATCTACGGGCTATAAGCGCGCGTTAAAAGCGTAAGCGAGAAACTCCTCGCTTATATATAGCTAGTAGGGGGGTTCTAACTACGGAGGAAGGACGAGATCGTGTTAAAAGAGCTTAAATAGCTGATACGGCTGTATTAAGCGGAGTTACTACGCAAGCTTCTAGCCGCGCGCCACTAAAATATAGTATATATAACTCGCTAGAGTATAATGCCAGGGTATATCCGACACGTATAGCTTGATTTCTAGGTATAAATAGTTTAATTCCATGGAAGTTTATTAATATTTCGTACGTTAGTTGTATTTTAGGGTGGGGTAGTGTCTCGTTTAGGGGTATGTCTCGTTTAGGGGTAGATTATATTATATAAATACGCGGATTATAATAAAGGTAAAAAACTATAAATAAATAGGGATAATATTATAAGAGGACGAGGAATAGGTAGTTATAATAGTAAGAGTAGTTATAACGAGCCTAAATTATATGACTTATTAGATATTACTTATTAGAATTATAATAAGAAGGGCTATTATACTACTAGTTACCCTAATCTACTAAAATAAAGTAGATTTTAAATAAAAGGAAGATACCTAAACTTTAGTATTATAGGTAAATAGGGCTAATATATAAGTAAGGAGTAGGGAAAAGGCTAGACCCTATTAAGGACTTTAAATTATTAGGGGAGAGGTTATAAGGAGTAGAGGTTAAACCTCTAATACTATATTAATATAAAGTTAAGTTAATATTAAAGCGTAAGCCTCTTAAATATAAGGGATATCTTAATTATAATTCCTAGCTAAATATTATCTTATAAGCTTACGCTATTAAAGTAAGTTTAAAATATATTAAAGATACTAAATTACTATATCTAAGCTTTATAAATAGTAAGCCTATCTTCTATTATAATATATATAATATAATATACTAAACTATTAATAGTTAGGGTTCTTCTTATTAATATACCTATATCTTCTATATAATAGATAAGGTAGGACTACCGCTAGTTATTAGTAGACCTATATAGTATATAATAGGTATTAAGGTTAATATAAGTATAAGGAAGTAGTATTTTAGAATTAATAAGTTATTATTCTAACTAAATAATCTATAATAGTTTATAAAATTCTTAAAGAAATAGCTAGCTATTTATATACTTCTTATTTCTAATATTATTAATCTAGAACTTATATAATTAAGACTTAGAGTAGTAGATATAAGTAATCTAGATAAGGAATACGTAGTTAATTTAAATATATTACCTCTAGAGTTTAGTAAGTTCTTAGATATATTCTTAGTTAAAAAAGCTAGATATCTACTATCCTATTAAGGAAGTAATTATACTATTAATATAACTAGTAACCCGCCTTATAAACCCTTATATAACCTATTAAATATAGAGTTAGCGGAATTAAGATACTATCTAGATAAAGCCTTAATAAAAGGATAGATTAGGTACTTTAAGAGTCCTATAGGATTACTTATCCTATTTATCTTAAAGAAGGATAGAGACCTATATTTATATATTAACTATTATAGGTTAAATAAGGTAACTATTAAGAATAGATATCCTTTACCCCTAATTAGTAAAACGTTAGATCGCCTAAATAGAGTAAAGGTCTTTATAAAACTTAATCTTAAAGATATATATTATTATATTTATATCTAAAAAAGAGATAAGTAGAAGACTACGTTTTATATATAATATAGTTATTTTAAGTATTTAATAATACTATTTAGTCTTATAAATACTCTAGTAACCTTTTAAGCTTATATTAATAAGTTCTTAATAGGGTTACTAGATAAATTCTATATTATTTATCTTAATAATATTCTTATCTATTTAGAATTATATACGAAGTATAGGGATTATATATATAGAGTACTTAAGCGGCTTTAATAATATAAATTATTTATTAACTTAAAGAAATATTAGTTCTTTATAATTAAAGTAGAGTTCTTAGGATTTATTATCTTAATTAAAGGCGTTATAATAGATTAGTATAAGGTAGATACTATTTAGTTATAACCTAGGCTAAAGAGCTTTTATAAAGTATAGATTTTTCTTAGATTTATAAATTTTTATTATTATTTTATTTATTAGTATTTATAAATTACGTTACCCTTAATAGGGCTATTAAAGGGTAGTATAAAAGGCGTTAAGATAGGTCCTTTTAATTAGCCTAATAGAGCGGAGTATATATTTAATATACTCTATTAAGTATTTCTTAATATATTAATATTAAGATATTTTAGTCCTATATTACCTATATAAGTTAAGATTAATATATTAGATTTTAGACTAGCTAGTATTTTATTATAACTCTAGGAATTAGGTTAGTAGTATCTTATAACCTTTTAAAGTAAGAAAATAAACTTAATTAAAGAATATTATAAAACTTATAATAAGGAGTTACTTATAATAGTTATAATCTTTAAGTAGTAGAGATACTACTTAGAAGGTAGTTTCTATCTAGTTAAAGTACTTATTAATTATAATAACCTAAGGGGTTTTATAAATATAAAGGCCTTAAATAGTTAATAGGTAAGATAGGTAATAAGACTCTTAACTTATAACTTTATTATTAAGTATAGACTAGGTAAGACTAACTTAGCTAATATACTATTAAGGCGCCCTAATTATAAAAGTAAGGGTAAGGTAATAAATAAACTTATCCCTATATTATAATAAAAGCTATTAATAGTAGCGGGTTTATTAAACCCTATTTTTTATACTATAATTAAGGCCTATATATTTCCTATACTAAGATAGGGCTTATAACCCTCTAGTAATAAAGGCGAACTTACTATAATATATAATATATATATAAGGTAGTTATAGATACTAATACTAGTTATAAGATTAGTAATACTAGGAATTATTAATATAGCTATTAGAATAATAATTTTAGATAAAGTATATCTATTAAGACGTAGAGACCCTTAACCTAGTAATATAGGGAGTATAAGTAAGACGCTACCTTAATATACTTATAATATAGCTAAGAAATAGCTTAACCTTATTACTAGAACTATTAGTTATAGATAACTTATTCTATATTTTCTAGCTAGTATAATAGTAGAGAATAAAATAGTATATATTATAACTTTAAAGTCTATAATTAAATTAATTAAAGTACTTTAGTAAGAAGATATTTTTATTAGCTAGTAACGCGTAGGCGAAATAATAGATAGATAAGTTAAGAGAGCTAGTTAATAGATATTTAATAGTTAAGGTTTATTTAAGTATAATAAGAAATTATATATTCCTAAAGACTTATTAATCTATAAAAAGCTATTAAAGTACTATTATAATAACCCTTTAGTAGGGTATTTTAGGCTTAATAAGATACTTAGTCTCCTTTATTAAAAATATACCTAGATAGGTATAAAGGTAGATATTAAAGAATATATTAATTTTTATAATATTTATTAAAGAGTTAAGGTAAAATAATATTAATTATATAGCGACTTAATTATACTTCCTAAGCTAACTAGGTTATAAAGGTTAATTATAATAGATTTTACTATAGATCTTCCCTTATATAAATAGTATAAAGGTATTTATAATACTATCCTTATAGTTATTAATAGGTATATAAAGATACTTCGCTACCTTCCTATATAAAAGGATTATAAAGTAACTAATCTTATAAATATTTTATTTAAGGAAGTCTTCTTAAAGTATAATATACCTAATAATATTATATTAGACTAAGGGAGTCTATTTATAAGCGCTTATTAGTCTAACTTATACTACTATTTAAAGTTAAATTATAGGCTAAGTATAGCCTTCTATTTATAAACTAATAACTAAATAGAATATTAGAATTAAATATTAGAATATTATTTAAGAACTTACTATAATAATAGATAAGATAATTAAGTAGGGTTATTACCCCTAGCTAAATTTATATATTATAGTATAAAGAACACGATAATAGGCTATAATCTATTTAAGCTTTATTATAACTATTAACCTAAGATTCTTATATATTCTAGGGATAGAACTTATTAAGAGGAGGTACTAGATATAAGATAATATATTTAAAAACTTTATAAATTATATAAAGACCTATTAAGTTAATAGTAAGATATATTAGAAATATAAGTAAAGTTTTATAATAGGAAGTATAAACTAATATCTTTTAACTAAGGAGACTTAGTTATACTAAATATAAAGAACTTAAAGTAAAAGTAACTAAGTAGGAAGCTATCTTATAAGCTTATTAGTCTATTTTATATCCTTAGACCTATTAATAAGTAGGTATATTACCTAGTATTACTATTAATATATATAATCTACCCTATTTTTTATATTTCTCTTTTAGAGCTATATATACGTAGGTAAGGTAATACCTTTATACCTAAGCTACTACCTCTAGAACTTATTAATAATAATAAGTAGTAGGAGTTAGAAGAGATTTTAGATAAAAAGATAAAGAAGGGTAAACTCTAGTATCTTATTAAATAAAAGGGATATCCTCCCTAATATAATTAATAAGTTTTAGAAGAAAATCTAGAAGAGATATAAGAAATACGCGAAGACTTTAATAAGAAGTAAAAGTACTATTATTATAAATAGGAGTTATAAATATTAAAATAGAATTAAAGAATATAATAAAGGATATTTAATTAGTTACTTAAAAGTAAGTATAAAGAGTATTAATCTCTTTTATCTTACCTATTAAGAGTAGGTAAAACGCCCTAGGGGCGCTAGTATATAAAGATAACTTAGGAAAGAAGTAAAAAACTATCTAATTAAATTAGGAGAAGGAAACCTAGTATTAAGTAGTTAAAGCTTACTTAGCTACTTATATAAGCGTAGGTAATATAATATTAATATACTAAGTACCTACTCCTTATTATTTATATCTATCTTATCCTCTAGGCTAGAGGCTAAGGGCTTAAGGCCTACTTAAAGATATATAAGTAATAGTTATAATAAGTAATAAATATAGTAAAAGTATAAGGGAGTATACCTTAACTTACTTAATATTATAAATACCTATAAGGGTTTTATTAATATATTCTATTATTTAAAGAATTATAATCTATACTTCTAATATACTTATTAATTTCTTTTTACTACTAAGATATATTATAATATAGCTATAAGAAGCTAGCTTAGAGTAGATAATAATTATAATATTTATAAGGGTAACGCCTACTACTTAAAGCTTTAATTTATCCTCTAGAGTATTTAGATAATCCGCGTTATTAATTAATTAATAGAGCTTAATTACTTTATTATAAACTAGGATTATATTATTAGGAATCTAGAAGTTAAGTAATTAATATACGCTATAACTATAAAAGTAACTTAAGAATATAGGGAAAATCTACTAGTTTATAATTATAATAGATTTTTAAATAATAGTTATACTATTTAAATATTATTTTCTTTTTATTAATAATTATAATTATAGCCTTATTTATACTATTAATATAAGTACTAAGTATAATATAATTATAAATACTTATACTTTATAAGTCCTTTATTAATATAATAAATATATCTCTTATATATATTTTATTTTAGATAGAGAGCTCCCTAGGAATATATAACTAGAGAAGTAGGGGTAAGAATAATATATTACTTTATATTAGCCACGTAGTTAAGATATACTTAAGTACTTATATCTATAAAAGAGGGATAATAAGTAGGTATAACTAGATTATTATCTAGGCTAAATAGGTTATTAATACTCGCGGCGGAGTTAGAGTAAGAAGTAGGCTTAGGGATAGGGTTATATAAAGGAGGAGTAGGCTCCTTAATAGAATTATTAATAAGAATCTTTATAGGATTTATAATAGGAGTTTTTATAAGATCCTTAATAATTAAATTACCTAATTAGGCGTTAGGATCTACTTCTACTTTTATTATAAAAGCTAGGCGTATTATATATATTTTATATTAGATTAAGTTATATTAGATTAATTATATTTATATAAAGAGCTAATTAATTAACTTATAAGTAATACTTAAGATATTAAGATATTAGATATTATATTATATAATTAGTAATTATAATATATATTATATATATTATATATATATAAAAAGAGAGGGCGCTAAGTACCTAGAAAAGATATTAATAATATTTATAAAAGATAAAGTATTAAGGAAAATTTTTAGGTATTATAATAATAATACTAAGACGCTAAGACTATATTAGTATAATTATTATTATTATATATAAAAAGTTATTATATATAACGCGTATACTTTAAATTATAATATCTACGCGTAATAGATAGTTATATTATAATATAAAGTTATAAATACTATATATTATAACTACTATATAGGTTATAATCTTACTTTATTAAGTTCTTTTCCTTATATCTTATACTAGGTTTAAAGGTTTTTATTAAACTTAATTAAATAGGCTATTTATATTAAATTTAAGGGTAAGTTTCTTTAAGAGAGGAGGTAATTATTATAACCTACTTAATAGGCTATACGACGTATATACTTAGTATATATTACATCCTTATATTAACCCGTAAGGGGAAATAATATACTAGGCTTACTAGTCTCCTTAGGGGGTTTATTAGATCCCTTATAGAATAATTCTTAGATTTCTTAAGAATTAGTCTTACTATAAAAATGGACTAATTTTATATTACTATATAACCCCTATAATTTGCAATTATAATAAAGGGCTATCTTTTCCTTCTTAATATATTTATCTTATAATTTATTAATAAGTAGTATATCTCCTTTAATAGGCTTAATCTAAATTAGAGGTAGGTATTTAGGGTTAATAATAAGATCTAAGTTATTAATAATAAGATAATTTTAAACTACTACTTCCTATTACTTATAATTCTCCTTACCTTTAAGCTTCTAGATTTTATAATAGTTAGCTATTATACTAATAATAATAAATAGTCTAAGAAATAATACTTCTAAAACTATCCTAAGACTTATTAAAAGACTTATTATATAAATTATATAGTTCCTAGGTTATATTAAACCTAGGCTTATAACCTATTAAATAATATAATAATTAATAAGTTATTTATATATAATTTAGGTATAATATAATAGTATTATAATAACTAATAGATAGATATAGCTATATAGAATAGAATAACTATTACGAGAAATCTCTACTAGTCCGCTAAGGCCCCGTGACTAGTCCTGATTAGTAACTACCGAGGTTGACCCGGCCTGAATTCCAACACATAGCCCGTCCCTCGCCCAGTCGACGGGTCCCTAGACCTCTCTCGAACGCTCCACGCAACAGCTCAGCCGAATCCCCTAACCTACAATGGCCCCTGTCACCTTGGATGCCATCCATTATCTCCACCCTCCGTGCTCTGCAGACAGGCTTCATAAAGCGCGTTCGAAGGGGCGTGCTTCCACTGTCATCTAGGTCCACCTTTTACTTGACCCCTGTTAGAAATAGGCATCTAGCCCCATCCATGCTAGCGTCTTGGCATGGTCCATGTAGACAGAGTTTTCAACTCCTTATTCTTACCTCCTTAGAGTACTATATAGATAGCTATAATCACGTTACTTAACAGGTTATAAGACCCGGTTACTATACCAGCTACCTGTGTCTACTCTCCCGTAGCAGCGGTTATTTACTAGTCCTGTAGGCGTAATTACGGTACTAAACCTGTGGTATAGTATTATAAGGGAGTAAACCTAACACTTCCTTACCTATAGTAAAAGCTTATACTAATCTATCAGGTTGCCTATAGATTTAGGCTAGTAGGCGCCAGGGAGTTAAAGGCCGCCTAAGGGAGTAAACGTATTAGATCCTTCCTCGCCTATAATAAAAGCTTACTATGTAAGCAGAACGACTTATTATCTAATAAGCATTTAAATCAGACGTTATAAAGACATTTAAAGAAATTAGATAACTTAAATTAGACGCTATAAAGCCATTTAAATAGTTATTCTTAATCCCGATAATTAGACGGCTATTTGATTTTAATTCTTACCTTCTTCTTAATGATATTCCAGGGGGAGCCGTTCTAGGGGGAGTAGCTTTACGCTAATTTGCCCTCCTCTTATCCCTCCGCTATTTACCTACCTATCATCCCTCCTACCCGCTAAATTCAGATAAAATTAGGGGGAGCTTTTTCGTGGGTTTCTCCCGCCACTTTACTTATTCTCGGTATTCGCCTTCCTACCTCTACCGCACGGCTCTACCGATAATTCCTACCGTGACGCGAGAGGGGGAGAGTGGGAGGAGCGGGAGCGACGACTAGGAGGAGGAGTGATACCGGGCTAGGGGAGCGACGACCTGGAGCGGTAGCGACACTTTAAGGGAGTAATAGCGACACTACCTGGCAGGCACGTCATAATGCTAGGGGGAGTGATACCCTATTAGGGGAGCGGAGCGGGAGCGATAGCAACACCCTGGCAGGCACGTCATACTGCCAGCAGGAGGAGTGATACCATGTTAGGGAAGCGACGGGATACTATACTAGGGAAGCTATACTATAGTATAGGGTGCTGCGTTAGAATACGCGCCTAGCATACTAGTAACGGCTTAGTTCCTTTAGAAATGGACTTAAACTTATTAATAAGGTCCTTACCTACCTATTCTAAAGAATCCTAAGGGTTATAAAGATTTCTAATAGTTCCTATTCTAGATTTACTTAGGGGACGATTACTTAATAACTATATATCCGATCTACTTTAATATATACTCCGGTATATCCTTAGCGTAATACTAGATACCGAGGATTATTATAACGTATATTATTATCGCCAGTATAGGATTTATCTAGCTAAGAGGAATTCTCATGGTTCTCTATTTAGAATATACTTAGGAGGCCGGTACTTAATAATTATATATCGGAATTACTTCAACAAGATACCTCGGCTACCTCCGAGGAATATTATTTTCTTATTTGGTTTATTATCACCGTTAATCTAGCATAGGATAGTACTATATAAGGGGGAGTATTAGAAATGGGTATCTAGCCCCATCCATGCTAGCGTCTTGGCATGGTCCATGTGGACAGAGTTTTCAACTCCTTGTTCTTACCTCCCTAGAGTACTATGCAGATAGCCATAATCACGTTGCTTAACAACCCCCACTCACGGCCAGTGGCGAGGAGAACGACGACCGCCTCCCATCTGTGGAGGAGCCATTACGCGATACTGGAAAAGCGCAAGAGCTACAGCGTGCGGCGATGAGTGTCGACCACGCGAGTAAGACAGCGGACGGTATCGTTGAGCATCCCACTCCCACTCCCACATCGAGCAGAGATAGAGACGAGCATGAGGGACTCGCTGGCGCTGGCAGCGTCCATCCCCATGGCGACGGCAGCGTGTCTAATGAGCGGGGTGGATAGCAGGCTACACTCGAAAGTCCATCGACTACAGCGTCAGACTTAGAAGATAGGTAAGACCCTTGGACCCTTCGTTCGCTGACTTTAATAATAGGAGATTTCTATGATTTAGGTCTGCTACTCTTCACTAGAAGATGGATTATTCTACCTCCGGTCCACTACCACCTCTACTACCACCATCCCCTCTATTACCTCCTTCACCACCACTATATTCCCTCCACTACTACCTCCTTCTCCGAGAGGCAAAACCGCATGTTCCGTATCAACAGAATTGGTCTTTATCTGGTTCCTACCGCATAAAACAGCGTCTGTGACTGATTGGTGGTCCGGTCATGATAATGGAAAGGTGAGAGGAACAGTGACAGCCCGTCCAACATTGATTATAGTCAGGAATACCTAGAGCGCTGACAACGGTAAAGTCTACATACAAGAGATCTGCCTGGAAACGATGTAAGAAGTTTTTCCAGAGCGCGTACGTTTACCAGAGCGTTCACCCGCTGATCAACCTCAACGCCAGCTCGAAGGCTCCTCTAACCTCTGTACGCGGTGATTCCTCATAAGTCTAGCATGCTCAATGAGCCAACGTACTGAGCCACTTAGTTGCTCCCCGCATTACATTGATGCCATCCTAGCGAAGGGGTATCCGAATTCGTAAGCACTGCGCAATACACAACCCCGTTGCTGCCTGGTGTAAAAATGACCGCATCAAACCCACTTGGCGTGGTAAGTTCTGTATAATATAACGGAGAGTTGTAGTACAAAGTGCATTTGGGATTGAGGGTAATAAGTGCTGGTGGTGGAAGAGGGTTGATGTTATGTGCACCGCTGCCTTGATAGGTTTTCCCACCCCATTGGTCGGAGAGGCCCGGCAAGGGGCCGTGGTCGGCGGAGTTTGAGAGAGCATCATTGATCTGGGCCTCCGTCCTGTGGGGATAGGCGTTAGTTTCTGGGTAGAAGTTGGGATAGGATATAGTACCATTTACTGGTCTCGTTGGCTGTAGCGCAGATTATACCGGCGGGACCAAGGCCACTGCCTGAGCCGGATTCGACGAGGAGAGCGAAGGTCTGGGTGATGCATGCTGGTAGGATTGCGATATACTGGAGTTTGGAAACCATCGTGATGATGGTGTACAAGATGGAGTGATAGTGTAGTAGCGGAGACGCGGTCGAGTGTTGGAGTGAGAATTTGGACTGTAATGGAGGATTAAGATGTCCACACTGGGGGGCCGTACATTTATAGCAAATATTGTGCTTAATAGGCCGCAGTAAAGGCTTCTTGAGCGCATGAGTGATGTTTGGCTAACAGTGTGAAACCTACCCAAAGTCCATGTTTACGATCTGCGAAGCATATTTCCAAGGTGAGAACGAGGGAATCTTGGTTTCAAGCCATCACGATTTGGAATAATCCTAGCAAGCCTCTGCCGAAAGAAGAACTCATCTTGTTTGATTTTGCGAACATCTGTTTCACAGCTAAGTAACTCCTGGTTCAACTTCCAAGATCAAATCGACGTGTATAATTTCAGTACAGTAGCTTTGACTTAGCGTGTGTCTCCACTATAAGCGACCCGGTTAAGCTGTTTCACCATCGTGTGCTGTACACGTTGATATATAGAACAGTCAAACACAATGATGAAGATTCTAACAAGAGAAAGTGCTAAGTAGAGCGTGGGACCGCGTTGAACCGAAGTGCGTTGCCGAAATTCCAAAAGTATAGGTGTCCCTATGCGAAAAGGCTGCCTGTGAGAGGCTTCACTTCTCCATCAATCAATCATACAATCACAATCGGTCCTGCAGGCAATTGCTGCCATGACAGCGACCTACTTGCACGCCTGAGGTACTAAGTATAGTGAATCAGGAACAGAAGAGCTTACTAAGCCATTTGAAAATGTTCTAGCCAATCAGTGCACGTTCCACACTGTACCGCCCGCGACTGTTTTGTTCCAAATAACAGAACAGTCTGAAACTCCCTATTGGAAGCGCTGCGGTGATTGAATCTTTGGAAGAATCGGTGAATTTGAACTCTTCGTTCTCATGTGATGCAGGGACGGTGAGTTCCGGGTGGAAAGATGTTACAACACTAAGCCCTTCGATCCTTCGATCCTTCAACGTGATGCGTCTTACAACATTTTGCAATGATTACCGGAGCAGAGCATTTCCCTTTTGAGACCTCAAGAACCGAAACCGAGACCGCTCCTCGCCTTGAAATCTTCACTCAAACAAACGAATCTTCATTGAGCTTCTCACATGGCGCACCAGGAGAAGGATACGCCACTTTTGGAAGAGGAGAAAGAAGACTACACGAAGTGATTCTCGTCATAGATTTCCTTTCCCTGACCAACGTTGAGCTTTAACTGGACAGCTTCTTATATAACCTCTAATATCCGACTCTGACAGGTTTATTTTTGATAGGCTGAAACAGGCCATAGAAGCACATCTGTCAGTCACAATTGCGGGCTCGAATATCTTTCAGCTTGGCGAAGAGCAGACCTATGGCCTGACGGCGACGCTACGCTACCATGGCTCAGAAGAATTATCAAGCCCCTTGGGAGCGCTACCTCCAGTACCTAATAAGTTACCGCCGCTCACCTTCAAACAGGACTGGAGTCCTATTTCCAAACTCTCCTCTTTGACAGGCTTATACCGCATCTATCCAGTCTCACCGCCCAACGCCGAAGCGATCGACTTCCACGGAGCTAACTTCGAATTGTTGGACGAGCCCAAGGCAGTGAATACTGAGAACGGCTTCATATGTCTCCATCCTAACGAGCGTGTCACACGAGAAGTGGTTCTGGTGCCCGCCTGCTTCGACGCAAGGCCAGATACTCGATACAAAATCAAAATGATACTCGGCCACGGGCGAATCGAGTGGTGGGGCATTGGGGAAATAGAAAACTTCAGAGATGTGAAGGTCAGAAGTACTGAGCTAAGCAATCATGGAGGCTTATCTATAAAATCAAGCAACGAGATCGAAGTACTCGCGGTGGAAGAGACACACAGTGCCTCCTAGCCTAATTATATACTTTCTCTGAAACCTCCCCGTTCGTTAGAATCCGGCGCCTAAAGCTGGCAGTAATTCCAGGGTATGCTGGGTAGGAGGTTGGAATTCATTTTGGTATCTGGGAGTCAGACTGAGTTTATAGCACTTCTTCATGACAAGATTTCGAAGAATATACCTTTACTTATTCAAATAAAAGACTATACTATTATTTGAAAGAAAAAAAATATGTAAATGAAATTTATTCTCTTATCTTTAAAGTTTTCTTCTTGTCTTTCTTAATACTCTTAACTTCTTTCTTTCCTACTCTAACCGAATAAATCTTTCCCTTCTCCCTACAGTCGTTATACCCCCTAAGAATTCCTGCCATGGAATTAGTCTTATACGCTAGATTCGCGGCCTCCTCCCTAACATCATCCTACGTCCCGCGCTCGCTTACTATCCTAATTATCAGGCCAACTCTTACGATACAAGAGCCTATGAATTTGAAGACGGGCAGACTGAATGAGTCCACGCTACCGTGCTGGTGGAACGTGCCTTTTGCGAGATTAGACATAACGTTGCTAATTTGAACTGTCTACCTTGTGCTGATGCAGGACCGGAGTCATATAGACGGAAACATAATGATTCAGGGAAGATTACATACCAAAATTTTCATTCGAGGGGAGCTCGGCGGTGGCGAAGCTGCATTCGTTGAAGCGGGGTAGGTTAAGGGACGAGACGCCGGCGCTATGGTGCCAGCACGTCCTTCTATCTTGTATTGATGTGTTGTTCTGTTCCTGCCGTGCTAGTGGCGAAGGGTCTGCTATTGGGATGTTGAGTGCAAGCGGGACAGGCGAGAAGGAGAATGTGATCAAGAGGCCGAGGAAAAGTTGTGGGACTACAACCATGCTGGGTACTGGGGTCCAAAATGAAGGCTTCTTTGGCATCATCGTTAACCTCGAGTTAAAAGCTTTCATGCCAGATGATCCGCAAAGTCGGCTCGAGGTTCACACATGGTGGTCTGCGCCGTATGCTTTGCTTGCAGCTACGGCTACGCTTGATCCTTATGGCTGGCTTACATATGGCGCGCCTTGAGGGTTTGCATGACGGGTGAAAAGCCGCATTGCGGGGTATATACAGAGCGAGAGCGCGAAGAGAGAGAGGAGCAATAACGTGGTACTCTAGCAAAAAACTTGCTCTCGGTAAGTTCAGTCGTTCGCGAACACCGCTTCAAAGTAAAGCCGTGATGATGATGATGTTAATGATAGCCCTTGAGCATGCGTAAGTGAAGGAGAGCTATTAGTTCCGCGAGCTATCTGTCTGCATGTCGCCTCTGTTTTGCTGTGGTTTTGTCAATTCGGCCTTCGGCAGAGCTAGTAACGTGCTGTATACACGGGGTGACGATGGTTGAGTTACTTTCAAGCCATGGCTCTTGCGACGTGCTAGAAAAATTGCGGTTCTGGACAAGCCTTGACTTAGCAACCTACTCTCTCGGCGCTCCAGGTTTCTAGTCCATAAGGACGTCATCGACCGCTTTCTACAAGTGCTGAAAGTTGTTCTAAGCTTGGCGGTTCAGTGAAGTTGATTCTTTGGAGGTGTGCCCCTCTATCTAGATGTTTGGTGCTTCCTATGGCTTGTAAAACCTTAATTGTATCCCTCTTTCCGTAGCTATCAAGCCGACGATTCGCCTAGAAACAAAGAACTTCTCTTGGGCAAAGATGATATATAAATTTGTGTACAGATGACTCGTATAGTTCGAAAATCAATGCGGTTGCAGTGTTCCACTTACAAACACCACTAAAACAGCAGCATAGGCAGCGGTCGCTGCCATAACCTCTGCATTCCTAGCATCGCTCACAAGCGCAATGACTGCTGAGAATAAAACCGAGAAAACGATAATCAGTCCGATGTTAATGTTCGTCGATTGCACGAAATAGAGTATGACGATGGACAAAATTGGCAGAGTGGACGAGTCCATCACAACTGCGACTACTCTAGTGATTCGGCGGATACGGCGGTCTGGGAAAACACCTAGGACTTTCTGTCTTTCTCTACTCGATAAGAAAAGAAAGCCAAATTTGTTGACAAGGAAGCGCGAAAATACTTCTTTGTTATGATCTGGTACGATCTTAATGAGGTCCTCAGAGTATTTTGGCGCGAGATACTCCACATCAATTTCTGAGATGCTGGTCTGTACATCATGGTCCAAGCGCAAGGCTAACCTCATATTATCGGGTGTATGCTTATTCGGCCCTTCAAGTGATTGGAGCCAAGCGTGAGCTTGGAGCGCTTTGTCTAGTACAAGGTGAGACTTGACAGGAGCTTGACTTCAATGTCAAGAGCTCACTGTATTCTTTCAAAACCCTCCTTATCTTCAGCATCAGATTCCAAGAATCGCGAGGGTCCACGCTCTCATGTACGTTTGGACCGACGTCCTTGCTCTCCTGAAACGAGATCCCAGCGTCGCGCATCCGCCGCCAGCTACGCGGAATTGCCCAGATATCGTTGTCAGTGTCTGCACTATCAGCCTTGGCATCGAGTCGTTGTAGTTGTTGCTCCAGATCAGCCAGCTCCGACTGGAGGTAGAGGATGTTCCGTGTGTTCAAGACTGCGAACTTTCTATAGACACTGAGGGAAGTATCGCGCACAATGTGTGAGGCATACAGGTGAGTGCCAATGGGCGCCATGGCTGTATGACAGATCCTTTATCTGGCGGTGCGGCGGTAATTATAAATTGAATTCTACTACGGCGGACGATAGTTGACAGTAGGACAAAATTAAACTAAGTTTTCTGATATAGATTTTCTATTAATCTTCTTAACTATTAAATTATATAAATACTTATAAAAGCCTTACTCTCTTTTATATAAATATCTTTCCTCTATACAAGTCTCTAATAACTTACAATATACCTAGATATTCCCTTAGTAGCTATATACTTAAAGCGCTAGATAATTATAAAGTAGAGGTCCTCTACTACTTAATAGTTAATAAAGAGACGTAAGAGTAGGTTATATAATAGCTTTAAGAATAAAAGAATATCTTAATTATAACTTATATACTTTAGTAGTAATTAGAAAAATAGGGTTTCTAAGAATATAATTATATAGAGGATTTAAAGTAGCTTTAAAACTAAATCTACTTCTTTTTTTATAAGATTAGAGTTATAAATAATAAACTACTTAATTAGTTATAATATAAGAGGTTTAAAATTACTTTTAGAGGCCTTATATAAATCTAAAAAGAGCTTAGATTATAATATTATAAGAATTATATAGAAAATTAGAAAGAAGTAGATTAGTAATTATAAGAACTTATAAGCTAAGAGCTTAATAATAATATTATTTAAGGGTTTAAATAATATTAATTAATAGAGTATTTCTAGAAATAAAGATACCTAGTTATAAGGTTTATCTTTATATAATAAATTCTTAACTTTATTTATTAATTATATAAAGGGATTACCTCTTTTCTCTTTATTATATACTAGTTCCTAATATTATTAAATAATAATTTTAAGATATTTAATAGAAATAATAGGATTATATATTTCCTAGCTTAAATTTTATCTAGTTAATAAATAGCTATAATAAGCTTATATTATATAATATTAAGATCTATATAAGAATTAATAGATATACTTAATATCTTCCTTAATTTTATATTAGAATCTTAAATTATATAAGTATTAGTATCCTTTAAGGATATCTAGATATAATTATAAAACTTAGATAATAGCCTTACTTTATCTAATCTAATTATAGTATAAAAATTATATTAATAGCCTAGGCTTACCTCCTCCTTTAATAGTTATATAAAGTAGATCTAGGTTTCTAGGAGTATTATATATATAGGATAAGTACCGCGAATTAAAGGATAGAGGCTTAGTAGGCTTAATTAATAAAATTATATATAGGGAAATAGATTACCTTTTTCTAAATATTAAGAGAGATAAACTAATTCTTATATAATATCTTAGCTAATTAAATTACCCTCCTTATAATCTATTTTCTAATTATTTATATAGAAGTTACCTACTTTATTAATAATTAGAATATATATAAGATATAAAAGTAAATATATTATTTTAAGTTAATTTATAAAAAATTATATAACCTCTTCTTCTATCCTTAAAAAGGGATTTAGAACTACGGCCTTAGCCTTAATAAGGTGACCCTTTAAAGACTCTATTAAGATATTTAAGACTTTAATAAGTTCCTTAAGAATTCCCTTATATAAAAGAGTATTCCTTATCTTTTATTATATAAAAGAGTCTAAAGTTATATAATTTAATTTATCTTTAGTCTTATATTTTATAAGCTAGCTTTATAATTCCCTTATATTAATTCTAGGCTAATATTATAATATAGACCCTAATAAATATCTTCTACTATTTATATTATAATAGTATAATAATTTCTTATATATTTAGTAGTATAATCCTTACTTACCGCCTTCTCTCTTTATAAAGGAATATTTAATACCCTAGCTTTTATACTATTTAAGTCTTTATATAATAAGTAGTAACTACTAGATTTTAGGTCTAGAACCTAGATTAGCCTTTTATATAAGACTTAAGGGCGCTTATTAATAGGCTAGCCTTAATTAATATTTAATAGGTAGCCTTTATATAAGTATATTTAAAGGTAAAGAACTAGATAAAGGCTTTATAATATAGCTCTAAAGTCTAAAAGGTATTATTTAAACTTTATATATATTCTTTCTTATAAATCTTAATTCTCTCTTCCTAATCTTTTATATAAAGTAATTCTTAAATTTATCTTAAAACTTATATATATAATAGCTTCTTTAAGAGGGATTTCTTATCCCTAGATACTATTATATAGCCTATTAAGTAAGGTATATTAGAATTATCTACTAAAATATAATTATTATAATATAATTAATCCTACTTTTATATAATAGAACTATTTAACCTATCTATAATTATATAGTTAATATTTCTAGGTTATTAAGATATTAGACTCTCTATAATACTACTAATTAGTAGAGAATTAATAATAGGTAGTAATACCTTAAAATACTTATTTATATAACGGAAATCTAATTTAATAAGCTCGTTTTACTTTATATAATTAGAAGATAATAGTTAAGTAGGAATACTAGAATAGTATTACTTAGTATCTACTAGCTAGTTAGAAGTAGCTAGTAACTCTTATTATAACTTAAACTTATATAAATATTATAACTTAGCTTTATATTATATAATTAATATTTATTAAGGATATTAAATATCCTAATCTAGTTAAGGTAGTTAATATAAATTTTTTTAGTAAGCTTTAAAGTCCTTTCTTATATAATTAAATAAATAACTTTTCTAGATTTTATAATAATCTATATTCCTTATTATATAATTAAGGACTACTAGGATTTTATCCTTTATTATATTATTCCTAAGTAGAATAGCCTTTAATTATTATATAAGAAAGATAATACTTTAGTATTCTATTAGTATCTAGCTAGATTATATATAAAAAGTAGAGATCTTTTAGAACTTCTAGTAAGCGTATCTTATATATAATTAATAAAGGAGCTCCTTAAAAGTAAATTCTTTAATATAACACCTAAAGATAAGGAATAGATTATAATATTAATAGTTAAGAAGTAGATAGCTAATAAATCTTAATAGTCCCTTAAGATTAAAAAGGAGCCTTATATAAAAAAGGAAAGTAAACCCTACATTAAATAAGAAGCCTAGATTAAATAAAAAGCTTCTAAGGGAGACTTATCTTATAAATAATAGGAAAAGTAGAAGAACTTACTACTTTTTAAGTTTATATAATAGTTATAAAAGTAAGAGGATAACTCTTATATAATAGATTACTTTATTCTTTAAAAGTAATCTTATATAGAGCTTTCTCTTTCCTAGGAGTCTAATAATCTACTAGATAATCTACTCTAAGTAAGTATAATTAATTAAAGGTCCCCTTTTTATACATTAAGTAATTATACTTATATAATAACTCTATATCTAGATCTACTTACCCTAGGAATCTTTAAAGGTAAAAGGACTATTATTATTAATATAACTAAGGATCTAAGTTATATAAATATTATATAAGAGGAAATTAAGATCTTAATAAGTTATATAAGAGGAGAGGTTAAAGAATTAGAGAAAATCCTTATAAATATAAAGTAAGGGAAGAGAGGTAAAGGAGGGAAGGGAGGTAAAGGAAGTAAAGGAGGTAGAGGAAGGAAGTAAGGTAATTATTAATATTAACCTCCTTTATATAAAGTATTAATTAAGAGAATATAAGTTATATAAATAGCTCTACTACTCTTTTAATAAGAGAACTTTTTATATAATATATTTAAGAGGTATTTAATATATATCTAAGTTATTTAGTAGATAAAATATATAAGGCCTATCTTTACTTTAATTATATAACTAGCTTATTATTTATATTATTAAGTTATATAATCTATTAATTTTAACTATTATATAAAAGTATAGGCTATAATTAAGCCTACTAGGAGGTAGCTTATTAGCTTATAACCTTATACTTAAATACTTTATTATACCCGCTTATATACTTTTTAAAGGCTTAAAAAGATAAATTATTTAAATAACTATAAAGACCCCTATAAATTATATTATAGTACCCCCTAAAGCTATTATACCCCCCGCTACTAGTTAGTCTACCTCGCTAAGGCCGCCCTAGGGGCTTAAATCCCCTTTATCTAAAGATAACTCTACTATATTATCCTATATAAAATAAGACGCTACGTAGTCTAGCTATTTATAATTTCTATAAGCTCTACTAAAGTAACTAGGTAGATACTAGTACTCTAGGAATACCTTCCTAGATCCGGCTAGTTAGCTAAGTATAGAATACGCCGTATAACTAGCGGCTATTAAAGGTAGGCGGACTATTAAGGGTACCTTATAAGACTAGATAAGAATTATATTTATATATAATAGGCGATTTATTACTTATCTAACTATAATTACTATTATAAGGTAAAATAGTATATTTTACCTTAGAAGGGCGAGTAATAATTAACCTAGCGTATTATATATAAAGGATATAAGGCCTTAGTTAGCTATATTAAGATAAACGTCCCTATTAGGGAGGGTTTAATATAGCTAGGAAGCTTATTATTAAGATATTTATATAAAAATTAATCTCTTATATAATAGATTTAGAATTTACCTTAATAAATTAATTATATAATAGACTACCTTAGCTAGTAGCTTCTTATATAGGAATCTTAAGGTATATATATCTATAATAGTATATAATAAAGGAGAAGAAAGGATTAATAAGACTTATTATATAAGACTACTTAGTAAAATTTTCTATAACCTAATTAAACTAAGACTAAGGGATTTATAAATAATAATATCTTAGTTTTATATTAATATATAAGTTAAATAGGATATTTATAATAAAAAGTAGTAGTAGACTATTATTATATAATTTAGGATTACTCTAGATTTAAGCTATATACCTTAGAATATATTTAGTAGTTTAATTGTATCCTACTATTAACTATCGTCCGCCGTATTCTTTAGGTCGCAGGGAAAAAGACTTGGCGCGCCGAGTATGATTATGTAATTAGGGTCTTGGCGCTTCTCGTTGTAGAAGTCTTTAGATAAATTATAACATTACGAATCCATGACAGTATCTTAGAAGGTCGTCCCAAAGTCTACGACTGTCCCTTCAGAACAGTACTTTAGCTACTTGTTGACTGACCCCCTTTTCTATGAACGAGCTGCTGAGGTCATCATTTCAGCTGGATACCCCGCCACCTCGGCCTTGTAAGAAGCCCATTCACCAGCAAGGCGTAAATAGGCAACATGATAGGTAGTGCCGGCTTTTCAGCCGCTCCTCCCGCCCTGATCACTAAAGCCTGAGCCTGTTTTTCATATCGTCTCAATGGATTCCCCATTAAACACGAGACCTCTGCATCGAGAGCATCTAGCAGTAAGCACCGCTGAATCTACCTCTATTCGGATTCGGGAGCTTCTATATGGAAAAATCGGATACCATGCGGCTTAGAGGGGGGGGCAGAGGTGCCTACGATACCACAGGTGTTCCGAAACTCAAGCCACCACCGAGACCGGATGGCACTCGAGTCCCGAAGCAGACACAATGGGAAGAGATGAACCGCCGCCAGAGGATACATGAACACTTCAACAATGCAACACCACAAACAGATCATGAAATAGAGGCTCTCAACAGAGCAATATCGAACGAAGAGCAGAGAAGGCTGCGATGGGACAACAATCGGAAAGTACGACACTCGGCTACTTCTATGGCCGACAACATGGATGCAGCTTTACCTGCACTTTCAGCCCTCACTATTAGCGCAGAACCCACAGTACTCAAAGCCTCGAACACTCCCAAGTCTAAAGCCAAGCGCGCTCTCACCGGATTACGAGGCTCTCTCAAGAAACCATGGACAAAGCCAACAGAATCTGTCGAGACCGAAGAAAGCAAGGCCAAGAGGGATAAGAAAGAGAAGAAGAAAGTACTGGAAAAGAAAAAGAGAGAGAAGAAGGAGCAGGAAGCAAAGGAAATGAAAGAGAAAGAAGAGAAAAGGGAGAAAATCAAAAAGAACGGAAAGAACAAGAGGAATAGTAGGAGGAGCACATAGCACTATCAACCTCGACCAACCATATAACCCACTCTCAGCCAACCAGAGTGACGTATAGCTAGGTTATTAGATTTCCAAGATTAAAGCACACGTCACAACATATAAGTTAGACCTGCCAATCCCTCAGTGCAAACCTCCCTGACAAAACGCCCTTAGAAAGCTCATAACCCTCGACATAGATAGAGCTCTCAGTGCTCCATGACACCTGGAGAAGCATTACCATTTGGAATCCAACGCCTTCTCAGATACATCTCCTTCTGGAGACCCTACGAAATCCCAATTTAATAGCAATATGCTTTCACTCTCTGCTGCTATTGCTCCATGCGCTTACCTAAGACATGGTTTAATGCACTTCTCAGGGGGTTCGCTGCATCAGCAGTGAATGTGTCAGCTGTAAGCCATCTCTTAATCTGAGCAGTCGGACAACTAACCTTGTAGGATACATGCATGTATCGGCTGTGAGAAGAGTGCGGAATGGTACGCTTTGCAGACCCAAAGTCTCCATATTGTGTCCAAAATCTATGAAGCGCCAGAATGCACTCAAACTCTTCCATCTTGGTAGACACCTCTTGAAACGGATGTTTCCTTGCAGTTATGCTTACGAAGCATATCCTACTCGGCAGTCCCAATCCTCCTTCTCCATTTTTACATTCATGTCATCACTACTATTCCTGATTTCGCCTGAACTCAAAGTATTGTCTGTGCCCGATTCGTCCATTCCCTCCTTCTGTCTCCCCATTTCTACATCTGTACTTCTGGCTCCTCTGCCGCCCCAGATCCAGCTCAAGCCCGCCGCTAGCAGCACCAACAATACAACTGCTAGATTGCCCCATTACCCGACGGCTCCAGGCGGCTCTGCGCCGAACCCTTTTACGCCAGCAGCATTCTGTGCATCTTCGTGGAGGATGGAGCCAAAGAACGCCACGACGCTCAGGAGTTGGGTGAGAAGCTGAATCAATACTAGGATTGTCACATGGATCTTGATGGGATTAGCTCCCAGTGATTTGGTAATGGAATTGGAACCTGTGATCGCAATGTGCGTGACATGCTTCCATCCTAAGATCGACACCGAGGGTTGTCGGCAAAGTTCGGGTGAGAAAACCAGCTTATGCGCCCATTTGGGGAGTCGTCTCCCTTTTTCCCGTGGTTAAGAGGGTCAGAACCGCGAGAAGCGTGTAGCCCCACCAGAACAAGATGCCGGTGAGTCGATTGTTCGCCACGTGGTCTTTGAAGGGACCTTGAAAGAAGAAATCATTGATGCCAACGTCCTGTGCTCTGCGGCCGAATTAGGCTGTTGGGGCAAAGCATGAGTAGATACAAGCGGGAGAAGAGCCGTTTTCGATAGATCGAGATGGCTGTTGCTTAGTCGAGACAATTGAGTTAAGTGAATCACGCCAGGACAGATCTAGAAGTGGTGCTTGGTAATCGGCCATCGGGAGGGCGTCTATGTTATCCTTTGGGCATATCTAGAAGTGGAGATTTAGATCCGGCGTGATCACATTCCAGAAAGTGCGACCAACAGCTAGGAGGAAAATCCAGAAGATCAAAATAGGTTTGCTTCTTGACTTTCTAAACGCGGTTGACCAAGCTGCGGTGGGAAGAGCACCAAACATGGCCGTACTCACTATAGCCATGGCCAATGTCTGATCAGGGCCGTTAACCCCGGCACACGCAAGAAATGGAGTGCTTAAGTTCGGAATGGGTACAGATTCGCAGTGCGTCTTCGTCTTTGGCATATTAAACCTAGAGTTCGTTGCGAAGAGGATGATCCAATGGATGGCTGCCAACCCTGAATAGGTTAAAACCGAGGCAGCAGCACCTGCGGCGAGCCATTCATGATTACGGATAACGACTGTGAAGACCAAGAGAAAATAACAAATATATCTTGGCGTCTGTTGATACTGACCGCTGACAGGGACCGAACAGGCAATGGGTCTGACTGCAACATTCTCGATGTCGTATTCGTGAGGCTGCCTCGATACGACATCGAGATACACTGTGTTAAAGATACTGTAGAGAATAAGATAGATAAGTATCGCAACATATACAGCATTAGTGATTCTCTGCGTATCGAGACGTGGTTTTGAGCAGAGAATTCTGCAAGATCTGGAAGTACCAAGCATCATAGTCAGATGATCGGCGCTAGTATCCTCAGCAAGAACGAAGTGATAGCGTAATAAGGCATGTAATCTATAGTCTGTTCTAATTAGAGGTCCCGAAAGGAAGTTTCTATACTAGCACCGTTCCTAAAATTTATTACCTACTAGAAAATACCTATGAAAATCCAGATTTTTACGTAGGAAAAGTATACTTTAACTTTTAGTTTACATCTGCAAATTTCTGTAGCCTACTTAGGGTGCTATAAATGCTTGGGAGTAGGTTTAGCAGGAAAATCTTATGTCGTCGCTCTCAAGCGCTTAGAGCATGGAATTAGCAGGTCTAATGTCAGGAACAACGACGTGGGTACGTGAATGTGATAATAAAGAATATGGATAATAACCTATCTAGGAAGGATACAGTCGTTTGCGAAGGCATTAGCCAGACGCTAGTAGCCCGTAAATCGTTGAAGCTCCCCCACTTAAAATGGGTGGCAAGGCCTTAGCGACTCGCGGTAGTAGATATAGCCTATAATTAATGGTAGACGTCTTATTATAGCCCCCGTTAACGTCTTATAGGCTATACTATCATCTTATAACCCCCGTAGACGTCCTATTATAAGCTATACTATCGTCTTATAACCCTTATAAACGTCCTATTATAAGCTATACTATTATCTTATAGCCCCTATAAACGTCCTATCCTAACTACTACTATTATCTTATTAATAAGATATCTACGGCGGTTATAAGCTATAATAAGACGATAGTATAGCCTATAATAGGATGTTTATAAGGGCTATAAGATAATAGTATAGCTTATAATAAGACGTTTATAGGGGCTATAATAGGATATCTACGGGGGTTATAAGATAATAGTAAGGGCTATAATATAATAGTAGTAGCGTTTATAAGACCTATAATATAATAATAGTAGGGCCTATAATTTAATAGTAGTAGCGGTTATAAGGCTTATAATATAATAATAGTAGGGCCTATAATATAATAGTAGTAGCAGTTATAAGGCTTATAACATAATAGTAGTAGCGGTTATAAGGCTTATAATATAATAGTAGTAGCGGTTATAAGGCTTATAATATAATAGTAGTAGCGGTTATAAGGCTTATAGTATAATAATAGTAGGGATTATAATATAATAGTAGTGGTAATTATAAGGGCTATAATAAGGCTATAGCGGGGGTAACTATAGGGGCGGCTAGGGGCTAAAATATTATAGATTATATATACGGGCGATTCACGGCTTTATTCTAACGTTTATTTAATATCTAAAGGTTATAATTAAGACCGCACGTCGTTAAGGTCTTCCTACCTATTTTAGGTGGGGGAGCTTCGACGATTTGCGGCCCACTAGCGTCTGGCCAATGCCTTCGCAAACGACTGTACAGGCAAAGTATAAGCCGATAGCAATAGTGCTGTTACAGGCTGGTATCTACTACGCCCCTGCACTGTACCTTAATGCTCCCCAATTGCTTTCCCCGTGCCCGACTCCCTCGGTACTCTCTCTAAGGCCGCCGTACTCCTTTTCCGGATTGAAAACGGTAATCCCTAATCTTAAGTTCGGGGTTATATATATAGTATATATAATGATCCCCACTCTATGCATAGTCGTGACAGCCTAGCAGTTGCAAGGTCATCATGAGCGCCTTTGTCCGCAACTTAACGACCCAGAATACTGATATTGGGCCTCTAAGCCACCCCAACCTCGGGCCTACGAGTGGTGAGCACCTCTCAAGCCATATATTGATGGAGTAAAGATGTACCAACCGCTCTATACCTCCAAGATTTGGCTGATACGCTCTAGTATTAGTATATCCAGGGTCTTGGGGGCGGTATATTATTCCCTACATGAATTTGCAGAGGGTGCTGCGGCCTGCTGTTTGAAGTTCTTCTTTATTACTGGCTTTCTTCGAAGCAATTCGGGCGACTCGATCGAAGTGTATATCTTTATAATTTACAGGTGGCAAAGGGAACAATCAATGCTTCTCCCAGAAGTTTTTGCTGTATTGATCAGAAGGTCATTGACCCGCCTCCCGAGTGAAAATCACCACCTTGAATTAATTTACCTCCCCCGGTATTAAAGTTGCCAGAAAAGGTATTGACAAGCCTTGTCGGTCGATATGGAGGATCTATTTCATGCACGGGGGTCTGGCTTTGCTCCGCCACCAAAGAGCCTTCATTTCGCATTTCATGGTTAGACTGGCCTGGGGATTCTAAGGACGTAGGGGATGCAGGGAATGCTGAGAGCTGCACCTTCTTCGGTTGTCGCTTAGGAGGTTGAATGAATCTTTGAAGCTCGGAAAGTACGTTTCGATAGTCAGGATCTTGGTCGCTCAGGAACTTGGTCATATCCATATGATTCGCATGAATGCTAATGGATGCATACCTGTCAAGGGTTGCCGAATCTTTTGGCACAATCTTGACATAGTTAGTGTGAGGATATCTTGAATCGTATTAGCGAAGGACTACCTCTCCGACAGCCCGCACTGGCAGCTCTTCATAGAAGCAGATGATTGCAATCTCCCTCTCCTTCCTTTGGGTCCAACCTCTAAGCATCGTATGGAAATCTTGCCGTATTCTTGCCATAACCTCAGATTTCTGTTGTAGGATTTCCAGAGTTCCCTGGTTGGTTCGCCGAAAGCACTGAAGAAACTTACTACCAACGACTGCCCATTCTGCAAGACCCGAGCCACAGTGTGGGGTTCCCATGAAGATAATGCCTTTTGTCTGTTCAAGGATACGTTGAGTGTGCCGGTCGGCACTGCCCCTGGATTTTAGCAGTGCCTATCGAATATCAGAATTATCCTCGAACAGGGCAAATGCCACATTACATCCTGACAAACGATTCCACCCATGCTATGCGCAACAAATGCGAGCGGTCTTGTGTTCTGTAGGAGAAGAATCAGTCGAGTAGCCCAGGTGATAGTCCTTGAACCAACAGTATTTGTGCTATCTCTTAGATTGGACAGCGACGTCAAGAACTTTTGACTGTGGTCGCCAACTCTATTTTGAGACACCATTGACCAAAAGTTGACCACGTCCGCATCGTAGCCGTACATAATGATCCGGGCTTGAGGGAGATCATTGGGGAGCAGCGACTCCGGCCAGCCAGCCGTAGCGCCCTTCGCAGTCCATGTCGATTCTCTATCGCCCGTAAGGCCGTGAATGAACACGATGCTGAGCTTTCGAGTCAGTCTTGGAAAGCATGAAGTGGTTTGGACATCCCTACTCGATCACCGCATCGACTTGGCCCGGATTTACCACTCGCGGACCCAAGGTTGGGGTAGGCGCGAGCCGCTCGGGCGCTTTTAGACCTTCACTTGTGCTTTGCTGCTCGGCCTCGCCTTTCCGGGACCACAATCTGGGGATGATTCTCATGATGGTCTTGCAATTTTCGGAGTACCTAGATAATGGACGAGTGAAACGGCATGGTGCCAGGACAGGACGACTCCATGATCAGCCTTGCAACGAACCGAGGGGTCCAATCATACCGCGCGGCTCCGTCGAGAGCTACCAGGACGGGGCTCGATCGTTCTTCCTCGTATAGCGTGCCTTCTCAACATGCCAACAAGCAGTGCCATGGGACGAAACGTATTTAGCGGGTGCTTCAATAGCGATGGAGGTTCGCAGTTCCTAGCACCCAGCTTTAACACCGGTGGCGCCCCAATCTACATCGATTCCAACTCTGGTACGTTCAGGGTCTGAAGAGCCTTGCGAGATAGAAATGCCGCTTAGCATACACAGATAACAATCCCACGGCAAAGACCTGTGAATTGCCCGAGTTCATCCTCTCCTCTTATTTCACGGGTCGAGGCGATGAGCTGCACCAGATCGATCGCGTGTTCAGTACATCCTCAGGTGATTTTCCAGCCCGTTGCGCCATACATGGCATGCCGGGCGTAGGAAAAACACAGCTGGCCTTAAAGTTCGCGAGTCTTGCTTCCCAAAGAAGCCAATATGCCTATGTGTTCTGGATGTCTGCAGCGTCCGTTGAAAAGTTGACCCGGGACTTCTCCAAGCTGGTGGATCTTCTCCGTCTCCCTGGGTGGTCTGCTTTGGACCAGGCCAGCAAGGTCACCGTGGCACGAGCTTGGTTGGAAGATCCGACCGCGGCGAAGAGCTGGTTGGTCGTTCTTGATAATGTGACGCAGGAGACGTCTGTAATACTTCGTGATATGCTTCCGCGAAGGAATAGCGGGGGAAGGCTTCTGCTTACCACTCGGACCACGAAGATTGCGGACGTGTTCACTGCCCCAGGGAAATCATCTCAGCTTGCTTTGCAGCCGCCAGGGACCGGCGATGCGGTGGCGATGCTCTCAGCTGGTGCTGGAATGGAGCGAGAGGGCGCAATGGCTGCGAGTTATGCGGATGCGGAGCAAGTCGTCCGATTTGTTGGGAAATTGCCTCTGGCAATCGATCAAGCTGCGTCGTTTATCAGGGATACGGGAAGAAGCGCAAATGAAATACTCGATATATACAGGAGTGAGGAGGCAGTCGAGGTGAGGAAAATTGTATGAATTCTGGAGAGGGATGGCTGATTATGACCTAGATCCTTTCATGGGAGAACGATCTCTCACGCCATGAAGAGAAATCCGTGGTAGCTACTTTTACGCCCGCTTTGAACAAAATCCATGAGACAGACCCCAGCGCTTTAACTCTTCTTCGGGTCCTCTGCTTCTGTGACCCTGAGAACATCCCGATGAGTATCTTCACGCAAGGATGTGGCGCTCTACACCAGGAAGACCGGCATGATATACCTCTAGCACGACCACCCGACGAGCTTGAAGCAGTAGCGGACTTATTTGGGTCTCAGATTCGCCTCTCTAAGGCGATCCAAGAGGTCCAGCGGCTGTCTTTAGCTTCTTGTACGCTGGAGGGATCGGAGCGTACGATACGGATCCATGATCTAGTCCACTTTCTCATGCGGTGGAAGCTCATGGTCGATACGGAACGAGGGCAATGGCTTAAAGCGGCTATACGTGTCGTTTGTGTGGCCTTTGAGGACATTGGTGATCACCAGTCTCCACAAAATTGGAGCCGATGTGGTCAATTCATTAGCCATATTGAATCCCTAGAGGCCTTCGCCGAGCAGTACAGGCTTACGGACACAGGACTATTGGATGCAAGTTCATGGGCTGCGGTTTATCTTGATGCATGTGGGCTCTATCGGAAAGCCGCAAAATGGAACGAACGGATATGGGACCAGAAGAAAATTATCTTGGGCGAGGAGCATCCCTCTACGCTGAGTAGCATGGCCGATCTAGCCACAGTATACTGGAAACAGGGACGCTGGAAGGAGGCTGAAGAGCTAGAGGTACGGGTAATGGAGACAAGGAAGAGGGTACTAGATAAGGAGCATCCCGACACGCTAACCAGCATGAACAATCTAGCCTCAACATATAGGAACCAGGGACGCTGGAAGGAGGCTGAAGAGCTGCAGGTATGGGTAATAGAGACAAGGAAGAGGATACTAGGCGAGGAGCATCCCGACACGCTAACCAGCATGAACAATCTAGCCTCAACATATAGGGACCAGGGACGCTGGAAGGAGGCTGAAGAGCTACAGGTACGGGTAATAGAGACAAGGAAGAGGGTACTAGGCGAGGAGCATCCCGGCACGCTAACCAGCATGAACAATCTAGCCTCAACATATAGGAACCAAGGACGCTGGAAGGAGGCTGAAGAGCTGCAGGTATGGGTAATAGAGATAGAGAAGAGGGTACTAGGCGAGGAGCATCCCGGCACGCTGACTAGCATGAATAATCTCGCATTTACGTTAAAGTCCCAAAGCCGTGACGCAGAGGCCATCTCACTTATGATAAGATGCTGCAATTTACTTAGACAGGCTTTTGGTCCAGGCAATCACTACACAAAGGCTTCGCTCGAAGCTCTAAATAAGTGGGAAGGTGGTGAAGACGAACTCGGGCGCTCAGACTAGCTTACTCGGTATTTTATAGGTAAGAGCAGTTGTCAACGTTCTTACGTCTTCATTCAAGTTATAGAGCAGTTATTAAGTATCGACAGTGCATCGGGACGTCGTAGTGGAAACGCTATACGTATTTATATTTTTCTTAATACTAGCCTAATTCTCGAAGCCTCTGTCTTAAAATTGCAATACTGGACAACGCTCCTCCAATCTAATTTTCTTGATCTCACACATGCCATGTTCCAGCTCTTTAACACGAGATCTCGCGCTTCCACGAAATTTGGATCGCAAAGAACGATGGTGCACAAGCTGGAGATGAAAATTTCACAGAGAGACTCCGGTTTTGGCTGCAGAAAAAGGCTCATCTTCAAAAAGACGACGCGTGGCTCAAGGAAGAAATAGAAGAGTTCTGGACCGATCGCCTCCAGTACTACGAGAAAGAGGCCAGACGGATTTGGAAGCAAATTTGCCAATACTCTCTAGAACCGGCATACAAGAATTTGAGAAAGGTTTACTTAAGCGATTGGGCTGATTGTAAGCCCTTCGACGAAGAGTTGTTTGACGAAGACTAGAATGACGTAAAATCTCTGCTTGGTCTTAACCGGTCCATTTTAAGCTCCAAGCCCACACCGATTGACACAGAAAGTGTCCTCCTATTGAGTATTGGATGATAGCTCTATGAGACAGTCAGTTCTATTCATAAGGAAGAATTCTGAATTACAGTCAAACTCAACGATATCGAAGAGGACTTAGAGACATTCACTTCCTACCAAACTGATGAAAACTCGAAAACGGTCAATTCCTTTCAAAAGAAAGGGCACCCGGAACGTGCCGGGGATTCAAAAAACTTGTCAAGTATATCCGGTTTTGGGGTACTGTGGAACGAGCTCTTCCAATCTCTCTCGAATTTCGAAAAAGTATGATGGGAGGTGGAGGGAACGTTAGACTTGAATTTCTCCCGAAACGGGATAATCGCATCCTTGGACCAGATGCAAAAGAAAGTGTTGAACATGTCGTGGACAACTGGTCTTCAGTGAAAGTAGATTCGGTTTTCACAAAAGAAAAGGTGGAGGTCATAGGTGATATAAAAGAGAAAAGGCCGGGAGACCGGTATTTCCACCGCGAGCTGTAGCCATTGGACGAAATTTTGGACGACATCAACGTCTACGACTACTTTTATTACAGCAGATTGTCTTGCTTTATGTGCTGGGAAATACTTCGAGGCACTCCGTACAGGACGAGGGACACCCAGGCCAAAGTGTACATTCCGAGCGCTTTGGTATTTTCCTTGTCGAAAGGAAACAGCCGCTATCAGCTCATCTTAGCACTCAAGAAAGTTCAGGATTATCTTGTGGAAAGGGTACTTCGTCCTGCGCTGGATCCAGATGACGCTTTTTCGGATAATGTCAGCCTGGCTGAGTCAATTCCGCCGTTTCGGAGACCTGGGCCATTCAGGGGGGCTTATCGTTTTTGGTGGCAGAATCTACATGGGAGAAATATCTAGATTGCGAGAACTCGGGCCATTCGAATCCCTCCGGGTTACGATGAGGTTCCCGTCTCCGAACTCGTAGACTTTGATTGGTCGGGCATCTATACCGAAAACGCAATACCCCTCGGCTCAAATGTACGTTCTTGGTCGAGAGACATGTGGAGACAGATTAGTGGTAGATATAGCAGCTTTTCGCCGCAAGTTTCGTCAGAGACTGTTGGAGAAATCGAGAAGCGAGTATTCGTCCATGGACACACGGCAATTCTAGTCTGGGACGGCGTGCAGACTCAGCGTGAATTTCACTCGATCAACAATTAGTGTTGAAAAGAGCTTAGGGTTCCCAGAGTCCGCGCAACTGATCTTGACAACCTTCGCCCAGTCGAGGAGGATCTTCGGTGGAGAGTTGCTTTGTACCCTTTCCGGGTCGTCAGACCCACAGGACCCTCGGAGAAGACCGAGTTCGACTATAGAGACGAGGAGGAACTTCTTAGGATTATCCAGTCACTTCGCGTCCTGGTTGCCAATACCAAGCGAGGTAAATCTTCCGATCTTTTATGAAGAGATAATCTTTGAAGGAGAAAGTAAGTAGCCTACCAGTGATTTACGTGGAAGTTTGAAAAGGCTGACTGAAGTCGAGACTACCTGCTGCCTGCCGACAATAATGCCCTTGTGTAAAAGGCTAGTAAGTACCGCCATCATCTCTCGATGATAAATCTCATCCATCGCTTTCCCACCACCAAATCATCGCCGAATCATGTAACGGGTGTAATGCTAAACCCCGTGCTCGGTAACTAAAGGAATTCGTGGTTGTAGAGTAGTTCGGTGAGATTCTTAAGGAAATCTGCCATATCTAATGCTGTAAAGAATAAGTATTAAATCTTACTTCTTAATAAAGTAAGTAATTTAAGAGTTATAAATTTAATAATTTAAAAAATAGGTCTAATAATAAGTATTTTAAATATATTATATCTAGTTTATTATTATAAATAAAGATATAAATACTATTAGGTCTTATATTTATATTTATATTTATATTTTATACTCTACTATCTAGCTACTTAGAGCTAATAAGGGCGTTCTAACTCTAATTTATTAAGAGGAAATTATAAATTATAAAAGAAAACCTCTCTTATCTACCCTATTTATTATAATACTTCTAAGCCTTTAAATATTATATACTATCCTCTCCCTTATATTCTATTATTACTACCTTAATATTAGATCTTAATATTTATATACTCTTCTTTCTTATTAAGGCTACGCCTCTTTCTCTACTCTTAAAAGGTTTATACTCCCTTAATTACCCTCTTACCCTTTTTTATATAATTTAATTAATATTAATAAATACCCTTAGCCCTCTTATTAATTTACTACTACCCTAGCTACTCCTCTCTTATATTATTTAATATTAAAGTATCCTTTTTTATTTAACTTATAATACTAGGTTACTATTACTACTAGCCTAGTAGAAGGCTTATAATACTCCTATTAAAAATTATTATATATCTTTTTTATAATATATAAAAGGGAGTTATTAAAGTTATTAAAGGGGTATAAATATACTTTATTACTATTATTATATTATTATTTCCTAGTATTAAGTTATATAATAATTTACTTATAAGAGAAAGTAGATTATATTAAAATCCTATTAATTATATTTATAATTATAAGGTTACTACTCCTACTCTTATATATAATTATAATCCTCTTAATTAAAGGGGATAGTCTTAACTTATTATTTTAACTCTTTTATTTAATATAATACCTTCTATCTCTTAACTTAAAGTCTCTTATATATAAAGCTAATACTATTAGTAAGAATTAAGGTAGGTATTATTATATATATTAAGGGCGCGCTTATTACGCGTATAAAAACTCTATATAAAGAGCTCTATTATTATATAATATCTTAGTTTTATTCTAATTATATTTAAACTAGAGACCTCTTAGCTCTATTAATAAGTAATAGGTTTATAACTAGTACTATATATAAGTAGATCTTATTACTAGCCTATTCTAGTACTTATTTATAAAGAAATATGTCCTTATATCCCTTCCTACCTTATATATTAGATAGAATACTCCTTTATTTAAGTTATATATTAAACCTATCCTCTTTATATATAATAGCTCTTAAATAGCTAAGTTATCTATTTATTATATCTCTTTATTATTTAATAATAATATTATTATTATAATCTACTTCCTTTATATATCTATAATTAGTAATATTATATAAATACTAGTATAATAATAGATAATAGTACTATTACCCCCTTACTATATTATAGTATTAGATACTATTATTAGTAGTATATATTCTATAAGATTACTTATTATTATATCTTTTATACTACCTTCTTATACTTATCTAATCCTATTTATTAAGCTCTTAAAATATAAACTCTTTAGTTATATAAAATATTAAGTACTATATATACTTATTAAATAATCCTCTTAGCTATTAATATCTTTTATACCCTTACTTTATATACCTTTTCTTTAATAATATATAAGACCTAATAGCTAGTAATAAGATCTACTTATATATAGTACTAGTTATAAACCTATTATTTATTAATAGAGCTAAGAGGTCTTTAGTTTAAATATAATTAGAATAAAACTAAGATATTATATAATAATAGAACTCTTTATATAGAGTTTTTATATATATAATAAATACGCCCTTAATATATATAATAATACCTACCTTAATTTCTACTAATAGTATTAACTCTATATATAAGAGACTTTAAGTTAAGAGATAAAAGGTATTATATTAAATAAAAGAGTTAAAATAATAAGCTAAAGCTACCCCCTTTAATTAAAAGGATTATAATTATATATAAGAGTAGGAGTAGTAACCTTATAATTATAAGTATAATTAGTAGGATTTTAATATAATCTACTTTCTCTTATAAGTAAATTATTATATAACTTAATACTAAGAAATAGTAATATAATAGTAGTAATAAAATATATTTATACCCCTTTAATAACTTTAATAGCTCTCTCTTATATATTATAAAAAAGATATATAATAATTTTTAATAAAAATATTATAAGCCTTCTACTAAACTAATAATAATAATAATTTAGTATTATAAATTAAATAAAAAAGGATACTTTAATATTAAATAATATAAGAGAGGAGTAGCTAGGGTAGTAGTAGATTAATAAGAGGGCTAAAGGTATTTATTAATATTAGTTAAATTATATAAAGAAGAGTAAGAGGGTAATTAAGGGAGTATAAACCTTTTAAGAGTAAAGAAAGGGGCGTAGCCCTAGTAAGAGAGAGGAGTATATAAATGTTAAGATCTAATATTAAGATAATAATAATAAAGTATAAGAGAGAGGATAATATATAATATTTAAAGGCCTAAAAGTATTATAATAAATAAGGTAAGTAAGAGAGGTTTTCTTTTATAATTTATAATTTCCTCTTAATAAACTAGAGTTAAAACGCCCTTATTAGCTCTAAGTAGCTAGATAATAAAGTATAAAATATAAATATAAATATAAATATAAGTACTAGAATATTAATAAATAGGGAGTTAAATTTATATTAAAGGACTTATACTCCTTAAAGATATAAGTTATAAGAAAGAAAGGGGGAGTATTAATATATCTTTAAATATAATATATATATAACCTTAACTTAAAGTTTAAGACCTTAATAAAGAGCCCCTTTATACTATTAAAGATAAAGGAGTAATTAAGTTTACTTAAAAAATATATATTAATAAGAGACTTGAACCTCTATTATTTAAACTAGAATAATAGAGGTAGATATATATATTATAAAGTAGTAGATATATTAATAAATATTATAAAAAAAAGGGAATAAAGCTTATCCTATTAAAAGATATAATAATTTAAAGGATAAAGAAAGTAGAAAGTACTATTATTTTAATATTTATAATAAAGTTTATTAAGTAGATATTATTAAAAGAAATTAAACTAAGTTAAACCTCTATTATAAATCTAATTATATCTTAATATATATTAAAGTTAGCTTTAAAGTAGAGGTAGTAGTCTTATACTTATAAAGGATATAAAAGATAATAAACTTAAAGGAGATAAAAAAGTAAATAAGTACCCTTTAATACTTATTATTAAAAGGGGAGCTAATAATTAAGGGGTAAATAAATAGCTACTTAACTAAAATACTTTAAGGCCTAATAAAAATTATAAAAAAGGTAATATTATAAGTAAAGCCCTTTTTAAAGGTAAAACCCTTTTAGAACTTAATTTATATAAAGGTTATAAAGGTAGTATTAAAGCTTAAAATAAAGTATAATTATAAAAGAAGTTAAAGGAGTTTAAAGGTATAATAAAAAGCTTAAAAGATTAAAGGGAAGGTATTAAAGAAAGTAAAAGTACTTTATTTTAAAGAGGTAGTATATAAGGTATCTTAGACGCTTAATAGACTTTAAAAACTAGTTAAATAGGGCTAAGAGAGAAATATACTACCTTAAGAACTCTTAAAATTCCCTACCCTTAAAAAGGATAGAGAAGGCCTTAAAGTAAAGTTATTTTAAAAGAAGGTAGAGGTCCTTTAAAAGACCTTTTTCCCCTTATCCTTAAAAGTAGATCTAGGTAATATCTAGGGGTTTTAATATAAAATACCCTTAATAATAAATATAAAGATTATTAAAGAGGAAGTTTATTAAAGAGGAAGTTTATAAGGTAATTAATAAGTTAAAATAAGATAAGGTATTAAAGATAAATAAGATCTTAAATAAGTTTTTAAGAATAGTAGAGAGGGAGCTATTACTTAATTTTATATACCTATTCTAAACTTATTTAAAGGTTAGATACTACTTAATAAAATTTAAAAAGATTAATATAATTATCTTAAAGAAATTAAAAAATAGGACTATTTTAAATTAAAATTATACTATCTAATTACTCTTTTTAATATCTTAAAGAAGATATTAGAGGTAATTATAATAAAGAAGCTAGGTAACTTTATAAAAATATATAAACTACTACTTTAATAATAAATAAGGGTAAAGATAAAAAGGTTAATAATAATATCTCTTAGAATAATAATAAAAGTAATATATATAATATAAAATTATAATAAGTCTAATATAATAAGTATATTATTATTAAATATTATAAGGGCCTTTAATAATATCTCTTATAAAAGGTTATTATATAATTTAAAAAAGAAAGGGGTCTTAGCCCTTATTATATAATACATATAAAGCTTTTTAATAAAAAGGGTTATAATAATTATATTAAGTTAGAAAATAGATAAAATAGAGATAATAAAAACTAGGATCCTTTAAAGATCTTTAATATTACTTATTTTATTTTAATTTTTTAACTCCCTACTTATAAAAGAGTATATAAAGATAAAATCCTAAGTATAAATTAAAGGCTTTATTAATAATATTTACTTAATAATATATAATAAAAGTATTAAGGAGAATTATAAAGTCTTAATAAAGGTATATAGAATATACCTTTATTAAGTAAATATATATAAGGTAACCTTTACCCCTTATAAGTATAAGTTAGTTTACTTATAAAAGAGCTTAAAGAGGTTTAATATAAAGGTAATAATAGATTTTAAAGTAGTAATAATATACTTAAAGATATTAATAAGAGTCCTTAAACTTTATATTAATAATAACTTAAGGTAGGGCTTATATATTAATAGGATAAGATTAAAGATAAAGATATAAAAGCTAGCTCTATTAATTATTAATAATTTAATATAGAGTATTATACTTAATAAGGTAAGAAATATTTATAATATAATAATCTAATTAATAATAACTTATATAATAAAGATATAATATAACTTAAAGGGGATATTAGAGGTAAAAAAGGCTAGTATTATAATACTAGAAATTATATAAAATAGGTACTTAAAGATAATACTTAAAGCCTTTAAGGTAATTAGTATATAAGTATTAAAGGTAGAATTAAGGGGTCTTATTAATAAGGATAAGCCTTAATTAATTAATATTATATATACTAATAATATAAGGGATCTACCTACTAATTAAAGAAGGGAATATAAGGATTTACTATAAATTAAAAGGAAAAAAGGGAAGGGAGAAAAAGATTATAAAGACTCTAATAAAGGAAAAGTAGTTTTAAGTAATAGGAGCCCTTTAAATAATAATAAAGGGAGGGGCTATTAAGATAATAGTCTAACTTACCCTTAAAGAGATTAGGAGGTAGGTAAAGGAGAAATAGAAGGAGAAGTAGCTAGGATATTAAGAGGATATCCCTATTTATACTAAGATAGTAATATAAAGGGGTAAGATTTAAAAGATAAGAATTAATCTTTATATAAGGCTTTTAAAGCTAAGAGCTTTATAAATATCTAATTATATATAAAGAAGATAAGACTATACGCCTTCTTATATAAGAGAAGGGTATTAGAAGTTAATAGTACTAGTTATAAATATAAATAAAGGTATTAGAATATTAAGTATATACTTATATTCTACCTTAATTATATAAAAGGGAGGAGGTAGATACTTTAAAAGGCGGGGTTAAGTAACTTCTATTAGATAGTATTAACTTTAAAGGGGCTAAAAGTAGTAACTAAGTAGGTTATTTAATAAGGTATACTTAATTAATTTATATTAATAAGGGAATAACTTATAAGGGTTATATAAGAGTAGATAGGCTTTAATTAAAGAATAAAAGAGTAGGTAATCCTAGTAAAAAAAGAGATAAAATAATATAAAGAATATAAGATAGAGTAGTATATAATATTTAAAGTTCTAGAAATATAATAATAAATAGGGTAGGAGATAAGGTTTTCTTTTATAAATTATAGTATCCTCTAATAAGCTAGATATAAACTACCCTTATTAATTCTAAGTAGCTAGATAGTAGAGTATAACATATAAAATATAAATATAAATATAAATAGTTAGAATATAGATTATAAATAATAAAAATCCTAAAATTATATATATTTTACTTATTCTATAATAATACCTACTAATATATCTAATATTAGTCTGAAAAGAAGGTAATATCTATCTTATTATTAGGTATATAATACTATTAGAATAGTCTAAATTAGTATATTAGTATATTAGCTAATACTATTACATTTATAAGCTAAAAACCCTACTATTTATATTACCTACTAATATATCTAATATCTACCTAAATAGGGGGTAATATCTATCTTATTACTAGGTAGGTAGTACTATTAGAATACCTTATATTAGTCTATTAGTCTATAAGCTAATACTATTATATATATAAGCTACCTACTAATATATCTAATATACTTCCTACTATTTACCTTACCTACTAATATATCTATTATTAGTTTAAATAGGAGGAAATATCTATCCTATTACTAGGTATATAATACTATCTACCTACTAATATATCTAATATTAGTCTAAATAGGAGGTAATAATCTAATATTAGTCTAAATAGGAGGTAATACTAATATATCTAATATTAGTTTAAATAGAAGTAATACTAATATATCTACTATTAGTCTAAATAGGAGGTAATACTAATATATCTACTATAGGTTTAAATAGAAGGAAATATCTATCTTATTACTAGGTATATAATACTATTAGAATTATCTATATTACTATATAAGTATATAAGCTAATACTATTATATTTTATAAGCTAGCTACCTACTAATATACTCTCTACTATTTACCTTACCTACTAACGTGTCTAATATTAGTCTAAATAGGGGGTAATATCTATCTTATTACTAGGTATATAATACTATTAGAATAATCTATATTAGTCTATTAGTATATATATATAATATAGCTAATACTATCGTAGCTACCTACTAATATATCTAATATACTCCCTACTATTTATCTACTAAACGCTAGGTAGTAGGGGTAATTTTCCGATATAAAAATCTTGGATTTTTACAGGTATTTTCTAGTATAATTATAAATATCTATTAGTTATTACTTGAAATAGATTATATCTTTTAGTATCTTATACTTTAGTAGTAATTTATACCTTTAGAAGCTAACCTTAATAGAATTCTAGGTATACTACCTTAAATACTATAAGCGTTAAGCCTTAAGAAGTTAGTACCTAAGGGTATAACTTCCTAATAAGTCGCGATAAACTATCGGACTATTTTAGTTCTACCGCTTCCCTAGTAGGTAGGTAATAAAATAAACGTATAGTAGGGAACGCTATTATCGCCTTAGCGGAGAATAACTACTAAAATTACTACTACTATCTCTATCTACCTATCTAATATCCTATTATCTAGCCGTCTAGTTTTAGAACGTTTAAAAGCCTTATAGGTATTATTCCTACCTAATAATTAATATACGCTTATATATAATACTCCTACCCCTTATTAATTAAATCCCTTATTATAAAGTCATCCTAATAGGGGTATTTATATAAGAATTACTTAGGTAGTAGCTAGCAATTCTTAATTAGAGAAAGATTAGGACTTCTAGAGCTATTTTTATACTATTAAAGGCTATTTTCTTACTTCTATTTAGTTATAATATTATCCTTACTCCTATAGTTATAACCTAAGTTACTATCTTCTTCTAAGGTAAATTCCTTTATAACCTACTATATCTTTATAACTAGCTCTAGTATAATATTATAATAGACCTATTATAATATCTTTCTATTCTTATTACTAAGTATATTATAAAAGATAAGGTCTAACTAGAAATTTATTCCTATTACTCCCTATACGTAAAACCTCTTCTTTTCCTCCTTAGTTAGCTTCTAGTTATTCTTAAGTTATAGATAGTTAGGATAGTAGTAAGTTCTAAGCTTCTAAATAATCTATACCTTCTTAGAAGGACTATACCTAAAATAATACTTATTACTAAATAGAATATTATCCTAATTAGATAGATTAGGGTATTAATAAAGTATATCCTCCGCGAATTTATATTATAATAAGGCTAGATAGTTACTAACCTATCCCTTCTTATAAGTAATATACTTATACTAGTCCTTCTAATATAGTACTTATTAGATAGTCCTCTTATACTATATCTTATCTAATATATTAATATAAGCCGTATTTAGTAGTTCCTCCTATATAATATTATACCCGTTAAAACTATTATAATCTAATACCTCCTTTATAGCTTTAATCTCCTTAGGTAATAATTTCTTCTTCCTCCTATATATTTCTAGCTTTCTAGGGTAGTAGCTAGTCCTTTATAATGTGTCGTTATTAATAATATAGGAGATTATTAGCTGTGGAATTAAGAGCTGTTGTAAGATCTTAGGCTAACTGAGGTATTAGTGATGATATATACCACGGATCTCACCCCGGAGTGGGTTATAGACGTGTCCATCATATTTACGGGTTAAGGGCGACGATATATTAATAGAATAATAGGTAGTTATAGAGATAATAGTAGAAAATTAGGTGGGTTTCTCCTGCCAAGGCTTGGCCCTCTATTCGTTTATTTTGTCACCCGAGTGCCCGGCTCCCCTATCACCTAGGGACCGCTCCTTCGCAATGCCTTAATACCGTAGCACATACGCACTGACAGTCTCCGCTTCAAATGAATTTCTCGCGATAAGAGCACGTACTATAGCGCAGCTAACTACCCTTTTTCCTGGTTGGTCCCGCTTCCCCGTCACTCATCTAGATCATTCGTAGATACATACAAAAATGGACTTGGTGCCCCATTGATGTCATTTATTGTTATTTCTAGGTATACGAGGTTGCGATCAGAACAGTGCTTCTAGCATTAGTTGACTGATCCCCCTTTCTCCTGGCTTGACGTGGGTTCGTCTGCGATCAGTGTATTAGGCTGCACTGGGGCAATGGTGGCCGAGCCTGAAAAGACGCGCTGCGACTACTCTAACGACCGTGAACGACTGTACACCCAGGTTCGCCGACAGAATGAGCCTCTCTCTGTTATGCTTGCTTGGCTTACCGTGGCCGTTCGTCGGAATTTCGTTCGGTACAGGTGATCTCCCAGACTGCCTGCAGATATCACGGAGTCTTGGCGACTGGGAAGCACCCAGGATGCGTGAGGGCAGTCTAATGGAGATGCTGCAATCTATCATTATAGGTCTAACTCCGTACGTGGTAGTAAATAGTAACGTACTCCATGGTCTGGGCTCACAGAAGCTAGCGCGCCAGCCTCCGTGAAAAGTGGCCCAGTAGCAATCACGGCCAATACACCCTTTTCCCATCTAATACCACAGCGCCACAACGCCAATAGAGCCGATCATAGCAGATTGAAGATTGAAGTATCAATCCAGCTTATCATATGAACGGCTGGTCTGGTCTACTGTTTGATTGAACGAGACTAATGCAGCCTCCCTGCACGGGTTATCACGCGGCGCTTACAGCATTGTGAGGGCTGAAGAGACTGCGTTCTCGGCTCCTTGGCTGCGTGCAAGAGGTCTTCACTCAGCCTGGTATCATGCGACATCATCGCTACGAGCCCCCTTAAGTACTCCGTCGATCACTCCCTGGAGCTCTACCTTCCGGTTACGTTGAAATTGGGGATAATCGAGCGTTCCAACCAAGCTCCATGGAATCTCCCGTGCCTACAAGCCTGCTCGATATCTGTCACCTTCCTGTCATTGACACTTCCACAACGACTGGCCGTCTAGGATGGGTACCTACTCCAAACTGTGGTAGAAGCACGACTGGACTTCTCTACAGCTGCTTGTACACAACCTTTATCTGCATTTGGTCCGCTATCCATCCGAACGTGGCAAAGTCATCATCTACGTCAACGGACATCTACTTTACAAGGCTTGGCTGGCTGCTCCTCGCACTATTTGCACCAGAGTCCGTCGCGTCTTATGCTATTGGCGAATTTTACCAAGCACGTATCTTTCAGAAAGCTACACAAGAAATGTTTGACAATGACGAAAAGCCCCGGTGTCTGTGTCTAAAATATATATTAGGGTGGGCTGGATATTGTAAAGGTGGTTGGCCGATGGAGTATTGCTTCTTGGCCGGGAGCGGAGGCATAGTGGTTTGGGAAGATGGCCAAGAGAGAGTTCTTCGATACCCCTCCGATCTGCGAACAGAGATCCGCAAGAATGGGGTCGCAAAATTGCAGTCACTGCCTATTACACGAAGGCAGGAAGTTTCGGATAGGATCAAATCTGGCCCTTTGATCAAAATACTCGCTATCCTACAAATCTCCTGGTTCGTTGCTGGAATTATCAGTCGCCATGTGCAATTCAAACAGGACTCCCGAAATATTACGACTCCCGAAATCATGACTGCTGGTATCATTGTGTGTACACTTATACAGGTAGTAGATCCAGACATCTTGGAGTATGAAGAAGCGACATTTACCAATTCCAATAGTATCTTGCCTGGTGGAGTAAGCCTCAAGGTGTTAATTACCCAATAGTGCTGAGATCTGATCCTGTACATCCCACTTCGACTTTATCAATCCCGTCGGCCGAAACTCAGAAAGCGGCGCTTCTCCCTCTAACTACATCCACAGCGTCTCAGTCAGTCGCAACGCCTACAAAGCAAAATATACCGCTTCCCGAAAGGATTAGAGTAATAGTGCAGCATTTTCTGGACATGTACGAGCTGAATGAAGAGCAAATGGAGGACTCCTCAAGTCAGTTCCAATTATACGTCCTGTCCGTTTTGGCCACAATCACTTTCGGAGCATTAAACATCGTGGCCTGGAACTTCAGTTTCCCCAGTCCTACGGAGTCGCTTTTATGGCGGATATCCTGTGTTGGGATGTTGGCGCTGCCAGTCATGTTTGCTACTCTGGCGTTCTTGGTCAACACGAGCAGCCAGGTCTATTACTTCGTGATGGGCTTGATTGGTATCTCTTACGGCATCATCAGGCTATACGTCATCGTGGAATGTTTCTTCGCACTTCGCTCCGAACCAGCCCACGTTTACTGCACCGTACAGTGGTCGAATTATTTCCCGCATATATAGAGTCTGCTAGGACGAAAAAGCGACTCTCTAGCAAAAGTTACAACATCCGATGTTGTTTGCTTCTGCGGCTTTTGGGATCAGTTACCATAGGACAAGCTTGCCTTTTACAAATCCAGCGGATGGTTCTCACAGTCTCTATTTTCCTGAGTCAGCATCCCGCACGAGCATCCGCAATATCTGCTTTCATCATACGGCAGGCGTCACAGGACGCACAATAAGTTGTAAAATGATCACCGATCATACTCTAATGAGGCGTGGAGGAGACTGGGCTGAATAGCGCATATCCGGCTTATATATCCTTTTCTAGTGAAAATCTTACAAGACGCTTGGCTCGGTAGAATCTCAAATGTTATATCCTGCTACTGAATAAGCACAACTCTCGCCAAGACGAGCAGTATGGTAAAGGGACGAGAATTTGACGGTAGTCGCCAACAGCATGTCGAAGAAACAGTCCGTACAAAGTCTGATAACCCTGCTCCAGAATATCACATAAATTCCCGCAGCGTATCATACACTAATTATGTTTGTTTCTATAATATCTCAAAAGAGAAATTATTCTCACTTTCTTGTAGTGACCATTGCATTGTCTGGCCGCTCTGGTAGCTCGATATGCGATCGACGCATGAACCGTTTCTGATTGGCTGACGTCGGAACCTACGGGATGCAGCCGCGGTCTCTCTCAAAGAATTTGACACTCTGCTTTCGCTTCGAATGGCCTTTATGCAATTAGTCTCGTCTGAATAATCCCCGTTCCCATTCAGCAGAACTGCACCCTCAGCACCGATAATCTGCCACTGATCTCTCCGTACCTCCGAAGTTTCGAGCGAAAGAGAGGTGGTTGCATCTTCATACCCCTTCTCGCCGCATCTCGCAGAGTCGCGATGCTGTCTCTATGGATTCTTGCCTGCATTGTAGTGTTCTCGTTCATAGTTCAACAATCCCTTTCGTTGCATCGCAACATCAAAATAGCCAAAGCTGTCAGCCTACCATACGTGTTGGTACCACTTTATACAGCAACCCCACTATGGTACTTCTGCTATAAATCTATCCTTTCGGTACTCGAGCACCTGCCGACAAGATGGACTTATCCGTGGCTTGAGTAAGTTTCCCGAAAACCTAGAGAACAATTAACATATATGTAAAATAAATACCGACTTCAGATTAGTTTTCTTGACCCCTATTGGTCGTGGAAGCTGCATCACGAACCCTTTGCTCGCCTTGGAAGCGACACAATTATGGTTGTCGCTCCGGGAGGAATCATTTTTTGCACGTGTGATCCGAACGTCATCACCGAGGTCGCTAGCCGAAGGTCAGATTTCTGCAAGCCGATCGAGTCATATGTCTTTCTAGACCTGTGAGTGTCCCCAGAGTCCCACGTCTTCCAGAAGCTTAATCACTTATTCTCAAGATTCGGGCCGAGTTTACTCACGCGAGAGGGTAAATCGTGGCGCGCTCATCAAAGGCGACTCGCCCCTGCATTTTCGGAGACGAATGCCAAACTAGTCTGGGAAGAGTCCATTGCTCAAGCTAGATCGATGGTTGACTCATGGTGCACGGGCGAGAAGAACATCTCTACGATTAGAGAAGACACCATGCTTCTTCCATTCCACGTGATCAATAAGGCTGGTTTTGGAGTAGATCTCTCATGGCCTGAGAGAACGAAGACACCAAGCCAGACCGGCAACTTGACTGGTGCCGACGAAGTCAGCCACGGACATCTTATGAGCTATCGAAAAGCTCTGCAAACTACGATCACTCATCTGTTTCACATCTTGATATTTCCGGATTGGCTGCTTCGTAAGCATTTTCCACTATATGAGTAAGCTGAAGGTCTTCTGACAGACCTTAGGTTTTGTACCGCTCAATTACGCCAAAATGCTGCGTATAGCGTGAGTGTGTCCTTCCCCGGTCACCTTTTGTTCTGGCCAGAATGGCGATGTAATGGACAAGCAATGCTGCAACCCTTACTCATATTCTCGTGCCTTTGATACTGACAATTCTGTCGGATAGCCATCATGAATGCGTTGGTCATTTAAGGGAACTCATACTCAAGAAGGAAGATGAGCTGAAGAATGGCGGCAACATCTCCTACTCCAAAACTGGGATAGATATCATGAGTACATAGTCACAGCTCATGACACTGTATTAATTCAGCTGACTTACGTACACAGGTGCATTGATTACAGCTAGAGTCGAGCGTCAATTCGCCTCCCAGGCAGCAAAGGACGCAGAAACCCCTGAGGAAGAGGAAGTACTTACGGAGAAGGCTATACTGAGCAATGTTTTCATTATGCTCATCGCAGGACACGAGACAACAGCTACCGTCCTGCTTATCGCCATGATTGAACTAGCTCTTAATCCCAAATGGCAGAGACAACTGCAACAGGATCTTGACCAGATGTTCGGCGACCGGCTACCTAGCTCTTGGGACCTCAACGCCGACGCAGAAAAGATGTCCGGTGGGACTGTAGGCGCCACTATTAACGAGGGTCGGTTGTCTCCCTCCGGTCGCCTAAAGCGTAACGTACTACCTGGAACGTTTGTGCTAACTTTTCAGCAGTCCTTCGTCTCTACCCTCCCGCAAACATTATCCCTAAAGGCACCCGGCCCAATGAGCCTCAGACTATTGAAAGCGGTGAGCGAGAGTTCACGGTCCCGGGAGGGACGGCCTTCCAGTTTGTTGCCAACAGTGTCCATCGAAACCCAAGATATTGGCGGTCGGGTCCTGCGCCTCCGGGGAAAACACACGACCTTGACGACTTCAAGCCGCAAAGATGGTTTCCGGAAGGCTCAGCGGAATTGTCCGAGGTGGGAGATTCAACGGTGACCGCCAAAAGCGGATCCATCGAACGGCAGGTCGATGAGGTCCTGAGCAATGACATATCCACAAAGCTATTTCGTCCTTTTCCCGGATCTTATATTCCGTTCTCCACGGGGCACCGCAGATGCATAGGTCGTCGCTTTGCCCAAGTTGAATTATTAGCCGTCTTCGCCACCCTTTTCAAGTCCTATAGCCTCGATCTGGATGTGACAGATTTCGCGGACGATGAGGAGGTTGCGCGAATAAGTGATGAAGAAAAGAATGTGGTATGGGAGAAAGCGGCTAAACGGATGAGAAAGGTGTTGAAGGAGGGCATGAGACATCATCTAACTATGCAGTTAGGTAACGGGAAAATTGCGCTGAGGTTAAGGAAGAGGGGAGACGAATTCTTTATATAGGAGCTACCTAGCATCTTTCCTAAAAAGAGATCACGGAGCTTTCTATATTCATGGATCCAAAATATACTCTAAGTTAAGTCCTACTTAAAGTAATTTTTATAATTTATAACGCCTCTAATTCAGAGGTAAAAAACTAATAAAAACAAAGAAAAAATTTATCTCCTTACTAGATAGAGAACTCTTTCTTGAATTCCTTGTGATATTTTTTGGAACAGAGAATTAGGGATCAGGAGATGAAGAGTTGTTTTCAAGTTGCGAAAGTATGGGAGAAAATTGGGTCTTTAAGAGCCTAGAGAAAGACGGAGTGGTCTCTGCTGCGTGCCGACAATAGTGTCTATGGGTAAAGGGTACAAATAGTCGCGATACATCTTGATGATAAAACTTGTCCTTCGGCTCTTCCACTGTCAAATCATCGCCGGATGATGGAACCATCAACATGTAATGGTGAATCCAGTTCTCGGTAACCAAAGGAATTTGTGGTCGTAGAGTAGTTCAGTGAGATTTGCAAGCAAATCTGTCATATCTAATTCCGCAAAAAATAAGTATCAAACTTTACTTTTCAATGAAGTGAGTAATAGTATTCTGGACACGCCATATCCGGTTCATCATCATCAATAAAGATATAACTGCTGTAAGGTCTTGTATATCATCAAGGAAAAGACATATGAAGCGAGGGTGTGAGAACATCGATGGTTGAGCGGATCATTCGGTGAGTGTACGCTGTGCTCGGTGTTTTTGGTGAATATGTAATTTCTGTTTTGAAAGTCGATGAAAGGGATTGGGTGAGCGTGGGGAGGCAGTACGGAAGATACAGTGATGAGTGATCCTATGGAATGCGCGCTACCGATGATGGCATCTGACACCATTATATGGTAAGGGGGTGACGGCACCATCGTCCATTGTCATGCTGGCGTTTCTATGATGTCGCTGATTGTGGACTGGTAAAAGGTGATGCAAGAGATGATTGTGCGCAATGTGTGGAATTGATGAAACAATTGGTTTTGAAAGGACTTTAAAACATGGCTTCGTTTTGGATATGTTGTGAATATCAGCTAGTCTTGCTTAAGTGGAGGTATTATGCCTTGAATCTCCGTCCGAAAAGTGGTGAGGACTCTAGCTGTCAAGAGTCTATATGGTAGCTGAAAATTCGTCTGGCTTCAGCGTGTCCGGAAACGTTATCTGATGTGAAGAAAATCTTGGCTTTGAACAGAAAGTCGACTTGGAAGGATGTCGTCGGTTCTCGTTACTATCGATTGCTACATTGGTCGGTTCTGAGGTCGAGGAGTATCGCAACAATAGGTAGGAGATACGGAGGCGAGAGCGCTTGGTCATAAGGATATGGTGGAGTCACCCAATCGGTCTCCGGTATCGTGAAACCAAGAATTCCATTGATACCTCGAAATGCTCCAGTATATTTCTGTCCAATATCGCCACAGCAGACATAAGTCTGATCCCAGTAAGTGGAGTATTGAATACAGGACTTATCCGTTCTTAGTTCATTTGGTTTCTTTTTACAAATGAGATATCATGGGCGACACTCTAGGTCGCTGACATCGAGCACCGTCCGTTCAGGCCCCAAATGGTCTCGAGGAAGCACTACAGTCTTATGTTTCCTCTTGCACCACAAACATCTAATATTGCCGTTCGCAGGAGCTCTAATTCGACATGGACACCAGTACTACAACAACGGTCACTTGATAACCCCTCTAGCATGTTTGCAGGTGTCATGTGCATGGAGCTTACCTGTCGGTAGGCCCGAACATCAGGAGGGGCCAGACCATCAGGAAGAGTCATGCCGGTCCAATTCCAGTCATCGATCCAATACACAAGCTTTGTACAATGCTTCCGGTACCAATCCTCCTCATTGTCTTCTCGGGCGTGGCAAGAACGACAGATCCATCTCGTACACCCATCGCACCCACAATTCCCCTCCCCAAGGCGGCTTTCAACGGCCTGATCACAATCATTGCAATAGCAAATGATGTTGCCCTGCTCATACATGTTGGGATAGTGGAGCTTGCAGTGGAGTCCGAACCATTCAATGCCGTATCTCGGATGAATACAACATGCCTCGCAGACACTGACGCCGCAATTGAGGCAAGGTAGCCCACCTGTCTCGTCACATCTGATATTCCGAATTGCTTCGCGCTCATGCTCTCCTTGGTGTTGAAATACATATTCTCGTCGCGCTCTCAACCCGGATCCGTCACAGAGTGTCACTTTTCTTAGTTGTTCGAATCCTTTGGCAGACCCTAGTACGATGTCGTATAACGCTGAACAAGTGAGCGCTGTGTGGTAAAGGTCCATGGAGCTCAAATGCTGGGCAAGGAGCTTCAGTAGCTCATACTGGGAGCAGATATGTATGAGGCCCAACATAATGGCCATGAGCAGCTATTCAATAGTTGATTTATTAGACGTACTCTATGTCTTACGGCTCTTGCCCACAGCTCATCGTTGCGCGGAAAATAAGCGGTCCAAGATGTATTAGACAGGTTTTGTAGTGAGATTATTCAACGTTTATTTAATGATTTACACGGGTCTAGCCGTACGCTAAGCCTAATCCGAATTTACCTAAATATAAACTAATACTACTTAGCCCTACCTATCTAGGATTTACCTATAAAACCTCTTTTAGTAATTATCTATTTATTTATATTATTAATAATAATATATTATTAATAATAATATATTATAAATATTAATTCTAATAAAGAATTTATATATATAGCTACTCTAGCCCTTCTTATCCTTAGTTTATATTATTTTAGCTAAGTCCTACGCTACGCCTATATCCTACTAGTTAAATATTAGAGTAAGGAGTAGAGTCTTAATAATTTCCTATCTAAGTAAATAAGGCGGATATTTAGATTTACTAAGGATAAGATATATTAATTACTTACTTATTTTAACTTTAAAAGTATTAACTAATAATATAATTATTAGCCTAGCTTAAAGCTTACTTTATATCTTATTCTAATAAAACTCTTATACTTATATCCTTTATATAAGTTATTAATAATATTTAACTAATCTCCCTCCTTTATTTCTATTATAATTAATAATATCCTATCCTACGCTAGTATCTTATTCTTAAATATAATAGGATCTAGAGGTATATAAGGGTAATTAAATATATAAGTAAAATATATAAGAGGTCTATAATTTAGGGGTTTATTAATAGAATATTTTAGTACTTTTATTAATTAAAGGAAGATTAGAGGTTCTTCTACTTTATATATAAAAAGGTATATAATATAGTATAATTAGGGGTAATATATCTAGATAGTTTAATTAGTATATTATATAGCCTATTTAAGGGAAAGGTAAATAACTTAATAATATTATAAACTTCTAATATATAAGACTAGCTATATTAAGTATTCTAAAGGTAGTAAGTTCTAGATCTATTTAGTAATAAAGCTTATAGGTATATAGAATTTATTATATTATTATATATAGGCTACTTAAATATATAAAAGAGAAAGTTTAATAGAAGAATAGCTAGTATATAAATTACTATCAAGTATAGTTTTAAGATAATATAAATACTTTAAGTAATAAATACCTTTAAGTATAAAATAAAACTAGGGCTAATACCTATTAATAATATCTATTAGGTAGTAGTACTATTAATAAATTATTTTACCTATTTATAAGGCTAAAATATAGTATCTAGTTAATTTAGAATAAGGCCTTTAATAATCTACTAATATTTATTAATAATTAACTCTACTTAATAATTACTTAGGTATATTTCTTTATATAAAGCCTTATAATATAACTAAAGGGATTATAGGCCTATAATCTATATATAATTATCTAACTCTAATATTATAATATTATTAGTTTATAGACTATATTACTAATAAAGAGCTTATTATTAAATTTAAGATATAAAGAAGCTTATAAAGATAAGTTATAAATTAGCTTAAATCTATAATATATATAAGAAATATAGGAAACCCGCCCTTATTAAGTAATATAACCTATCTATATAATTATTATAAAATAGTAAGTATCTTATAAGGTCTTATTTCTTTATTCTTACTTAAAGTTTCTACTTTTATATTCTATTTAGTTTTTCTACTTCTTATTCTAAAATATCCTAATCTTAAGTTACTTAAATATTAGGGGTTTATACTATTAGTTATTTTATTATTCTATATTATTTTATATATTAGAGCTATAAAATATACCTAAGTATTATATCTATTAATCTTATAATATTCCTACTATATATTATTAACCCTATCTTTATTAAGCTCTTTATTAACTTTTATATAAAAATCCTTAATAGTATTTCTCCTTTACTTACTATTATTATTATTACTTTTAAAGTGTCTACTATTACTTACTTAATTTATATCCTTAATACTATTAAGCCTATTAATATATAATTATACTATACTTATAACCTCTTTATTAGATATCTAGGGACGGCTTAATATATTATTATTTATAGGGATAGTAAGATTAATCTTACTAGTAATATTTTCTAATATTTTTTATATTTATTCTATCTCTTTACTTAGGTACTATTAATATAAGACTTAATTTATATAGAGTATTTAAATAAGGTCCTCCTAGGCCCCTATTTACTTTTATAATAGAGTTATAAATACCTATAACTCCTTATAAAATATATTTAATATATTATAAGTCTATTATATTCCTTTAATTAAATATTTAAGTTCTATATTAATATTAAGTTACTATTTATAAATAAGTTCTAGCTTCTTAATTAAAGCTAGGTCCTAAGTATTAACTATTATAGATATATTAATATTAATAAGTAGAGGGGCCTAAGTACTATTTATTAATATAGGCCTATTAATACTTATAGGTATTATTACTAGAGTTATTATATTATAGGATTTAAAGAATTTTAAACTTTACTTTATAAAATTAATTAAAATAGTAGTTATATCTTAAGTTAAATAAGACCTTTATACTTATTTAAGTCTTTACCTATCCTTTTATAACTTTATCCTCTTATTCTTTTTCTTATTTTATTATTATAGTTATTATAATTAATAGATAGTATTATTAATAGAGTTAACTTTATCCTTAAGATTACTCCTAATATTAATACTACTCTAGTAGCTAGTATTACTCTAGTATTAAGGACTTAGGCTTTACTACTAGTAGGAGGAACCTTTTAATATAATACTTATACTAGAGGGTAATAGTAATATTATTATAAATAAGAGTAAGATATATAAGCCTTCTAAAGAGGAGTCTTATTTATTATTTTCTTTATAGGAAGGAATTTTATTAGAACTAGTATTCTCTATTTCCTTTATAACCTTTTTACTTTAATAAGTAGAGAGTATATCTTATTTAATCTTATAATCTTATATTTTCTCCTTTTTATCTTTTATATCTTACTTCTTTTTATATTTTTTAGCTTAAACTTTATTAGCTATTAATTACTATTAATCTAGTACTTATATAAAGTTATTATTAATTATTATATACCTAGATCTCCTATTATATTCCTTCTTATACTTATACTATTTAAGTAGTACTACTACCTTTTATTAATAACTATTCTAAGAGTAGGAATAGTAGGTATATATCTTAAAGTCCTATTATATATCCTTTTATTATAAATTTATACTAGAAAGTTTATATATACCTACTTTAATAAGTATATAATTAATAAGTATTATTATCTCCTTAATATTAAGAAGTATTCCTTTATATATATTTTATTCCTTCTACCTACCTCTCTTATACTTCTTATTATAACTATCTAATTATAAGATATTTAAGCTCCTAGTCCCCCTTCTCTTATACCTCCTTAAACACTATAATAGCTTTATATTATATAGTCTAACTTTCCTATAACCTTTCTCTTTATAAGGGGACTTCTACGGGGTAGGTTAGGAGGAATATAAGAGAAGGATATTATTATTATTAAGAAGTTCCTAGGGTATAAGAGGTATATTTATATAGAGGCTAGTAATAATATCTTCCTATTAATTATATATTTATTATATTATATTAAGATCTTTAATTATAAGGATATAAAAGGAGGATCCGGTGTATTAATAATACTAATACCTAGAATATCCTTAGAAGACTTTAAAGTATACCTAGGAGGTATATAATAACTATTAGTAATAGTAGAGGAAGGTTATAAGAGGGATAAAATAGATATAAATATAGGTAAGTAATAGATTAATTATAAAGGATATTAAAATAATAGCCTAATTAGGCTATTATTTATATTAAATTAGTAATTTAATAATTAGATTACTAACTTAATAATCTATATAATTAGTAAATACTATAGCCCGATATAGCTATTAAATATTAAATAATATTAAATAATCGCTTAAAATCGGGACTACAAAACCTGTCTATTTAAGAAGCAGATATATTACAATCCGCCTAAATCTCAGATTGAGGTTAACGTCCGGTTAAAATCTAAACCACCAACGTTTCATTCGCTACACGCGCAAAGACATTGTACCTTATGGCTTTGTCTCGTATAAGTGTCAGGTTTCTCAGATATTATGTATCGTGGTATCATCTTGGCTTTACTCCGCGGACTTTTTCAAGCAGTAGTAAATCGAGGACACATGATTGTCCTTGGCCTATCAATACCTAAACTTATCTACACGATGCGCGCTCGAACGTCTGTTATACAGTGGAATCAATCAGACCCAAAACTGAAAATCAGGTAAAGCTACTAGAGCTATAGTCAGCTGCCTTGGTGCCTTCGATCGCGTCAGCATGGCTGGGGGCTAGGCTGCGCAGCCTCGAGACTGGCCCCGCCTTTTTCCACTGGATGTATGAGCTCTGCATCAGCGTATCACTGGACTGACATTCTATGCATCCCTATCCAAATTAGACACCCCCTTTGTACCACCGGCTGACTATTGACAGCAATGAGAGTACATGATAGCATTGAATGGACACTTTACTGCATACGTTCCCCCTTTGTATGGTGTTGGCTAGGCACCAAAGGTCTCTGCACCTGCACAAATCCCCGCAAGTGGAACCCCAATTCGGATTTCGACGGTGCCGATGGAACTAGGGAAGGACGTCTTGCAGATGAAGAGGCGCGTCTTGCATGTGAAGAGTACCGTCGGAAGGACACCCCTGTTGCACTTCCCACCCAAAGACCGCGAGCACTCACTTCGCCTTTGCCGTCATCACCAGAGCTCTCGTGCGAACCCTCTCACGGCCTGGACAGGCGGTCCACTGAACATGGGTCGTCCAGCAGTCGATGGATGTGTTCGCAAGAGCTATCGCCATTCTTTGAGAAACTACCACCAGAAATCAGGCATCAGATCTACGTTTTGGTATTCCAAGGCGACGCCCCCATCGTTCGCATCCTCCGCAGAAGAGGCCACCGACGTCTGGGCCACGTGCGCTGTCAAGACAGTAGCGCTGGCACTGACGGATCTGACAGGTGGTGGGGTACCTGCACGGGCGACAGAGCAGACGAATTGTCCCGTACCTTTCACCATACCTGTACCGATGGCGGTGTCTTGCCTCTGCTGAGAAGCTGTCGCAAGCTGTACGTCGAAGCAATAGACACCTTATATCAGAGCCAGACTTTCGAAATGCTAAACCCCGAGACCTTGATCCTTTTCTGCATGACGGTCCTGCCGCAGAGATTGAATATTGTGAGGAGGTTGCAATTGACTTACAACATGGAGCGTCGTGAGGGCCGAGAACCCCCGGGTTTTTTCTCCGAATGGAATAGAGCCTGCGGCTTCTTATCGAATATGGGTGCGTTGGAGGAGCTGAAGGTTTATATCAATGATCCATACACATATATATTCCCAAGTGTGCCCAACGAAGATATTTTGGGGCCGCTCGCTGCTGTGACGGCCGTTAAGAAATTTCTAGTGAGGATCAGCTGGAAATTGCCCGACGCTCTAAGCTTTATGGAAGATGGCCTACCCTTTTGGCTAGTGGAGTGGGATCCCATTGCAGGTACAGAATGGGTTCGATAGTGAAGCTTACAGAAGGACTGTGAACTGCGAGTATCCAGGAACATGTGCCAACATATGATTGAATTTCTCGTGGCTGACTTACCTCATTGTCAACTCGATACATCTCACAAAACCTAGCCCAGAGTTTACAACCTTCCTCGACACTCTACTTTACTTCGATGCAGGGACAGCTGCCATGATCAGACGACGAAAAACTCGTCATATCTCTCACTACACACTTGTCGTTCACATCCACCTCTCAAAGCCATGTTCTAAGACTCACTCGACGTACAATCATCTATCATGCAGCCCACAACTCAAGGACAAACAGCGGGAAGAATCCCTACAGCTTGCACTACCCCCGACCCCATTCGATACGCCGACAGTTTCTTGGGTCTATCTCATACCAACCCACCCGCTATATCTAATTCTTCCTAAGTACCCTAACAATTAGCTATTAAAATCCTTTTACTATATCTTATATATATATATATACACACACATTATATATACACCCTGACCTTCGCTTATTCATCATTCATATCCATCCTCTCAACCCCTCTACTAAACTCTCATCTCTTCTTTGTAGTTCTTCACTAGCAGATCACAACACTGGTCTTTGTCCGAGATGTCCAAGTCCATTTCAGCTAAGGCTACCATCCCAACAAGGTAGATTGTCGAAAGTCTCTCCCAAATCACTCGGCACCAAAATCCGCTCGCCAAATTGCAAGTCATGCGCGATGCAATTCTTAATACCAAGGAGGGAAAGATTATATATTATCACCATTCCCCCTTAATTCATCTTGCGAGAACTAACCGGCTCACAGCTATCTGCCACCGAAGCCACAACGGAAAACCTCGCGGTACTTTATCAACATCTCTTTCGAATTGAGCCGGATGGGACCGAAACCATGGAAATTGCAAAGCGAACAGTATGAAATGCCGCAGTGACTGCGTACCAACACACATTCAATCTGTAGTATCTATCCAAAAACTAACACACTACCTTCTTCTAACAATCCCTACAGTGTAGGGAGGGTGGGTGGAGACCTAGGATAAGGGAGGGGATGTTTTGGTGGGTTGGAATGGATTGTGTTTGGAATGGGGTGGTTGTTTGTTTGTTTGTTTGTTGATATTTCGGCGTACTTTTTTTGATGGGCCGATAGCATTCATTAATTGACCATCAACGGCTTTGAAAGCGCCCACAGGTAATGATCGGAGGGAATTACTAGTGGAAACATGTACGATTTTGTTGCGCCAAGTGGTAGCAAGTGATTACTCGATTACTGTTCGCTGTGATTGCTTCCATAAACGGTCTCTTCATGATGTTCCTATTAGTGATTATAAGCCTATGTACAGGACATTATTTTCCATGCAACACGATTGGTAGAGAGATCATCAAAAATCCATTTTCCAACCATCGATCCCGCAAATGCGACACATTCCTTTGATTATCTTCACATAGGATGTCATATATGCCGCGTACGTCACTACCAAATTCTTCCATCCATGTTGCCCTGATTCGTCTCAACTTTTCATCGCGTCATTCGAGCCTATCCGGCGAAATAGCTTAAAGCATGACGAATGCAATGAGTGCTGCAGCCAACAGGCCGAAAGTGGAGCCAATGGTCACGACCGAGGCGCCGCTGGCTGGTGCGGTGAGGACTGATGAGGTCGCAGGGGCAGGGGCAGGAGCGCTGGCGGATGGAGCTCCGGCAGCCGTGGTGGAGTTGCCCTTGGGAAATGGCGCGGGGCTGGGGATAGCGGGGCCGGGAAGGCTGGAAGTGGTCGCTGCGGTGGTGGGCGCTGCGATGGTGGGCGCTGCGGAGGATGCGCTCGTGGTGGCTGGGGTGCTCGGAGCGGGGCTAGCGGAGGTGGTTGCGGAGGTGATGGCGGAGGTAGTCGCAGATGTGGCGGGAGAGGTCGCGGAAGGCATGGGGGAAGCTATGGTGCCAGATACTTGTGAGGCATCCACCGAGTCGCAGCCGTAGACATCGAGGTAGATTTCATAGCATTGTAGGCCCAAGCTCTGGTCGTAAATGTTTTTGATGTCGCCAGAATTGCATTGCCAGAAGACGGCACTGCCTCCGAGGGCCAGAGTGTTGTTCTGACAGACGGAGAAGCCTGCAGTGTAGAAGCGAGGGTCTTGAAGGACTACGTCGAACTGGAACTGGTGGTTGGCAACGATTTCGGCGGTCCGGTTGTTTTGGTCGGTCATGACGCCGCCTTTGAGGTTTATATATGGGATAGTTTGACAGTGAATGCCACGCTATTTAGGAATTAGCATCTATTCTAGAGAGTTGATCGGGTTCGGCGGAGCCGAACAATGGAGACTCACCCTTTCGACGAAATCCCGCTTGTGAGCGGTTGATACGTTGACAGCCGCGATCTCGAAGAGCTGTGGGAAATCCGTCGAGCACGATGGTGGGGTGCCAGTTGCCGTCTGCGCCGAGACGGTCGCCACAAAGGCGAGGAGAGCTGCGGCGTACTGCATTGTTGGTGGAGGAGGATAATGGGGATTGTGACGTTAGGCGAAAAGGCTTCTTATGCGACAAACAGCGAGAGAGGAAAGATAGCGACTGTGCTGAGCGACTGAAGCGAATGTATATACTGGATGCTATGCAAAAAAGAGATGCAGAGCAAGAGCAAGAGCGAGAGGGTGATGGTAGGCAGAATGGAGCTCTGTTGTGAGAATGAGAGAAGCAAGGAATGCGGGCGTTGGGGGTAAATGTATCCTATGGTCGGATGGGGTGACGCGGCGGGGGATAGAATACGAGCACTAAGGTACTCTTACTCTAGGTAGTTCTAGGAGGCAAGTCCTCAAAAGAGGGGCGGGAGAAAGGATAACCCTGCCACCCCAGCCAGAAGAGCAGGTCACTAAGGTAACCCCCGAATGTCACCCTCATCCCACACCGTCCATGTACCCCCGTCGGCTGGCAAAGATATGATCTGTTGTGTGAGGATGACTCTTTCGTGGTGTCAATTGATTGTCCATTGTCCACCCATCACCGTACACATCGACAACCACTCAAGAAGCGTGATCATGAATAGTTCGATAAGGTACTCCGTAGGTGGGTAAAGTACTTTTAGTTTGGGAGGGTGAAGATTGGCGCAGGGTGTTGGAGGCTAATGCTCCTCCCGGATTAGCGTCCGATCATCCCGCTTCCCATTGGCCGTGATTGGTGCGATCTGCAATAGCTCGAAATAGGTGTCCCTAGCTTATGTCGCAAGTGGATAATCCGGTAATCCCATGGCTGGAGCATAAAAGTAAGGCCTCGGTGGGTTCATTGCATTGCCGCTTTCGTCGGGGGGCCGGAAGTCGAGACATTCACCGATGAGCCTGCCCGACATTTTCGCTCCAAAGCAGAAGGAATCCGCCGACGGATATTGAGCAATGTTGAGGACGGCACACGCACCGGGTGGTAGGACTGGTTGGCTTCGCAGCATATGAGCTTGCCTGGACGTTCGAGTTCCCATTCGTTAGGAGCTTGCGACTAGGGGGGCCCCGATTATCCTGCCAGGCCGCTACGGGCTACGCCGTCATACACGGGGCTATCGGTAAGTTTCAACCAAGTCCTTGAACAGATGATATCCTAGATGTGTAAGTTATAAGCAGATATATCGTGTAGCACGATCAGAGTACAATACCTATTACAAGGCCCGTCAACCCTGCCCTTTTCCATCCTACGCACCTCTGCCAGCTCTTTGCCTGCCCTTCGAGAATCTGTTTGCCAGTACCAGTGCCGTTCACATTGCCCGTAGGTGAAATTAAGGTGGAGTGATCCCCAGTACCGTATGTACCTTCGGAGATCTGTGTGCCCGTGCTCGTGCTCCCTATCCCGCCCGTAGGAGAGTCCATAGGCATATGGTCGCTGGTGTTGATCCTGGTTGTTTCACCAGTAGGGGAACCAATAGTGGACTGGTCGACCGCGGTAGTGCTGCCTGCTTTGCCAGTAGCCGAATCACCAGTGGAAAGGGCCCCAGCATCACTACCACCTGCTTTACTAGTAGGTGAACCAATACTGGATGTATCACCAGACCCAGTGCTGCCTACTTTGCCACTAGGTGATCCAACAGTAGACTGGTCCATAGCATTAGTGCTGCCGACTTTGCCTGTAGGTGAATTGATGGTGGACTGGTCGACAGCGTTGGTGCTGCCTGCTTTGCCAGTAGGTGAACCGATGTTGGACTGGTCGATTGTATCAGTGCTGCCGACTTTGCCAGCTTTATGAGTAGGTGAACCGATGTTGGACTCGTCACCGGAGTCGGTGCTGCCTGCTGCACCAGTAGGTGAATCAAGATTGGGATGGTTCCTAGTGTCATCTGTTTTCGTCTTGAGAGCTTCACTCGAACTGGTCTGCCCATTGGGCTCAGGTGCGCCTGGCATTGGAGTGGTAGGCACGCGCCCAGGGGTAGCTGGGATCATTTGCGTTCCATCTATCGTTGCGATGTTGAGCATCCCAAGTAAGGGAGTGTTGAAGACATCTACAGTTGGGATAGCTGCAGCTGTGGTGTGACCGATGATTGGGGCTACCCCGAATTTTGGTTCTCCGATCGATGATATTGGTGATGCAACCTGATTATTTTCGAGCATAACGGATTCGTGAGGATGAGTAGTTGCAGCGGCTACAAGCGCCGATGCTTCGGTGGCGATGTTGTTACCACCAGCAGCGATGTTGTTGGCAGAAGAAGCAAAACCCATCTGAGTACCAACCAAAGATATTGCAGGGTCTCCTGCCTGAGCAGTGTGGGACGCAGTCACAAGATTGGCAACGGGATCAGCGTGAGACTGGTAGATTGCATGGTCCGCTATTGACACCGAATGCACCGCGGTTCGCGTATACAAATCGTCAGCGCCTGCAATCCGAGGCGGATCAGGCTCTGGTTTCTGGTTTGCCGAACTAGGATCCTGAGGCGTCTCATTGGTAGCAAATACAGTCGCTCCGAGATGCGCAGGAGTATTTGGCTCTGAACTCGTGAGAGTAGGTACGCCGTTGGAAAGGTTGATATCCTGGTTTGTAGGTGCAGGCTTCGGAGCAGGATCACTCAGCACAATGGGGGGGACCGATGCAATGTTCTGAAAAGGCAGATTTGGGGTGTCTTGATTACTTTTTCGCGTGGAATGGTCACCAATGCTGCTTTCTTGCCGAAATACGCTGCTCGTCTCCTGTGGTCCGAGTCCTGGCTGCACTGACACCTTCACTTGTGGCATAATTAAGCCTGGGCCATCAACATGAGGTTGAGGGTCAGGTACTCCCTGCTTGGGTTCCAACACCATGCTACTCGTCTCCTGTGGTCTAAGTCCTGGCTGCATTGACACCTTCACTTGTGGTATAGTTGAGCCAGGGTCGTCAACATGAGATTGAGGGTCAGGTACTCCCTGCTTGGGTTCTGATGTCATACTACTCGTCTCCTTTGCTTGTTCGACCGTCGGTGTGGTTGAAGATGCACCCGTCAATGCTAGATCGGCAGCCGTGTTTTTGGCACCGGCATCTGGACTGGAAACTGGCATTGCAGTCGCAATTGAAGCTTTTGGATTTTCGGATGTAGTGGTCGGTACCATTACTGTTCCTGGTACTAGAGATTTTGGCGGATCTACCCCACTGAAGAAGTCGCCGACACACGTCCCATACTTAGCGTTCAAATTCTTGATTTGGGCTGGTAGAGCGATAAGAGGACGGTAGGGTTCACCCTTTCGAGGCTTATACCAATTTTCTTCCTGACACCTTCTTAGTCGACATGCTCCATGCAAACGTGTTGGAGGCACAAACCACTAACCATTACACTTTGTGGGGGACATGGTAGGTCTCGAAAGTCAAACTTCTTTGTGTCGTACCGGGTATGGTCGACTATATGGGGCCACAATCCTCCTGCCAACGTTGATAGTTCGCCGGGAGAAAATGTGAGCATTGTTGATACAACAGTCGTGAGGAACCCGCAAATGTCGTTAGTGATTATATTGTGAAAGTTGGCGTATACTGACGGAGAAGTACTGACCACCAGTTATGTGACGCTCCGCGGAATATGTATCTTTGGACAAGAACTTACAAGGTGAAGTTACCGACTACAGCGGACACGATAGGGGAGTCAATGTTCTGGTTTGAAGACGTGGTGATCAACGAATGAGCACGTGCGAAAACTCCAGGGTGTGGAACATTAATTCTAGTAGACGTGGGTTGGGTGGGATATAACGAAGGAGACGAAGTACACGGATTTGAGGACCAGGGGTTGTTGATATATGCCTTCATGGGGTGACCGCTGACAGTCGTCACGGAAGCTGTCTTGGTCAATGTTGAATCCTGACCTGTGCAGCCCCAATAAGTGCCAGTAGCATCTGTCGTTGCTCCGTAATCTAAGGGGTATGTGTCGTTCCCAACGATATTGAGACAAGACGTGCTCGCGTTGACTTCTGGCCAGTAATAGATATCAATGTTCCCACCATGGATGATACATCCTTGACAGCAGCGATATTGCATCTCGCCAAAGCCACCATCCTTGGCAATAACCACAGCATTCTGTACAGCAGCCCCTGGTCCGACCGGAGACCACTCAGCGTAGTCGGAATAGCATTGTGGCGATCTCATCCAATCTTTGACTTGGCCATATCGCAACAGTCGTTCCGGGGACGTCCCCTTATCGCATTCTGTTGGGTCGCCTTGAAAGCAAGGATCAGTGTAGAGAAAATGGCTTGTGTTGGTAAAGAATTCATTCATCGCGTGGGTCTTGTTCCCATGGCAGGAGGTGTTCCACAGCATGCATGTTCCCTCCAAGTTAGGAATGAAAGGAGATGACGAGGAAGTACTGGAACCAGCACTGTTGTGTCCTTCTAAAGTTCCGGAAGGCTGTCTGGTAGTCGAATTCCATCGAATTTGGGATGGAGTGTAGGGTTGGTTGTGGCTTTGTATACTAACCAATTGGTCTGATGTTTTTGAAATGAGACTCGAAGGGCTGTAAGGTGAAGCTCCTGTCAGAATCCCGGAGGATTGGACTGTACTGCCAGACACCTTTCCAAAAATGATCGGTGCGATGAAAACAAATGTAATGACAGGAAAGCGTAACATGCCTTGCGCCGCAAGGCTGTTCGCTGTAGATGATGAAGTTATTGACAAAGAAACAACTCAGATCGCTAAATCGAATGCAAAAGAAGGGAAAAAAGAGGCAATGTTCGAAGGAATGCAGGCCCTGCAGAAGTTGTACATTTGAGTGCTCTTTAATTACAAGATCTAAGCGCTGGGATGAAGCAAGGATGACCACAGCGTCCGCCCTATACTGACAGAAGGAGCCGCATCTGGAATGAAGTGATCCCGCCACAGTTACAGAACCACGCTACTCGACGGGACGAGTGTTAATAGCATCAAGCTGGAGATCCTCGCTAAGTATGGAAACGATGATTGGGGCATCCGAGGTTTTTGAATTCATGTGCCGCCGAAGTGCTTATGGAATAACGTTCAAGGATTGATCAGCGCAGGGTTAGTTGGCCAATCACTTGTTCACATCACCTGGACCGTAGCCGTCAAGCCCAGCACAAGGAGGAAGCAGATACACTAGGATCGCACGATCACAGCACGTTGTTCTGCACATCAACCCACCCACCGAAGACGGCCCACATTATCAGACGTCAAGTCGGTCGATGTCGATTGCAAAGCACCGTCCAGTGTCGATATAGGACTGTGAAGGTAGAGCTGTGTTCGAAGTTGGCAATCTGGTGGCACTCTTTAAGTGCCCTTTCAGGCCTTACGCGCCGGCGCCAAAAGTCCCCTGCATGAAGAGTATTCTAGCGTGTGCAAGAACCCTATGACTTCTGAGCACCAACTCTGAATGAAAATCCGCATCTCTTCAGCTATTCAACTTCGTTAACCGATACACATATGAGGGATGTAGCTGATATAGTTACCTGCGATTTCAAGTCAATCAAGTGCAACGTCACGGGCAGGATAATTGACTGTTTGACAGGTTGTCACACATTTAAGCACTACGGGATTTGGGGGCTGAATTAGGCGTCGAGCGCCAAGCACGCTAAATACTCGGGCGCTAATTTAGACTTCCGCAAACAGCGTCTCCGGAGTCCGAAGCGTTTGCACCAGAAAAGCGCGTCTGAACTCTTTAAGTACTTACTTTACTTTACTTTCAGAGCACCTTCTGATATGGTTATGCATCGACCCTCCAGAACCTTCATAGAGTCTCCAACGTGGAGATGCAGCTATCATCTAGCTTTGGACTTGCACAGGCACAGTGGTGCCTGTGACAGTAATGAAACGAGCTGAAATCCTGCCGCGCTGACGATGAATCACGCTCGCTCTGTAGGATTCGCTACTAAGCTTAGATCGTCACAGCGTAATTCTTTCAGGTCCTTCCGAATCGGACCCCACTCGTCGCCCCCCTATGGTCACTCAAGGAATTGGTATGGGGGCGCGAAAGGCAACTTGTCTGCTTGCACAAGTATCTTCTCCTGATCCACATGAAACACTCATGCTGTGAAGCGTTCTCAAAGTTTAGCAATGAAAGTATCACTAAGCTTACCCCTATAGACATCACTGGAACAATACGATTAACTACCCTCCGCCCTTCAATGCAGAGAAACAACATGCAGCTTACATTGCGCTCGTTCTAAGCCTGTAGCGTACTTCTGCGCTACGAAGCGCAACGGACGGGCATCGATGAGAGACGATCAACATCGCTCGAAGTAGATAGGTCCCCACCATGACCGTACGGATCAGTCCGACGTTTGTCATAGCACTGACGCGGTATTACATCTATAATGTATCAACGACTCGAATCGATCCACCAGCTGCGGGTAAAACTCAACCTCCGAACACTTGAGCATCGAACGCGCAGCACCGGTCTCGGGCATTTGATATATCATAAAGGGAGAGTCGCGCTTCTCCCCGTAGCAAAACTGTACGAGCGACAACCCCAGCTCCATATTTTGCAGAGCGCTCCGATTAAGGACTGATACGGCACATCGTCCTTGCTGAGTGCAAATGGATGGAAGTGAAAACCCTGTGTCTTCTATGTTCGTGTGGTCTACGGGTCAAAACCTTGCACTCAAGCCTACTTTACCAAATATTACTACTTAGTTGCAAGGCTCGGTCGAGGATTATTGTCTTGACGCCTTCACTCGCGAGAAAACAGATGAAGGGAGCTCCAAGAACGAAATCAAACATGCTCAAAAAGTATTAGAATCAACCATAATCATTCAAGAGCTATCGCTGGCCACTCGGAACAAAGTATCAAAAACGTCAGCGCATTTGCGAACGATCTGCAGCGAACGGCCAATCAAGCTGGGATTCCATATGACAACGAGCAAAGTACGCAGCGTACTCGATCATGTATCATGACAACCTCCGATTATCCTACCTTAGCCACTCAGCAATTTCCTTCAACGATTTCAAGAGAAGGGATACTCATCACAGCCCAGCCATGTCAGATGACTACACCCTTAACAGCGACCCAAAAACGCTAACAAGCTAAGATCTTGAAATGTTAGTGTTACCGTACATATCTATCCATGCACCCACCGGAACCGGCCAGTCAGAAATGACACCAATCAAAATCGCCTGGATCATTGCTCCATATCACTAGTAAAGGCATGGGATACCTACAGTAAACCACCTCGATTCACAACCCCAACACCAAAAATCCAAAGCCTCAGGATACTAAGGTCATTGTGCTTGCCAATCCATGCTCCCACCCGAAACCGGCCAGTGATAGGCAACGACATCCAATGTCTCTCGGGCGATAACTCCATACGACTATCAAGGATAAGGAACCTCTACAGCAAACCAGCCGCATCCGTGGCGCCAAGACGTAAATCATTCAGAAACTCTTGATGTCGCTATATCGTGCTCGCCTATCCATACCCCTACCGGAACCTGCCAGTCAAACACGACAACATCACATAACCCTCACAGAAATACCTTCAAGAGTGTCCATAGAAGCTACGTTTAACAAACCACCCCCCTTATTAAATGTCCTCAGCGTCGTCTCAAACACATATGATCTAAGAACTTCTAAGCTTATTATTATTATACGTACTAATCTTTATATAGCTAAACCACGCTTTCTACTCCACATGAAGCTATAACCCATATTCACCATTCCAGCACCAAAAATCCACAGCCTTACAATGTCGCTATATCATGCTCGCCTATCCAGGCTTCCACCAGAAACGGCCGTTAATTACGATACCATTACAAGCCTCTTACACGATCACTACACTACTATACTATCTTGAATAGCTACATCCCATAAACCACGTATATCCCGTCTTCTCACGACAATAATACGATCATCCGCACCAATCCACGTCCCAACCAAAGCCAACCTACCACTCCAAATCCCTACCCAAATACTCCCACCACTCCCCAAATCCGTCCCCTATCCCCTATCCCCTATCCTTAACCCTGATTCCCATCCCTTCTTCCCCTACGCCTTACCCTCCATCTCCAACCCTCTTCCCCTACGCCTCACCCTCCATCCCCAACCCACTGCCACCCCTTCCTACCCCCCTCACCTTCATTCCTACTCTACATCCCGCTTCAATCCCTTTTCCACTATCCCCGATCCCCTAACCCCTTCCCCATCCCCAATCCGCTTCAATCCCAATCCCTAACCCATTCCCATCTCGGTGCAATCCCATCCCCGATCCCCTAATCCCCTTCACCCTTGGCCCCCCTCTACCTCCATAACTGAACCTACAATATACGGACAGTACTGGTAGCTAAGAAACAATAGTCTAAACATCATCATACTAGCCTACTCTCTCCCTCTCCCTCTCCCTCTCCCTCTCCTTCCACCAACACACACCAATCCCAATCCCAACAAACAAACTCCAACCCCACCACACAACAAAAACCCCTCCATCAAACGCAGACAGGCACATCCTCTACCACAACGAGCGGTGAGTACCTTATTCTCCAGAAAACCCGAGTTATACACGAAATAATATCGACATCTACAATCCAGCCGCGTAAGCGGATTATGAGTTACCTTTCGGATGGAACTAGCATGTTTAGCGCATGGATTCGTTTTGTGGGAAGCTGATAGTATATACGAAAGGGTACATTGTATGATCAGTAGAAAGGTATAACAAAGGAGAATCATATAAGCGCAAGTCAAAACTGTGCTCGACAAAAGCCCTCATATCCTCGCTTAGTTCAGTCTCACTATACACATGGTATCAATTTCGCTAAACAACATTCCCATCCCAATCATGTAGCTCCACATCCAGTATCCCAAAACTCCACCGTCCAAAACCTAAAGATCCTTCCTCCCAGCCTGAATAACCAACAAGCTCGCTCGAACATTTCCCAAAATAATCGCTTCGGCTAGAAGACCCAGAGTGCCGCGAATCTCTCCTTCCGGTCCGGTGGCATGGCTGGGGATGCTACTCCCCTGATTCCTACCCACGATGACGAGGTCTCCGGCATTGTTAGGAGACTGACAGACCTCGATTCGTGCTTTGCTCAGAGCATCCTGCACTGGCTGCGCGCTATCCATGCTATCGAAGAAGACTCGGGATTGGAGTTCGCTTGGTAGAGAATCGGCCATGGAAGTGAAGAAGTTCCTGTCTGGGTCGGAAACGGAATCGCGGGCTGCTGACGTTGTGCTCCTTGATCTCGGTTTCGCGGCGGTGGTTTCGGTATCAGGGTCCATGACCGGGTTAGAATTTGTGCCTGCTGACCTTAGATCAATGATGGTGGCGGTGACGTTGGGGCTCTTTGCTAATCTTAACACGAAACGTAAGGCGACGCGGTCGTCGTGGCCTCCGAGGAATGGAAAGAAAATGTGATGACTCCGGTCCATGAGGGGCGCAGTAGCATGCAATGGAATGCTGCGTAAGCTCAAGGTTGTTGGGACTCGGCTTAGGGGCCCTGGGTCTGCTCTGGCGGGAGCTCCAAAGCCGTTGTTGATGAATACCGCAGCATTACATGGAGCGCGATCCAAGAGATTGGATACGAAGTGGTTATAGGAACTATTGCCGAAAGCGTTCGGTGCCGTTTCAGTCATATTCGCCATAATGACTTCGGAAAAGTTGCCATTCTCGCTCCATGGCAGGAGGATCATATCGGATTTCCGATCAGTAGCCCGTTCACTAATAAGCTCGGGGAAAGCACCCTCGGGGACAAGCTGCACTTCTCCAGAGACAGCAACGTTGTTGAGCTGACCAAAGGTATGGAAAGCGTTGACAACCGGGTCTCTTGTCGACAACTCGTCTGCTTCGGCCTCTTTCATCACGGAAGACAGACGCTCCGAAAGCTCGAGCATACGTAGTCCATGGACTTCAAGAGGGCGTTTTCCAATCGGCAAAAGTGTCTGGTCTGTTTCCGCACTCGTTGCTTTCCCATTCTTTGTAGGATGAGCTATCCGAGCAGGAGCGCCAGATTGGTCGCCCCCAAGGAGTGCGACGAAAGTGAACAGACTAGGCAGACTATCCAATCTGAGGCATACCAGAAGCCTTCGAATGTCGCTATCCTGGCCTTTCTCCGGTGAAAAGCTGCCGTCTCCACTGGAGGCATCCTCTGACGCTAAATGATGGCCGTCCCAGTCAATCTCTCCCCGCTTCCACGCAGCAAGCTTCTTCTGATACCATGGCGGGAAGAGGGCCAAAGTAAGTGGTGTAGTGGCAAAGGTCGTGACGAGCGCCATGACAACAAAGATCGTAAACGTACGCTGACTTAAAATCTTGGCTTGTAGTCCAATGTTCTGTCTAGGTTAGTATTATAGCTTTGACAGTCATCAAGATTACTAACCAAGACGATCAATTCCACAAGGCCCTTGCAGCTCATGAGAACACCGATCGTGAAGCTTTCTCTCCAGACCATTTTATTCGCACGAGCAGCAAGAGTACCACCGGCGACCTTCGCAATAAATGCCACGGCGATGACCCCAATAACGTATGCCCAGGTGATTCCCGAATTCAGAAGACCCAAGTTCGTGCTCAGTCCGGAGAGCGCAAAGTATAGGGGTAGGAAGAAGACGGCGACCAGATCTTCGATTTTCTCTGTAAGCTTTATGGCAAATCCTCCTTCGTGAGGGCATATCAGTCCCATGAGGAAAGCACCGAAGATGGGATGTACTCCGATAATGCCAGTGAAGAATGCAGACGTAAATACCATAAGCACGGTCAGTGCTACCACCGATTGAGTTGGCCCATTGTTGAGACTACCACTGCGCCTGAGGAGAGTGATGAAGAGTGGCCGAACCGCGTACACGAGGAACAAGATCCATGCGACGCATGTGAGAAGGACGTATAGAGCTGTGACCCCAGAGCCCGCATTGACCAGAGCCACGCATAGCGCCAGAAGGATCCAGCCTATCACGTCGTTGCTTACTCCTGCAGAGAGAACGACCACACCGACTTGGGTTTGCAAAAGCTTGAGCTCGGTCAAGATTCTGCAGAGCACCGGAAAAGCCTTGGATGCATTAGCTGCTGATGATCCCGCAATAGAAGTGCATCCAAACTCACTGTAATTGCCATTGCCACACCCACGAACAGCATGTAGGTACCAAAGCTGATCGGCACGAGACCGGAGTCCTTACGGAACTCGTGGTATAGACCGTAGGCGATTGCGCATCCTAATCCAAACGGTAGAGCCATCCCAGCTGCCCCAACGCTCAATGCAATCCTCCAGTTCGATACCATCAGTCTCAGATCCACCTCAAGCCCGACCAAGAAGAGGAAGAGAATGAGCCCGACATTGGCAGCTAGGCTCAAGGTAGGCATCGAAGCGGTGGGAAAGATGGCATCTGTGAAGCCTGGGATGCGGCCCATGACGGACGGTCCCAGGAGTATGCCACCGATAACCTCCGCAATGACTCGAGGTTGTCGGATCTTTGAGAGGGGCAGGTGGAGGAGTCTGCAGAAGATGATGATGATACCGGCCTGGTGTGAGAAAGTCAGCTTTGGTTGGAGCACCGCAAGGCAAGGTACCGCCATACCTGGATTATGAAGATAATGATGGGGTTCTTGGGGTCGTAGACTGATGGATTGGCACCCTGGAGAATGCCTCCTTGGGCAGGTGCTCGAGGCTTGCCCATGCTGAGTATCGACTGCCACAGATCAGAGCAGGATAGGTACAGGACGAAGAGTGTGGCAGATGGCTCGAGGAGCGCCGGGAAGGGAGTCGTCGAGTCACCGAGTCGCACAATGCTAGAAGATGAGTGGGGACAGAAGGATTATGTAGCCGATGAAAGGCTAAGCCAGGCGCGACAGCAGTTGTGGGGTGTGGGGACAGAGTGTGACTCGGCTACTTTGTGGAGCAGGAGGTCTCTCTAGCACGAGGGTGGCACAAGCCCGCGGCGTTGCAGTCTTGTCAGACGATGACACTGTTTAGCTTCAATGAAGACTAGCTAACGAGTATCATGTATCATATCTGTTACAGGCGAATAGCAAGCGACAAAGAAACAGACCATGTGATCCATTCACCGCTCCTTCGCTCCTTCGCTCCTTCCCTTCCGTTCCCAGCTTCATCCTTTGACCTTTGTATCCAAAGTGGTGGGGTGTGGGGTGACCAAGCTTGCGATGGAAGCTCCTGTCGGTTCTTAAATGCAAGGTTCCAGAACCCTGCACGCGGCTGCAAAATGAACGTCGCTCATTCGTTACCAGCCACGATAGATTTGCTGACTCAGCCTGTATCTGCTTCCAACCGACTTTCCGGGCGCTTCCAATTACCTTGTTACTGGTCTAATATTATCCGACTACAATATATCGCGGAAGAATCTCCGAACACATGGTGACTTCGCTAGAAGCCCGTGTGGAATGTCTGATCGACACTTGATGGATAGGAAAGGTAATTGAACCGGAGAATAGGCTCCATTAGCCATCGATAATAGTCGAAGTCGCTCGGTCCTGAATAACAATTTCCAATACCGAACATCAACTCTCGGTATGGTGAAAGCAGCGGCATAATGGGCTCATCTGTGGCTAGCTGACCCTGGAATACATTGCTTGAGGGGCCCTATTCTACGTAGGCCATGATTTGGTCACGGTCACTTCTCCAATCTACAGCTACCGCCTGTAGGTCTTCTTGGAGCATCAAGTCGATGTCTCTCCCACATGCTCAGTTCATCTTTACAAAGGTATCCTTCCTGCGTCCCAAACGTTCAGTTTTGAACAGAGGCTTCACTGAGTAACCACTCCATGGTACTGTGCAATCTAGAGATACTGCCTTTAGCCAGCTCACTTGAGATTTGATGGAAGGGGATTATGATACATATTCCGCTTCGGAGTCCTCCAAATGTTTCACATCCTCCTGAATCCTCCTACTCATAGCCGCCTACGCAAAGTGCCATCAAGGTCCAAGCGGATCAAGTCTGAGCTTTCTCCTGCACTCCCAGGAAGTTCTAAGAATATTGGTCCAGAACTAGGATGGCTCGGCTAGATCCCGATATTTCGCCATTCTTACGATATTGACGAGGGAAGGTGTGGATGACAGTGTGTGCTCTTCTAGTGTTATGGTCTGCCAAGTTCGTCTCAAACTCTCACTACCCAGGCATTCGGAGAGCAGCTGCAAGGTGACTCTGAATCTTTACGTACCATCCTTCTTGATACTTGTCAGGTAGAGGCGGAAAATTACCTCCGGGAGAATTCTTATAAACTTGACTGTTGATTGCTGATTCGTATGAGCCGCTCGAGTGGCATGAATGTTGCTATCTCTCCCCGTGCGGACATGTTCGAAGTATTTAGTGGAAACATAAGATCTGAACATTCCTAATTGGAGCAAGCAGTGGCTGTATGGATTACTGCAAGCCTCTCTTCCAAGTGACCACCTCGGTGTCTACAGTCTGCTCTTTAACGAATTGCGCGTGGCAGCATGTACGGTGTTACAGCCGAGGCACCTTGTCAGCAAGCCACCGGAGCTTGGGCTGCGGTTTACTCACCGTCATTCGACCATTATGCAAGTATGCAGCTTTTGGCTGGTCTTACTCAGTCACGCAGTAGCTGTACGAACAGCTATTACACGGAAAATGTGTTTTCGTGAAGACATGATGCCAGATTCTTCACGTCAAATGGGAGTTCTCTTGGGAAGGACGGGCGCATCGGCTAGGAGATTGGCTGCAGGCAATGTCTGACTATGAGATTGACCATAGTCTGAGGAATAACGCACGACAGGCATTCAAGCTTCTGCCTGTTGTGATGTCAAGGCAATCTGCAGATGGAGGCACAGATCGGGTATACCAAGAGAGTACGAAGAACGCCGAGAATTTCCACATGGTCACCAATCTGAACGGACAACACTACGCATCAAAGGCGTGTGGGTTGGGTAACCACTAAGCCAGTATCGTGTGGATGAAAATAGGGGCAAACAAATGCGCCCGATGCCTTTCTCTTTATGAGTAGAACAATATAGGTATTGTTTCTTGCGTCTATCTCAAAAGGCACACATACTTTAGCCTGTAGGGACAGACCAAGGACCCCCCTTAGGTTTCTTTCTCGGTTGCTTCGGTCTTGTCGCGGACTGGGGAAGCTCGATAACCATTTATCTCACTAAGCGAACACAGCCGAAGTCCATTGACTCATTCGCAGTGGGTAGATTAGATTGATTAGATTAACAAGTGGTGCCTTTGTACTTTCGCTCGATAGAAGACTCTTTATCAAGATTAACGAAAATTTCCTCAAGGCACTTGGTACTTGAGTGCCAGAATGGCAGATCTCGGGCTCCTAGACCGAAATCAAAATATGCAGATCAACAAAGCATAGCTTTATCTCAATGGCAGGTCCAACAATACAGGGAGCATCAAATTCTTCAATACGAAATCACAGACAAGCACGCTCAGCGACGATACCGTCTCCATGTTGACAGAGATATGTTCCACACCCGAATAAATTCACGGTATTATCAGCATAAAACCCACGAGGGCTTGGACTGGGTTTCTACGATTTGTAAATTGATAGCTGCCGCGCTAGGTACGAAATCGACGGATTACGCGCCGGTTGCCACCAGTGGGTGGGGTTTGGAGTGCGCAAGGACTGATGGTACTTATGCCGAGTGTGGATGGAACAATGATTGGAGATTGGAGCAGGCTGCGCAGATAAAGGCTTCTATGGACACGCTGGGACCATCGTGTTCAACTGAACAAGGCTTTCTTGGATTTTGCAGAACGATCTGGGTAACCTTGAGTCCTGACCACAGCACTTTTTCCGGGATATGGAGTGGGGTAGGTTTCATCACATATTCATTGAGGAAGAGCTCAGGAAAATGATTAGCGGAAGGAGCCGAGATTTCAAGCTTTTACTTAGCATTACCTACTGATAAGGATCTTCAGGAAGTTGCATAAATTAGCTCACACATTACTTTGTTGATCTACCATGCAGTTTCTTTATCCCCTAAAGGGAATAGAGTAGCGGGCGCCTGCGACAACAGGCCTTACTCGTGAATAAAACGCGTCCTCAAGTCGCGTGGATATCACCGTTTAGATGCACCATATGAGTTGAAATGACACGATTGCTGTATCAAGTCACAATTCAACAGTAGCAGTAGCAGTGTTGTTTGACACTGGCATTTTGAGATACCCGTGAAGCCGATAAATAAAGATGCATGGTGGCCAAGGTTCCCAGTCATTCGGCTAAAGACGTCTGGACATGCATGTTGTATCTGCATCAGACCCTCCTGCCATCCATGTATCATGAACAGACAATGCAACATTGCAAAGGTTTACCATTCGATTGGATAGAGTGATTTCTGGCCGACATGGCCTGCAACCGATGTACTCCTCACTCAGACTCTGTGAGTATGTTCCGCGTCGGTGCGTCCGTAGATCTGATACGATTTTAGATGAGTAAGCACATCTGTCAGTATCCGTCAGTTGATGTAAACGTTGAATGGGTACAGAGGCAAAGGGAAAGTCTAATAAGCTGACAGCTGGGAAACGCGGTCTTGACCGGTTATACCTTCTTACGGCGCGGCGATTCATCCTTATCTGGGCACACATGATAATTGAGTTGCATCGCCTAATACCGTGTTGTAATTGGAGCATGTGAAAGAAGCTTGAATTCCCTCCTTTCTGGTCGATTTACAGCGGGTCCACCCATCAAGCCAAAGGAGCCTCCCATGAAGTCGAATTAGCCTCCTTTTTAGTCGCTTTGCGCTGCGTCCCGCCTTCCCGCACGCTAAATCTTGGCGAAATTAGTGGCATCAAATGCCACGACACTTCAGGATTCAATCTGTTTCATTGAACAATGGTCGAAAACCAGGCTTGGAGTGCTTCTAAGATTTCATCCATCAAAGCTCATAACAGATCAGGTCTGACTTGGTGAACGGTAACGCAATTATATGCTTTGCACACGTTGAACCGATCCCATGAGAAGCATGCGGGATTTCTTGGCCACGAAGATGCGCCTTTCCCAGCTGCGGCCCCACCGAAACTCGCCTAAGGAGCGCTCTCGCCACGTGCAACTGCGACTATGTCCTCGTGCATCCACTAGGCCGAGGCCCACGCCCGTCCCGTATGGAAGACGAGCTGTCTCCACCACCCATACTTTACGGGGTAGTAGTAAAAGGAGGCGCAGCAAGACTATCACCTCGATATGCTGAAGGAAAGTGTGCCTAATAACGCCATGTCCGGCCATCGCCTTTGGTGGGGGTTTGGTGGAGGGCAGGATTTTGGACCCTGACGGACAAGCATAACATTCCCTCTGTCCCGTGAACACATCCCCTCTCTTGTTGTTTATTTTTCCAACTCGCTGTACGATCGTCTCGTACATACCCCATCCGTGCAATGGTGTTGGCTCCAATGGCACCAGAGCAGGTAAAGATTGCAGACGAAGCTATTGCTCGAACTCCATCGAACAATGGCCGTGGAATATACTCTCGTCAGCGACGACAGAGCATTGCCCAGCTCAAAGGACATGACATGACGGAGAAAGAAGTCGATGAAGACGATGACGACAGAGATGTAAGGACGAAGCAGGTATTTCTCATCCCGGTATCGAATCATATATTGTAGCTATATTGACTCTCCTAGACCTTCCATGGGCGATATCTTCTGTGGTTCGTCACCACCAACGCTCTATGAAATTTTGACAACATGCGTTGACCGATTTCTACAGGCTTGCCTACCAATCCATTGGAGTCATCTACGGCGACATCGGTACCAGTCCACTTTACGTATACTCAGCTACATTCACTTCAGAGCCCAGCAACGAAGACCTCCTCGGCGTTCTTTCCATCATCATCTGGACACTGACACTGATGGTCAGTGTCAAATATATTTTGATAGTCTTGCTGGCAGATGATGAAGGAGAAGGCGGAACATTTGCTGTTTACTCACTACTCTCACGCTACGTATGAAGTTCCGACCAGCCCACTGTAAGAGCCTGAGACTTATGGAGATGTGCAGGCAAATATTGTCGGACGTGATCCTCGAGAAGAAAGAGGCGTAAAGATGGAAAGGGTCACGACAGGTGAATTGAAATCATCCAGCAAGCACACGCGGAATTTCTTGGAACGAAGTACCTTTATGAAGATATTCTTGAAGCTTGTTGGTGTTCTGGGTGTTTCACTGGTCATGTCAGGTATAATTCGATGGATATACTCGGACTACCTTCGCTAAAGATTTCGCAGATGGAGTCCTCACCCCTGCTCAATCCGTCCTCGGCGCCATACAAGGGTAAGCTTTGCAAATGTTTGATATGCATACGGACAGCCTCAACTAAGCACCAATGTAGTCTAACTGTGGTCAAGCCTGACATCAGCAAATCGACAATCGTTGGAACCTCGTGCGCTATTCTAATCCTGCTCTTTCTGATCCAGCCTTTGGGAACTTCGAAGATTGGCAGTCTCTTCGCCCCGATCGTCATCATCTGGCTCACCTTCAACCTCGCATTTGGCATTTACGTAAGCTTAGCTTCTCAAATCATTCGTGTTACAGAGCTGACCCAGTTCAGAATCTTGTACACTTCGATCATTCCGTCTTGAAGGCATTCTCTCCCTACTTTGCTGGAGCCTTTTTTATGCGAAACAAGACGAGTGGTTGGAAGTCTTTGGGTGGAATCCTGCTTGCCTTTACGGGCGTAGAGGCTCTGTTTGCAGATCTTGGGGCTTTCACTCGAAGGTATGATGATGCTTAGAGGCTACAATGGTGTTTGTACTGATTGTGAGAAAGTGCGATTCAACTCTCTTGGTTATGCTTCGCTTTCCCGTGTCTTCTGTTAGCAGTGAGTACAGCCCACAATGTATGTCCGCAGTGCTCGAAGGAAACTGAGATTCTACAGTACATTGGTCAAGCGGCCTACATTAGCCAAAATCCAGGTTCTTTCTCCAATCCATTCTTCAATTCCGTTCCGCCGGGCATGTTCTATCCCAGCTTGGTCATCGCCATTCTCGCTGCGATTGTTGCGAGCCAGACCATGATTACAGCAACGTTTCAGGTAGGCCATGTCATCGTGACTTTTTACAAACAACGGATGCTAACTATGATGCAGTTGCTTTCGCAAATTGTCAAATTATCGTACTTTCCTCAAATCAAAGTGAAACACACTTCGAAGATCTTCCACGGCCAGATTTACATTCCATGGGTGAATTGGCTCCTCATGATTGGTACAGTATGTGTGACTGCAGCGTACAGTAATGTAAGCTCCCCAAAAACCCCGTTCGCATTCATACAATACTGATCTACTCAAACTATAGACAACGAAGCTCGGCGAAGCCTATGGTGTTTGTGTCATTCTAGTCACCTTCATCACAACCACCATGGTCTCCTTGGTAGCTCTGATCATATGGCGCCTAAACTTCCTCATCGTCCTCTCCGGCTTCCTCGTCTTCGGCATGCTCGATGGCCTCTACCTCACATCCGCTCTCACCAAAGTCCCAGATGGTGCCTGGTTCACCCTCGGCCTAGCAGTCATCCTGTCAAGCATCTTCATCCTCTGGCGCTACGGCAAAGAAAACCAATGGCGAGCCGAAGGCGAGGACCATTTCCCCCCGTCCTACATGCTCACCGAGCAATCCCAAATCGGCGAAAAGGACGGCAGTGCCCCAACCCTTCACCTCGCCCCCGAGTTCGGCGGAGCAACAGTCTCACGTCTTCGAGGCGTCGGCGTTTTCTTCGACAAGACCGGCAGCCCCCACGGCACACCCACAGTCTTCGTCCACTTCCTGCAGAAATTCCAAGCCACCACCGCCGTCGTCGTCTTCTTCCACATCCGGCCCCTCTCCACCCCCACCGTCGCGCCGGAAGATCGCTTCTCCGTCTCCCGCTGCTTCCCCCTCGCCTCCGCCTCCACGACAACCCTGCAGCACATGTACCGCGTCACCATCCGCCACGGCTACACCGACAACGTCCTCACCACCGATCTCGGCCTCCTTATCTACGAAAACCTCCGCGCCTTCATCGTCCGCGAGGCCTCACACACAAACTTTCCTAATCCCACAATTGCATCCGAAAACTCATCCTCATCCACTTCCACACCACCACCCACAGACAACAACAACGAATACCACCCCCCCACCCTCCGCCAAAGCCTTGACACCCTGCAATCCGCCTACGAAGACCAAGTCGTCCACATCGTCGGCAAAGAACAGATGCGTATCGACACCGTGCACAACGCGCAGGGCTGGGCGCGCAGCGTCGCCCTCGCGGCTTTCCTCTGGCTGAGGAGCAATACGGGGAGTAAAGTTGCGAATATGAATCTGGATGTGGAGAAGTTGGTTGAGGTGGGGTTTGTGAAGGTTATTTGAAGTTTGATTGAGATATCCCATTTTATATGAGTGTGTTGTGCATACATGCGTGCGGGTGAGGGGGATGGGATGGGATGAGTGAGTGTTGTGTCTTTGGTCTTTTGTGTATGTTTTCTTGTATGCTCCTTGATAAGTAGTTGTGATTGATAGATATTTATCATATTTGGTGACTGAAGTTTTCAGTAGTAGGGTGGATTAGCATTTGATCTACAAACATAACCTTTTCATGTACTTCATAAATCTATGCGAATGCTCTTATCCATACTACAATCCAGTCTACAATCCATACCACACATACACACACATATCCCTCTCTCTCTCTCAAACATAAGCCACCCTACACCCTAAACCCTCCTTCCCTCCCTCCCACCATTCATACCCAAACCCTCCCCCCCTCCCCCCCAAATCCATACCTCCCCATCCATACCCCAAACCCCATACCCAAACCCTCCCTCCCTCCCTCCCTCTCCCTCCTCCTTCCAGTACTCTGCAACATCTAACCCCCCCCCCAAAAAACAAAAGCCAACTCCCAGATCAAAGCTCCATAATATCCATAACATCCCACGCCCAACGCAGATAGCAACATACAAAATACAAAATAAATTTGCAGACTGCTGGCTGAAGGTGACTATGAATGAAAGTGGATGAGGTCTTGTGTTATGCTACGCACTCGTTTCATGGGCTTCTATCTACCGAGCTAGAAACAGTACTCGTACCATCCACAAGCAAGTCCGCTCGCTTAGAATAGTAGCGGCGGGGAAAGCCACCAATCCTTCGTACGAGTATAGACGAGACGATTACCGAATTTGTCAGGGAGAGGTTGATGGGATAGCGTAAAGGATTTATGCGGTAGGTGGTGAGGCGATGCTATGGGGTGATGTTGTATAATACATGTTAGGTTGTTATAGTCTACGAGAGATGTTTGGTTAGGGATTTGTTTTCTTCATGTAGGAGTATATACATCCATTTTACGCTTATAACCATTAAACCATCTACCTACCTGCCCGACTATCTACCCGTCTATCCCTTTCCCCATCTCACCTATTTCTATCCTCCACCACCCCATTCTTGCGGCATGTTCAACGTGGAAGGAAAGCGGTGAGAGGGTGGCACGTGGGTAGCATAACGATTCGGATACCTCTGGCTGAGAATCCCTACCAAAGGTCCGATTTTACTTGCTACCCGCGTGGGTAAGAAGGAGAGGGAGAGGGAATGGATGAGGGGAGAGGGGGACTGGTAGGGAGGTCTGACACCAAAGGTCTTGAGTCGGCGCTGAATTTGACCGGGACCGGTACCCCTGAGAGTTTTGGCCCGACTTTTGGAGGTCCAAGGGAGCAGTCCTTATAAGTTTCCGAGAGATCGGTGCCTCCCTTATTAGCGCATGCTCAAGACTTTTGGTGTCAACATCAGTAAGGGGGGAAGTCTTTGATGTATGGTGAGGGGGAAAGATTGGGCGATTGATGAGGGAATGGTAGGCAGGAGTGAAGACTGTGTTGTAAAGGGTCTTATGACTTGCATCTTCTTTGATGGAAAGGATGTCTGTACTTCTTTCATAAGCTTGGTTTGGAGATAGGGTGGATGACAAGGTGTTTAAGTGTATTTCATCCTGGGTACAAGATCAGAAGTCAGAGCTCTGTTGAAGAGACTCCGAATACATGCCACGCTCGAGCTTCAAACCTTTGTTGAAAAGGCGCTCATTCCAAAATAAAACGGGTTAGAGGTAAAGACTGTGTATGCAGACCAAGACGTCGTATACATTGGTCTGCAAGCGTAAGAAATCCACCACGAGCACAACGTCGTCGATCCAGGTCAAGGAACACCATCCGGACGGCAACTGCATTGAGAAGTCAGAAGCCGTCCCAAACCGCACGCCGGCGCGATATATGTACCGTGGCACGGGCAAACGAGCCCGGCGCCATGGGGGACTGTGGAGGCATTTTCTCAGGCCACCCGACAGAGCCTTCATATGGCCACGAAGTCAATGCAAACTGCCTCCCATGACAAGTACTCCCTAGGATGCAGACACCCTCGTAGGATGGAGGATCCTAGAAAGGCTTGTCATGGGAGAAAAGCCCGCACTGCTCGACGTGGCCACATGAAGGCCCTATTGGGTGGCCTCAGAAAATGCCACCGCGGTCCCCCATGGCAAGGCTAGAAATGATCGGTCACGTTAACTCGGATAGCGTTTCCAAAGGGGGATAGGGGAGGCGGGGATGAACGTTACTGTTTTCCGACCTCTCGTCTTCAGGTTGGCACTAAGCCGAGAGTGTTCATGACCTGCTTGACAACTTCCATACTGCGGCTATCCAGGAAAACAGCAGCGAGTACTGCTTCAACAGTAGCGCTACTGGTAACGGGCGAAACGGGACCCCACGATGACTGGTTTTGGTTGATGAATGTTGCGAGACCAGTCCGATGACAGACGCCGTTAAGGTTGGCATTCGATCCGATCTCGGTTCTGATTTGGTTGAAGCGACCTAGGCTCACCGTTTAGCATACGACAACTCCAAGGGCAGCTTTAAGCAACGTCTCGGGTACCTCTGGCCTCGGTGCCTTCATACCAGCCCTCTGCAAGGGCAAGTTCAAGGACGCGATCGCCCAGTATGGCTAAACGCTTATTGCCGTCGAGGAGCCTTCGGCCGCCGATAGAGTGAACTGGCGAGCCCGCAGCCTGTAGAGCCTCCCACAGGATCAAGGGATCGCTGAAGGTGTAGTTAATCACCTCCTGGGCTCCGTTGACCATGTTTGTCATCGCGGCGGTGGCCATGATGATTATTCCTTAGAAGATATGTGTAACGATACGAGGGTGGTAAGATCAAGATTGATGATGCAAAGAGCTGTGACAAACGTGATGGAAGAAGTTTTCAGAAATGCCGTGGGAATGCAAAGCATTTTGAAGGGGACCCAGCCACCGGCATTTCACCCCCCCCCCCCTCCCCCCCTCGCCCCCCTCTCGCCACCTGCGCCACACTTCTTTCCGTTCGGTAACCTACGGGCGTTTTTGCGGAATGAAGCATGATCGTTGCAGAGGGGCGTCAGCTTCGCTACGAATAAAGGACCTCACGCTAAATGCAAGATGAACCAGAATGTTGTGAATTGCTTCGAGAACGGTACCCTCTGTAATGCTAAAGTCCGTTGGTATTCCAACGCAAGCTACATATCTCTACCATGTCATTGCTTCATGCCATCATCTGAACGTCTCCGATAAGAGGCTTCGCTGCTTCGAACAAATAGAACGCCCTCGCAATGCTCACGACTCTGGCGTCCGTGCTATATGAAACACCACCGCCAGTACTTCCAACATCGTCCCCTAATGTCCTGTAGACCAAGCATATATCTGGCTGTAAATGAGTGACGAGATTGCTGTGTGCGCAAGCCGCTAGCAGTAGTTATAGAAAAAGGAATGTGTGATCCTGATTGCGGACGAAGGTCAAGTTCGTGAGAGGGATCGTCTTATATTGCGTGACTGTAAAAGTGAGCCACCAGCGCCGTCGGGATATCATAGCCATTGCGCCTATGCAATGGGAGAAGGCGAGGAAGGAATATATTGGTGTTGGATAGGAACGCAAACCCGAGCTTAAGGAGTGTCGTCACGGTGGTTAATCATTATATGAATGTCGTTACGCCATCAAGTATCCGTTGATGGTTGAGCGAGTGGGTTCTGCTGCCAATAGAGCTGGAAGTCGGGTATGATGCCGTCACGGATTTGTCCCTCGTTCACGGACCCCCAGTCTTCGATAGAAAGCTGAACGTCTTCATCTGAGCGAATAGTAATGAGATCACCATCGGAATCCTTGTAACGTAGTCGAGCAGAACCTTTGGCGATCGACGCTGACGAGACCTTGGCCATTTTAGAATCAATACGATCGATCAAGGAACGATGTTTGATAATGATGGGAACAACGATGGTAACATGACTCGGGCTTGGGTCGAACCAGATGGAGACTTTAAGCTGGGTTGGATACGGTATCCCACCATCGTCTCCGTCCTCGCTTCCGCCCATACTGTTCTCATGACTCAGCTGCATTGGCATGTCCATGTAAGGATCGGAGGTAGGTGGCATTCGCTGACCCTGGCGATCATAGCTCGTTTGATCTTGGTACTGCCGCACCTGCCGGTCTCTTTGCAATGACGGAGAGTGGTTTGCGCTGCGAATGGGTAATTGTCCATCAACTGGCGATGTGTTTTGGCTTCGATTGTATGGGGCGCGCATTTGGGCCATGTGTGGTGGTATGGGAGGGACAGGTACAGCCTCTGATTGGTCATAGCCCTGATGTCGTCCCCCAACCGCGTTTGGATTATGTATGTCCGGCGTGCTGGCAGACCGCAGACGACTTTGTGTTGCGGCAAGTTGCTGTTGAGGATATTGCGAAGCCGCCATCACAGGCAGTGACGGCCGTGTAACCGTTCTGCCGTTGATGACATAGCTGTTCGGTGGGCCTGGACCTTCCCGAGATGGAGCACGACCCATGGCTGGAGCAGTTCTATGCTTGATAACCTCATCGTGAGTCCATCCTCCGCCTGGGGCCTGACCACGAGGGAAAGAATACATGCTTTGTTGAGAGCTCGATCGCAAGGAAATTGGCGAATTATCAAGCGGAGAGAAGTAAGAGTTACCAGCGAATTCGTTCGGAGACGGTCCGCCTGGAGGAACATTTGTATTTAGACTCAAGGCAGGGACATAAACACCACTAGCATGCTCCTGTTGTGGGAATTTTGGAAGACCCACGCGACCAGGTTGCCCGGATATTGAGCGTAGACTAGTACTCGACGCATTGCGACTTACTGCGAACTGAGATTTGGCGTGGGTCAAAGTCTGACTAGACTGCATCTCATCGTCGTCACCATCGTCTTCCTCTTGATAGGGGTTCTTGACGGTCGGCTGGTTTCTCAGATAGGTGAACTCTGTAGTTGAAGTGCCTATCTGTCCAGAACCTCGCGCTGACTCAGTGAGGACCTTCTTCTGCCGTTGTACTGTCTCTTGCCACTTCTTCATGCTTCCCTCGTCATTGAAACGAATGACAAAATTTTCTACTCCCGGATCGCCCTTCCAGAAGATCTGAATCGTGTATGATCCTTGTTCTAGAAAACTGTCAGCCGAGAGATACCTTTCACATGTATCCTGGGTCACATTACGGATCACATTACCTGCTTTCTTAACAGTGACAACGTCCGTCACATTTTGCATAAAGATCCGACCCTTCAACTGCAGCCTGAGCTTCCCTTTCTTATCGACCAGTGGCTTGTTGGTCCCTAACATCTTGTTCTTGGGTTTGTTGGGATTGATTTCCTTGCAGCACAGTAGGATTCGCTCGAAGAGGTAGACTTTATACTATTTAAGCAAGGCATATTAATATTCAACTCTGTTCCATTTGCCAAACTTTGCAGACAGCATGAGGGGTGAAAGTATCGAAGACAAGGTATCCGGCATTGCTGTGAATGGGAACCTGGGGGATTGGAAGCTGGGCATGAGGGTGTAATGGAACTTAGAAAAAATGGCCCAGCCCCTCCCTTCGAGGGACAGGAGTACTCGCTTTCTTGACATGTCGTTTCAAAAGACGAGGTCCTTCCGCCATCGGACTTTTTTGCAGGGTGCGCGAGACCACTTCGAAACAGTACAAAGTGCTCCGCAATGATAGACGTGCAGTAAGTTATGGGAAGCAATGCAGATTGGGGCAAAAGTGGACCCATCCACAGGACCGTGAGTACAAGAAAGCAGGGCGAGTACTCACTTCACGTTCCACCTCCTTAGCGCCCTCGCCTTTGAGAACGGTGTAGCTCCCATATAGTAATAGATCTCCGAAATGGTCGATTTTATGGCCCTTCCAGTCCTCCACGCGGCCTTGCAATTCATTGACAGCTTCGAGCCGGGCTTCCTTACCGAGTGCTTCGTCAGCTCGGCTTAAGATCGATTCGGCTGCTTGGCGACCATCGATGAGGTCGACTAGGTGTGCCTCGTCATAATCGCCGCCCTTTTCTAAATCCTAGGAAGAAGGTCAGCAAGGTATCCGCCTGGCGAAGCAAAGCGGTCATTACGGTCAGCAGCAATGGATATTTCGATAGACGTTGAAAAGGCTTGATGAGGAAGCCGAGAAGTATAGCTGGCGTCTCCACCATACCAGAAAGCTCGCGTGATATATTTGCTTTCTGAAGCTCTTTCCACCTGCTGATAACAGCATTGCTGCAACGGTTTTGATTGGCGATGAACGGCTCGTAAACTCGAAACGAATCTTTATAGTGTGAAAATAGTTTGCCCCAATTTTGTTCCGATTCCGCGAGCGAATTCTGTTGTTCTATACGAATCAAAAACCTCCGTTGAAAGTCCAGCAAGGCATTCAAGTTCAAAAAGATGTCGTGGACAGCGTCGCCGGGAATAGCACCGCTTGTCTGAACTCCGTTCTGAAAATGCTGTAGCATTTCTAGATGTTGGACGTAATCACGTTCAGTCTTTACGATCTCATCTATGATATGCTGCCTCTTACTGAGTGCTTGTGGTATGGCGTCGGGTTGGACCGATCTTGTTGGCCCTCTATAATGAAGAAGGCGTCTATCCTTCAGAATATCCAGGACCTTGTTCACGACCTTCGTCACCTACCAAGTACGCGTCATCGTCAGTCTTGTACATTCCACAGTATCGGCATTACATCATACTATTCTCCCCCAAATACAACACAATCGAAAGGTGTGTCGTCATTGCTGGGACAGACTTTAGAGCAGATAAGACTAACCTTTACAAATCCTGTCGTGTTTTCTCCATACAAGTCGGTGATGAGAAAGCATTGGCTCGCCTCAAATTTCAAATCCGACATGCAAGCTTGCAAGAATTTGAAGGTGGCCGCCTTGCCAAGGTCCTTCTCTTTGACCTTTGACGAGTCAACATCTAGAAGCTTAGCCGGCCTCAGCGCGTTATAGATAGTCATCAGTGGGTATCCACGTCTCAAACTGTTCCACATCAATGTGACTGGATCTATAGAGTCTTCAGCCTCCGCCTCTTCTTCGTCCATCTCCGCTATGTGTCCCTCGAAACCAGGGACGGTCGCTAACCGCGAACGCAGGGTCATGCATGTCTGGTAAAGTGAACTGTCCGCGCCGGCTCTTATGTTCATAATGGATTGTTCCGGTTTGGGAAAGTCTGGAGGCGGCTGCGGCAATACTGTTTGGGATAGCGTAGGATACAGACCTTGTTGCGACTCGCCGGAAAAGTCAGATCGCATGGTCGAGCTCGAGCCATAGCGGGAGGACATGCCCGAGGAGAGGAGCGATGCGGTGCTACCGCTCATATGCCCTCGAGAATGGAATGAGGCCATGTTACTCCGAGCCAAGGGATTCCAAGCGGCCTCAGATGCCAGCATACCGTGTAACAGTCTTCCTGAATATAATATCCTGCCAGTCTCGCAAAGCGGTAGGGATAGAATTCGATAAATGTTACCTCTTCGAGGCCCAAATGGTGTACATGATTATTGGTGACTAGGAGGTGGTACGGTTCGATGGTCCGATATTCTATACAACGAGGAAAGACACTGCGATTCGTAATATTGAGGCGGCCAACGTTTGTGGTGACTTTAGGGGGGTAAGAGCCTCGAGGCTCGAAAGACAGTTGACAAGGGGTGTTCCTGGAGGGATGTGCATTAGCGAGAGTTCTCAAGGAATGCAAGCAGCAACAGTACTTGAGAATGAGAAGGGCTTCTTCGGACGCGTCGAAGGTATGGCCTATGTGCTTCTGGACTCGACTAGCGAGCGAGGACTAGGTGATGCGAAGGAGCTCGACTTGTTTCAAAGAGCCAGTCTTCTGAACCGCCGGTCGCAATCCGAGGGAACAGACTTGGGCGTAGAACAGAATAGGGTTCATGTGGTCGTGCTTCAAGTCCTGTGTTTCGACCTAACAAACTTTGAGGTTCGCAGACAAGTGAAGGTCAGGGTATAGGAAACGTACAGCATGTCGATTCGAAAGATTGCAAGGATACTGGTGCTGCAGGTGGGGCCTCAAACTTCGGTATCGGTCCTTACCGCTTTGGGACAGTGGCTTGGCATTCTCGCCTCTGACAGATATTCCCCGAAACGGCTAAGGTAAGGTATGTACGTAGATGATAGTGGCAATCTATTCTCTCACGCATACACGAGAGCTGCACTTGAAATAAATCTGTGAGTGCGTAAACCACAGCCTGGTTGGACCTAGCGAACGATTATTGGCTATGCTTAGGAATTTTTGGGGAAGTCATGCCTCACATTCCGACTCCCCGCACTATACAAGATCTTGCAGCGGACCACAACGGTTCTTGAAGACTGGTATTCAATCCCGCCGAAGGGTATATGATCCAAAGCCAGGGGCAGCATCAGGTCGGCATGACTCAGGCGAGAAGTTGTCATATCGAGAAATGGATCCATCCGAAGAAGTGAAGGCGAGGCTGCGGTGGGCCCCACAAGAAAGTGTGATATCATCTATAAACGAACTATCTGCTATCGAATCATCCCATTTGGTCGTCTTCACTTTCAAGGAATAGAACCCATTCATCATCTTCCTCCTTGTCGGTCAAATTGGGAAACCAAACACCTTCATGTTTGATAACGTTGTAGCACCATGCAAGGCGTGTTTCAGTGACTGCGGGATTTTTATATATGCTTTGAGGGTGTTTGTCTACCGTCGCATGAATAGCATCCATATACGAAGCCACTGTAGAAGCCACGTCTGAAACAGTACGTCTACCAGAGGCTTGATTGCGTACAGGGTCAAGCCATTGCGCCCTGTCAGTTTCTTGGACACCACTCGAAGAATCATGGGACGCCCGGCCGTCGCTGCCATGGTTTGGGTAAGATTCGTGTAGAAAGCGAAGCCATTGTGACAAGCGTGCACTTATTCCGGTCCCGTGTTGCTCCCAATCTTGTTGCTCTTCTGCGTGCGGTTGTTGTGATAGCCAGAGGCCGCAAAGCCAGACGGTGAATGCAAAATCAGTACCTCCACGTTCTTTAATCTTTTGAGGATCTCTGCTCTTCATGCCTGTATTGAGCACGCTACGAAGGTCTTTCAGTAGCCTTTTCGGGCACTCCCCAAGAGCATCCTCGAGCCGGACGACATGTGCACCTGTGATGATACCCATCTCCTTGGCAGATAGCGGGCTCAACTTTCGGGTCAAGGATTCGATCACACGGTCGAGGATGTCGAGCTGCTTATTGCGATATCGAGCAGCATCCTCTTGCTTGGTATTCTGGGGAGATGTGGGTAGCTTCTGGCCCTGTCTTCGTATGACTAGCTCTCCCTTCTGCAGGATCATGAGGATAGCACAAATAACGTGAAGCTTGTTTCGTGAAATGAGGCCGTTTGAAAGATCGAACTTTGACTGCGGACAGAGCACCGCTTTGAAGCTCTCTCGAGGGTTCTCTAAGGCTATTGAAAAGTCTTCTAGGAAATCTGGCGAGAATTCCGGCTCCATATCCCGGGCACATACCCAGTGGGCCCTGGTACTTTCCGGATTCTCTTGTTTGAGGCTGTCCGCCTGTACTGATAGACTTTTGTCACTCTTTGTTGCTCGGGGAGCCTTAGTAGCCTTGATATAAGCTGCAATGGCAGGAGTAAAGTCTATACCAAAGTGGTCCGCAGAGTTATCAGTTAAACTGAATCCATAGCCCATGATCACTACAGTCTGGTCAAAACGTGTCATCAAGCCAATGAGCAAACAAGCACTCTACCTCACATTCTTCATTACTTTTCGGTCCATAGTTGTTTAGGACCTCGGATCCCCCTGTTAATGGCTCATCGGTCTTGATGATACAGGCGCCGGCATCCCACAACCAGGTGACTCGGCTTGAAGGATGATGGTTTAGAAGATCCAGTCCTGGGATCAGGATTGGAGTCTTTCCCTCGGAATCATCAGTACACGTAGGTAACTTGCCCTCGGATTGGTTGAAGACTGCTGGACCAAAGAAGCTCCTCGAAGTCATGACTGTTGCTGCCCATAGATACAGCTCCCTTGTGGAGGTCAGTACCGGTGTTGCTTTATGGAAGTTTCATTTCAAGCATTTGCTTACCAATTCCAGAGCTTTCTCTGCTCATCAGCCATTCCCTGAGGGAGGACAGTCCTCATCGCTTCATCGTACTCTTCTTGCTTTATGGGTTCCGGATATCAGCAGTCCTCCTCTGGATCAAAGAAATCTCAAGGCTTGTCTGAGGAGTGAAAAGCCTCCAAACGACGTCACAAGACTCTTCGTGATTTTCAGATTAGGCGATGATTGAACGAAGAGGATACTTACCCAAGCATCTCTCCTCACATCTCTTGCATGTCCAAGATTGGTTCCTTGGATCCACGCAAAGTCTTCGGAATCATAGTATAGAGGAGTGTTGAAAGACTCTGGAAGCATCTTGATGTACGGCCACCATGGAGACTGTTCCTTTAGTAGCTTCTGCTTCATGAGAAACAGCCGTGTTGCTACATGCTGCGGACATGGGGGGAGCCGTACGTCGGGGTAATGCAACTTGCGGGCATTCGGCCACGAGAGAGCTAAGCTATGCGGACACGAAACAACAGTACTAGCCGGAGGAAGACTTTCCTCCGGCACGACACGAAAGAGATTTCCACTGGCAGGACTTGATGCTAGTTCAATTGAAGGATGTATGTATCCACCGTTTGTGAGAAACCATGTCTCGAAGTCAGCATTGGCAGAGCTCTGTTCAATCAGTAGAGAGCTATTCGCTTGACTGTCATTTGCAATGAGCCATGTTGCGAATTCCATCGCTGAGAACAACAGATACTGTTGTAGATGTGCTATGGATTCTTCATGATATGGAGCATCATGTGCTCAGAGGGTTGTTATGCTCCATTTCTATCATAGTTGTATGACTGCAAAAGAGGAACACCACAGCTCTCTCGACAAGGGTCTTCGAGCCTTTAGTTTGATAGGCCAGATGATGTAGGAAAAGAAAACAAGCCTTCGAAAGGTGATGGCTCACCTTGCTCTGTAGGGCTGAGATTTATTGCTCGGAAACCCCTCTCCTCGACATCACTACCTTTCTTTCCAACATATATTGAGAATACGGTGATTGGCCTCTCATGTTCTCCATATCCCTCGTAGCTGGTCCTTGTATCTTGCTATTCCTGATATACAAATATCTCATATATCCATCATGTCTCTCCCCACTCTCCAAAATCCCCAATGCTCATCCCACCTCTCCCTTCTCACCTCTTTGGATCTTATGGAAAAGATACAGCGAGCAAGAAAATCGATCGATTCATGCTGCTCATCAAAAACATGGGGACATCGTCAGATTGGGCCCGAATGAAGTCAGCGTTGCATGTGTAGATGAAGGTGTCAGAACCATCTACAGCGGAGGCTTTGAGAAATGGCCTTGGTACGAGAACCAATTCCAAAACTACGGGTATGTAACGTTTCACTCTCACTGTCCTGCTTGTCTTTCCAAGTCCCGTTTACTGACTCTGGTGCAGTGTTCCAAATTTGTTTTCCATGACATCCAGCAAACCCCACTCCATCCGAAAACGAATGATATCAAACGTCTACTCAAAATCCTACCTCCAATCATCGCCCGAACTCCACAAAATATCGCAGACGATAATCCTCGACCGGCTTCTCCCCCTCCTAGACAAAGCTTCCGCTGAAATGGAACCAATCGAAGTTCTCGAACTCAACTATGCCAGCGCAATGGATTTCATCACAGCCTTCATCTTCGGTCTCCAAAACTGCTCCAACTTCCTCCTCGACGTCGAAGCTCGGAAGCACTGGCTGGCCGTCTACAGCAGCCGTCGTCCTTACCGGTTCTGGGCCGGCGAAGCCCCAGCCCTCTCCACCTTCCTCCGCAAATTCGGCATCCACCTCATCCCCAAACCCATCGACGACGCAACCGCCGAAATCGAAGCCTGGACCCTACAAAAATGCAAAGCCGCCCAAACATCCCTAACCAACCCCCCCTCCCGACCCCCACCAAACCAAACCCCCCCAATCGTCTACGCCCAGCTCGCCTCCGCCCTCCCCAACCCCGATCCCAAATCCGCACCCCCAACCCTCCCCATCGCCTCCGAACTCCTCGACCACCTAGCCGCCGGCCACGAAACCACCGGCATAACCCTCACATACTTAATGCACCAACTCTCCCTGCACCCGCACCTCCAACGCCAACTCCGCACCGAACTCCTAACCCTCCCCTCCCCCACCCCCCGCACCCTCTCCACCTCGCCCCTCCTCCACGCCCTTATCCTCGAAACCCTCCGCCTGCACCCCCCAATCCCCGGCCCCCCACCCCCCACCACCCCCCCCCCCCCCCCACCCCCCACCCCACCCCCCCCCCCCCCCCCCCCCCCCCCCCCCCCCCCCCCCCCC
>JAABUP010000076.1_pt1 | contig 215188 bp, 230 predicted proteins | sample 5559201 | NCBI WGS metagenome assembly JAABUP01 (sample SAMN10711887, study PRJNA513373) | rock metagenome | isolation source: Antarctica rocks | place: Antarctica
TTCACCTGGCAGGTGCCCTTCCCGTGAACGATCGTCAGCTCTTAGACAAGCCGATTCTCGCTGCAGGACAGGGCATCTGCCTCAACGACACACCTTCAGCGCGGAACTACTCGCGGATCTGGGTCTGATGATGGCTCATCCAGGCTGCCCAGGTGGCGTCGGCCCAGGCGTACGAGGCGGCTCGTGCGACTTGCGGTTCGCCTTCGAGCGGCACGTTGAGCATGGTGAGCCGCCCTCGGGAAGCTGGCGGTTCGAGCTGATGGAAGACCGGCCGATCGACCATCCGCTGATGTAGCCGAGTTCCTAGCGCGGGATCGGTGCCGCGCTCGAGGAACAGACATAACGTCATCAAATGGATGCCGATCGACTGAATGGCGCGAGGATCGTTCCCGTCGGGATGTTGGACGGCGTAAGCGTCGACCACGAGCTGATGAAAGGCCATCCGGTGTGGGTCCGCGTACTGCGCGGCCAGCAAGTCGCCGAAGCGCACCCAGCAAGCGGGCGAGCAGGTCATGTACGGATGCGTGGGCGCGTCGACCGTGGGAAGCTGAACTCGACACCCTGGGCAAGCGGTCTCAACGCTGTCGACAGCCACAGGACAATCGTCCCAGACGACGCACGCCGGCCGCTCGGCTCTTGCCGGCGTCGCGCTGACGGGACGAGCGACTGTCCCGTAACAGGATTCCCTTTCGGACAGGATCGTGGTCACGGCGCAGCTGGCCACACGGGGTGCTGAAACCACGTGGATATGCCGCCCGGTGCTTCTTGGCTCGAGGTGCACGTCAACCCCGGAGGCCACGCGCACGTCCCGGCCTACGAGCGCGAGAGCGCTGAACGCTTCCTTGCCGATTATCTTGGCGATCGCGAGGTGGCCGCCGTTCCGCACGGCACCGGTTCCGCCTCCCGCACCGCCGGCGACCAAGGGCGACTGCGCCGAGGCATCGTGCTGCGATCACAGGAGGAGGCGTGCGAGGTCCTCGTCGAGGGTCGACCGTGTGGGCGCGGTACGCCACGGCGTTCCCGACCCCGCGCGTCGAGCGGGTCTCACCCGGGCACCTGGTTGCTCTGGCTACCGCCGTCGACGACACCCCGATGGTCGTGTTCCGCTGGTATGACGCCGTCGTACTCGGTGCAGCAGGCGACCAGGTCCGAATGTGGGAACCCACCCACGGGAAATCTTCGCCACACCCCGTCACTTCCAGCAGCGCCGGCAACCAGGAACCCGGGCCTACCTCGCGGCCGGGCTCCCCGGAGAGCTCAGTGAGGTTGAACGCTTCTGCACCGAGCACGACCTGTGGGACAAGCTCAGCTGACCGCGCCGCCCAAGCCGCTCACGCGCTGCAGAGGACGTCCGGTAGGCGATCCACAAACGGGGAGCGCCCTGCTCACTGATTGTCGGGGGGCTCCCACAGCTCGAATCGAGTGCCGGCGGGGTCTCGGAAGTGCGCGAATCGCCCGACACCTGGCGCTTCGACGACATCGCCATCGGGGGTGGCTCCTCCGTCCTGCAGCTGCATCAACATCGCGTCCAGATCGCGGACGCGCAAGTTGACCATGACCTGCTGCTCAGGCGGCCCGAGTTAGTCACTGTCCTGCGGGAACGGCTGCCACACCGTGGGGCCCGCTTCCGGCTGCCAAGGCATGTCCCCCTGAAACCGAGTGACGCCAAGATGCTGCTCGTGCCAGGCCGCGAGCCGCTCCGGGTCGCCCGACCGGAAGAAGACGCCTCCGATACCCGTCACCCGCTCCATCGCACCTCCTCGTGCTGCCACGTCCTCTGATCGTCGCGGCGCCCTACCGGCCGCGCCCACCATGCTAGCCACATGCCCCGCCGCTGACCGGGGCCTCCAGCACGCCGGTCCGGCGCCCAGCCGTCCCGCGAGCCGAACGGTCAGCGGCGCACGGCTGGACCATCGGCGCCTAGCCGATCCGTCACGCAGCTTGACCATCCGGAGGTCCCGCTCTGCCTGGTTGTTGTCCAGCGGGACCCGAAAATCGGTGGCGAACCGCAGGACGTCGGCGCGGTGCGTCGCGAGTGTCGCGAGCCGGGCCAGCAGCGATCCGGCTGGGCGCAGCGCCGGCCGGGATCATGGTCGACGCTTTCGCGCAGGAACATCCGCTGGAGGTCCTTGCCGTCGTGACCGGTGCCGAGGTGGCGCAGCACCAGGTCGGTGAGGATGCGTCTCCGCTCACCGGTCCGGGGGCGGAAGGCCACGGCCAGGGCAGGCGTGCCTGGCCATCGATCCGCCGGTGATAGAGGGTCTCGGCATGCCGCCGGACGACGCTCTCCCCGCGTGGGCGACCGAGGAGGTGCAGCTCGCGCCGTACGACGGAGCGTGGCCCAGGTCGGCCCGGGCGTTCAAGGGCGAGATCGACGGCGCTCTCGGCCCTTGGCTGCTGCGACCGGTCGAGCACGTCGGATCGACGGCCGTGCCGGGGCTCCTCGCCAAGCCGGTGATCGACCTGATGGCGATGGTCGGCGACCCCGCCGCGGCGGGGAGGCAGGTGCAGGGCCGGTTGCAGGAGCTGGGCTGGGAACCTGTGCCACCGGAGCTCGATAGGCGGCCTTGGCGGCTGCTGTTCGTCAAGGTCTGTGCAGACGGCGCGCACCGCCTCGCGCATCTGCCCCTCCTGGTCGGCGGTGCCCGGCGCTGGGACGAGCAGCTGCGCTTCCGCGAGGCCCTGCCAGGTGATGACCGCTTGCGCGACGAGTACGCGGCCCTCAAGCGGCGGCTGGTCGAGGCCTTCATCGCCGATCGCGAGGGCTACACCGACGCGAAGGCCGCGTTCATCCAGGGGGTCCTCGGTGCGTAGGGCCTGCGGTAGCGCTAAAGTGGCGCTGTGTCCACGATCCAGATCCGCGATGTTCCCGAGGAGTCCTACGAGATCCTCCGGCGGCGCGCTCGTCGGGCCGGGCAGTCGCTGCAGGCCTATATGCGCGAGGAGGTGGTCGCCCTCGCAGGCCGCCCGACCAAGAAGGACTCTCTCGACGCGATCGAGGCTGTCCTGGGGCGACTCGCGACGCAAGACCCGACCGCGGAGTCCATCGTCGATGACCTCGCGGCTGGCCGGCGCTGAGGATCGCTCCCTGATGCCGATCGTGGTGGACGCCTCCGCTCTGGTACTCGCGATGCTGGGCTCGTCCCCGCAGCACCGTGCCCTCCGTCGACGGCTGACGAACGACAGCTGCCACGCACCCCACCTGATCGACGCTGAAGTCGGCAGCGTTCTGCGGCGGCGCTCCCTGCGAGGCGAGCTGCCGCCTGGTGAGGCTGAGGAGCTCTTGGTCGCCGCTGCCCCGCTCATCGACCATCGCCACGAGATGACCGGGACAGTCGCTCGGGGTGCATGGGCCCTGCGGCAGAACGTCAGCTTCTACGACGCCCTCTACGTCGCCCTCGCCCTGGCGCTGGGCACGCCATTGCTCACGGCCGACAGCCGACTGGCCGGAGCGCCGGGGCTGGCCGTAGGGGTGGAGCTGCTGGGGGCGCGCTGAGCCTGGGGATGCAGCTGAGCGCCCGAGTCCCGAGTCGGCTATCCGACCGTCGCTGGCTGTGCGGAGCCCGCCGTACCTAGCGTTGCGTTCCACCCGCTGGTCCTCGGCCTCGTCCTGACGTCGCTCGCGGCGTGCGGCGGCGCGACCAAAGCGACCAGCAATGCCTCCGGGCCGCCCGGCACGAGATCGGCCGCCCCGACGCCGGCGCCAACCGCGACGACCGCCGCGGTCTCCAGCCCGGGCGAGAGCCCCTCGACCGCGGACGACGGCGCCTGCGGGGGAGCGGCAGCGGCCGTTCGCGGCGTCGTCGGCGCCGTGACCGGGGTGAGTGATGTCGCCACCATCCCGGGCTGCGGCTCCGTCATCGTCTCCACCACGCTGCCCGACACCGTGGCGTCCTCGGGCACAGCCGTCGCGCTATGCCAGCAGGCGCTCGTCCCCCGGGGCGCACGGGGTGGGCGGCATCTTCGTGCTCGCCGAGGACTCCAGCGAGCTGGCGATCGCGCTCGGCTCGACGACGACGTGCCTGCAGAGCAAGTCCTAGCGCTAGCGGCCTCCTACGGGATCGGCACCCCGCGCAGCACCACCGGGTGGGTCGGGTCCAGGATCTCCGCCTGCGTCGCGCCCGCGGGCACGAGCACGTCCATGGCCTTGAGCAGGCGGTCCAGCGATACGGCGCACCGCGGGTCCGGGTCGCCGGCCGTCGCGCAGCGGCCGAACTGGTAGCCCTGCGGGGTCTCCGCGAAGGTCCGGGCGCCGTCCTGGCCATAGCCGTCCTGACCGTGCAGCACGACCGTGAAGGTCCAGCCGCTCGCCGGTGTGCCACCGAGCAGCGCCGTGGGCACGACGATCGTGATGAAGCCGGTGAGCGGGCTGGCCTGGGCGTTCGCCGTGCCGATATGCGCGCCGGTGGCGTCGAAGACCCGGGTCTCGTCGAAGCCCCGCACCTGGATCGCGCGGGCCCAGGCGTCGCCGGCAGCAACGGAGTAGTTGCGCGAGGCGAACAGCGGCCGGGTCGACCCCGCCGTACCCGGCTCGTGTCAGAGGCGGACGCGGTCCATCTCGCCACCGCGCTCGCGCGAGGAGCTGAGTACTTCCTCACGCTGGACAAGAAGCTGCTGCGGTACCTGCACGACGCTGACGAGACGTCCCCCTACGAGTTGGACGGCCTGACCGTCCGACTCCCCCGCGTCGTCTGGTCTGCCACGCTTGACGAAAGTGCTGGAGAGGCCGCTGACGACAATGAGGAAGCTCGATAGTCCTGCGGTCCCCCTCACCGATCTCGCGACGCGCCGAGCACCGATGCGTCGCGACAGCTGCGACCGCGGAAGCCTGGGAGGGGCAGACTCGGGGGGTGCCGCGCCGAACAGACGAGCCGCCACTCACCCTCGACCTCGGTCCGCTCACCCGCGTGCCCTCGGCACCACCGGTCCCGACGATCGAGCGACTGGGGATCAGCGCCTCCGACCCTCGTCGTCGGCGTCCGCGCACGCTCCCGGCGTACCAGCTCAAAGTGACTCTCCTGCAGGTCAAGCCACCCGTTTGGCGGCGGCTGGTCCTGCCCGGGCAGTGGCACCTCGGCCGGGTGCACGACGCCGTGCAGATCGTGATGGGCTGGGAGGACATGCACCTGCACGTGTTCCGGGTGGGAGAGCGCGAGATCGGCCGGCCGGACGGCGACCTGATGGGCGACCTGGAGCGGGAGCAGACAGTGCGGCTGGCCGACATCGTGGCGGGGGTCGGTGACCGCTTCGACTACTGGTACGACTTCGGCGACGACTGGATCCACCGCCTCGTCGTGGAGGACGTCCTGCCGCACGCCGCCGCCGCGCGCTGCACCGGCGGCCGCGGCGCGTGCCCTCCGGAGGACTGCGGAGGACCGTGGGGGTACGCCGAGATGCGCCGCCGCGTCGACGACGGGACCTGGGACGCCGGCCCGCCCGTGCCGCTGGACGTCGACGGCGCCGACGCGGACCTCCGCGCGCTGTCCTGAGCCCGCGCCGCACCCCAGCCGCGCGTCGCGTCACGAGCTGCCGGCGGTCGCCAGCCCCCCGTCGTCGCCCAGCGTGCTGACCAGGTGCACCCGCCATGCCTCGACGGCGACGGGGAAGTCCTCGCGCCAGTGCGCCCCTCGGGTCTCCTCGCGTAGGCGGGCCGCGGCGACCAGGGCCGACGCGACCGTGTGCAGGTCGGTCGTCTCCCACGCCTGCGGGCCGGGGACGGCGCCGACAGGCAGCGAGGCCAGCGCCTTGGCCGCCGCGTCGAGCGAGGCTGCGCTGCGCAGCACCCCGGCGCCGGCGGTCATGGCCGCCTGCAGGTCCTCCCGCGCGGTGGCGGCGACGAGACCTGGCTTGCGGTCGTCGGCGGCGGGGGTGACGGGCGGCGGGAGGCCGCCGGCGAGGTCGGCCCCGATCCTGGCGGCGAAGACCAGCCCCTCGAGGAGGCTGTTGGAGGCCAGCCGGTTGGCGCCGTGGACGCCGGTGCAGGCGACCTCGCCGCAGGCCCACAGGCCGGGCACGGCCGTGCGCCCGCGCAGGTCGGTGACCACCCCGCCGGAGGCGTAGTGGGCCGCCGGCGAGACCGGGATCGGCCGGGTGACGGGGTCCACCCCGGCCGCCCGGCACCGGGCCACGATGCTCGGGAAGCGCTGCAACAGCAACGTTTCCCCGAGTTCACGGGCGTCGAGGAACAGATGGTCGGTCTCCTGCGCCGCCATCACCCGCGCCATCTGCTTGGCGACGACGTCGCGCGGCGCGAGGTCCTCCAGCGGGTGCGCCCCGACCATCACGCGCTCGCCGCGGGCGTCGACCAGCACCGCCCCCTCGCCGCGCATCGCCTCGCTGACCAGCGGCTGCTGCCCGCGGGCGCCGGGGCCCAGCCAGAGCGCGGTGGGGTGGAACTGCACGAACTCCAGGTCGGCCGCCTCCGCCCCGGCGCGCAGCGCGAGGGCGACCCCGTCGCCGGTGGACACGCTCGGGTTGGTGGTGGCGGAGAAGACCTGACCCATTCCGCCGGTCGCCAGCACGACGGCACGGGCCAGGACAGCGCCTACGCCGTCGTGCTGGCCGGCCCCCAGCACGTGCAACGTGATCCCCGCCGCCTCGCCGGCCGGGCCGCGGAGCAGGTCCAGCACCAGCGCGTCCTCGATCACCTCGATGCCGGCGGCCCGGACAGCGGCGACCAGCGCCCGCTGCACCTCCGCGCCGGTGGCGTCGCCCCCGCTGTGCACGATCCGCCGCGCGGAGTGCCCGCCCTCGCGGGTCAGCGCGAACCCCTCGGGTGAGGCGGCGCCGCCGCCGGACGGCGGGTCGAACGCCGCGCCCAGCGCGGCGAGCTCCCGCACCCGGCCGGGGCCCTCGGTGACGAGCACCTCGACGGCCGCCTCGTCGCAGAGCCCGACTCCGGCGACGAGGGTGTCGGTCAGATGCGCTGCGGCGCTGTCGAAGTCGCCCAGGGCCGCGGCGATCCCGCCCTGCGCCCAGCGGGTCGAGCCGGCGTCCACGGCGGTCTTGGTCACCAGCAGCACCCGCCCGGCGGCGCGCGCGGCCAGCGCTGCGGACAGCCCGGCGACGCCGCTGCCGACGACCACCGTGTCGGTGCTGACGGTCCAGCCGGGCTCGGCGGCGAGCAGCCGCCGCGGCAGCGGGATCATGCGCCGACGTCGAGGACGTCGGCGCGCAGCAGGGTGTCGCTGCCGAACGTGTCGGCGGGGTCGCTGCTGGCGCCGACCGGCCGGTTCTCCGCGTCGACGAAGACCACGCGGGGTGCCAGCGTGCGGGCCTCGGCGTCGGTCACCATCGCGTAGCTGATGAGGATCACGGTGTCCCCCGGGTGCACGAGTCGGGCTGCGGCGCCGTTGATCCCGATGACGCCGGAGCCGCGCGGGCCGGCGATGGTGTAGGTCTCCAGCCGCGCGCCGTTGGTCACGTCGACGATCGCGACCTGCTCACCGGGGAGCAGGTCCGCCGCGTCCAGCAGGTCCGCGTCGACAGTCACCGAGCCGACGTAGTGCAGGTCCGCCTGGGTGACCGTCGCGCGGTGGATCTTGCTCTTGAGCATGGTGCGGAACATCGGTGGTCCTCTCAGGCGACGGGCGCGTTGTCGATCAGTCGGGTGGCACCAGCGTGGGCGGCGACGACCAGCAGGCCGTCCGCGCCGGTGGTGGGCAGGAACGACGAGGAGTCGACCTGCTCGACGTAGTCCACGAGCAGGCGAGGCTCCGCGGCCAGCAGCTGGCGGGCGGCGGCGAGCGAGCCGGTGGCGAGTGCCCCCGAGAGGGCCACAGCCGCCTCCCGCTCGGACGCGGACAGGAACCGGTTGCGCGACGACAGCGCGAGGCCGTCGATGTCGCGGACGGTCGGCACCGCCTCGACCTGCACGCCGAGGTCGAGATCGCGCACCATCCGGCGTACCAGCGCCAGCTGCTGTGCGTCCTTGGCCCCGAAGACCGCCACCTCGGGCCGCACGGCGCCGAACAGTTTGGCAACGACGGTGAGCACGCCGGCGAAGTGGCCCGGCCGGACGGCTCCCTCCAGCACCCCGCCGGCGGGGCCGGGGTCGACGGTCACCTGCGGGGCGCCGTCGGGGTAGACGTCGTCGACCGCGGGTGCCCAGACGAGGTCGCCGCCCTCGTCCGCGACCGCCGCCAGGTCGGCGGGCAACGTGCGTGGGTAGCGCGCCAGGTCGGCTCCCTCGCCAAACTGCAGCGGGTTGACGAAGATGCTGACCACCACCTGGTCGGCCAGCTCCCCGGCCCGGCGCACCAGCGCCCGGTGCCCCTCGTGCAGCGCCCCCATCGTTGGCACCAGCGCGACCCGGCCGGACAGCGCCGCCCGCGCCGCGGCGAGCTCGGCGCGGGACTGCACGACCTGCATCGGTCCGCCCGTCATGCGCGCATCGCCGACGGGTCGAGGGCTTCGAGCACCCGCGCCGCGTCGTGCGGCAGCAGCCGGCCACGGCGGACGGCGCGGGTCGCGGTGTCGGCGGCGAGCGCGCGGTAGGCCGCCACCGTGGCGGGGGCGTCCGCGAGCGCGGCCAGGTGGGTCGCGACGGTGCCGTCGTCGCCGCGCACGACCGGCCCGGTGGTCGCGGCGTCCCCCTCGCGCAGCGCGCCCTCCAGCGCGGCCCGCAGCAGCGGCGCGAGCACCGGCATGGGCTCGGCCACACCGGCGCCGCGCAGCACGTCGGCCGCCTGCGCCACCAGCGTGACCAGATGGTTGGCGCCGTGGGCGAGGGCGGCGTGGTAGGCGGGTCGGGCCTCCTCCGCGATCTGCACCGGGACCCCCCCGAGGTCGGCCACCAGGCCCCGCGCCAGCCCCAGCAGCTCGGCCGGCGCCGTCACCCCGATCCGCACCCCCGGCAAGCGGGCGAGGTCGTCGGGCGTCCCCGCGAACGTCATGGCCGGGTGTAGGGCCAGCGGTCGCACCCTGACCGCGACGGCGGGCGCCAGCACCGCCAGGCCGTGCCGCCCGCTGGTGTGCACCACCAGCTGGCCGGGGCGCAGCGCCCCGGTCTCGGCGAGGCCGGCGACGAGGCCCTCGAGCACGTCGTCGGGGACCGCGAGCAGCAGGAACCCGGCGGCCCGGGCCACCTCCCCAGGGTCGGTACTGACCGGCACGCCGGGCAGCAGCGCGGCGGCCCGGTCGCGACTCGCGGCGCTGAGTGCGGAGACCGCCACGACGGGGTGACCCGCCGCCCCGAGCGCGGCGCCGAGGACCGCACCCACGCGGCCGGCGCCGACGATCCCGACGAGGTCGCGACCAGCAGAGATGATCATGTCGTTCCAGTCCTCGAGGGGTACCAGACGAAGCGCAGACGATGCTAACCGTTCACCTGCCCGCAACAACCGCGGACGTGGGCAGGATCATCCTCGTGCAGCCATGGGTGACGGCGTGGCAGCTGGCGCTCTACGGCCCGGACGGGTTCTTCAGCTCCGGGCGGGGGGCGCCGGGCAGCGACTTCCGCACGTCGTCGACAGCGGGACCGGCGTTCGCGGGGGCCCTTGCCCGGCTCGCCGTCCGCGTGGACGAGGCGCTGGGCCGCCCCCCGGCGTTCGACCTGGTCGAGGTCGGGGCGGGGCGCGGCCGGCTGCTGCTAGACACCGCCGGAGCGCTGCCCGCCGACCTCGCCGCCCGCATCCGGCTGACCGCGGTCGAGCTCGCGCCGCGGCCACCGGACGTCCCGCCGGAGGTGGCCTGGCAGCCCACGCTGCCGGCCGGCGTGGAGGGGCTGCTCATCGCCAACGAGTGGCTCGACGACGTGCCCTGCCCGGTCGTGGAGACCGACGACCAGGGGGTACGCCGGGTGGTGCTGGTCGGCGCGGACGGCAGGGAGGAGCCCGGGCCCGCGGTGGGCGGGGCCGACGCGGCGTGGCTGGACCGGTGGTGGCCCGGGCTGGCGCAGCCCGGCGCCCGCGCCGAGGTGGGCCTCCCCCGCGACCTGGCCTGGGCCGGCGCGCGGGCGGCGCTGCGGCGGGGGCTCGCGGTGGCGATCGACTACGCGCACGGCCGGGACGCCCGGCCGCCGCTGGGGACGCTGGCCGGCTACCGCGCCGGCCGCCGGGTGCCGCCCGTCCCCGACGGCTCCTGCGACCTCACCGCCCATGTCGCGCTCGACGCCTGCGCCGCCACCGGCGACCGGCTCACCACCCAGCGGGAAGCCCTGCGGGCACTGGGGATCAGCGGCGCGCGACCGCCCCTGCAGCTGGCGACGAGCGACCCGGCGGCGTACGTCCTGGCCCTGTCCGTCGCCTCGGTGCAGGGCGAGCTGCTGCAGCGCGGTGGCCTGGGGGACTTCGGCTGGCTGCTCTCGCCGGTGCGGCTGGGCGCAGGATGGTGGCCGTGAGCGCCCTGCCGGACCGGCCAGAGGTGCGCACCGTCGCCATCGGGTCCGGAGGCCTGGCGACCGCGGACATGGTGCTCAACATCGGCCCGCAGCACCCGTCCACCCACGGGGTGCTGCGGCTGACGCTGGTGCTGGACGGCGAGCGGATCGTGCGGGCCGACCCGGTGATCGGCTACATGCACCGGGGAGCGGAGAAGCTGTTCGAGGTCCGCGACTACCGCCAGTGCCTCGTGCTGGCCAACCGGCACGACTGGCTGTCGGCGTTCAGCAACGAGATCGGGCTGTGCCTCGCGTTGGAGCGGATGCTGGGCCTGGAGGTGCCCGAGCGGGCGACCTGGCTGCGCACCCTGCTGAGCGAGCTCAACCGGGTGCTCAACCACCTGATGTTCCTGGGGAGCTATCCGCTGGAGATCGGCGCGATCACGCCGGTCTTCTACGCCTTCCGCGAGCGCGAGACCATCCAGGCTGTCATGGAGGAGGTCTCGGGCGGCCGGATCCACTACATGTTCAACCGGCTGGGCGGCCTCAAGGAGGACGTGCCGGCGGGGTGGCCGGGCCGGGTGCGGGCCGCCGTCGCGGCGGTCAGGTCGCGGCTGCCGGACCTCGACGGGCTGATCCGCGGCAACGAGATCTTCCAGGCCAGGACCGTCGGGGTCGGCGTGCTGTCTCCCGCGACCGTGCTGGCCCACGGCGTCAGCGGGCCGGTGGCGCGGGCGAGCGGGGTGGACATCGACCTGCGCCGGGACGAGCCCTACCTGGCCTACGGCGAGCTCGGCTTCGGCACCGACGCCCGCTTCCCCGTCGTGCTCGGCGAGAACGGCGACTGCTACGACCGGTTCCGCTGCCTGCTCGACCAGGTCTACGTCTCCCTCGACCTCGCCGACGCCTGCCTCGACCGGCTGGCCGAGCTGGCGCCCGGGCCGATCGGCACCCGGCTGCCCAAGACGGTGCGCGGCCCGGAGGGGTCGGTGCACGCGTGGACGGAGAACCCGCTGGGGATCATGGGCTACTGGCTGGTCTCCCGGGGGGACCGCACGCCCTGGCGACTGCACATGCGCACGGCGTCGTTCAACAACGTGCAGGTGCTGGCCCAGGTGCTGCCCGGGCTGCTCGTCCCGGACCTCATCGCGGTGCTGGGCTCCCTGTTCTTCGTCGTCGGCGACATCGACAAGTAGCGCGGGCCGGTCAGATCGGCTCGGCGGCCGGGTCCTCGTCGTAGACGTGCGTCGACTGGGCCCTGGCGATGGTTGCCTCGCGGTCGGGCACCTGCGACAGCTGCACGACCTGCGCGGGGAGCGCGGCCCGGAGCAGCCAGTCGCTCGCGACCCGCACGCGGTTCGACATCGAGGGCAGCGCGAGCAGGTGGTAGCCCTTCGTCACGACCTTCGCCGGCACCCCCGTCAGCGGGATCCCCAGCGGCTTGGCCACCGCCGCGGTGCCGCCGAAGTCGGCAACGAGCCCGAGGTCGCGGTGCTTGTACGCCTTCGCCGTGCCGTGCCCCAGCGAGGCGGCCACGTTGCGGGCGAGGAGGAAGCCGTGCCGCTGCGCGTGCTGGGCCGTCATCGCGGTGGCGGGCCGCTGCCCGTCCGGCCCGGGCTTCTTGGTCACGTCCGGCACCGCGGCGGCGTCGCCACCTGCCCACACGTGCTCGCAGCCCGGCACCTGCAGCTGGGTGTCCACGACGAGCCGCCCCCGGACCGTCGGCAGGCCGAGCCGCGCGACCAGCGGACTCGGGGCGACGCCGGCACCCCACAGCAGCGTGTACGTCGGGACGACGGTCCCGTCGGTCAGCTCGACCTCGGTGTCGGTCGCCCTGGCCACCCCCGTGGACAGCCGCACCTCGACCCCTCGGCCGCGGAGATAGCCGAGCGCCTTGCTGCCCAGCGTCGTGCCCAGCTCGGGCAGCACGGCGTCGGCAACGTCGACCAGCACCCAGCGCACCTCGTCCGGGTCGACGGTGTCCCAGCGGGCGGCCACCTCACGCAGCAGGTACTGCACCTGGGCCACCGTCTCGGCACCGGTGTAGCCGGCGCCCACTGCGACCACCGTCAACCTGGCCCGCCGCTCGGCCGCGTCCTCGGGCCGCTTGAGCGCGTCGGCGAGGTCCAGCTGGCGCAGCAGGTGGTCCCGCAGGTAGGTCGCCTCGACCAGGGACTTGAGCCCGTGCGCATGCTCGGCGACGCCCGGGGTGTCGAACTGCCGGGTCACGCTGCCCGGGGTGAGCACCAGCCGGTCGTAGCGCTCGTCGCGCCGGGTGCCCTCCATGCTGCGGACGCTCACCATCCGCGCCTCGAGGTCCACGTCGACGACGTGGCCGAGCACCATCCGGGTGCGCGGCAGGGATTCCCGCAGCGGGACAGCGAGGTTGCGCGGGCTGACCGTGCCGGTGGCCACCTCCGGCAGCAGCGGGCTGTAGAGCAGATAGTCGGTCGGGCTCACCAGCACCGTCTCGGCGGCCTCCGGGGGCAGGTGCTTCTCCAGCTTGCGCAATGCGTGGAAGCCGGCGAAGCCGCTGCCGACGACCAGGACCCGGGGCACGCTCATGGGCCCCGCCCTCCCCGCCCCGGCCGGGGCTACCCCTGGCCTGGCGTGAAACGTGTCCTGCTGGCCTCGAGGTCGCGCTCGGTCCAGGCCACCCGGGCACGTCTACCAGGAGTAGACTGCTCGGGATGGTCACCACCACCACCGTCAAGGTTCAGACGAGCACCCGCGATCTGCTGCTCAGGCTCGGGGCAGCGCGGCGCCAAAGCGCGGACCAGGTCATCCTGGCCGCGCTGGCAGCGATGCGCCGCGACGAACGCCGACGCACCGCCGCCGCCGAAGCGACCGCGATCGCCGACGACCCTGACGACCTTGCCGAGATTCGGGCGATCCAGGCCGACATCGCCGCCTTGTATGCGCGGTGAGGTCTACCGCCTGCCAGCTCGAGGCAAAGGCCACGAGCAGACGGGTGGCCGGTTTGCCGTCGTCCTGCAACCCGACTGGCTCCACCTGAGCACCTGGATCGTCGCCTTCACCAGCCGGACCGCGCGCGAGACCAGCTTCCGGCCGCAGGTCATGATTGCCGGACAGGAGACGCTGGTGATGTGTGACCAGCTAGCCACCGTCGATCTGCGACGCCTCGCCGAGCCTGCCGGCTTTCTCACCGCTGAGGAGACGCAACGGGTGGACGAGGCGCTGGCGCTGGTGCTCGACCTCCGGTGAGCTGCCGCCCTAGAGCAGGCCCTTGCTGGTCAGGAACCCCTTGGCCGCAGTGGTGGCGTCCATCTTGTCCACGCTGACGCTCTTGTTCAGCCCGATCAGGTCGTTCAGCGACAGGGCGGCGGACACCTTGTCCACCAGTGCCGTCAGGTCCCGGGTGGCCACCTCGGTGCGCACCACGGGCACGATGTTGTCCGCGTCCTGGAGCTTCTTGTCGTCGGTCAGCAGCGTGAGGCCCTCGGTCTGGATTGTCGGGTCGCTGCTGAGGTATTCGGCGAACTGCACCTTGCCCTGCTTGAGGTCCTGGACCAGCAGGGGGCTCTGCAGCTTCTCGATCTTGAGGGTCGCGTTGATGCCGTACTCGCGCTTGAGGCCCGGGAGGCAGCCGTCGTAGGTGCGGCACTCGGCGCTCCCGCCGATGGTCAGCTTGCCGCCCTTGTAGGCGCCGAGGTCGGACAGGGACTTGATGTTGTTCTTGGTGGAGAAGTCCTGCGTGACGGCATAGGAATTCTCGTCGCTAGCGGGGCTGATCGCCAGCGCCTGCAGCTTCTGCTTGGCCAACAGCGGCTGCAGCGCGGTCTTGGTCGCCTCCGGGTCACCGGAGCTGATCTTCTTCGCGTCCGGCCCGTTGACCTTCTTGTTCTCGAAGATGGTGAGCGACCCGACGTATTCCGGGGTGAGGTCGATCTGGCCGGTCTCCATCGCCTGGTTGATGACCGGGCGGGTGGTGAGCTCCTTGTAGTCCACGGTGTAGCCCTTGGCGGCCAGCGCCTGCCCGTAGACCTGGGCGAGGATCAGGCTCTCGTCGAAGTTCGCCGAGGCGATGTGGATGGTCTTGCCGGCGGCCCCGCCACCGCCCGACGCTCCGGCGCCGCTGGTCGCGGCTCCGCCGGTGGCGGCCGGGGTCGGGCTCCCGGTGGACTTCGACGAGCCGCATGCGGCGGTCGTGAGCGCGGCTCCGGCGGTCAGGGCGGCGAAAATGAGGGTGCGGCGACGGCGCATGTGCTCCAGCCTTCTGTGTCCCGCCACCCCGAGTGGGCGGCGCGTGTCCGGCGGGCTGACCCGCACGTGTGCGCAGAACGTATTTCGCAGGCGGCGAGGAAGCCAAGCCGGGGCCCACGCCGTTACCGTCCCGTTAGCTGCCAGCCTCAGGTCCGGGCGGCGAGGACAGCCCCGCCCGTCGGCACCCGCCGGGAGCTTCGCACCCGTCCCGGCGTCAGCACCCGCTGCAGCAGCCCCAGCCCGAACTCGAAGACCAGCGCAAGCGCGATGACGCAGACCGCGCCGCCCACGACCTGCGGGTAGTCCAGGTTCTCCAGTCCGTCGATCACGTAGCGCCCGAACCCGCCGGCCCCCACCTCGCTGGCGATCGTCGTGGTCGCGACCAGCTGCACGGCGGCGGTGCGCACCCCGGTGGCGATCAGCGGCAGCGCCAGCGGCAGCTCGACCTGCAGCAGCCGCTGCCGGGTGCCCATCCCCATCCCCCTGGCCGCCTCCAGCACGTCGTCGTCGACGCCGGCCAGGCCGGTGTAGGCGTTGACCAGCACCGGCGGGATGCTGAACAGCCCCAGCGCGATGGCCACCGCGCGGAAGCCGTTGCCCAGTGGGCTCAGCGCCAGGATGATCACCAGGCCGAGGATGGGGATGGCGCGGCCGACGTTCGCCAGCTGGACGGCGAAGCCACCCCCCCGGCGTAGATGGCCGAGCGTGATGCCAACGGGCAATGCGATGAGCAGCGCGAAGGCCAGCGCCGCCCCCACGAACTCCAGGTGCTCCACCAGCCGGTCCTGGATGGTGGTCATGCCGTCGAAGGACGTGCCGATGGAGGTGTTGTCGACGAACCACTGCACGTACTGGTTGCTCACCCGCCGGCCCCCCTCACGCGCGCGACCTGCGCTGCCACGGCGTGGCGAGCCGGACGGCGAGCAGCACCCCAAGGTCGGCCACCAGGGCCAGCAGGACGCACAGCACCATCGCCGTCATGATCTTGGCCTTGTCGGGGGTGCCGCTGCTGAAGCCCTCCAGGATCAGGGTGCCCAGGCCGCCGTAGCCCAGGAACGCGCCGATGGTGACGATCGAGACCGTGCTGACCGTCGCGATCCGCAGCCCGGCGGCGATGACGGGCAGCGCGAGCGGCAGCTCCACGCGCAGCAGGATCGCGGTCCTGGAGTAGCCCATCCCGCGGGCGGCCTCGACCACCTCCGGCGGGACTCCCTGCAGGCCCGAGAGGGTGTTGCGAGTGATGATCAGCAGGGTGTACGCCGTCAGCATCGTGATGACGCTGGTCTTGGTCAGCCCGAAGCCGTAGTGGTTGAGCGGGATGAGCACGGTCACCAGCGCGATGGACGGGACGCTGTAGAGCACCCCCTCGCCGCCGATCACCGCGACCTCCGCGGCACGCCCGCGCCGCGCCAGCAGCGCCAGCGGGAAGCTCAGCAGCGCACCCAGCACGATCGCGGTGAGGGTCAGCTGGACGTGCTCGCCGAGCCGGCTCAGCACGACGTCGGTATGGTCGCGCACATAGGCGAGCGTGAACCACGAGTTGTCGGCCACTCCGGCCCTCCTCCCGGTGCGCTCCCGATGCCCCCTCGGGAGGCACCCGGTGGACGCTACAACCGCCCCTGCTGACATGATCCGGCTCGAGGGCCTCGGCAAGCGCTACGGCGACGGCACGGTCGCGGTCGAGAGCCTGGACCTGGTGGTCCCGGAGGGTGAGCTCGTCTGCCTCGTCGGCCCGTCCGGCTGCGGCAAGACCACCACGATGAAGATGATCAACCGGCTGATCGAGCCGACCTCCGGGCGGATCGTGCTCGACGGCGACGACGTCACCCGCGTCGACCCGGTGCAGCTGCGCCGCCGGATCGGCTATGTCATCCAGCAGGTCGGCCTGTTCCCGCACCAGTCGATCGCCGACAACGTGGCGACGGTGCCCCGGCTGCTGGGTTGGGACAAGAAGCGCTCCCGCGCGCGGGCGGGCGAGCTGCTCGAGCTCGTCGGGCTGGACCCGGCGACCTACGCCGACCGCTATCCCGCGCAGCTGTCCGGCGGGCAGCGCCAGCGGGTCGGCGTGGCCAGGGCGCTCGCCGCCGACCCGCCGGTGCTGTTGATGGACGAGCCCTTCAGCGCGATCGACCCGATTGCCCGGGACCGGCTGCAGGGGGAGTTCCTGCGGGTGCAGCAGGAGGTCCGCAAGACGATCGTGTTCGTGACCCACGACATTGACGAGGCGGTGCGGCTGGCCGACCGGATCGCGGTGTTCAAGCAGGGCGGGCGGCTGGAGCAGTACGACACCCCGGCGACCATCCTCGGCACTCCGGCGTCGCCGTTCGTCGCGGACTTCGTCGGCGCCGAGCGCGGGTTGCGCCGGCTCGCCGTCACCGGGATCTCCAGCGAGGACATCGAGAAGCAGCCGGTGGTCGCGCTCGACGACTCCCTCGACGATGCCCGCCGCTCGCTGGCCGCCCTGCACGCGCGCTGGGCCGTGGTGCTCGACCCGGCGGAGAGCCTGCACGGGTGGGTCGCGCTCCCTGAGCTTGACGGGACCGGCCGGGTGGCCGACCGGGCCCGGCGGTTCGGCGCCCACGTCTACGCCGACAGCACGCTCAAGGCGGCGATGTCGGAGATGCTGCAGCACGACGCGGGCTGGATAGCCGTGCTGGAGCCTGGCAGCGACCGCTACCTCGGGGTGCTCACGCCCTCCTCGCTGCACGCAGCCCTGCGGCGCAGCGTCGACCTGTCCAACGGCGAGGACCTCTCCCCCCGCGTCAACGACCTGTAGGCCGTGCCCGCCGGCCCAGCCTGAGTGAGCGGATGCGTCTCAGGCGGCGAGGCGGCGCCAGAGCGCCCGGGGGGTGAGGCGGAGCACGGCGAACAGCGGCCCCAGCACCGCCGGCACGTGCACGACCTCGCGGCGCGAGCGCAGGGCAGCTGCCACCGCCGCCCCCACCACGGCGGGCGTGGTGGCGAACGGCGCGGCCGGCATCCCCTCGGTCATCCGGCCCCGCACGAAGCCCGGCCGCAGCAGCACCACCCGGGCCCCGCTGCCGTGCAAGGCGTCGACCAGGCCCGACCCGAGGGCGTCCAGGCCTGCCTTGCTGGCGCCGTAGACGAAGTTCTCCCGGCGGGCCCGCAGGCCGGCGACCGAGGAATAGACGACGAGCGCGCCGTGGCCCTGCACCCGGAGCCGGGCCGCGGCGGCGAGGCAGGCGGCCCCGACGCCGACCAGGTTGACCGTGAGCACCTCCGCGGCGACCGCCGGGTCCCGCTCGGCGAGTGCCTGGTCGCCCAACACCCCGGCGGCGGCGAGCACCACGTCGAGGTCGCCGCCCACCAGCTCGACCGCCGCTGCCACCATGGCGGTGGCGGTGTCCGGCGCCGCGGCATCCCACCCCAGCGTCTCCACCCGCACGGCCGCGGCCGGTGACCCGGCTGCCAGGCCCGCCCCGGCGACCGCGAGCACCGCGGCGTCGCGGCCGGCGAGCACCACCACGGCGCCCGGGCGCAGCGGCAGCGCCGCCACGGTGGCCAGGGCCAGTTCGCTCGCGCCGCCGAGCACGAGCACCGACTGCACGCCGCCCAGGGCGTCGATCACGCCGCCCCGCCGGGCCCCACGAGACCGAGGCGCCGGGCCAGGTCGCTGTGGAAGACCCGCCCCGGGTCCAGCTCGTCGCGCACCGAGCGCCACTCGGTGAGCCGCGGGTACATGGCCGCGGCGACGTCGGGGGGCAGCCGCGAGTCCTTGGACAGGTAGACCCGGCCCCCCGCCTCGAGCACCATCCCATCCAGCCGGTCGCACAGTGCGGCGAGTCCCGGCATGCCCGCTGGAATGTCCAGGGCGAGGGTCCAGCCAGGCTGCGGGAACGACAGCGGCCCCGGCGACGCCGGGCCGAAGCGCTTGAGCACGGCGAGGAACGACGGGCAGCGCTCCCCGGACAGCAGCGCGACGCTGGCCCGCACCGTGTCCTCCGCGCCGTCGGGCACGACGTACTGGTATTGGACGAAGCCCGGCCGGCCGTAGACGCCGTTCCAGTCCAGCACCCCGTCGAGCGGGTGGAAGAAGAAGGCGATCGACTCCAGGCCGGTGTGCTGCCGCGGCGCCTTGCGGAACCACAGCTCGTTGAAGGCCTGCACGGTCCAGCGGTTGAGCAGCCCGTCCGGCACCCACGGCGGCGCCGTGAGCCGCGCCTTCGGGTCGTAGGCCAGCGGGTCGACTGCCCGGCGCGACGGCAGGTCGGTCACCCGGGCGTGGTCGCCGCGGGTGAGCACCGAGCGCCCGGTCGCGGCCCCACGGGCGAGCAGGTCGACCCAGGCCACGCTGTAGCGGTAGTCCGCGTCGCGGGCGACCATTCGCGCCATCAGGTCGTCGAGGTCGGCGGCCCGCTCGGTGTCCACCAGCACCTGCGACGTCTCTACCCGCAGCAGCCGCAGGGTGGCCCGCAGCACGACGCCGGTGAGCCCCATCCCGCCGGCGGTCGCCCAGAACGCCGCCGCCGTCTCCCCGGTCGGGAGCAGGGTGCGCACCGACCCGTCGGCGGCGAGCAGGTCCATCGAGCTCACGTGCTGGGCGAAGGAGCCCTCGACGTGGTGGTTCTTGCCGTGGATGTCGGAGGCGATGGCCCCGCCGACCGTGACATAGCGGGTGCCGGGGGTGACCGCGACGAACCAACCGCGGGGTACGACGAGGCGCAGCAGCGCGTCCAGCGAGAGCCCGCCGTCCGCGTCGACGGTGCCGGCGTCCGCGTCGAAGGAATGCACCCCGGCCAGCCCGGTGAGGTCGAGCACGTCCCCCCCGGCGTTCTGCGCGGCGTCGCCGTAGCTGCGGCCGAGGCCCCGGGCGAGCACCCCGCGCGGGCCGGCGCCCCGGACCACCGCGGCGGCCTCGCCGTACGAGCCGATGGCGTGCACCGACGCGCGGGTGGGAGCGGTGCGCCCCCAGCCGCGCAGCAGGACGTCAGGCACGCGCGACCCCGAGACCGAACAGCACGGCCCAGAGCACCCCGGCGACGAGCAATGTGCGGTCGCGGAGCACGACCTCCTCGGGCGCGCCACCCTGCCCCCGCTCCAGCAGCAGGGCGTAGCGCAGCAGGCCGAGGGTGACGGGAATGATCGACAGCTGATACCAGGGCACGGTCGACATGTCCTGCCCCCCCTGCGGCGAGCTTCCGCCGCCGCGCTCGAAGGCGAACAGGCAGTAGGCCAACAGGGTCACGCTCACGCAGACGTCGCGGACCTGGCGCAGCCAGGCCACCGGGTATTCGGCCAGGATCCGCCGGGCCGCGACCCCGTCGGCCAGCCCGGTCACCTCGGCGTAGCGCTTGCCGACCACCATGAACAGCGAGCCGAACGAGGCCACGATGACGAACCACTCCGACAGCGGCACCCGCACGGCCGCCGCGCCGGCCAGCGCGCGCAGCACGAAGCCGAGCGCGACGACCATCAGCTCGACGACCGCGACGTGCTTGAGGCGCACGCTGTAGGCGAGGGTCAGCGCGACGTAGACCGCGAGCACCACGGCGAGCCGCCAGCCTGCCAGCGCGCCCCCCACGGCGACGCTCCCGGCGAGCAGCACCCCCGCTGCGGCCCAGCCGAGCGACATCGGCAGCGCCCCGCTCGCCATCGGCCGCGCCCGCTTGGTGGGGTGCCGGCGGTCGGCCTCGACGTCGCGCGCGTCGTTGACCAGATAGGTCCCGCCGGCCGCCATGGTGAAGGCCGCCGCCGCCACCGCCGTGTGCCCGACCGCGGACCAGGAGTCCAGCACGCCGGCGCTGACCGGGGCGGCCAGCACCAGCACCTGCTTGACCCACTGCCGGGGGCGGGTGGCGCGCAGCAGGGCACTGGCGACAGACGCGGGGGTACGCCGAACATCCGCAGCCGCGGGGCCGGTGGCCGGTGGCGACGCCACCTCCGTGCTCACCGGGCCCCCGCGACGCCGCGAGGGAAGACGGCGAAGAAGTCGCGGGCCGACAGCGAGTAGTAGAACTCAGGGGAGTGGTACTGCGAGGGATTGAGCGCGTGCGCCGTCGTGGTCGCGCCGGCGTGCGTGTAGTAGTCGAAGTGCTGCCATTGAGTGTTGATGTCGAGCTCCATGGCCTGCACGGCGCCGGCGCGCTGCAGCACGTTCGCGAGGGTGCGGGTGGTGAGCGCGTTGCCGTAGGCGAAGACGAGTGCGCCACTGCGGGTCACGCCGGCACCCGAGCGCCACACGGCGTCTGCCGAGTTGAGGGTGAAGCCCCACGTCGGGCCGCTGCCCTCGTCGACCGAGCCGGGGATGACCCCGTGGTCGATGAGCATGGCGAGGTTCTGCCGCACCGACTGCACCTGCGGGGTCATCGTCACGTCCCGGCCCCAGGCCCCAATCTTTGCCGTGCCGTCCTTGTCGATCACCAACGAGGCGGCCCCCTGCCGCAGCGGCACCGCGGTGCGACCGGCGAGGTCGTAGCCGCCGTGGGCATCCCCGGTGAGGAGGCGGAAGCCGCTGTTGAAGGTCGCCGCGACGGTGCGCCGGTCCGCCACGGTCAGCTGGCTCGGGATGCTCCACGGGCCGCCCGGCTCGCCCGCGCCGGGGCGCAGCTGCAGGGTCAGCAGCTTGGGGTCCATCCAGGCCACCGTCACGGCGTAGCTCGTGTGCTCGGTGTCGGGGGTGACCGCCGTGCCGAGGATGGCCGGCAGCCCGTCGACCGAGACGAGCGTGCGCCAGGCGCCCTCCTGCGCCGACTGCGCGACGCCGAGCGGCGGGATGGCGGCGGGGGCCGGCGTGTGCGGCCGGACCGCCCTGCGAGGGACGGTCCGTGGCGGGGCGGGGGCTGCCGTGGGGTTGTCGGTCCCGACCTGGAAGCCATTGGCCACGGTCCCCCCTACCTTCGGCTTGTTCAGGTCGTACTGCTTCTGCTCGAGGTAGTTCACGACGCCGCCGAGGTGGTGTTCCCGGGCCCATTCGGCGACCTTGGCCGTCGTGGTCTCGCTGGTGGGCCGCCCGACGGCGGTGCCGACGGACCAACCGAGGCCCACGAGCAGCAGCAGCACGAGCGCGCCGGCGATCCGGCGGACCTGCCGGAGCGGGCCGCGCCGACGCCGGACCACGGTGCCGCCCGGCGGGGGGGCGGGCGGGAGCGCCGGCAGCACAGCAGTGGCGTCGGGGTCGGGGTCGGGGCGTCCCTGGACGCCGCGGCGATCGAGGACGACGGTGGGTCCGTCGGTGGCCACCCGGTCCGTCGCCTGCGTCCGCGACCCGGGGCCAACGGGCTCGGTCGGGCTCACGCTGGCTGTCCCCTCGGGTCACGGGTGCGTGTGGGCCGCGCTCCCCCTCGACAGTTTACGACAGGGACCCTCCCCCGGAACCCGGTCGGACCCGGCACACGCCCTCCAGTCTCAGCGCGGCGGCCAGCAGCAGCAGCCCGGTGAAGACACCGGCGGCGGCGGCCACGGCGTCGGCGCGGGCCGCGTGCACGCCGCCGAGCCGGGTGAGGCGGTCGACGAGCAGGCCGGCCCAGCTGCCGGTAGCCAGGGCGGCGGTGAGGCTGCTGGCCCGGGCCAGGGCGGCGAGCCGGGCGACGGTGAGCGGGACGATCGGCCGGGTGCCAGGCCGCCCGGCGAGTCGGGCCCGCACTGACGCCACCAGCCCCAGCTCCACGAGGCCGACGACGCCGACCGCGATGGCGGGCGCGAGCGGCAGGACGGGAAGGCTGCTGCGGCCGGTGACACGCGCGACGGCCAGGGCGAGCACCAGCGCCACGAGGGCGGCGGCGAGCAGGTCGCGCGGGCGGGTGGGGTTCATGGGGCGTGGAGCGCCAGGTCCGGTCGTCGGCGCACCCCGGCCCGGTCCTGCCCCGGCAGGGCGGCGAGCAGGTCGGCCACCCGGCCGCGACCGGGCAGGACGGCGTCCGGGTCGGCGGCGAGCCACGGCACGAGCACGAAGGCGCGCAGGTGCGCCCGCGGGTGCGGCAGCGTCAGTCCGGGGTCATCACTGCTGCGGCCGTCGACATCGAGGACGTCGACATCGAGGGTGCGCGGTCCCCAGCGCTCCCGGCGTACCCGTCCCCTCGCCCGCTCGGCCTGCCGGGCGAGGTCGAGGAGGTCAAAGCCGTCCGGGAGGTCGGCGATCACGACGGCGTTGAGGTAGTCGTCCTGCTCGGGACCGCCGACCGGGTCGGTCTCGTAGAGCGGGCTGAGGCGTGGGGGCGCCGTGCTGCTGGCGCCAATCAGCTCGACGGCGGACTGCAGGTGGGCGAGCCGGTCGCCGAGGTTGCTGCCGAGGCCGAGGGCGACCCTCACGCCCGCGACCGGACGACGGTGACCGCGACGTCGGTGAACGCCAGCGGGATCGGGGCGGCCGGCTTGTGCACGGTGAGCTCGACCTGCTCGACGCGGGGGTCGGCCAGGCAGACGTCGGCCAGCCGCGCGGCCAGGGTCTCGATGAGGTCGACCGGCTCCGTGCCGACGGCGTGCGCCAGCGAGCCGGCGAGCCCGCCGTAGTCCACCGTGTCGACGAGGTCGTCGGTCGCCGCGGCCTGGCTGACGTCGAGGTGCAGGACCGCGTCCACCACGAAGTCCTGCCCGTCGCGCCGCTCGTGGTCGAAGACGCCGTGGTGGCCACGGACCCGAAGGCCGAGCAGGGCGATGGTGTCGGGGCTCACGGGGTGGTGAGTTCGGCGCGGCCCTCACGGACGGTGAGTGGCTCGTGGGCGGTGTCGCCCTGCACGTCGCCGGGGGTGGTGCGGCGGGGGAGGTCGATGCCGTCGGGGGTGTGCACGACGTAGCTGGCGGCGTAGGTGGTGGTCTCGGTCAGGGTGACGCTGCCCCGGCGGGTGTAGGTGTGGGTGACGTCACCGCTCGGGTAGCTGCCGCCGGGGCTGGCCGTGAGCTGGTCGGTGCTGCCGTCGCCCCAGTGCCAGTGGTGCGAGCTGGGGGCGAAGTCCACGGTCTCGGTGAGGCCAGGGGCGGCGGTGAGGCCGAAGCCCTGGTGCAGGGCCGCGGGGGTGTCCCGGACCAGGACGTAGGTCGGGAGCTGGGTGATCGCGCCGTCGGGTGGCTGGTGGGTCAGGGCGGGCGCGGCCGGGTGCAGGTCCCGGCTCCTGGCCGCCGCCTCCGCGTCGAACGTCGCCTGCGAGACGACCGGGTGCTGCTCGATGGGCCCCTGGCAGTAGTCCGCGACCTGTGATGGTGGACCGGCCCCCAGGGCGAGGGAGACCAGGAGTTTCTCCTTGCCCTGCCGGAAGCAGGTGAGGTCCCCGCCCTGACAGTCCTGGTTGTCCTCCCCGGGTAGCGGCGCCTTGCACAACACCTCCACCGTCCACACGCAGGTCGCGCAACCCTCCGGAGCCCCCACCTCGGCCCTGCTCACAGCAGCTATGCCGCCCACATACAGCAGCCCCCGAAAAGCCCCGTCGGCGACCGATCCCTCGCCCGTGCAGGTCACGGCGGTTGATCCATCACCGTCACAAGGCCTACGTGAGGCCGACGCCTCCGCCGACGGCACCCCGATGGCGGTCCACGTGACGCCGATCAACACACAAAGCAGCATCCGCGCCCGCATCACGACGCGGCTTCGTCTACACGCGTGACGATCAGTCGACCGCGCTTCAGTTGGCAGGTCACGTCGTCATCAACGGTCTGGGCAGCGGCTCGCTTCACCAACGTGCCACTACTGTCGTATATCCCATAATTGTTCTGCACGAGTTGAATTCGCACTGTCACAGCCTTGGCCGAGCGCGCGCGAAGGCTTGGAGATAGAACCGTCAACTTCGCCGACGTGTGGCGGTGTTCTTTACGGAGGTTGTTGAGCGCTGCCTGCGGGGCGTAGCGGCAGGGGCACAGGTCGTCGGTGACCGCGGCCAGGTACTTGGGGTCGCCCGTCTGGAAGCTGCGGCTCAGGCCGTCGGCGTAGGCCTGGACCGCGCGGATGGCGTCCGCGTCGGTGAAGGTGGCGCTCCGCGAGGGCGGTGCGGTGGTCGTGCGGGCGGCCTCGGTGGACGCGGTGGTTCCCGTTGTGGAGCCGGTCGCGGGCGGTGACCCGGGCGGGCTCGTCGACCCCGTCGTTGCCTGCATTGGCGACGATGTCGGTGTCGGGGTGAGGCCGGTGCCGGGGGTGCTCAAGGGGGGGATCGAACCGGTGCGCGCCGTACTCCCGCCGCAGCCGAGCAGGCCCACGAGCAGCACGAGCGCTGGCGCGATCTGCGGCAGCGGGCGGCGGCTCACAGACCGGGACGGTAGTCGCATCCGCAACCAGCGGCACCCTGCCTTTGGACAACCCTGCCGCAATGGTCGGGTGTGCCTGCTACGGCGAAAGCCGTTGCGCCGCAGCACGTGTGCACCCGCTGACCGCGCTCCGAGCCCCTGCCACCCGCGGGAAGGGCCAGAATCCGAAATACCACCGCTGCCCCTCACCTCACGGCCCGGTCACCAGGGCACGCTCGCGCATGTGGGTCAGCGGCTGTGCGGCTCGGCCGTGCGGATGACGGTCCCAGGCCGGTGAAGACGAGCGCGGCAAGACGCGGTTCCGGCCGCCACCACGCCTGCCTCCAGCGGCCGGGGCCAGGCACTCCCGAGCAAGAACGCCAGGGGTCAGGATGCCGGGGCGGTGTGCCGCTCCAGGAACGTGAAGATGCGCTCCCACCCGTCCCGGGCCGCGTCGTCGACGTAGGAGGTGAGGGGGATTGGCACGATGCCGAACAGCTTGTGGTCGGGGGTGAGGAAGCTGTGCGCCGCATTCGGGTAGGTCTTCTCGTCGACCTCGACGCCGGCGTCCCGCAGCCGCGCCGCGATCTTCGGGCCCTGCTTGCCGAGCGCGGGGTCCCTGCCGCCGTAATTCAGCAGCACCGGTGGGCAGCGGGTGAGGTCGAGGTCGGCAGCCGGTGGGGCGCCATAGTTGTCGCTCACGGCCCGCAGCCCCTCCGGGCCGAGGCTCCCGAGCAGCAGGGCGAAGGCACCGCCCATGCACAGACCGATCACGGCGGTGCGCGAGGCGTCGACGTCCGGCTGCTCCCCCAGCCAGTCGAGCACCGCGCGCAGGTCCTCCGTCATCCCGGCGGCCCGGCCGCCGGTCACCTGCGCAGGGCCCGGACCAGGCAGCCGACCCTGACCCCGGAGGAGAACAGGTCGGGTACGGCGGCGACCCAGCCCCGGTCGGCGAAGCGGTCTCCCACCGCCACGATCTCGGGCGTGAGGCCGAAAAGCTCGTGCACGACCAGCACCCCCGGCCAGCCGCCTCGCGGGGCGGCACCCGACGGGTGCCGCAGCGCCGCGCGCATGCTCCGGCCCCCGGACAGCGCCACCGTCTCCTGCGCCTGCCCGGCCGGGCTGCTCAGAGCCACTCCTTGCGTTTGAAGTAGGCGATCAGCCCGAGGGTGGCCCCGACGAGCAGGATGACCATCGAAATGAACCCGCCGTGGGTGCCGAAGCCCGGATACGGCACGTTCTGGCCGTAGAACCCGGTGATCGCCGTGGGGACGGCAAAGATGGCGGCGTAGGCCGTCAGCTTTTTCATGTCCTGGTTGAGTCGGTTGCTCTGGATCTGCAGGTTGCTGTCCTGGATCGTGGTCACGAGGTCACGCAGCGACTCGGTCCACTCGGTCACGCGCAGCACGTGGTCGTAGACGTCGGCGTAATAGGGCGCCATCTCGGCGTCGACGAGGTGCAGGTCGCGGCGGGTCAGCGTGTTGACCACCTCGCGCATGGGCAGCGCCACCCGGCGCAGCCCGACCAGCGACTTGCGCATCTCGAAGGTGCGGCGCTGCACCGCCGTGGTCCGCGGCTGCGGGTCGAACAGCTGCTCCTCGAGGTCCTCGACACTGTCGTCGAGCTCCTGCACCACGGCGAAGTGGCCGTCCACCACGTGGTCGAGCAGGCCGTGCAGCAGGAAGCCGACGCCGTTCTTCGCGAGGTCGCGGTTGTCGTCCCACGCCTTGGTCACGTGCAGCATGTCGAAGCCGCCGGACTTGCGCACCGTGATCAGCCACCGTTCGGCGGCGAAGACAGCCAGCTCGCTGGTGTGCAGCTCGCCCGTGACGTCGTCGAGCCCCACGCCATAGAGGCTCATGAACAGGTGGCTGTCGTAGCGATCCACCTTCGGTCGCTGGTGCCCGGAGGTCGCATCCTCTACCGCGAGCGGGGAGAGACCGAACTCCTCCGCGAGCAGGCCGATCTCGTCCTTGTCCGGCGACTCCAGGTCGAGCCAGACGACGGTGTCGGGCTCCTCCAGATGGTCGCTGATGCGCGCGCACTCGAAGTCCTCCTGCTCGAGGACCCCGTTACGGTAGAGGCGGTTGTGCTGCACCCCCCGAAGCTACCCGGGCGACGCGCCGGTCGCGGTGGTCCCGGTCCCGGCACCACGTGTCCGCGCCGTTAATCCTGCCCGACAGGGAAGGATCCTGCGGGTTGACCGCGAACACATGCCAGGCAACCCCGCTGATTCCCTCGTCCGAACCCTGGAGACCCCCATGCTGCGTTGCCGCGTCGGCCTCGCGCTACTGGCCGCAGGGGCGACCGGAGCCGCCGTGCTCCTCGCCCCCGTCGCGTCCGCTGCGCACGCCACGAGTTACGACCCGCATGCCGTCGACCCGGCGCTGCGCGCCCTGGCCGGCGCCGACTCGGGCACCTTCCCCGGCGCGGAGGCGGACCTGCCCGAGCTGGACGCGCGCGGGCCCCGGCTGGCCCCGACCGAGACCACCCGGGCCGCGGTGGCAGCGCTCGGCGCCGACGTGACGGCGTCCTGGACGCAGTACGGCACTCCCCGCACCCTGGTGCGCGTCGGCGGCGGCTGGCTGGCCGAGGGCCTGACGGGCACCCAGGCCGAGGCCGCCCGCAGCTGGGTCGTCGACCACCGTGACCTCTTCGGGCTGACCGACACCTCAGCGGCGGCGCTGGAGACCTGGCAGGACACGACGCTCGTCGAAAGCACCGCCCACGCCGTGCTCTTCCGCCAGCACGTAGGCGGCCGGGCACTCGCCGAGGACGGGCTCATCACCGTCGGCATCCGGGACGGCAAGATCGCCGGCGTGACGTCCTCCGCGGTCCCGACCGCGCTGCTCGGCACATCGACGGCCGCCACGCCCACGCTGTCGGCCGCGCAGGCCGTGCAGGTGGCGGCCAGGGACGCCGGTGTCGGCACCCTCGCGCTCGCCGATCTGCGCGTCGGCGCGGTCGACGCCGCCGGCTTCACGCAGGTGGCCGCCAAGGGCCTCGCCCAGGTGCAGCGGACCCGGCTGGCGGCCCTGCCCACGACCGACCGCGGTGCCCGGCTGGTCTGGGAGACCGACGTCGAGGACGTCGCCGCCGCCCACGCGCACGCCGCGGTCAGCTTCGTCGACGCGACGTCCGGCGCGATCCTGCTGCGCCACGACGCGGTCAAGACCGCCGCGGCCGGTACGGCGACCAGCGCCTCGACCCGCGCGGTGACGCTCCCGGCTGCGGCACCCGGCGCCGTCCCGGCAGCGCGTGCCGCGACCACCCCCGGCAGCTTCTCGGCCGACTACACCCCCACTGCCTGCGGCGCCAAGGTGCCCCTCGCCGTGCCGGCCGGGACGCAGACCCTGGTCGTCGGCGCCAACGGCGTGGTCGCCTCCAACGACTTCGCCCTGAACGTCTTTCGCGGCACTGTCAGCATCGGCAGCTCCGACCAGGCCACCAGCCCCGAGGCGGTCGCCGCGAACGTCTCGCCGGCGAGCACGGCAGGCGACACCTTCAGCGCGCAGATCTGCCCCTCCGCGGCACCGCTCGGCCCGTTCGTCGCGCCGTACACGGTGAGCGGCGTCTTCGCGGCCAGCGACCAGGCCGTCACGGTCACCACCCCAGGTCTGCCGAGCCTGCCGCTCGCCGGCCTGGTGTCGGCCCCCTCCACGTTCAAGTTCTTCCAGGCCAACCCCGTGCTCGGCTTCACGACGGTGGGCCTGCCCGCCGCCGACAACCGCTCGACCGGCTGCAGCACGACCTCGACCGACACCACCGGCAGCAAGTCCAAGGCGCAGTGCCAGCTGTTCTTCAACACCCCGGCGACCCCCGACGCCTACGACACCCAGAACGGCGTGCCGACCGGCGCGACCATCGGCAACAACGCCGCCACGACGAACGCGCAGGAGTCCACCAGCCTGACGCCCGGTGCCCCCGGCACCGCCTATCTGAGCGCCACCCGCGACTACGCGCCGGCATTCGCGGACCAATGGAAGACCGCTCAGTGCAACCCCACGACCCTGGTCGACCCGAACCGTGCGGACGTCGACACGTCCATCACCAACCTGTTCACCGGGCACAACCGGATTCACGACTTCGCCCTGAGGCTCGGGCTCAACGACGCCACCGGCTCGCTGCAGACCAGCAACGCGACGTCCGCCGGCGTGGCTGGCGACCCCGAGCTGGGCAACGCGCAGAACGCCGCGGCCACCGACCTCGCGTTGCGCCAGACCTCGACGGTGCCCGGCGGGACGTCGCTGCCCGTTGGCCTGACCGGGCGCAACAACGCCAACCAGATCACGTTGCAGGACGGCGTCCCGGGGATCACCAACCAGTACCTCTTCGAGCCGGTGCTGGGGTTCTATGGCCCGTGCGCCGACGGCGACCTGGACTCCTCGATCTTCCTGCACGAATACACCCACGCGATCAGCAACCGGCTCATCGCCGGCCCCGCGACCGGCCTGTCCGGCCAGCAGGGCGGCAGCATGGGTGAGAGCTGGAGCGACCTGGATGCCATCGAGTTCCTCAACGCCTTCGGGGTCGCCGGCAAAGGCGGCGAGGACCGCTACGCCGAGGGCGCCTACGCCACCGGCGACACCGTTCGCGGCATCCGGGACTACAACCTGCTCGACAACCCGCTGACCTACGGCGAATTCGGCTTCGACACCACCGGCCCCGAGGTGCACGCCGACGGTGAGGTGTGGAACGGCATCCAGATGCACGTCCGGCAGGCGCTCATCGATGCCTGGCGCACTCGGGCGAACCCCGACGACGCGGCGCTGCAGAAGGCCTGCGCGCTGGGTGTCACCACCAGCGGAGCCGCTGCCTCGGGCTTCGCCGGCTGCCCCGGCAACCGTCGTTGGATCCAATACGTCTACGACTCACTGATCCTGCAGGCCAACGGTGCCCCGACCTTCGTCGACATGAAGAACACCGAGCTGATGGGCGCCATGCTGCGCGGCAGCTCCGAGGACTACGCCACGATGGCCGACGCCTTCGCCTCCCGGGGCCTCGGCGGCAACAGCAGCGCCGTCGACAGCGCGGACACCGACCCGGTGCCCGGCTTCGCCTCCCCGTCCTCGGCCAACGCGCATGTGAGCTTCTCGGTCGTCGACGAGGCCACCGGCACCGCAGTGCCGGCCGGCGTCTACGTCGGGACCTACACCGCTCGCGCGACCCCGCTGGCCTCCACCGTGGCCGGCAAGCAGCCGGCCACGGCGGACATGGTCGCGGGCAATTACTCCTTCGCCGTGCAGGCAGCCGGTTACGGCATTCACCGCTTCACCGCCGCCATCACGGCGGGACAGACCACGACGCAGGTCTTCCGGATCGCCCGCAACCTGGCGTCAGCAGCCTCCGGCGCCACGGTGGTCGGCGACGGGTCGGTGCGTCCCGGCGACCTGATCGACGACAGCGAGGCCACCGACACCGGCTACAACACCGCGCCGGTCGCCGGCAAGACCTGGACCGTGGCGCTGGGCGGCGGCTCGCACCTGGTCCAGCGGGTCACATCAGCGCCATGCACCACCCGCGCGACACCACGGCCGACGTGGACTTCCAGAGCCGGATCACCGACCTGCGGGCCTTCGACCTGCAGGCCAGCAACGACGGCGGCAGGACCTACACCACGGTCTATCGGAGTGCCGACGACTTCTTCCCGGGGCGCAAGCCACGGACGACGGCGCCCGACGTCGCCTTGCGCTCCTTCACGCTCCCGGCGCCGGTCACCGCCGACCACGTCCGCCTCGTGGTGCGCACCAGCCAGTGCACCGGCTCGCCGTCGTTCGCCGGCGACCAGGACGCCGACCCGCTCAACAACGCGGACTGCCCCGGTTCGGTCAGCGCGGCGAGGGTCACGGTCGCCGACCTGCAGGTCTTCGCCCCCGCCGCGGTGACGGCGCCGGTCGTCGGCTCCACCCCCGGCAAGCCGGTGGCACCGGCGACGCTCGCACGGCCCACCACGGCGCTGTTCGGTGACGTGACCGCCCCGCGGGCGCTCGGCCGCCTGGGGGTGCGCACGGCGACCACCAAGGTCTCTCAGCCCACCCGCACGCTGGCCTTCACCGGGCTCGACGGAGCGCTCGGTGCCGGGGCGCTAGGCCTCCTCGGTGGCCTCGGGGTGCTGCTGGTCGGCCGGCGCCGGATGCGCGTACCGGTCTCGGGTGCGGGTGCCCTCGACGGGTGAAGAGTTGCGTCCACGGAGGTGGTGTACGGGGCCTGGCTCGAGACTGGCGCGGCCGAGGGACGCTGTCTACCCCGCTTCCGGCCCTAGCCGCAGGTCACCTGTTGCGAGAAGAGCGCTTGCCCTTCGCCTCGGTCGCTCCCGGGTGGCCGGCACCCGCCAGGACCACCCAGACCGTGCGGTCCTGCGCGTCGACGCAGTAGAGCACGCGACCGCCGCCGGACACGTCGATCTGCCACTGCGGGAGTTGCCTGCCCCCCACGGGGCGGCTCCCCAGCTCGCCCTTCAGCGGCTTCTGCGTGTCCGTGCGGACCAACGGCGAGTGACGCATCCGCTGCCACGCCTGCGACAACGTGCCAGGCAGCTGGCGTCCGAGCTCGTCCCAACTGCCCGCGGCCTCGCTGCTGCCGAACCGGATGTCCCACTCGCCTTCGAGGGGCGGCGGAGCCACCCGGTCGAGGCGCTTGGGCACCCCTACCTACCGGCCGCAGGGTCCAGTACTGGCCGTCCGTCCGGGATGTCCACCGGCAGGGTGAGAGCGGCTGCGAGGTCTGGGTCCGACCAGATGATCGCGGTGGCCTCCCAGGAGGAAACCATGTCCTCGAAGGCGGTAAACCGGCCGATGTCAGCGCAGGCGCGCAGCGTGTCCAGCAGCTCTACGGCGAAGCGCTCTCGATCGTGGTCCGGCAGGAACAGCACCCAGGCGAACTCCTCGAGCAGGGCCGTCGCGAGCGCCCTGGCGGCGTCCCGGTCTGCAAGGGTGTGCCGCAGCAGGTGGCTGACGGCGCTGAGCGCGTGACGGTCGCTCTCGACCCGGCGAAGCGGTGCCAACACGAAAGCGGGCTTGCCTGCCCGGCGCTCGAGCAGCACCTCGTCGTTGCTCCTCGCCGCGCGCTCCATCACCGCGTCGTAGTCGCGAACGAAGGTGCTGAGCGGCATACTGGTCACACCCTGATTGTGCAGCACTACTGCAGCAGAAGCAAGGGAACCTCTCTCGCGGGGCCGCAGAGCTCTCGCGGCCTTGCAGTCCACCCCTGGCGGCACCAGCAGTATGAAGTGGCGCCCCTCGGACCTCGGTGTAATCGGCGTACACCCCGGCCAGGTCCAACCCGTGCTCGACCAGGTCATCGACCATCCGGGCCGGATGCCCGGCCGGCAACCGCGAGCAGGATGATCGCGGACAGGCCGCCGAGGAGGGCGGCGGTCTTGGCGCCGTTGTAGTAGCTGTGGTGGCGCATGCCCTGTTCAACGTCGGCGGCCGTCGGCTGCGTCCCCGCCGGCCGGCTCCGGTCTCAGGGCAGCGCGATGGTTGCGAGCGGCGTCACGTGCAGCACCAGCACCGGCGCAACCCCGACGGCGAGGGCGACCAAGGCAGTCATCGCGACGGCGGTGCGCACCAGCCGGCCACCCGCCGCCAAACCACGAGCGGGACGCGATCGCACCGCCCCTTCGCCGAGCCCCGAGAACAGCAGGGCCGCCAGCCGCAGGTAGTAGGCCAGGCCGATCACCGTGTTGACGGCGACCACCACGGCGAGCCAGCCGGCGTGCGCCTCCACGACGGCCCGGAACACGACCACCTTGCCGAACAGCCCGGCCAGCCCCGGAGGCAGCCCGGCCAGCCCGAACAGCGCCAGCGCGAACGCCGCGGCCACGGCCGGCGACCGGCCCGCCAGGCCGCGCAGGTCGGCGAGGTCGCGCACCCGGGCCGCGGCCAGGCAGGCGAAGGCACCGAGCTGGGTCACGGCGTAGAAGGCGAGATAACCCAGGCTCGCGGTCAGCAGCGCGTCGAGGTCGCCGCGCCCGCGGGCGGTCGCGGCAGCCGCGAGCGGCGCCAGGATGTAGCCCGCCTGCGCGATGCTCGACCAGGCGAGCAGTCGCACCGCGTCCCGCTGCTGCAGGGCGACCAAATTTCCCAGCGTCATGGAGGCCACCGCGAGCACGGCGACGATCGGACCCCAGACCCCGGCGTACGGACGGAAGGCCTGCAGGCACAGCACGAACAGCCCGGCGAAGCCGGCAGTCTTGGACACCACCGACAGGTACGCCGCGACCGGGAGCGGGCTGCCGTCGTAGACGTCCGGCGCCCAGGTGTGGAACGGGGCCGCGCTGACCTTGAAGGCGAAGCCGACCAGCGTCAGCGCCACCGCGGCGGCCGCGGCCGAGGTGCGGATCGATGGCTGCGCGAGCTGCACTGCGATCCGGTCCAGCTGCAGGCTCCCGGTCAGGCCGTAGAGCATCGCCATGCCGAGCAGCGAGACGGCGGTCGACAGCACCGAGACGAGGAAGTACTTCAGTGCGGCCTCGGCCGAGCGGGCCGCTGCTGTCGCGCTGCCACGCTTGAGACCGGCCAGCACGAACGCCGGCAGCGACACCACCTCCAGGCCCACGACCAGGATCAGCAGGTCGCGGCTGCTGGCGACGACGACGCCCCCCAGGGTCGCGGCCAGCAGCAGCACATGGTGCTCGCCGGGCGGCAGCCGGTCCTCGGCGAGACTGCCGGCGCCGAGCAGCAGCACCACCAGCAGGGCGCCGAGGAGCAGGACGTCCAGGAGCAGGGCATAGCGGTCCACGACGTAGGAGCAGGAGCGCCCCACCGCCAGCCCGCCGACCTGCTGCGGCAGCGTGGCCGCCGGGGTGCAGAAGGTCCCGCGCGTCCCCGTGCCGACCAGCGAGACGGTGAGCCCGAGGGCCACCAGCGTCCCCGCGAGGGACACCGGCAGGGCGAGCCGCTTGCGGCGACCCTGGAGGAACAGGTCGGCGACGAGCACCACGAGCAGGGTGCCGGCGAGCGCGTAGACCGGGGAGAGCGCGTGGGAGTCGACGCTCTGCAGCACGCTCGGCACGCTCACGGCGTCACCCCCAGCAGGGCGACCACGGCCGGATGGGTGACGCCCAGCACCAGCCGCGGATAGACCCCGATCGCAACGGTCAGCACGACGAGCGGCGACCAGGCGGCGAGCTCCGCGACGCTCAGGTCGAGCATCGCCGCGCCCCGCCAGTGCTCCGCGACCGGGCCGAAGGCGGTGGTGGCGAGCAGCTTGAGGAAGTAGCCGGCGGTGAGCACCGTGCCGACCGCGGCGAGCACCAGAAGGGTGCGGTAGAACCCGTGGGACAGGCCGGCTCCCGGGTCGGCGGCCCCGACCAGCGCGAGCACCTCACCCCAGAAGCCCGCGAGCCCTGGCAGGCCGAGGCTGGCGACGCAGGCGAAGACCAGCAGGCCACCGAGGATCGGCGCCTTGCCCAGCAGGCCCCCGCCGACGCTCACCAGCGACGTGGTCCCGAAGCGCTCCTTGACCGCGCCGGCCAGGAAGAACAGCAGGCCCGTCACGACGCCGTGGGCGACGTTGCCGATCAGCGCGGCGTCGAGCCCCGTCGGCGACAACGTCGCCACCCCGAGCACGACGAAGCCCATGTGCCCCACGCTGGAGTAGGCGATCAGCCGCTTGAGGTCGCCCCGCGCGCTGACGGTCTGGGCGAGGCAGCAGAGCGCGGCGTAGACGACCGCCACGGTGCCGAGGACCGCCAGCAGCGGGGCGGCATCGCGGGCGCCCAACGGCAGGAAGCCGACGGCGATCCGCACCAGGCCGTAGGTCCCCAGCTTCAGCAGCACGCCGGCGAGCAGCACGCTGCCGACGGTCGGCGCCTCGGTGTGGGCATCGGGCAGCCAGGTGTGCAGCGGCCAGATCGGCGCCTTGACCGCGAAGCCGAGCACCAGCGCCGTGATCGCCAGGTCCTGCGTGGTGCGGGACAGGCCCACGCCGTGGGCGGCCCCCAGCGCCACCATGTCGAACGGCCGGTCCCCTGCCCTGGCAGCACCGATGACCAGGAAGCCGACGAGCATGAGCGCACTCCCGAGCAAGGTGTAGAGCAGGAACTTCACGCTGGCGTGCCGCCGCCGCTCGCCGCCCCAGCCGGCGACGAGGAAGAACATCGGGACCAGCACGACCTCGAAGAAGACGAAGAACAGCACGAGGTCCAGCGCGAGAAAGGTCCCGAGCATCCCGACCTCGAGCAGCAGCACCAGCGCGAGCAGCAGCCGCGGGGTGGCCCCCTCGGGCGGGTGCCGCACGACGTGCAGGCAGCAGAGCAGCACCAGCAGCGCGGTGAGCACGACCAGCGGCAGGCTGAGCCCGTCCACCCCGACCGCGAACCGCACCCCGAGGGTCGGCACCCAGGCCAGATCCAGGGCGTACGACGGGGAGCCGCGGTCCGGGTGGAACCCGAGCGCTGCGACTCCCGCCAGGCCCAGCGCACCTCCGCTGGCGGCCACCGCGAGGGCGGCCGTCGCCCGGTCATCGAGGCCCGGGAGGGACCCCAGGAGGACCGCTCCGGCCAGCGGAACGCCGAGCAGGACGGGGAGCAGCCAGCTCACGGCCGCCCCTCAGCGCGGCAGGACGGCGGCAAGGTCGAGCGTGAAGACCGGCTCGGTCGCCGAGGTGAGGATCGGTCCGCGCTGCCGGGTGACGTCGCCGTAGCCGTCCGCTCCTGGAACACGGTGCACATGGACGACCCGCTCGTCGGGGTCGACGACCCAGTACTCCGGAACGCCGGCCGCGGCATAGATCAGCGGCTTCACCTCGAGGTCGACGACGAGGCTGGAGCGGGAGACCTCGACCACCAGGAGCGCCCAGGACGGGTGCCGACGGCTGTCGTCCTCGTCGCGGACGACGGCGACGTCGGGCTCGGGCTCCGAACGCGGCGGGACCGCCAGCGGCAGCTGCGGCCGCACCGTCCAGCCGGAAGGGCGCTGGTCGTAGAGGGCAAAGGTGATCAACCGCACGGTCGACGCGTGATCCGGGCTGGTCGGTGCCATCTCGACCAGCTCCCCCTCCAGCAGCTCCACCCGCTCACCGTCGAGCAGGCCCTTGGCCACCAGCGCGTCGTACTCCGTCGTGCGCAGGCCACGGATGTGCTCGGGCACCCACCGGAGCACCGCCGACGTCATGGACAGACCGTACGGCGCGCGCCCGACACGAGCCGCTATCGCTCGTGGTGGGGTCGGTAGCGCACGTTCACGGCCGAGGTGGGGTCCCCTTCGCCGATCCAGTGGAGGCGGATCGGCGCACGGCCCGCACCGCCACGCTCTGAACGCCGAGGTCAGCGCAGCACCGTGCCGGCGAGGGCGAGGAGCACGGCGCCGACCAGCACGGCCCCGACGTAGGCCTGCGCGTTGCCGTTCTCCAGCACCCGCAGCCCTCGGCCAGCGGCCCTCGCCCCGCTGCCGGAGCGCTCCACCGCCGCGTCGACCACCAGCCGATCGAACGCCGCCGCTCCCCGGCCGAGCGCCAGGACCCCGCCGGCAGCGACCCGGCGGTAGAGCGCGTCCACGCCGAACCCGGCGGACAGCAGCGACCGCAGCCGCTCCCCGAGCAGGTGGGCCGGATCGCGCGAGGGGTCGGCGCGGTGCAGCCCGGCGACCAGGAGCACGCCGGCCAGGGCGAGCAGCAGCGACGGCACAGCGGTGCCGACCTCGGGCGCCAGCCCGGGGTCGGCACCGGCGCCGACCAGCCGGTCGAAGCCGCCCGACCCCGGCAACGAGGTCCAGCCGACGGCGAGGGTGCCGACGACCAGCACCGCGAGCGGCAGCCCCATCACCCACCCCGGCTCGCCGCCGCCGGCTCCCCGTCGCGGCCCGAGGAAGACCCGGCAGAACACCCGGGTCGCGTAGGCCCCGGTGACGGCGACGCCGACCAGGCCACCAACCAGTGCCACCACGCCGGCCCAGCGCGAGACGGCGACGGTGGCGCCGCCGTACGCCGCGGTGCCGGCGGCGGCCAGTACCGCGTCCTTGCTGAAGAACCCGCTGGCAGGAGGGAGCCCGGCGAGGCCGGCGAGGCCGACCGCCGCCGCCGCCGCCGTGAGCGGCATCCTGCCCGCCAGCCCGCCCATGGCGGCCATGCTGGTGCTGCCGGCCGCGACCACCACGACGCCGGCGGTGAGGAACAGCAGCGCCTTGAACGCCGCGTGGCTGGCGAGGTGGAAGACCGCCGCGTCGCGGCCGCCGACCCCGAGCGCGGTGGTCATGTAGCCGAGCTGGCTCACCGTCGACCAGGCCAGCACCCGCTTGAGATCGTCGGCGGCGCAGGCGCAGACCGCCCCGAGCAGGATGCTCGCGACCCCGACGAGCACGAGGGTGTCCAGCGTCGCCGTGCTGGCCGTGACGACGGGGTAGAGCCTGGCCAGCACGTAGACGCCGGCGGCCACCATCGTCGCGGAGTGGATCAGCGCGCTGACCGGGGTGGGGCCGGCCATGGCGTCCGGCAGCCAGGTCTGCAGCGGCACCTGCGCGCTCTTGCCCGCCAGGCCCAGCACCAGCAGCAGACCCGCTGCGGTGAGGGCAGTGTGGGACGACGCCGGCAGGTGGCCGAGCACGACGCTGATCCGGAACGAGCCGGCCGAGCTGCCCAGCACGATGACCGCCAGCAGCAGCCCGAGGTCGCCGACCCGGGTGGTGAGGAAGGCCTGCACCCCGGCCCGCACGGCCAGCCGGTCGGTCCGGTCGTGCGCGATGAGCAGCGCCGAGCAGATCCCCATCACCTCCCACCCGACGTAGAGCACGAGCAGGTCACCGGCCAGCACGACGACGAGCATCGCGGCGGTGAACAGGCAGACCAGCCCGGCGTACGTCGGGAGGCGGGTGTCGCCGCGCAGGTAGGCGGTGGAGTAGACCTGCACCAGGGTCGCGACGAGCGTGACGACGAGGGCGAGCAGGGCGGCGAGGCCGTCAACGCGGGTGCCGGCACTGACCAGCGGCGCGATCGGGTGCGCGGTCTCCACCACCCGGCCGGGCTGGCGGGAGGTGGCGACAAGCAGGGCCACCGCGAGCGCGAGCGAGGCCGCGGTCGCGAGCACGGCGACGGGGCCGGCCGCCCGCCCGCGCCAGTTACCGGGCAGCAGTAGCGCGAGGGCGGCGAGGGCCGGCAGGGCGGGGAGCAGCCAGGCCGAGTGGGCGAGGGACGTGCTCACGCCTCCACCGGATCCCGTTCCGGCGGCTCCGCTGGCTGTGCGTCGTAGCTCGCCGTCTGCTCGGACAGGGCGCGCTGCTCGTCGATCCCGATGCCCTCGCGGGTGCGGAAGACGGTCAGCACGATCGCCAGGCCCAGCCCGACCTCGGCGGCGGCCAGGCAGACGACGAACAGCGCGAAGACCTGTCCGGCGTGCAGCACGTCGCGGAACCAGGCGTCGAAGGCGACCAGCTCGAGGTTGACGGCGTTCAGCAGCAGCTCGATGCCCATCAGCACGAGCACCGCGTTGCGGCGCGCGAGCACGGCGTAGACCCCGATGGCGAACAGCAGCGCGCCGAGGACGACCGGGTAGAGCAGGTGCATCAGCGCTCCTGTCCGGCCGTGTCCTCGGGGCCGCGGGTCAGCGTGATCGCCCCGACCAGGGCCGCCAGCAGCAGCACGCTGATCACCTCGAAGGGCAGCACGAAGGTGCGGAAGACCGCCTCGCCGGTGGCGCCGGCCCCGGTCCCGACGGTCGTGGCGCCGAGCTCGACATAGGCGCCCCGGAACGCGCTAGCGAGCAGCGCGACCAGCACGCCGGCGGTCGCGACGGCCACCGCGCCGGCGGCCAGCCGGTTCCCGCTGTCGAGCTCCTCGCGGCCCATTGCCCCCAGCGGCGCCCGGGTGAGCATGGCCCCGAAGAGCATCAGCACGACGACGGCGCCGACGTAGATCAGCACCTGCACCCAGGCGACGAACTCGGCGGACAACAGCAGATACTCCCCCGCCAATGCCCCCAGCGTCACGACCAGCCAGAGCGCCGCGTGCACGACGTTGCGCACGGTGACGACCAGGCCGGCGCCGCCAAGGGCAAGCAGCCCGAGCAGTGCGAAGACCACCTCCAGCCCGGTCACGGGCCGGCCTCCTTGAGGGGGGCGGCGCCGGCGTCGAGCGCCGGTGGCGGCGGCACCGTCCACATCCACTCGCGCAGCCGGTCCCGCTCGTGGGTGAGATCGGCGATGTCATAGCTGGCGTACTCGAACTCCGGGCTCCAGAACAGCGCGTCGAAGGGGCAGACCTCCACGCAGATCCCGCAGTACATGCACAGCGCGAAGTCGATGGCGAACCGGTCCAGCACGTTGCGCGTGCGATCGCGGGCACCGTCCCGGCCCGGGACCGTCTCCTTGTGCGAGTCGATGTAGACGCACCAGTCGGGGCACTCGCGGGCGCAGAGCATGCACACCGTGCAGTTCTCCTCCAGCAGCCCGATGACGCCACGGCTGCGCGGGGGGAGGTCGGGCTTGACGTCGGGGTATTGCGCGCTGTATCCGCGCCGGCCCATGGTGCGCAGGGTCACGGCGAGCCCCCGCGCGAGGCCCGAGCCGGGCAGCGCGGTCACCTGATGCCCATCAGACGGTCGCCAGCTTCACGGCACCGCAGATCAGCACCTGCAGAAGCGCCAGCGGCACGAGCGCCATCCAGGCGGTGCGCTGCAACTGGTCCTCCCGCAGCCTGGGGTAGGCGACGCGGAGCCAGATCACCATGAACGACAGGCCGAGCACCTTGAGCAGGGTCCAGAGCCAGCCGAGCTGGCTGTCCAGGAAGGGCCCCCGCCAGCCACCGAGGAACAGCACGGTGGTGAGCGCGGCCAGCACCACGATGCCGACGTACTCCGCGAGCAGGAAGAACGCGAAGCGCAGCCCGGAGTACTCGGTCATGTGCCCGAAGACGATCTCGCTGTCGGCGACCGGCATGTCGAACGGCGGGCGGCGCAGCTCTGCCACCCCGGCGGTGAAGAACACGACCAGCCCGATGGCCTGGGTCGGGAGCCACCACCAGTGCCAGGCCGCCACGATGCCGGACAGCGACAATGTGCCGGCGAGCATGGCGGTGCCGGCGGCGGCGAGCACCAGCGGCAGCTCGTAGGCCATCAGCTGCGCGGCACTGCGGATGCCGCCCAGCAGGCTGTACTTGTTGGCGCTGGCCCAGCCGGCCATCAACACGCCGAGGACGCCGACGCTGGCCATCGCGAGGGCGAAGAACAGCCCGACGTCGAGCCCCACCACGACCTGGCCCGGGCCGACCGGGACCACCAGCAGCACGAACAGGCTGGGCAGCAAGGCGACCAACGGCGCGGCCCGGAAGACCACGCGATCCGCACCGTCGGGGAGGATCTCCTCCTTCTGCACGAACTTCACCCCATCGGCGACGAGCTGGCCGACGCCGTGGAAGCCGCCGGCGTACATCGGGCCGAGCCGACCCTGCATGTGCGCCATCACCTTGTGCTCGAGCTGGCCGACCATGAGCGGCACGGTGGCGAACACCACGAGCACTGCCAGCAGCTTGGCGGCGATCTCCAGGGTGGTCCTCACCGCGTGCCCGTGGGGTCGGTGGTCTCGGTGGGCACGGGGCGCGGCCAGGCCGACTCCTCGGGGGGTACGCCGGGCGGCTGGTTGGTCCGCCGGGGCGCGCGGCGGCCCGTCTCGGCCGGGGCCTCCTCGGTCTCGCCCGGCTCCTTCGCCCCCGGCCACGCCTTGGACGCCCGCGCCGCGAGCACGAACTCCTTGCGCAGCGGGTGCCCCTCGAAGCCGTCGGGCAGCAGCAGCGGAACGAGGTTGGGGTGGCCGTCGAAGACGATGCCGAACATCTCCGCGGTCTCGCGCTCGTGCCAGTCCGCCCCGGCGTAGACGTCCACGAGGGTGGCGACGTGCGGCCGGTCGCGCGGGAGGACTGTGCGCAGCAGCAGGTGGTGTCGGTGCACCGGGGACCAGGTGTGCAGCACGACCGACCAGCCGTCGGCGTCCCCGTCCGCCCCTGGAATCGGGCTCCGGGGCACCTCCTCGCTGGCGGACAGCCAGTCGAAGAACGTCAGGTCCACGCCCGGCTCGTCCCGGGCCAGCGTCGCCGCCTCGACCCAGCGGTCGACGGGGACGGTCACGGTCAGGCCGTCGAACTCCACGTGCGGCTGGGCACCCGCGATGCGCTCCGCGAGGTGCGCGCCCAGCTCGTCGGGGGTCACGCCGGGTCGGGGGCGTACCGCGCCGGCAGGGACTCGCGGGCGATCTTGTCCTGCAGCTGGAGGATCCCGTGCAGCAGCGCCTCCGGGCGGGGCGGGCAGCCTGGGACGTAGACGTCGACGGGGATGATCTGGTCGACCCCTTTGGTGACGCTGTAGGAGTCCCAGTATGGCCCGCCGCAGTTGGAGCAGGCGCCGAAGCTGATCACGTACTTCGGCTCCGGCATCTGGTCGTAGAGCCGCTTCACCGCCGGTGCCATCTTGTCCGTGACGGTGCCGGAGACCACCATCAGGTCGGCCTGACGCGGCCCGTGCGCGAACGGGATCACCCCGAGCCGGATGAAGTCGTGGCGCGCCATCGAGCTGGCGATGAACTCGATGGCGCAGCAGGCGAGGCCGAAGTTGAAGACCCACAGGCTGTAGCGGCGACCCCAGTTGAGCACCAGCCTGACCGGGGCGGGGACGTCGGCGGGCGGGCGGCTGGTGAGCTCTAGGTCCACGACAGGACGCCCTTGCGCCAGGCGTAGAGCAACGCGACGGACAGCGGCACGAGGAACAGCAGCATCTCCACGAACGCTCCCGCGCCAAAGCCGGGCCGGGCGAAGACCACCGCCCAGGGGAACAGGAAGACGCTCTCCACCGCGAAGACGACGTAGAGGAAGGCGAAGACGTAGTAGCGCACCTGGGTCTGCGCCCAGCCGGCCCCGACGGGGTCCAGCCCGCACTCGTAGGTGGCGTTCTTGCCGTGGCTCGGCTGCTGGGGGCGCAGCAGCCGGTTGAGCTGCAGCGAGCCGCCGAAGGCGACCAGGCCGACGAGGCCGAGCAGGCCGACGACGGCGTAGGCGCCGTAGTAGCCGTCGAGCACGCGGTCACTCTAGGCGGGGGGTGCGCAACCGCAGGCAGCGGAGCCAGCGCTCGGGGCACAGCGGACAGCGGCACAGCGGCACGACATGCTGAGAGTCATCAGTAGATGACGTGTCCGATGCCATAGGGTGGCAGCTATGCGCACAACCCTCGCGATGGACGACGACCTGCTGGCGGAGGCGCGGCGTCTGACGGGACTCACATCGACCACCGTGGTCGTCCGCCAGGCACTCACGGCTCTCATCGAGCGCGAGAGCGCACGCCGCCTCGCACGTCTCGGCGGTAGCGATCCGGCTGCCACGGGGGCACCCCGCCGTCGGCCGCCCGCGCGGTGATCCTGGTCGACACGGCAGTCTGGATCGATCACCTGCGCAGGGGCGTACCGGCGCTTGAGCGGCTGCTTGACGATGGCCTGGTCCTCGGGCACCCGTGGGTCACGGGGGAGCTCGCCCTCGGTCACCTCGTCCAGCGCAACGAGATCATTGCGATGCTCGGCAACCTGGTGTCTGCGGAGGTAGCCGCCCCGGTGGAGCTGCTGGCCTTCGTGGACCGCCACGCGCTCATGGGCACGGGGATCGGCTACGTCGACGCGCAGCTGCTGGCCGCGACCTCCCTCACTCCCGAAGCCGGGCTATGGAGCTCAGACCGGCAGCTCGCCGCGCGGGCCTCCGATCTCGGCCTTGCCGTGGACCCCGCGATCCTCGGAGGACGGTGACGCGGGTCCCGTCACCCGCGGCCCGGCGGTCGCCCTACACGCGGCGACATGGCGGAGCGACGGCGCCCGCCGCCGGCAGAGCGGATCCCGTCAAGGCCGGTGAGACAAGATCGCTTATGCGCTCTGTATGAGGGCTCCCGGCTGGGCTCGTTGATCCAGTCGTCCTCAAGTGCCCGGCGTAGGACTGGCTTTCGCTGGCGGTGCGGTTTAGCAGTTCTGGAGTGAGTTGGCGGTGCTGACGAGGCTGGTGAAGAAGCCGAAGAGGTGGTCGACGAAGCCGAAGGCCCCGGGGGTCTTGCCTTTCGCGCCGGCGCCGAACGGACCAACACTGAGCAACCGTTGAGACAGGCCACCTCAAGTGCCCGGCGTAGGGGTCTCCGAGACGTTGCTAGTGCAGTGTCTCTCCCACCCGATGTAGAGCACGAGCAGGTCACCGGCCAGCACGACGACGAGCATCGCGGCGGTGAACAGGCAGACCAGCCCGGCGTACGTCGGGAGGCGGGTGTCGCCGCGCAGGTAGGCGGTGGAGTAGACCTGCACCAGGGTCGCGACGAGCGTGACGACGAGGGCGAGCAGGGCGGCGAGGCCGTCAACGCGGGTGCCGGCACTGACCAGCGGCGCGATCGGGTGCGCGGTCTCCACCACCCGGCCGGGCTGGCGGGAGGTGGCGACAAGCAGGGCCACCGCGAGCGCGAGCGAGGCCGGCGAGGGCCGGCAGGGCGGGGAGCAGCCAGGCCGAGGCTGCGGGCCGCCGGCGCCGGACCGATGTCACCGCTGTAGGACACGGGGCGCACTAGCGTGGTGGCGTGTCGGCATCCTCACCGCGGGGGCCGTGGCGGCCCACCAACCTCGACCCGCTGCTCCTGCTGGCGATGGATCACCGGGACTCCTTCGGCACGACCCTGTTCGGCGTGCACGGCACGCCGACCCGGCAGCAGCTCGCGGCGATGACCAGGGCCAAGCAGGCGGTGTACGCCGGCCTGCGCCAGGCCGCCCCGCGGCTGGCGAGCGGGCGGCCCGGGGTGCTCGTCGACGAGCAGCTCGGTCAGGAGGTCATCGACCAGGCCCTCGGCGACCGCGACGGCCCCACCCCGGTCGTGCTGGCCGTGCCGGTCGAGGCGAGCGGGCACCCCTGGTTCGCCCTGGAGTGGGGCGACGTATGGCTTGAGCACGTGCGGCGGCTGCGCCCGGACTACGCCAAGGTGCTGGTGCGCGACAACCCGGCCTTCGACGCCGGCCACCGCTCGACGCAGCTCGACCGGCTGGCCGCGGTGAGCGCCGGGCTGCACGACGCCGGCGTACCGCTGCTCTACGAGCTGCTCGTCCCGGCCACCGACGCCCAGCTCGCCGGGGTCGGCAAGGACGCGGAGCGCTACGACCACGACGTCCGGCCCGAACTCGTGGCGCAGGTCATCCGGGACAACCAGGAGCGCGGCATCGAGCCGGCGCTGTGGAAGGTCGAGGGGTTGGAGACGGTCGAGGCCGCGCAGCTGGTCGCCGACCAGGGTCGGGCCGGGGGCCGAGACGCCGACATGATCGTGCTGGGCCGGGACGCGCCCGCCGAGCGGCTGGACCACTGGCTGGAGGTGGCGAGCCAGGTGGAGCGCTTCGTCGGCTTCGCGATCGGCCGCAGCATCTGGGAGGACGTGCTCCGGGAGGGCCTGCCGGCCGAGGAGACGGCCGATCGGGTGGCCGAGCGCTACCTCGGCTTCACCGGACACTGGCGGCCCGCCGCGCCCTGACCCGGCCCTGACCCGGCCCTGGCCGGTCCTAGCCGGTCCCAGGCCGCGGCCCGCCCCGGACAACCGCGGGGGCGGTCGCACGTCGAGACACACGGCCGGGCAGCCGCCCGCCGTCGCGTGTCGAGAGGTGACCCCGTGCCCGGTGTCGCGAGCGGCCTGTCCCACGTCCGGCTCCTCGACCGGGAGGGAGCCGTCGGGGCGGTGCTGCCCGCCCAGCGGAGCCTGCCGCCATCGCGCACACCCGTCTCCCCCGCGCCCTCGCCGACCCCCGGAGCGGCGGGCCGGCTGCCGGGACTCGACGGCCTGCGCGGACTGGCCGTCGCCGCGGTGGTGGCCTACCACCTGGACTCCTCCTGGCTCCCCGGCGGCTTCCTCGGCGTCGACCTGTTCTTCGTCCTGAGCGGCTTCCTGATCACCCGCAACCTGGTCGCGGAGCACACCGCGACCGGAGGCGTCCGGCTGGGGCGCTTCTGGCTGCACCGGGCCCGGCGGCTGCTGCCGGCACTCGGCGCGGTGCTCGCCGGGATCCTCGCGGGCTCGCTCCTGGTGTGGCGGGACCAGCTCCCCTCCCTCGGCGACGGGATGCCGGCAGTAGCGACGTACACGACGAACTGGTGGCTGACAGTGCGGCACACGTCGTACTTCGCGGCGGCCGGCCGCCCGTCGATGCTGCAGCACCTGTGGTCGCTCGCGATCGAGGAGCAGTTCTACCTGGGCTGGCCGCTGGTCGTCGTGGTCGTGCTGCGCGGGCGAGGGTCGGAGCAGGCGCGGGTGGGCCGGCTGGTCGCCGTCTGCATGCTGCTCGCCGGTGCGTCGACAGCGGTGATGGCCCAGCTGGCGACCGCGGGTGACGTGCCGTACGGCGCGGACGGGTCCCGGCTCTACTACGGCAGCGACACGCACGCGATGGGGCTGCTCGCGGGCGCGGCCGTGGGAGCCGCCCTCGCCGTGCACCCGCTCCGGTGGCGCTGGTGGGTCGGCGACCTGGTCGCGCTGACCGCGCTGGCCGGCCTGCTGGCGAGCACGGTCGAGGTCGACGCCTATGTGCCGGGCCTCTACCGGGGTGGCTTCCTGCTGGTCGCGCTGCTCGGCTGCGCCGTCGTCGGCCCGGTGTCACGCGGGGTCAGCCGGCTGGGACGGGTCCTCGACTTCGCACCGCTGCGCTGGCTGGGGAGGACATCCTACGCGGTCTACCTGTGGCACTGGCCCGTCGCGGTGGTGACCCGCCCCGGTGTCGACGAGCACCTGACGCCGTGGCTGCTCCAGCCGGGCCGGGTCGCCATCACCCTCGGGCTGGCAGCCGCCAGCCACCGGTGGGTCGAGCGGCCTGCCGCCGGACCCGTCCGGCCCGCCGGTGTGTTGGCCGACGGACTGGCGCGGACCGGGGCGTACGCCGAGACCCCCCGCGCCCGGCGCACGGTCACGGCCCGCCCGCTCGTGCTCACCGGCGGCGGCCTGGGCATCGCGGCCGTCACCGCGGCGGTCACCCTGGCGCTCGACCCGCGGCCGGCGACCGGCGCGGTCGCAGCCTCCCGGCTGGCGCCGACGTCGCCGTCAGGTCCGCCGCCCGCCTCCGTCGTGGGGGTCGCGGCCAGGCCCGGCGCCGGCTGCGCGGCCCGGGCCCGGCGGGGGACCGTCCGCGGCGCCGCTGCTGCGTTCGGGGACTCGGTCCTTCTTGGGGCCGCCCCCGCGTTGGCCCGGCGCTTCCCCGGGATCAGCGTCGACGCCGTGGTCGGCGTGCAGGCACGCCCGCTGCTCGCCGAGGTCCGCCGCAGGGCCGCCGGGCGGGACCCGGCGCTGACCGGCACGGTGATCCTGCACACCGGTGACAACGGCGTCATCGCACCCGACGACCTGCGCGACACGCTGGCGGCACTCCGCTCGGCCGGCCGAGTGCTGGTCCTCACGGTGCGGGTGGACCGGCCGTGGCAGGACCCGAACGACGTGACGATCAGGGCTGCCGTCCGGCGCGACGCGCACGCGACGCTGCTCGACTGGGCGCACCTGTCACAGGGGCACCCCGCCTGGTTCTATGACGGGCTGCACCTCACCCCGACCGGCGCCGCGGCCTACGCCGACCTGATGGCCGCGGCCTCCCGGGGCGAGGTGCCGTGCTGACACCGGCGGTGCTGACACCGTCTGTGCTGACACCGTCGGTGGGCGTGCCCGCCGAGGTGCATGCGGACGTGCTTGGCTGCCCGAGTGGCCGTCCCGCTTGCGCCGCTGGCCGCCGACCTCGCGGCCGAGGGCGACGACCTCGACGCTCTGGTCGCGCCGCTGCCGCCCGCCGCCTGGTCGGCGCCCACGCCCGCGGACGGGTGGTCGGTCGGCGACAGCGTCGTGCACCTGCAGCTGTCCGACGAGGCGGGCCTGACGGCGCTGCGCGGGGAGGACCTCGCCGAGATCGGTGCGGCCCTGCTGACCCCGGCGTACGACGGAGACCCGGCCGCGCTGCTCGTGCGGTGGCGCTGCTCCCGGGTGGCCGTGCCGGCGGCGGTGCTGGCGCTGCCGGAGGGAGCGCGGGTGCCGTGGTTCGGGCCGTCGATGGGGGCGGCCAGCTTCCTCACCGCACGACTGATGGAGACCTGGGCGCACGGCCAGGACGTCGCCGACGCGCTGGGCGTGCGCCGGGTGCCGACGGAGCGGCTGCGTGCCGTCGCCGACCTGGGGGTGCGCACCCGCGGCTGGTCGCACGCGCTGGCCGGGGTGCCGCTCCCCGACGTAGCCGTCCGGGTCTCGCTCGTCTCACCCGGCGGCGCGACGTGGACCTGGGGGCCGGCCGACGCCGCGGAGTCGATCAGCGGGATCGCCCTGGACTTCTGCCTGCTGGTGACCCAGCGGCGGCACGCCGACGACCTCGGGCTCCAGGTGAACGGGGACGCGGCGCGCGCCTGGGTGGCGGTCGCGCAGGCCTTTGCCGGTGACCGCGGGACCGGCCGGCTCGCAGGGCTGCCGCCGGCTTGAGCCTCGGGTGAGGACCAGGTCCACGACGTCGGGATGGGCAGGCCCCAGCCCGCGATCGACGGTCGCGACACGCCCGACGTGGTGACGGGCCAGCCCGGCGAGGTAGGCGTCGGTGCACGGTCACTCGTCGTCGTGCAGGGCGCGGATCTCGTCGCTGGTGATCGTCCGGCCCACTCGGACAGCGGGCACGGCAGGATCGGCGGCGTGAACCTGCCTCCCCCGGACCCGTCCCGCCCGGTGCGCATCGGCAATGCCAGCGGCTTCTACGGCGACCGGTTGTCTGCCATGCGGGAAATGCTCGAGGGGGGGCCGCTGGACGTGCTGACCGGGGACTACCTCGCCGAGCTGACCATGCTGATCCTCTGGCGGTCCAGGGCCAAGGACCCGGGACGGGGGTTCGCGACGACGTTCCTGCGGCAGCTCGAGGACACCCTCGGCCTCGCCGTCGAGCGGGGCGTGCGGATCGTCACCAACGCCGGAGGCCTGAACCCGGCCGGCTGCGCGGACGCCGTGCGGGCCCTGGCCGAGCGACTCGGGCTGGATGTCGCGGTGGCCCACGTCGAGGGCGACGACGTGCTCGGGCGGGCGGGGGTGCCGCCGGACGCCGTCACCGCAAACGCCTATCTCGGGGGATGGCCGATCGCCGCTGCGCTGGCCGGCGGGGCTCACGTCGTCGTGACCGGGCGGTGCACCGACGCCGCCCTGGTCAGCGGGCCGGCGGCCTGGTGGCACGGCTGGTCGCGCTCGTCATGGCACCAGCTGGCCGGGGCCGTGGTGGCCGGGCACGTGCTGGAGTGCGGTGCCCAGGCGACGGGGGGCAACTACGCCTTCTGGGCCGAGGTGCCCGACCTGACGCACCCGGGATTCCCGCTGGCCGAGGTCGCCGCGGACGGCTCGGCCGTGGTCGGCAAGCACCCGGGCACCGGGGGGCTGGTCTCGGTGGGCACAGTGACCGCCCAGCTGCTCTACGAGATCGGGCCACCGTGGTACGGCGGGCCGGACGTGGTCGCGGACTTCGCCAGCGTGGCGCTGGAGCAGGTGGGGCCGGACCGGGTCCGGCTGGCGGGTACCCGTGGGAGGGCACCGGAGCCGTCGCTCAAGGTCGCGACCAACCGGCTGGGAGGCTGGCGCAACGGGACGACGTTCGTGCTGACCGGCCTCGACCTCGAGGGCAAGGCCGAGCTCGTCCGGCGGTCGATGGCCCCGGCGCTGGAGGGGGTCGAGGCGACCTGGACGCTGGCGCGCACCGACGTGCCCGACGCCGACACCGAGCAGCGGGCGTCGGCGCTGCTGACGGTGGACGTGCGCTCGGGCGACCGGGACGCGGTGGGGCGGCGCTTCTCGTCGGCGGGGATAGAGCTGGCGCTGGCGAGCTACCCGGGGTTCCACGTGACCGCGCCGCCAAGCGACGCGACGCCCTACGGCGTCTACCAGCCGGCGTGGATATCGCGCGACAGCGTCGAGCCGGTCGTGGTGCACGCGGACGGCCGGCGCGAGGAGGTGCCGCACACCGAGCCCGGCGTGGGCGGTGCCGTCGGTGTCAGCTCCCAGCAGTGGCCGGACGACGGCGGGCCGACCCGACGCGCGCCACTCGGCGTGGTCGCGGGGGCCCGCTCAGGGGACAAGGGCGGCGACGCCAACATCGGGGTCTGGGTGCGCGACGCTGCCGCGCTGGCCTGGCTGACCCGGCTGCTCACCCCGGCGAGGGTGCGGGAGCTGCTGCCAGAGGCGGCCGGGCTGCCCGTGCAGGTGTGGGAGCTGCCCAACCTGCTGGCGGTCAACATCGTCATCTCCGGCCTGCTCGGGGAGGGCGTGGCGTCGAGCACCCGGTTCGACCCACAGGCCAAGGCGCTCGGCGAGTGGCTCCGCTCCCGTCTCGTCGACGTCCCCGTCTCACTGCTGCCGGAGCCACCCGTCGCCGGGTGAGGATTGCCGCCACACCAGCCTCGCGACCATACACATCCCCCCGCCAGGGGGCACGGCAGGGGCACCGGTGATCATGCGGCGTTGGTCACCGGTGCGCCAGTCGGCCGAATGTCAGCGGTCGGCCGCACCGGTGATCACCCGACCGGCGACGCGATGATCACCGGTGCGAGCATGTGCCGGTTCAGGCCGCGTCAGTGCACCGGTGATGTCGGCGGAGCCGGCTCCTTGATCACCGGTGCGGTGCGGCGTGTCCCGCCGGCCTCGCGCCGTACCGGTGATCAAGGCGGCATGATCACCGGTGCCGGTGCCGGTGCCGGTGCCGACAGCCCGTGGGGTGGGGCGGGGTGGAGTGGGCTGGGGCAGCGGCGGGGTAGCGGGCGCGGGGTCAGGCGGCGCGGGTGACCACGAACGACGCGAGCGAGGAGAGCGCCTCGACGGCCGGCGAGGGCGGCAGGGCGGCGAGACCGGCGCTGGCGTCGGCCGCCCATTGCGCGAGGACGGCGCGCGCCTCGCCCATCGCCGGATGCGCCCGCAGCAGGGCCAGCGCCTCGGACAGGTCGGCGTCGGCCACCGGGCCGGCGAGCAGCTCGCCGAGGCGACCGCCGACGCCAGCCCGGCGGGCCAGCAGGACCGGCAGGGTCGCCACCCCCTCGCGCAGGTCCGTGCCAGGGGTTTTTCCGGATTCCGCCGAGTCCGAGAGCAGGTCGATCAGGTCGTCGGACAGCTGGAAGGCCACGCCGTAGCGCATCCCGAACTCGGCCAGCACCTGCGCGTCCGGCTCCGAGCCACCGGAGAGCAGGACGCCGAGCCGGCAGGAGGTGGCAAGCAGCGACCCGGTCTTCTCCTTCAGGACCGACAGGTGGTGCTCGACCGCGTCCTCGTCGCCCTGCGGGCCGACCGCCTCGCGCATCTCGCCCTCGCACAGCTCGGCGATGGTCGCCGCCAGGATGCGGGTCGGCTCCGGCCCGAGGTCGGCGGTGATGCCGGCCGCCCGGGCGAACAGGAAGTCCCCGCCGCAGACCGCCAGGGTGTTACCCCAGCGGGCATTCGCGCTCGCGACACCACGACGCAGCGGCGCCTCGTCGATCACGTCGTCGTGGTACAGCGTGGACAGGTGGGTCAGCTCCACCGTGACGGCGGCCTGCACCACCCGGTGCGCGTCCGGGTCCGGACCGCCGCCCGCCGCGGCGGCGAGCAGCACCAGCAGCGGCCGGACCCGCTTGCCGCCCGCGTCGATGAGGTGCCGGGCGATCTCGGTGACGAAAGCGTGCCGGCTCGCGACGCTGGTGTGCAGCAGGTCCTCGACCGCCTCGAGTCCCTTGCGCACGGCGGCCTCGAGCTCCGGGGCGTCGAGCCTGAGTCCGGGGGCCGCGGGGGTCACCCCCAGAGCTTCCCAGGCCGCCGGACCGGGTGCCGCGCGGGAAGCCACCCGCCCGGGGTCAGCGGACGAAGACGCCGGCCATGTCCGTCAGGTGCAGAACGGCGCCGGGGACGATGCCGAGCACCACCGTCACGGCGAGCCCCAGGCCCAGCGCGATCGCGGTGTACCCGCCCGGAACGGCCACCGTGGCCGAATCCGCCACCGGCTCCTGGAAGAACATCAGCACGACGACCCGGGCATAGAAGAAGGCAGCGATGCCGCTGGTGACCACGCCGACGATGACCAGGCCGACACCGGCGCCACTGGTCGCGGCCGAGAAGACCGCGAACTTGGCCATGAAGCCGCTGGTGAGCGGGATCCCGGCCAAGGCGAACAGGAACAGCGCGAAGGTCCCGGCGAGGAACGGCGAGGTCTTGCCGAGCCCCTGCCACTTCGACAGGTGGGTGGCCTCCCCGTCGCCGTCGCGCACCAGTGTGACGACCGCAAAGGCGCCGATCGTGGTGAACCCGTAGGCGACCAGGTAGAACAATGTGCCGCTGATCCCGGCGGCGTTGGCGGCGGCGACGCCGACCAGCAGGAAGCCGGCGTGGGCGATAGAGGAGTAGGCCAGCATCCGCTTGACGTCGGTCTGGGTGACCGCCAGCACCGAGCCCACCACCATGGTCAGGATCGCCACGATCCAGATCGCGGGCCGCCAGTCGGCCCGCAGCGGCCCGAAGCCGACGTAGAGCAGCCGCAGCAGGGCCCCGAACGCCGACACCTTGGTCAGCGCGGCCATGAAGCCGGTGATCGGCGTGGGCGCACCCTGGTAGACGTCCGGAGTCCAGGAGTGGAACGGCGCCGCGCTGACCTTGAAGAGCACGCCGATGACCACGAGTCCCATGCCGAGGTAGAGCAGCAGGTCGCTCTTGCCGGCGACGCCGGCCGCATCCGCGATCGCGCCCAGCTCGACGCTGCCGGCGTAGCCATAGACCAGCGCCAGGCCGTAGATGAAGAACGCCGAGGAGAAGGCGCCAAGCAGGAAGTACTTCAGCGCCGCCTCCTGCGACAGCAGCCGGCGGCGGCGGGCGAGACCTGCGAGCAGGTAGAGCGGCAGCGACAGCACCTCCAGGCCAATGAAGCTGACCAGCAATGTGTCCGCCGCGGAGAACAGCATCATCCCGCCCACGCTGAAGACCATCAGCGGATAGGCCTCGGTCTGCGCCCGCGCGCTCGCGAGCAGCACGCCGGCCCCACGCTGGCCGGGCAGCACCGCGGCATCGGCCACCAGCGCCCCGCCGGTGGAGTCCGTCGTCCGCTCGGCCACCAGCAGCACGGCACCGGCGGCGAGCGCGGCCAGCAGGCCCTCGATGAACAGTGCCGGCCCGTCCAGGGCGACGGCGGTGGCGCCGACGATGCGGCGGTTGCCGGCGCCCGCGTCGTTGAGGTGCCGGGCCAGCAGGACCACGGCGACCAAAGCGGCCAGGAAGCCGGCGATGGCGAACGGCGGTTGCACGGCCTGGCGCACCCGCGGCGGCGCGAACGCCTCGATGAGCACCCCGACGGTCGCGACGCCGAAGACGATCAGCAGCGGCGACAATGCGGCGTACTCCAGGTGCGGCGCGGGGATCGGGTCCGGCCCGTAGGCCAGCACGCCAGGGACTGCCCGTCCCAAGGCTGTATGCACGAGCATCATGGCCGGGCTCCGATCGCGACGTCGAGACCGGGCGTGCGGTCACCGGCAGGCTTGAACGGCGACGTCCCTGGCGCGTACGCCGGCACCGGGCCGGGCGCACCCCGGTCCGCCGTGGCCGAGCCGGCCGTGGGCGCAGGATCGGTGCGCCCCACCTGCTGCAGGGTGCGCTGCACCGACGGGGTGATCGCGTCCAGCAGCGGCTTGGGGTAGACGCCGAGCGCCACGATGAGCGCCAGCAGCGGCGCGAGCACCCAGACCTCGCGGGTGGACAGGTCCTTGATGCCTTCGTTGCCCTCCTTCAGCGGCCCCTGCATCGTGCGCTGGTAGGCCAGCAGGATGTAGAGCGCGGCCAGGATGATCCCCGCGGTGGCGAGCACGGCGGCGACCTTGTAGCGGGTGAAAGTGCCGACCAGCACGAGGAACTCCGAGACGAAGCTGTTGAGCCCCGGCAGTGCCAGCGAGGACAACCCGGCGATGAGGAAGGCCCCCCCGAGCAGCGGCGCGACGGTGGCCACCCCCCCGAAGGCACCCATGTCGCGGCTGCCACGGCGCGAGGCGAGGATCCCGACGACGACGAACAGCGCGCCGGTGGAGAGCCCGTGGTTGACCATGTAGAGCACCGCGCCGGAGCCGCCCTGGCTGGTCAGGGCGAAGACGCCGAGCGCGATGAAGCCGAAGTGCGCGACCGAGGTGTAGGACACCAGCCGCTTGATGTCGCGCTGGCCGATCGCGACGAGGGCGCCGTAGAGGATCCCGACCAGCGCGAGCACCAGGACGTAGGGCGCGAACGTGCGCGACGCATCCGGGAACAGCGGCACGCAGTAGCGCAGGAAGCCGAAGGTCCCGACCTTGTCCAGAACGCCGACGAGCAGCACCGCGCCGCCGGTCGGGCTCTCCGCGCCGGCGTCCGGCAGCCAGGTGTGGAAGGGGAACAACGGGGCCTTCACCGCGAAGGCGATGAAGAAGCCGAGGAACAACGCGTCCTGGGTGCCGTGCGACAGGTGCAACGTGGTGAGCGTGGCGAAGTCGAAGGTGCCGGCGCCCAACTGGCTGGCCGAGGCGACGTAGAGCCCGATCACCGCCGCCAGCATGAGCAGGCCGCCGACGAGGCTGTAGAGCAGGAACTTCACCGCGGCGTAGGAGCGCCGCGGGCCGCCGTAACTCCCGATCAGGAAGTACATCGGGATGAGCATCGCCTCGAAGAAGACGTAGAACAGGAAGACGTCGGTGGCCGCAAACACCCCGAAGAGCAGCGATTCCAGCACGAGCAGCAGGGCGAAGAACGTCTTGACCGAACGCCGACCCCCCTCGGCCTCCTCCCAGCTGGCGAGGATGACCACCGGGACGAGCACGGCGGTCAGGGCGATCAGCACCAGAGCGATGCCGTCCGCGCCGAGGGAGAAGCGCACGCCGAACTCGCTGATCCAGGAGATGTCGGTGCGGAACTGGAAGACCTCGCCGTGCGCCTTGAATTGCGCGCACATGACGATCGCGACGACCAGCGTGGCGAGCGAGGTGACCAGCGCGGTGCGCTTGCTCAGCGCGTCCGAGCCGGTCCAGCAGACGGCGGCACCCGCGAGCGGGATCAGCCCGAGGATCAGCAGCAAGGGAGTGGTGGAGTTCATCAGCCCAGTCCCCGCTAGCCCAGCCGCACGACGAGCAGGGCGACGAGCACCAGCACGGTGCCGCCGACGAAGGACAGGGCGTAGCTGCGGACGTAGCCGGTCTGGGTGCGCCGCAGCCGCCCGCTGCCGCCGCCGACCAGCGCGGCGGTGCCGTTGACGGCGCCGTCGATCCCGCGCCCGTCGAGGAAGACGAAGGCCCGGGTCGCCCACTGCCCAGGGCGCATCAGGAAGGTCTCGTTGAAGGCGTCGGCGTAGAGCGCCCGGCGCGCGGCCGTGGTCACCGGGGTCACGGCGGTGGGTGCGGTGACAGGCACCGCGCGGCGGCCGACCGCGGCGTAGGCACCGAGCACGCCGCCGGCGACCACCAGGAACGTGAGGATCGTCAGCACGGAGGAGTTGATGGTGTGCACGCCGACCTCGACGGAGCCGCCCGGCGCCACCACCGGATTGAGCCAGTTCTGCAGTGAGCCGCCGAGCACCAGCAGGCCACCCGCGAACACCGAGCCGAGCGCCAGCAGCACCATCGGGATGGTCATCGAGGTGGGTGACTCGTGCGGGTGGGCGCCGTCGGCCCACCGCGGCCGGCCGAAGAAGGTCATGACGTAGAGCCTGGTCATGTAGAACGCGGTCACGCCGGCGGCCAGCAGCGCGGTCAGTCCGAGGAGGACCCCGCTCGTCCCGCCCTTGTCGAAGGCCGCCTCGATGATCTTGTCCTTGGAGAAGAAGCCGGAGAAGAAGGGGAAGCCGATGATCGCCAGGTAGCCCGCCGTGAAGGTCGCGAAGGTCACCGGCATCTGCGTGCGCAGCCCGCCGTACCTGCGCATGTCCACCTCGTCGTTCATGCCGTGCATCACCGAGCCGGCGCCGAGGAACATGGTGGCCTTGAAGAACCCGTGCGTGAGCAGGTGCAGGATCGCGATCGCGTAGCCGGCCGTCCCCAGCCCGGCCGCCAGCACCATGTAGCCGATCTGGCTGACGGTGGAGTAGGCCAGCACCTTCTTGATGTCGTCCTTGGCGCAGCCGCAGATGCAGCCGTAGACCAGCGTCACCGCGCCGACGACGAGCACGACGGTTCGCGCCGCCTGGGACAGGTCGAAGATCGGGGCGCTGCGGACGATGAGGTAGACGCCGGCGGTGACCATCGTCGCGGCGTGGATCAGCGCCGACACCGGGGTCGGGCCCTCCATGGCGTCCGGCAGCCAGGTCTGCAGCGGCACCTGCCCGCTCTTGCCGGCGGCCCCGAGCAGCAGCATCAGCCCGATCGCGGCGGTGGCGCCGGAGGACAGCTGGCCGGCGCCGCCGAAGACCCCGGCGTAGGACGTGGTCCCCACGGTGGCGAACATGATCATGATGGCGACCGAGAGGCCGACGTCGCCCACCCGGTTGGCGATGAAGGCCTTCTTCGCTGCCGTCGCCGCGGCCGGCTTGGTGAACCAGAAGGCGATGAGCAGGTACGACGCGAGGCCGACGCCCTCCCACCCGACGTAGAGCAGCAGGTAGCCGTCGGCGAGGACCAGCAGCAGCATCGCCGCCACGAAGAGGTTGAGGAAGCCGAAGAAGCGCCGCCGGCCGGGATCGTGGTCCATGTATCCGGCGGAATAGACGTGGATCAGCGTGCCGATCCCGGTGATCAACAGCACGAAGACCATTGACAGCTGGTCCAGCAGCAGCGACGCGTCGACGTGGAAGCCCCCGACCGGGATCCAGCTGAACAGGTGGTCGTCCTGGCTGCGCTGCGCGTCGGCCTGCCCGCGGAGCCGGAAGAACAGCACCACCCCGAGGACGAACGACGCGGCGACGGCGAGGGTGCCGAGGTAGTGGCCGACCCGGTCCAGCCGCTTGCCGCCGAGCAGCAGCACCGCCGCGCCGGCGAGCGGCAGCGCGATGAGCAGCCAGGTCAGGCTGAAGACCCCCGAGGCGGGGGTGTACGGCGAGGGCACGAGGTCGTCCTGTCGTCGGTCGGGTGGGGCTGGCGGTCAGTACTTGAGCAGGTTCGCGTCGTCCACCGACGACGAGCGCCGGGTGCGGAAGATCGTCAGGATGATCGCCAGCCCGATCACGACCTCCGCCGCGGCGACGACCATGACGAAGAAGGCGATGACCTGGCCGTCGAGGTTGCCCTTGATCCGGCTGAAGGTGACCAGCGCGAGGTTGGCGGCGTTGAGCATCAGCTCCACGCACATGAAGACCACGATCGAGTTGCGACGCAACAGCACCCCGAGGGTGCCGATGCTGAACAGCACCGACGACAGCAGCAGGTAGTTGGTCGGGTTCACAGGTTCACGTCCGCACCTCATCGGGCTGGTCGGCACCGGTGCCGGCCTGCAGGGTGCTGGCGTACTCCGGCATCACCGACGACTCGTCGCGCTCGCCGCCGGGCAGCAGTGCCCGCTGCGTCGCGTCGTCGTGGCGGGCGAACACGCCGGGCCCGGGCAATGCGCCGGGGTGCAGGCCGGTGTCGCGGTAGGACGCGAAGCGACGCTTCATCAGCTCGCGCTGGGTCGGGACCGGCTCGGTGCGCTCGCGGTGACCGAGCACCATCGCCCCCATCGCGGCCACGATGAGCAGCGCGCTGACGACCTCGAAGGGGAAGACGTAGCGGGTGAACAGCAGCCGGGCCAGGCTGGCGACGTTGCCCCGGCCGTTCTGGCCGTTGACGGCGTCCAGCCCGACGGCAGTGGTGCCGGCGACGGCGTGGCCGATGACCCCGGTCAGCAGGGCGGCGACGCCGGCGACGAGCACCAGGGACGCGGCGCGCTGGCCGCGCAGCGTCTCCACCAGCGAGTCGCTGGAGTCCACCCCCACGAGCATCAGCACGAACAGGAAAAGGATCATGATCGCGCCGGCGTAGACGATGATCTCCACCGCGGCGAGGAACGGCGCGGACTGCAATGCATAGAACGACGCCAGGCTGAACATCACCACCACCAGCAGGAGTGCGGCGTGGATGGCGTTCCTGACCAGGACCAACCCCACCGCGCAGGCGATGGCGATGGGGCCGAGGATCCAGAAGGCCACCGCCTCCCCGTCAGAGGTCCGCGAGATCGGGTCGGCCAGCAGCTGGCCGGTGGCGAGCAGGGTCGCGCTCACCGGCCCACCTCGTTGCCGCCCGTGTCGAGCGGCGTACCGGGCACGACCGCTGGCCCGTCCGCGCGGTCCCGGGGCGCGTAGTAGTCCTGCTCGTCGGTGCCCAGTCGCATCGGGTGCGGCGGCTGCTCCATACCCTCGGTGAGGGGGGCGAGCAGCCGGTCCTTGGTGTAGATCAGCGTCTGCCGGCTGTCGGCGGCGAGCTCGAACTCGTTCGTCATCGTCAGTGCCCGGGTCGGGCAGGCCTCGATGCACAGTCCGCAGAAGATGCAGCGGGCGTAGTTGATCTGGTAGATCGCGCCGTAGCGCTCTCCCGGGGAGAAGCGCTCCTGCTCGGTGTTGGAGGCGCCCTCGACGTAGATGGCGTCGGCGGGGCAGGACCAGGCGCAGAGCTCGCAGCCGATGCAGCGCTCCAGCCCGTCGGCGTAGCGATTGAGCACGTGCCGGCCGTGATACCGAGGCGCCGTCACCTTTTTGACCTCGGGGTAGAGCTCGGTCGTCACCTTCTTGAACATCGTCGCGAAGGTCACGCCGAACCCGGCGACCGGGTCGGTAAGGCTAGGCACGCGTGACCTCTCGTGGCTCGATCCTGACGGCGGCGGCTGTCCCCTCGAGGACGCCGGGCAGCGTACGCGGAAGCGTGCCCCTGGCGTCCACCAGCCGCCGGATCTCGTCCGCCGACGGGGTCGGGAAGGACTCCTCCGCGAGGCCGTCCTCGTGCTCGCGCCGCTCGACGGCGGCGAGCTCGCGGGCGCCGCGGCGGGGATCCACCACCAGGTAGACGAGCACGACGCCGAGGACGGCGCCGCCGCCGATATAGAACGGCGTGCGGTCGACGGTGCCGGCGTCGAACAGCACCCGGATGAATGCCACCACCAGCAGCCAGACGAGGCTGAACGGCACCAGCACCTTCCACCCGAGCTTCATGAACTGGTCGTAGCGCATGCGGGGCAGCGTCCCGCGCAGCCAGATGAACACGAAGATGAAGACCATCACCTTGCTGGCGAACCACACCAGCGGGAACCAGCCCGAATTGGCCCAGCCGAAGTGGGACAGCCCGGGCAGCGGCTTCCAGCCGCCGAGGAACAGCGTCACGGCCAGCGCGGACACCGTCACCATGTTGATGTATTCGGCCAGGAAGAACATCGCGAACTTGATGGAGCTGTATTCGGTGTGGAACCCGCCGACCAGCTCACTCTCGGCCTCGGGCAGGTCGAACGGCGCCCGGTTGGTCTCCCCGACCGCGCTGATGGCATAGACCGCGAAGCTCGGGAACAGGCTCACCCCCCACCAGATGTCCTGCTGGGCACCGATGATCGCCGCCGTCGACAGGGTGCCGGAGTAGAGGAACACCGCAACCAGCGACAGGCCCATCGAGACTTCGTAGCTGATCATCTGCGCGGCGCTGCGCAGGGCGCCGAGCAGGGGGTACGTCGATCCGCTGCTCCAGCCAGAGAGCACGATGCCGTAGACACCCAGGCTGGAGCAGGCGAGCACGAACAGCACGCCCACCGGCAGGTCGGTCAGCTGCAGTGGCGTGGTGTGGCCGGCGATGCTGACGGTCGGTCCGAACGGGATGACCGAGAAGGCGAGGAACGCCGGGATCGCGGAGACGATCGGGGCCAGGAAATAGACCGGCTTGTCGCGCAGCGCCGGGAGGATGTCCTCCTTGAGCATCAGCTTGATGCCATCGGCGAGGCCCTGCAGCAGGCCGAAGGGGCCGACCCGGTTGGGCCCGAGGCGTTGCTGCATGCGGGCGACCACGCGGCGCTCGGCCCAGATCGTCAGCAATGTGGTCACGACCAGCACACCGAAGATCGCGACCGCCTTGACCAGGATCAGCCAGAACGGGTCGTGCCCGAATGCGGTGGGCACGTCCGAGCCGGGCAGGCCCGGGTCCCGGCCCAGCAGCGGCGGGAGGACGAGCATCAGGAGGGCTCCTTCGTGACTCTGGTCAGCGTTGACGCGGCGACCGCTGCGAGCCGGACGACGGCTCCGGGGACGACTCCCAGGTCGGCGTGCAGGTGGCAGCCGGGGGACTTGGTGGGCAGCCAGACCACCCGGTCGGGCAGTGGCGCGACGACCAGGGGCAGCGTCACGCTGCCGGCCGGTCCGGTCACGACGACGGGGCTGCCGGGGGCGGCCCCGATCTCGGTGGCGGTGGCCGCCGACAGGTGCAGCCGTGGGGCCTTGCGGGTGCCGGCGAGGTGGGTCTCACCGTCCTGCAGTGCGCCGTCGTCGAGCAGCCAGTGCCAGCTCGCCACCAGGGCCTCCCCGCGGCCCGGCTCCGCGAGCGGCGCCGGCTGCACGGCCGGGGCGTCCAGGCGCGGGCCGCGGTGGACGCCGAGGGCTGCCAGCTCCCGACGGGCAGCCGGCACGTCGCGCAGCCCGAGGGACATGCCGATCTCGCTGGCGAGCTGCTCGGCGACCCGGGTGTCGGGCAGCGCGTGCGCCTGGTCGATGCCGGCCTGCGGCAGCACCTGCTCGAAGGTCCTGCCGCGACCCTCCCAGTCCAGGAAGGTGCCGGCCTTCTCGGTCACCGCGGCCACCGGAAGGACGACGTCGGCCAGCCGGGCGGCCGTGCTGGCGCGCAGGTCGGTGACGACCAGGAAGCCGGTGCGGTCCAGCGCCCGCACGGCCGCGTGCGGGTCCGGCAGGTCGGCGACGTCGACGCCGGCGAGCACCAGCGCCTGGATCTCGCCTGCCTCGCAGCCGGCCAGGATGCCTGCCGTGTCGCGCCCGGTCGCGGTCGGGATGCGGTCGGCGTCCACCCCCCAGACGGCGGCGACCTCCGCGCGTGCGTCGGGGTCGGAGACCGGCCGGCCGCCGGGCAGCAGACCAGGGTGCAGGCCGGCCTCGAGCGCCCCGCGCTCCCCGGCCCGCCGCGGCACCCAGGCCAGCCGCGCCCCGGTCGCCGCGGACAGCTGGGCGGCCGCGGTGAGACCGCCCGGCACACCGGCGAGGCGCTCCCCGACAAGCAGCACCGCACCCGGCTGGCGCAATGCGGCGGCGGCGCTGGCGAGCACGCCCTCACCCCTCTCGCTGGCGAGCGCGGTGAGCACTGCCGCCTCCTCGCCGGGCCGGGCCTGGAGCAGGGTGCCGAGGGTCTTGGTCAGACCGGGCGAGGCGAACGGCGCGATACCGAAGACCCGCAGCCGGCGGTCCCTGGCCGCCTTGCGTAGCCGCAGGAACAGGATCGGCGACTCCTCCTCGGCCTCGAACCCGACGAGTACGACGGTCGGCGCGGCCTCCACGTCGGCGTAGGTCACGGCACTGCCGTCCGCCGGGCCGGTGCCGGCGACGTGGCTGCCGAGGAACGCCGCCTCCTCCGCGGAGCTGACCCTGGCGCGGAAGTCGACGTCGTTGGTGCCCAGCACCAGGCGGGCGAGCTTCGCGTACGCGTAGGAGTCCTCGACGGTGAGCCGTCCGCCGGTGAGCACGGCGGCGCTGCGGGCCCGGCCGATGCCGGCGGCGGCGACCTCCAGGGCGTGCGTCCAGGAGGCGGCGACGAGCTCACCGCTCTCGCCGTCGCGCACCAGCGGGGTGGTCAGCCGGTCCGGCAGGGTGGCGTAGGAGAAGGCCCAGCGGCCCTTGTCGCAGTTCCACTCCTCGTTGACCGCGGGGTCGGAGCCGGCCAGTCTCCGCTGCACCCTGCCGCGCCGGTGGTCGGTGCGCTGCGCGCAGCCGCTGGCGCAGTGCTCGCAGACGCTGGGTGTGGAGACCAGGTCGAAGGGCCTGGCGTGGAAGCGGTACGACGCGCCGGTGAGCGCGCCGACCGGGCAGATCTGCACGGTGTTGCCGGAGAAGTAGCTCTCGAACGGCTCGTCGGCGTAGATCGCGACCTGCTGCAGCGCACCGCGTTCGAACAGCCCGATGAACGGGTCGCCGGCAATCTGCTCGGAGAAGCGGGTGCAGCGGGCGCAGAGCACGCAGCGCTCGCGGTCCAGCAGCACCTGACTGCTGATCGGGACGGGCTTGGCGAAGGTGCGCTTGCGGTCGGTGAAGCGCGACTCGCCGGCGCCGTTGCTCATCGCCTGGTTCTGCAGGGGGCATTCGCCGCCCTTGTCGCAGACGGGGCAGTCCAGCGGGTGGTTGATCAGCAGCAGCTCCATGGTGCCCCGCTGGGCCTTCTCGGCCACCGAGCTGGTGAGCTGGGTCTTCACGACGTAACCGTCGGCCAAGGTCGACGTGCACGCGGTGAGCGGCTTGCGCTGCCCCTCGACCTCGACGATGCACTGCCGGCAGGCCCCGACGGGGTCGAGCAGCGGATGATCGCAGAAGCGGGGAATCTGCAGCCCGATCTGCTCGGCCGCCCGGATGATCAGGGTGCCCTTGGGGACCCGCACCTCGAAGCCGTCGATCGTCGCGGTGATCAGGTCCTCGGCCGGCGCCAGCTCGGCCGGACGCGCCTCGGCCGGGCGGTGCGGGGTGATCGTCACCGGGCGCCGGCCAGCGCGTCGGCCGCCCACGCGGTGGAGGCGCGGTAGGGGAACAGCTCCCAGGCGGGGGTGTGCGTGCCGGCCAGGAACTCGTCCCGGAAGAACTCGATGCCCGACACGATCGGGCTGGTGGCGCCGTCGCCGAGCGCGCAGAAGGACCGGCCGAAGATGTTGTCGCAGGTGTCGAGCAAGGTGTCGATGTCGGCCTCGGTGCCGATCCCCGCCTCCAGCCGCTGCAGGATCTGCACCATCCAGTAGGTCCCCTCCCGGCACGGCGTGCACTTGCCGCAGGACTCGTGGGCGTAGAACTGCGTCCAGCGCAGCACGGCCCGCACCACCGAGGTGGTCGCGTCGAAGACCTGCAAGGCCTTGGTGCCGAGCATCGACCCGGCGGCCACCATGCCCTCGTAGTCCAGCGGGGCGTCGAGGTGCTCGCCGGTGAGGATCGGGGTGCTGGAGCCGCCCGGCGTCCAGAACTTCAGCGTGTGACCCTCCCGGACCCCGCCGCTGATGTCCAGCAGCTCGCGCATGGTGATGCCCAGCGGCGCCTCGTACTGCCCCGGGCGCTCGACGTGGCCGGACAGGGAGTACAGCGTGTACCCCTTGGACTTCTCCGTCCCCATCGAGGAGAACCACTGCGCGCCGTTGGCGACGATCGACGGCACGCTCGCGATCGACTCCACGTTGTTGACGACCGTCGGGCTGGCGTAGAGGCCGGCGACGGCGGGGAACGGCGGGCGCAGTCGCGGCTGGCCGCGCAGTCCCTCCAGCGAGTCGAGCAGCGCCGTCTCCTCGCCGCAGATGTAGGCGCCGGCGCCGGCGTGCACCGTGACGTCGAGGTCGAAACCGGTGCCGTGGATGTCGCGGCCGAGGTGGCCGGCGGCGTAGGCCTCGGCGACAGCGGCCTGCACCCGCCGCAGCACGTGCACGATCTCGCCGCGGACGTAGATGAAGGCGTGGTGGGCGCGGATCGCGTAGCAGGCGATGATCGCCCCCTCCACCAGGGCATGCGGGTTCGCCATCATTAACGGCGTGTCCTTGCAGGTGCCCGGCTCGGACTCGTCGGCGTTGACCACGAGGTACTTCGGGCGGGGATTGTCCTGCGGGATGAAGCCCCACTTCATGCCGGTGGGGAAGCCGGCGCCACCGCGGCCGCGCAGGCCGGATTCCTTCACCAGGGCGATCACGTCGTCGGGGGCCAGCGCGAACGCCGTGTCGAGGGCGGCGTATCCCCCGTGGCGGGTGTAGCCGCCGATCGTGAAGCTGTCGGGCTCGTCCCAGTATCGGGACAGCACAGGGGTGAACTGCACGTCAGGACTCCTGGGGTACGGCGGCGGTGGCGGGATGCTGCGGGGCCTCGTGGCCGAGCTCCCGGGCGAGGTCGAGCCCGGCCAGCGTCGCAGGTCCGGCGGCCGGCCCCTGCCCGGCGAGGCCGTCGGGGAAGCCGGCGAGGACCCGCTCCACCTCGCGGAAGGTGCGGACCCGGTCCGGGCCGCGGGTGGGGCGCACCGGCAGGCCGGCCCGCAGGTCGTCGACGAGCTGGCGGGCCGACTCGGGCGTCTGGTTGTCGAAGAACTCCCAGTTGACCATCACGACCGGCGCATAGTCGCAGGCGGCGTTGCACTCCACGTGCTCGAGACTGACCTTCCCGTCGTCGGTGGTCTCGTCGTGGCCGATGCCCAGGTGCTCCTCCAGGGCATGCAGGATCTCGTCGCCACCCAGCACCGCACACAAGGTGTTGGTGCACACGCCGACGTGGTAGTCACCGACCGGGCGCCGCTTGTACATCGTGTAGAAGGTCGCCACCGCGCCCACCTCGGCCATCGTCAGACCGAGCTCCTCGGCGCACATCCGCACGCCCTCCGGCGTGACGTAGCCCTGCTCGGCCTGCACCAGGTGCAGCATCGGCAGCAGGGCCGAGCGGGAGCGGGGATAGCGGGCGGCGATCTCGCGGGCCTGCTCCCGGGTCGCCATGGTCAGGGCCGTGCCACCGCTCATCGGTCGACTCCATGCCCACGGGTCGTGACCGTCTCGCGGCAACCCCGGCCGCTCATCGGTCGACTCCGCCCATGATCGGGTCGATGCTGGCCACCGACGCGATGATGTCGGCGACGTAGCTGCCCTCGCACATCGCCGGCGCCGCCTGCAGGTTGATGAAGCTCGGCTCGCGGAAATGCACCCGGTGCGGCCGGGTGCCGCCGCCGGACACGAGGTGGAAGCCCAGCTCGCCCTTGGGGGACTCGGTGGGGACGTAGACCTGCCCCGGCGGCACCCGGAAGCCCTCGGTCACCAGCTTGAAGTGGTGGATCAACGCCTCCATCGACGTTCCCATGATCTTGCGGATGTACTCCAGGCTGTTGCCGAGCCCGTCGCCGCCGAGCGCCAGCTGCGACGGCCAGGCGATCTTCTTGTCCGCCACCATGACAGGCCCGGGCTCGCGCAGCCGCTCGACGCACTGGGCCACGATCTTCAGCGACTCACGCATCTCCCGGACCCGCACCAGATAGCGGGAGTAGTTGTCGCCCTCGGTCTCGGTGATCACGTCGAAGTCGTAGGTCTCGTAGCCGAGGTAGGGCTGGGTGCGGCGCAGGTCCCACGGCAGCCCGGTCGAGCGCAGCAGCGGGCCGGTGACCCCGAGCGCCAGGCAGGCCTGGGTGTCGAGGAAGCCGGTGCCCGATAGGCGCGCCTTCCAGACCGGGTTGTCGGTGAGCAGCTTCTCCAGCCCGTCGAAGCGCCCCGGCAGGATGCGGACGAGGTCCTCGACCTTCTCCAGCGCCCCCTCGGGGAGGTCCTGGGCGAGCCCGCCGGGCCGGATGTAGGCGTGGTTCATCCGCAGCCCAGTGATGGCCTCGAAGACGTCCAGGATCAGCTCGCGGTCGCGGAATCCGTTGGTCATCGCCGTCAGCGCGCCCATCTCCATGCCACCGGTCGCGGCCCAGATGATGTGGCTGGCGATGCGGTTGAGCTCGAGCAGCATCACCCGGATCGTGGTCGCGCGCTGGGGGATCTCCTCGGTGATCCCGAGCAGCTTCTCCACGCCGAGGCAGTACGCCGCCTCGTTGTGCAGCGGCGCGACGTAGTCCGCCCGGGTGACGAAGGTGACGCCCTGCACCCACGTGCGGAACTCGCAGTTCTTTTCGATTCCGGTGTGTAGATAACCGATCACCGGCCGCATGGCGGTGACCGTCTCACCCTCGAGCTCCAGCACCAGACGCAGCACCCCGTGCGTGGAGGGGTGCTGCGGCCCCATGTTGACGACGATGCGCTCGTCTTCGAGCTCGCCCCGGCCGAGCACGCTCTCCCAGTCACCGCCGGTGACGGTGTAGACGCGGCCCTCGGTCGACTCGGTGTACGGCGCCTCGGTCGTGGTGGTCATGTCGACCTTCTCATGCGTAGCTCCGTCGCTGGTCCGGCGGCGGGACGTGCCCGCCCTTGTATTCCACCGCGATCCCGCCGAGGGGGTAGTCCTTGCGCTGGGGGTGGCCCTCCCAGTCGTCCGGCATGAAGATCCTGGTCAGGCCGGGATGCCCGTCGAAGATGATGCCGAAGAAGTCCCAGGTCTCGCGCTCCTGCCAGTCCGCCGTCGGGTACGTCGCGACCGCCGAGGGGATGTGCGGGTCCTCGTCAGTGGTCGCGACCTCGACCCGGAGCCGGCGGTTGTGCGTCAGCGAGGTCAGGTGGTAGGCCACGTGCAGCCGGCGCCCGGTCGTGTCGTCGGGGTAGTCCACGCCGGACAGCGAACTCAGCAGCTCGAAGCGCAGCCCGGGCGCGTCCCGCAGCGTGCGCAGCACCCGGTCGAGGTGCTCCTTGGCGATGTGCAGGGTCAGCTCGCCGCGGTCGACGACGACGGCCTCGATGCCCTCGCCCAGCTCGGGGTAGGAGCGCTGCAGCTCCGCGACGCCCTCGTCGTACCAGCCGCCCCAGGGCTGCTCGGTGCTGATCACCGGCGCCGCGCGGTGCACGAGGCCGCCGAAGCCGCTGGTGTCACCGCTGCCTGCTACGCCGAACATCCCCTGCGACACCACCGCCGGCGGCCCAGCCACCGTCCCGGCCGCGACCGGCGTCGGTGCCTCGGCGACCCGGGCCGCGATGCTCTTCTCGCCGTCCGGCTCGGTCACCGCCGGGTTCCGGTGAGGGTCACCGCGCGACCCTCCCGCTCCAGCTCGGTCACGCGGCGCTCGCCCAGCGGCTCATTGGCGATCTTCTCGTGCAGCTTGAGGATGGCGTCCATCAGCATCTCCGGCCGGGGCGGGCAGCCGGGCAGATACATGTCAACGGGCACGATGTGGTCGACGCCCTGCACGATCGCGTAGTTGTTGAACATGCCGCCGCTGCTGGCGCACACGCCCATCGAGATGACCCACTTGGGCTCGGGCATCTGGTCATAGATCTGGCGCAGCACCGGCGCCATCTTCTGGCTCACCCGGCCGGCGACGATCATCAGGTCGGCCTGCCGGGGGGACGCCCGGAAGACCTCCATGCCGAAGCGGGCGAGGTCATAGCGGCCGGCGCCGGTGGCCATCATCTCGATGGCGCAGCAGGCCAGGCCGAAGGTGGCCGGCCAGAGCGAGGACTTGCGCGACCAGTTGACGAGCTTCTCCACGCTGGTCAGCAGGACGCCGCTGGGCAGTTTCTCCTCAAGGGAGCCCGGCATCTAGTCCCATTCCAATCCGCCACGTCGCCAGACGTAACTGTAGGCGACCCCGACGGTGGCAATGAACATGACCATCTCGACCAGGCCGAAGGCACCCAGGTTGTCAAAGGCGACGGCCCACGGATACAGGAAGATGATCTCGATGTCGAAGACGATGAACAGCATCGCGGTCAGGTAGTACTTGACCGGGAAGCGACCGCCGCCGCTGTCGGGCACCGGCGACGGTTCGATGCCGCACTCGTAGGCGTCGACCTTGGCCGAGTTGGCGCGGCGGGGACCGACGAGGGCCCCGGTCACGACGCTGCCGATGGCGAACGTCGCGGCGATCAGACCCAGCACCAGCACCGGGACGTAGACGTTCACGCGACCTCGCTCTCGCACCCACCGACTTTGTGATCCGGTGCACAAGCTCCGGGACGTCCCTCAGCCTACGACGGGGCCAACCCCGGCAGCGCGCGGGAGTGCTGGCGCCTGCGGCGCTCAGCCGGGCCAGTCGATGGCGGTCATCGGGTCATCCTGCTCCGATGCAACCCCGCCCGGGCGCCGCGAGTCGGGGGGCTGTGGACGGCGGGCAGGCGGTGCGGGCGGCGTGGGACGCGTCCTACGCCGGGCTGGTCGCCGCCATGACCGCCGTCACCGGCGACCGGGCCGAGGCCGAGGACGTCGTGCAGGAGGCGTTCGCCCGCGCGCTGGTCGCCTGGCGGTCGGGTGCGCCGGACAACCCGGAGGCCTGGCTTCGGACCGTCGCCCTGAACGCCGCGCGCACGCGCTGGCGTCGACTGCGCCGGGGACTCGCGCTGACTGTGGCGGAGCTGACGGTCGTGGACCGGAACGCCGACGTCCCCGGCCTGTCCCCGGACCGGGTCGCTCTCCTCGCGGCACTGCGTCGGCTGCCCCACGGCCAGCGGGAGGCGGTCGCCATGCACCACCTGGCGGACCTGCCCGTCGCGGAGGTCGCTGCCCTGCTGGGCGTGGCCGAGGGCACCGTCAAGGCCCGGCTGTCCCGGGGTCGGGCCGCGCTCGCCGTGCTGCTCGACGACCGGGCCGACGACAGTGCAAACGACAGTGCAAATGACCGTGCCCAGCGCGTGCCACCGGCCGCCGGCCCGTACCGCCGCGAGGAGCCCAACCGTGCCTGAGATGCCGCGCCCGACGCCGCTGCTCGCCGAGCTGGCGGCCGGCATCACCACCCCACCGTTCGCCGTGGTCACCGCACGCGCGGCGCGCCACCGACGCCGTCAGCGCGCTGCCGTCGGTGGCACCGCCGCAACCGCCCTCGCGGTCGTGGCCCTGCTCGCCGGCACCGCTGCCGCGCCGGGTCGCCGCACCTCCCCCGCACCCGGGCAGCTGGCGGAAACGGGCGGACATGCCACGGCCCCGCCACTGGCGCGGGGGCTGATCTGGGACGCGCTGACGGCGACCAGTGACGGCCGGACCCTCGTCGCCCTTGGCGCGGACTGCGGTGCGGGACAGGTCTTCTGCCGCGCCGTCGAGCGGGTGTCGCGCGACGCTGGTCAGACCTGGTCGCCAGCTCCCGCCCCGGCCGGGCACCCCAGCAATCGGGCCGCCGGCCAGACCTCCCTCGCCGTGGTCGGCACCCTCGCGGTCGCCCACGACGGCGACTTCGGTCCCACCCAGGTCGGGACGCCCGGCGGGCGGTGGCGCTCCGTCGACCGGGACCGGCCCGCCACCGCCTCGCCGGACCTCGGCGGGTTCGACGAACGCAACCGGGTCAGCGGGGGCGTGCTCAGTGACCGCGCCTATGCGCCGATCGACAGCCGCACGAAGCGGGTTACCTGCGGTCCTGGCGTGGTGGTGCTGTCTGCCGGGGGGGCGACGCCGATCGCGCGGCAACCGCGGCCGCCGTTCCAGACCCAGGTCACCCGCTCGGCTCCCGACGGGACGCTGTGGCAGCTCAGCGCATTGTTCCCACCCGGGTGCGGCTACCCCTTCCCCGGTCAGCCGCAGGTGCACGGCAAGACGGCGTTCACCTCCGCCGACGGGGGTCGCCAATGGCGCAGGCTGCCCGACCCCCCCGACGCGATGATCACCGAGACCTTGACCCCGGTCAGCGCGACGACCGCGTTCGTGACCCGCCGGCGCTGGTCGGCCGACCCCGGGCTGCTGGTCACCCGGGACGGCGGCCGGACCTGGCAGGACCTGCACCCGGCCGGGTTGGCGGGGGCGGGCTTCCGGACCAGCCTCGCGGCCTTCGACGCGGCGCACCTGGCGGCGGTGACCGACGGCACGGCGCTGCTGGTCTCCGTCGACGGCGGCGGCAGCTTCCGCCGGACGCTCGCCGCCCGACCAGGCGACGCTGTTGTGCGGGTCGGTGCGATCACCCAGTCGTACGGTCTGGCGCTGACCCGACTGGGCCGTGCCTACACGACCGGCGACGCAGGGGTCACCTGGACCGAGCTCGCCCCGCTGCACTGATCGGGGTGCGCGAGCCGGTGGGCGTCACGGTGGGTACGACGGGAAGCCCGGCCGCGGCCCAGGCGCGCTGACCGCCCACGACGTCGGTAGCGCGGTGCAGCCCGAGGTCCTGCAGCGCGGCCGCCGCGAGCGAGGAGGTGTAGCCCTGGTGGCAGATCACCACGACCTGCACGTCGTGGTCGACCGCCTCGGCCGCCCGCGCGTCGCTGGCCGGATCGAAGCGCCACTCGAGGTGGTTGCGCTCGATGACCAGGGCTCCCGGCACCTCCCCCTCGGCCCGGCGCTGGGCCTCGGGCCGGATGTCGACCAGCACCGCACCGCCGTCGGCAGCCAGCACCGCCTCCCGCGGCGAGAGCCGCGCCAGCCGGGCGCGGGCGCCGGCGACGAGGTCCTCGACCGTGGTCACCGGCCGGGGACGACCAGCGGTCGGGTGGGCAGCAGCGGCGGGCTGTAGGCGTGCACCGAGGTGGCCCTCGTCTCGGCGGTCATCGCGTGAGCGTGCTCGACGGCGAAGGAAGCGGTGGCCCCGGCACGGTGCACGCGGGTGCCGAGGCGCGCGGCGGTCGCCGGGTCGAACAGCTCCTCGCGCAACGTGCCCTCGATGACCGTGCAGCAGCCGATGGCGCCGCCGTGGTCGTGCGGCTCGGTGTCCTGCCCGCGGCTCCAGCCGAGCAGCCAGACCTCCACGGCGCCGGTGAGGGCGAGCCGGACCCACCAGCGCTGCGCGGGGTCGTGCCGCACGACGCGGAGGACAGGCGCGTCGGCGACGACGGCGGCGGTGAGGGTCGCGAGCTCCGCTGCCGTCAGCACGCCCTCGTCGGGGAGCGGAAGCAGGCCGCGCAGCGGGGCGAGGGCGGGGTGCAGCTGCGCGGACATGAGCACGGACACGAGAACGAGCCTACCCAGCGGAGCGACCCCTTGACCTGTGCTGGCCCGTCGGGCGGGTGGGCGGCGGGGCCGCTGGGTACGGCGCCGGAGGTGGCGGAGCCGGACCGTGCGGTGCGCCGGCAGGTGGCAGCGGCGCTCACGCTGGTGGCACTGCTGACCGGCTGCGGCGGAGGCGGTCCCACCCCGACGACGACGCAGGGGTCGGTCCTGGTGGGCGGCCGGCAGCGCACCTTCACGGTGCTCGCGCCGGCCCACCCCGACGGCTCCACCGTGCTCGCGCTGCACGGGTTCAACGAGAGCGTGGCCGCGCTGCGGCAGACCAGCGATCTGGACCGGCTGGCACGCGAGGGGGTGACGGTGGTCTACGTCGACGGCTACCAGGCCAGCTGGGACGCCGGCACCTGCTGCGGCTCGGCGGTGGTCCAGCGCGTCGACGACCTCGCGGCCCTGCGCGCCGTCGCCCGCCGGGTGGTGCACGATCACGGCCTCGACCCCCGGCGGGTGGTGCTGGCCGGGCACAGCAACGGCGCGTTCCTGGCCTACCGGGCGGCCTGCGAGGACGGCGCGACCTGGGCGGCGTACGTCGTGGTGTCGGGGTCTCGGGTGGTGGCCGACTGCTCGCCGCATGCGCCGGAGACCCTCGTGGTCTGGCAGGGCCTGCGCGACACCATCGTGCCGGTGGCCGGCCGCCAGCTCGACGCGGTGCACCGGCTCCCGGGACTCGCGGAGAGCACGCGGCCCTTCGCCGGCGTCGCCGGTATCGCCCTGACCGTGGTGCGCGACCCGCAGGGGACGCACGACTGGCCCGGCGGCGCCTTCACCGACCGGGCCTGGTCGCTGGTGCGCGGCGCCCGCGCCGCGGCCGGCGTGTGAACCGGATCAGGCGGCGGGGGCGACCTTGGACAGGCCGTTGACGATCCGGTCGAGGGCGTCGCCGCCGTGCGGGTCGGTCAGGTTGGCCAGCAGCTTCATCGTCAGCTTCATCAGCAGCGGATGCGGCAGGCCGCGCTCGGTGGCGAGCTGCATGACCTTCGGATCACCGATCAGCTTGACGAAGACCCGCCCGAGGGTGAAGTAGCCGCCGTAGCGGGCCTTCAGGGCCAGTGAGTACGCCGACAGTGCCTTCTCGCGTGACGCACCCTCCGGCTCGCGCAGGGCCTGGGCGATGACCTCGGCGGCGGTCTCGCCGGTCTCCAGCGCATACGCGATGCCCTCGCCGTTGAACGGGTTGACCGCGCCGCCGGCGTCGCCGACGAGCAGCATCCCGTTGGCATAGAGCGGCGCCCGGTTGAACCCCATCGGCAGCGCCGCGCCGCGAATCGCACCGACCTGGTTCTCCGGGGTGAAGCCCCACTCGGCCGGCGTCTGGGCCAGCCAGGACCGCAGCAGCGCCCGGTAGTCGGTGTTCTGAAAAGCCTTGGTGGTGTTGAGGAGTCCCAGGCCGATGTTGGACGTGCCGTCGCCCATCCCGAAGACCCAGCCGTAGCCGGGCAGCAACACCCGCTGACCGGTCGCCGGATCGGTGCCCCACAGCTCAAGCCAGCTCTCCAGGTGGTCGTCGTGGGTGCGGGCCGTACTGCGGAAATAGGCGCGGTAGGCCACGCCGAGCGGCCGGTCCTCGCGCCGCTTGCGGCCGACCGCGATCGGCAGCCGGGCGCTCGTGCCGTCGGCGGCGACGACGAGCGGGGCGCGGTAGGTCACGTCGTCGCCCTCCCGGCCCCCGCTGCGCGCGGTCACGCCGAGGACCCGGCCGGTGCGCTCGTCGAGGACCGGGCCGGTCACCGAGGTCTCCTCCCGCAGCCGCGCCCCGGCCTTCTGCGCCCGCTGCACGAGCTGCTCGTCGAGGTCCATCCGGGTCCGCACCGCGCCGTAGCTGGGCCACTCGGCGAGCTCCGGCCAGGGCAGCTCGAGCCGGTGGCCGCCGCCGTAGATGCGCAACCCGACGTTGCGGATCCAGCCGTGCTCCGGGCTGACGTCGATGCCCATCCGCTGCACACCCTTGACGCCGCGGGGGGTGAGCCCGTCGCCGCAGACCTTCTCGCGGGGAAAGCTGGTCTTCTCCAGCAGCAGCACGTCGAGCCCGGCCTGGGCCGCGTGATAGGCCGTGGCGCTGCCGCTCGGACCGGCGCCGACGACGATCAGATCTGCGTCGTACGCCGGGGCCGTCACGGGATTGATCGTATCGACGGATCCAGGACCGGACCCGGCCGGACCCGGCCGGGCCCGCGCAGCAGCGCCGCCCCACCTACTCTCGCCGGTGGCCGATGTCGTGATCGACCCGAGCTCGGTCCGCCAGGCGCTGCATGGCCGCTGGCTGCACGCTGCCGAGGAGACTGGTCAAGCGTGACGCCGTTGCAGCTTTCGCAGCTCCTGCTCGACGGGGAGCACTCGACGGCGGAGTTCAAGCGCGAGGAGGCGGACAATCCCACGCTGGCCAAGGCCATGGTTGCCCTGGCCAACCTCAGCGGTGGGCGCCTGCTGGTGGGTGTGTCGGACGACGGCACGGTCATCGGGGTGGCGAACCCCGAGCTTGACGAGCGCATCGTCAGCATCGCCAGAGACCTGATCCGACCGCCGATCGTCCCTGCCGTCGAGTTCGTCACCGACGCGACGGGTCTGCGAGTCGCCGTGGTCACCGTAGAGCGTGGCTATGCCGTCCACGCGGTGTGGCACCGCAACCACTTCACCTGGTACGTCCGCGCCGGCCGGACGTCCCGTGAGGTCAGCCCGGAGGAGATGCCACGCCTCCAGCAGCAGCGTGGGACTGTCCGTGGGGAATTGCGGGCCGCCGGCAGCTCACCCCTGGCAGCACTGGACCTCCGACGGCTTACCAGCTATTTCGTCGTCGTGCGGCAGCAACCCGATCTGGTCCCGGAGCCGGCTGACATCGACGACTGGCAACGGCTGCTGCTGCTGACCGAGCTGATGACCGAGGGTCAGGACGGTCCGGTCTGCACCGTGGCTGCCGTCGCCCTGTTCGGCCGAGCCGGGCAGCGAGCTGTCCCGCACGCCCGCATCGACGCCACGGCGTACCCCACGCTGGAGAAGGACTACGCCGTCACCGAGCGAGCCCAGCTGCGCGCCCCGCTGGCCCCGCTGCTGGCTGCGGACGGGAGTCTGGTCGAACCGGGGCTCGCGGATGCCGCGCTGAGTTTCGCGCGTCGCAACCTGCCGTCAACCGTCGATGCCGACGGAGCCCGTCGGACCAGCCGACCGGGGCTGCCGGCTGACGTCCTTCGGGAGGCGATAGTCAACGCTCTCGTGCACCGCGACTACGTCCTTGGCAACGCCGACGTCGAGCTCGGCATCTATCCCGATCGCGTCGAGGTGATCAGCCCGGGTCGCCTGCCCAACGGCGTGACGGTGGAGGCGATGCTCACCGGCGTGCGGGCCGCTCGCAATGAGCTGATCAAGGACGTCATGCAGGACCTGGGCTACGTCGAGCACCTCGGGCTTGGCGTCCCCCGAAAGATCGTCGCGGGCATGCGTGCATGGAACGGCACCGAGCCCGAATACGACACGGGCGTCGACGAGCGAGTACGGCTCGTCCTGCGCCGATGACCTTCGGGCGCTGGCCCGACTGGCCCGACTGGCGCGTCGCAGCTGGTCAGGCCACAGTTCCGCGGCCCACGACCCAGACGGCGTCCAACTGGGGGTCGAGGGCACTGAGCAGGTCGTAGTCGCTGTCGTAGTGGACCACCGTGGCGCGGTGCTCGATGGCCAGAGCAGCAAGGATGAGGTCTGCTAGCTGCGGCCCGCGGTGCTGCCCGCGCCCCACCAGCCCTCGCTGCAGAGTGGCCGCCGTCGCCTCGACAGCCGAGGTGATCGGGAGCTGTTGCTGCAGGTCGAGCAGGGCCATCTGTCGGGCGAAGTCGGCGGCGCTGCGTGCGCTAACGCCGATCTCGAGGCGCTGGGGCAGGCAGGTGGACAGCCCCAGTGACGTGCTCTGCACGAGGTCGTGGAGAGCAGCTGCCACCGTGGGCACACGTATGCGTGCGACGACGGAGTTGTCGAGCAGCAGGCTAGGCACTGTCAAGATCGGCTGCGGATGAACCACGGAGCCGGTTGAGCAGGTCTGGGGTGAAGTCCGCGAGGGCGCCGGCGCCGACGGCGCCGATGAAGGCGTGGGCCCGCGCCTGCCGGATGACGACATCCAACGCCATCTCCACTGCTTCGCGCTTCGAGCGTGCCCCGAGCGCGACCCTCGCGGCCTCGAGCTTCTCGGGCGGGATATCGACGAGCGTGCGAGTCATGAGCTGACCTCCTCGCGCGACTATAGCAAATATCGGACAGACTTGATATCACGGGTGCCGCGGCGGTCGGGGCCCGGCCTGCCCCCGCGCCGCGACGTGGCGTGTCGGGGTGGCTGCGTGGAGGAGCCGAAGCCCAAGACCGATGCCCTGCGGCACGAGGACAAGCGGGTCAACCTCCCACCAGTGAGCAGCAGGAACTTCGTGGCCGAGGACGAGTCGTGGCCGAGGACGGTGCGCTACCCGCGGGACCCCTCGCCGGACCCGTAGCTGGTCTGGAAGGGCAAGGACGATGCCGACACCGAGGACCTGTCGGTGCCGTCGGTCCCGGCTACGTCCAGGGGAAGATCGTCCCCGAGGCCCTGATCGAGGACCTCCGGTCACCCCGACGTAGACCCTCACGCGCGGAGTGTGCTCCCCGGCCGGCATCACGCTGCCGGCACAGACCAGCGCAGCGACGGGTACCGGCGGAATCCCCGGTCGAAGGTCACGAGCTCGGCCCGGTGCTTGATCGCCAGCGCCGCCAGCTGCGCGTCGGGCACCGCGTTGCCGCGCAGTCCCTGCTCCCGAGAAAGCGATCAGAATCCCCGCCAGGTGGTCGGTGAGCCTGTCAACAGCACAGCCGGAGCCTCCAGCAGGGCGTCGAGGTAGTCGATGACGTCCGCCGGGTCGTCGGGTCGGAGAAGATGCGTGGGGTCAGGTGGCCTGGACGGAACTTTGCCAGCAGCACCGTTCACATCGGGGAGCAGCACCTCAGGCGTGTCCGTCCGCGGCATCCAGCAAGGACGTGACGGTGCGGCCCTCGTCGGCGGCGCGGCTCCTGGCTTGCCGCAACAGCTCGTCCGGAAGATCCACCGTCGTCCGCATGCAGCGGCCGCATGCCGGCCGGTGCAGCGTTCTGCACGGCTCATCGAGCTCTGGGACGCCACGTCGTGGCGAGCGCCGCCATCCAGTGCATGTCGATCCACTCGCCGTCCCAGGCCACCGCCTCTCGGCGGATCCCCTCGTGCGCGAAGCCGAGCGTCTCGTAGACGTGCCGGGCCCGCGGGTTGGTGTCCAGCACCTCCAGCTCGACCCGGTGCAGACCGGCCTCCTCGAACGCGTACGTGACGACAAGGCCCACCGCCTCACGCCCGTAGCCGAGCCCGAAGACGCGCGGGCCGACGAGGGCGACGCGCAGCGTGCACGAACGGTTGGCCGTGTCGAGGTTCTCCAGGGCGATCTCCCCGACATAACTGCCGCCCGCTCGGTCGACGATGGCGAGCACCAGCCGGTCGTCCTCCTCGGCCCGCGAGGAATACCACTCCCGCGCCCGCTCCAGCACCCCCGGGCGCACCTCGCCGTGCGACCGGTGAGCCGCCGCACCTCAGGGGCAGTCAGCAGCTCCACCAGTCCGGCAGCGTCCTCCCGCCGCACGGGGCGCAGCAGCACCCGCCCTCCCAGCAGCGTCGGTTTCGCCGCCAGTGTGGGGGCGGGCGCGTCGCTCACGGGGCGATGGTGTCACCACGCCGGCCGGGGCGAGGCCCCCGCGCGGTGGCGCGGTGCAGGGCGACGATGCCGCCGGTGAGGTCGCGCCAAGCCACGTCACCCCAGCCGGCGGAGGCGATCCGGGCCGCCAGCGCCTGCTGGTCCGGCCAGGCACGGATCGACTCGGCGAGGTAGACGTAGGCGTCGGGGTTGCTCGACACCGCGCGGGCGACGGGCGGCAGGGCCCGCATGAGGTACTCGACGTAGACCGTCCGCAGCGGCGCCCACGTCGGCCGGCTGAACTCGCAGACCACCAGCCGTCCGCCCGGCCGCGTCACCCGGCGCAGCTCGGCGAGGCAGCCGTCGACGTCGGCGACATTGCGCAGGCCGAAGGAGATCGTGACCCGGTCGAAGGCACCGTCGGCGAAGGGCAGCCGCAGCCCGTCGCCGGCGAGCAGGCGCACGCCCCCGGCAGCGGCTGCCCGCGCGCCGCCGAGTCGGCGGGCGCCGACCCGCAGCATCCCCATCGAGAAGTCGCACGCAGCGACCTGCGCCCCCGCCGCGGCGAACGCCACCGAACTCGTCCCGGTGCCGGCGGCGAGGTCGAGCACCCGGTCGCCGGCCCGCAGGTCCAGCGCCGCGCACACCGCCCCCCGCCAGGCGCGCGCCAAGCCGAGCGAGAGCACGTCGTTGGTGAGGTCGTAGCGCTCGGCCACCCCGTCGAACATCGCCACCACCTGCGCCGGGGTCTTCGCCATCGTCGCGCGGCTCACGCCCGCACGCTCTCGTGGACGAGCCGGCCGGCCAGCAGGGTGGCCACGCAGCGCCCGCTCGCCACCAGAGCCTGGTACGGCGAAGAGCCTGGGTCGCAGCGGAAGACGGCGAGATCGGCTCGGCCGCCGGCCCGCAGCTGACCGACGTCGTCGCGTCCGATCGCGGCAGCACCCCCCATCGTCGCCGCCTCCACCAGCCGCTGGTCGAGGTCGCCCTCCGGCGCCCCCTGCAGCAACGCCAGCGTCCGCAGGGCACGCAGCTCCTCCAGCAGGTCCAGGGACGGCGAGGAGGCCAGCGAGTCGGTGCCGACGGCGACGCGGGATCCCTCGGCCAGCAAGGCGGCGACCGGGGGCTCGCCCGCGCCGAGCACGGCGTTGGACCGGGCGCACAGGGCGACGACGCTGCCCCGCTCGCGCAACAGCGCCCGGTCGGCCGCAGACAACTGGACGCCGTGGGCGACATGCACGTCGGGCCCGAGGCCACCGAGGGAGTCGAGGTGCACGGCCGGCGTGACGCCGGCGCCACCGCCGGCGAGCAACTCGAAGCCGGCCTGCCAACGACGCGACGTCTCGGCCAGCGGGCCGCTGCCCGCGAGGACGAACTCGGTCTCCTCGACGGTCTCGGCCAGGTGCGTGTGCAGGCGCAGGCCGCGCTCGCGGGCCAGGTCCAGCACGGCCCGGAAGACCGCGGTGCCCAGCGTGTAGAGCGTGTGCGGGGAGACCCCGACCGTCGCGTCCGCAGGGGCCGCGTCGAGCAGGGCGACCACCCGCTCCCGCTCGGCCGGCCAGCGGCGGTCGTCCGCGCCGACCGCCTCGACGTAGGACACACCCGCCAGCCCGGCGGCGTGCACCGCCGCGATCGCCGGGCCGTGGGTGACGACGTCGGCGACGCAGGTCGTGCCGCCGGCCAGCAACCGGCGCACGCCGTCGGCCGCCTGCTCCGCCCACAGCGCTGTGTCGGCTGCGATCCGGCGCCGAGTGAGCTCCCGGATCCACTGCGGGAAGGGCAGTCCCGAGGTGGCCAGGTCGGCGAAGCCGACGCCATACTCCAGGTGCGCGTGCGCGTTGACGAGGCCGGGGGCGAGCACGCAGCCGCTCCAGTGGCGGTCCACCGGCCCGGCCTCCGCCGCCGGCAGCACCGCCACGACCCGCCCGTCCTCGACGACCACCGCGCCGTCGCGGACAGGCGAGGACGACACGGGCAGCACCCAGTCGGCCGCCCAGATCGTCCGGGCCGTGCGGGTCACACCGGCGTGAGTTCGAACGCGGTCGAGCTGACGTGGCTGTGCACGCGGTCGTCGACCGGGTCGAGCGCGGGGTCGCTGTGCACGACGAGGTGGCGGTAGAGCGTGTCGCGCTGGGCGGGAATGCGGTCTGCCGTCCTGATCATGCGGATCAGCTCGGTGCGGTTGCTTCGGTGTCGCGCCCCAGCCGCCGACACGACGTTCTCCTCGAGCATGACCGAGCCGAGATCGTCTGCGCCGCAATGCAATGTGAGCTGACCAACGTCCTTGCCGACGGTGAGCCAGGAGCCCTGCAGGTGGGCGATGCCGTTGCCCAGCGTGTCGTCGAAGAACAGCCGGGCGACCGCCACCAGCCGCAGGTATTCCATCGAGGTGGCCTGGGTGCGGCCCTTGAGGTGGTTGTTCTCCGGCTGGTAGGTCCAGGGGATGAAGGACCGGAAGCCCCCGGTGCGGTCCTGCACGTCGCGCACCATCCGCAGGTGCTCGATGCGCTCCGCCGCGGTCTCGCCGGTGCCCATCATGAACGTCGCGGTGCTCTGCACCCCGAGCCCGTGGGCCGCCTCCATCACCTGCAGCCACAGCGATCCCGACTCCTTGAGCGGGGCGATCGCCGTGCGCGGGCGCTCGGTGAGGATCTCCGCGCCGGCGCCGGCGAAGCTGTCGAGCCCGGCGGCGCGCAGCCGCGCGATGACCTGCTCGAAGGTCAGGCCCGACGTGCGGGCGATATGCACGACCTCGCTGCCGCCGAGGCTGTGCAACATGAGCTCCGGGTGCGCGGCCTTGATCGCGGCGAAGGTCTGCTCGTACCAGTCGATCCCGAGCTCGGGGCTGTGCCCGCCCTGCAGCATGATCTGGGTCGCGCCCAGGTCGACGGCCTCGCGGCAGCGGTCGACGATCTCGGCCAGCGAGCGGGTCCACCCCTCGGCGTGACCGGGTGCGCGGTAGAACGCGCAGAACCGGCAGGCCGTGACGCACACATTCGTGTAGTTGATGTTCCGGTCGATGATGTACGTCGCGACGCCGTCCGGGAAGCGCCTGCGGCGCACCGAGTCCGCGGCGCGGGCGAGGGCGTGGAAGGGTGCGTCGGTGTAGACCTCCAGCGCCTCGTCCGGGGTGAGGCGTCCGCCGTCGGCGGCGCGGTTGAGGACGGCGGCGAGGGGGCTCACGGGACCGAGCCTAGGTCCGGGACCCGGCTCGGGCGCGGGCAGGATCAGGTGGCGGCCAGGGCGGCCCGGAGCCGGCCGGAGAGGTCGAGGACGTCGTCGCCCTTGTCGAGCAGTCGCACGCCGCGGGCCGCCGCCCGGTCGGCGAGGCCCGGCTCGTCGGCGTAGGACGTCATCAGCACGACCCGCGCACCGGGAGCGGCGGCGCGCACGTCGGCAATCGCGGCGATGCCGTCGCGCAGCGGCATGTCGACGTCGAGCAGGACGACGTCGGGCTGGGCGTCAGCGGCGACCTCGACGACCTCGCGGCCGTCGCCCGCCTCGGCGACGACGGTGAAGTCCGGGCTGTCCTCCAGCGCCATCCTGACCAGCCACCGGTGGTCGGGCTCGTCGTCGGCGATGAGCACGCTGCGGCAGGGCACGCGGGGGACCGGGACGGGCATTCCACCAGCATGGCTGCCGCTAGCCATGGCGGACCTGGTCCTTTGTGACCAGATCGCGGCTGCCGGTGGGCGTGTGGTGGGCAGGCCGCACCCTGGGGTCAGCCGGCGCGGCTGTCCGGCGTACCCGCGTCGAAGGCCTCCAGCCGAGGCCGCGCGGGAACCTCGCCGCGCACCGCCGCCCTGCGCGCGAACTCCCGCAGCCCCGACAGCTGCCGGGGACCCAGGCGGAAGTCCAGGTGCCGGTAGTAGTCGGCGAGCGCCTCCGCCGGCAGCGGGTCGAAGCGCGCGGCGTGGGCGCTCACCTCGTCGGGGTGGGTCAGCGCCAGGTCGCGGCCGCGGCAGAAGGCCGCGTGCACCGCCGCGACATCGTCGGGGCACTCGGCGGCGTAGTCGCGGCGGGCGGCCCAGACGGCGAAGACCATCGGGAGCCCGGTCCACTCCCGCCACGCCGCCCCGAGGTCGGTCACGTGCAACCCGCCTGGGGCCAGGGTGGCGCGCAACGCGGTGTCGCCGATCACCACGGCCGCGTCGGCCTCGCGCAGCATCGTCGGCAGATCGGGCGGCATCGCGACGTACGCCGGGCGGACCCCCAGCCGCTCCTCGAGCAGCATCCTGGCCAGCAGCACGGTGGTGCGGCTCGTGCTCCCGAGCGCGACCGCGCGACCGTGCAGGTCCTCCGGGCGGCTGCCCCCGGGCGTGACCAGGACGCAGCTCTGCACCGGACCGTCGCTGCCCACGGCGAGGTCGGGCAGCAGCACGAGCTCCCGGCTGTGCCGCAGGAACTCCACCAGGCTGATCGGCCCGACGTCCAGGTCGCCGCGCACGAGGGCGTCGGACAGTGCGTCCGGGGTGTCCTTGACCAGCTCGGCGCCGAGGTCGCGGTCACCGGCGGTCGGGGAGTGCACGAGGCCCCAGTAGAGCGGCAGGCAGTTCAGGAACTGGATGTGTCCCACCCGCGGGCTGCCGCCGGACCGAGCCACGCCCCCGATGGTGACACCGGCCGTGGCAGCCGGCCCGCTGGCCCGGCTCGATGGTGCTAGGGCTCCGGCTGGTCGCCGGTGTCCGCATGCGGGGCACGCACGGCGCGCACCCGCGCGTCGTAGTCCTCGCGCTGGCCGGCCCGCTCCACCCGGCTGCGCTCGAGACCGGCGGCGACGTCGGCGCGCAGGCCGCGGCCGAGGACGAGCGACACCGGGATGCTTACCACGGCGCCGACGAGGGCGCAGGCGAGCAGCCGGCTGCCCACCTGCCCGCTGCCGGTCAGCGGCAGCACCACCGCGGCGGCGACGCCCCAGCAGACGGCGAAGACGCCCAGGCGCAGCAGGCTGTAGAACGCGAACGCCGCGCCAAGACCCCGCTGCCGGTCAGCCACCGCTGCCCCTCGACCGGCCGCCGCCGAACAGCCACCCGCAGTAGGCGAAGGTCCCCACGAACATCAGGAACAGCCCCACCAGGCCCGCCGGCCCGATGCCGAGGCCGAGGGCGCGCAGGCCGGCGTAGGCCAGCAGTCCCGGCACGAGGGTCGCGAGGGCGCCCACCAACGCCAGCGCGCCCATGCTGGAGCGCACCCCCGTCGGACGCCCGTGTGCCACGACACGAGCGTAGGTCGGCATGGCGGCTCCGCCCGTGGGAGAAGATGGCAGCCGTGACGACGCTCGCGCCGCCCGCCCTGACCCGCTGCCTGATCGCCGTGCTCGCCGTCGCCGGTCTCCTCGCCGGCTGCGCGGCCGGCAGCGACCACACCACGGGAGGTACGGCGGGGACCGCGACGGCGGCTCCCACGCGCCGTGTGGCCCAGGTGCGCGCGCGGATCGCCCCGCCGCCGGCCGTGGCCGTCGCGCCGGCGCCGCCGGTGCACGGGGAGGAGCAGCTCAGCTGGTCCGGGATCCAGCGCAGCGCCGCGACCTGGAAGCCGGCCCGGCAGACCGCGCCGATGCCGCTGCTGCTCGTGCTGGCCGGTCGGCGTAGCAGTCCCCTGGGTGAGCAGCTGCGCACCCACCTCGACGATCTGGCCAGGCAGGGCAGGGCCGTCGTCGTCTTCCCCCGCCAGCTCGGCCGCTCGTGGAATGCCGGCGTCTGCTGCGACGCCTCCACCTCCGACGACAGCGGGTTCCTCGCGGCCCTGGTCCGCCAGCTCGTCCAGGAGCGCGTGGTGGACCCACACCGCGTCTATGCGTCCGGCTTCTCTGTGGGCGGGATGATGGCCTACCGGCTGGCCTGCGACCACCCGACGCTGCTGGCCGGCGTGGCCAGCGTCGGCGGGGTCGAGGTCGCCTCCTGCCCGGCCCACTTCCGGGTGCCGCTGCTGGAGATCCACAGCCGCCTCGACACCGAGGTGCCGCTCGCGGGCATCCGCAGCAGTGATCTCACCGGCCCCGCGATGACCGGTCTGCCGGCCGTCGGCGCGGCCCTGCAGAACTGGCGCATCCGCAACGGCTGCGCCAGCAACCTCTACGTCGGGCACGCCACCCACGCCGGCCCGCTCGAGATCAGGGACGTGCGCGGCTGCCCTCCCGGCGGCGCGGTGCGGCTGGTCCAGACCCTCGGCGCGTCGCACGCCTGGTCGGCGCCCGGCACCGACACCAGCGCCATGGTCTGGCAGTTCCTGGCTGCGCAGGCCCGCTGACCCGACCGGCGCTGACCCGACCGGCGCTGACCCGATTAGACGCGCATGGGCTGCGGGGACGCCCGCCGGTCGGCCAGGGACACCGGCCCGTCGTAGCTCCTCAGCACCTCATACCGCGTGCCCCGCTCGACCGGCCGGAAGCCGGCGTCGCGGATCACCTCTAGCAGGTCCTCGCGGGTCATCGTGGTCGGGGTGCCGAAGCCGTCCGCATCGTGGGTGATCTTGTATTCCACCACGCTGCCGTCCAGGTCGTCGGCGCCGAAGGACAGCGACAGCGCCGCAGTGGACAGCCCGTGCATGACCCAGAAGTTCTTCACGTGGTCGACGTTGTCGAACAGCAGCCGGGACACCGCGAAGGTCTTCAGGACCTCGGCGCCGGTGGCCATCGTGGTGCTGCCCATCAGCCGGTTGCGCGGGTCGCCGGAGGCGTCGTGCTGATAGCGCAGCGGGATGAACACGACGAAGCCACCGGTCTCGTCCTGCAGCTCCCGCAGCCGCAGCACGTGGTCGACCCGGTGCCGGGGCTGCTCGATGTGGCCGTAGAGCATCGTCGCAGGCGTGCGCAGCCCCTTCGCGTGGGCCAGTCGGTGGATGCGGGACCAGTCCTCCCAGTGGGTCTTGTGGTCCACGATGTGCTGGCGGACCTCCCAGTCGAAGATCTCCGCTCCACCACCGGTGAGCGACTCCAGCCCGGAGTCGATGAGCTCGTCGAGGATCTCGTCGGCGCCCAGCCCGCTGATCTCCTCGAACCAGTGCACCTCGGTCGCGGTGAACGCCTTCAGCGCCACATGTGGCAGCGCTGCCTTGAGCTCGCGCAGCACCCGGGGGTAGTACTTCCACGGCAGCGTCGGGTGCAGCCCGTTGACGATGTGCAGCTCGGTGATGCCGGCCGGCTCCATCGCCTTCGCCAGCCGGACGGCCTCCTCGACGCGCATGGTGTAGGCGTCGGCCTCGCCGGGCTTGCGCTGGAAGGAGCAGTAGGCGCAGGACGCGGTGCACACGTTGGTCAGGTTGAGGTGGCGGTTGACGTTGAACATCGTCGCGTCGCCGTTCTTGCGGGTCCGCACCTCGTGGGCGAGCCCGCCGAGCCAGGCCAGGTCGTCCACCGCGTACAGCGCCTCGCCGTCCACCCGCGACAACCGGTCGCCGGCCGTCACCTTCGCCTCGATCTCGCGCTGCCAGCCGATGTCGTTCGAGAGGTCCGTCACCAGGCCAACGCTACGGCGGCGGCGCGGCCGGCTGCCCGCTGAGCCAGGCCGGCCAGCCGTGCTCCCAGACCACGTCCGCGTACGCCGCATACCCGCCCTCGCCCGGGTGGTCACCGTCACCCGCCGCCGCCTCGGGGAGCCACCGCCCGTCGGCGACGAGCGCGTCCAGCACCGGGGTGAAGGCGAGGCCGTGGTGGGCACAGCCGCCGGCCAGTGCGGCCTCCAGGGCCCGGGCGAGCTCCGCCTCCCCGGGATCGGCGAACGGCGGCGGCCCGAGCACCAGCACCGCGTGCCGGCGCGCCCGGACCCCGCGGGCCGCGGTGAGCACGGCGGCGGCGGCGCGCCGCGGGTCGCCGTCGTTCACCCCGCTCGCGAGCACCACGGCCCCGCGGACCGCCGGAGGTAGCCGGGGGCGCAGCTCGCGGCGCCAGCGGTCGCCCAGCTCGACCGCCGTCTCGCCGCGGATGCCCAACGGGTACAGCGTGACGTCGAGCCCCGCCGCCTGCGTGCGGGCGGCGAGCCGGCCGGTCCACCCCAGGCCCGCCGGGTCCCCCACGCCGGCGACGAGACTGTCACCGAGCACACAGACGCGCGGCGGCCGGTTCACTCCGGCGCCGTGTCGGGCTCCGGCGCGAAGGGGACCCGGCCCTCCCACGGCGTCGACAGGACCACCGTGGTCCTGGTCCTGGCGACCCCGCGGATGCGGCGGAGGGTGCCCAGGATCGACTCCAGGGCGTCAACGTCGGGCGCGCGGACCTTGACGATGAAGGTCTCCTCGCCGGCCACCGCCCAGCAGTCCTCGATGGGCGGCACCTCGCGCAGCCGCTCGGCCACCACGTCCTGCTCGACGCCCTCGCGGGTGAAGATGCCCACCAGCGCGCTGACGCCCAGCCCGAGGGAGGACGGCGCCACCTCGGCGTGGTATCCGGTGACGTGACCGGCCGCCTCGAGCTTGCCGACCCGGTCGTGGACCGCGGGCGCCGACAGGCCGACCAGCCGCCCCAGCTCGGCGTAGGTGCTCCTGCCGTTGGCCCGGAGCGCGAGCAGCAGCCGGCGATCGGTGCTGTCGATCCCGAGGGGAACACCGGGTGGTCGCCGAACGTTCAATGGGTCAGAGATGCTCAAGGGCTTCCATTCGCAGGCCGAGTGGTACTCTTGACCGGCACGGCGACAACGGCGTCACCGTGCACACCACCAAGGAGTGCAGCAGCATGATCCCCGAAGGCAGCGCCATCGGCACCACAGCGTTCATCGAGGCGCACCGTCGCGATCTCGCCCGGCTCGCCAGCCACCGCCGCCAGCTCGCGCGTCTTGGCATCCGCGGCCGTCGCGTCGCCCGTCAGGGCTGACGCACTCGCGCGGCCCCCAGCGCGCCGGTCCAGCGGGTGAGCAGAGTGTGCGGCACCCCGGCGACGTCGAGCACCTTCGCCGCGACGAAGTCGGCCAGGTCCTGCGCCGTTTCGGCTCCGGCGTAGAAGCCGGGGCTCGCCGGCGCGACCACCGCCCCGGCGTCGTGCAGCTCGACCAGGTGCACGAGCGTCTGGCGCCCGAGCGGCATCTCTCGCGGGACGACCACCAGCGGCCGCCGCTCCTTGAGCGTCACGTCGGCGGCCCGCTGCAGCAGGTCCTTCGACAACCCCAGCGCGATCCCGGCCACCGCCGCGGTCGAGGCCGGGACGACGAGCATCCCCCGGGTGGGATAGCTGCCGCTGCTCGGGCCGGCCGCCAGGTCCAGCGGCCCCCAGTGCACCACGTCGCCGCGGCGTCCGACCCAGCGCTGCAGGGTTTCCGCGTCGTCGTGCCAGCTCAGACCGGTCTCGTCGAGCAGCGTCAGCCGGGCGGCCCGGCTCACCACCAGGTCGACCGGCAGGCCGGCGTCGAGCAGGCCGCGCAACACCGACCGGGCGTACGGCGTGCCGCTGGCCCCGCTGACGCCGACCAACCATGGCACCCGCTCCCCGGTCATCCCGGCCGAGCCTGCCACCCGAAGCCCGACCCCCGCCCGCCGGCTGGCTCCTGAGCATCCGCTCGCGGACACGAAGTCCGTCGTCCACAGGAGTCCTGCACAGCCGGGCGCTCCTGGCGCGATCAGCGCACACTCGACGGATGAGCCAGCCGAGGTCCCCCGAGGAACGGAGCCTGCGGGAAGACGTCCGCGACCTCCGCCGGGTGGTTGACACCGTGGATCAGAAGGTCGGACGGCTGGACGAGAAGGTCGACCGGTTGGGGGCTGCCGTCACCGAACGACTGGACCGGATCAACGTGCGACTGGACATCCTCATCGACGCGCTGAGCGGGCACATCCAGGACACCGAGCGGCACGCCGGCTGACGGCAGTCATGGCCGACTACTGGCGGGGTCCGGACGCCGGGGCCGTGGTGCCCCACCTCGTGGGGCGTTCGCTACCTCGCGCCGACCTGCTGGCGCGTCAAGCGGGACTGCGCATCCGCGTCTTGAATGACGTCGAGGCGTACCCGGCGGGCACGGTCGTGGTCGGGCAGAAGCCCACTGCGGGTGGCCGCCTTGGGTGGGGTGAGCCCGTGAGCGTGGAGGTCGCGCCAGGGGGTGGAGCGGGAGTGCGAGAGCCGCGGCGACCACGCCGACCAGACGGCCACCTGCACGCGGCGAGCTGACGAGCTGCCGGCACGCCACTATGGCGGGTCAGCCGTGCAGGCCGCGGGCCAGCAGATCGGCGAGGCCGAAGCCGAACAGGCCGATGCCCACCAGCCCGTTGGTGGCGAAGAAGCTGCGGTTCACCCGGGACAGGTCGGTCGGTGACACGATCGCGTGCTCGTAGGCGAACGCCGCCGCCGTGCCAGCCACCCCGACGTACCAGAAGGGGCCGGCGTCCTGGGCGGCGCCAAAGGCGACGAACAGCCCCAGCGTGGCCACGTGCGCGGCCTCGCTGACGTGCAGTGCCACGACGGCGCCGAAGCGCGCCGGCAGCGAGCGCACCCCGGTGCGCCGGTCGCTGTCGAGGTCCTGCAATGCGTAAATGAGGTCGAAGCCGCCGATCCAGAGGCCGACGGCGAGGCCGAGCAGCACCGAGCTCCAGGACCAGTGCCCGGTCGTCGCCAGCCAGGCCCCGACCGGCCCGATGGCCTGCGCCAGCCCGAGGATGCCGTGGCAGAGCCAGGTGAAGCGCTTGCCGTAGGGATAGATCACGAACAACGCCAGGGCAGCCGGGGCGAGCAGCAGGCACAGCGGGGAGAGCACCGCGCAGACGGCGAGGAAGACGGCCAGCGCTACTGCCGAACCGACCACGGCCGTGCGGACGGCGACCGCCCCGGTGACCAGCTCGCGCTGTGCCGTCCGCGGGTTGACCGCGTCGAGGTGCCGGTCGACCACCCGGTTGACCGCCATCGCGAACGTCCGGGCGGCCACCATCGCGACGGTGACGAGCACCAGCCGGACCCACCTGACGCCGCCGTGGCCGTACATCGACGACGCGTAGAGCACGGCGAGATAGGCGAAGGGCAGCGCGAAGACGCTGTGCTCGATGACGACCAGCCGCAGAAAGTCGCGCACCGCCCCGGCGGGCGCCGCCGGCGAGACGACGGCGGTCACAGGCCGTACTCCCGCCAGCGCTCGGTCACCCGCTCGCGCACGGCGGCGTCCATCGTCACCATCTGCGGCCAGCCCCCCTCGCGGCGGTAGCCGTCCCCGGGCAGCTTGCGGGTCGCGTCGATGCCGACCTTGCCGCCGAAGAACTGCTCGTACGCCGCGTGGTCGAGGTGGTCTACCGGGCCCACCGTCTGCAGCAGGTCGTGGGCGTAGTCGACGTTGCCCAGCGCCCGCCAGGCCACCTCGCTGTGGTCGTGCACGTCGCAGTCGGCGTCGACGATGACGATCAGCTTGGTCAGCGACATCAGCCCGGCGCCCCAGATGGCGTGCATGACCTTCTGCGCGTGCTTGGGATAGCGCTTGTCGATGGCCACGATCGCGCAGTTGTGGAAGACCCCCTCGAGCGGCAGGTCGTAGTCGACGATCTCCGGGATGGTCAGGCGCAGCAGCGGCAGGAAGATCCGCTCGGTGGCCTTGCCCAGCGGCCCGTCCTCCTGCGGGGGGCGCCCGACCACGATGGTCTGGAAGACGGGGTGGCGCCGGGTCGTCATCACGTCGACCCGCAATGCGGGGAAGGGCTCGACCGGCGTGTAGAACCCGGTGTGGTCGCCGAACGGCCCCTCGGGCAGCCGGTCGCCGGGCTCCAGCCAGCCCTCCAGCACGACCTGCGCCTGCGCCGGCACCTGCAGCGGCACGGTGAGGCAGTCGACCAGCTCCACGCGGGACTGGCCCACGAAGCCGGCGAACAGGTACTCGTCGATCTCCCCCGGCAGCGGCGCGCTCGCGGCGTAGGTCACCACCGGCGGGCAGCCGAAGGCGATCGCGACCGGCAGCCGCTCACCCCGGCGTTCAGCCACCGCGTGGTGGGCGTTGGAGTCCTTGTGGATCTGCCAGTGCAGGCCCACCGTGCGCTCGTCGTGACGCTGCAGGCGGTACATCCCGAGGTTGCGGGCCCCCGTCTCTGGGTGCTTGGTGTGGGTCAGCCCGAGGTTGAGGAAGACCCCGCCGTCCTCCGGCCAGGCCTGCAGGCCCGGCAGCAGGCCGAGGTCCACGTCCGGGCCCTTGCGAACGACCTCCTGCACCGGCGCTGTCTTCACCGACCGCGGCGGCACCCCGCGCAAGGTGCCGAGCTTGCCCAGCGCCTCGCGCATGCCGCCCCAGCCGGTCGGGATCTCCGGCTGCAGCAGCGCCGCGATCCGGTCGCCGATCTCGTCCAGCCGCCCCACACCCAGCGCCCGCGCCATCCGCGCCTCGGTGCCAAAGACGTTGGTCGCCAGCGGCATCGCCACCGGCCGCCCGCCGGTCATCGGCCGCTCGAACAGCAGCGCCGGCCCGCCGGCCCGCACCACCCGCTGGGTGATCTCGCTGATCTCCAGGTGGGTGTCCACCGGCACCCGGACACGGCGCAGGTCGCCGGCACGCTCGAGGTCGCGCAGCAGCGTCGGGAGGTCCTCGGGAGCCACCGCACGATCGTCTCAGCCCCGACGACCCCGGGCCCGGGCGGGACGGGACGGCTACCTTCATGGGCATGCTCTACGCCGACGGGTTGGTCTTCTTCCTGCTGCTGGGCTTCTGGCTGGTCGCCCTGTTTGACGCGATCACCGCGGACGAGGCTGCGGTCCGCAACCTCGGCAAGGGATTCTGGATCGTGATCATCCTGTTCACGATCGAGATCGGTGCGGTGCTCTGGTTCGTCGCCGGCCGCCCCCAGACGCCCCGACGGCCGGGTGGCCTGCCCTACAAGGGCAACACCGGCGCGAGCGGCGGCACCCTCTCGTCCCCGTCCCCCCGGCGCTCCCGTGGCGGGCCGGTCGCGCCGGACGACGACCCGGCGTTCCTGCGCTCGCTGCGCGAGGGCACGGCAGAGCACGAGCAGATCCTGGGCAGCTGGGAGGCAGACCTGCGCCGCCGCGAGGAGGAGATGCGGCGTCGCGAGGGCGGCGAGGGCGCCGAGGGCTCCGCTCCGGCGTGACCCCGGTCGGCCCCTCGCTGGCGCTGCCGCCCGGCTGTACGGCCGCATTGTTCGACTGCGACGGCACGCTCGTGGACACCCTGCCCGCGCACGCGGCCGCCTGGCAGGTCGCGCTCGGGCCGCACGGAGTGTGGCGCGACCGGGACTGGTACGCCGCACGGGCCGGCCTGTCCTCCGCTGACGTGCTGGCGCTGCTCAGCGCGCAGACCCCCGGGCTCGACGTCGTCGCGGTCGACGGAGCACGTCGGGCCGAGCTCGCCCGGCTGCTTCCGCTGGTGCGCGAGATCGAGGTCGTCGGCGCGCTGGCCAGGCGGCTTGCCGCCGCCGGCGTACCCCTCGCGGTCGCCAGCGGCGGCAGCCGCGACAACGTCACCGCATCGCTGGCAGCCGCCGGCCTGGCAGGCCTGTTCCCGGTGGTCGTGACCCGAGAGGACGTGGTCAGGGGCAAGCCGGCTCCGGACGTCTTCCTCGCCGCCGCGGCCGCGCTCGGCGTCGAGCCGGGGGCCTGCGGGGTCTTCGAGGACAGCGACGAGGGGCTCGCCGCTGCCGGCGCCGCCGGGATGCGGACGGTGGACGTGCGCCGGGGGATCCGCCCTGCTCGTCCGCGTCTAGCCCGTCTTGCCCAGCATTACCCCCCGGACGGGCGATGATTGAGCCGGACCGGACGCTTACCGTGAGACGGCAGGAGCCACGTCCAGCCGACCATGAGGATCGCCGCCCATGAACGCCTACGCCGCCCACGTCCCGGCAGGGGTGGCACTCCTTCCCCGCACCGACGTTCCCGGCACCGTGGACGCGCTGGTTGCCTCCGCCGCCGCCGAGGCTGCGCCCGGCACGCTGGCCGTCAGCGCACCCGACGCCACCCTGACCTACGCCGAGCTGCTGGATGCGGCGGCTGCCGTGGCGGACGTGCTCCGGGCGCTGGGGGTCACCGAGGGCTCCCTGGTCGGCGTCTGCCTGCCGCGTTCGGCCGCCCTCGTCGTCACCGCGCTCGCCGTCATGCAGGTCGGGGCCGCCCACGTCGCCCTGGACCCGGCACATCCGGCCGCCAGGCTGCGCCAGCTCGTCGTCGACAGCGGTGCCGTGGTGGTGGTGGCCCCGACGGAGGCGCTCGACGGGGTCGCCGGCGTCGCCGGCGGCGGGCCGCGTCGGGTGGCGCTCCTGGCTGGCGTCGAGGCGGCCATCAGCGCGACGGCCACGAGGGGCACCGCCGCCGCCGCCGCCCCGCCGTACGAGCCGGGTGTCGCGACCGTGGTCTACACGTCCGGCTCCACGGGGACCCCCAAAGGGGTGCTGGTGGAGCACGCCGGCCTGGTCAACCTCCTCCACTGGCACCGCCGGGCCTTCGACGTCGGCCCGGGCGACCGGTGCAGCCAGCTCGCTGGACCGGGCTTCGACGCCATGGCCTGGGAGACCTGGGGGTGCCTCGCCGCCGGCGCCACCCTGCTCGTGCCCGCCGAGGAGCTCAAGACCGATCCCGGTGCCCTGCGCGACTGGCTGGTCCGGGAGCAGGTCACCGTGGCCTTTTTGCCCACGCCGCTGGCGCAGGCGGTGCTGGCCCTGCCGTGGCCGGCCGGCGGAGCGCTGCGCGTGCTGTTGACAGGCGGGGAGCGGTTGGCTCGCGGACCGCGGGCCGGACTGCCCTTCGACGTGGTCAATGCCTACGGCGTGACCGAAGCCAGCGTGGTGTCGACCGCCGGCCCGGTCCCCCCCGGCGGCTCGGCCGTCCCCGGCATCGGTCGGGCCATCGACGGGGTCGACCTGCTCGTCGTGGACCCGGCCGACCCGGAACTGGTCGCGGTGACCGACGGGTCCGCCGGTGAGCTGCTCATCGGCGGGGTGTCGCTGGCCAGGGGGTACCTGGGGCAGCCGGAGCGCACCGCCGAGTGCTTCGTCCAGCGGCACTCCGCCGGGGTCGCGACCCGCTGGTACCGCACGGGTGACCTCGTGCGCGTGCGCCCCGATGGCGATCTGGACCACCTCGGCCGGCTCGACGACCAGGTGCAGATCCGTGGCGTGCGCGTGGAGCCGGACGAGGTCGCAGCCGCTCTCGACCGGCACCCCGATGTCGGGCAGAGCGTCGTGCTCGCCGTCGCCGGGCCGGGCGGCAGCCAGCGGCTGGTGGCCTGCCTGCTCGCCACCGGATCGCGGCAGCCCGGCACCGACGAGCTCCGCAGCCACCTGGCGACGATGTTGCCGGAGCCCATGCTGCCCTCGACGGTGGTCTGGGTGGACCGCATGCCCCTCACCGCCAACGGCAAGGTGGATCGCGCCGCCCTCGCCGCCCTCGCCGCGCGAGACCGGGAGATCGACCGCGGCGGGCACGGACGTCCGGAGCCGGCGGATTTCGCCTCGCTGGACGAGCTGGAGGCGGCGATGGTGGACCTGGTGGCACTGCTGCTCGGGCGCCCGCGCGTGCCGGTCGAAGGGAACTTCCTGCTCCTCGGCGGCCACTCGCTGCTGGGAGCCCAGCTGGTCACCCGGATCGCCGAGCGCTACGGCGTCGAGCTCGGCCTGCGGGCGCTGTTCGACGACCCCACCCCGCGCGGGATCGCCAACGAGGTGCGCCGCCTGCTCGTCGAGCAGGTCACAGCGCTCGACGACGAGACCGCGACGGTGCTCACCGCGTCGTTGGCCGCGGGGGACTGAGCGCTGGGCAGCGCCGCGCCGCTCAGCCTCGTGCGCCTGCTCGACGCGGACGTGCTGGCGGACCCATACCCCTTGCACCGCAGGCTTCGCGAGGAGTCCCCGGTGCACTGGGACCCCTACCTGCACAGCTGGGTCGTCACCCGCTACGACGACGTGGTCCGGGTGCTCACGGACTTCTCGGCCACGCGCACGCCGACCCCCGAGCGGCTGGTGGAGCTGGGAATGGGCCAGCTCGCACCGGTCGCGGCCGTGATGGTCCGCCAGATGCTCTTTCTGGACCCGCCGGCACACCACCGCATCCGCGGCCTGGCCCACGGCGCCTTCACCCCCCGCCGCATCGAGCGGCTGCGGGTCCGCATCCAGCGGGTGACCGACGACCTCATCGACACTGTCTGCGACCGGGGCGCAATGGACGTGCTGGCCGACCTCGCCGAGCCGCTGCCCGCCATCATCACCGCCGAGCTGCTGGGGGTCCCGGAGGACGACCACGCGCTCCTCAAGGACTGGTCGGCGGCGTTCGCCGAGATGCTCGGCAACTTCCAGCACAATCCCGGTCGCGTCCCGCACGTGCTCCGCAACCTGGCCGAGATGGCCGACTACTTCCGGGCGACCGTACGGCGAGAGGCCGTGCGTCCCACCGACGGCCTGATCAACACCCTGGTGACCGCGCGCGTCGACGGCGACCGGCTGTCCGAGGACGACGTCATCGCCAACATCGTGGTGACCATGGTCGGTGGCCAGGAGACCACGACCAACCTGATCGGCAACGGCCTGCTGGCACTGCTGCGCCAGCCCAGCGAGCTGGAGCGGCTGCGGGCCGACCCCGCCCTGATGCCCTCGGCGATAGAGGAGCTGCTGCGCTTCGAGAGCCCCAGCCAGCACACCGCCCGGCTCGCGCCCGACGACGTGGAGCTGGGGGGGCAGCAGATCCGCCGGGGGCAGGCGGTGATCGCCGTGATGGCAGCGGCCAACCGCGACCCTGCGCGCTTCCCCGAGCCCGACCGCCTCGACCTGGCGAGGGTGGACAACCGGCACCTCGCCTTCGGCTGGGCGGCGCACTTCTGCTTCGGTGCCCCGCTCGCCAGGATGGAGGGTGCCATCGCCCTTGGCACCGTGCTCCGGCGGCTTCCCGACCTCGCCATCCGACCGGGGCCGTTGCACTGGCGCCCGAACCTCGGGCTGCGCGGGCTCACCGCGCTGCCCGTCTCGTTCGCTCCGTCGGCAGCCGCCGGCGTGTCCCGAGCGCCTGGACCACGCGGGGCCGGTCGGTGAGTGGCGCCCTCTCGCCGGCCCAGGCGGCGCTGCTGGCCGCCCGGCTGAAGGGCCGGCCGCCGGGACCCGGCACCGGTCCCCCCGAGCCGGCCGCCGACGGCGGGTCGGCGCCGGTCTCCGCCGAGCAGGAGCAGCTGCTCGCGCACGCGCTCTTCCTCCCTGGCAGCCGCCTCTACAACGAGGCCGTCTGCGTCGTGCGAACCGGGCCCGTCGACCTCGACGCGCTGCGGCGCGCCGTCGACCTGCTGGTCGCCCGGCACGACATCTGGCACACGTCCTTCCAGCGCCAGCGCGGGGAGTTCCGGCAGGTGGTGGGGCCCGCTCCGACCCATCCGCTGCCGCTGCACGACCTGGCGGGGGTCCCGGCCGGGCAGCAGGATAAGCGCATCGTCGACCTCGTCACGGCGGTCGCCGCCGCGCCGTTCGACCTGCGCGCCGGCCCGCTGGTCCGGCCGGTGCTGGTCCGCGTCGCGCCCGAGGAGCACCGGCTCTACCTGGCGCTGCACCACATCGTGTTCGACGGCGTCTCGCTCTACCGGGTGGTGTTCCCCGAGCTCGTCGCCCTCTACGACGCGGTGGCCGCGGGCCGGGTGCCGACGTTGCCGCCTACGGTGCAGTACGCCGACTATGCCCGCTGGCAGCGCTCGGGTGTCCTCGACGAGGAGCTGCGGCGGTGCCTGCCGCACTGGCGGGTCCACCTCGCCGATGCGCCGGTGCTGCAGCTGCCGCTCGACCACCCCCGGCCGGACGAGCAGCGACACAGCGGCCGGATGATCGGCTTCGAGGTCGGCGCCGGGTCGGTCGGCGCGGCACGAGTGCTCGCGCAGGTCACCGGGACCACCCTGTTCCACGTGCTGGCCGCGGTCTTCGCCCGGTTCCTGGGTGAGCTGACGGGCCAGCGGGACGTCGTATTCGCGACGGTGGCCGATCTCCGGCGGCGGCGAGAGCTCGAGTCGATGGTCGGCTACTGCCTCACGCCGGTCGTGCTGCGGGTGCCGCTGCGCGAGGCAGAGGCACCGAGCACCCTGGTGGCGCGCGTCCGCGACGAGGTCCTCGACGCGCTCAGCCACCTGGTGCCGCTCGAGCGGCTGGTGCGCGAGCTGCACCCTCCCCGCGTCCCGGGGGCGGACCCGCTGTTCCAGGCCATGCTGGTCCTCGAGCCGCCCGCGGTCCCGGTGGCGCCAGGGTGGAGCATGCACCAGCTCGACCCGGCTGTCGGCGCCGCCCTCGGCCAGGCGAAGACCGACCTGCTCATGGAGCTCGACGAGCGGCCGGACGGACGGCTCTCCGGACGCCTGACCGTGAATGCCGACCTGTTCGGGCCGGGGTTCGCCGAGCAGGTGGTCGCCTCGTGGACGCAGCTGCTCGCCGCGTTCACCCGGACCGACGCGGCACCGTGATCACGGCGCGCGGCAGCATGGCGAGCCCCAGGGTGACCTCCCCCCGGGTTGTCGAGCGGACCGTCGCGCTGCCCCAGCGCGTTTCGCCGTCGTCGTCGAGCACGCCAGCGACGTGCACGCCGGCGAAGTCGTCGAGGGCGACGACGCCCACCTTCACGAGCGACTCCTTCGCGACCCACAGACGCAGGTAGGTCTCCGTGGGTCGGCGCGCTGCGTCGACCAACCCGCTCTCGGCTGCGGTCATCGTCCGGCTCAGCAGCCCGGCGCCGGGGTGCTCGCCGAGCGGAGAGCCCACCCACCGCTCGACGTCGACCCCGATCGGCACGCGCGCGGCGGCCGCGACGACGGACCCCCTGGTCCGGGACCAGGAGACGGCGACGTCCGGACCGGCCACCGTCACGCTCGGGCGACCGTGCGGCCCCCCGCAGATGGTGCACTCCTGCCGCAGGCCCACCTGTGCCGCCGGCACCCCGGTCAGTGCCGAGACGCACTCCCGCGCGAGCAGGTGGGCCGCCAGGAAGTCCCTGCGGTCGGCGGGCTCGCCGAACGCATCGGCCCGGTCGCGTTCGGGCCCGGTCAGCGCGGCGCGCCCGCGCGGCCATCTGCGCAGCACGTCCGCCGAGGCCTCCAGCCGGACCACGCGGCTGGCCACGGGGCTGGCCACCTCGCGACGCTAGCAACGGCCGACCGCCGACGGCACCCGGGAGGCACTCGTGACCAGTGCGGTGCCGGGCGGTCCCGGGCGCTGGCGGGCTCAGCTCGCCGCGAGCAGGCGGGCAAGGTGGCGCGGCGGCGGGGCCCCGTGCGCCAGCAGCGGGTCGAAGCACAGCGGCCGGCTCCGGTCGACCGCCGCGACCACCGGGGCGAGCTCGGCGTAGCCCACGAAGTAGGTCGAGAGCTGGCACGACGACAGCTGGGCCCGCCGCCACTTCCCGACGGCCTCGCCCTCCTCCTGCCTGCCGCGGCCGGTCATCAGCGCCATCGCCTCGCTCTCGCCCATGCCGCTTGCGTGCACCCCGGCGTCGAGCAGCGCGTTGATCGTGACCCGGAGCTGGACCTTGAGCTGCTGCAGCCGGACGGCGCGACCGCCCACCGCGGCCAGCGCCATCAGCTCCTCCGCGTGCACCGCCCAGCCCTCGATGAAGCTGCCGCTGCCGAAGACCTGCCGCACCACCGTGGGCCCACGGAATCGCGCCTGGTGCGCCAGCTGCAGCACGTGGCCCGGCATCGCCTCGTGCACGGTGAGGTTGGCGACCTGCGCGGAGTTGTACTCCCGGTAGAAGCTCGCCACCCGCTCCGCCGACCAGTCCGACGGCGTGGGCACGACCGCGAAGAACGTCGTACCCCCCTGCTCCAGCGCGCCCGGCGCATCGCAGTAGGCCACCGCGTAGCCCCGGCGGAACTCCGGCATCACCTGCACCTCGACCGGCGCGTCGGGCACGGACACGAAGCCGAGCCGCCGCACCTCGCCGGTGAGGTCAGCGAGCAGCGTGCTGGCGAGCGGCACGATGGTGGCGTCGTCGGGGGCGTCCCGCGCCACCTCGGCGAGTGCCGCCCCCCCCAGTGCGGGGCCGCCACAGAGCTCGGCCAGCTGATCCTCCACCAGGGCCAGCTGGTCCTCGGCGCGGGCGACGACCTGGCCGGCCGTCAGGTCGCTGTCGAGCACGAGGTGCAGCCGGGCGTCGAACACGTCGGGGCCCAGCCGGGGGTCGCCGTCCGCGCTGGTGGCCGCCTCCGCCAGCGCGGCACGGTGCCGACGCAGGGCCCGCAGCGCGGTCGCCTGGGCCGGCTCCACCAGCGGCCGTAGCCGGGGCTCCTGGGCGAGCAACGCCGGCAGCTCCTGCTCCAGCAGCGCGATGATGCCGCCGGTCTGCTCCACCGCGGTCTCCACGTGGACGAGGGGAGGCCGGGCCACCGTGCGGCGGGCCAGCTCCAGCCGCTCGGGCACCAGCTCCAGCCGGCTCGCGAGCGCGCGCAGCCGGTCCGCCGCCGGCTCGGTGTCCCGGGCGAGGAGAGGGTAGATGGCCTCGCCGGGGAGCCAGGCGAGGGGGTCCCACTCGAGCGGGCGGACCAGGTCGGCGTCGAGCAGCAGCCGGTCCAGCCCGGTGCGCAGCATCTCGGCGTCCACCGCGTCCTCGGCGTCGAGCCCGTCGAGGTCGAGGGAGTCCAGAGCGTCCCGGTGGCCCGCGAGCGCGACGTGCAGCTCGCGCCGCCCGCCGTCGGACAGGTCGTCCAGCCGGTCGTCGTAGCGGTGGTCACCGAGCGCCGTGGCGGCCTCGGGCTGCAGCCGCAGCAGGTCAGCGACGGCTGCCGCCGCCGTGGTGGTGAAGCGCTCCTCCGTCGGCACGAGCCGCTCGTGCCCAGGGCAACCGGCTCCCACGCCGCGCGTCCCTCTCGATGTGACCACCCTCCCGGCCCCGCGGACACTGACCAGGCGCTCGTTGCTGGCCCTGGGCACCGGCGGCCTGGTCGGGTGTGCGGCAGCACCCCGTCCCAGACCGGCCTCCCCGCCGATCCCTGCGGCTGTCCCCCTCCCTGCGGCCGCCCCCCTCCGGGCGTACGACCTCGCTACTCTGCGCCGCGACGTCGGCGACCGGCTCGTGCTGCCTGGCCAACCCGCATATGCACTGGCGCGCCGCACCCGGCAGCCGGCCTTCGATGCCGCCGCCCCACGCGGGGTGCTGCAGGTGCTGGACGCCGCCGACGCCGCCGACGGGCTGCGCGCCGCACGCGGTTCCGGCGTACCCGTGCACGTGCGCAGTGGTGGACACTCCTACGGCGGCTGGTCCACCGGGCCGGGCCTGGTGCTCGACCTCGGCGGACTCAGCGCCACCCGGTTGGAGCCGGAGGTGCTCGTCGTGGGGGCGGGGACGCGGCTGATCGACGTCTACGCCGCGGTCGGTGCGGACAGCGCGCTGCCCTCGGGGAGCTGTCCGACGGTGGGCATCGCCGGCATCACCCTCGGAGGGGGCGTCGGGGTGCTCTCCCGGCAGCTGGGCCTCACCTGCGACCGGCTGGTCAGCGCAGAGGTGGTGCTGCCCGACGGCACCATGCGCACGTGCAGCGCCGACAGCGAACCGGACCTGTTCTGGGCGCTCCGCGGGGGTGGCGCGGCGCCGGCGGTCGTGCTGGAGCTGCGCCTGTCGATCGCGCCGGCCACGACCTTCACCGTGTGGGGAGCGACCTTTCCCTGGGCGCGCGCTGCCATGGTGCTGCAGGCCTGGGACGCATGGGCACCCGACGCAGCCGACGAGCTGTGGTCGTCGCTCGGCCTCCAGGCGGTGCCCGGTGGCTCTGCAGCCCAGCTGACCGTGACGGTGGTGAGCAGCCGGGGACAGGGTCTGGACGCGGAGCTGGCCCCGCTGCTCGCCGTCGCGGACCCACTGACGCAGGGACGCCAGGAGCTGGCGCCCCTCGCCGCCATGCTCACGGAGGCGGGTTGCGGCGACCTCGGCGTGGCCGCCTGCCACCCGGCCCCGGGCGAGCCGGGCGGACGACGCGGTGGGACGCGGCACCGGGAGTCCTTCGCCGCGACCTCGTCGCTGCTCGCCGCTCCGCTCGGGGCGGCCGGCGCCGCAGCCTGCGTGGCATGCGTGCAGGACCGTCAGGACCGCAGGCTCGGGGTCGGCGGCCTGCAGCTGGACGCCCTCGGGGGAGCGGTGGCGCGGGTTGCCCGGACGGAGACGGCGTTCCCGCACCGGGCGGCCCGCGTGCTCGTGCAGCACGCGGCGGACCGCCACGCGGGAGCCGCGCCGGCCGTCGGGGCGGCCAGTGCTGCCTGGCTGGCGCGCTCGCGCCGTGCGCTGGCGCCGTTCTCCACCGGCGGGGCCTATGTCAATTACGCCGATCCCGGCCTCGCGGGCTGGGGGCGGGCCTACTGGGGCGCGAACCTGGCGCGGTTGCAGGAGGTGGCCCGGCGCTACGACCCGGAGGGGCTGCTGGCGACCGGGCAGTGCGCCCGCAACGCGTGACGCGACGACGGCGACGGCGGGACGGGATCAGAGGCCGGCGTAGGAGTGCAGGCCGCTCACCACGATGTTGACGACGTAATAGTCGACGGTCAGGGCCCCGAAGGCGGCCATCGCGATCCAGGCCGCCCTGCGGCCCTTCCACCCGGCGGTGGCCCTGGCGTGCAGGTAGCCGGCGTAGATCACCCAGGTGATGAACGACCAGGTCTCCTTGGGGTCCCAGCCCCAGTAGCGCCCCCAGGCCGCCTCGGCCCAGACGGCTCCGGCGACGATGGCGAAGGTCCAGATCGGGAACGCAAAGGCGATGGTGCGGTAGGCGGCGGTGTCCAGGGCCGCGGCGGCCGGGAGGCGGCGCATGATGCCGCCGCCGCTGACCGTCGCGCCGGACCCGAGCCGCGCCTCGTAGCGCGCCTTCTGCAGGTAGAGGACGGTCTGCACGGCACCAACGAGGAAGGTGCCCCAGGCGATGATGGCGGCGAGCACGTGGATCTTGAGCCAGTAGCTCTGCAGGGCCGGCTGCAGGGGCTCGGCCTTGCTGTAGAGCAGCGTCCCGGCGATCCCGAGGGTGACGACCACGGGCAGCATCACGAAGGCGCCCAGGAAGCGCAGGTCGGGCTTGCGGGCAACGACCACGAGGTACGCCGTGACGGCGGCGAGGGTGATCGCGACCGAGAACTCGTACATGTTGCCCCACGGCACCCGGTGGGCCGCGAGGCCGCGGGTGGCGAGCGTGGCGGCATGGGCGACCCAGCCGAGCACGGTCAGCGCCAGCGCGACCCGACCGGCGCGCAGCGAGCGGCGCCCCGGGGCGGCGATCGGCCGCGGGCCGCGCTCGGCGGCCGGCCGCATCCACACCGGCAGGTCGGGCACCTCGACCGCGGCCGGGGCGTCACGGACCGGGGGGTCGGTGGTGACCGGCCGCTCCAGGGCGTCCAGGCTCGCGGCGGCGTGCGCCACCGGGCGGGTGCGGGCGGGGCGACCCGGTCGGCCGGCGAAGGCGAACTCCGCGGCGTACCCGACCATCGCCGTGCCGTAGCTCAGCACCGCGACCACGAGCAGGTCGTTGCTGACGCGGGCGAGCGTCGGGTCGACGGTCACGCGGTCTCCTGGGGCTCGAGGGGCGGGTGGGTCTCGCGCAGGCGGTCGACGATCTGGTCGAACTCCGCGCGGGAGGCGTCGGCATCGCTGCGGGCCAGGCCGCCCACCTCGACGAGCGTACGGCCGGCCGGACCCGGCTGCCCGACCGGTGTGGCGCGCAGCCAGAGTCGCCGGCGGCGGACCCGCAGCGACAGCAGCAGGCCGCCGATGATGCCGACGGCGGCGAGCAGCACGAGCGGCTTGGCGGGGTCGCGCTTGACCTGGAAGCTGGCCCAGTCCGGGACCACGGTGGCGATCTGCAGCGTCCACCCGCCGGGCAGGCCGCTGGCCAGCTGCCGCCCGTCGGTGGAGCGGACCACGAGGTTGTCGAAGCGCCGGTCGCCCTTCGCGTCCAGCACCGGCCGGAGCCGGGACAGGTCGAGGCTGTTGTCGAGCACGCCGCCACTGCCGAGGTCCCCGACGTAGGGCGTCACGAGCGCACCGGGGTTGCCGAGTGCCGGGCTCTGGCTGGCGATGCGGCCGCTGGCCGGGTCCAGCACCTCGGTCGGCGCGAACTGCACCTCGAAACCGAGGTCCTGCTTGACCCCGGCCGCGGTCCTCGGCAGGTCACGGAACTGCACCACGCACGCGCTGAGCAGCGTCTGCGGCTGCACCGGGCTGCACACCACGGGGCCGCTGGGCCGGGTCTTGCTGCCGGGGCGGCTGAGCGTGAAGCTCGGCGCGTAGCCGTGGTTGAGCAGGTAGAGCTTGGCCCCACTCCCGAGCGACAGCGGGTGGTTGACCCGCACGTCCACCGCGCGCGCGGTGCCGCCCGCCGGGGTGAACGTCGCGTGCGCGTCGTAGGTGGAGGGGACGTTGCCCTCGACGTAGGTCGCGGCGAAGTCGTCCAGGTGGAAGGTCCACGGCGGCAGGTCCGCCCCGGTGACCAGCCGGCCGGGCCGGAACTGGTTGAGCTGCGACGGGGTGTTGGTGTAGCCGTGGCCTTCGACCACCACGGTGTCGCTCTCGTAGCCGAGGACCGAGCCGAGCGCGACGCCTGCGAGCAGGACCACCAGCGACACGTGGAACACCAGGTTGCCGGTCTCGCGGAGGTAGCCGCGCTCGGCGCTGACGCCCCCCTCCTGCAGCCGCCGCCGCCACCGCCCCAGCAGCCCGGTAGCGGTCGCGGTGACCTGATCGGCGGGGGCCGCGGTCTCCCAGCTCGCGTACGCCGGCAGCCGCTGCAGCCGGACCGGCACGGTCGGCGGCTGCCGGCGCAGGGCCCGCGCGTGCAGCCGGATGCGCGGCCCGAGGCAGCCGATGAGGCTGGTGAACAGCAGCAGGTAGATCGCGGCGAACCAGGGCGCCGCGAAGACGTCGAACAGGCTGGCGCGGTCCAGCAACGGGCCCAGGGTGCTGTGGGTGCTGAGGTACGTCGCGACCCTGGCCGGCTCCTGGCCGCGCTGCGGGAGCAGGCCGCCGGGGATCGCGGCGAGGCTGAGCAGGAACAGCAGCTGCAACGCGGTGCGCATGCTGGTCAGCCGCCGCCAGCCGAAGCGGATCCACTGCAGTGGGGTACGACGGGGGGCGCCGGCCGGGTCGTCCTCGACCGCCGCCGGCTGCGTGGACAGCCGCTCCTGCTCCAGCACGCTCATCGGGGCCGGCTCACAACGGGCTCGTTCCGCCGTTGACCTGCAGGTCGCGGACCAGGTGCGCCCACGTGCCACTCACCTCGAGCAGCCCCACGGCCACGAGCAGCGCCCCGCCCACCACCATGACCGCTCGCGAGTGCCGCTTGACCACCTCGAAGGCGCCCAGTGCGGAGCGGGCACCCAGGGCGACGAGCAGGAACGGGATGCCGAGGCCGAGGCAGTAGGCGACGGACAGCACTGCGCCGCGCCCCGCCGTACCGGTCGTCGCGGACAGCCCGACCACCGCGCCGAGGGTGGGTCCGGCGCAGGGGGTCCAGCCCAGGCCGAACAGCAGGCCCAGCGCTGGGGCCGCGGCGATCCCGACGCCGGGACTGCGCTGCAGCCGGAAGGTGCGGCTCGCGAGCGGGACCCGGTCGAGCAGCCCGGCAAAGGCGAGGCCCAGCACGACGGTGATGACGCCGAAGACCTGCTCCAGGCCCCGTTCGTGGCTGCGCAGGCTGGCCCCCAGGGTGCCGAACAGGGCACCCTCCACGGTGAAGACGGCGGTGAAGCCCAGCACGAACAGGACGGCGCCGGCGAGCACCCGGCTGCGCCGGACGCTGCGGGCGGCGAGCTCGGTGCCGGACAGGCCGGTGACGTAGGACAGGTAGCCGGGGACCAGCGGCAGCACGCACGGGGACAGGAAGCTGACCAGGCCGGCGGCCACCGCGATCGGGGCGGCGAGCAGCAGCGAACTGCCGGAGACTACGCTGGCGATGCTCACCGGCGGCTCAGGCCGGCTCGGCGGCCAGCGTGTCCACGGCGGCCTGCAGCTGCGAGGCGAGCACCTGACCGGCGAACTGCGCGGCCACCCGCCCCTTGCGGTCGAGCAGGATAGTGGCCGGCAGCGCGTCGAAGACCGGGTTCTTCAGGCTGGCGACCAGCCTGCCCTCGTCGTCGTCGATCACCGGGTAGGTCACCTGCTTGTCCACGAGGAACTGCTTGAGCTTGCCGAGGTCGTCCCGCTCGGCCAGGCCGACGAAGGTCACGCCCTTGGCCCGGCTGACCGAGTAGGTGCGCTGCAACGCGGGCGTCTCCTGCTGGCAGGGGCCGCACCACGAGCCAAAGGCGTTGAGCACCACCACCTGTCCGCGCAGGGCGGCGAGGCTCAACGGGCTGCCGGTCAGCGTCGACCCGCCGAGCGAGGCGGCGCCGGCCCGCTCCCCATCCGGGGCGATCTCGCCGTGGGTGCCGAGCTTGCTGCCGCCGCTGCACCCTGCCACCGCGGGAAGGACCAGCCCCGCGGCGGCTGCCAGCAGTGCTATCCGAGGGTGTCTCACGCCCCCCAGTGTCGCCCAGGCGCCTGAGCGTCGTCCCGGTGAGCCCGTGGCCGCACCGGGGTGACGCTCGCCACCGGAGTTCACCCCCGGCGGGCAGCCCGGGGGCGCTCAGGCGCCGACGGAACCGTGCGCCTTGCGCCCCCGACCGCTCGGCTCGGCGTACTCCACGAAGGCGAGCGTGTCGCCGTCGTAGTGCAGGCTCGTGACGCTGCCCAGCGCGCACTGCCGTCGGTCCGGCCGGTGCCACAGCCGGCGGCCCTCGACCCGCCGGCGGGTGATCCACACCGGCAGCTGGTGCGACACGCACACCGCCTCGTGGCCGGCCGCCACCTCGCGGGCGGCGTCCACGGCGTCGAGCACCCGCGCGGCCACGTCGGCGTAGGGCTCGCCCCAGGAGGGTCGGAACGGGTTGTAGAGGTGCCGCCAGGCGCTCGGCACGAGCAGCGTGCGCGGGCGGATGTCGAGCACCGAGCCCTCGAAGACGTTGGCGCTCTCGATCAGCCGGTGGTCGCTCGCCACCTCCAGACCGTGGGCGGCGGCGATCGGGGCAGCCGTCTCCTGGGCCCTGGTCAGCGGCGAGGCGACGACGCGCACCACGTCGCGCGCGGCCAGGTGCGCGGCCGCCCGGGCGGCGTCGGCCCGCCCGCGATCGGAGAGGTGGAAGGCGGGGAGCCGGCCGTAGAGGACACCGGTCGGGTTGTCCACCTCCCCGTGCCGGACCAGGTGCACGATCGTGTGGGTGCCGGGCCGGATCACGCCCGGTCCTCCGCCGTGGGGACGGCGACGACCTCCGGGCCGGGTACGGCGGCGGCCGCCCGCGCCGCGTGGGGTGCGGCCGCCGCGATCACGGCGAGGGCGTCATCGTCGTGGGCGGCGGAGACGAACCACGCCTCGTAGCTGCTGGGCGGCAGGTAGACCCCCCGATCGAGCATGGCGTGGAAGAAGGCCCGGTAGCGACCGGTGCTCTGCCGGGTCGCGGTGGCGTAGTCCACCACCGCGTGGTCGGCGAAGAACACGCTGAACAGGCTCCCGGCGGTGGCCACCCGGTGCGCCACCCCCTCGGCATCCAGGGCGGCGGACACGAGCGCGGCGACCTCGATCGCGAAGGCGTCGACCGCTGCGTAGACCTCCTGGGTGCAGGCCCGCAAGGTGGCGAGGCCCGCCGCGGTGGCGAGCGGGTTGCCCGACAGGGTGCCGGCCTGGTAGACGGGGCCGGCGGGTGCCAACCGCTGCATGACCTCGGCCCGGCCGCCGAAGGCCGCGGCCGGCAGTCCCCCGCCCATCACCTTGCCGAAGGTGAACAGGTCCGGCGTGACGCCCTCCAGGCCCCACCAGCCGGCCGGGCCGACCCGGAAGCCTGTCATCACCTCGTCCAGGATCAGCAGCGATCCGTGCCGCGTGCACAGGTCGCGCAGGCCGGCGTTGAAGCCCGGCAGCGGTGCGACGACGCCCATGTTCGCGGCGGCCGCCTCGGTGATGACGCAGGCGATCTGCTCGCCCGCCTCCTCGAACGCCCGCTCGACGGCGGACAGGTCGTTGTAGGGCAGCACGATGGTGTCGGCGGCGGTCGCGCCGGTGACGCCAGGGGTGTCCGGGAGGCCGAGCGTCACGACCCCGCTGCCGGCGCTGGCCAGCAGCGCGTCGACGTGGCCGTGGTAGCAGCCGGCGAACTTCACGATCTTGGTCCGCCCCGTGAAACCGCGCGCCAGCCGGACCGCGCTCATGGTCGCCTCAGTGCCGCTGTTGACGAGGCGCACCTGCTCCACGGCCGGCACCCGGCGGGTGATCTCCTCGGCCAGCTCGACCTCTCCCGGCGTCGGGGTGCCGAAGCTGGTGCCCCGACCCGCCGCCTCCCGCAACGCCGACACCACAGCGGGATGGGCGTGGCCGAGGATCATCGGGCCCCACGAGCAGACCAGGTCGACGTAGGTCCTGCCGTCGGCGTCGGTCAGCCACGCGCCCCTGCCGCTCACCATGAACCGCGGTGTCCCGCCGACGGCGCGGAAGGCACGCACCGGGCTGTTGACCCCGCCCGGCACGACCCGCTCGGCCCGCGCGAACAGCTCGGCGGACGCGGGGGCGTCTTGCGGGTACGGCGGAGCCAGGGTCACCGGCCCGATCCTGGCATCCCCACCCCGGCGGGCGGCGCCGGGGTCGGGCCGGGGCGTGCGTGGCCCGGTGCACCTGCCCTAGGTCAGGACGAGGCCGAGCCGGGACAGCGCCCGCTCGCAGCGCTGCACCTCGAAGCGCCGAGCCAGGCCGCGCAGCTCGTCGAGCCGATGGGTGACGTCGAGCTGCGCGCAGGCGTCGCGGAGCCGGTCGAGGTAGGCCAGCCGGGCGCCGACGCGCACAACGTTGCTCCGCTCGCGATCGGCAACGACGGCGGCCAGCCTGCGCAGGTCGGCCGCGACCCGCTCGATCGGGTCGAAGCCGGTGGTCCCCACCGGCCGCCGGGCCGCCAGCCTGATCACCGGTGGCCGGCCTCGGCCGAGAGCCTCGCCGCGACCTCCGCGGCCCAGTAGGTCAGGACGACGTCGGCGCCGGCGCGCCGCACCGAGACGAGCGTCTCCAGGATCGCCCGCTCCCGGTCGATCCAGCCGTTGGCGGCGGCGGCCTCGACCATGGCGTACTCCCCGCTGACCTGATACGCCGCCACCGGGACCTCGACGGCGTCGGCGACCCGGCGCACGACGTCGAGATAGGACAGCGCCGGCTTCACCATCACCGCATCGGCGCCCTCGGCGAGATCCAGCGCCACCTCGCGCAATGCCTCGTCGGTGTTGCCAGGGTCCTGCTGGTAGGCGGCACGGTCACCGAACTGCGGGGCGCACTCGGCCGCCTCGCGGAAGGGGCCGTAGAAGGCCGACGCATACTTCGCGCTGTAGGCGAGCACGGCCACGTCGCTGTGCCCGGCGGCGTCCAGGGCCGCGCGGATGACCCCGACCTGGCCGTCCATCATGCCGCTCGGGGCGACGACCTGTGCGCCCGCGGCGGCCTGGGCGACGGCGATCGCGGCGTAGCGCTCCAGCGTCGCGTCGTTGTCGACGACCAGCTCCCCACCTCGGCCGGGCACGAGCAGCCCGCAGTGGCCGTGGTCGGTGAACTCGTCGAGGCACAGGTCACTCATCAGCACCGTGCTGTCCCCGAGCTCGGCGGTGAGGTCGGCCAGCGCGGTCTGGATCACGCCGTCCGGGTCGTCGGCCCCGGACCCGCTGGCGTCCTTGACGGCCGGGATCCCGAACAGGATCAGCCCGCCCACCCCGGCCTGCACAGCCTCCAGGGCGGCCTTGCGCAGCGAGGCGCGGGTGTGCTGGACGACTCCGGGCATGGAGGCGATCGGCTGCGGCTCGCCAGCCGCCTCCTTGACGAACATCGGCAGCACGAGATCCGCCGGCGCGAGCCTGGTTTCGGTGACCAGACGACGCAACGCCGGGGTACGGCGGAGCCGCCGCGGCCGGGCGATCGGCCCGCTCACCGGGCCCGCACCCGCGAACGCGTCCGCGCGGTGCTGGGCACCGTAGGAACCGCCGGCTGGGCCGCGGCCTCGCGCTGCCGCTCGCGGCGGGCCCCGGCGAACTCCGCCAGTGCCTGGGTCAGCGCCTCCATCGAGGCACTTGGCGCGACGACGTCGACCCGCAGCCCGGCGTCAAGCGCCGCCTGGTGGGTCGCCGGACCGATCACGCCGACGACGGTGGACTCGTGCGGCTTGCCGGCGATGCCGAGCAGGTTGCGCACCGTGGAGCTGCTCGTGAACAGCACCGCGTCGACCCGCCCGGACTTCAACGCCTCCCGAACCGGTGCGGGAGGGGGCGCCGCGCGGACGGTGCGGTAGGCGGTGATGTCGTCGATCGCCCACCCGCGGGCCTTGAGCCCGGCGGCCAGCGACTCGGTGGCGATGTCTGCGCGCGGGAGCAGCACCCGGTCGAGCACGTCGAGCTGCTCGTCGCGCTCCGGCCAGTCCTCCAGCAGCCCCTCGCTGGACTGCTGTCCGCTCGGCAGCAGATCGGCCCGCAGACCGTGCTCGGCCAGCGCGGCGGCGGTGGCGTCGCCGACGGCGGCCAGCCGCACCCCGGCGAAGGCCCTGGCATCCAGGCCACTCTCGGTGAGCTTCTCCCACACGGCCTTCACGGCGTTCGCGCTGGTGAATGCGACCCAGGCATACCGACCGCTGACCAGCCCGCGGACGGCTCGCTCCATCGGCGCGGGCGTGCGCGGCGGCTCCACCGCGATGGTCGGGATCTCCAGCGGCTGGGCACCCAGCGCGCGCAGCTGCTCGGTGACCGTCGCGGCCTGCTCGCGGGTGCGGGGGACGACCACCGTCCAACCGAACAGCGGCCGCTCCTCCCACCACGACAGCCGGTCCCGTGCGGTGACCACCTCGCCGACGACGACCACGACCGGGCCCGTGCCGGCCTCGAACGCGCCGACCAGCTCGGCCTCCACCCCGTCGAGGGTCGCGACCACGGTGCGCTGCCGGGTGGTGCTGCCGGCGGCGGTGACGGCGACCGGGGTGTCCCCCGAGCGGCCGTGCTCCACCAGCGCCGCCGCCGCCTTGGCGACCACCGCGAGGGGGGCCTGCAGCACGAGCGTCCCGGGGGCGCCGGCGATCGCGGCCCAGTCCACGCCGCGTCCCGGCCCGCCGTCGACGTCGAGCGCGACCACGGTGTGCGGGACGCCGACGGGCACGCCCGCGTACGCCGGGACACCGGTCGCGACCGGCACGCCAGGCACGATCTCCAGCGGCTGCTTCGCCTTGGCCACCGCCGTCACGACGCCGGTGCCGCCCGGCTCCGACAGCGGGTCGCCCGTCATCAGGAGCACGGCGTGGCGCCCCTCGCGGGACGCCGCGACCAGCCGAGCGGCGGCATCGGCAGCACCCGGCTCCCGCTCGGCCCGGGAAGGGATCAGCTCCAGCAGCTCCGGGGCCGCATCGGCAGGATGCAGCACCAGGTCGGCCCCGGCGAGCAGGGTCACGGCCCGCCGGGTCAGCAGCGTCGGGTCGCCCGGCCCGGCGCCCACCAGGGCCACCGAGCCCAGCACCTTGCGGCGCCTCGCCCTCGGCGTACCCGTCGTGCCCGTCGTCTCAGCCATTGCTGCCACCCACCATCTCCGCCGCCCCGTCCTCGAGCAGCACCTCCGCGAGCCGGCGGCCGACGGCCTCGGCCTCGGGCACCGGCCCGGTCAACGAACGACGGAGCTCCAGGCTTCCGTCCGCGGACGCCACCACCGCCCGCAGGTAGAGCTCGTCCGGGCTGTCCTCGTCGCCCTCGGCCAGGTCCGCGAGCGCGCCCACCGGCGCCGTGCAGCCGGCCTCGAGCCGGGCGAGCAGCCCCCGCTCGGCCGCGACGCAGGCCCGGGTCGCCGGGTGGTCCAGCCCGCCTCGCAGCGCCTCCACCAGGTCGGCGTCGTCGGTGCGCGCCTCGACGGCGAGCGCTCCCTGGCCGGGGGCGGGGAGCAGCAGGAGCGGGTCCAGCATCTCGGTCACCGCGGACAGCCGGCCGAGCCGGGCCAGGCCGGCACGGGCCAGCACCACGGCGTCGACCTCACCGGCGGCGGCCTTGGCGATGCGGGTGTCGACGTTGCCACGGATCGGGACGACGTCGAGCCCGAGGCCGAGAGCCCGCAGCTGCGCGGCGCGGCGCGGCGAGCCGGTGCCCACCCGCGAGCCCGCCGGCAGCTCGGCGAGGGTGTGCCCGGCCGGGCAGACGAGGCAGTCGCGCGGGTCTTCCCGGGCGGGCACGGCGGCGACGGTCAGCCCGGGCGTGCTGGCCGTCGGGAGGTCCTTGTAGGAGTGCACGGCGAGGTCGACGCGGCCAGCGACCAGCGCCTCGCGCAGCGCGGTGACAAAGACGCCGGTGCCACCGATCTGGGCGAGCGGGCCGGGGTTGCGGTCACCCTCGGTGACCACCTCCACCAGCTCGACATCGCGACCGAGGGCCGCCCGCAGCCGCTCGGCAACGGCACTGCTCTGGGCCAGGGCCAGCGCACTCCGGCGGGTGCCGAGCCGCAAGGTGGCCGTGCTCGGATCGGCGGTCGACGTCCCCGCCGCGAGGGTCGCTGTCACGGTGTCCACCCCGGCTCGTCCAGCTGCACCGGCGCCGAGACCGCCTGCACGGCGCCCCGGTCCAGGCCGAACAGCTCGCGCAGCACCTCCGCGTAGGAGTCGCCACCCGGGACCTCGGCCAGCTCCTTCACCCGCACCGTGGGTGCGTGCAGCAGCTTGTCCACCACCCGGCGGACGGTCTGCTCCACCTCGCCCCGGACCACCGGGTCGAGATCGGGGAGCCGGTCACCGAGCCGGTCCAGCTCGCCGCGCATCATCGCCTCGGCCTTGGTGCGCAACGCCACGACGGTGGGGGCCACCCGGCTCGCGCGCTGCCAGGCCAGGAATCCCCCGACTTCCTCGTCGACGATGGCGCGGGCCTCCGCGACGTCGGCCCCCGCTGGCTCGCCGTCCAGCCCGACCCGCACGGTGTCCAGGTCGGCGAGGCTGACGCCGGGGAGCGCGCGGGCCGCCGGATCGACGTCGCGGGGCAGGGCCAGGTCGAGCAGGAACAGCGGCCGGCCGGCCCGCCGCGCGACGGCGGCCTCGACCGCAGCGAGCGTGACCACCTGCCCGGTCGAGGCTGTGGACGTGACCACGACGTCGGCGGCGGCGAGCCCGTCGACGAGACCCTCCAGGCCGACAGCGCGGCCGTCCAGCGCGGCGGCGAGGCGCTCGCCCTGCTCCGCGCTGCGGTTGGCGACCACGATCTGCGCGACGCCGGCCCGACGCAGCAGCGAGCCGGCGAGCGCCCCGGTGCTGCCGGCCCCCACCAGCAGGGCGCGGGTGCCGGCCAACGGGCCGACCGAGTCGACGGCGAGACGCAGCCCGACCTCGACGAGCGACCTCCCGGCGGCGTCGATCGCGGTCTCGGTTCGCACCCGTCGTCCCGTCCGCACGGCGTGGCGGAACAGCTCGCCGAGGACCCGCCCGACGCTGCCCTCCTCCGCGGCCACCCGCACCGCGGCGCGGACCTGGCCCTGGATCTGGGACTCGCCGACCAGCAGACTCTCCAGCCCGCAGGTGACCGACAGCAGGTGCTGGACGGCGCGGGCCTCGTGGAGCGGATAGAGCACCGTGCGCAGGTCCTCCAGTGGCAGGCCGCTGACCCGCGCCAGCATGTCGGTCACCTCGGCGACGCCGCCGTGGAAGGTCGTGCTGGAGGCGTAGACCTCCGTGCGGTTGCACGTCGACAGCACGACGGCCTCGGCGATGGACTCGCCGCCCACCAGCTCGTGCAGCGCCTTGCGCAGGTCGTCGCCCGCGAGCGCCGTGCGCTCGAGCACGGCGGTGCCGGCGGTGCGGTGATCCAGCCCGACCGCGATGACGCTCACCCGGCAGCCACCAGGTCCGCCGCCACGGCGTCGAGCTCGGCGGCGGTCAGCGGCGCACCCGGGACCGCCCGGCGGGGTGCGGTTCCGGACTTGCGCTGCTCGTGGAAGGACAGGATCTGCAGCTCGACGGCCAGGTCGACCTTGCGGACGTCGACGTCGTCGGGCACCGTCAGCACGACCGGAGCAAAGTTCAGGATGCCCGTGACGCCCGCCGCGACCAGCCGGTCGCACACTGCCTGCGCCGCGCCGGCCGGCGTCGCGATGACACCGATCGACACCTCGTCCGCCGCGACGATCTCCTCGAGGTCGGGGAGCGGCCGGACGGGAACCCCGCCGACGGTCTCCCCGGCGCGCCGGGGATCATCGTCGACGAGCCCTGCGATGGAGAACCCGCGAGAGGCGAACCCGCCGTAGCCCGCGAGCGCGTGCCCGAGGTTGCCGATCCCGACGATCACCACGGAGCGCCGCTCCGTGAGCCCCAGCTCGCCGGAGATCATCGCGAGCAGCTGGTCCACGTCGTAGCCCACCCCGCGGGTGCCGTAGGACCCGAGATGGCTGAGGTCCTTGCGGACCTTGGCGCTGTTGACCCCGGCCGCGGCGGCCAGCGTGCCGCTGCTGACGGTGTCGACGCCGGCCTCGGCGAGGGTGGCGAGGGCCCGGAGGTAGAGCGGGAGCCGGGCGACCGTCGCATCGGGGACGGTGCGCGCGGGCACAGGGGTCAACGGGGGCTCCAGCGGGGTGTGCGCCGGGCAGCGGCGTTCCTGGGATGTTACTCCTTGTGAACCCTTTCACGAGCCGGTCGGGGTAGGCCGGGGACCCTCGGACGTGGTCGACGCGAGCGTGACGATCCTGGCTCGACGCCGTGACGCTGCCGTCGTCACCAGCGACCCGGCCGACCTCCGCCACCTCGACGCAGCGCTGACCGTGATCGCCTGCTGAACGACGGGTCGGGTGCTCAGCCGCGCCGCCACCAGCGGCGCCTGGCAGTGCCGGCGGCCAGGGCGCCAGCGGTGAGGACGCCGGCCATCATGGCGCGGCGGACGTGGTCCTCGTCCACCCCTCTCACCCCGCGCACGAGCACCTCGCGCACCTGCCCGTCGACCAGCACCACGGGCACCTGGTCGGTGAAGCGGCGGTGCAGCTCCGGGTCGGCGTCGACGTCGAGCAGCTCCACGTCCGGCAGCCCCGCGTCGGCGGCGACCCGCCGCACGACCACCAGGACCTCGTCGCACAGGTGGCAGCCGGCGCGGGTGACGAACTGCACCCTGCCCAGCAGCTCGCGGGCCGCCGGCTCGCGGGCCATCAGCTCGCGCCCCGGTGTCGGCCGACCCGGCGCCCCGCCTGCGCCGTCCCGGCGTAGACGAGCGACAGGCCGACCAGGATGCCGACGGCGTTCGCGCTGGCCCGCCCGAGGAACGTCAACGCGCCCCCGCCCCCGGCGGCCAGCGCGCCCAGGAGTACCAGCAGGAGCCCGGTCGCGCGCGAGCGGCCCGCGGCGCCGGCCCGCCACTGCCGGCGCACCCCCACCACGAGTCCGGCGACGAGGACGAGCACCCCGGCGGCGTTGCTCACCGCGACCAGCACCCGGGGCAGCGCCGGCAGCAGCGCCCTCCCGTCCGGGAGCGCCGGACCGGCCACCGGGCCGCGCAGCTCGGTCTCCCCCACCACGGCTGCGCCGGCCGCGCTGGCGAGGAACAGCAGCACGGCGAGCACGGCCCCAGTGTGACGCGCGAGCAGCAACTGCAGCTGCCCGAGAGCGAGCCAGGGCACCCCGAGCAGCGCGCCGGCGACGTAATAGACGCGGAACGTCGGGGCGCTCCAGCCGAACGCCGAGCCGTACCACAGCGCCCCGGCGCCCACCGTGAACAACCCCACGGCGACTGCCCAGCTGACCTGGGAGGGGCGGCGTCCGCGGGCGGCCCGCAGCGCCAGCGACACCGTCAGCAGCAGGCACACCTCGGCGGCTGCCAGCGGCACCCAGGCGTCGCGGTTCAGTCGCCCGGCTCCACGCCGGGGTCAGCGTCGATCGAGCCGCCGGCGATCTCCCGCAGCCTGCCCTTGCTGACCTTGCCGGTGGCCGAGTGCGGGAGCTCCAGGACCACCTCGACCGCCGTCGGGCACTTGAATCGGGCGAGCGACTTCGAGGCCCAGGCGATCACGCCGTCGGTGCTCAGTCGAGCCCCCGACCGGGGTACGACGAGGGCCTTGACCGACTCCCCGGTGTAGGGGTGCGGGATGCCGATCACCGCCGCCTCGGCGATGTCCGGGTGCGCGACGAGCACCTCCTCGACCTCGCGGGGGTACACGTTGAAGCCGCTCACCAGGATCAGCTCGCGGCGCCGGTCGACGAGGTGCAGGTCGCCGTCGCCGTCGCTGTACGCCACGTCGCCGGTGCGCCACCACCCGTCGGCATCGGGCCCGTCGGCGCCGTCGGGCCAGTAGCCGGAGAACAGGTTGGCGCCGCGCACGGTCAGCTCGCCGGGGTCGTCGGCCTCGACCTCCTCGCCGCCCTCGTCGAGCAGCCGCACCTCGACCCCCGGGACGGGGCGGCCGATCGAGTCGGCCTTGGCGGCGACGCTCATCAGCGTCGTGGTGACGACCGGCGCGGTCTCGGTCAGGCCATACCCCTCGAACACATGGTGGCCGGTGGCCTCGAGCACGCGGGAGAGCACGGCGGCCGGCAGCGGCGCGGCCCCGCTGATGGCCAGCCGGACGGTCGCGAAGGCCGCCTCGACGTCCGGCAGCATCGACCAGGCGACGTACATCGGCGGCGCGCCGACGACGACCGACACCTCGTGCTCGCCGAGCAGCCGCACCGTGTCCACCGGGTCGAAGCGCTCAGCCAGCACCGCCGTCGCGCCGGTGAAGGCGACCATGCCGAGCCCGGCGTTCAGGCCGTAGATGTGGAACAGCGGCAGCACCAGCAGCACGACGTCGCCGGCCTGCACGGTGGGGGGCTCGATGGCCGCGCTCATCTCCAGGTTGGCGACCAGCGCGCGGTGGGACAGCATCGCGCCCTTGGGCCGCCCGCTGGTGCCGGACGTGTAGACGACGACGGCCAGGTCCTCGCCCCCCGCCGTGACAGCGGGGACCGGCCCGGCCGGGAGCGCCGGCAACGCCGTCGTGCCCGCCGGCGGGTCGGAGCCGCCCGCCACGACCACATGCGCCAGCGCGGGCAGCTCGGCCTGCAGCGCCAGCAGCGCGTCGGCCTCGGCGACCGGTCCCACGACGGCACGTGCGCCGGCGTCGGACAGCAGGTGGCGGCGCTCGGGCGGGGTGTACGTCGTGTTGACGGGCACGGCGACCAGGCCGGCGCGCAGGCACCCGAAGTACGCCCCTGGGAAGTCACCCGTGTTCCCCAGCGCGATCCCCACCCGGTCGCCGGGCTCGAGGCCCAGGGCGGTGAGACCGGCGGCAACCCGATCGACCTCGGCGTCCAGCTGCGACCAGGTGACCCGGGACTGCCCGGCGATCACCGCCAGCCGGTCCGGTGCCGACGATGCGGCCCGGCGGACCAGGTCCGCGACGTTGCCCACCGAGCTGCCCCATCCCGGGCCAGCCTGCACCCCACCGACCGGCTGAGCTGCCGCGCTCATCACACCCCCTGCCCGCCCCCCGGACGCCAGGCGGCCCCGCAGCATCTCATGCGGCGCACTCCTCAGGCGGTCGGGCTGGGGGCCGGCGCCGGCGCCGGCGGGGGCGCGGCCCGGGAGGGGGCCGGTGCGGTGGGCGCAGCGCGGGTCGGGGCGGCGCGGGTCGCGGGCGACGAGGGCCGCGCCGCACCACCCGTGCCGGTGCCTCCCCGGGCAGGTGCACTGCCCGAGGCGCGGCCCGCGCCGGACCGCGCGCCGCCGAAGGTGCCGAACAGCGTCGGGGGCACGACGGGGACCGCCGGCAGGGTGGGCTGCTGCCGGACTGGAGCCGGCGACCCGGCCGGGGCGACGGGACCGGCCGGGGACAGGCTGGCTGCGGCGCTTGCCCCCGGGATCAGCGGCGGCCGGTTGTGGTCGGCGAGGTTCTGCTGGTAATGCCCGTAGGTCGCGGCGAAGATCTTGGCCGGCAACGTCCCGCCGAATACCTCGCCGACCCCTTCAGTTCCGTTCATCGAGTTGGGCTTGCCGTCCTTGAACTCGTCGTCGTTGCCCATCCACACGGCCAGGCACAGCTTGGGTCGGCAGCCGATGAACCAGGCGTTGTTCTCCCCCTGCGTGGTCCCCGTCTTGCCCACCAGGTCGGGGAACTGGGTGGGTAGCATGCCGAGCGCGCCGGCCGCGGTGCCATTGCCGACCACCACGCCGCGCATGGCGTCGTGCACCTGCTTGGCGGTCGGGGTGCTCATCACCCGGGTCGGCGCCAACACCGGGGCGTCCGCCGCCTGGACGTCCTTCTCGGTCTGCGGGTTAGCGCCAGGCACCACCTTGGTGATGACGCGGGGGGCGTGGTGCATCCCGCCGTTCATGAAGCTGGCGTAGGCCCCGGCCATGTCGAGGGGGCTCACCGCGATGCCGAGCGACTGCGAGGGATAGACCGGGCAAGCGCCGGTGCCGGAGGCCTCGCCATCGAAGCCGAAGCGGAACGTCCCGCCCTTGAACACCGTGGGGATGCCGGCCTTGGTCGCCAGCGCCTTGACCTTGTCGAGCCCGACCTTCGCCGCCAACGGTGCGTAGACGGTGTTGACGGACTCCGCGAGCGCTGAGGCGTAGGTGTAGTACCCACCGCTGTGCTCGGCGTTCTCCACCTGGTAGGCCTTGCCCGGGCAGCCGTCCACCGAGAGGAGCTGGGTGGCGGGTGCCGAGACGCCGTCGTCGATACCGACGGTCTTGGCCTCCAGGGCAGCGGCCAGGGTGAGGGGCTTGACGGTGGAGCCGCTGTTGCGATGGATGGTCGTGGCCAGATCGGTGCCGAAGCGGGCGTAGACGCCCTGCGGGTTCTTCGGAGTGGTCTGCTGGCGGGTGGCGATGGTGACGATGTCCCCGTTCTGCGGGTTGATCCCGACGACTGCCGCGTCCGGATCGGCCTTGACCGGCAGCACGTCCGCCAACGCCGTCCTGGCGGCGTCCGCGAGGTCGCGGTCCATCGGGGTGCGCACGACGACGTCGCCGTTCTTGAGCAGGTCCTCGCTGCCCTTCTGCGCGCGCACCTGCTCGGTGACCATGTCGGCGTACTCCGGGTAGGCGGTGGCCACCGGCCCGTTGACGACGTTCTTGATCGACCGGCGGCTGATATCCGCGTACGCCGCGCTGGCCTGCTCGGGGGTGAGATACCCATTGGCCTGCATCCGGCCCAGGACGTACTGCTGGCGGCTCTTGGCGTTGTCGAAACTCGCGACCGGGTTGTTGACGCTGGGCGCGCTGACCAGCCCGGCCAGCATCGAGGCCTCGCCGTAGGCCAGATCGACGGCATGCTTGTCGAAGTAGAACAGCGCGGCGGCCTCGATGCCGTAGGTGTTGTTGCCGAAGTAGACGGAGTTCAGGTAGAGCCGGAGGATCTCGTCCTTGCTCTTTGCGTTGTCCAGGCGCACCGCGAGCGCGGCCTCCCTGACCTTGCGCAGGGCCGTGCGCCGACCGCCGGTGTAGACGTTCTTCACGTACTGCTGGGTGATCGTGGAGCCACCCTGGGTCGAGCGGCCGGTCGCGTCGTTGTAGGCCGCCCGCGCGATCGCCAGCGGGTCGACGCCGCCGTGGGAGTCGAAGCGCTCGTCCTCGGCGGCCTTGATCGCCTGCTGCATCGCGAGGCTGACCTGGTCCAGCCGCTGGAGCGGGACCCTGGTCTCGGTCGGCTTGATCTGCGCGAAGGTGTACCCGTTGCTGGCGAGCAGGTAGGCCCGGCCGGACGCGGGGGAGCTTGCGTCGGACGGGAAGGTCGCCCGCAGCAGACCACCCACGAACGACGCCAGGAACACCAGGCCGGCGAGCACCAGCACGCCGAGCGCCAGCGCCACGCGACGCAGCGGGCTACGGCGGGGGCGGCGCGGGCGGCGGGCACGACGGGCGGACACGGTCGCGTCGGCGGGGGCGTCGGCGGCAGGGGATCGACGACGGCCGCCGCGGGTCGGGGGCGCGCTCACCCCCGAACGGTAGCCGGACGGCGGATGCTGTCGACCGACTGCACCGCCGAGGCAGTGCCCGTGACCGGCGTGAAGCAGGGACGGAGGGATGGCGCCGGGGGAGGCGTGCGCGTGCTCGTCGTGGACGACACCGAGCACGTGCGGACGATGATCGCGGAGATGCTGGGCCTGGACGGCTTCGACGTCGTGGCCACCACCGGCGACGGGGAGCTCGCGCCCGGCCTGTGCGTGCGACACGACCCACACGTCGTGGTGATGGACCTGCGCATGCCCGCGGTCGACGGCCTGGAGGCGACCCGTCGGGTGCGCGCCGTCCGGCCCGAACAGGTGGTGATCATCTACACGGCCTACGCCGCCGCCGTGGTCACCGAGCAGGCCCGCGAGGCCGGGGCCGCGCTCGTGCTGGGCAAGGTCGACGGGCTGCCAGCCCTCGAGCGCGAGCTGTCCCGCGTGGCGGTGGAGCTGCTGTCAGCCGGCTGATCGGACCCCCGATCGGGTGGGCGCCCGGCTGGGTAGCCTCGACGAGGAGCAGTGTGAGCTGTGACACCTGTTCGCGTCACCGTTCCACCATGCGACCCGCACTCGACGACCAGCACTCGACGACCGGAGGAGCTTCATGTCGGCGCCCCGTGGCCACCGAGCCCGGGTGCGGCCGCGGGTGGGGGTCGACCTCGACGGGCTGGCGCTGCTGGGTGCTGAGCTGGTCCGGCACCGGGCCGCCGGTGCCGCGGATGCTGCCCGCGCCACCGGAGCCGACGGGGCGAGGCGGTCGAGCCCGACTGCTCGACGAGGAGGGATCGCTGCCGTCGCCGCCCCCGTGCTGCCGGAGTCCACCCCCCGGCCGGTGGCCGCCGTGCCTGCGCAGGGCGGGGCGCGGCGCGCGGTGGAGGCTGCCCCGACCGCGAGCGCACCCACCCCGCCGCCGCGCGGGGTGCACACGCCGTACGTGCCCACCGAGGAGGTCGCCGACCTCGTCGCGCGCGCCCAGCAGGGCGACGCCGATGCCTTCGGTGCCCTCTATGACCGCTACGTCGAGGTGGTCTACCGCTACGTCTACTACCGGGTGGGCAGCGCCGCCCTCGCCGAGGACCTGGTCAGCGAGACCTTCCTGCGCGCGCTGCGGAGGATCTCGTCGTTCAGCTGGCAGGGTCGCGACGTCGCGGCGTGGTTCATCACCATCGCCCGCAACCTGATCGCCGACCATTACAAGAGCAGCCGCTACCGCCTGGAGGTCTCGACCGAGGACATGCTCGGCGCGAGCGGCCACCGGGTCTCCGGAGAGGACCCCGAGCAGGCAGTGCTTGCCGGCCTGGACAACCGCGTGCTCATCGAGGCGATCAAGAGGCTGGGTGCGGAGCAGCAGGAGTGCGTCGTGTTGCGCTTCCTGCAGGGACTGTCGGTCAGCGAGACGGCCGAGGCGATGGGCAAGAACGACGGGTCCATCAAGGCCCTGCAATACCGCGCCGTCCGAGCGCTCGCCCGACAGCTGCCGGCCGGCTTCGCGCCGTAAGTGCTCCCCGACGCCGTGCCCGGCAATGGGGGCCATCCCGGGCAGAACGGGCGTCACCGTCCGGCCGCACGGTCGTTGAGGGGTGGGCGCGGCCGGAAGGGCCGCGGACCGACGTGAGGCGACCAGTCCCGGCAGAGCCACGGCACCGGCCGCTGCACAAGGGTGAGCGAGAGGTGGATGCGGGAGGTGGGGTCGATGACGGTCGGCGACCGTAGTGGCGCCCTCGCACTCGAGCGCTTGGCCAGCTGGCTGCGGCAGGCCCCCGAGGATTCCGCGCTCCGTCCACGCGAGGAATTCCGCCACGACCTCCGAGAGCGCCTGCTGACCGCGTCCGCCGCAGCATCGTCCGTCTCCGCAGCGCCGTCCGTCTCCCCAGCGCCGGCCGTGCGCCACCGTGCGGCTGACCTCGGTCCGGCCGGCGACCCGCTCCGGGACGGCGCACGCTCCGGCATCCCCCGGCGTGCCCGGCGCCTGGGTCTCGTGATCCGTGTCGGCGTGGCGGCCATCGCCGCCACGACTGTGGTTAGCGGCGTGGCTATCGCCGCTGAGCGGGCCTTGCCCGGTGACACGCTGTACGGCGTCAAGCGGGCGGCGGAGGGCGTGCAGCTGCAGCTCACCGGCGACGACACCGAGGCCGGGCTGCTCCACCTGCAGTTCGCCGCGACCCGCCTGCAGGAGGTGCGCCGGCTCGTCCAGGAGGCAGGCGAGGACGCCGCCAACGGCCGGGTCCGGGGCGCCCTGCGGGAGATGGATGCGGAGACCACCGCCGGCGCGGGCCTGCTAACGAGGGCCTATCTAGCCCGGCCGGCCTTGTCGGAGTCGGAGTCGGCGTCGCGGTCCGAGTCGCCGTCGCCGTCCGAGTCGGCGTCGCCGTCGCCCCTCTCGCGCCTGGTTGCGTTCACGCGAGACCAGGAGCGCACGTTGACGACGGTGCTGCCCGCACTACCGGCGCCAGCGGCCGCCTCGTCGCTGGCGGTGCTGCGCCAGGTGCAGACCCGCACGACGGCGCTGCTCGCGTCGCCGACGCCCGGGGCGCTGTTGCCAGCCGTGCAGCCCGTCCCCACCCTGCCCGCGGCCCCGTCGGGGAGGCCGACCTGGATGCCAGGACAGCCGACGCCGGTGGCGTCCACCCCCCGGTCGGCGCCCCCACCGTCGACGTCCAGCTCGGCCACGGGCACGGCCCCCGTGACGGCCACAGCGACCGGCAGGCCGGGCGGTGCTCCCGCAGACAGCCCAAAGGCGACGGGGGAGCCCACTCCCTCGCAGGCACCGAGCACGCCGACATCCACGGCCCGGCCCGGCCCGGCCGAGCAGGCGACGCCCACGGCAGGCGCCGCCGCTTCGCCGACCTCGCCCGCGCCGACCTCCCCCGCGCCGGCCTCGCCCGCGCCGACCTCGCCCGCGCCGACCTCGCCCGCGCCAACCTCAGCCGGGGCGGCCCCGGCGGACCATCCCGCTGATTCGCTCACCGGGAGTGCCGCCATTCCCGACCCGCCCCGGGTCGGACAACTACCTGCGCTGCGATGGCACGGACCCCGATGACCGCTCCGATGACCGACCGGCACCAACTCCATTCCAGACGGGGTCATGCGCACCCGATACAGATCTCGGCGCCCCCACCAACTCCACACCGACCCGGCTCCAGGTAGTCATAACGGACCATGCACAGGCGCAGCAGGACCAGAGAGACTTGTCAACGCTCCCAGTCGCACTCCATGGAGGTAGAACTGATGTCCACCCGCACCGGCACGAGCAGGGGACGGCGCCTGCTGGCGCTGTCCCTGGCGACGGGCACCGCTGTCGTCGCCGCGGGTGCCGCGGCAGTCACTGCCGATGCCGCCCCTGCCACCCGCTCGGCAACGACGACCGACAACTTGTTCTCAGGCACCACCGACAGCAGCGCCGTGCAGCTGGTCGTGACCTTCCCTGCGCAGCTGAACGCCGTGTTCAGCCAGCTGGCCGGCACGCCGCTCGCCGTCCCGAACCCCCTGTCGGTGGCACTCATCCACACCAGCGGCTCCGCCCGCCACGACGGCAGGTCCGCCGACACCTCGACCGCGACCTCCGACCTGATCAACGGCAGCCTGGTCGACTCCTCCGCGCTCACCCCCGTGCTGGGCCAGCTGAAGCGCACCGTCGTGGCGTCACTGACCAACCCGTCGCCGGCGACCGCGACCCTGGCCTCCGTTCCGTCGCCCAACCCGCTCACGCTGTCGCTCAGCGCCGGCACGGTCGCCGCCAGCGCCAGCAAGGCCGACCGGAGCAACGCCGGCACCGGCAACCTCGCCAGCGCCGGGTTGCTCAGCCTCAAGGCGATCGGCGTGCCGCAGCAGCTGCAGGATGCGCTCAACCAGATCACGGCCGCATTGCAGACGGTCGTGGCCCAGGCTGCTCCGCTCACGACGGTGCTCAACGGCCTGCCGAGCCTGCCCGCCGTTCCGGCGATGTCCCTCGGCCCGGTGACCGGTCCGCTCGCCGGCACCCCGCTGGCGCCGGTCGCTGCGGCGATCCCGACCAGCACGCCGGCCATCCCGTCCCTCTCGCCACAGGCGCTCACCGATCTGCTCAACCAGCTGCCGGCGACGCTCAACGCCCTGATCGACCAGCTGCTCAACCAGCCGCTGATCACCCTCGGCGCCGCCTCCACGTCGCAATCCATCAAGCCGGCGGGTTCCGGGACCGTCTCCTCGGCGGCGGCCAATGTCGGTGACATCAACATCCTCGGCGGTCTGCTCACGGTGACCGCCACGAAGGCCTCGGCCGTCGCCGATGCCACCGGCGTCGCAGGGAAGGCCACCTCGGACGCGAGTGCGACGCTCGCCAAGGTCAGCGTGAGCCCGAACGGTCCGCTGGCGAACCTGCTGACCGTGATCGCCGACGACAAGGGCCTGGCCGCCGCGCTGGGTGGCCTCGGCGGTGTCAGCAGCACATTGCAGCCCACGCTGGACACCGCTGTGGCCGCGCTCAACAACGGCCTCAATGCCGCCCTGATGCAGCTGAACGGCCTCCTCCAGACGCTCGGCGGTGGGGCCCAGGTCCTGCAGCAGGGCACCGTCAGCAAGAGCGTCAGCCCCGACGGCAAGCACGCCGAGGCCCACGCCGTTCCGGCCAAGGTGACCCTCGGACTGCCAGGTGCCGCCAACCTGGTGGCACTGTCGCTCGGTTCGGCAGACGCGGTTGCCGACCGGGCTCCGGCCATCACGCCGGTCACCGCGCCCGTCACCGTCGTGGCGCCCCCGGCCATCAAGGTGCCGACCAAGGAGACCCTCGTGATCAGGCCCAGCGCCCCCAGCAAGAAGCTGGCCTTCACGGGTGGCGATCTGCCCCTGACCGGCGGAGCGGCGGCCCTGCTGCTCCTCGCCGGCGCCGGGCTCGCCCGCCGCCGGACCACCCACCACGAGGTCTGAGGGCACGGCAGCAGCAATCTGACGCGAAGGCCCCCGCCCCACCCGGGCGGGGGCCTTTCGTCGCTGTCCGGTGTGGCCGGCTCCGGCCGCGTGCTGGCTAGTCTCGGCACGTGGCCCTGCGACGACGCCCCCGTGCCGGCCGGGGCGGCCGCCGCGCCGCCGCCGTCGTCGCCGGCGAGGCGAGCGCCGCCGCTGCCGAGGTCGAGGGCGCGCTGACGGTGCCGCCCGATCCCACCGCCGCGGCCTTCTTCGACGTCGACAACACCATGATGGTCGGGGCGTCGATCTACCACTTCGCCCGCGGCCTCGCGGCGCGTGATTTCTTCACCACTCGCGACATGGTGCGTTTCGGCCTGTCCCAGGTGCGCTTCCGACTGCTTGGCAAAGAGCTGGACCAGGGCGAGCTCACCGAAGCGCGCGCGAGTGCGCTGGCCTTTGTGGCCGGCAAGGAGGTCGCCGAGATCACCGGGCTCGGTGAGGAGATCTACGACGAGCTGATGGCCGACCGGATCTGGGGCGGCACCCGCGCGCTCGCGCAGACCCACCTCGACGCGGGTCAGCGGGTCTGGCTGGTCACGGCCACCCCGGTGGAGCTCGCCAGGATCATCGCCCACCGGCTCGGGCTGACCGGGGCTCTCGGCACCGTCGCCGAGGTCGTCGACGGGCGCTACACCGGCCGGCTGGTCGGGGACCCGGTGCACGGCGAGGCCAAGGCCGAGGCGGTCCTCGCGCTGGCCGAGCGCGAGGGGCTCGACCTCTCCCGCTGCTCGGCCTACAGCGACTCGGCCAACGACATCCCGATGCTCTCGCTCGTCGGACACCCCACCGCGATCAACCCCGACGGGGACCTCAAGTCACACGCCAAGGACCGGGGCTGGCCGATCCGCGACTTCCGCACGGCGCGCAAGGCGGCGAAGGTCGGCGTGCCGGCAGCGGCGGGAGCCGGGGCGGTGGCCGGTGCCGCGGTCGCGGCCGTCGCCTTGCGCCGGCGGGCCCACCCCGACGACCTGGTGCAGCGGCTGCGCGCCGCCGGCGTCGCCGTCCTGACCCCCTGACCGAACCCAGCGGGACCGAACCCAGTGGGACCGAACCCAGAGGGCGCAGGCGCCCGAGCGGTCCGCGAGCTCGCGTCGTACCGTGGAGTCCTCATGACCACAGATCTTGCGCACGCGCTCGCCGCCAACGATCCCTGCTGGTGCGGCAGCGGTCGGCGCTACAAGCGCTGTCACCGGATGGCCGACCTGGACCCGGCGCGCGCTCTTGCCGAGCAGGCCGGTGTCCCCGCGCTGCCGCCCGTCCGGCGGGTCAAGCCGGGGCAGGTGGGCCCGGTGCGCGAGGTGCCGCCCGAGATCCCCCGCCCGTCCTACGCCTACGGCCGGCCGGTCACCGAGCGCGGCAAGGGCCGTCCGCAGGACGCTGACACCATCGCGAGGATGCGGGTGGCCGGCCGGCTCGCCGCCAGGGTGCTGGCGGCCGCCGGAGCGGCCGTCGCCGACGGCGTGACCACCGACGAGGTGGACCGGGTGGCCCACGAGGCGAGCATTGCCGGCGGCAGCTATCCCTCCCCACTGGGCTACGGCGGCCCGGCGAACCCCTTCCCCAAGAGCGTCTGCACGTCCGTCAACGAGGTCATCTGCCACGGCATCCCCGATTCGACCAGGCTGCGTGACGGCGACATCGTCAACGTCGACGTGACCGTGTTCCTCGACGGCGTGCACGGCGACACGAACGCGACCTTCCTCGTCGGCGGCGAACAGGCGTGTGACCTGCTCAGCCGGCGGCTGGTGCGGGTCACGCGCGAGTGCCTGGAGCTGGGCATCGGGGCGGTGCGCCCCGGCGCGCGGGTGCGCGACATCGGCGCCGCCATCCAGCCGCATGCCGAGGGCGAGGGGTTCGGCGTCGTCCGCTCCTTTGTCGGGCACGGCATCAACACCGACTTCCACTGCGAGCCGTCGATCCCGCACTACGCCGAGGCCAGGGCCACCCGGGTGCTCGAGCCAGGCATGACCTTCACGATCGAGCCGATGATCACCGCCGGCACGCCACACCATGTGATGTGGCGGGACGGCTGGACGGCGGTGACGGCGGACGGCAAGCGGACGGCGCAGTTCGAGCACACCCTGGTCGTCACCGACGACGGCTGCGACGTGCTGACGCTGGGCGGATCGTCGGCGTAAGCTGGCGGATCAGAAGAAGATCGAACGGCGCTGCGCGAGCAGCGAGTAGAGCGTCTGCTGCACGGTCTCCCTGACCTGATCGGTGAGGTTGAAGACCAGCATCGGGTCGTCGGCCGCCCCCGGTCCGTAGGACGCGGTCTCGATCGGCTCGCCAAACTCGATCAGCCACTTCGAGGGCAGGGGGATCAGCCCCAGCGGGCCGAGCAGGGGGAACGTCGGGGTGACGGGGACGTAGGGCACCCCGGCGAGCCGGGCCACCGTCTTGAGGTTGCCGATGATCGGGTAGATCTCCTCGGCGCCGACGATCGAGCAGGGGATGATCGGCTTGCCGGTGCGCAGGGCGGCGCTCACGAACCCGCCCCGGCCGAAGCGCTGCAGTCGGTACCGCTCGCTGTAGCGCTTGCCGATCCCCTTGAACCCCTCCGGCCAGACACCCACGAGCTCGTCGGCCGTCAGCAGCCGCTCGGCGTCGGACTGGCAGGCCAGCGTCGCACCTCCCTTGCGGGCCAGCGGTGCGACGCCGGGCAGACTGAAGACCAGGTCGGCGGCGAGCATCCGCAGGTGCCGGTGCGCCGGGTGGTGGTCGAGCAGCGCGAGCTGGGTCATCACCGCGTCGATGGGGATGGTGCCGCTGTGGTTGGCGACGACCAGTGCGCCCGTGTTGTCCGGCACATGCTCCAGGCCCCGGGTCTCGACGCGGAACCAGGTGTCGTAGAGCGGCCGCATCGACGCCATCAGCACGTTGTCGGACAGGTCCCGGTCGAAGCCGAAGTCGTCGACGACATAGTCCCCCGTCAACCGGCGGCGCAGGAAGGCCAGCGCTGCGGCCACCGTGCGCTCCCACCCGGCCGGGTCGCCGGCCGGTGCCGCGGGCGCCGCGGATGCTTGCTCGGGATCGTGCGCAGCCGGGGTCGGCGAGATCGGGATGACATTGCTGCGGTCCGCCTCGCGAGCAGCCATCAGCCGGCACCGACCGGGGCACCGCGGCCAAGCACGCCCAGCATCCCGCGCAGCGCCTGCTCGGCGTGGGCAACCCGCTCGGAGTCGAGCAGCCGGTGCAGGTCGCGGCCACGCACGAAGTCGTCGAACGCCGTCAGCGTCGTCCACCTGGGTGTGTATCCGAACTCGCCTTGCAACCTGGTGGTGTCCACGACCCTGCCGTGGGACAGGTAGCGCATCTGCTCGGGGCTGTAATCGACCAGCCCCGCGCGACGGAGCAGCTGCCCCACCACACTCACCAACGGGGACGGGACCGGGAGGGGGACGCGGCCCGCCCGGCGTACACCCTGACTGAGCAGGATGACGCCGTCGCCGCCGACGTTGAACGTCCCCGGGTGCTGGTCCAGAGTGGCGCGGCGCAGCACCTCGATGCCGTCGTCCTCATGGCAGAGCTGGACGCGGGGGTCGAAGCCGAGCACGCTCGGCACCACGGGCAGGGAGAAATAGCGGGTGAGCTGGCTGTCGATGCGCGGGCCGATGAAGTTGGTGAACCGCAGCAGCGTCACTGCGACGTCCGGGCGCCGGCGGCCAAAGCCCCGGACGTAGCCCTCGACCTCGACCGCGTCCTTGCCGTAGCCGGTCGTGGACGCCGCCCGCGGCTCCAGGTCCTCGGTGAACAGGGCAGGGTCGCGCGCATCGGAGCCGTAGACGGCGGTGGTGCTCTTGACGACCAGGCGGCGAACGGTCTGCGCCTTCTGGCAGGCCGCCAGCAGCTGCATGGTGCCGATGACGTTGGTCTCCTTCATCGCCGCGCGCCCTCCCGCGCCGACGGGGGTGGCGATCACGTTCATGTGAACGACCGTGTCGATCTCGGCGGAGGCGATGACCTTGGCGATCAGCGGGTTGCGGATGTCCGCCCGCACGAACTCGGCGCGGCCCAGGTCCGCCTTGGGCGGCACGGTGTCGACGCCGATGACGCGGGTGACCTCGGGATCGGCCTGCAGCAGGGTGGCGAGGCGGCCGCCGAGACAGCGGGAGACGCCCGTGATCAGGACGCGACGGGGTCGCACCACGCGATCGTACGGCGGGAGGTGCGGCCCGCTGGTGGGCGCCCGGTCACATGTGGCTGGCGGGTGCGGTCGGGGCGCTGCTGCCCGCGGCCGGCGGGTCGAGCAGGCCGATCCGTGCGGCTGGGACCGCGGCCGGCGCTCGGCGGGGGGCCTGGGCGATGACGACCGGGTCGCCACGACGCCCGCGCACGACCTCGCTGGCCCGGCCGAGGCAGACACCCAGCACGATCACGCGGTCGGCGTCCTCGAACACGGCAACCCGCCCCCGCGGCACCTCGCCCGACGTGGTGGTGAAGGGCACAAGCAGGGTGCGGGCGTCCATCCGCACCTCGACGGTGTCACCGAGCAGGATGCCGGCCGCCTCGAGGTCGTCGCGGGTAGCAGTGAGCCGCAGGTTGCCAGCATGGTCGACGGCCTCGATATGCCCGCGCACCGCGCTCGCGCCGACGCGGGCCCGCCGGCGCGCTAGGCGCACCAGGGTCGCGGGATCCACGGCGCCGCCCACCTGCGCGAGCGGCAGGCCGGCGGCCAGCCGGGCGGCGACGGGGGCGAGGAGGTCACGGCCACGGGTGAGCGGGTGCGGCTGGCGGACCCGCAGCGCCGTCGCGGCGTCGTCCAGCACGTGTGCAGCGGTGACGCCGCCGAGGATCTCCCAGGCCGCCGCCGCCACCCCGTTGTCTGGGCTGACCGTGATCGAGCCGTCGGCGGTGGCCACCGCGACCGCCCGGGGAGGCTCGGCGGCGGGTGGGTCCACGACGACCAGATGCACGCCGACGGGCAGATGACCCACCGCCCCGGCCAGCACCTTGGCCCCGTGGGCGACGTCGGACGGGGCGACCGCGTGGCAGACGTCGATGACCCGCACCGACGGAGCAGCCCGGGCGATGACGCCGTGGCAGCAGCCCACCGAGGCGTCGTCCAGCCCCAGGTCGGACGTGAAGCTCAGCCAGCGCTCGTCCACGGCACGCCCCGCTGCGCTACTTCTTGTTGCGGCGCTGGATGCGGGTCTTCTTCAGCAGCTTGCGATGCTTCTTCTTCGCCATCCGCTTGCGGCGCTTCTTGACGACTGATCCCACGAGGAGTCCTGACTGTCGGGCGTGCTGGCACCGGTGGTGCCGGACGGCCTAGGATACCCGGGCCACTCAGGCCGGCCGGGCCGCTCCTGCGCGCTGTTCCGGCAGGCCGGACGTGCGCTCGAGCTCAGCGTAACTGCGCAGCACGGCCGTCAATGCGTCGGCCAGCCGGCCGACGTTGTCCGCGAGCTGGTGCACAGCGCGCGTGAGATCGCCCTGCCCCTCACCCAGTGGCGCCCGCAGTGCCCCGAGTCCTGGAAGAACTGCGAGCAGCCGCTGCTCTGCACCGGCTGCCGTGTAGTGCAGCGTGGTGCAGGTGCGGTGCAGCTGTACGGCTGCCTCGGCCACGGTCGCGGGGTCCACGGAGAGCTGCGTGCCGAGCGCCCGGGTCGGCATGGGCGGGCAGGGCAGCACCGGGTTGGGGTCGAAGATGCCGAGCGAGGGAATGTCCGGCGGCAACGGCTCGTGCGGGTCGTCCCCGCACAGCGGGTCGCCGGGATCGGGCCGCTTCACGCCTCGCCCGACGCCAGCTCGGCGTCGATTGCGTCGGCGCACCAAAGCAACCACGACCGGGCGCTGCCAGCTGTAAGCGGGTCCTGAGAACGCCCGACCGCCCAGTCGCGCCGCAGCGCCCATGCGAGGTCGAGATCGGAGCAGGTCTCCTCGGCGAGCAAGTGCAGGGCTCGGACCACAGGCACGGAACCTCCGTCGCCCTCCTCGCGAGTCCACTGTCGAATGCGCTCCGCGTCGTCGCGATCGTCGTACGTCACGTCGGCGTCCTCACTGAAGACCGACGAGAAGAAGCGACGGAGCAGCTGATCGTCACGAGTTACGGACACGACCTGTCTCCTTCACGTAGGGAGCTGGCACCTTTGCAGTGGACGGATACAGCGTCAGAACATGCACTGAGCCGTCTTGAGCCCGCTCAAGGATCATGGTGGTCGAGACGTAGTCGCGGCGCGCTACCCGCTGGACAGAGCCATCGGGTCCGCGCAGGGAGCCGCCCACCCTGATCGCGGCTGGAAGCCCACAGTGCACCTCCAGCCGCTCCCGGGCTCCGCCCGTTGCCCACTGCTCGATGGCATCAATGCTGCCCGCCCAGGCCCTACGCTGGGCGGAGTTCGCGGACTTCTCGTCGCAAAACACCGACGCCCGACGCAGATCTGGGTCCGCCGCGAGGCGCGCGGCGGTCGCAGGTCCGATCTCCGCTGCCACATGGGTCCGCCGAGCGTGACCCGCGTCCGTGTGGCTGCGGAGGCCGAAGTCGCGGTGGGTCAGTGCCCGGACGCGGGTCATGAGCGAAGGGTCTTCGAGGCGACCGGGTGGGGACAGGGCGCCCAGAGCGCCGCTCTCGACTGCCTCGCGGGGGTCGATGTCTTCACCGAGCGCGGCTTGCAGCACCAGGTCAGCGGCCAGCGCCGACGCGACCCGGGGTGCTGCGTAGGAAGCGAACTGGCGCAGCGTGGCCAGCGCCACGCGACGAGCCACCACCGAGGCCACCGCGCGTCCGATGGCCCGCTCCAGGGTGCCAGCGACACCCGCGACCACCTGCCGGGCGGAGCCCTTGACCATCGCGGTCGCCACGTCGGTCACCGGATCCAGACCCGCCTGCAGCGCATCCACCGCCAGCCCCACGTCTGCAGCCCGGTTCACCCAGCCCGCGACCAAAAGCTGATCGTGGGCGGCCAGCACGTCGCCCTGCACCAACACCGTCGACGCGTGCATCTCCCCGGCCTCGCGGACCAGGGCCACCGCCTGGTCCAGGCACTCGTCGTAGAGCTCGGTGAACGCGGCCCTCGCCTGGCCCGACCAGCCCTGCAACGCCACGGCCCGCGCGCCCTGCAAGGCCCGCCCGGCATATGTCAGCTCCAGGCGCAGCACTTCCAGCTGCTGCGCGCAGGCCCGGGTCGCCTCCACCGACGGGATCTCCACGGAGCGACACGGTAGAACCGGTCGCCCCGAGACGGGCCAGTTGTCCACAGGCAGCACAAGGCGCGCTGGCGCGGCAGCCACGGTGCGCGCACGCGCGCTGCGGAGCTGACGTGCTGGGCTGCGCCAGAACCGCAGGAAGCCGCCGCGGCCGTTGTCTCGCAGCCAACGGGTGAGGCCTGTGAACAATGCGGGCGCGACGAGTCAGGAGTGCCTACGCTTGCCCCTCGTGAGGGCAAAGGGCTGCGCCGCGGCCATTGCGCTGCTGGCGCTCAGCGCCTGCTCGACCACGCCCAAGACCGCCGTGCTCCCCCCAGTGCCGACACCCCCACCGACCACGGCGAACGCCGTGACCACCCTGCCCCCACCGCCCACCACCGCCCCGAGCACCACGATCCCCACCAGCCCAGCGACAACCGGACCGACACCCACCGGACCCACCGCGCTGCCCCCCACCGCCGCAGCCACCGGCCCCACCCTCACGGCGGACCAGGCCTACTCCATGGTTCGACGCGCTTATGCCGCCGCCAACATCGCTTTCCGCACCGGCGACACTAGCGCCTATCGTGCCGCCGTCGGCAAAGGCTGCCGATGTCTGACGCTGGTTAGGTTTGTCGACGGCCTTGCCAAGAAGCATGAGAGGCTCACGGGCGGTCTGGTCACCCAGCTGCGAGTGCAGGATTTCGTCTTCGATAGAATCGGTTCGACGGTCAGCGCCTTCTACACAGGCTCTTCCGGGAGCATCACCGACGCTCAAGGCAAGGTGACGGGGACCGTGGTCGCCCGGACAGAGTCGCAGGACGCCGTCACTCTGCAATTTGACGGTGCCGCCTGGTATATAGCCAACATCAGCAATCTGACCCGCGGGAAGGAGCTGCGATGAAGTCGGCTGCTAGTGGACTCCTCGCTGTCGCACTCGTGTTGTTGAGAAGCGCTGCCGCAACAGCCTCGGATTCGCCGACTCCTGTTGACGTGTGCACCTATTGCACGACCGGCGGCGACGCGGGAGATGACGGCATCCACACGACGACCACGCTCCCAGGCTCGCTGGGGCAGGCGCCCTCCAACTCGCCCGCGTCACACCCCGCGGCGCCGCTGAGCGGGGGCGCTCCCGCCGTACCCGTCGGTGCCCCCGCTCCTGCCCGGCCCAGGACCTACTACGACATCCGGCCCGTCTGCTACGCCTCCGCCGGCACCGACGCGGCCTGCGCCGCCGCCTACGACTGCCCCGACCCCGGGTCCTACCGGGCACTGGTCTACAGCGGCCCCACGCCTCAAGGACCCTGGACCAACACCGGGCAGCGGATCTGCACCACCGGCAGCACACCGGTCGGCGCACCCCCCGTCACCGCCCGGCCACCCACCGACGCCGAACTTGCCGCCCGCGCCGGGCAGGACACCGACCACTACCCCGTCGACCCTCCCACGCTCACGATCAACCCTTCCGCACCGGCGATTGTGCAACTGCCGACGATCCTGTCCACCCAACACCAGGCCGCCTACGACCAGCAGCAGATCGAACTCGGCGTCCACGAGACCGTGCGTATCACCCCGCACTGGCAATGGCACCTGGACGACCCCAGCAACCCCATTCTCGACGCCACCACCAGCGGCCAGCCCTACGACCACACCGACCCGGACACCCACCCGGAGCATTACCTGCTACACATCTGGCACACCAGGGGCGCGAAGACCGTCACCCTCACGGTCACCTGGACCGCCACCCTCACCCGTCACGACACGGGAGCCACCATCACCCTCCCCGGCGCCACTGTGAAGACCGCCAGCAGCACGATCCAGGTCCGCGAAGGCCGCGCGGAACTCACCTCCCCCTGACACCCCTCGCCCGGACAGCCGAGCGGCGGTCACGCATCGTCGAACCAGCGGGCGTCCTCGCCGTACCAGTCCGCGGCGCGGGCCGCCGCCCGGGCCCGACGTCCGACCTTCCCGCCGAGCCGCGTCAGGTACACGCGGCCGTCGAGGTGGTCGATCTCGTGCTGGAGGCAGCGGGCCAGGTACCCCTGCGCCTCGACCCGGACCGGCTGCCCGGACCAGTCGAGCCCGTCGACGACCACGGCCCGGGCCCGCGGCGTGGGCCACCGGAAGCCCGGCACCGACAGGCAGCCCTCGTGGTCATCGACCTGCAGCTCTCGGGAGCGGGCCACGATGACCGGGTTGACCAGCGCACGCCGCCCGCCGTCGCAGTCGTAGACGAAGTAGCGCCGCGGGTCACACACCTAAGGGGCCGCGAGGCCCGCGCCCCCGGCGGCGTGCATGACGCGCAGCATCCGCTCGCAGTGCCCGCGGAAAGCCGGTCCGAGCGACGCCGCGTCGACCGGCTCGCATACCCGATCGAGCACCGAGTTGCCCCACAGCATCAGTGGCACGGCGGCTCTAACCCGCCTCGGTGTACGCCTTGTCGAGGTATTCGTGCACCGCCGTCTCGGGCACGCGGTAGGACCGGCCGACCTTCACCGAGCTGATGGCACCGTCATGCACCATGCGGTAGACGGTCATCTTCGACACCCGCATGATCGCCGCGACCTCGGCCACGGTGAGGAACCGCACGCCATCCAACCGGCGCGGCCCAAGGGGACCTCCCGCGTGCACGCTCATCTCGACCCGTCTCCCGCCAGGAGCCGCGGCTTCCCCACCGCGGCTACCCACCCACGGTAGCGGTGCGTGACCACCCGGCGGGGGCGCTTGGCGATCAGGCCGGCAGCGCAGCGGCCGGCGGCACCGCGCCGGGGGCCAGCGGATCCAACCCGAGCAGCGGAAAGGCAGCCATCCGGGTGGCCTCGATGGACGCGTCCAGGGTGTCGCGCACCGGCGCCTCCCCGCCGGGCCAGCAGTCGTAGGACGGGAGGCCCTGGCCGTCGGTCAGCGACACGGGGGCGTCCTCGCCCGAGCGCTCGCCCACCAGCTCCCGCCAGCCGTCCGGCACAGCGCCGTCGACCGAGGAGCCGGTGACCTCCGCGAGCAGGTGCGTCCAGGCCCTCGGGACCACCTGCACAGCGGCGTAGCCCCCGCCACCCAGCGCGACCCACCGCCCGCCGGCCACCTCGTGGGCGAGCGCGTGCAGCCAGCGCAGGCCGGCGCGCTGGCCCTGCACGCTCATCCGCAGGTTGGCCAGCGGGTCCAGCCGGTGGGTGTCGCAGCCGTGCTGAGTCACCAGCACCTCGGGTCGGAACGTCTGCAGCACAGCAGGTACGACGGCACCGAACGCGCGCAGCCACCCGCTGTCACCCGTCCCCGCCGGGAGCGCGACGTTCACGCTGGACCCCCGCGCGGCCGGCCCGCCGAGCTCGGTCGCGAAGCCGGTGCCCGGGAACAGGGTGCGCCCGCTCTCGTGCAGCGAGACGGTGAGCACCCGCGGGTCGTCGTAGAACGCGGCCTGCACGCCGTCGCCGTGGTGCACGTCGACGTCGACATAGGCCACCCGCCGGGCGCCCGCCGCGAGCAGCCACGCGATCGCGACGGCCGGGTCGTCGTAGATGCAGAACCCGCTCGCCCGGTCGGCCATCGCGTGGTGCAGCCCGCCGGAGATGTTGACCGCGTGCGCGGAGCGCCCCTCCCAGACGGTGCGAGCCGCGTCGACGCTGGCCCCGGTGACCAGCGCCGCCGATTCGTGCATCCTGGCGAAGACCGGATTGTCGCCGGTGCCCAGCCCGTAGCGCAGCGAGATCCGGCCCACCAGGTCGTCGGGTGCGCGGCGGACGGCGCCGATGTAGAGCGGGTCGTGCACCAGCTCCAGGGTCGCGGCGTCGGCGGCCGTGGGGGCGGTGAGGGTGGCGCGGTCGAGGACCCCGAGCTCCGCGGCCAGCGCCATCGTCAGCTCCAGGCGCAGCGGCCGCAGGGGGTGCGCGGGACCGAAGTCGTACGCCGTGAAGGCGGCGTCGTCCCACAGCACTGTCGCGGCGCAACCCATGGCGTCAGTCTGCGCCGGCAGCTCAGTCGGTGCGAAGCGCGGTCACCGGGTCGAGCCGGCCGGCCCGCCGGGCCGGGACCACGCCGGACGCCACGCCGGTCGCCACGCTCACCCCGAGCGCGAGGACCGGTGACCACCAGGCGATCTCGCCGGGCAGTTGCGGAAACGCCTGCGCCAGCGCGAGATAGCCACCGACGCCGAGCGCGAGCCCGATCAGGCCGCCGACGACGGTCAGCAGCACCGCCTCGGTGAGGAACTGCGCGAGCACGTCGCGCTGCCGGGCCCCCACCGCCTTGCGGAGCCCGATCTCGCGGGTCCGCTCGCGCACCGAGACCAGCATGATGTTGCTGACGCCGACCCCCGCCACCACCAGCGAGATCGCGGCGATCGCGGTGAGCACCACGGTCAGCAGTCCGAGCACCTTTCCCAGGGTGCCCAGCAGCTGGGTCTGGGTGACAGCGGAGAACGAGTCGCCGGCGTGCCGCGACGACAATGCCCCGGTCACCCGGGTGCCGAGCGCGTCGATGCCGCTGCGGCTGGGGGCGTGCACGACCATCGCGTCCACCCGTTGGGTCTCCAGCAGCCGCTGCGCCGCCGTGATCGGGATGTGCACCTCGTCGTCGCGGTCGAGGCCGATGGTGGAGCCGGCCTCCTTGAAGACGCCCACGACGCGGTAGCGCACGCCGCCGATGCTCAGCGGCCGGGCCAGCGGGTCACGGTCCCCGAACAGCTTCGTCGCCGCCGCCGAGCCCAGCACCGCCACCCGCCGGCGGGAGTCCACATCGCCTGCGGTCAGGTAGCTTCCGCGGGCGAGCGGGCGGTCCACCACCCCGCCGTACGCCTCGGTCGTGCCGACGAGCGTGCCGTCCACCGACGCGGTGCCGACTCGGAAGGTCTCCCCGCTCTGCAAGGTCGGCGCGACCGCCCTCGGGTCGCCGACGACCCGCGCGACGACGCGCACGTCGTCCAGCGTCAGACGCGAGGCGGACGGCGCGTTGCCCACCTGCAGCCTGCCGGGGAAGACGAACAGCAGGTTGCTCCCCAGCCCCTCGACCTCGCTGGTGACGGCGGCCTGCGCACCGTGCCCGATCGACGTGAGCAGCACGACCGCCATCACACCGACGATCACGCCGAACATCGTCAGCGCGCTCCGCACCCGGTTGGCGCGCAGCGCATCGGTGGCGACCCGGCCGGCCTCGGCAACCCTCACGCGCTGATCCCGGCGGGGACGCTCACCTCGATCACGCCGTCGCGCATGTGCACCTGCCGGTGGGCCCGGGCGGCGACGTCGCGGTCGTGGGTGACGAGGACGACGGCCACGCCGCGGTCGCGGTTGAGCCCCTCCAGCACGGCCATCACGGTCCCGCCGTTGGCGGTGTCCAGGTTGCCGGTCGGCTCGTCCGCGAGCAGCACGCGCGGCTCACCGACCAGCGCGCGGGCGATCGCGACGCGCTGCTGCTCGCCGCCGCTCAGCTGGTTCGGCTTGTGCCCCAGTCGGTGTCCCAGCCCGACGGCCTCCAGCGCCGCCCGGGCCTGGTCACGACGTGCCGCCCGGCGCACTCCGCGGTAGACGAGTGGGAGGGCCACGTTGTCGACGGCGGTCGTGCGCGGGAGGAGCTGGAAGGACTGGAAGACGAAGCCGATGGTGCTGTTGCGCAGCTCCGACAGCTCGTCGTCCGTCAGCCCGGTCACGTCGCGGCCGCCGAGCCGCAGCATCCCGGTGGTCGGCCGGTCGAGGCCGCCGAGCAGGTGCATCAGGGTGCTCTTGCCGGAGCCGCTCGGCCCGACGATCGCGGCGTAGTCCCCCTCCTCCACGCGCAGGCTCACCCCCCGCAGCGCGTCGACGGTCACGCCGTCGAGCTGATAGGAGCGGGTGACGTCAATGGCTTCCAGGGCTGGTACGCCGGGCAGCAGCGAGTCGGACGGTGGCGCGTCGGTCACAGGTGCTGGCCCTCGCGCACGGACTCCGCGCCCCGGACTACGACCCGCTCCCCGACGCCGAGCCCGCCGTCGACCGCGACCAGGGTGTCGCCCTGGGCGCCGAGCCGCACTGGGCGCCGGGTCGCTCGACCGGCCTGGTCCACCCACACGGTGTCGCGGTCGCCGGCCTTGACCACGGCCGCGATCGGGAGGCTCACCGCGTCGGTCTCGGTGCGCACGCGCAGGGTCGCGACCGCGCTCATCCCCGGCCTCGGGGCGGGCGCGACACCGCCGTCGGCCAGCGTCCCGGCGCCGAGGGCGAGGTGCACCCGGTAGCTCACGCCGCCACGGGCACTGGTGGCCGACGAGGTGTCGACGGAGGTGACCCTGGCGTCGTAGTGGGCGCCTGGCACGGCGTCGATCTCGACGTCGGCCGCGATCCCGGCCTTGACGGTCAGCACGGCGGTCTCGTCGATGTCGGCCGCCAGGGTCAGCGCGCTGGTGTCGAAGACGCTGGCCAGCAGCCCGCCCTCGGCCACCGGGGCGCCGACGGCGACGGGCACGGACGTGGTGGAGCCCTCGGGGGGGCCGCTGGCAGCGGCACCGGTGCCGGTGGCTGTGCCGGCCAGGGAGCCGAGCGAGCCGGACACCGACGCCGGCAGCTGCGCGAGCAGCGCGTCGAGGCCCGCACCGCCGGTGCCGCCGGCCGGGGCGCTGCCGGTGCCCAGCTGCACGACTCCGGCGACGGGAGCGCGCACGATCAGCCCGTCGACCTCCGCCTGCGCCGTCTGAACCGCCGCGCGGGACTGGGTGCGCTGGGCGCCCGCGAGGGCGGCGAGGGCTGTCTGCAGCTGGCCGCCCACGGCCGTCGCCTGGCCCGCAACGGCGGCGAGCTGACCGGTGGTGCTCGCGACGCCGGCCCCGAGCTGGGCGAGCGCCCCGGTCGCGGCGGCGCCGGCTGCGGCAACCTGCGCACGCAGCTGTGTGACTGCCGAGAGCGCCTGCAGGCGAGCAGGTCCGGCGGGGAGCTGGGCCGCGGCGGCCTGCGCCTGGGCCAGCGTCGTGGTCGCGGCGCTCTGCGCCGCCTCGACGTTGCGGGTCAGCCCGGTGACGTCGAAGGGCGGCGTTGCCGGCGCGGTCGCGGTGCTTCCCGGGGCCCGCGCGGAGCCCTGCCGCGCGGCAGTGGCATCAGCCGCCTGTGCCCTGGCGAGCTGCGCCTGCGCCGAAGGGCTGACCAGGCGCATCAGCACCTGACCGGCCCGCACCCGCTGACCGTCGCGGACCATCAGCTGCGCCACCGAGCCGGCTGCCGTGGCACTGACACTGCCCTGCGCCCGCGCGGCCACCGTCGCCGGCGCGTCCACGGTCTCGGTCACGGTCGCCCGGGTGACGGCAGCGACAGAGACCCCACCCCCACTCCCCCCGCCGCATCCCGCGAGCGTGAGCGCGACGAGCGCGATGAGCGCGACGAGCGGGGTGGGCGCCGAGGGAACGGCGGATGACGTCGCCTTCCGGTTCTCCCGCACACCATGGAGTCTGCGCGCGCACTCATCGCCCTGCCCGCTCTCCGGCACGCGTTGCCGCCGGCGCCGGACTACCCGGCCGCGGCGGCCAGCGCCCGGGAACGGTCGCGCGCAGCCTCCAGCGCATCGAGGAACGCCGCCCGCACGCCGTGCCGCTCCAGCTCGCGCAATGCGGCCGCCGTGGTGCCGCCGGGGGACGTGACCGCCTCGCGCAGCTGGGCCGGGTGCTCGCCGGTCTCGCGCAGCAGCAGGCCGGTGCCGAGCACCGTCTGGGTCACCAGCTCCAGCGCGATCGCCCGCGGCAGGCCGAGCAGGACGCCGGCATCGGTCATCGCCTCGACGAGGAACAGGACGTACGCCGGGCCCGACCCGGACACCGCCGTCACGGCGTCGAGCTGTCCCTCGGGGATGCGCAGCACCCTGCCGACCGTGCGCAGGACCGCCTCGACGGCATCCAGATGGGCCCCGGTGGCCGAGGCGCCGGCGGCGACGGCGCTCATGCCCTCGCCCACCAGCGCCGGGGTGTTGGGCATCACCCGCACGACCGGGGTCCCCTGCGGCAGCAGGGCTTCCAGCGTCGCGGTCGGCACCCCGGCGGCGACGCTGACCAGCAGATGGCGACCGGGGTCGACGGCGGGGGCGAGCTCGGCGAGCAGTCCCGGGACGTCGCCCGGCTTGACCGCGACGATGAGCAGCTCGGCGACGGTGACGGCCTGCGCAGCCGTAGCCCCAGTGACGCCGTGCGCGGCCACCAGCTCCTCGACGCGGGCCGGACTGTCCACCACGACGATGCTCGCCGGGGCGTGTCCGGCCCGCAGCAGACCGCTCAGCAGGGCCTCGCCGAGACGGCCGCAGCCGAGCAGCGCGGTCACCACGCCGGGAGGGTACGGCCGGGGATCAGGACCGGGTGCGCCGGTGCGGCGAAGTTCAGCCGAGTGAACGCCAGCGCCTCCGCGAGGTCGGCCTCCCGGTCGGCGCGCGTCTCGGCCCGCCGGGTGTTGACCTCCACGACGACCAGGCCCGCGAAGTCGGCGCCCGCAAGCCGCTCCAACAGCTCGGCGCACGGCTGGGTGCCCCGGCCGGGCACGAGGTGCTCGTCCTTGGCCGTGCCCACGCCATCGGCGATGTGCACGTGCGCGAGCCGGTCGCCCATCGCGTCGGCCAGTGCCAGCGCGTCACTCTGGCTGACGCTGGTGTGCGACAGGTCGAGCGTGAAGTGCCGGTAGTCCTCCTCGACGGGGTTCCAGTCGGGGGCATACGGCGTGATCTCGCGGCCGCGGGCCCGCAGCGGGAACATGTTCTCCACCGCGAAGCGCACCGCCGTCTCGTCGGCCATCCGCCCGATGCCGGCGACGAACTCCCTGGCGTAGTCGCGCTGCCAGCGAAACGGCGGGTGCACCACCACCGTCTCGGCCCCGAGCCGCTCGGCCGCGCTCTGGGCGCGTACCAGCTTCTCCCACGGGTCGGTCCCCCAGACCCGCTGAGTGATCAGCAGGCACGGTGCGTGGATGGCGAGCACCGGGATGCCGTGGTGGTCCGACAGCCGGCGCAGCGCCTCGATGTCCTGGCTCACCGGGTCGGTCCAGACCATGACCTCGACGCCGTCGTACCCCAGCCGGGCGGCGACCTCGAAGGCGGTGGCCGTGCCCTCGGGATAGGTGCTTGCTGTGGACAATGCGACCTTGGCCTGCGGGACGCGGGTCGCCCCGCCCCCCCCGCCGTCCGCCGCCACAGCCCCCGAGGGTAGGCGCGCCAGAATGCCCCGGGACACGACACGGGTGCACCCAGCCGGGAGGGAGGTGGTCATGTGAGACAGCCCCGTTGGATGCGCTGGACCCGCCCGTCGGGGCCGCCCCCGCTGTGCGGGCACCTGGCCGCAGCACCTGCCGACGCCGACCCGCTGGCGCCACGGGGGTGCGCGGAGTGCCTGGCACAGGGCACCTCCTGGGTGGACCTGCGGTTGTGCCTGTCCTGCGGTCACGTGGGCTGCTGTGACTCGTCCCCCTGGAAGCACGCCACGGCCCACTACGCCACGAGCGAGCACCCGGTCGTCCGCTCCTTCGAGGAGGGTGAGTCCTGGCGCTGGTGCTACGTCGACGAGCGTCTCGGATGACTCTCAGGCGCTCCCCTGGGGATCGCGCTGCAGCCCGGCCTCCTCGAGGTCGAGCCGGGCCTGCAGCTCGCGCATCGCGTCCTCGGGCAGCTCGCCGGTGTTGCGCAACCGCAGCAGCTCGGCCCGCTCGGCCTCGAGCATCATGGCCCGCAAGCGGCGCCAGGCGGCGGAGGGCGTCTCGTCCTCGTACCGGTCCCGCCCGTTGCCGGTGTGCTCGGCGCGCGCCTCCGTCAGCCGCTCCCAGCCGGCGTTGCGGCGGTTCTCCGCCAGCGTCCGCAGCCCCTCGACCACCACGTCCGGCACGTGCTGCTCGGCGGCGGCGGCATCCAGGGCCCGCAGCGCCACCTCGATGGAGGCCTGCTGCGCCGCCGCCTGGGCGAGCAGGGTGGCCTGGCGATCGCGTCGCAGGCCGAGCCCGCGCAGCACCTGGCCCAGCGTGAGGCCCTGCACCAGCAGGGTGGTGAGGATGACGACGAAGGTGAGGAACAGCAGGAGGTCCCGCTGGGGAGAGGGCCGGCCCGCGTCGTCTCGCAGCGGCAGCGCAAAGGCCGCGGCGAGCGAGACGACGCCCCTGATGCCGGCCCAGGACAGCGCCAGCGGTATCCGGAAGTCCGGCGCCGGGTCGCGCTCGCGCAGCCGCAGCGACAGCCGCCGGGGCAGGTAGGTCAGCGGGAAGATCCACACGGGCCGCAGGAGCAGGACGACGGCCAGCAGCACGAGCGACCACACCACGAGCTTCCCCACCGGGTAGACCTCCAGGCCGCGCAGGATCTCCGGCAGCTGCAGCCCGATGAGGGCGAAGACGCCGCCCTCGAGCAGGAAGGTCACGAGTCGCCAGACCGGCTGCGTCTGCAGGCGGCTGACGCCGGACAGCAGCGTCGTGGTCCGGTGTCCGAGCACCAGCCCGCAGACGACCACGGCGAGGACCCCGCTGCCGTGCACCGCCTGCGCGGGCAGATAGGCCAGGAACGGCGTGGCGAGGGAGAGCACGTTCTCCACCAGGGGTGCCTCCAGCCGGCCCCGGACGCGGCCGGGCCGGCATTCCCGCCCGCCGCCCGATCGCGATGGCGGCCACTGCGTCGGGAGGCGCGACGATCGCCCCCAAGGCGAACGCCGCCGCCAACGGCAGCCCCGGCACGACCGCGTGCATCACCGCACCGACTAGCAGCGCGGTGGCGAGGACGAGACCGACCGACAGCAGGCCGATGGATCGGGCGTTCGCCGGAAGTCCAGCAGGCTCGCGTCCAGGGCTGCGCTGTAGAGGAGCGGCGGCAGCACGAGCGTCAGGACGAGGTCGGGGTCGAGCGTCACCGTGGTCACGCCGGGGATGGCGGCGACCGCGAGGCCGCCGACCACCAGCACCACCGGCGAGGGCAACCCGGTGCGCTCGCTGAGCAGTCCCGCGAGGCAGATCCCGGCCACCAGGAGCAGCACCGGCGTGGGCTGGGTCACGGGCTGCCCTTCCCGGCTGTCGGCGTGGCTATCGGAGTCGGGCGTGGCCCGATCCTCGCACCCGAGGGGTCCTACCCGGAGACGGGCGTCAGCGGGTGAGCCAGTCCAGCCGGCGCAGGATCACGCCCTCCCGCAGCGCCCACGGGCAGACCTCGAGCTCGTCGATCGCCAGCGCCTCCATCACCGCGTCGGCCACCACCGCGCCAGCGAGCAGCTGGCCGGCGCGGCCGGCGGACACGCCGGGCAGGGTCGCACGGTCGGCCGGCGACATCCGCGCGATCCGCGGCAGCCAGTCGGCGAGCACCTCCCGGCGCAGCAGCCGGCGGACGTAGGGCCCTCGGATCGAAGGCGCAGCACCGCAGATGCGGGCCAGCGAGCGGAAGGTCTTCGACGTCGCCACCACCCGGTCGGCCGTGCCCTGGCCGTGCAGCCGCTGCAGGCGTGGGGCCAGCGAGGCGATCTCCCCGGCAACATGGGACCGCAATGCAGCGACCTCCGCGCGGCGGGGCGTCTCGCGCGCGAGCCGGTCCCGGGACAGCCGGCCCGCCCCCAGCGGCAGCGACACGGCCAGCGCCGGCACCTCCTCCGTGCCGGCGGCGATCTCCAACGAGCCTCCGCCGATGTCGAGCACCAGCAGCCGGCCCGCCGACCAGCCGCACCACCGGCGCGCGGCGAAGAAGGTCAGCCGGGCCTCGTCCTCCCCCGACAGCACCTGCAGGTCCACGCCGGTCTCGGCGCGCACCCGTGCGAGCACGTCGGCGCTGTTGGAGGCGTCCCGGACCGCGCTGGTCGCAAAGGCCACCAGGTCCTCGGTGCGGGCCGCGTCGGCCTCGGCGCGCGCCTCGCCGATGGTCTGCACCAGCCGGTCCGCGCCGAACGGCGAGAGGCTGCCGTCGTCGGACAGCAGGCTCGCCAGCCGCAGCTCGGTCTTGTGGCTGGCGGCGGGCAACGGCGGCGCGCCCCGGTGCGCGTCGACCACGAGCAGGTGCACCGTGTTGGACCCGACGTCAAGGACCCCGAGGCGCACCGCCCCAACCGTAGTCGGCTGGCTAGGGTCGCCCGATGGCGCTGCAGCGACTGGACTTCCCGCGGGAGTGGCTGAGCTTCACCGACCCGGCCGACCCTGGGCACGAGGTCCGGGCTGACGTCACCTGGCTGCTGTCCAGCTGGGCGTGCGTGTTCGGCAGCGCCTGCCGCGGCGTGGTTGCCGGCCGCCCTGACGACGGCTGCTGCTCCCACGGTGCCTTCTTCTCCGGCCGCGACGACGAGCAGCGGACCCGCCGCGAGGCCGTCCGCCTGACCGACGCGCAGTGGCAGCTCGCCGCCGCCGGACGCCGGCGCGGCATCACCGAGTGGGACTCCGCCCACGGTGAGCGCCGGCTGCGCACCCGGCGGATCGACGGTGCCTGCGTCTTCCTCAACCGCCCGGGCTTTGCCGGCGGAGCCGGTTGCGCCCTGCATGCGATGGCCCTGCAGGAGGGGCGCACCCGCTGGAGACCAAGCCCGACATCTGCTGGCAGCTGCCCATCGCGCGCCAGGAGGAGCGCCTGACGACCGTGGACGAGCGCGAGCTGCTGGTCACGACAGTGACCGAGTTCGACCGGCGCCAGTGGGGTCCCGGTGGCGCGGACCTGCACTGGTGGTGCACCGAGTCCCCGGACGCCCACGGCAGTCGGGAGCCGCTGTTCGAGGGGTACGCCGCAGAGCTCACCGCATTGCTCGGAGGGCCGGCGTACGACGAGCTGGCCAGGCTGCTCACCCTCCGTCGCAGGGCCGGCTCGGCGGCGCGGCACCCGGCCGCGCGGCGGTAGCAGGAGCCGTGCTGCTAGCGCGGCCGACTCTCCTGGGAGACCGTCAGCCGCGCGCCCGGGTCCTCGATGGTGATCTCGGCCCGCAAGTGCTCGAGGAGCTTTCTGTATGCCGCCATACCCTTGATCGTGGCAGGCCCGATGGGGACGAGCTGGAAAAGCCTGGGCTGCTGCGTCCGGTAATGGTCCAGTCCACCCACGCGGATGTTGGTGGTGCCGGCGTCGTTCCAAACGTGGGCGCAGAACGTGCAGAGGGTCGCGAGCTGCCGGCCCGAGGTCAACGTCATCCACAGCAGACCCTCTGCCTCACGGACCACATGCACCTGGGCGCCGAGGTCTCCGATCCCCGTCGTCACTGTCGGCATTCGCCCGCCCCGCATTGCACCAGCGCTCGCCCTGAGCACCTGGAGGGTTCGCTCGGGATCGAGCATGGTCGTCCCCCGCAGCATCAGGCTTGCCCGTGCCTTCACCGTCCCTGCCATCCATCCCGCTCCTGTCACCGAGCCTTCCGTCGCCTGACACTGCGGAAACGTAGCGATACATCGGATTTCCCGCACGTGGCCAACGGCCCCTACGTCGAGCTCTCCCGGCCGCAGTGATGGCCGATGGCTACCGGTTCGTAGTCGACGGATCGGTAGCAGCTCCGCAGGATGCCCGCATGGCCGATACAGGACGCGGCGAGCGTGACCACGCCCGCACGTTGGCCATCGGGAGCCGTGTCAGAGAGCTGCGTCTAGAGCGGGGCCTCACCCAGGAGGCGCTGGCCCAGCGGGCAACCGTGCACCGTGCCGTCGTCGGCTTCATCGAGCGCGGCGAGCGGGAGCCGGGCGTCAGCCTCGTCTGGCGGCTGGCGGATGGGCTGGGAGTGTCGATGGCGACTCTCATGAGCGGCATCGAGGAGACCGTGCCGGACCTGTCGGACGCGTCCTCGACGTTGTGACGGCTGCCGTGTCGGAGCCTGGCGCTAGAACAGTCCAATGCCATCGCGCAGCGACTGGACCACCTTGACCTGGGACTGGCCCGAGCTTTCGGTACGTATGAGTAGTATGTTCACCCCCAACGGCGGGAGCGCCAGGCCCTGCCGGGGGGTGCGGCAGCCACGCCGGGTGTCGCCGGCGAGGGAGCAGTGCCGTGGCCGACAGAGGCGTCGAGCTGCACCTCGAGCGGTGCTGATGACCGGGGCGGCAGGCCCGGCGGGCGTCCCGCAGGCCGGGGACCGAGACGGCGACCGTGCCCACGCGGCCCTGCCGGCCGAGCCGGACGGGCTCGACCTGAGTCGGCTGGCGCGGGTCGGCGCGCGGCTGCGGAGGCTGCGGGACGCGCAGGGAGTCAGCAGCGTCGCCTTCGCGGCCGAACTTCAGATTTCCCCCGCGCTGCTCGAGGCGATAGAGGCCGGTCGCCGCGACCCCACCATCCCGCTGCTCTGGCGCGCCGCTGACCTGCTGGGAATCAGCCTGAGTGAATTCCTCTCGAGTGTCGGGTGACGGCGCCATCGAGGATCACCAGCAGGGGTCGGGTCACGACTCGAACTTGTACCCCAGGCCGCGGACCGTCACCAGGTGGCGGGGGTTGCCCGGCTCCTCCTCGACCTTGGCGCGCAGCCGCTTCACGTGCACGTCGAGGGTCTTCGTGTCGCCGACGTAGTCCGCGCCCCACACCCGGTCGATGAGCTGGCCGCGGGTGAGGACCCGGCCGGCGTTGCGCAGCAGCATCTCCAGCAGCTCGAACTCCTTCAGCGGCAGCTGCACCGGGTGCCCGTGCACCGAGACCGTGTGCCGGTCGACGTCCATCCGCACCGGCCCTGCCTCCAGGGTCGGCGGCAGCAGGTCCTCGTCCTCGCCGCGGCGGCGCAGCACCGCCTTGATGCGAGCGACCAGCTCTCGGGAGGAGAAGGGCTTGGTGACGTAGTCGTCGGCACCGAGTTCGAGTCCCACCACCTTGTCGACCTCGCTGTCACGGGCGGTCAGCATGATGACCGGCACCGTCGAGGTCTGCCGGAGCTGCCGGCAGACCTCGGTGCCGGACAGCCCGGGCAGCATGACGTCGAGCAACACCAGGTCGGCCCCGTGCCGGTCGAACTGCGCCAGCGCGTCCGGCCCGGTGGAGGCCACCGTCACCTCATAGCCCTCGCGGCGCAGCATGTGGGACAGCACGTCCTGGAAGGACTCCTCGTCCTCCACCACCAGCAGTCGGGTCACGGCCGCACCGCGATCGGAAGGCAGAGCGTGAACGTCGAGCCGGCCCCCTCCCGCGACCACAGGCGCACCTCGCCGTCGTGGTTGGCGGCGACGTGCTTGACAATGGCCAGCCCCAGTCCCGTCCCCCCCGTCGCGCGGGAGCGGGCGGAGTCGACGCGATAGAAGCGCTCGAACACGCGCTCCTTATCGGCCTCGCCGATCCCGATGCCCTCGTCGGTCACCGACAGCTCCACCAGGTTCCCCCTTCGCACCATCCCGACCGTCACCCTGGTGCCGCTCGGCGAGTAGGCCACGGCGTTGTCGAGCAGGTTGGTGACGGCGGTGACCAGCTGGCGCTCGTCCCCGGGCACCACCAGCGTGCTGTCGCCTGCCACGGCCACCACGATGTCCTTGGACTCCGCGGGCAGCCGGGCCCGGTCCACCGCCTCCGCCACGACCGCTGAGACGCTGATCCCGTGGTCGTGCCGCATCGGCTCCGCGCCCTGCAGGCGGGACAGGTCGATCAGCTCCTGCACGAGGTTCGACAGCCGCCGGGCCTCGGTGGTCATCCTGGCGGCGAAGCGGCGCACCGTCACCGGGTCGTCGTGTGACTCAACCAGGGCCTCGGCAAGCAGCTGCAACGCGCCAACGGGTGTCTTGAGTTCGTGGCTGACGTTGGCGACAAAGTCCCGGCGAACGGCGTCGACCCGCCGCTGCTCGGTGACGTCGTCCAGCAGCAGGGCGACGCCGAGCTGTGCCAGCACGACCGCACGCACCCGCGCCTCGGGCGCTGGCCGGTCATGGCGAGGACGGGTGAAGGGCGGTTCCAGCGGGACCGGGAGGGTGACGACCTCCTCCTGCTCGCAGCCGGTCCGCCGGGCGGCGGCGGCAAGGGCGCGGAGGGCGGGGACCGCGACGGTGTCGTTCTGGACCAGGCCGAGCGCCGTGGCGGCCGGGTTGGCGACTCGCACCCGCTCCGCGTCGTCCACCACCAGCACGGCGGTGGCCAGCGCCGACAGCAGGGCGAATGCCATCCGGTCCTCGTCGCGCCGACCGCCGGTGCGTCGCCGGTCCCCGTCGGCGGTGCTCACTACCGCCCCCGAGGGGGCACGCACGGCGGTGTCGACCACGGTCCCCGAGCGTAGAGGCGGGCCCGGCACCCCTCCGCCGTCCGGCCGCGGCGGCGGCAACTGGACACGAGCTGTTCAGCGACGGTGCCCCGCACGTTCATGGTCTCCGCGCGCCGGGGAGGTCCCTTGGGCGGATGGCAAGGGATACTGGTCGGCAGGCGGGCAGCAACGGGTCCTCGACGGCCCAGATTCGAGGGACTGTGGCGCGCGAGGCCTTCCGAGTGGAGCTCGACGCGATCACCGGCTCGCTGGTCGAGATGACCCACCTGGTGGGCAGCGCCATGAGCCGCGCGACCACCGCGCTGCTCGACGCGGACCTGCAGCTCGCCGAGTCGGTGATCGGGGCCGACGAGATCGTCGACGCCCTTTACCACGAGGTCGAGGAGCGCGCCCTGGAGCTGCTGGCCCGCCAGTCGCCGGTGGCGAGCGACCTGCGGGTCGTGGTCACCAGCCTGCGCATGGTCGCGGACCTGGAGCGGATGGGCGACCTCGCCCTCCATGTCGCCAAGGTCGCGCGGCGGCGCTACCCCGCGAGCGCGATCCCGCCGGAGCTCCGCTCGACCATGCTGGAGATGGGGCAGGTCGCGCAGGACATCGTGGTGAAAGCCGGCTCGGTCATCTCCTCCCGCGACCTGACGATGGCCGGGGAGCTGGAGAGCGACGACGACGTCATGGACGGGCTGCACCGCAGGCTCTTCTCGCTCATGCTCGGCGATGCCTTCTCCGGCGGCGTCGAGGGCGCCATCGACATCGCCCTGTGCGGACGCTATTACGAGCGGTTCGCCGACCACGCGGTCAGCGTCGCGCGCCGGGTGGTGTTCCTGGTGACCGGGGTGCGCATCACGGCGTAGCGCGGGTGGCCCCCGCCGGCCTCAGGCAGCAGCCGGCGTCAACCGGGCCGCCGTGACCGCCGCGGTCTGCCGCGCCCAGCCGGTCGTGGTGAGCAGGCCCAGCAACGAGATCGCGGCACCCAGCCCGGCGACGAGCCACCACCCTGCGTGGCTGGCCGGAGCGAAGCCGACTCGCAGCGGCCCCGCCACCCCGGCGACGACGAGCGAGCCGAGCACCGCGACGCCGAGCGACTGGCCCACCTGCCGGCTGGTGCTGGCCACCGCAGCGGCGACGCCGGCCTGCTCGCGCGGCATCCCCGACACGGCGGCGTTGGTGATGGGCGCGTTGACGAGCCCGAAGCCGGTGCCGAACACGACATAGGTTGCCAGCAGCTGCGGCAGCGACGTGTGGGCGGTCAGACCGACCAGGGCCAGTGCGCTGGCAGCGATCGCGATCCCGGCGGCGACCAGCGGACCCCGCGGGCCCCGGCTGCCGACGATGCGCCCGGAGAGCGGGGCCGCGACGACGGTGACGGCGGCCAGCGGCAATGTGCACAGGCCGGCGGTGAGCGGCGAATACCCCCGCACGTCCTGCAGGTAGATGGTGTTGAGGAACAGGAAACCGCCGAGTGCCGCGAACGCGCAGACCGCGGTCGCCGTAGCACCACTGAAGGGGGCGCTGCGGAAGAAGCGCACGTCGATGAGCGGCTCGTCCCGGCGCAGCTCGTGGCGCACCAGCAGCAGCGCGGCCACCACGGCACCCGCGAACAGGCCCAGGATCAGAGGGGAGTGCCAGCCGCGGCCAGGCCCCTCGATGACCCCCCCGACCAGTCCGGCGAGTCCGGCGGCGACCAGCAGCTGCCCGACCGGGTCCGGGCGCCGGGCCCGCGGCGCGCGCGACTCGGGCACGTAGGCGCGGGTGAGCAGCAACGCCGCCACGCCGACCGGGACGTTCACCCAGAAGACCCCGCGCCAGCCGACCGTGTCGACGAGGGTGCCGCCAAGCACCGGGCCGAGCGCCAGGCTGATGCCGATCACCGCCCCCCAGACCCCGATCGCCCTGGCCCGTTCGCGTGGCTCGGTGAAGGTGTTGGTGATGATGGACATTGCGACCGGGTTGAGCATCGAGCCCCCGACTGCCTGCAGTGCCCGGGCGGCCACCAGCCAGCCGAGCCCGGGGGCGAGGCTGCACAGCAGCGAGGCCAGCGTGAACGTCGCGAGGCCGAGCTGGAAGACGCGCCGGCGGCCCACCCGGTCGGCAGTGGATCCGGCGAGCATCAGCAGGCTGGCAAGCACCAGCGTGTAGGCGTCGACCGTCCACTGCAGCCCCGCCACCGAGGCGTGCAGGTCGTCGCGGATCGCCGGCAGCGCGACGTTGACGATGGTGTTGTCGACGCCGACGATGAACAGGCTCAGGCAGCAGACAGCCAGCACCGCACGGGGACGCACGGCCGGTGTGGCGTTCACGGCCGAAGACTAGGTCGGGCGTCCCTGGGCGGCGACGGCGGCCGCCGCCGAGACGGCGGCATCGGGGTCGAGGTAGCGGCCGCCGGGAGTGGTCGGGCGCAGGTCGCCGTCCAGCTCGTAGCGCAGCGGGATGCCGGTCGGAATGTTCAGGCCCACCACCTCGTCCTCTCCGAGCCCGTCGAGGTGCTTCACCATGGCCCGCAGGGAGTTCCCGTGCGCGACGACGAGCACGGTGCGTCCGGCGCGCAGATCGGGCACGATCGCGTCCGCCCAGTAGGGCAACATCCGCGCGACCACGTCGGCGAGGCACTCGGTGCCGGGCAGGACGTCGGCGGGCAGGGCCGCATAGCGGGGGTCGGCCGAGACGTCCCACTCCGAGCCGGCCGCGATCGGCGGCGGCGGGACGCTGTAGCTGCGGCGCCAGAGCATGAACTGCTCCTCGCCGTACGCCGCCAGCGTCTGCGCCTTGTCCCTGCCCTGCAGGTCGCCGTAGTGCCGCTCGTTCAGGCGCCAGCTGCGCCGGACCTCCACCCAGGAGCGACCGGCCTCGGCGAGCGCGATGTCCGCGGACCGGATCGCCCGGGTGAGCAGGCTGGTGTGCACGACGTCGGGGAGCACGCCCTGCTCGCGCAGCAGCATCCCCCCGCGCTGCGCCTGCGCCACGCCCGCGTCGGTGAGCGCGACGTCGACCCAGCCGGTGAAGCGGTTCTCGGCGTTCCATCTGCTCTCGCCGTGGCGCAGCAGGACCAGTGTCGACACGGCGGTGAGCCTGCCACGCCCCCGGGTAGGGAGCCGGTATGAGCACCCCCACCCCCACCCCCGCCGAAGACCCCCGCGACCACCCCACCGAGACCCGGGTCGGCGGCACCGGCGGCCTGCCCGGTGCCAACGCCGCGCCAGCCACCGCCGAGACGCCCGAGGACGAGCTCAAGGACACCGTCGACGGCAACGGCTGAAGCGCCGGCGTCATCCTCGGGTCGAGACCGCTGTCACATTCTGTCCGGGTCGGCGAAGCGGGCGAAGGCCTGCAGGTTGGCCGTGGACTCGCCCCGGGACTGGCGCCATTCCCATTCGCGCCGGATCGAGCTGCCGAAGCCGATCTCCAGCATCAGGTCGAAGGTCTCGTCGCTGTAGGTCAGCACCGAGCCGAGGATCCGGTCCACCTCGGTGGCGGTGATGGCCTGCCGTGCCACCCGCCCGACAAGGAAGACGTCCCCGACGCTGTCGATGGCCCACGACACGGCGTAGGTCCTGCTGTTGCGGGTCAGCAGCAGGTCGTAGAGCCGCTGGTGCCCCTCGTCCGGACGGCGCATGACGAACGCTTCGACCAGCACCGAGTGCTCGCCCACCACCAGCCAGCACATGGTGGCGAGCTTGTGGGAACCGGGAAGCTTCACCAGGAAGGAGGTCTCGGTGGGCGACTCGTACTCCAGGCCGCCCTCGACGAGCGCCGCCCGGATGGTGCCGGCGAGCTCCTGCATGGTGGGGCCGGCGGTGGGCTCCCCGCTGCGGGTCACGCCGGCATCCTGCCGTGCAGCTGCAGGCGGCGCGAGGCGAGGGCGTCGGCGTAGGCCGCGAGCACGCCGTCGGCGGTCCGTTCCCAAGAGAAGTGCTCGGCGTGCGGGCGGGCGCCAGCCGCGAGTGCCCCCCGCACCATGAGCGCCCGCTCGAGTGCAGCGGCCCAGATCGCCGGTGCGTGGCCGTCGACCAGCAGGCCGCTCACCCCGTCCGCCACCGCCGTGCGCAGGCCCCCCACCCGGGTCGCCACCACCGGGGTGCCGCAGGCCGCCGCCTCGAGCGCGACCAGGCCGAAACTCTCGTTGTGCGACGGCACGACCACCAGGTCGGCCGCTCGGAAGACCTGCGCCAGCTCCCGCTGCGGCTGCGGCGGCAGGAAGCGCACGCACTCCTGGATGCCGAGTGAGCGGGCCAGCGCCTGCAACGGGGCGAGCCCGTCGGTGCTGCCGCTGCTGCCCCCGACGACCAGCACCACCAGGCGGGAGCGCAACGCCGGCGATCGGCGCAGCAGCTCCGCGGCTGCGTGGAGCAGGACGTCGGGGGCCTTCAGCTTCTGCAGCCGCCCGGCGAAGGCCAGCAGCACCGCGTCCGGCGGCACACCCAGCTGGGTCCTGGCGGTGCCGGCCTCCCCCGGCCGGAAGACGTCGAGGTCGACCCCGGGCGCGACGGTGACGATGCGCTCGACGTCGGCGTCGTAGCGGTCCACCAGGTCGCGCGCCTCCTCGGGTGTGGCGGCGAGCAGCCGGTCGGCGACGTCGACGACCTGCTGCTCCCCCAGCAGCCGGGCTCGCGGCTCGGGGGTGTCGCCGGCGGCGAGCGCGGCGTTCTTCACCCGGCCGAGGGTGTGGGCGGAGTGCGCGAGCGGCACCCCCCAGCGCTCGGCGGCGACCCAGCCGGCCTGCCCGGACAGCCAGTAGTGCGAGTGCACGACGTCGTAGTGACCCTGCTCGTGCGCGGCCTCCACGCGGAGCACGCCGGCGAGGAAGGCGCAGACCTGGCCGGGCAGCTCGTCCTTGGCCAACTCCTCGAACGGGCCGGCCGCAATATGGCGCACCAGCACCCCGTCGTCGAGCCGGGTCACCGGGGGCTGCCCGCTGGACGTCGCGCGCGTGAAGATATCGACCCCGACGCCGAGCCGGGCGAGCCGGCGGGACAGCTCGACGACGTAGACGTTCATGCCCCCGGCGTCGCCCCCGCCGGGTTGCTCCAACGGGCTGGTATGCATGGACAGCATCGCGACCCGGCGCAGGCCGGCGAGGCGCGCGCGTGGCAAAGCTGTCACGGTCACTGCTGCATCCTCTCCCCGCCCCGCCAGCGGACACCAGCGGGGTGTCCAGGGTCCGTGTGAATGAATGACCCGAATGGGTGACACTGGTTCTGCCGCGTGTCCCGACCCGTGCCACCATCGTTGACCGGACACAAGCGGGTCGCGAGGCCAGCCCACTAGCAGGAGGTACGTCGTGCGCGCGCCTGACCGCACCCTTCCCCCCCTCGCGGCACTCGTGGTCGGTGCCGCCGTGGCCGGCGCCGCCCTGGCGACCCCGGCGATCGCGCTCGGCCTCCCCCCGGTCCCGGCGGTGCCAGCACCGGCCCCCACCGCGCCGGCCCCCACCGCGCCGGCCCAGGGCCTCGTGACGCTGCTCACCGGTGGCGTGGCCGGCCCCGGCGTCACGCCCCCCTCGAGTCAGCCCAGCCTGAGCCCCCCCATTCCCATCCCCATCCCCATCGCGTCCGCCAGCGCGCCCGCTACTCCGCTGGGGCCCGTGTCTGGGCTGCCGGTGGTGGGTCCCGTAGTGGGGCCGGTCCTCGGTGCCGTCGTTTCCGGTAGCCCGACTGGAGGCCCTCCAGCTGCCCCGTCGAGGGTCCCCGGCGAGCCGGTGCTCCCCTCGGTGCCGGCCGCGCCAACCGCGCCGCGCACGTCCCTGGCCGGCGGTGCCCCATCGGTCGCCGGAGCTGGCCCGCGGCTCACGGTCCCAGCATTGCCGCGCGCCGGCGTCCCGCGCCGTCCGGCCGGCGCTGTCGTGCTGGGACTTCGGGTGGCGCGGCCCCGCTCGGTCCCCGACGTCCCGGCCGGACTCACCCTGGGCCGCACGGAAGAACACGCCCTGGCAGGCGCGGTCGGCGGCCCGGCCGCAGTCGGCACCCTGCTGCCGGCGGCCGCCGCGCTCCCGGTGCTGTTCACCGCCGCGGCACCCTTGGTGTCCCCCGCGGATCTCCCCGCGCCGGTCCTGCTCCCGGTGGCCCGTCCCGGATCCGCGCCGTCGAATGCTCTGAGCCCGCCCGCGGCGACCCACGTCTCCGCCGCCACACCGGCCGGCCTGCCCGCGACCATCGTGGTGACCGCGATCGGGATGGTGGTCGCCGCCGCGGGTGCCCAGGTCGTCGTCGTGCGCCGCCGCCGCGCCACCTGAGCCACAGCGCGTGGCGGTTGGCCACGGTGGCGCACGGGGAGGACGCGAGGATGGCGGGAGTCGACGGCACGGTGGCCCGGCTGCGGGGCGGTTCACGTGACGGCGAGGTCGTCGACATCGCGCCCGGCGTGGTGGTCCTGCGTGCGGTGAGCGCGGCACCGGGGCTGCTCGACGTCTATGAGCTGGTCGACGGGGAGAGCGAGTCGCCGCCTCCCGGCGTGGAGCGTCACGGCGAGCGGATCCTGGTGTTCGGCTACAGCGGATCCGAGCCCGCCGGGGACACCCCGCCGGAACTCATGCACGCGCCCGGCGGCACGCCCGGATGACCCAGCGGCCGCCCCCGACCGGGCTCAGCCCCGTCTTCGCCCTCTGCGACGCCCACGTCGAGCGCGCCGCCGCGCGGCACCCCGTTTACGCGACGTACGACGGCATCCCCGGCTACGACGACCAGCCGACCGACTACTCCCCGGCAGGCCACGGTGCCCGTGCGGACCTGCTGCGCGACACCCTGCGGAGCCTCGACGGGTTGCCCTGCGAGACAGCCGCCGACCAGCTCGCGGCCTCGGTGCTGACCGAGCGGCTGACCACCGCTCTCGCTTTGCACGACGCCGGCGAGTTGCTGCGGGTGATGAACCCCTTCGGCCCGTTGACCGAGGTGCGCGGCAATGTCGACCTGCTCCCCACCGCCACCGTCGAGGACTGGCAGTCAGTGGTCGCGCGGCTCGGCCAGGCCGGGCAGATGCTGGCCGGCCAGCGGGAGAGCCTGCTGGCGGGGCCGACGGGTGGACCGGCGGTCGCGGCCCGCCAGGTCCGCGCGGCCATCGAGCAGACCGCGGTCTGGGCGGGGATGCGGGACGCTCCGCCCGCGCACCTGCCGCTGGTCGCCACGGCTCCCGAGCAGCTGCGCGACCGCGTCGAGCAGGCGGCCACATCGGCGCATGCCGCCTACGCCGAGACCTCGAGCTGGCTCGCCGAGGTCTACCTGCCACAGGCCGCTCAGGCCGACGGGGTGGGCCCGGAGCGGCACGCGCTCTGGTCACGGGAGGCGCTGGGCGCCGACGTGGATCCCCTCGAGGCCTACGCCTGGGGCTGGGAGGAGCTGCGCCGGGTTGAGGACGAGATGGCCCGCGAGGCCGACCGGGTGCGTCCCGGCGCCACGGTGCCCGAGGCGGTGGCCCTCCTGGACGCGTCCGAGGCGCTGCCCACGTCGCAGGCCTACCTGGGTTGGCTGCAGGAGCGCCACGACCGCGCGCTGGCCGACCTCGACGGCGTGGACTTCGACATCGACCCTCGCCTGAAGGTCATCGAGGTGCGGCTGGCCCCGCCGGGCAGCGCGTCCGCGCCGTATTACACCGGCCCCAGCGAGGACCTGACCCGACCGGGTCGCACCTGGTGGCCGACCGGCGAGCGGACGTCGTTCACCACCTGGGACGACGTCACCACCGTGGCCCACGAAGGCGTCCCCGGCCACCACCTGCAGCTGGGCGCAGCCAAGATCGCCCCCCTGTCGCGCTTCTCCCGCAATGCGTTCGTCAGCGGTCACGGTGAGGGCTGGGCGCTCTACGCCGAGCGGCTGGCCGACGAGCTGGGCTGGTTCGAGACCCCGGGTCAGCGGCTGGGAATGCTGCTCGGCTCGGCCCTGCGGGCCGCCCGCGTGGTCATCGACATCGGGATCCACCTGCGGCTGCCGCTGCCACCAGCCGAGGCGGCGCGGCACGGCGAGCGGTGGACGTTCGACGTGGCTCTCGAGGTGTTCCGGGAGCGGGGGCGCCAACCGTCGCACATGGCGGTCAGCGAGATCACCCGCTACTTCGGCTGGCCGGGGCAGGCCCCGTCGTACAAGCTCGGGGAACGCGCGTGGCTCACCGCGCGGGCCGAGACCGAGCGGCGACTCGGGGCCTCGTTCGACCGGAAGGCCTGGCATACCGCGGCGCTCGATCTCGGGCCGATGGGGCTCGACACGCTCACCAGGCAGCTCGGGGCATGGACGCCGGCGCGCTGACGCCCAGCAGCCCCCACCACCTCAGCCGCCGTCGCGCCACGCCTTGTCCGCGGCGTCGCGCTCGCGGTCCCGCGCGTGCAGCCGATCGAGCGCACCCTCCGCCTCGGCCTGGGTGGTGAACGGGCCGAGCCGGGTCTCCCGGAAACCGCGCTTCGGCGGACCGGTTTCCGCTGTGCGCTCCTCGACGTTGTAGTACCAGGCGGTCCCGTCGCTCACGGCGCGCTCCTCATGCGGTCTCGCGTCGGGTGGGTGCGATCGCGTCGATGGCCGCCAGGTCGGCCTCCGTTGGCTCCCAGGAGCCCGCGGCGGCGTTGGCCTGCACCTGCTCCGGTGTGGTCGCTCCGGCGATCACGCTGCCGACGGTGGGTTGCGCGGCAAGCGCGCCGATGGCGATCTCCAGCAGGGTGCGGCCATGGTCGGCGCCCCACTTCGCCAGGGCCTCCACGACGTCGAGCTTGGCGTCGGTGACGTAGCCGTCGCGGCCGTGCAGCCGCGACCCCTCTGGGGCGCCGTTGGCACGGGTGACCTTGCCGGTCAGCAGCCCGTTGGCCAGCGGGAAGTAGGGCAGCATCCCCACGCCGTACTCGTCACAGGCCGGCACGACGTCGGCCTCCACGTCACGCTCGAGCAGGCTGTAGTGGTTCTGAGCGCTGACGAACGGCGTGCCACCGGCCGCCGCGGCGACGTGCGCGGCCCGGGCGACCTGCCAGCCGGCGAAGTTGCTGTGGCCGAGGTAGCGGACCTTCCCCTCCAGCACCAGCTCGTGCAGGGCGGCGAGGGTCTCCTCGATGGGCGTCACCGGGTCGGGCGTATGCAGCTGATAGAGGTCGATGTGGTCGGTCTGCAGCCGGCGCAGGCTCGCCTCGACGGCCCGCCGGACGTAGAGCCGGCCGGCCTTCGCGCCGGCCGCCGGGCCGTAGCCCATGTCACCGGCCTGGTGGCCGAACTTCGTCGCCAGCACGAACGAGTCCCGACGGCCCCGAAGGGCCTGGCCCATCAGCTCCTCAGCCCCGCCCTGCCCGCCGTAGATGTCGGCGGTGTCGAACAGCGTGATGCCAGCATCGATCGCCGCGTCCAGGACGGACCTGGTGGCGTCGAGGTCGAGCCGGCCGCCGAAGTTGTTGCAGCCGAGGCCGACGACGGAGACGGTGAGGCCGGACCTGCCGAGTGGTCGGTAGCGCATGCCGTCAGCCTGCCCGACCACGGGTACGGCGAAGCCCCCCGGCCCGAGGTGGACGAGGGGGCTCCGGCGCGCGTGCTGGGTGGGTGTGCGGCGGGTGCGGCTCAGCCGAGCTTATCGGCCGCCTCCTCGACGGCCTGCTCGGTCGCCTTCGCGGTGCGGGTGGCCGACTTCGCGGTGGCCTTGGCGTTGCGCACGGTGGCCTTGGCCGCCTTGGCGACGACCTCGGTCGAGGGCTGCTTGCGGATCGCCGACACGACCTTCTCGCCGCGGGCGGCGAGCTCGCCGTAGAACCCGATGCTCTTGCCCTGCAGGGTCTTCACCGTCGAGGGGAGGGTGAGCACTGCGGTCGGCAGCGCCTTCACCTGGGCCTGGACCTGCGCGGGCAGCGTGCCGGGCAGCGTCTTGGCCTGCTCCTGCAGGTTGGTCAGCTGGGCCGGGACGGTGCTCGGCAGGGCCCTCGCCCGCTGCACCGCGAGGTCGATGACGCCGACGGAGGCGTAGAACGGCTTGCGGGTCTCGGCCGCGGTGGGGGCGCTCGCCTTCGCGGTGGCGACGACGGTCTTGCCGTGCTTGCTGGCGTCTGCGGTGATCGACATGCGGTGTCCTTTCGGGGACGGTGGGTGGGGTTGGAAAGCCGCGCGCGGGTCAGGACGTGACCGGCGGGGCTGGAACTGCTGGGAGGGTGCGCTTTCGGGGGGCTCGGGGCTTGGTGGTGGTGGCCGCCACGGGCCGGTCCGGCGCCAGATCGGCGGCGGCGAGCACCTCGGCAGGGACGCCCTCGGCGGTGGCGGTGGCGGCCGCCGCCTCGACAGCGGCGCGGGCGTCGTTCTCCTTGCGGAAGCTGTCGTAGATCTCCAGCAGCACCTGCTTCTGGCGCTCGCTGATCGCGGCGTCGGAGAGGACCGCCGCCGGCACGGTGCCCTCGCCGGTCTCGCGCTCGTCCAGGATGCCGGCCTGCACGTAGAGCGCCTCGGCGCTGATGCGCAGGGCCTTGGCGATCTGCTGCAGGATCTCCGCGCTCGGCTTGCGCAGCCCCCGCTCGATCTGGCTGAGGTAGGGGTTGCTCACTCCGGCCTGGCGGGCCAGCTGCCGCAGGCTGATCTGGGCGATCCCCCGCTGGTCGCGGATGTAGTCGCCGAGATCCCCGAGACCCCGCACGTTCAGGCTTGCCACTCCCGCACTCTAGCTCGGGCTGCTAGCTATTGCAAGCGGCCCAGCAAGCAGCAGCGGGGCTACGTCACTGCGGCCGCGGGGCCCCCCGGCGGGACGAGACCTGCTGGCGCACCTGCTGGAATCCCTGCTTGGCCCGCTCGCGGTTGGCCGGGGTGTCGTAGCGCCGGCGAGCATCCGCGATGAGCTGCTGACCCCGGCTGCTGCGCGCGAACGACACGGCAGCGCCCACGAACCCGACCTTCCGCATGATGCCCATGAACACTCCCTCCCCGGGGAAGCGTCTGACCATGCGGATCACGAAGTACGGCCATTCCTGCCTGCTGATTGAGGACGGCGATGCCAGGGTGCTGCTCGACCCCGGGGCGTTCTCCACCGGCTTCGAGGACCTGCGGGGCCTCACCGCCGTCCTCGTCACCCACCAGCACGCCGACCACCTCGACATCGACCGGCTGCTGCCGCTGCTCGAGGCGAACGACGGGGTCGAGGTGCTCGCCGACCCCGAGAGCGCCCAGGCACTCACCGGGCGGGGACTCGGCGTGTCCACGGTCGACGCAGGTGCGACCCGGGTGCTGGGGGGTCTCGACATCGAGGTGATCGGCAGCCGGCACGCGATGATCCACCCCGACATCCCCACTGTGGCGAACGTCGGATACCTGCTCGGCGGCAAGCTCTTTCACCCCGGCGATGCCTACACGCTGCCCGACCGTGCGATCGAGCTGCTTGCCCTGCCGCTGGTCGCGCCATGGACGAAGCTGAGCGAAACGATCGACTACCTCCGGGCTGTGCGCCCTCGCCTCGCGTTGCCCATCCACGATGCCAGCGTCAGCATGCCGCAGGTCTACGCCGGCAACGTCGAGCGGCTGGCCCCGGAAGGCACGGCCCTGCGGTTGCTGGATGCGGGAGTGCCGGCGGCGCTGTAGCGAGCCCGTCGGTCCCCGGCTCGGACTCAGGCGGCAGCGGTCGAGGCCGCCGAGAAGCGGGCGGAGACGTCGGCCCAGTTGACGACGTTCCACCAGGCCTTGACGTAGTCGGCCTTGACGTTCTTGTAGTCCAGGTAGAAGGCGTGCTCCCACATGTCGAGCAGCAGCAGGGGCGCCGCGGCGGTGAACTGCCGGGACTGGTGGTCCTGGAAGGCGCCGACGAGCAGCGTGCCACTGATCGGGTCGAGCGTGAGGGCGCCCCAGCCGGAGCCCTGGATGGCGAGTGCCGCGGCGCCGAAGTGGGCCTTGAAGGCGTCGAGGGAGCCGAAGTCCTTGTCGAGCGCGGCCGCCAGCGCCCCGGTGGGGCCGCCGCCGCCGTCCGGGCTCATGTTCTGCCAAAACACGGAGTGGTTCACGTGGCCGGACAGGTGAAACGACAGGTTCTGCTGCAGGCCCAGGACGGTGGCGAAGTCACCCGACTCGCGCGCGGCGGCGAGCTTGTCCAGCGTGGTGTTGGCCCCGTCGACGTAGGCCTTGTGGTGCTTGTCGTGGTGCAGCTCCATGATCGTGGCGCTGATGTGCGGCTCCAGCGCGGCGTAGTCGTAGGGCAGGTCCGGCAGGGTGTAGACGGGCATGAGGCGCCTCCGGTGGCGGGTTGCGGAGCGTGCTGGGAGATCACTAACGCCCTGCCCCTCAGCGCGGGGCGGTGAACCTCGCCGGGAAGACGGCGCTGGCCACCAGTGCGTCGCGCACGGGTGCGGCGAGGGCAAGCAGCCGGGCCGAGCCCGGCTCGCCGAGGTGCTGCCAGCCGGCCTCGCCGGCGGCGTCGGTCTGGGCCTCGATCTGGGCCTTGAGCTCGTGGCCGGCGGGCGAGAGCACGCCGTCGGCCCACAGGCCGCGGGCCGCGAGCCGGTCCTGGCCGTCGGCCCACTCCGCGTCCGACCAGCCCCGTGTCTTCTGCAGGAAGCGGGTGGTCCCGGCGTAGTCCCCGTGCACCACCAGCGCCTCTACCGGGTCGAGCCCCGCGATCGTCAGGGCCGCGAGGTGGCCGTCTCCGCGGTGCTCGCGCAGCAGGGTCGCCGCGTGCCAGAACGCGAGCAGCGGGTCGTCGGGCCAGGGCAGGCTGGCGTGCGCGGCGTAGAGCGGTCGACCGTGCGCGCGCAGCCCGCCGGTGGCGGTGCGGGCGAGGCCCAGCGCCTCCTCGACGCCGTCCACGGCCGGGGTCCCGTCGAGCACCCGGTGCAGCACCTCCGCCATCCCCTCGTGGCGGGCGGCGAGCACCGTGGCCGGATCGGCGATGTCCCAGGCCGCCGGGATGGCCGCCAGCACCAGGCCAGGGGAGAAGCCGTAGAACGTCGCGACGACGACCTCCCCCGGCACCCGGCCGAAGGGCGCCGACCGGGAGGCGAAGTACCCCTGCCAGGCCGGCAACCCGACCCGTTCGTAGGCGGCAGCGGTCTCGGTGGCGAAATAGCCCGTGATGTGCAGGACCTCCAGCGCCGCATGCGCCTGCCGGCCGACGGTCTGCTCGGGTCGGTCCATGTCCGGTTGAGTCACTTGCCGGACTCTGCCAGCACGCCGGGCCCCGCGGGGGCCGCCTCAGGTCGCGCGCCGCCTCCGCCGGCGCGACAGGAGCAGCAGGCCCAGGCCACCCACCGGCAGCAGGATCGCCAGCGGCGCCTCCGGCATAGCCGACGGCGGCGTGGTCGGCCCGGCGGCGCCGTAGGGAAAGGCCAGCGGTTGCAGCGGGGTGATGACGTTCGCGCCGTACGCCGTGGAGACGTTGGTGGGTGCCCCCATCGGGACCGCGTACCGGGTCTGCTGCCCGACGACCTCGTTCAGCGGCTTGGGGCCGAAGGCGTTGTCGCTGTCGCCCGTGGTGTAGAAGTGGATGCCGTGCTGGCCGAAGGCGGCGGCGAACGGCCGGCGCTGGTAGTCCGGCCGGCTGGTGCTGGTGGGGTCGTCGCACCTGAGGTCGGCGTAGGTCGCCGGCTTGGTGGGCGAGGTCGTGTGCGCCTGCCAGTAGGCGAGGTAGGCGTCCCTCACCTGCTGGCTCGTGCCGTCCTCGCCCGGCAGCGGCCGGTGGATTGCCTGGTCGCCGGTGCCGTCGTCGAGGCAGGCGTCGTCGCGGTAGTAGGGCACGGCCGTGGCGTTGGCCGCAGTGGTCGCGCTGGTGAACTCGAAGGTGTAGACGAGGCCGCCGGTGTCGTCGCGGCCGGCCACCTCCTCGGGGGTGTCCACCGCGCTCGCCGGGCTGAAGGTCGGGTCCGGGCTGTCGCTGAAGGCCGGCTGGCCGGTCACCGGCAGCTTGTCGACGTTGCCGGCCGCCTCGTCGTTGACGCCGTCGACGGGGACGCAGCCGGTCTTGACCACGTCGTAGTAGCAGGCGGCCACGGTGGGGTCGTAGGACCAGCTGGTGTAGAGGCCGTCCGGGGGGATGGGGTGCACGCGGACGTGGAAGCGGGAGACGTCGGCGTCCCGGTAGTAGATCTCGGTCTTGGTCACGTTGGTCCCGGAGTCCGCGCCCCAGACCTCCCGGATGGCCCGGACCGGGCCGGAGCGCCAGCCGAGTTCGGCGGCGTTCGCCTCCCAGTTGACCTGCTCGTCTTCGAAGCCGACGAGACTGACCGAGGAGTTCGGTGACTGCTGGAACGCTCGGCCCTTGAACCGCGCCACCAGGCTGGGCCCGTGGACGCCTGGCTGCCCGGGCTTCGCGACCGAGTAACCGCGGACCAGCCACCGGCCGCTGGCCTTGAGGTGGTAGACGTCGGTGCTGACGTCCCAGGAGTCCCGCGGGAAGCGATCGGTGGAGTCCCGGGCGGACGTCGTGCTCGGCGTGGTGAGGCCGGGTCCGGCGTCGCAGACCGTGCCGGTGAGATTCGGCCCGTAGTTGGTGTTGCTCGTCCCGACCTGCTCGGTGGAGCCCTTCGGGAAGCTGTTGCGGTCGATCCAGGTGTCGGCGCCGGCGGGTCGGGTCGCGTGCACCTGCCCGGTGGCATCGGTAAAGCTGGAGCCACCGGGCTGGGTGAACAGGTAGACGTAGCCGGTGGGGCCGCCCTTGGGGTCGGTCACCGCCACCGTACGACCGCTGCCGGGGTCGGTCCCGGCCGGGGGGGCCTGCGTGAGGGGCGCCATGGCGCCGGCATCGCCGGCCCGGAAGCTGACCTCGTCGTCGTCGTCCAGCGTCGGGACCGGGTCGGTCATCGCCGAGGTGTAGTCCGCGCGGGTCTCCCCGGCGCCCGGCGTCACCAGCGGGCTGGTGGCGGCCTCGGCCGCGGTCGGGTAGCGCGCGGAGCAGTCGCCCGCGACCTTCTTCCAGGCCTCCTCGCCGGTGTCGTGCGCGTCCGGGGCGTAGGAGTAGGTCAGCTCCTCGTCGGTGCCGGAGTAGACGCTGAAGGTGGAGCGCCCGTTGGCCAGGAAGTAGGGGAAGCGCTGGTCGACCTGCACCGCGACCTGGCTGAAGCCGGTGCCCGTCCAGCGGTAGGCCGCCACCCTGGCCGGATCGACGCCGGTCTGCAGGGCCTTGGGCGGGACGACGAGCGTACCGTTGTGCGCGCTGCGGACGCCGTCGGCTTTCGGCACAGGTACGCCGCTATTCGGCGCGCCACCCGTGCCGTTGCTCACCCCGCTGGGGTAGGCGGCCGCCAGGCCCTGGGCGGCGGGGCCGGACCAGCCGGGGATCTGGGCGCCCGTCAGCACGACGGGCGAGGCGGCGCGGGGGCCGGTGATGGTGCCCTGCGACGCGGGCGGCGGGACCACCGGCCCGGGCGCGGCGGGGGCGGGCGGCAGGGCGGCGGCGGCGAGCGCCGGCCCGGACGACAGGGCGACGAGCGCCGAGCCGAGCGAGAGGCCGATCAGGGCGGCGGGGATGCGAGGCACTGTGATGCAGTTCACCTTCGACGGCCCGGCTCCTGCCCCGGCAACGAAGAATCAGGCGAGGGCTGCCTCGATGTCGGCGACCTTCTGAATGTCCGGGAAGTCGGTCAGGGGCGGAGTGGGACGGCCCGGACCTCGCCGACGGGGACGCCGCCGCCGAGGACGGGTACGCCGAACGGCGCCTGGTCGACGTCGGTGCCCAGGGCCGCGAGGGCGGCGAGGAGCACGGGCACCCGGGCCCTGGCCGCGCCGTCGTCGACCTTGAGGGCCACCGCCGCCCCCTCGGCCGTCGCCGCGGCGTAGACCCCCTCGGCACCGTCCTTGGCGAGCAGCCCCGGGACATGGCGCATGAGCAGGGTGACATCGCGACCGGTCCCCCCGATGACACCGGGATGGGCGCGGGCGGCGTCGGCGACCCGGCGCTCCGGGCTGCCCGGCGGCGACGTCACCAGGCGGGCGAAGGCGCGCGCGAGTCCGACCAGGCTGGTGGCGAACAGCGGCGCGCCGCACCCGTCGATCGCGGTGGTGGCGACCGGCTCGGCGCACAGGTCCGCGACGGTGACCAGGAGGTGCCGCTGAAGGGGGTGCTCGGGGTCGAGGTACCCGCCGGTCGGCCATCCGGCGGCGAGGCAGGTCGCGAGCATCCCGGTGTGCTTGCCGGAGCAGTTGTGGTGCAGGGGGTCTGCCTCTCCGCCGGCGCGCAGCAGCGAGCGTGCCGCCGCGGGGTCCAGCGGCAGGTCGGGCGGCGTGCCAAGATCCGCGACGGACAGGCCCAGCTCAGTCAGCCAGGCCTCGACCAGGGCAATGTGGGCGGGCTCGCCCGAGTGCGAGGCGCAGGCCAGGGCGAGCCGCTCGCCGTCCGCGTCAAGTCCGGCGGTGAGCATCCCGACGGCCTGCAGCGGCTTGACCGAGGAGCGGCCGAAGATGGGCTGGTGCGGGTCGCCGACGCTGAGCACTGCCTCGCCGCCGGGATCGAGGGCGACGAGCGAGCCGGCGTGCGTCGACTCCACGGTGCCGCTGCGGATGACCTCTGCGAGCAGCTCCCCTGCGCGGCGGGCGCTCAGGACGGGCCGGGCAGTAGCGCGTCGACGCTGGCCGACCCGCTGCGGTAGCGCTCGGTCATCTCGCCCGAGAGCACGTCGAGGACCGCCTGCACCTGCACGCGCTGGCTGGACACGGCCTGCTCCTCGGCACGCAGGAGGCGGGCGGCATCGTGCAGCTCGGTGTCACTCAGCGACGCCGGCTCGTCGAAGGCCGGGTCGGCCGCCAGCGACTCCTCCGAACGACGGGTGTCGCCGACGCGCGACGGCTCCACGGTGCGGTGCCGGCCCAGGCCGCGGGCCGGGGCACGGTCGTCCTCGGAGAGCACCTGGGCCAGCGAGTCGACCACCGCGGCACTCGTCGGGTCACCCTCGGCACGCCGGGCGAGCTCGGCACCCAGGATGTCCAGGCGGCCCTGCAGGAGGCGCCGGACGTAGGACAGGTCGACCTCCTCCTGGTCGGCCTCCTGCCGCCGGGCGCGCAGCTCGACCAGGGTCAGGGCGGGCAGCCCGTCGACGAAGTCGGCGGCCAGCACGCGGTCGATGCGGCGCTTGCCACCGGTGAGCGGCGAGGCGGGCACGGCGGTCCTCCGTCTGGTCGGGAGCTGTCGGGTCGGTCGGGGCTAGCCGAGCGGGGTCGGTCGGACCGGCGACGCTGGGGCCGCCGGCACACCCAGCATGCCGTGCGCCTGCGCCGGTGTCAGCGGCGGCCGTTGAGCCAGCCGGGCGAGGTCGGCCGCCCGGCGTACCAGCTCGGGGTTGCCCGTGGTCGGGACACCCGGCGCGATCGACAACGTGTCCTCCATCCCGACGCGCAGGTGGCCTCCGGCAGACAGGGCCGCGAGCGCGACGGGCAGGGTGGACCGGCCCACGCCGGTGGCCGACCAGGTGGCGCCGGCGGGCAACGCGGCGACGGCGGCGACGAGCGCGGCCGCCGTCCCGGGCATCCCGCCTGGCACACCCATCACGAGGTCGCAGTGAACGTGTCCGCCGGCGGGGGGTCCGTGCCGGTCGAGCAGCCGGTGCAGGGCGCTCACGTGCCCGAGGTCGAAAAGCTCGTATTCGGCCCCGATTCCCCGGTCGCGCATCCGCCCATGCAGCTCGACGATGAACGACCAGCGGTTGGTGAAGACGTCGTCGCCGAAGTTCAGGGTGCCCATGCTGCAGCTGGCGCTGTCGGGCTGGGCGTCGAGGACGGCCAGCCTGGCCGCCTCCAGGTCGGTGACCGCGCCCCCGGTGGAAAGCTGGACGACCAGGTCGGTCGCCTCGCGCAGCGCCTGCACGGTGTCGCGCAGCCGGGCAGGGTCCAGCGTCGGCAGGGCCGCCTCGTCGCGGACGTGCACGTGCACCAGGCCGGCCCCCTCGGCCTGGCACGCCTGCGCGTCGGCGACGAGCTCCGCCAGCGTCACCGGCAGCGCCGGCGCGTCCGCCTTGGCGGTCTCCGCACCGGTGGGGGCGACGGTGATCAACGTCCCGGCTGACGATGCGGCCACGGCAGGCAGCGTGTCACGCCACATGCAGGCGAGGACGCAGGCGAGGACGCAGGCGAGGACGCGGGCAGCCGGGGAAGCTGTGGCCGGGCGGCTCAACGCGCCGCCCACCACTGCCGAGTCCTCTGGCAGAGCGGGCCTCGACGGAGCCCGCATTGCTCACGGGAGGTGGTCGCGCGGTGCCGCGGACCTCGGTCTTCGCCCTGCTGCAGACCCTGGCCGAGCAGCAGCAGGAAGGCGGCGACGTCGACGATGCTGGCCCCATGGCGCGCGTGGCAGCGGCCCTCGCGGCACTGCCCCCCCTGCCCCCCCTGCCCCCCCTGCCCCCCCTGCCGCCGCGGGCGCAGCACGCCGCGGTCGAGGAGCCCCGCTCCGAGCCGCCCTCCCCGCTGGAGGTGCGCTCGCACGGCCTGCGCGGGCCCTCGGAAGGCGCGCTGGCTGCCGCCGGTGCGTTGCAGGAGCTGGCCGCGTCGTTCGCCGGCGACGACCTGGCGCCCGGGCCCACGACTGACGGGCCGTCCGAGCCGGTGGCCGCCGAGGAGTCTCCGGCGCCTGCGCCCGGGTTGCCGCCCGGGTTGCCGCCCGGGTTGCCGCCCGGATGGCTCAGGGCCGGCCGCCGTGACCCGCACGCCGACACCGCGAGCCTGCTGCGCGAACTGAGCTCGCTGGGGCTGGCGGACGAGCCGGCGCCAGCCGCACCCCGCCCGGCGCGGCCAGGGTTGCCGCCGCCTGCGGTGACGGCAGCGAGCCGGGACAAGGACAGGCGCCGCAAGGGCTTGTTCGGCCGCGCCTAAGCCTCGCCTGAGCCTCATGTGAGCCGCCCGATACGCGGCTCAGGCAGGGTCGATGAGGGCCGGCACACCGGCGACGCTCAGCTGGTCGTCGTCGGCCACCTGGCGCCTGACCACGGCAAGCGCGATCGGGCCGAGCTCCCAGTGGCGGGCCGCCGTGCCGACACTGCCGACCACGCGCCCGTCCAGGATCACCGGGTCCCCGTGCGACGGCAGCTCGCTGCCGCTGCCGTCGAGCTGCAGCAGCACCAGGCGGCGGGGCGGGCGGCCGAGGTTCTGCACCCGCGCCACCGTCTCCTGGCCGCGATAGCAGCCCTTCTGCAGGTGCACGGCGGTGTCGATCCAGCCGACCTCGTGGGGGATCGTCTTGTGGTCGGTCTCGCGCCCGAGCCGGGGACGGCGGGCCTGCACGCGCAGCGCCTCGAAGGCCCAGGTGCCCGCCGGCGTGGCACCGGCCTCGTCCAGCCGGGCCGCCCACTGCGCCAGGTCGTCGCGGGGCACCAGCAGGTCTGCGGCCGCCGGCCCTGGCCACGGCATCCGGCGCACGAGCACCCCGCCGGCGACGCCCACGTCGTACGCCGACAGCGGCACCGGCAGGCCGACGGCGGCAAGGACAGCGGGGGTGTCGGGGCCGACGAGGGACAGCACAGCGGTGTCGGACTCCGCGGGCTCCACGGCCGACCAGAAGCGCATCCGCTCCAGGTAGGAGAGCAGCTCACCCGCCGTACCCGGCTCGACGTCGATCCAGGTCGCCGTGCCGTCCTCGGCCAGCTGCAGGTCGTGCTCCACCCGACCGTGCGGGTCGAGCACGAGGGCCTCGGCGCCGCGGCCGGAGGGCAGCTCGGACACGTGCTGGGTCAGCAGGGCGTGCAGCCAGCCGAGCCGGTCGGCTCCCGGGATGCGGAGCACGCCACGGTGGCTGCGGTCCACCCAGCCCGCCGCGGTCGCCAGCCGGCGCTGCTCGCGAAGCGGGTCGCCGTAATGCCACGCCACCCCCGCGTCCGGCGCGTCCGCCGGCACTGCGCCTGCCCGAGCCAGCAGCGGCGAGCCCACGGCCACGGTCACGATCCGACAGTACGTCGGGCCGGCCGACGGTGACCGGGTCGGGGGCGGCCGCGGTGACGCCCGGCTACCGTCCGAGCGTGCCCGACCCGCTGCTCTTCGTGCTCGACGCCCAGGGGGAGCCGCATCCGGCGGACCCACGCGCTCCCCTCGTGCCGGCCGACGACCTGGCCCTGCTGCGGGGCGAGGGCGTCTTCGAGACGATGCGCGTCGCGGCCCCGCGGGCCCACGGTGCCCCCGCCCACCTGACCCGGCTCGCCGGCAGCGCGCTCGCCGTCGACGTCGAGCTGCCGCCCCGGGGGGCCCTCGAGCAGCTCGTGGCCGCCGCGGCCGCCGCCTGGCCGGAGGGGGAGGAAGCCTCGCTGCGACTGGTGGTGACCAAGGGCTCCGTCGGCTCGTCCGGCATCGCCTATGCCCTGGTGTCCCCCATCCCGGCGACGACCGTCGCCGCCCGCCGCGGGGTCCGCGCCGTCACATTGACCCTCGGCGTCCCGGCCGGCCTGCGGGCGACCGCGCCCTGGCTCCTACCCGGCGTCAAGTCCACGTCGTACGCCGTCGCGATGGCCGCGCTGCGAGCCGCCGCCGCGGCGGGCGCCGAGGACGTGGTGTGGGTCTCCACCGACGGGGAGGTGCTGGAGGCGTCGACCGCGAACGTCGCCTGGGTCGGCGCGGACGGCGTCCTGGTGTCTCCCCCGGCGGCGGAGGTCGGGGTGCTCGCCGGCACGACCCTGGCCGAGGTGCTCGTTCTTGCGGCCGCAAGGGATGTCGGCTGCGACTCGCGGCGCGGCACCCTCGCCGAGTTGGTGACTGCCCGCGAGGCCTTCCTCGTCAGCAGCGTCCGGGGGGTGGCGCCGCTGCTGGCGCTCGACGACACCGCGATCGGGGACGGCACTCCGGGACAGCTCACAGCAGCGCTGCAGGCCGACCTCGAGGCCGCCGTGCGGGCTCCGCTGATTCCCCTCGACGGGGCGCCGGAGCCGTCGTAATCTCGGCGTACACGAGAGAGGAGGTGGTCCTTCACTTGCATACATCCAGGACGCGTGAGGTGGCTGTCCGCTAGCCGCCCGTCGAGACGACGCTGGGCACCTTCTGCCCGCCCTTGAGGGGCGGCGGCGAGTCCCAGGCAGACACCGCTCCCCCCGGCCCCGTGGTTCGTCCCCGCGGGCCGCGCCCCCGTCACCCGACGGGGACCAGCGCGGAAGTGCCGGGGGGTTGTCTGTGCCCTGGCTCAGGTGGGGGGCGCTGCCGGGGCGCGGTCCATGGCCCCCGACAGCCTGGCGCGCAGCGGCTGTCCATCGGTGGCGACGTCGACGGCGAAGAGCAGCTGGCGCTCGACCAGGCCGTAGAGCCTGGTGCTCGCAGTGTCGCTCGACGCGGTGGCGGTGCGGGCCACCAGATCCGAAGCAAGCTCCAGCCTGGCGCCGGCCGGCACCCCGATGAGCACCTCCAGCACCCCGCTGGCCTGCGCCAGCACCACCTCGACCCCGGCCGGGGTGGCCCGCCAGAACCCGCGCTCGGCGGTGAGGACCCGCCCGCCTACCAGCGTGCGCGCCGCATAGGCCAGGGCGAGCCCGCCGGCCACCTCGAAGTTCGCCTCCAGCGTCACCGGGAGGTCCGGCTCACCCGGCGCGCCGGCGGCGACCCCCTCGCCGCGCCAGCTGCCCAGCAGCCAGACGAGCGGCAGCAGCCCCGGATGGACCTCGCCTGGATCCTCCCCTGCCGCGTCCACCATCGCCGCCTCCCGCGCGGCGTCCGCCGCGAGGTAGCGCTCGAGGTCCGCCTTCAGCCCGTCGTCGCCCGCCCGTTCCTCGTGCTGGTCCACGAGCAGATCCTGTCAGCCGAGCAGCGTCCTCGAGATGATCATCTTCTGGATCTCCGTGGTGCCGCCGCCGATGGAGGCGAGCTTCGCGTCCCGCAGCGCCCGTTCGGCCGGGAAATCGCGCAGGTAGCCGTAGCCGCCGTGGATCTGGATGGACTCCAGCGCGTTCTCCACGGCGAGCTTGCCGACGAGTGTCTTGGCGACCGACGCCTCGACCTGATGCGGGACGCCCTGCTGCTTCATCCAGGCGGCCTTCCAGACGGCGTTGCGGCAGATCTCCAGGTTGATCATCATGTCGGCCAGCTTGTGGCCGATGACCTGGTGCCGGGCGATCGGCTTGCCGAACTGCTCGCGGGTCCTGGCGTAGGAGATCGTGTCCTCCAGCGTGGCCCGCATGCCCCCGAGGATCCCGGCGATCATGACGGTGCGCTCCCAGTCGAAGCACTCGAAGGCGACCCGCCACAGCGCCTCGTCCTGCACGCCGAGGACGCAGGAGTCGGGCACCCGCAGGTCGACCAGCGCGATCTCGGCGGTGGGGGAGGACCGGCAGCCCATCTTGTCCAACTCCCGACCGACTACGAAGCCCGGGGTGCCGGTGTCCACGACGAACGCCGTCGCGCCCTTGTCCGACGTCTTGGCCAGCACCGTGCAGACGTCCGCGATCGGCCCGTTGGTGATGAAGATCTTGGTGCCGTTGATCACCCACTCGTCGCCGTCGCGCACGGCGGTGGTGCGCATCGCGGCTGCGTCGGATCCGGCCTCCGGCTCGGTCGACGCCCACGCGCCGATCAGCGTCCCGTCGCACAGGCCCGGCAGCCAGCGCCGCTTGAGCTCCTCGCTGCCGTGCAGCCAGATCGGCACCGAGCCGATCACCCAGTGCGCCCCGAGGGAGAGGCCGAGGCCACCGTCACGCCCGCCGTAGCCCAGCGCCTCGTTGGCGGTGCAGCAGTCCAGGATGCTCCCGCCGGACCCGCCGTAGGACTCGGGGATCGGCAGCCCGATCAGCCCCGCGGCGGCCAGCTTGTCCCAGACCGGACGGTCGAAGCGCCCCTCCCGGTCGCGCTCCGCTGCACCGGGGGCGATGACGTCCCTGGCGAGGTCGACGGTGCTGTCGAAGAATGCCTGCTGCTCGGCGCTGCGGGAGAAGTCCACAGGTCAGCGCTGGCCGCGGTAGAGGTTGTAGACGACGTAGATGGAGAACCAGCCGATCACCGCGAAGGTCAGGATCAGCAGGACGAGATACACGGCCTCCAACACCAGCCGAGAGTACGGCGGCGGCCGCCGGTCTAGCGTCCCGAGGCGTGGCGCGCCCGCTCGTGGTCAAGTGCACCGCCGGCCTCGAGGCCCCGGAGCGGTGCTCGCAGGCCTTCACCGTCGCCGCCCTGGGGGTGGCGAGCGGAGTGGCCGTGTCGCTCTGGCTGACCGGTGAGGCCAGCTGGTTCGCCGTGCCGGGGAGGGCGGAGACCTTCGACCTGCCGGAAGCTGCACCGCTCGCGGACCTGCGCGACGCCGTGCTCGCGGGCGGCACGGTCACGTTGTGCTCGCAGTGTGCCGCCCGGCGGTCCCTCACCGCCGGCGACCTGCTCCCCGGGGTGCGGCTGGCCGGCGCGCAGACCTTCCTCGAGGAGGCGCTCGCCGACGGGGCCCAGGCGTTGGTCTACTAGCCCGTCATCGCTTGCCCCGCAGCTGCGGGAAGGCATCGGTCTCCGCGCACTCGCGCCAGAGCCCGCGCCGCTCCCGGCGGGCCAGTGACTCCGCGGCCGCGAGCTCTGAGGCGTGCTCGATGTTGGGACGGTAGGGCAATATCCGGGACGTCCCGCTCGCGGCCAGCAGCCCGGCGAGGAACCGGCCGTCAGGGAGCCAGACATCCCAGAGCTGCCGCTGATAGGCATCGGTGTGCTCCGACTCGAACGCCGCCGTCACCCGCACGCCGGTGATCAACCTGGTCGTCAGCGCGCTCGCCGCGTGCCCGAAGCAGGCCACCGGGGTGTTGGGCTTCACCGTCTCGGGAGTGTCCACGCCCAGCAGCCGCACCCGCACCGCCGGACCGGCGCCGCCCACCCGGGCGAGGAACGTGTCGCCGTCGACGACCCGCTGCACGACCGCCGTGAAGCTGCCACTGGGGACCGCGACCACGGGGGCGTCGCTGGCCACCGGCGGGGGCCCGGTGGGCGCCGACCCGCCGCACGCCGCCAGCAGCAGCGGCAGCAGCAGCGCGGGCAGACGGGAGCGGGGCACCAGCCGAGCCTGCCCCCAGGCTCCGGCACGTCCGCACTCGCCAGCCGTCACTGTGGACGGGCCACTCCACCGTCCCCAGCGGTGCCTGCACGCACCCATCTGCTGGTCGCGGTGAGCACGGACGGGCATGCTCGACATCGACCGGCGGCGTTCGGCGTCGGCGGCGAGGTCACGCTGGGCCGGGAGTCGGCACGGTGGTGGGCCGACCGGACCGACCGGCCCGAAGCTGGTGCACCGGTCTCCGTCGAGGATGCGGTGCCCGACCTCGCGGTGTGCGGAGGGTGGCGGGTAGTCATGCTCCGAGCAACACCAGGCCCTGAACGACCCGGTCAGACGGGCAGCGCGATCTCCGCATGGGCCACGACCCCGCGAGCCGCCGTCACGGTGGACTCCCCGATCGCCCCGGGCGCGAGCGCCCGCAGGGTCCAGGCCCCCGGCGCGGCGAAGAAGCGGAAGGCCCCGGCCGCCGAGGTCACCACCTCGGCGGTGAACTCACCCGTGCCGTCCAGCAGCCGCACGTAGGCACCGCTCACCGGCGTACCGCCGCGCGTGACCGTGCCCTGCACGAGCGACTCCGTGCCGACGTCCACCCCCGCCGGCGAGAGTGTCTGCTCCGGCGCCCCGCACATCAGACGTCCTTCGCGACGGGTACGCCGACGAGCGAGCCGTACTCGGTCCAGCTGCCGTCGTAGTTCTTCACGCCGGTCTGCCCGAGCAGCTCGTGCAGGGCGAACCAGGTGTGCGAGGAGCGCTCGCCGATGCGGCAGTAGGCGATGGTCTCCCTGCCCTCGTCGAGACCGGCGCCGGCGTAGAGGGCACGCAGCTCCTCGTCGCTCTTGAAGGTGCCGTCGTCGTTCGCGGCCTTGCTCCACGGCACGTTGACAGCGGTGGGGATGTGCCCGGCCCGCTGGCTCTGCTCCTGCGGGAGGTGGGCCGGGGCGAGCAGCTTGCCGCTGAACTCGTCGGGCGAGCGCACGTCGACGAGGTTCTTCGTGCCGATCGCGGCGATGGTCTCGTCCCGGAAGGCGCGGATGGACAGGTCCTGCTCCTTTGCGACGTAGGTCGTCGCCGGCCGCGCCACCACCTCGGCGGTGAGCGGGCGGGAGTCGAGCTCCCACTTCTTGCGCCCGCCGTCGAGCAGCTTCACGTCGCGGTGGCCGTAGAGCGTGAAGTACCAGTACGCGTACGCCGCGAACCAGTTGTTGTTGCCGCCGTAGAGGACCACGGTGTCGTCGTTGTCGATCCCCTTGGCCGACAGCAGCTTCTCGAACCCGGCCCGGTCGACGAAGTCGCGGGCGACCTGGTCCTGCAGCTCGGTCCGCCAGTCCAGCCGGACGGCCCCGGCGAGGTGGCCCTTGTCATAGGCGGAGACGTCCTCGTCGACCTCGACGAACACGACCTTCGGGTCGTCCAGGTGCTCAGCTGCCCAGTCGGCGGTGACCAGGCTGTCGGTGCGGCTCATGCGGTGACTCCTCGGGAAGAAGTGCGACGGGTGAGGCGGGCGCGGGTGTGGGTGAGGGACAGGTGGAGCTCGCAACCGAGGCACAGGCCCACGGTCGCGTTCAGCAGCGCGGCGACGAGCGCCGCTGCGGTGGCCACCAGACCGACCGTGTGCGCGCCGACGAACAGCGCGACGGTGCCGGCGGCGGCGAAGACCAGGCCGACGGCCTGGGCCGTGCGGGGAGGCGCGGCGTCCTCGGTCTCGACCGGCGGGCCGATCCGAGGGCGGACGAGCGAGCGGAACAGCAGTGAGTACGGCGAACGGCCCACCCCCAGCCCGGCGCCGATGGCGAAGACCAGCGCCTGGGCCAGCAGCAGCCAGCCGCTGCCGGTGAGCAGGACCAGGCCCAGCACGACCGAGGTGATGGCCGCGGACAGTCGCAGGCCGCGCGGGTCGACCTGCGGGCGGGTGGTGGCGGGCATGGCGGTGGGTGCCTTCTGACGAGGCGGACGGGTGGGGTGGGTGCGTCAGAGGGCGGGACACAACGCGGAGCACACGCGCGCGAAGTCGACCGCGCGGCGCACCACGAGCCGCGATCCCATGCGGGTCACGCTACCGCCCCGTCCTGGCGGCCCTGGCGGGCAGCCGACCTGGGACCCGGCCCGACGGCGGACTCCAGCGCGGCGAGCACCTCGTCGCGGCGGGGCTGCCCGCTGGCTCGGCGGATGACCCTCAGGTCGCCGTCGAGCACCAGCACGGTGGGAGTTCGCCGCACGTCGAGCGCCCGCACGGCCTCCAGGTGGCTCTCGGCGTCGACCTCGACGTGCCGCACTCCGGGGACGACGCGGGCGGCCTCGGCGAGCAGCGAGCGGGTCGCCCGGCAGGGCGCGCAGAACGCCGAGCTGAACTGCAGCAGGGTGGCCCGCTCCCCCGGCTCGGGGACCAGTGCAGCCAGGTGGGGGTCCACCGCAGCGGCGTCGGAGGCAGCCGCCACGGGGCGCACCCGCCCGTCCCTGGCCCGCCGCAGCAGCGCGAGGCCGGCGGCAACGGCAAGGGCAGCGGCGAGCACCACGACCCCGGTCACGTGGGCGACAACAGGATCGCGGGGAGCCGGATTCCCGCGGCGGGCGGTCAGCCGCTCCGGCCCACCGGGATCACGATGGCGGAGCCGGCTGCCGCGGCCGTCACGCCGGCGTCGGTCACCGTGCCCGAGGTGAGGTGCAGGCCGAAGGGCAGGGACGGCAGCGGCAGGTCGATGGTCAGCAGCTGCCGGGCCTGGGAGCGCAACGCGCTCGGCACCCGGTCCAGCGCCTGCGGCAGCGGGACGACGTGCAGCGTGTCGGCGCTGGCCGTGACCACCGCGTCAGCGCCCACTCCGGTCGAGAGGCCGAACGCCGAGACCATCCCGGTCACTCGCAGCCGAGCGCCCCCTGCGGAGGACAGCGAGACCAGCGATCCGGCGTACTTCTTCACGAGCGCGTTAAGCGCGGCGTAGTCGATGTCGACGGACCCCGAGCCGCGGTCGACGGGCACCTGCTCGATGCGGCCGCCCAGCGCGTCGGCGAGCCGCACGTGCACGCCCTCGGTGTGGACCCTGACCGCTGCGATCCGCACGCCGTTGCTCGTGATCCCGCGAGCGGTGAGGTCGATGCCGTCGTATCGGCCGCCCACCACCTGGGTGAGGAACGGGAAGCCGTGGATGGTCACGTCCGGCCGCTCGGCGAGCCCCTCTGCGGTCTGCACGCGCCCGGCCAGCTGACGGGTGGCGACGTAGGCCGCGACGCGGTCGCCCACCACGAGCAGTCCGGCCAGCACCACCAGGGTGATCAGCAGCTTGCGCACCGGCGCTGCCGTCCCTAGCCGAGCACGAGGCGGCCGACGAGCGCTCCGCCGGTCAGCCCGGCGGCCAGCGGCAGCGCGCCGAGCGCGGCCCACGCGCGGAACCCGGCGGCGGGGAGGCCGGACCTGAGCGCCGCCGCAACCACGGCGGCCCCGGCTGCCGCCGGGAGGCCGAGCACGGCGCCGTCCGCGACCTCCAGGCCGGCGGCGGCACCGGCGGCCAGCGCCCCTGCGACTGCCCCCAGGCCGACGGCGGCGGCCAGCGCCGACCCGGCGGGAGGGGCGAGCAGCACCACGACGGCGGCGACGCCCGCCGCGACGGTGACGGCCGTCACCGCTGCCGCCCCGGAGGACAGTCCCCGCAGCACCACCGCAGCGGAGGGGTCAACGGCGACCAGGACCAGGGCCACGCTCGCGGTCAGCGACGGCGTGGTCCCGGGTCGGTCGCGACGGGTGACCTCGGCGGCGACCGCGGCGACGAAGGCAACCCCGGCGACGGGCGCCAGCCGCCGCAGCGACCCGACCGGCCCGGTGGCGAGCAGCACGTCGGCTGCGAGCGACGCGCCACCGGCGACGACGGCCGCGCGGAGGGCAGTGGGCGCGTGCACGGCGCCGGCCAGCCCGGCCACCACGGCCACCTGCAGCAGGCCGACAGCAACGGCAACGCCCCCGCGGCCGGGCAGGTGCGCCGCCAGGGCAACGACGAGGGCGAGCGCCACGACGAGCGCCGCGACCGGCGCCACGACCGGAGGGAGGGCCACCCGGTCGATCTGGTCCCGCGCCGCGGTGGTGGGCACGCTCACCGGCCGACCTTCTCACGCCCGGCGGCGCGCCAGCAGGACGGGCAGGTACGCCGCGAGGCGCGCGAGCAGCTCCGGGTCGCGCGCAACCGCCTGCTCGGCGTGCCCGAGCCCGGGCACCTCCCACAGCTCGGCGGTGGGCCCTGCCGCCGCCACCAGGGCCCGCCCGTGGTCCGCGCCGAGGTAGTGGTCGCTGTCCCCGTGGACGACCAGCAACGGCAGGGCGACGCGTCCCGCCGCGGCGAGGGTCGTCACCGGGGGGGCAGCTCGGTCCCACCCAGCGGGATCCACCCGGGCCCCCATCCGCCCCGACACGAGCCGGCCCAGTCGCGTCTCCACCAGGCGGTGCAGCCGCCGCATCGCCACCGTCTCCGCGTGCTCGACGGTCGCGTACCACCGGCTCGTCGTCGACACGACGACGACGGCATCCGGCCGGGACAGCAGGACGTGACCGTGCACCGCCGTGCCGACCAGCCCGGCCTGCCGCAGCACGGCCGAGCCACCCATCGACCAGCCGGTGGTGACCACCCGGTCCGCGCCCAGCTCGCGCAAGGTGCGCACGGCCGCGTCGACGTCGAGCACCTCACGGTCGCCGAGCGTGCTGAATCCCGTGGAGGCGCCGTGGCCGCGGTGGGACAGGAGCAGGACCGCGCCGTACGCCGCAAAGGCACGCCCGATCGCCTGGACCTCGTCTCGCTCGAGGCTGCCGGAGAAGCCGTGTGCCACCAGCACTCCCACGCCGACCGGGCCAGCGGCGGGCGGCGGCACGTGCCACGCCGCCAGCCGCTCGCCGTCAGCCGTGTGCACCGTCACGGGGGTCCCCGGCAACCTGACCGTCACGTGCCGGTAGTCTTCCTGTCGTCGGGGGAGGCAACGGCGCCGGAGACGACCCCCACACCGGATCTGCCTCCAGATGAGGTGGGCCGGACGCACAGACCGACTCCGGAGGCCGCCATGGGCGCCCTGCTCCTGCTCACACCTGCCACCAGCGCCACCACCCCGGGTGCAGCCCCGCGCGGTGCGGCGCCGCACGACGTGCTGCCAGCCCTCGCCCTGCTCGGCCACCGTGTCAGCGTGGGCCCGCTGGAGGCTGCGGCGCTGCTGGACGCGGCGCCCGCTGACGCCCTGCTCGTCGACGCACGTCGCGATCTCGTTGCGGCCCGCGGCCTGTGCCGGCTGCTGCGCACCACCGGGACGGCGACCCCCCTCATCGCGATCGTCAGCGAGGGCGGGCTGGCCGCGGTCTCGGCCGAGTGGGGCGTCGACGACGTGGTGCTCGCCGACGCCGGCCCGGGCGAGGTGGAGGCCCGGCTGCGGCTGGCAACCGGCCGTGCCATCGCGGCCGCCGACGCCGCCGGCACCTCCGACGGCGTCACCCGCGCCGGCGACCTGGTCATCGACGAGACGACGTACGCCGCCAAGCTCAAGGGCCGGCCGCTCGACCTCACCTTCAAGGAGTTCGAGCTGCTGAAGTACCTCGCGCAGCACCCCGGCCGGGTCTTCACCAGGGCCCAGCTGCTGCAGGAGGTGTGGGGCTACGACTACTACGGCGGCACCCGCACGGTCGACGTGCACGTGCGCCGGCTGCGGGCCAAGCTCGGCACCGAGCACGAGGCGCTGATCGGCACCGTGCGCCACGTGGGGTACAAGTTCGTGCTGCCGCCATTGACCGCCGCCGTCCCGAAGGACGCGGCCGCGGTCGACGTCACCGACGCCGCGCTGCAGGTGCGCTGACTCGGTCCCGGTGCTAGCTGGGTGCTTGCCGGCCTTGCGCTGTTCGCCTGCCGTTCACACATCGGGTAGGGGCGTGTTCACTGCCGCTCCTAGCGTCCGGGGCAGACGGGAGTGGGAGGCCGACCCGGTCGCCCGCACCGCCCACCTGGAGGTCCCCCTCGTGAACTCCCCCCGCCGCCGCGTGCTCACCGTGGCCGCCGCTGCTTCCGCCGCGCTGGCCCTGACCGCCTGCGGCACCAACAACAACTCCACCGGCTCTCCTGCCGCCACGACCCCGCCGGCCCCGGTCGCCACAACCGCCGCCGAGGCGCCGACCAGCGCACCCGACACCAGTGCCGCGACGACCGGTGCTGCGACGACAGGTGCGGCGGGCGGGGCGCCCGTCGCCTGCGCCGCCGGCAGCCTGGCCGGCGCCGGCTCGACGTTCCAGAAGAACTTCGAGTCCCAGGCCATCAAGGACTTCGGGTCGGTCTGCTCCGGCACCAAGGTCGATTACCAGCCCACCGGTTCGGGCGCCGGCATCCAGTCCTTCGGCACCGGCCAGGTCGACTTCGCCGGCAGCGACTCGCTGATGAAGGCCGACGAGCAGGCCACCGCCAATAGGCGCTGCGGCGGCAGCCCGGCGATCCACATCCCGCTCACGGCGGGCGCGGTGGTGCTCACCTACAACCTCAAGGGCTTCACCGGGGACCTGAAGCTGTCGCCAGCCACCGTGGCCGGCATCGCGCAGAACAAGATCACCACGTGGGACGATCCCGCGATCAAGGCCGACAATGCCGGGGCCAAGCTGCCCTCGACCGACATCACCTTCGCCTACCGCAACGACTCCTCCGGCACCACCGACATCCTCAGCAGGTACCTCACCGCCGCCGCGGGCAAGGTCTGGACCCTCGGCACGGGCAAGGACATCCAGTTCCCCGGCGGCCAGGGCCAGAAGGGCTCCGACGGCGTGGTGAACGCGGTGAAGAGCACCGACGGCGGGATCACCTACACCGAGCTGTCCTACGCGGTCTCCAACCAGCTGAAGACCGTCCAGGTGAAGAACGCCTCCGGCGCCTTCGTCGCCCCCTCCGGTGCGGCCTCCGCAGCCGCGCTCAAGACGGCCAAGGTCGACGCCAGCATGGGTGACCTACGTATCTCCCCCGACTACGTCTCCAGTGACCCGGCCGCCTACCCGGTGGCGGCGCCGACGTACGTCATCGTCTGCAGCAAGGGCAACAAGCGTGCCGCGGCGCTGAAGAGCTACGTCTCCTTCGCCACCGGCACCGAGCAGAGCAAGGCCGACAGCGTCGGCTACGCCCCGCTGCCCGACGTCATCGCCACCAAGGTCGCCCCGCTGGTCGCCTCCATCGCCTGACCTGACCCTCCCGCCGGGTGGGCGCCCTTCCTCAGCATGGGGGCGCCCACCTCAGCCCCGTCGGTCGCACCCAGCGAGAGGCAGACTGGTCCCATGGCTGAGCGCGACACCCGCCGCGGCACGCTGTCCACAGCCGCCCCACCCGACCTGCCGCACGTCGGGACGCCGGACAGCCCGCCGGATCTCGAGCGCGGCGCACCCTCCCGCGACGCCGTCGATGCCGACCTGACCGCGAGCCCGCTCGGCGGCAGCTCGCCGGGCCCGACCGCCGGCGCCGGCGCGAGCACCGGTCGACGCGGGGATCGCATCTTCGCCGGCGTCACCAGCGCGGCCGGCATCTTCGCCCTGGTGATCATCGTGGCGATCTTCGCCTTTCTGGTGAAGGAGGCGGTGCCGGCGCTGTCGGCCAACAAGGGCGACTTCTTCGGCACCCGCACCGTGCAGACCACCAGCGACACCTCGCTCAAGTTCGGCATCCCGGTGCTGCTCGCCGGCACCGTCGTCAGCAGCCTGATCGCCCTGCTCCTGGCCGTCCCCGTCGCGCTCGGCGTGGCGCTGTGGGTCACGCAGTACGCCGGGAAGCGGGTCGCGCGGCCCGTCGGCTACCTGGTGGACCTGCTCGCGGCCGTCCCGTCGGTGGTCTACGGACTGTTCGGCCTGTTCTTCCTCGCCCCCCGCTTCACGGCGGTGCAGAAGTTCCTGTCGGTCCACCTGGGTTGGATCCCCTTCTTCGACAAGCACCGTGGCGGCCTCGTCGCCGGCGGCACCTCGCTGCTGCTGGCCGGTGTGATCCTCGCGGTCATGATCATTCCGATCATCGCGGCCATCAGCCGGGAGGTCTTCGTGCAGGTGCCGACCGCCAACCGGGAGGCCGCGCTCGCGCTGGGGGCGACCCGGCTGGAGATGATCCGGATGGCGGTGCTGCCCTTCAGCCGGGCCGGCGTGGTGAGTGCCGTGATGCTCGGCCTCGGCCGGGCTCTCGGTGAGACCATCGCGGTCGCCCTGGTGCTGTCCACCGGCAACCGGCTCTCGCTGGACGTGCTCGGCACCGGCAACAGCATCGCCGCCAACATCGCCACCCAGTTCGGCGAGGCCAGCGCCAAGGGCCGCGGGGCACTGGTCTCCACCGGGCTCGTGCTGTTCGTGATCACGCTCGTGGTCAACCTGATGGCCCGCGGGATCGTCTACCGCTCCAACCGCATCAGCACGAAGGGCTCCGCGTGAGCGCCCGAGCGAGCGCAGCGAGTGAGCAGCGAGCGCGCGAGGGGATCGCGTGAGCGCCGCGACGCTGGTGCTGGGCGGCGGGGGGATCCGCAGCAGCCGCAAGCTCAGCCTCGTCGAGCTGGGGATCCTGGTGGCGGCGACGGCCCTGGTGTCGCTCGGCCTGTTCGCCATCACGCCGCTGCAGGGCCGCGCCGACTTCCTGGTCTTCACCCTCGCGCTCTATGCCGTGGTGCAGACCGCCGCGTCGTTCGTCGTGGAGGGACGTCGGCAGGCGCTGGACCGGCTGATGACGCTCGGGGTGCGGCTGGCGTTGCTGCTGGCGCTCGTCCCCCTCGTCGCAGTCGCCGTCTTCGTCGTCGTGCGCGGGGTGAAGGGCATCAGCCTGGACTTCCTCAGCCACTCGATGGCCGGCATCGGTCCCAACGACCTCGGCGGCGGCGCGTACCACGCCATCGTCGGCACCGTCGAGCAAGTGGCCATCGCCTCGGTCATCGCCGTGCCGCTAGGCCTGCTCACCAGCGTCTACGTCACCGAGTACGGCCGGGGCAAGCTCTCCACCGCCATCCGCTTCGTGATGGACGTCATGACCGGCGTGCCGTCGGTGGTGACCGGCCTGTTCGTCTTCGCCTTCTGGGTGATCGTGTTCGGCCCGTCCGGCTTCGCCGCCTCGCTGGCGCTGGCGATCCTGATGCTGCCGGTGGTCATGCGCTCCGCCGAAGAGATGATCAGGCTGGTGCCGGACGACCTTCGCGAGGCGTCCTACGCCCTGGGCATCCCGAAGTGGAAGACGATCCTGTCGATCGTGCTGCCCACCGCCTCGGCCGGGATCACCACCGGCGTCATGCTGGCCGTCGCCCGCGTCACGGGCGAGACGGCGCCCGTGCTGCTCACCGCGCAGCTGACCGACTCGATCAACAACTCGCCGTTCACCGGCAAGCAGTCCGGCCTCGGCGCCTACATCTTCCAGCAGGCCGGCTCGTCGGCCGCCAACCACGAGAACAGGGCGTATGCCGCGGCCCTGACGCTGATCGTCATCGTGCTCGCCCTCTACGTCGGCGCGCGACTGCTCACCCGCCGCAACTCCCTGGTCAACTGACCTCCCCGACATCCAGGAGACCCGTGTCCAAGAGCATCGAGGTCAAGGACCTCAACGCCTTTTACGGCGACTTCAAGGCCGTCGCCGACATCACCATGAGCATCCATCCGGGCACCGTCACGGCGTTCATCGGCCCCTCCGGCTGCGGGAAGTCGACGTTCCTGCGCACCCTGAACCGCATGCACGAGGTGCTGCCCGAGGCGCGGGTCGAGGGCTCGATCCAGCTCGACGGCCAGGATCTCTACGGCCCCGGCGTCGACCCGGTCGACGTCCGACGCTCGGTGGGCATGGTCTTCCAGCGGCCGAACCCGTTCCCGACCATGTCGATCTATGACAACGTGGTGGCCGGCCTGCGCCTGAACGGCACCAAGAAGAAGACCGTGCTCGACGAGGCCGTGGAGAAGTCGCTGCGGGGCGCCGGCCTGTGGGACGAGGTGAAGGACCGGCTCGGCAAGCCCGGGGCCGGCCTGTCGGGCGGTCAGCAGCAGCGGCTGTGCATTGCCCGTGCCGTCGCGGTGGAGCCCGAGGTGCTGCTGATGGACGAGCCGTGCTCGGCGCTGGACCCGATCTCCACCTTGGCCATCGAGGACCTCATCAACAAGCTCAAGGACCAGTACACGATCGTGATCGTCACCCACAACATGCAGCAGGCCTCCCGGGTCAGCGACGAGACGGCCTTCTTCAACCTGTCCGCGATCGGCGAGCCGGGACGGCTGGTGGAGAAGGACAGCACGGAGAAGATGTTCACCCACCCCAGCGACAAGCGCACCGAGGATTACGTCACCGGCCGCTTCGGCTGACCCCGCCGGGCCGGGGCGCCGGGGGGGCGGGGCCGGCGCGCTGGCCCGGCACCTCGCGCTCCGTGTCGCGGATCTAGGGAACAAACGGCGAGTTCGGCCCGCCACCTCGTGCTTCGTGTCGCGGATCGAGGGAACAAAGGGCGAGCTGGGCCCGGCACCTCGTGCTTCGTGTCGCGCAGACGGTGGGCCGGTCAGGCGTGGGGGCGGCGGCTGGCGGGGCCACGCTGGCCACGGCCAGGCCGGCGGCGGGCAGGAGAAGCGAACGGGGGGCCTCGGGCAGCGCGGCCGATGCGGCCTCCACGCCGGAGACGAGCAGCGGCGCGGCCCGCGGCCGCAGCTCGGAGCCCGGCCGCCGTCCCGACCCCCGCGTGTCACGGCCACCAGAGCCGGTCGAGCTCCGCCTGCTTGTCCGCCAGGGCCCGGGCAAGGGCACCGCTCGCCGCCGCGAGCTCGAGCGCTCCGGCCAACCAGGCCCAGCGCTGCTCGGGCGTCGAGCGCGCCTGCGCCCTGGCCTGTACCGCGGTCAGCCCCTCGAACGTCGCGGCCTCCCACGGGTCGCCGTCGCTTCTCACCCTGCGCTCCCGCGCCGCAGGGCCTCGACGTCACTGAGGTCGCGCGGTCGTCCCGCAGCGACCTTCATCGCGATCAGGTGCTCGACCGAGGCCACCCGCACCTCCCGCCGACCGGCCCGCAGCAGTTCGCTGGCGGCGTAGAGCTCCTCGAAGGGGACCGGGTCCTCGGCAAACAGGTCGACCTCCCGGAGGGGGTCGGACGGGTCCTGGAAGGAGAAGACCTGCAGGTGCCGGTCCCGCACCCAGCCACGGCGCTGCTCGGGGTCGGCGAACGCGGCGGCGGGGACCGGCAGGCGGGGCACCAGCCCCACCGCGGTGAGGGCGTCGACCGCCCTGCGCGCCGGCGCGGCCGCCAGGTCCAGCGCCAGGTCCAGGTCGACGGTCAGCCGTGGGTGACCCCGTAGCACGACGGCCACGCCGCCCACGACGACGTGGCGCACGTCGGCGGCGACCAGCGCGGCCAGCACGTCGTCGTACCGCTCCAGTGCCGAGGCCATGTCCCCAGCCTGCACCCGTGACCGCTGTTGAGCCGCTCGTCACCCGGCGTACACCAGTGAGGGGCAGACCGCGAGGCATGGACCTCACGCTGCTGAGCGTCATCGGGCTGGTCGGACTGGCGCTGTGCTTCGACGACACACAGGTCGGTGCCCTGGCGTACCCCGACGACCCACGCAAGGAGCGGCCGGTGGCCCTGCGTCCGGGCGCCGGCAGCGTGCTGGCCGGCTCCCCGCTGTAGCCGGTGGAGGCCACGGCGCTCGCCGCCCGCCTGCTCGACGGCCTCCCGGCGAACCGCACCCTGGGGGTCCGCGTGGTCTCCGCGGTTGACGGGGCCGGGGTCTGCGAGCTGGCGGTGACGGAGCCGGTCACCAACGTGATCGGCGCGCTGCACTCCAGCGGCGTCGCCGCCCTCGTCGACGCGGCGGCGCTGGCCGCGGTGCTCGCGGCGCTGCCATCGGAGGCCGTCGCCTTGAGGGCGCAGGCACTGGGCCTGCGGGCCCGGCTGCAGTTCCTGCGCCCCGTGCGCGGGACGGCGACGGGCAGCTGCCGGCTGTCGGACGAGGCCGTCGGCGCCCTGACCGCCATGGTCCAGGGCGGCGGACCGGCGTCGTGCACGACGGTGACCGAGGTGCGGGCCGGCGGCGCTGAGGTCCTGGCCCGGGGGGAGTTCGACTGGACGGTCAGGCTCGCGCCGCGGGGCTGACGTCGGCCGGTCGTGCCGACCGGCGGCCCCGCACGACGACGCCGGCCAGGAGCAGCGCCCCCAGGGCGAGCGCCGGCCACCCCCACGCCGGTCTCCCGGCACCGGGGCCTGGCGGGGCCGCGGCCTGACCCGCACCAGAGTCGAGGTGGAGCAGGAGCAGCGGGCCGGCGGCGAGCACGGGCACCGGCGGGTCCAGAGACGAGGGGCCGTTCGACGGCGTGTCCGCGGACGGTGGGCCTGACGACGACGGGCCCGCCGGCGATGGTCCGGGCTCCTGGGGCGCCAGCTGCGGAGCCTGGGCACTGACAGCCGGAGCCGGGAGCGTGAGCGCCAGGTCGGCGACGGGCAGACCGACGGGAGCTGGGTCCGCGCGTTCCGCGGTGACGTGCGCGGTGGACCGAGCCCCGCCGAGCGGCTGCACGACGACCGCTGCCACCGGACCAGGCAGGTGGAGGAGGGACATCGCCCGGTCGGCAGCCACCGCCAGCCGTCCGGCGTCACCGTCGAGCGCGACCGTGGGACCGTCGAGCGCGACCCTGGACGGCGTCCCGCGGTAGCCGAGGGTGCGCGCCACGCCGGCGACCGTCAGCTCGCGCCGCCAGCCGGTGCTGGTGCGGCAGACCGTCACCGCCCCCGGCTGTCCGCGGTCGTCCAGGAGCACCTGCTGTCGGGTGTGGGCGATCGCTGCGAGGAGCTCGCGGGGCGCCGGTCCGTCCGCCACCTGCACCGTCGAGGGATCCGGGGAGGCGAGCGCGGCCGAGCGGGAGGCGATGACCAGCGCGTCCATCGCGGCGCTTTGCCCCAGCACCTGCACCGGCGGCCGCAGGAGCTCGAGCGCCCCGTCGATCGACAGCTCGTCGCGCACCGTCAGGGCACCGCTCCGGCTGGTCACCCGCCACGACCCGGCGTAGTCGTGCCCCCCGCTGGCGAGGTGCCCCCCGGGCGCCGGCGCCAGCAGCAGGTCCTCGGTGCGGGAGCGGACGGCCTCTCCCGCCGCGTCGACGGTCGTCACCTTGAGGGCGTCACCGGCACCGACGAGGTGCAGCGCCGCCCCCGCCGGAAGCTCCACGGAGGAGGGCCCGAGGTAGGCGTGACCCGGGCCGATGAGCCGGGCGTCCAGTGCGGAGACGTCTCCCTCGGTGAGCGTCGCCACCACTGGACGGTCGGGGGCCGCGCCCACCGTGCCTGCGACCTGACCGAGGATCGCGCGTGCGTCGAGCCCGCGGCGCGCGCCCTCGACCGCCGCGTCGAGGGGCAGCCCCGCCCGGCCGCTGCAGCCCGGGCCGCGCAGGGTGACTCGGTCGCCCGCGTCGCCCGCCACCGCCGGGGCGGGGAGGGCGAGCAGCACGGCCGCGGTGGCGCAGGCCAGGGTGGGACCGACGAGTCGGGCAGAGCTCACCGGTGCCACAACCGCAGTGCACACACCCGGGGTGACGGGACGGCAGACGGGAGGTGACGGACGCGGGAAGAGGGACCGCGTCGGTTGCCCTCGCCGGGCCACCGGGAACACCGCATGCATGAACCCTCTCAAGAAGCTGCTGGGCGATCGGGCGACCCCCGCCGAGGACGAGCTGACCGCCACGGACTACGACGCGCAGAGCGACCTCGCGCTCCCCACGCACGGCCACGAGGCGGAGCCCGGGGACGTGTTCGCCCCGTACGCCGGGAGCGTGGTCCCCACCGAGCAGAGTCCGGGCTACGACGTGGACCGCGACACCGGCGCCTGACCGGACCCGCACGCGGCGACGGGCCGGTCCCCCGAGGAGACCGGCCCGCCGCCGCACGTCCGTGGTGCTACGTGATCGTGACCGTGATCGTCTTGGAGCTGGCGCCGGTGTTGACCGGCGTCCCGATGACCTTGACCACGAGGCGGTAGGTGCCCTTGGCCAGGGTCTGGGTCTTGAACGCGATCTGGTTGGTGCCCTGCGCCTCGCCAGGGAAGAACTTCCGCTGCTTGGCATTGACCAGCTGCAGGACCTTCAGCTGGCGGCCCCTGCTGTCCACCAGGAGCAGCTGCACGCGCTCCTGGCGGCTGGAGCTGGTGAGGAACCCGGGGCGGGTCTCCGCGGTGACCGTGACCTTGTTGCCCCTGACGGCGGCCCTGGCGGACCGGTAGGTGAGGATGACCCGGCTGAACGCCTGGTCGCTGGTGACCCCGAGGGCCTGGGTGAAAAAGAACCCGTTGTAGAGCGGCATGGTGGTGAAGACGTAGTTGCCGCTGGCGTCGGTCTTGGTCGCGCCGACCGTGTTGGTGACGCCGTCGCTGTAGGTGACCTTCAGGACGACGTCCTGGCCGGAGATGCCGACCGCGTTGCGCGCAAGCACGCCGGTGAGCGTGATCCGCTCACCCTTATTCACGAAGACCTTCGAGGTCTGGATCTTCAGCGTCGGGACGACGACCGCCGCGGACTTCGGGGTTCCGAGGACACCCGGGCTGGCGGCGCCGGTGCCGACGGCGTTGGTCGCCTTCACCGTGACCGTGTAGGCGGTGCCGTTGGTGAGCCCGGTGACGGTGATCGGGCTGGTCGTGCCGGTCGCGGTGACCGGGGTGCCGGAGGCCGGCGTCGCGGTGACGGTGTAGCCGGTGATCGCGCTTCCGCCGTTGTCGGCGGGGGCGGTGAAGGTGACCAGGAGCTTGGCGTCGCCCGGGGAGACCATGACGCCGGTGGGCGCGCCGGGCGCCGTGGCGGCGGGCGTGCCGTTGACCGCAGGCGTGCTGGCGGCGCTTGTGCCGACCGCGTTGGTCGCGGTCACCGTCACGGCATAGACCGTGCCGTTGGTGAGGCCGGGGACGACGATCGGGCTCGAGCTCCCGGTCGCGGTGACGGCGGCACCGGTGGTGGGCGTGGCGGTGACGGTGTAGCTCGTGACCGGGTTGCCCGGGTTGACGGGCGGCGTGAAGGCCACGGTCAGCTTGCCGTTGCCGGGGGTAACCGTGACGGCCGTGGGAGCGTCCGGGGCCGTCGACGGCGTGGCGGTTATCGCGTTGCTCGCGGGGCCGGTGCCCTGGGTGTTGGTGCCGGTCACCGTCACGGTGTAGGCGGTGCCGTTGGTGAGGCCGGTGACCGTCAGCGGAGACGTCGCGTCGGTCACGCTGACGGGGGTGCCACCGCCTGCGGGCGTCGCCGTGGCGGTGAAGCTGGTCGCCGCGTTGGCCGTCCCGGCGTCAGCGGCGTTCGGGATGAAGTTCGCAGTTAGCGTTCCATTGCCCGGGGTGACGCTGGTCAGCGCGGGAGCGTTCGGAGCACCGACGACGGTCACGACGTCGGTGTCGACGGCGCTGAGGGCGACGGGCGTAGTCGGCGTGGTCACGTCGTCGAGGACTGAGGCGATGGAGATCGAGCGAGCCTGCGTCGCGCCCTGGTCGAGGCTAGTGGTGAACGGGGTCGTGGCGCTGTAGCCGGGGGCGACGTCGAAGCCGGCCTGCGGGCCGAAGTACCCCGTCACCGTGTTCGCGTTCGCACCCTGAACGAAGGGGACCTGAGCCGTGGGCGGCGTGCCACCCGTCTGGTATACAAGGTGGACCTTGGTCGGGTCCAGCGGGCTCGACGCGGTCAGCGTGAAGTCCAGGCGGGCCTTGGGGTAGTCGACACCGCCGTCGGCCGCGGCCGGGTTCGTCAGCATCCCGGTGAGGGGAGCGGTGGCGCCGCCCTCGGCGAGCGTCGCCGGGGCCGTCACGGTGACCACCGGCGGCGCCGGCTTCACGACGTAGCTCTGCGCCGTGGAGCTGGAGGCGACGAAGGCCGTCGGGACGCTGGGGGTGAAGGCCGCCGTGAGGCTCGCGGTCCCGATGGGCAGCGTGGTGGTGGTCGTCGCCGTCCCGTTGGTCACGGTCACCGGGCTGCCGATGGCGGTCCCATTGTTGGCGAAGGTGACGGTGCCGGCCGCGGCCGGGGACACCGTGGCGGTCAGCGTCTCCTGCGTGTTGTACGGCGCGGGGCTGGCCGGGGAGACGGCCAGGGTGGTCGTCGTCGCGAGAGCAGCCGCGGGCGCGTCGAAGGTGTAGCGGCTGGCATCGGCGTTGAAGAGAACCGAGCCCTCGAAGGTCCCGCCCGGGGTCGCGAGGGCGTCGATGCACTTCATCTCGATCCGCACCCGCTCGTTCGGCGCGATCGTCGCACCGGCCATCTTGAAGGCGTCGGTGAAGGTCTGACCGAACGGCACCGACATGGGGCTGGTGCGGCTGTAGTTCGCGGTGGACGCCTGCACCGTCTGCCCGGTCTTCTGCTTGCCGGCCGCATCCAAGGACGGACTGAAGAGGATGACGGCGATGGTGTTCTGGTCCGGGTTGGTCGTGCCGTCGGCGTCCTTGCCGTCGCAGGGGGCGGAGGACGTGACCGTCGGTGGCGTCGCGGCGACACCGGAGGCGGGGCTCATCGCCGAGATGACGCCGAGGGTGCCGGCCGGCACCTGCTGGTCAGCGGAGGCGGCCGGGGCGAGCAGACCGGCGAAGGCGCCGACGGTCATCGCGACGACGGTCGTGCGCGCGGCAGTGCCCATCCTGGTGTTCACACGGATCCCATCTGTTGGTGTGGTTAGGCGGTCCGATAGGATGCCCGGACCGGGACTGGCAGCCCAGACCCTGGCGACAATGCCGCCCTGACCTGCGAGGCGTCAAAGGCCAGGGGCCTCCTCCCGGTCAGCGAGCGGTGTGCGGCCGCGAGGCACATCGCCGCCGGCTGGCGCGGCGTCGCGGAGGACCATCTCGAGACCCGCGGCGCACAGGTCGTCCACGGATCGCCCCGTGCGCTCGGCGAGCTCGCTCACCAAGCGCAGGAGGTCGCCGCGGATGGCGACGTGCAGGTGTACCAGCGGGGGCGGCAGCGGGTCGGGGTCTCGGTGCAGCTCGTCCACCCGTCCCAGGGCGACTGCTTGCTCGTGCAGGCGCTCTGTGACTGGCCGTCCGTCAGCGGGCACGTCCTCGTGCACCATCGTGGCCGTACCGGAGAGCGCCTCGACGCGGTCGAGGGCCTCGGCCTCGTCGAGTAGTGCACGGGCCGTCGTCACGGTCGCCGGTACGATCGGCGCGGCATGCACCTCCGGCCCACCGGAGCGCGCGGCTCCGGCCTCGGTACCGCCCTGCATGTCCGCCTCGGTCATCTGGCCTGCATCATCTCAGCCGAACCGACCGTTGACGTAGTCCTCGGTGCGTGGGTCCTGTGGCGACCCGAACATGATCGACGTAGGTCCGTGCTCGACGATCACGCCCGGAGTGCCCTGCGCGGCGAGGAAGAAGGCGCAGTGGTCGGAGACCCGAGCCGCCTGCTGCATGTTGTGCGTCACGATGATGATCGTCACCTCCCGCACGAGCTCGGCGATCGTCTCCTCGATCCGCCGGGTCGACGTCGGGTCGAGCGCGGAGCACGGCTCGTCCATCAGCAGCACGCGCGGCCGGACGGCGAGGGACCGGGCAATGCACAGACGCTGCTGCTGCCCTCCGGACAGGCCGCCCCCGGGCTGGCGGAGGCGGTCCTTGACCTCCTGCCACAGTCCCCCCTTGCTGAGGCACTCCTCCACGAGTGCATCCTTGTCGCTGCGCGAGACCTTCTGGCCGGTGAGCTGCAGACCTGCCACGACGTTGTCATAGATCGACATGGCCGGGAACGGGTTCGGCTTCTGGAAGACCATGCCCACCTGACGGCGGGCGTCGGTGAGGCGGCGATCGCGCGCATAGAGGTCCGCGCCGTCGAGGAGCACCTCGCCCGCCAGGGACGCCGACGGGATGAGCTCGTGCATTCGGTTGAGGATCCGCAGGAACGTCGACTTCCCGCACCCGGACGGGCCGATCAGTGCGGTCACCCGCCCTGCCACCATGTCCAGCGACACGCGGTCCAGCACCTTGCGCTCGCCGAACCAGGCCGAGACGTTGCGCGCCTCGAGCCCGAGCAGCTGCTCCGTCTGCACGCTCATGGCTGTCCCTCCCTGTCCGTCATGTCAGTCGTCTTCGGAGGTGGAGTCACAGCAGATTGGGGAGAAGTCGGGCGACTTCGTCGGCCACAGTCAATCCTAGAGCCAGCACGACCGGTACCCCGGCCAGCCAGGACTGGCGCCGCCCCCACCGCAACCGCGCGACGGCGAACAGGACCGCGGCCAGGACGAGGGCCTCGGCCTTCAGCACCAGGGGGACCAGGGCAGCGGTGTCGGTGCCGAGCTCCCGCTCGGCAGGAGGCAGGGCGGCGTAGCCGAAGAACCGGGCGGGTGCCGGCTGCACGGCGCTGGTCAGATCCGCGTCGATGCGGACCAGGCCCCGCGGGAGGTACGGCGACCCGTCCGCCGTCTCCAGGACGAGCCGGCTGCTGCCCCGCGCGAGGGCGGGTGGCACCGGGTCGCCGGCCCTGCGCACGTCCAGCACCCGAAAGCTCTGCTTGGCCTGACTTGTGGTGACGATGAGAGTGTCGTTCGCCCTGAGGGAGTCGACGCGGTTGAACGATGAGCCGAAGCCGGCTCGGCGACCCATGAGCACGCTGAGCCCCGGCTGCCCGGGCAAGGGGGTATCGCGCCGGTGCCCTGGCCCCCGCATGAGCGCCCGGGAAGTCGTGCCTTCGACGACGACCTGGCGCAACCCGAGCCTGGGAATCTCCAGCAGCGCGATCGGCCTCCCCACCTTGACCACCGACCCGTCGACGTTGACCTGGCCGACCGGCAGCGTCCCATTGGCCAGATCGAAGCGCAGCTGCGCGTAGTCGACGGACTGGTCCCGCGACTGGCGGAGGTGACCGATGAGGGTCACGTCGAGCACGAGGCACAGGAGGAGTGCCGCAAGGATCGACAGGGCGCTCCCGACGATCACGTCGTGGCTGCCCGACACCCCTCGTGGAGCTGTCGGCTCGTCCTGGGGATCGGGACGGGGCACTCTGACCGCCGCCGGAGGCACGGTGACGGGCGGCACAGTCGCGGTGGTGATACTGCTCATCAGGCTGCGCCCTTCCCTCGTCGCCGGCCGCGTGCAAGCGCGAACCCACCGCCCGCTGCGCCTAGAAGGGCGAACGGTGCCAGCAGCCACACCCAGGAGCTGGCGAACCAAGACAATCCTCGTGCGGAAGTGGCGGTCACCTGCCCATCCGCTGCAACCTGGTCGGAGACAGAGGCTGATACGGAGCCGTCGGGCATGGCCGGCACGATGCCCGCACCGCCCCCGCTACGAGGCTCCGCTACGACCTGCGGGTTCCCGGACGGGGCAGGCAGCGGAACTGCCTGACTGGCGACCCGACTGGGGCTGTTCGGCGTGCCGGAAGCCGTGGTCCCCGGAGCGTCTGTCGGGACCCGTCCGGCCGCTGGCGGAGTCGGTAGACGTTCCGGAGAGGCCATGGCAGCGGGGCCTTGCGGCGGCCTGGCCGGGCCAGCGGCGGTTGGCCCCGGGGCTGGCGGCATCGGGTCCTGGGCGCTCGGGGTGGTGCCCGCGGCAATCCCGTCGGCCGTGTATCGCGTCGCGTCCGCGTTGAAGGTCACGGAGCCCTCGAACGTGCCGCCGAGGGTGCCGAGGGCGTCCTGACAGACCATCCGGATCTCGACGCGCTCGTTGCCCCTGATGGTGGCTCCGGCCAGGCGGTAGGCATCGGTGAAAGCCTGGCCGAATGGGACGGACATGGGCGACGATCTGCTATAGACCGACGTCGCGACCTGGACGGCCTCGCCGTGAGGCCGTGTCGCATGCAGCGACGGGCTGATCAGCAAAACGGCGATCGTGTTCTGATCGGGATTGGGCTTTCCGTCGGCGTCGCGCCCGTCGCAGGGGGCGGACGACGTGACGGTCGGGGCGCTAGCCGCGACGCCCGACGGCACGGAGATCGATGCGATCCGGCCGAGTGACCCCTCCGGGACGGGCGGAGGAGACTCCGTCAACGCCAACGCCGCAGGCATGCCGCCGCCGAGTGCGGCCCACATCCCGACCGCAGCCGCGGTCAACCCCGCTCCCGTGCGCACTCCTGTGAACCCTCTCGATAACGATGAACGTCGCAGATCACCCGGACAACCCGACGGGGGGTGCGCCAAAGCGCACCCCCCGCGGGCTTGATCAGACCCGCGGCCCCCTGCTCACGGGGCCGTCAAGCCAGTCGTGCTTAGCGAGCGCCCTCACGGCGGCGGCGGGCGACGAGGATGCCCGCAGCGCCGAGGCCGGCGATCGGAAGCAGCGCCGCCAGAGGAACCTCGGGCAGGGGCGCAGGCGGGGGCGTCGTCGCGGCGGGAGCGTCGAAGGTGTAGCGGCTGGCGTCGGAGTTGAAGAGCACCGACCCCTCGAACGTGCCGCCCGGGGTGGCGAGCGCGTCGATGCAGCGCATCTCGATGCGCACGCGCTCGTTCGGCGCAATCGTGGCACCTGCCTGCTTGAAGGCGTCGGTGAAGGTCTGGCCGAACGGCACCGACATGCGGCTGGTGCGGCTGTAGTTGGCCGTGGACGCCTGCACCGTCTGCCCGGTCTTCTGCTTGCCGGCCGCGTTCAGAGAGGGGCTGAAGAGGATCACGGCGATCGTGTTCTGGTCCGGGTTGTCGGTCCCATCCGCGTCCTTACCGTCGCACGGCCCGGAGGACGTGACCGTAGGAGCGGTTGCCGCAACGCCGGTGGTCGGCGTCGTAGCGGTGACGGTCCCCAGCGTGCCGGGGGGGACCTGCTGGTCCGCCAGGGCGGTGCCGGTCAGGGCGAACAGCGAGCCCGCCGCGGCGACCGCGAGGCCCGACGTGACGGCCGCGTGGCGCAGGAGCGTGTGCTTCATGCGGTGGGTCCTCTCGTTGAGGGTGGACGGGGTCACTTGGTCTGGAGCGTGGTGTCGCCGCAGGCGGCGCTGACGGCGAAGCCGTAGCGCTGGATGATGTTGCTGTTGGAGCAGACCGCCGAGGTCTTGCCGACGAAGACGCTGCTGACCGGGTCCTTGGTCAGGTCCCCGTTGCGGACGACGTTGTAGACGTCACGGACGTAGCTGGAGGCGGTGTTGAGCACGGTGGGGGCGAGGCCGTTGACGGAGACCAGGGTGATGGCACCGCGGACGTCGGGGACCGTGCCGGCGCTCTGCGCCAGGTAGGACGAGATCGCGTAGGGCACCACAGCGGTCGGATCGGTGATGAGAGTGCCGGTGTTCTCCAGCAGCGGGTTACCGTTGCCGTCGGTCTCCTTGATGCAGGTGTGGTTCGCCTGGCTCGTGAAGTCGGCCGCGTCGGCGAACCCGAGCTGCTGGAGGAAGAACTTGCGCGTGCCGGAGTTGAACTGCGGCAGGAAGGGGGTGACGCTCGGGGTGCCGCAGTTGTAGATCTTGGTGAGCTGCGCGGTGGACAGGCTCTTGCCGATCTGACTGTCAGTGCGGATGCCCACGGCCACGGCGTCCGTCGCGAACGGGATGTAGGTCAGGTTCTGACCGGCGTAGCTCCCGGAGTTGTCCGCCGACGAGCGGGCGAAGTTGACGCATCCCGCGGTGTTGGGGTTGGTCAGGGTGTTGACGCCGGCGCCCGAGCCGCTCGGGCGGTTGATGGTGCAGTTCGGCGTGGTCGCGGGGTCCTTGGTCGTGATCGTGGCGGAAGCCCCGTTGCCGCCGGCGTCGTAGGACGCGATGGCGAGCTGGCCGTTCACCTGGACGGCGTTGGAGAGACCGTTCAGCACGCCCTGAGTGGTGTCAGAACCGGTGCCCTGGAGCGCGCGGTAGGTGGGTTGCCCGATCGGGTCGGCGCCGGCGCTGCTCACCAACGCACCTGCGGTGAGAACACCGGCAAGGCCGGCCGTCACCATGGTCTTCTTCATCATATGCGGTTCCTCTCGTCGTGGCGCCCCCGGCGGTGGAGGCTCTGGTTCGAACATGGTCATCAGAGCATGGCCGCCGTCGGACTTGAGCGGCGTGGACGTGAACGCTGAGCGTCGAGTTGCCGACTGGGCGCAGGTCACGTTGGTGGTCAGTCGCGCGCGGGCGGGATGGGAGCCACGCGCCTGCCGCGGCGGAGCAGGAGCGGACCGGAGAGCCCCGCCATAAGCAGCGCCAACGCAGCTCCGAGGAAGGCGTAGCGCGACGCTCCCATCGCCGTTGCGGGGGTCTTGAGCGCCGCCACCTGGGGAGCCTGTGGACTCGACGCGGGGGCGGTGGTGCTCGAGCCCGGGCTGGCAGCCCCGCCGGGAGTGCTGGCAGCCGGCAGGGCACCGCTCTCGGCGCCCGGTCCGCCCGCGCTGCCAGGGGCCTCGCCCCCCGTTGCCGGCGCTGGCTGCGCGGGTGGCACCGGCGCAGCGGTGGGGCCCGCGACAGCCGGGGACCTGCTTGCGGAAGCAGACGCGGGTCCAGGGCGCGGAGCCGCCGGGGCCTTCGCGGTGGCCTCCGTGGTGGCCGGGGGGGTGGACGGAGCGCCGGTGTCGGCCCCAGCGCTCGGAGGTGCGGGGCTGACCGGCGGAGTCCCGGGTGCCGGTTCAGCGGGTGCCGAACCGTCAGCGGAGCTGTCTGCAATAGGCACGGCCGCCGTGGACTGCACGACATCGGCGGCGGCGAGCGTCTGCTGCCGGAAAGACTGGGGCAGCGGCAGGTACCCCGGCGGCAGCTGCCCTGGTCCGACCCCCGAGACCTGTCCGGGCCCGGCGGCGTAGCGCAGGAAGTCCGCGAAGTCTGCCCCTTGCGGCTTCGTGATCTTCGCCGGCACCGTCACCGCGTACGTCAGCTGGGTCAAAGGGTAGGCGGCAGGGTCCGTGGCCGTGGGATCGGGCTGCAGGAGCCCGTCGGGTCCCGAGGGCTTCATCGATGCGAGACCGGCTGTAAGGCCTTCGCCATCCGGCGCCACGAACGCCCCCGACGCGTTCCGCAGCCGGGCCGTGGCCAGCGCGTACCGAGCAGCCGTACCCGTGTCCGAGAGCGCGATCAGCGCCCGCCGGCCGGAGGGCTGGAGCCCACCCTTGGACAGGGTCGGCTTCTGGCCGATGGGGGTCGAAGCGGGGTAGGTGTTCCGGACGAGGCTGTCGCCGCGGCTCGCCGACCGCGCCGCGTCGCGAAAGTCCGAGGCATAGGGATGCTGGTCCAGCGTGCAGAACGGCAGATCCTTGTGACTCGGGTCGATCGGGTGGCATTGCAGGTCGCTCTTGGGCAGCCGATCGAGCCCGCGCGCCAGACCTCTGTAGGCCGGATTCACCGTCATCCCGTAGGGGTCGGGTTCGCCGTCGAGGAACGCACGGGCGTCCTTGTCACTATTGATCCAGTTCCACAGGGAGACCACGGCATCGGCGGGGGCGAACGGCACCAAGGCATCCGCGATCGAGGGCAGTTGAGTGCGGAGATCAGGGTTGTCCTTGAGGAAGTCAGGGTCAGCGAGGAGCGAACCCGCGTTGTCCTTGAGCGCAGGCTCCGGCCCCTGGTAGTACTGCGCGCCGAATTGGTAGGACTGCGTCAGCAACTTCGCGACGACCCGCGGCGTCAAATTCAGCGAGGTGATCCGCTGGCCCTGCTGCGCATCCTCGGCGGGAGTGGGATCGGCGACGTTCTTGTCCAGGTTCACCGCGAACGTGAGACCAGTGACCGCGACGGGCGCGTAGACCGGCGGCCCGCCTGGCGGCGCGAGCGCAGGGTCCAGTCCGCGGCTGACGAAATCGAGACCCGGGTTGGTGGACACCAGCAGTCGACGTGCCGTGTCGTCACTAACCTGCGAATAGTTGTAGGTAGCACCGGTGGCGCACAGGGTCGGCTGCCAGGAGGAGACGGCCGTGGTGAAGCTCTCCTGCCCGGTCAGTTGGCGCTCCTGCGCGGACAGCGGGCAGGTGAGACTCGTAGCCTGGAACGACAGCGGGAAGACGATGCGTTGCTGCCAGTTGGTCGAGCTCAGTGGAGAGCTGAGCAGGAGAGGGACTGTGGTGCCGTCGACCTCGTGGTCCCCACGTGGGACGACGACCAGCCAGCAGGCTGGGAGGTAGCTGTCGCCCTCAGGCGAGGTCTGGCGCTGCCCGCACCCCAGTCCAGGGGCTTGCTGAGCCGTCTGGGTCTCCACGTACGCGACGCCGGTACCGTCGGCACGCGTACGTCCAAAGGGGATCTCGTTGCTGGTGTTGTTGTCGAAGAACCTGTTCGTGGGTCCGGTCTGGGTGCCCACCGGCCTGAACGGGACGACGGTGTTGGGCAGCCTGTCCTGCGGCACCGGCGGCTGCTGAGCCGGGTCGATGAGGGTGCTGCCGTAATTGAGTTGCCTGTCCTTCGTGTGTGTGCCGCCTTCCGAGGTGTTCAGGCCGCCGAACTGGCACGTAGTCTGGTCTGGCTGCACCTGTGCACTGCGGCTCCAGCACTGCATGATCTGTAGGTAGTTGATGTTGAAGTTACCCGGTGTCTCGGTGGGGGCGCCACCGGTCCAGGTCACGGGGTCAACCTGATTGATGAGGTTGACGGTCTGGGCGACGGTGACCTTCAGGCCCGCGAACGGTCCACTGCCTGAGAGGCTCACGGGACGTGAGGAGTCATCCGCCGGAGCCGCCGGCGCCGTTCCGCTGATGAACGAGCTGGAGCTCACCGCGAGACAGGCCAGGACCGCCGCCGCCCCTCGAGCAAGCCGGCGCCGACGGGTCGACACGTTGTCGGAGGTCGCCGTGATCATCGCCGCCCGCTCCGGCTCATGACGCTGGAGATCAGAGGCGGCAGTGCCACCACGGCGATGAGCAGCGCTACAGCGACGACCCCCAGCGTGCCCTGCATGCCGTCGCCCTGACGAGCCGCCAAGCTGATGGGTATGGCACTGACCGCTTGCCCCGACGCGGCGGCTGACGTCCAAGCGGACGTGCCGGCGCTGGCGGGGTCCACTGCACCACCCGCGGGGTCGACCGCACCACCAGCGGGATCCGCTGCAGCGCCGGCGGGGTCGATGGCACCGCCGCCCGGGGTGGCCGGGCCGCCGGCGACCTGGGTAGTGGCTGCCGGGTCGGTCGACGTGGCTGCTGGAGCGTTCTGACCGCCGGGGGGGGATCCCGCCCCAGGGCCAGTGGCGCTGCTCACGGTCGGGGTGACGCCGCCCTTGACCGGCGCGGTCGCCGAGGACCTGCCTGGCGCCGGAGCTTTACCACCCTTGCCAGTGGATTTCGCGGCTCCGGAGGCTGCGGCCCGCGCAGCAGACCCGCCGACCACCGGGCTGACACCCGTGCTGGTGCCACCAGCCGTGGACACCTTAGTCGGTGTCTTCGCCGCACCGCCGGTGCCGCTGCTGCACTGGTTGGCGCCCTTCATGTCGCATCCGGCGGGCTGCGGCGATGTCGCAGCAAGGGTGTTGGTACCGTCTGAGGAAAAGGTCGGGTTGTTGCACTTGGAGATGTCGACGTTCTCAGGGGAGACCCCGGGGATCTTCTTGACCTGATCCAGCCCCGCCTTGACGAGGTTGATCGGCAGTGCTGAGTACCCGAGGACGTCGGCGGACTGCTGGCCCTCGCAGAGGAAGTAGTACGAGAAGGCCCCGAGGCTGTACCCCTTGTCCGTGCTGAAGGAGCCGTCAGCTGACGTCGGCAGGATCATGTAGCTGTAGCTGGACATCGGGTAAGCCCGAGGATCCTGGTTGTTGTAGACGTTTGTGAGGTCCTGAGTCAGGTAGTTCGGCGACGACGCGTCGTTGTTGATCTGCGCTCCCAGCAGGGCGACCGCCACATTGCCGGCCGTCGGCTCGTTGTAGAACCCCTTCGCATTGAGCAACTTTGCGACCGGATAGCCGGTGTTCAGCGCATACGAGTACTCGACGTACGTTATGGCGCCCTCGCTCTGGTCCTGTCCGACGTATGCGGACACGCCCAACGAGCCTGCCTGGGCCACGAAGCCTGAACCCGCTGCGACAGGATAGTTGGAGGTCTGCCCGCAGGCGGTCTGGCCGGACTTGTCGCAATAGGCCTGCCACAACGACGGGTACTGCTTGGCCATGTACGCACTGAACTGGGCGGTCGTACCCGAGCCGTCCGAGCGAACCACGGGAATGATGCGCCGCACCGGAAGCACCAGGCCGGGGTTGTCCGCAGCGATTGCCGGGTCGTTCCACTGCGTGATCGCACCAGTGAAGATCTTCGTCAGCGTGTCACCAGCGAGCCGCAGGTTCGTCACTCGCTGCCCATTGATCTTCAGGTTGTACATGAAGCTGGTGCCGCCCGCCACGATCGGCAGATAGGCGTAACCCCGGCCTGGGGGGGGATCGGCCACCCCGTTGTCCGTGAGCCCGTAGGGGATCTCCGACACGGCGAAGTCCACGGTGCCCTGGCGGAACTGCTGACGGCCGTCCGTGGAACCGTTCGGCGCGTAATTGATGGTCAGGCCCTGCTGGTTCACGTTACGACGCCACTGGTCGATGGCGTTGGCGCTCCAGCTGGACCCGGCGCCCGACACTGGGACGTAGTTGGCGGCCCGGGCAGAGCCGGCGCTCAGAGCGGAGGAGACCATCAGCGTGAAGGTCACGAGAGCGAACGCCGTCCAACGCCTCCGCCGGCTGGTGGACGTCTCCACCCCCGTCGTAGACCAGCCGGAGGGGGGCCGGGCGCCCAAGGGTCGTGCGGCTGCGCGAGACACGAGGTTTCCTTCTTGGTGGTCGGAGTTGAGGAGTGAGACCGGCTGCTCGATCAGGCTCACGACGGCCCTGCCCGGTCGCCGGACGATGTGGGACGCGATGGTGGCAGTGCGCTCAGGTTGAGCGTGGCGGTCGCACCCTGATCGTCGGCACGTCGGGCGGATGGGGATTCAGAGCCTCGAGACGCTGCCTCCAAGCGAGCGAGATCACGGGCTGAGCGGCGGGCCCGTCGGCGCTCCTGACGTCGCGACAACTGCCCGGGGCCTCGGCCACCTACGACACGCGCAGCCGCGAACAGGACGAAGATGAGCACCAGCAGGACGATGCCGGAAGCGAACCCGCGCGAGATCTGCGATGGCTGCGGCGACTTGATCAGCTCAAACGTCAGCAGCGGCAGGCTGACCTGCGGCCCGTTCAGCGGATCGTTGTTGACCGCAGCCGTGAAGCCGGCGGTCAGTAGCACGGGAGCGGTCTCGCCGATACCGCGGGCGGTGCCGAGGATGACCGCCGTGGTGAGACCCGAGCGTGCCGTGGGCAGCACAACGTGGCGTACGGTGCGCCAGTCCCCCGCACCCAGCGCCAGCGAGGCCTCCTTCAGGTTCGATGGAACCAGACGCAGCACCACATCGGCGGCGCGGATGATGATGGGGAGCATCTCCACGCTGATAGCAACAGACGCCGCAAATCCCGACTGCGGCACTCCCAGCGCGAGGATGAGGGCGGCGAAGACGAACAGCCCTGCCACGATGGACGGCAGGGCGGTCATGGCCTCGACAACCGTCCGCACGAAGCGGCTGAACTTGCCGGGGACGTCATTCAGAAAGACCGAACAGGTTATACCGAGTGGCACCGTGTAAAGCAATGCGAGCCCGATTTGCTCAAGAGTTCCAATGATGCCGTGCTTGATGCCGCCAATGGTCAGGGGATCCAGGGGGCCTGCCTTTTGCAGATCCTGGGTGATCAGGTTGAGGTGAGGCAGGGCATCTCGACCGCGAAAAAACGTGAAGCCGACAATGAAGACGAGGGCCGCGAGGACGATGACCGCGAGGCTCTGGACTACGACCGCCGCCACGCGGTCGCGAACGGCCGGTCCGCTCTCGTCGAAGGAGACCAGCAGCACGTAGGCACCGATGAACGTCGCATACGCCACAAGCACGAAACCGAGAGCGCCGGATAGCGGTAGCAAGCGATTGAACACGAGGGCGGTGAGGCTGATGCCCGCGGCAGCCGCGCCGAGCACGGCGTAAACGTCGCTACCGCGCAGCGTCGCCGTCGACCGTCGAAGCTCGAGGGCGGCAGCGCCACTGTCGTTCGCGCCACTGTCGTTCACGGAGGTCGGCAGGGTCGTGCGAGACGCCGAAGCGTCGACCTCTGCGCTCTGCCCGGACTGGTGCACGCCGGCAGCGTGGAGGGGAGGTGTCACCCGTCGCTGCCAGCACCCGAGCGACTGCGGGCAACCACCGAGGCCGCGCCGAAGTTAACCACGAGTGTGATCAGGAACAGGACCAGGCCAGCCGCCATCAGAGCCGAGGTCGCGAAGGGACTCGCCTCGCCGAACTTCAGCGCGATCAGTGAGGAGATCGAGCTCGTCCCACCCTGGAGCACGTGCGGCTGCACAGCGTAGATGGGTGAGATGATGAGCACCACGGCGATCGTCTCACCCAGCGCGCGCCCAAGCCCCAGCATGATGCCACCGACCATCCCCCCGCGTCCAAAGGGCAGGACCACGGACCGGATCACGCCCCAGCGGGTCGCGCCTAAGGCGTAGGCCCCTTCACGCTCGCCGTACGGGGCCTGGGAGAAGACCTCGCGGATCACCGACGTCGCGATCGGTGTGACCATAAGCGCGACAACCATGCCCGCGATGAATGACGAGGACGTGTACAAGCTGTTGACGACCAGGGGGCTCGTCGGGTCGGAGCCGTCCACCCGGAACAGCGGGATCCAGCCGAAATGAGTGGACATGAAACGGGAGATCCCCGTCGCCCGGCTCTGGAGGAAGAAGAAACCCCAGAGCCCGTAGATGACGCTGGGCACGGCCGCCATGAGGTCCACGAGGCTGATGAGAAGTCGGCGCACACGGCGAGGTGCGTACTCCGACAGGTACAGCGCGGCACCGATCGACAGCGGTATCGCAAACAGCAGAGCCGTTCCGGCTATGAGGGAGGTGCCGAGCAGGATGGCCTCGATGCCGAAGCGGTTGCCGTCCGGGTTCCACTGTGCCGTCGTAAAGAAGGACAGGCCCGCCCGGTGCAGCGCCTCGGTGGCCCGGAAGGCCAGGAAGATGCCGATCGCGGAGGTGATCGCCAGAAGGATGACACCGCTGGTCATTGTCACCAGTCGAAACGCCTTATCCGCGCCAGCGACGGGCGCCGAGCGGCGACGGGTGGGAGGGGCCTCCGCAGCGGACTCGTCATAGCTGCTAGGCGCTTCGGAGGGCCCCGGGGGCTCCATCAGCCGCTCGAGGGTCGGGGTGTCGGTCACCTGGTCCCTCCTGTCATGTGCGGGATCGTCGGATGCGGGGCTTTGGGCGCGCGGGATCGCGGCGCTGAAGGGCAGGGACGATGCCTACTGTGCGGGCCAATGGTGAACAGCTGGCCTACGCCGGGTGAACACGCCGATCCGCACCGTCCGTTGTGCCACGGTTCACCCTCCGGCGAACAGTAGGTCAGAAGACCTTGGGGCACCAGGGGGCGGGCGACCAGCTCCACGCCCGGGTCGCCTCGGCCAGGGCGCCCGGCCGGTGCTCGACGACCCGCCCGGCCAGGGCCAGGTCCACCAGCGGCGTCCCGCCGAGGTGGGCCGCGCCCAGGACCTCCAGCGCCAGCGACAGGTCCGGCTCGGCCCCAGTCCGCTGCACCTCGGCCGCCGCCCCGGACCTGGCGACCACCCGCCAGCGCACAGCGTTCGCCACGAGCAGCTCGTCGGTCACCTCCAGCAACAGGTCCACCGGCGCGGCGAAGGCGCGGGCGGCCAGCGCCGGCAGGTCGACCACCCTGACCCACAGCGCGTCGCCCACGGTCGCGGAGCCGGCGGTGGTCGGCGAGCAGGTGCGCGACCGGGTCGGCCAGCGGCCGGTTGAGCGTGGCCAGGTCGTTATCAGGTCCAGGTCGAGCAGGTGCCGCCACAGGCCGGCGCACGCCGCGGGCGTCACCGCGGCGAGGTCCTGCAGCGTGACCGTGCCGGCGGCCACGAAGTCGGCGTGGCTGCTGGCAGTGCGGTGCAGGTTGTACCCAACGGCTCCCCCTCCGGTCCCTCCGCCAGGACGATCTCCGGGCGCAGGCCGCACGCCTCCAGCGGCGAGCAGCGCGCGGCCGTGCGGGCCGAACGCCGACGCGGGGGTGTCGACGGTGAAGGCCTGTCGCCAGGCCGCGAGCCCGTAGCCGTAGCGGCCGTAGATGACCGGGTCGCTCGCCCACAGCGCCGCGACGGCCTCCCCGCCGGCGGCGAGCTCCCCGAGCTGTCGGCGCATGAGGCTCGTCAGGACCCCGCGCCGCCGGTGCAGCGGCGAGACGCTCACCATCGTCACGCCCGCGACCGGGCTGCACCCCGCCGCCGGGCACGGTCATCCGCAGCGAGTAGGCGCACGTCGTGCCGACGATCTCCGTCCCGTCCCTGGCCACCAGCAGCCGCTCCGGCTCGAGCCCGGCGACCAGCCCGGGACGGACCTCCTCGTCCGGCGCCCACCCGAACGCCCGGTAGATCCCTTCGAGGAACGCGTCGATGTCGCTGGGGTCCGGGACCGAGATCGGGTACGGCGGGGACGTCACGGTCTCGTCCTACCGGATCGAGTGAACGCCAGCGCAACGGTGAGCCCCGCCCCGCCGTATCCTGCGCTGTGACCTCGCCCACTCAGGCCCACACCGTCGCCGGCACCCGCAGCGTCTCCAGAAGCGCGATGGTGACGGCCTCGCCGGGGGACGTCTTCGAGCTGCTCGCCGACCCGCGGCGGCACGCGGAGATCGACGGCGGCGGCACCGTGCGAGGGGTGCTCGCCGGGCCGCTGCGGGGCCCGGACCGGCTGAGCCTGGGGGCGACGTTCGGGATGCGGATGCGCCTGGTCGCGCCGTACCCGATCCGCAACACCGTGGTGGAGTTCGAGGAGGGCCGGCGTATCGCCTGGCGGCACCTCGGCCGGCACGTCTGGCGCTATACGCTGGAGCCGGTAACGGGCGGCACCCGGGTCACCGAGACCTTCGACTGGTCGCACGCGCTGTCGCCGAAGAGCCTGGAGCTCAGCGGCTTCCCGGCCCGCAACACCCACGCCATCGAGGCCACCCTGGACCGGCTGCGCGAGCACTTCCAGGCCACTCCGGCCTGAGCGCGGGTCAGGCGCGCACCAGCCCCCGACGTACGGCGGGCAGCTCGTGCTCGCGCACCCAGGCCTGGGCGGCGACCTGGACGGCGTCCCACAGCGAGCCCAGCGGCGGCGTGTAGGAGAGATCGAGTTCGTCCATCTCGGCGACCCGCATCCCGTGGAGGAGGACGAGCGCGAAGGTGTCGACCCGCTTGGCGACCTCCGCGCCCAGCCGCCCGACGAGCTGTGCCCCGAGGAGCCGACCGGTGTCGCGGTCGCCCGTGACCCGCATCTCGATCGGGGTGGCACCCGGGTAAATCGGGGTGGCACCCGGGTAATAGACCTTGTGGTCGTCGGGGCTGCTCTGAGTCGTCACCGGGCACCAGCCGCGACCCGCGGCGATCGCCTCGTGCTGCCGCAGGCCCGTCCGCCCGACCACCAGGTCGAAGACCCGGAGCAGCAGGTGCACGCCGTCCTGCGGGCCGAGCGCACCGGGCCCGTCGAACACCTCGATCGGCGGCCGGAGCGGGACCGCGCCGGTGCCCACAACCAGCTCGTCGTAGCCGATGGCCCGCTCGACGCCGTCCGCTGGCCGCACCCACAGCTCCTGCGCGGCGGCGTCGACGCGGGTCGCGAGCGTGTCCAGCTCGAGACGCATCCCGGTGGCCTCGAGGTCGGCCCGGGTGCGGTGCGCCAGGTCGGTCCAGTGCCCGACCTCCTGCCCGATCAGCATCGGGATGCCACAGATGGAGAAGTTGGGGTAGGCGTCGGCGACCACCACGGTCACCTCGGCGGACGGGTCGAGCTCGCGGGCGCGCAGCGCGGTGCTGATGCCGGCATCACTGCCGCCGATGACCACCAGGTGCATGTCGGGTGCCTCGTCTCGTTAGCGGGTTCAGGTACGGGGGACGGGCGCTTCGTGCGTGAGCACGGCCTGGGCGGCGTCGGCACGGGTGACGCCGGGGTAGAGGCCGCGGAGCAGGCCGACCGCCAGGAGGCCGCCGACGGCCTGGGCGGCGACGTACGCCGCGGCCGAGGCGGGCGCGATCCCGGCGAAGCTGTCGCTGAACATGCGGCCCACAGTGATCGCGGGGTTGGCGAAGCTGGTGCTGGAGGTGAAGAAATAGGCCGCGCCGATGTAGGCGCCGACGGCGGACGGCGCCGCCGCTCTGCGGCCGGAACGCGCCAAGGAGAAGATCACCAGCAGCAGGCCGACGGTGGCGACGACCTCGGACAACCAGTGTGCGCCGGTGGCCCGGTGCTTGGTACTCATGCTGACCGCCGGCTCGGCGAACATGAGGTTCGCCAGCACGGCGCCGGCGATGCAGCCGCCGACCTGGGCCGGCAGGTAGGCGATGGCGTCCCGGAACGGCAGCCCGCCGAGGTGCGCGTCGACGAGGCTGACGACCGGGTTGAGGTGGGCCCCGCTGACGGGACCGACCATGAGGATGATCGCGTAGAGGCCGGCGGCAGAGGCCGCCGCGTTCTCCAGCAGCTGCAGCCCGACGTCACCGGGCGACAGCCGCTGGGCGGCGATGCCCGAGCCAAGGACCACGGCCGCGAGCAGGGCGCTGCCGACCGCCTCGGCAAGCAGGCGGCGCGGCAGCGGGACCGTCCCCATGGCTCAGCAGCAGCCCGACGCACGGGGGGCGGCGGCGGCCAGGGTCAGCTCGCGAGCCCGGTCCGCGACGGGCACGTCGTGCAGGTCCATGCCGGCTCCGGCGGGTGCGCACGCGTCATCCACGCCGCAGCCCAGGTCCTGCGTCTCGGCGGGAGCATCCGCGAGCACCGTGTAGACCTCCCACGGGGCGCCGTCCGGGTCGTGCACCCACACCTTGTCCTGCACGGCGTAGCAGCAGGTCGTCCCTTCCTGGACCTTTGTGGCCAGCCCCTCCGTGGACAGCCGCGTCGTGGCCGCGGCCACCTCGTCGGTGGACTCGACCTCGACGCCCAGGTGGTTCAGCGCGCCGGCGACGCCGGTGCCGCGGGCGTCGGCGCTCTCGATCAGCACCAGCTTGAGCGGCGGCTCGGCGACCGCGAAGTTCGCATAGCCGGGCCGGCGCTTGGCGGGCTCGACACCCAACAGCCGGGTATAGAAGGTGACGGCCTCGTCGAGGTCGCTGACGTTGAGGGCCAACTGGACACGGGACACGGGTTGCTCCATTCGCTTGAGCGAGGGCGAGACGTTCGTCTCGGCTAACGGAAGCCTCACGCCTACCTTGACGTATGTCAAGAGGCGGGTGAGACTCGATCCGTGCCCAAGGCCCTGCCCGTCGTCGACACGACGGCGCCGATCTGCTGCGCCCCGATCGCCGCCGACGTGGTGGGCGAGGACGCGGCCCTGGAGATCGCCTTGCGTCTGAAGGCCCTCGCCGACCCGGTGCGCGTCCGGCTCTTCTCCCTGATCCTGACCGCTGCGGGCGGCGAGGCGTGCAACTGCGACATGGCCGCCGTCGTCGGCCTGTCGGACGCCACCGTCAGCCACCACCTGAAGGCGCTGCGCGAGGCCGGGCTGATCGTCGGCGAGCGCCGCGGCACCTGGGTCTATTACTCGCCGGTCCGCGAGGCCCTCGGCGCCCTCGCCCGCGTCCTCGACCCCGCCTGCTGCTGAGCCGCCGCACGGCCTCGGCGTCACCTTGACAGCGTCGCCTTGACAGCGTCAACCTGACACTGTCAACCTGACCGGCGTGCTCCCCCGCCTCGCCTCCGCCGCCATCGCCCGCCGCCGGCTCGTCCTCGTGTTGGCCCTGCTCTTCCTTGGCCTCGCCGGTGCCGTGGGCGGCTCCGCGCCGACCGCCCTGTCGGCCAACGGCGGCTTCACCGATCCCCGGGCGGCCAGCAGCCGGGCGCTCGACGCCCTCACGGGGCCGCTGCGTGGGGGACCACCGCAGGTCGTGCTGGTGCTGCGAGCGCTCGGCGGACGCGTCGACGACGCAGCCACCGCCGCCGCCGGGCAGGCGCTGACCGCCCGGTTCGCCGCCGCCGTCAGGAGCCGCAGCGGCGACACGGCCGCCGCCACCGTCACGTCGTACTGGTCGGCCGGCCGGCCGGCGGCATTGCGCAGCGGCGACGGGACGGCTGCCCTGCTCACGGCGCGACTGTCCGCCGACGCCGACGTCGCGGTCAAGGACCTCGAGGCGATCCGCAAGGACCGAACCGCTGTCTCGGACCCCAGCGGCCACCTCGCGGCCCTGGTCGGCGGTCAGGCGGCCGTCTTTGGCGAGGTCAGCACCGACATCGAGCACGACCTGCTGCGCGCTGAGTCCGTCGCCGTGCCGATAACAACGGTCCTGCTGATCCTGGTGTTCGGCAGCGCCTTCGCCGCGCTGCTGCCGCTGCTGGTCGGGGTCCTGTCGGTGCTCGGGACCCTCCTCGCGCTCCGGCTGCTGGTGCTGGTGCTCCCCGTCAGCGTCTACTCCACCAACCTGGCGATCTCGCTGGGCCTCGGCCTGGGGATCGACTACAGCCTGTTCATCGTCAGCCGCTACCGCGAGGAGCGGGCCCGCGGCCTCGATCAGCACGCGGCGATCGTGGCCAGCGTGCGCACCGCCGGGCGGACCGTGCTGTTCAGCGCGATCACGGTCGCCGCCGCGCTGGCCGCCCTGCTGGTCTTCCCGCTCTACTTCCTCAAGAGCTTCGGGTACGCCGGGATCACGGCGACCCTGCTCGCGGCCGTGGGTGCCTTCGTCGTACTCCCGGCCCTGCTGGCCTTGCTCGGCGACCGGGTGGACCGCGGTGACCTCCGCCGTCCGCTGCGCCGGCTGCTCCGGCTGGGGCCGCCCCGTCCAGCCAGCGCCGAGCCGGGGGACGGCGCCTGGCACCGGATCGCCCTGACCGTGATGCGCCGCCCGCTGCTCCTCGGCGGCGTCGTGGTCGTCGGCCTGCTCGCGCTGGCCTCGCCGGTCCGGCACGCCAGCTTCGGGCTCCCCGACGACCGCGTGCTGCCGGCCTCGGCGCAGTCGCACCGGGCCGCCGACGTGCTGCGGCAGGGGTTCGCCGCCGGCGAGGCGACCCCGCTCTACGTCACCGCGGCCGCGGCGGGAGACGACGAGCGGCGGGGCGACGCACTCGCGTCGTACGCCACGGCCCTGTCCCGGCAGCCCGGGGTCGCCAGGGTGGACGCCCTCGCCGGCAGCTTCGCCGGCGGTCGCCAGGTCGCTCCCGCCGGCGCGTCAAGCGGTCGATTCGCTTCCGCGCCCATCGGCACCTGGCTGGCTGTCGTACCCGCCGTGGAGGCGTACTCCGACGCCGGCACCCGGCTGGTGCGCGACCTGCGCGCGGTCCCCGCGCCGTTCCCGGTCCTGGTGGGCGGCGACGCGGCCGACTTCGCCGACACCACCCACGCGGTCGCCTCGCACCTGCCCCTCGCGCTGGGGCTGATCGCGCTCGTCACCGTGGTCGTGCTGTTCCTGTTCACCGGCTCGGTGCTGCTGCCGCTGAAGGGGGTGCTCCTCACCCTGCTGAGCGTGGCGGCCACCGGCGGCGTGCTGGTGTGGGGCTTCCAGCAGGGCCACCTGGCGGGGCTGCTGCACTTCCAGCGCACCGGGATCCTGGACCTGACGGTTCCTATCCTGATGTTCTGCGTGACCTTCGGCCTGTCGATGGACTACGAGGTCTTCCTGCTCTCCCGGATCCGCGAGGAGTGGCTGTCGACGGGGGACAACACCGTCGCCGTCGCGCGCGGTCTCGAGCGCACCGGGCGGCTGGTCACCGCGGCCGCGGCGCTGCTGGCGATCGTGTTCGCCAGCTTCGTCACCAGCGGCATCACCTTCATCAAGCTGCTCGGCTTCGGCGCCGCCCTGTCGGTGGTGCTCGACGCGACGCTGGTGCGCGGGGTGCTGGTCCCGGCGTTCATGCGGCTGGTCGGCGGGCGGGCCAACTGGTGGGCGCCAGGCCCGCTGCGCCGCCTGCACGCCCGGGTCGGGCTGCGCGAAGACGACCCGGCGATGCCCGCGCAAGCGCCACCACGCGAGACGGTCGGCGCCGCGTGACGGTCGCGCCCCGGCGCACCCGGGCCCGGCGCGGGGACGGCGAGCTGCTGCGCGCGGACCTGTTGCGGGTGGCCGAGCAGCTGCTGGTCGAGGCCGGCGAGGCGGCCGTGACCCTGCGGGCCGTCGCAGCGCGGGCCGGCGTCAGCACCCCCAGCGTCTATCTGCACTTCGCCGACAAGGCCGCGCTCGTCGACGCCGTCGCCTTGTCGGTGTGGGGTCAGCTCGCCCGCCTGATCGCCACCGCGGCGGCGACGTCGCCCGACCCGTTCGAGGCCCTGCGCCTGCGGGGACTCGCCTACATCCGCTTCGGCCTGGCGCATCCCGTGCAGTACCGCCTGCTGATGATGCGGTCCCCGGTGCCCGGCGCGGAGGACGCCGAGCTGGCGGCGGCCAGCGACTGCTTCGGCCACGTCGTGGCCGGGGCGCGCGCCTGCGTCGACGCCGGCGTCTTCCTCGGCGATCCGACCGCGCTCGCCCTGGGGCTCTGGGCCGCGTGCCACGGCTGCGTGTCGCTGCTGATCGCCAAGCCCCAGTTCCCCTGGCCGGCGGACCTCGACGCCTTCATCGAGGACACCGTGCGGATGGCCGGGATGGGCACCGCCGTGATGTCGCGACTGGTCGGCCCGCCCCGCCCCGTCTCGCACGTGCTGCCCGGCCAGCTCGACGCCCTCGCCCACCACCTCGCCGCCGCATCCGATCAGGATCAGGAGCCGACATGAGTACGCCGAACCCCCAGGTGATCCCCACGCAGGCCTGGCGGGTGCTCGCCGTCACCTCGCTCGGGGTCTTTATCGTCTTCCTCGACACCACCATCGTGAATGTCGCCTTCCAGACCATCAAGGCCGACTTCCACGCCTCGCAGAGCGGCCTGTCGTGGGTGCTCAACGCCTACGCCCTGGTCTTCGCCGCGCTGCTGGTGCCGGCCGGGCGGCTGGCGGACCAGGTGGGGCGGCGGCGGGTCTTCGTGGCCGGCCTGGCCATCTTCGCCGTCACCTCGGCCGCCTGCGGTCTCGCCCCGGGGACCGGCCTGCTGGTCGCCGCCCGGGCCCTGCAGGCGGTCGGCGCCGCACTGATCGTGCCGACCTCGCTGGCGCTGCTGCTGCCGGCGTTCCCCCTGGTCAAGCGGTCCACCGCTGTCGGCCTCTGGGGCGCGATGGGCGCGGTGGCAGCCGCGAGCGGGCCGACGATCGGCGCGCTGCTGATCCGCTACGTCGACTGGCGCGCCGTCTTCCTTGTCAATGTGCCGGTCTGCCTACTGGCCGGGGTGCTCGTGCTGCGGGTGGTCGCGGAGAGCCGGGACCCGGCACCGCAGCCGCTGCCCGCGGTCCCGGGCGTGCTGCTGGTCGTCGCCGCCCCGGGCCTGCTCGCGCTGGGCATCGTGCAGGGACCGGACTGGGGCTGGGGGTCCTGGCGGGTGGTCGCGGCGTTCGCAGTGGGAGCGCTGCTGCTGGTGGCGCTGCTCGCCCAGTCGCGGACGACGGCCCGCCCGGTGGTGGACCCGGCGCTGTTCGCGGTCCGCTCCTACAGCGTCGCCAACGCCGGCACCCTGCTGTTCGGCACCGCGTTCTTCGCCGCGACGCTGGCGAACATCGTCTTCCTGCAGACGGTCTGGCACTGGTCGGTGCTGCGGGCCGCGCTGGCGGTGACGCCGGGTCCGCTCACCGCGGCCGCCTTCGCCGGACCAGCCGGGCGGCTTGCTGACCGCTACGGCCATCGCGTCGTGCTCGTTCCTGGCGCACTGGTCTTCGCGGCGTCACAGCTGCTGCTGGCGGCCCGGGTGGGGGCGCAGCCGAGCTACGTCGCGGTCTGGCTCCCCTCGGCGCTGCTGGCCGGGGTGGGGATCGGGCTGACGCTGCCGACACTGGGGTCGGCGGCCGCCTCGTCGCTCCCGCCGGCCCGCTTCGGGGTGGGGGCAGCCGTGAACTCGACGTTCCGCCAGCTCGGCGCGGTGCTCGGGGTGTCCCTGTTCGTCGCCGTGCTGGGTCATCCCGGGCCGCTGGCCGCCCTCGCGGCGTTCGACCGCAGCTGGGAGGTCACGGCGGGTGTGTCGGCTGCCGCCGGGGTGGTCTGCCTGGGCCTGCGGGGGACGTCCGCCCGGCAGCGGGTCGCGGCGCACGCGGGGGTCGGCGACTCCTCGCTCGCCGCCGCGCCAACCTGACGATGCGCGACGATGCCTAGCGGGTCGTAGGGAGCGCTGTTAGGCGTCGGACCCGCGACCCACCGCGCTGGCCAGCTCACGCCGGGCGGCCATGTCGTCCTGCACCCGGCTGGCCTGCTGAGCCGCCCTGCCGGAGAGCTTGAGCGCCTTGCGCTCGGCCTTGGCGTCGGCCTTGGCGGCCCGCTGCGTCGCGTCGGCGACCGCACCTGCTGCCTTCTGCGCCTTGCCAGCCGTCTTCAGCGCCTTCTTGGTGTCCTTGGCCTGCACGTCGGTCGCCGCCTCGGCCTTGGCCTGCAATGCGCCGGCCTTCGCCGCCGCCTTGGTCTGCACCTTGTCCGCGCGCTTGGCCGCCTTCGCCTCCACTTTCGCCGCCCGTCGCCGGGCCTGTCGAGAGAGCTTGTCCTGCGCCTTCTCGGTCTCCCAGGCAGCCGCCACCGCAGCCTTCCCCACCTGCTTTGCGGCCTTGCGGGCCGAGCGGGGCTGGGCCTTGCGGGGGGCGTCGCCGGCGACGGCCAGCAGGCCGCCGAGCATGGAGGCGTTCTTGAAGAAGTGGATCTGGCTCCCGACCTTCTCCGCCGGGTCCTCCTGCGCCCAGAACGCGTGCCCGGCATACGTCGTCGGCACCAACGTGCCGGCCAGCAGCAGTGCGGCCCGACGAGGCTTGTACCCGACCGCCAACGCGGCGCCGCCGAGCAGCATCGCCGCGCCGTTCAGCCGGACCATGAGTTCGGGCTGGGGCAGCCCGAGCTTGGCTGCCGCGTCGGCGCGCCCACCCGGGGCTCGGGCGGCGGCGAGCCCGCCGGTGATGAACGTCGAGGCCAGCAGGGGTCGACCCGCCAGGGTGAGCAGTCTCATGCCCGTCCCTTCCCCCGCCAGCACGCGCGCCGAACCGGTCGCGCCACGTCAGCCGCGCGCAAGCTCGCTGCGCAGCAGACCCTGCACGTCCTGCGGCTGCAGGATCGTGCCCTTGACCCCCTGCTGGGCGACCAACGCTGCAGACAGATAACCGGCCACGTCGGCGAAGTGCTTGTCGCCCGCCAGAGCGGTCGCGTACTGGCCGGTGCTGGCCCCCGCCTGCTCACGGATCTCCTGCTCGGTCCCGTGCACGTGGGTCGACAGATCCTGGGTCAGCCGGGTGATGCCGAGATTGGGCAGCAGAGCGGCAAGCTGCTTCGCCGCCGCCCCGACGTAGCCCTCCAGGCCGTTGAGCCCCCTGGCCTGCTGCGTCAAGCGGCCGGTGCGCAGCCCGTCGGCGTAGGTCGCATAACCGCCGATGTGCCCCCGCCAGCCGTCGAGGAAGGCCTTGCCCACCGACGCGCCGTAGGCCTGCCGGAACAGCAGCGCGAGCGCCCGGGTGTTGACGTCCTCGGCGAGGCCGGCCGCGCTGGTCAGCGAGCTGGTCGGCCCGGTGCGCAGCAGCGTCGCGGTGTAGAGCCCGGTCTGCTGCACGTGGCTGACCAGCAGCAGGGTGACGCTGGCGCGGAGCACGGCGGCCTTGGTGTCGATCCGACCCAGCTTGAGCTTGGTCGCGATGCCCTCGGCATAGGCGACCGCCGGCAGCGCTCCGGCGGCGGCGGTGAGCTCGGTCAACGCGTACTGCTGCGGAGCCCGCGCGGCGGTCGCGGTGCCGGCGGCGACGGTGGCCGCGGAGAAGGCGACGTGCAGCTCGGTCAGGGCGGCAGCCGTCTTCACGGCGCTGCCGGCCGGGGCGGCTACGGCGAGAGCACCGAGCTTGCCGAGCGCCTCGTCGCCCTGCTGCACCCGGGCGGCGAGCACCTTCAGCTGAGCGGGTCCCGTCCGTCGCGCACCGGCGGCCACGGCCAGCCGCGTCTCGGCATCGCTGGTGGCCTCGAGCTCGCGGTAGAACTTGGGACCCGCGCCGTTCACCCCGCTGTCGATCCCGAGCGCGATCTGGGCGTCGACGTGCCCGCGGGCCAGGCGCGCCTGCACGGCGAGGGGGCTCGAGGCACCGCCGCGCGCGGTGGCGTCGACGACCTGGCCGCCGAGATAGACGTGCTCCGCGAACAGCGACACGAGGCCGGAGAGCAGCTCGCTCGCCGGCACCTGCGTGGGCGTCCCCGGCCGGCCCGGCGGCGGGGCGGCGGGTGCGGCCTGCGCGGCGGGACCCGCTGCCGCAAGGCCGCCGACGGCGAGGCAGGTCAGCAGGGCGGCCACCCGACCGCTACGGCGGGGGGCGGCGGTGCCGCGGGACAGGACTGGGTGGTGGGACATGGTGACCTCTCGGGCGGCCCGGCCCGTTCCGGGTGCTCCGCGGGTGCCCGGCTCACGGCGGGGCGAAACCGGGGCGGCCGCAGACCGGGTGATCACCCCCCGGGCCGGACTGCCCCGGCGTAATCCCCGAACATCGGCTCCTCGCGGACGTAGGCCCCCGAGTGCGGCGCGTCCACCATGCTGCCGCCGCCGGAGTAGACGCCCACATGGCCGAGATCCGCGCCGAAGAAGACAAGGTCGCCCGGCTGCAGCTCCCCTCGACCGACGTGCCGCCCCTCGTTCCACTGGGCGCCCGTGTAATGCGACAGCGAGATCCCCGCCCTGGCGTAGGCCCAGGAGGTCAAGCCGGAGCAGTCGTAGCTGTCGGGGCCGCCCGCGCCGTAGACGTAGGGCTTGCCGATCTGGCTGCGGGCCGCGTCGAGCGCCGTCGCACCGGCGTCGCCGGCGGCCTGGACCTGCACCGGGGCCTGGTCGACGGGCGCGTTGTCGGCCGTGGTGGGAGGCGCCGGGGCGGCCGGGGCGGATGGAGTCGGCTGGACAGACTGGGCGACCGGGACGGCGTTGAGTACGACCGGTGCCGGTGCAGACTGCGCGGACGGCGGCGGCGGCGGCGGGAGGGCCTGCGCGGCCGCGAGGGCATGCGCCTCCATGTCGATGCGGGCCTTCTCCGCCTGCGCGGCGACGAGCGCCTGCTGGGCGGCCGCCTGTTGTGCAGCGGCAGCCTTCGCCGCGGCGGCCTTGGCCGCCGCCTCCTGCGCCTGCCTGATCAGCTCGGCCTGACGCTGCTGGAGCTGGCCGAGCAGGTCGCGCTGCTGGGAGAGCGAGTCGGCGATGGTCCGCTGCTGACCGGCGATCTCGCCGGCGACGGCCTTTGCGGCTGCCGCCGCGCTGTCGGCGGCGGCCTGGGCGTCGGCTTGGCGCTTGTCGGCAGCGCGCAGCTGAGTGATCTGCTGGCCGCGGGAGCGCGAGACCTCGGCAAAGTCGCTCGCGCGGGACAGGAACGTCGCGGGGTCGCCACTGCCCAGCAGGGCGAGGGTGCGGTCGGTGCTGGCCTCGAAGCTGCGCAGCGCCAGCGAGCCGACCTGGGTGCGCACCCCGGCAAGCTCCGCCCGCACGGCCCCCAGCCGGGCCTGCGCGGCGGCCGACGCGCGGTCGGTCGCCGCCTGGGCGATGCGGGCCGCGTTCATCTTCTCCGCGACCTGCTCGGTGCGGGTCTGCAAACTGGTCAGGCTGGCCTTCGCCGCGTCGATCTGCGCTTGCAGGGCAGCGGGGTCGTCGGCGCGCGCGGTGCCAGGGGAGAACAGCAGGCTACCCGCGCTGAGCAGGACGGCGGCGGCGGCCGTGCCCCGCGTGCGCCGATGACGGGCGTCGGTCGTGGTCCTGTGCGTGCGGGGGGCGGGCACCCGGGCAGCTCCTCGTCCTCCAGTCCGCCTACCGGGTGAGCTGACGGGTTCGGACCGGGAGGAGGCCCTACAGCCACCCTCGCGGGCGACCGATTCACCCCGGGGACATGGGTCCCCGGCTCCCTCGGCCACCCCGCATCGCTCATGCTCGCGGGGCCGCGTCGGGACTCGGCGGTGCCGGGAACGTCCCGGCGCGGAGGACTCTAGCGGTCCCCGCGCGCCCCGCGGTCACGCCCCGCCGGGCTCCGGGGCGAGGGGCGAGTGCCGCCGGTGGGCCTCGATCCCACGGCACACGACTTAAAAGGACGATGGATGGGTCATGCGCACGCTGCCGTTTCTGCGAACGCGCTGGTCAGAGCGTTCTGATCTTGACCGCGGGTGTCCCCTGCTGGCCGCTGCGTGCCCGTACTACGGGCACGCAGCGGGCACGGAAGGCTGATGAGGCCTCGCCTCGGACCGCCGAGTGCACCCGGCGCGGCTGGCGGGTGACGTGCGGGTTGTCGCGCGCGAAGCTGGGTGCGCGACGGCTGGTGTGGCGTGCGGAGGTGCGTGATGGCGACACGGACGATGAGCGCAGGTGGGGCACGCCCTCCACGGCCGGCCGCACGACGAGGGCCACCACGTCAGCGGCGGGACGACGAGCACCACCCCCGCGGCCAGCGGGTCGCCGTCGCGGGCGCCGCGGACCTCCAGGCAGGCGTGCCGCCGCAGGATCTCCGGCAGCCGGCTGTGCGCGGTCGGCGCCAGGTGCTGCACCACCATGACCGCGGCGTCGAGGTCGGGCGGCAGGCCCGCGAGCACCCGGGTCGTCCGGTGCAGTCAGCCGGCGGAGCTCACCAGCGCGACGACCGCGAACGCCGTCTCCGTCTCCGTCTCCGCGTGCGGGCTCATTTGTCCAGCGTGGCCGGAGCCGCCCGTCGCACCGGTCTTGGGACCTTCGACCCGATGACAGGGGGTCGGGACGCGGCGAGGGTCAACGCATGGCAGCTCACCTGGGCACCGCCTCCGCCGTTGACCGGGCACTGCACTCGGCCGCGGAGGACGCGACGCTCGCTCCCTCCGTGCACAACACACAGCCCTGGCTGATGGTCGTCGGGCCCACGTGGATCGACGTCCGGGCCGACCGGTCGCGCGGGCTGGCGGTGCTGGACCCGACCGGCCGGGACCTCGAGATCTCCTGCGGTGCCGCGGTCACCGCTCTTTCGGTGAGCCTCACCGCGGCGGGCCTGCCCAGTGAGACCGCGCTGCTGCCGGACCCCGCGGACCCTGACCTGCTCGCCCGGGTCTCGCTGCTCACCGGCGCTGCGCCGCCCACGGTGGAGGACCTGGTGCTCGCCGCCGCCATTGGTGCCCGGCACTCCAACCGCCGCCCGTTTCTGCCGCTCGACGTTACGGCCAACCAACTGCAGGCCGTCCTTGACGCGGGCCGCGGTCCCGGCGTCTGGGTCTCGGCCGTGGTCGACCCGGACCGCCGGGTCGCCGTCGCCGTCCTCATCCAGCACGCCGAGGACCTGCAGACGAAGAATGACGGCTACCGCGACGAGCTCCTCGCCTGGACGGACCGCGTGGGCACTGGGGACGGGATCCCCGCCGGCACGGTGCCGGCGCACGGCAGCCCCTGGGACCGGGGTGACGTCCCGATCCGCGACTTCGCCGGCGCAATCCCCGGCGGGGGCGGCCTCCCGGCGCGGACCCAGTCGAACCGCTCGGAGACGCTGCTCGTCGTCGGCACGGACGGCACCGCCGACGATACGCGCGACCACCTGCTGGCCGGCGCGGCGATGATGCGTGTGCTGCTGCAGGCGACGGCGGAGGGCCTGGTCTGCTCCCTTCTCACCGGGGTGACCGAAGTGCCGTTCATGCGGGCACGGCTCCGGGTGGAGCTCGATACGATCGGCGTGCCGCAGGTGGTGCTCCGCATGGGGGTGGCCGAGTCCGTCGCCCCGACGCCGCGCCGGCCGCTGACCGACTCGGTCGTGGACAGCCGCTGAGCGGCCCAGCGCGTCATCTGGTGCGGCCACGTCCACGTGTCCGCGACAGGGATGTCCTAACCGTGCTCGCGAGTCCAGGCCCTGGCTGCCTGCCGGGCGTCAGTCATCTGCTGCCGCAGCACGGCGGCGCGGGTACCGAGGCCGGGGACCCGGTTGATGACGTCCGTGACCAGGTGGTCGCGGTCGAGGTCGTTGAGCATGACCGTGTCGAACGGCGTAGTCGTCGTGCCGTTCTCCTTGCGGCCGCGCACGTGGAAGCCCCGGTGGTTGGTGCGGCGGTAGGTCAGCCGGTGCACCAGCGACGGGTAGCCGTGGAAGGCGAACCGGCCGGTCGGCGGTGAAGAGCGCGTCGAACTCGGTGTCGGGCAGCCCGTGCGGGTGCTCGGTCTCCGGCCGCAGCTCCATCAGTCCACCACGTTGACCACGCGCGTGCGCAGCTCCGGCAGTTCCCTGCGCGGGATGTCGGCGGCGGCCAGCACCTCCAGCGTTGGCACGTCGCCGGCGCAGGCGAGCACGACGTCCGGCACCCCGCCCGCTGATTCGGTGCCCGCCCAGGCCCTATGAGGCTTCGCCTCGGACCGCCGAGTGCGCGGGTGCGGCCGGGGGGTGACGTGCGGGTTGTCGCGCGCGACGCTGGGTGCACGACGGCTGGTATGGGTTCTGGGGGTGCGTGATGGCGACGCGGACGGTGACGGTCAACGACCTGCTCGTCGGGCATGTCGGGTTGGACGTGGAGTGCCTTGACCGGGTGTATCTGAACCTCTACGTGCCGAACGTGCAGGTGCCGGGGCAGGTGGTGTTGTTCCTGCGGCGGTTGGGGTTCCCGATCCCGTCGCCGGCGGTGGTGGAGAAGATCGGGGACCGGTTCCGCGCCGAGGTGAGTCGGTTCTGCACGGCGAACGGGGTGCCGATGGTCCGGTTCGCGAAGGGGGACCGGAAGGTCGAGGTGATGCGCCCGCACCTGGAGCGCCAGGCCGCGACGGGCCGGTCGGGGGTGGCCGCGGTGGGGGTGGCGCAGGAGTCCCAGAAGGTCGCCACGTGCACGACCCGGGCGAGCAGCACCGGCGGTGCCCCGCAGTTCAGCTGGGGGAAGGCTGATCGGCGGGTGACCTGCTACTACTTCTACCTTTGGGACGACGACTTCGGTCCGGCGTTCATCAAGATCTGCGCCTACTTCCCCTACCCGGGCAAGGTCTGGGTCAACGGTCATGAGTGGGCCAAACGGCAGGCCACCAAGGCCGGGATCGCGTTCACCGCCTTCGACCACGGGCGGGGCAATGGGTTCGCCTCGTGTGAGGACCCGGCCGGGTTGCAGCAGATCTGCGACCGGCTGGGCCCGGGGACGGTCAACGTGTTCCTGGCGCGGTGGTGGGCCCGGTTGCCGTCGCCGTTGACGGCGGCGGACCGGGCGGTCGGGTACTGGTGGGAGGCCTCGATGCGTCAGGTCGAGGTCAGCAAGACCCTGGTGTTCGACCAGCCCCGCGACCCTGCGGCCGTTCTTAGCTCAAGTCACGACCCCGATATGAGCTCATGCCGGGAAGACTCTAATGAGGCTTCGCCTCGGACCGCCAAGCTCGGTGGTCGCGGCGGGAGCAGACGTCCCGGCGTCAAGGTGCTGATCGATGCGGACGACGGTCGGGGCGTGCGGTAACCGGCCGCCCTGTCGCTGACCCGGCCTTCCGCGCCCGAGGACTCGTCGGGTCCTCGGACAGTCCAACGCGGGTCGGCCTCTGCTGCGCTGAATGCCCGACCACGTGGCCGGGCTGGTCGCCCTACGCGACATGGAGGCTTTGCGCCTCAAGGGTTGGAGCAGTTGCAGACCCACGACGAGGGTGCACCCGCACGCGCCGACGGTCAACCAGAACGTGGCACAACTGTCAACGTCCTAGCGACCGAGGGTCGCTAGGAGACAAGCCGGCACTCTGCACCAGCGGTGCGCCAGCAGCGGGCACGCCGGGCCCAGCCCAGGCGGCCTGCCCTGGAGATCGTCGACGTTGCTTCCGATCCGGCTGCTCGTGCTGTTCGCCCTCGATGACGCACAGGGGTACCCGCACCTGGGTCGTAAGCACCATTACCCAGCGCGTCCAGTACACCATCGAGCAGGCCACCCGCCAGCTGCACCCGACCTCACCGGCGGCAACATCTCGCTGAGACGAGGACCCGCCCGCGGAGGCCCGCCCAGCTGCCCCGTGTGACATGCAGCCGCAAGGACGGACAACAAGAGGGGTCTATGCGTACAGTGAGGCATGACCTTCTCGGCTGCAGCGATGACTACCGGTCCGGCGTGCGTCGCGCTGGGTTACAAGAACAGCAGATCGGTCCGCAAGCTCGTGCGGGTGGGGTGGATCAACACCCTGGGTACTGTCGGTCGCACCTTGGTGCTCGATCCTACGGACGTCGCCTCACTGGCCGCCATGCCCATCCTCGCCCTGCCACTGACCGGTGCGCTGGCCGGCATCGTGGTCTCCACCGACGCCCTCAGCCCCGACCTACAACCTGGCAACGGCCGTCCCTACGCCGGGTGGTGTCACCCGAACGCCGTGGTCCCGCCGATGTCGGCCGGGGACAGGGTCCTGGCGGTCAGTGGTTGGTGGGGCACCGGGGAGGCTCTCGCCTGCGAGCTAGATGGACTTCTGTTCATCCAGACGACGAGCGGCGTGGTCGGAGACGTGTCTGTCATCGACGGCCACCGCGGCCACCCGTTCGACCCCGCGCTGATCGATTTCCAGCTCACGCCCGCCGATCCGGAGGTCGCCGCGCGCTACTTGGGCCACCGCTTCGCCTACCCGGCAGGCGCGGCGTGGAAGCGGCTAAGAGTGTGAGGCGGTGCGGCGGTGTTCGATCCAGCGCCGCACACTCCCGGCCGGGCGTGTGGGAAGCGGCAGCGTCCACGCGAACGTCAGCAGCAGCGTCCCGTCGGTTGAGACCTCCCACAGGTCCCCCTCTTCGTCGACGCCGGCCCATGCTGTTTCGTCTCTCATCCTTCGAGTCTGCGCGCCAGCACACGACGCAAAGGATGCCGAATCAGCGGATCTTGGTCCAGAGGTCCGCGGCGGCAGCCGGGGCACCGAGCGAATGCAGCGCCAGCGAGGCCATGAGCTCGTTGAGGTCCATCCATGACGTCTGCGACGGCGGGTCGTCGCAGGGGGCCCTTGTGCACGACTTCGAAGCCGCTGCAGACATCAGCGCCGAGGGGCCACCGCGCGATGGCGGGAGTGTCCGGGGTTACCAGCTCGCCACACGCCTCGCAGCACCAGTACGTAGGAAGGAGGACAGAGCCCTCGAAGATGCTCGGCTCATCGGTCGCGACCTGCGTGATCTTCGCCATGGAACATGTCTCCTCCCGCGCCGGTAGGGAAGGCTGACCCCACGCGACGTCGGATAAGTCTCCATAGACGACTCTCGCGGCTTAACTGCCGGCCGGCTGCATCGGGCTTGCCGGGTAGGAGCTGCCGTCCATGACCTGGCGTCCTGCTAGTGGCTGGCTTAGGGGGACGCTGATGTGCACGCCGTGCAGGCCCTCAGCCGTGCAGTCCGGGCCTGCAACCGGTCGGGGTGGCAGCGCTATCAGCACGTCAACCTCGGTCGCGGATTCCGCCACGTTTACTGCGGACGCGAGGGCGCCGCAGGCTCCAGCCGCGTACGTGACATCCAGGTGATCACCCATATTGGTGTAGGACCCGGAGCTGACGGCCGTGGTGCCGTCATCGTACCCGATGGGACCGCATCCGCCGCTGCCGGACCACACGTAGCGGGAGCCTTGCTGCCGCAAGCTGACCGTGGCACGGATGCCGATCAGGCCTTCACGTTGCCCGAAGTCAACTTCAGTGCCTTGGTGCCGCAGTAGTACCCAGTTGTGGGGTGTCTTCGGGCTCATGCCACCGGTTGGGTCGTGTGCGATGACGTCTCTGAGACCGGCTGCTTCCGGGGTGTCGGCTGTTTCGGCACCACCCTCGGCGGTGAGCGCCGACAGCGGTGCGTCCCCACAGGCAAGCGGCGGCATGCCCCGAACCGCGAGGTACGACGGCACCCCCGGGGGTGCCGAACTCGATGTGTGGTCAGGAAGCAAGGGTGACACGATGCCCGCAAAGGCGACCGCGCACACCAGTGCGCCCACCGCTAGTAGCAACCCTGCGGCGAGACCGGCACCTCGCCCAAAACGCCCCGGCCGCCGCGCACCTTGGCGAGCGCGGGTGGCCGGGCCGGCCGTGCCTTGATCGGAGGTGACGCCGTCGACGGTGGACTTGGTCATGACCGGACCCTAAATCCTGCCCGCTCACGGTGCATCAGCGGCGTGCCGAGCTGATGAGCGCATCGCTGACCTCCTGACGGAATCGACGGGCTGCGGTTAGGTCCCGCGGCAGCGCGTGTTCGTCGAAGTAACCACGTGTCACGCACGATCGAGCAGCACGGGTTCACGGTGTCTTGACAACCCCGAACCAAGCAGCACCCGGAATGACGTTACCTAGGTGGCGCGCCTTGCTAGCGACCCCGAGGCTGCTGGAGAGCACACCCAGCAAGATTGCGTCGTGGCCGACCGACGTGCCGCTGTCACCCCCGATGGGGTTCTTACCGTTGACATAGGTAACTACGAACGCGTCCTGGACAACGTAGTCGAAGTTGCCCGCTTGGTCGTGAATCCGCCTGTTGCCGCCGCTGTCGGTGATGTGCCCGCAGATGATTTGCTTGTACATGAAGTACTCAGCCTGGATGCACCGTTAAGTATTGATGTTGTTGGGCGTGTCTAGGGGCAGATGCCCTGCGCTGCTGGCAGTTTGGTCTTGTCGAGAGTCCAAACCGTCGCGCAGGAGAGGGCATCTGCCGGATGCGAGCATCGCATGAGTTGAGCCGAGTCTTGGTGAGCTTCGACGACCCG